>Ga0068713_1000002_pt1 | contig 553473 bp, 498 predicted proteins | sample MTBAKSrepl2MetaG_FD_62223 | JGI IMG/M metagenome (GOLD analysis project Ga0068713, IMG submission 62223) | Enrichment culture microbial communities om Arthur Kill intertidal strait, New Jersey, USA, that are MTBE-degrading - MTBE-AKS2 (Arthur... | ecosystem: Environmental > Aquatic > Marine >... | reverse complement strand
TGGCGCTCAACGCGGCCATCGAGGCGGCCCGCGCGGGCGAGCACGGCAAGGGCTTCGCCGTGGTGGCCGCCGAGGTCCGCAAGCTGGCCGAGCGCTCCGGCGCGGCCGCCGGCGAGATCAGCGACCTGTCCTCCTCCAGCGTGGAGGTGGCCGACAAGGCCGGCCGGATGCTCCTGAAGCTCGTGCCGGACATCCAGAAGACCGCGGACCTGGTCCAGGAGATCGCCGCGGCCTCGGGCGAGCAGAACGCCGGGGCCGACCAGATCAACAGGGCCATCCAGCAGCTGGACCAGGTCATCCAGCAGAACGCGTCCGCCTCAGAGGAAATGGCTTCCACGTCGGAGGAGCTCTCGTCCCAGGCCGTGCAGCTCCAGCAGTCCATGAGCTTCTTCCGCATCGAGGGCCACGCCGCTCCCCGAGCCGCCCTGCCCGCGGCCCCGGCCTCCAAGGCCACGGCGTCCAGGAGCGCGATCTCCAGGGACGCGGACTTCGAGCGCTTCTAGTGTGGCCCCGGGGGCGCCGGAAACCCCGGCGCCCCCGGACCACTAGCCAGGAACGCCCTCCTGTCCTATGATGGGAGCATGAGCAATCCGTCGCCCGAGAAAACCGCGCCGTCCTACTTCAGCGTTTCGCCGCTGATGATCTTCCCGGAAACCCTGGGCCGCTTCTCGGTCTATCTGCGTCAGGGCGACGAGTACGTGCTCTACGCCGACTCCGAGGAGCGCTTCACCGAGCGCCACCGCCGCAACCTCCACGACTCCGGGGTCAAGGAGGTCTTCGTCAAGAGCGAGCAGCGGGAGCACTTCGAGCGCTACGTGGAGAGCCACCTGGGCCGCGTGCTGGGCGACGAGGCCCTGCCCCTGGCCGAGCGGGCCAAGGTTTTCCTGGACACCACCACGGACCTGGTCAAGGAGGTCTTCGAGGACCGCCTGCCGGTGATCAAGAACGGGCACTTCGCCCGGATCAGGAACGTGGTCGAGCAGAGCATCCGCTTCTTCACCAAGGAAAAGGCCCTGGCGGCCATGGCCCCGTTCATCTCCCACGACTACAAGAGCTACACCCACTCGGTGCACGTGTTCGTTTACAGCGTGGCCGTGCTGCACAGCTTCGGGGTGGAGGGGGAGGACCTGCTCCAGGCCGGCATGGGGGCCATGCTCCACGACCTGGGCAAGACCCGGGTGCCCAAGGACATCCTGGCCAAGCGCGGGGCCCTGTCCCGGGCCGAGCAGGAGATCATGAAGAACCACCCGCTCTGGGGCGTGTCCCAGTGCGCCAGCCTGCCCATGAGCCAGCTGGCGCTCAACTGCGTCCTGTTCCACCACGAGCGCATGGACGGCGAAGGCTACCCCAGCCGCCTGGCCGGGGAGCACATCCCCTTCCCGGTGCGCGTGCTGGCGGTCTGCGACGCCTACGACAACCTCACGGCCGAGCGGCCGGGCCAGGCCGCGCTCTCGCCCTTCGACGCCCTGCAGTCCATGCGCTCGGAAAAAGGGGCCTACGACGTGGAGGCCTTCAAGCGCCTGGTGCAGGTGCTCTCGGGCGCGGCCCTGATCTAGCCGCACCATCCGTCGCCCTTGAAAAACCGTGGCATAGCCACTTCGTCGCTTATCGACAGCTTCCTAGATCAGGGTCAGGCCCAGGACCTGGAGCAGGGCCTGGGCGACCAGGGCCAGCCAGATCACCAGGGCCATGCGCCAGGTGTTCCGCTGGTCCCGGGCCCGCTGTTCCGCCCGCGTGGTCTCAGTGCAGCCGTTGGAAATCCAGAGCATGGACGCCTCCTGGGCGCGAGTGTGCGCCCCAGGGCCCAGCGTGCCCGGCCCGCGCGCCGGACGCACGGCGCGGACGTGACGATTGCGTGAAATATCAATCCCTTGCACCAACACATCTTTATTCTGCCCTTGCCCGGAATTTTCCTGTACCCTGGGGCTCCGCCCAGGCCGGGCACTGCGCCGGGCGGCGTTATAACCTGCCCCCTGCGCCGCGCCCGGTTGTTGCCCGCGCCGGAGAGAGGTGTTACGGCAGTGCCACTGAAAAACGCTGGGCTGTTGCGGCTCTCCTCACGAGGTGCGCTTCCGGGATGAAGGACGAGAAACGGACCAAGAACGATCTCCTGCGGGAACTGCGCGAACTCCGCGAGCAGGCCCGGCTCCTGGAGACGCTCTCCATCCGGCCCCAGGGCTCGGACGCCAGCCTCTCCCTGCAGAACCTTCTGGACGCCATCCAGGAGGGCGTCACGCTCATGGACCGGGACCTGACCGTGGTCCTGACCAACGCCGCGGTGGACCGCTGGTACGCCCACGCCATGCCGCTCTTGGGCCGCAAGTGCTATGACGCCTTCCTGAACCGCAGCGAACCCTGCCACGACTGCCCCAGCCGGGCCGCCCTGGAGACCGGCACCCCCCAGACCTACGAGGCCCAGCGCCAGGGGCCCGAGGGCCCGGACGGCTGGCTCGAGGTGCACGTCTCGCCCATCCTGGACTCGGGCGGCAAGGCCGTGGCCGTGCTGGAGTACGCGCGGGACATCACCAAGCGCAAGCTGGCCGAGCAGGCCCTGACCCGCAGCGAGGAGAACTACCGGCTCCTGGTGGAGAACCAGGCCGGGGTGGTGGTCAAGTTCGACGCCCAGGGCAACATCCTGTTCGCCAGCCCCGGGCTCTGCCGGGTGCTCGGCCGCACCGAGGGCGAGCTCCTGGGCGCGCACTACGGCCCGTTCGTGCACCCCGAGGACCGGCCCCTGGCCGAGGGCGGATTCCAGAACCTGTTCGAGCCGCCCCACTCCCTGGACATGCAGGTCCGGATCATGACCGCCACGGGCTGGCGCTGGTACGCCCTGAACCAGCGCGCCGTGCTGGACGCCGAGGGCCAGCTGGCCGAGGTGGTCTGCACGGGCCGGGACATCGACGAGCAGCGGCGCGCCGAGCTGGCCCTGCAGGAGTCCGAGGCCCGCTTCCGGACCCTGGCCGAGAGCGCGGCCGTGGCCATCTTCATCCTCCAGGGCGAGCGCTTCGTGTACATGAACCCGGCCGGGGCCCGGCTCTCCGGCCGCGGCCGCGAGGAGCTCCTGGACATCCCCTTCTGGGAGCTGGGCCACCCGGACATGCGCGAACGGATGCGCGGCTGGCACGAGTCTTTCCAGCGCGGCGGCCTGGACTGGCCCCGGGCCTTCGAGGCCAGGATCCTCCTGCCCTCGGGCGAGGAGCGCTGGCTGGACGTGGCCTGCGCCGTGCTGGAGCACCAGGACCAGCCGACCGTCATCGGCACGGCCTCGGACATCACCGAGCGCCACCGCGCCGAGGAGACCCTGCGCCAGTCCGAGGCCCGCTTCCGGGCGATCTTCGACAGCGCGGCGGCCGGCATCGCCCTGGGCGCGCCGGACGGCAGCATCGTCCAGGTGAACCGCAAGTTCCTGGACATGCTCGGCTACCCCCCCGAGGAGATCTCCGGCCGCAAGCCCCAGGATTTCGCCTTTCCCGAGGACCGCGACGAGTCCGTGGCCAATGTCCGCACCGCCCTGGCCGGGCTGCCCCAGATCTCCTACCGCATCGAAAAGCGCTATCGCCGCAAGGACGGCTCGGCCATCTGGGTGGACCTCTCGGTGTCCCCGATCCTGGACGCCGAGGGCGGCGTGGCCGCGCTCCTGGCCGTGATCCTGGACATCACCGAGAGCCACCAGGCCCGCACGGCCCTGGCCCAGACCCTGGCCGAGATGGACAGCATCCTGGAGAACAGCCTGGTGGGCATCCTGGTCATGCGCCACCGCACCGTGGTCCGGGCCAACACCCGGATGACCGACATGCTCGGCTACACCCCGGAGGAGCTCCTGGGCCAGAACGCCCGGCTGATCCACGTCTCGGAGCGCAACTACGAGGAGTTCGGCCAGATCTACCTGAGCCGGCTCACGCGCACCCAGTTCACCAACATCGAGTACCCGCTGCGCCGCAAGGACGGCCGGGAGATCTGGTGCCGCATCGCGGGCAAGGCCATCGACCCCTCGGACCTGGACCGCGGGGTGGTCTGGTGCCTGGAGGACATCACCGAGGAGAAGAAGGCCCAGCAGGCCTTGCGCCAGTACGCCAAGGACCTGTTCAGGACCAAGCAGCAGGTGGAGGAGAGCGCCCGCCGCCTGGCCGCCATGCTCCAGGAGCTGGACGAGAAGAACACCCGGCTGGAGGAGGAAGTGGCCGAACGCCGCCGGGTGGAAGAGGCCCTGCGCGACTCCGAGCGCCGCTACCGCGAGCTGTCCCTGCGCGACGAGCTCACCGGGCTGTTCAATTCCCGGCACTTCTTCGAGCAGGCCGAGGCCGAGCTGCGGCGCACCAACCGCTACGGCCACCCCCTGTCGCTCATCTTCATCGACCTGGACAACTTCAAGAAATTCAACGACACCCACGGCCACCTGGCCGGGGACCGGGTCCTGGCCGCCCTGGGCGAGGTCCTGGCCTCGTCCATCCGCGACACGGACCTGGCCTTCCGCTATGGCGGCGAGGAGTTCGTGGTGCTCCTGCCGGAAACCGCGGGCCCCGAGGCCATGCGCCAGGCCGAACGCGTGCGCGCGGCCTTCAGCCAGCGCACGGCCGGAGCCCAGGGCGCGGGCCAGACCCTGTCCATGGGCGTGGCCCAGTACGTCCAGGCCGAGAGCCTGCGCGACTTCATCCACCGCGCGGACCAGGCCATGTACCGGGCCAAGGACTCGGGCAAGAACTGCTGCCTCTTGGCCGAGTAGGTTTGCGGTCCTTCGTTTTCCCTTACAGAACGGCTTCCCGCACAGCGTCCAGGCCCATGCGCTCCACAAAACGGGCGGTGCGCTCGCGCGGTTTGCCCTGGGCCTGGTAGAACGCCAGGACCCGGCCCGCCAGCCCTAGAGCCTCTTGGGTTGACAGCTTGTTCGCCAGGAGGTCGCCCACCCGGGGCCGGGCCCCGGCATTGCCCCCGAAGTACAGGCTCCAGCCCGAGGAGCGGCCCACGAGCCCCAGGTCCCGCACCAGGCTCTCCCCGCAGGAGCGCGGGCAGGCCGAGACCCCGGCCTTGACCTTGGCGGGCAGGTCCATTCCGGCGAGCATCGTCTCCAGTTCCGCGCCCAGGCCCAGGGAATCGGCCAGGCCAAAGGAACAGGCGGGCTGACCCGGGCAGGCCTGGACATAGTGCGGGCAGGCGGCCTCGGGCCCGCCCAGGGCCGCGGCCACCGCTTCCCAGTCGCCGGGCTGGATGCCCGCCAGGAGCAGGCGCTGCCCGGCCGTGGCCCGGACCACGGGGATGTCATACTCGCGCACCACCTGGGCCATGCGCTCCAGCAGGTCCCGGTCCAAACGGCCCAGGGGCATCCTGGGCTTGAACGTGGTCTTGTCCATGGTTTCTCCCGCAGGATTTGGCGGGAAGGGGAGAACCACGCTGGTGGTTCTCCCCTCTCCGCGCCCCGCCCGATCCGGTCCTGGGCCTGGTTCCCTGGTCGTCCCCCCTGTCCCCGCAGAGGCCCGGGCCTCAGATGGGCGGAGCGATGGTCACGAGCACGCGCATGGCGGTCTCGGCGCGCAGGCCGTGCGGCACCGCGATCTCCGAGACGAGCACGTCCCCGGGCCCGGCCGGGATGCTCCCGTCCTGGGACAGGAACGCTCCCGTGCCCTCGAGCACCGCGATGGTCAGCTCGCCATCAATGGCGTGGGAGTGCACGGGCAGTTCCTGGCCGGGCTTGAAGTTGAAGTTGAGGACCTTCATGTACGGGGACTCGTGCACCAGCAGCGGCGAGAATCCCGTGTCCTTGAACCCGTTCTTGGCGAACAACTCGATCTTCTTCATGGCGTTCTCCTTTTAGGCGGCCAGGGACTGGCGGCCGAGCACCTCGCCGGAACGGGCGATGATCACCCGCTCCAGGGGCGCGTTCTTCCCGGCGCGCTGCAAGCCTTCCAACACCAGGCGGTGCAGCCCGGAGCAGCAGGGCACCTCCATTTCCAGCACGGTGATGCTGCGCGGCGGATTGGCCGCGAACAGGGCCGCGAACTTCTCCACATAGGCCTCGGCGTCGTCGAACTTGGGGCAGCCCAGGAGCAGGACCCGGCCGGGCAGGAAGTCGGCGTGCAGGGCCGGATAGGCCACGGGCGCGCAGTCCGCGGTGATGAGCAGGTCCGCGTTCCTGAGGAACGGGGCGGTCGGCGGCACGAGCCGGATCTGCACGGGCCAGTGGCTCAGGGCGCTGGCCCCCCCGCTCTGGGTCCGGGCCTGGTTGGCGGCCTGGCAGGGCGTCATGGACATGAGCCGGGACCCGGGGCAGCCGCCGGGCTTGGGCGCGGCCTGGAGCCGCAGCTCCTCGGGCTTGGGCATGTGGTCGGGCACGGGCCGTCCCTGGGCCGTGAGGTGCTGCTCCACGGCCGAGGGGTCGAAGTCCTCGGCCTCCACCTCCACCACGCGCAGGGCCCCGGTGGGGCAGTCGCCCAGGCAGGCGCCCAGGCCGTCGCAGAAGCGCTCGGCCACCAGCCGGGCCTTGCCGTCGATGATCTGGAGCGCGCCCTCGGCGCAGGACGGCACGCACTGGCCGCAGCCGTTGCAGAGGTCCTCGTCGATCCGGATGAGCTTTCTCGTGTACTTCATGGTGTCTCCTGGAGGCCATCGGCCTCGCAGGTCCAGGAATAGCCCCAAGGGCCCGGGCCCGCCTTGACCCTGGTCAAAAAGCTTCGCTTTTTTTATTTTTCCTGTTCCTCCCATTATTTCAGCATATTGTGCCCCCATTGGAGGCCGCAATGTCCCGTGCTATCCTGCGGCCCATGGAAACGCCCGCCCTGCTCGCCCGTTTGGCGGCCCTGCCCCGGGCCGTGCTGGCCTATTCCGGGGGCGTGGACTCGACCCTGGTGGCGGCCCTGGCCCAGCGGGCCCTGGGCGGCCGCTTCGCGGCCGTGACCGTGCGCTCGGCCTTCATCGCGTCCCGGGACCTGGACCTGGCCCGGACCAAGGCCCGGACCCTGGGACTTGACCACCATATCATGGATCTGGACGTCTGGGGGGTGGCGGGGCTGGCGGCCAACGGCCCGGAGCGCTGCTACCTCTGCAAGCGGGCCGTGCTGGGCCTGGTGGCCCAGGCCTTCCCGGACGCCGTGCTCCTGGAGGGCACCAATGCCGACGACGACCCGGCCCGGCCCGGACGCCGCGCCGTGGCCGAGATGAACGCCCTCTCGCCCCTGGCCCAGGCCGGGCTGACCAAGGCCCAAGTGCGGGCCTTGAGCCGGAGCCTGGGCCTGCCCGGGCCGGACGAGCCGTCCAATTCCTGCCTGGCCACGCGCATTCCCCAGGGAACCCCGCTCTCGGCCCAGGCCCTGGCCCGGGTGGAGACCCTGGAGGAATTCGCCCGGGGCCTGGGATTCTCGGACCTGCGCTGCCGCGACCAGGGCCTGTTCCTGCGCCTGGAACTGCCCGCAGGCCAGCTGGAGGCCGCCCGGGACAGACATGACGACCTGCTGGCCCGGGCCAGGGCCGCGGGATTCACGGACATCACCCTAGGAGAACGCCCCCAGCCATGAGCACGAGCTTCGACGACCTGCTCCAGGACTACGCCGCGGGCAAGGCCAGCCGCGAGGACCTCACCCGCCAGCTCCTGCGCGAGACCTACATCGACGCGGGCATGGCCAAGATCGACCACCGCCGCTCCCAGCGCACGGGCTGCGCCGAGGTGGTCTTCTGCCAGAACAAGACCCCGGACCAGGTGGCCGAGATCATGGCCCGCCTGGCCGAGCACGAGCCCCGTGTCCTGGGCACGCGGGCCTCGGCCGAACACGCCGCCGCGGCCGCCGCCCGCCTGGCCGTGGACTACGACCCCGTGTCCCGGCTCCTGGTCCACGCCCGCGAGCCCCTGGCCCCGCGCGGCAAGGTGCTCGTGCTGAGCGCGGGCACCGCGGACCTGCCCGTGGCCGAGGAAGCGGCCCAGACCGCCGAGTTCCTGGGCTCCCTGGTGGTCCGGCACTTCGACTGCGGGGTGGCCGGAATCCACCGGCTCCTGCCCGCCCTGGAGCAGTTCCGGGACGCCCGGGCCGTGGTCTGCTGCGCGGGCCTGGAAGGGGCCCTGGCCTCGGTGGTGGGCGGGGTCTGCCCGGCCCCGGTCATCGCCGTGCCCACCAGCGTGGGCTACGGCGCGAGCTTCGGCGGCCTGGCCGCCCTGCTCGCCATGCTCAACTCCTGCGCCCCGGGGGTCAGCGTGGTGAACATCGACAACGGCTTCGGCGCGGGCTACCTTGCCCACCGGATCAACGTCACCGGAGGCTGACCATGCCCACGCTCTACCTCGACTGCGCCACCGGCGTCAGCGGCGACATGCTCCTGGCCGCCCTGTGCGACGCCGGACGCCTCTGCCCGTTCCTGGAGGAACAGGCCGCGCTCCTGCCCCTGCAGGGCTTCCGCCTGGAGTGCGCCGAGGCCCGGGTGGCGGGCATCGTCACCCGCCGGGTGCGCGTGCTCCAGACCCTGAGCCAGCCCCTGCGCCACCTGGCCGAACTCACGGCCATCGTGGAGGCCGCGCCCTTTTCCGAGCGGGTGCGCAAGGAGGCCCTGGCCGTGCTGAAGCTCCTGGGCGAGGCCGAGGCCAGGGTCCACGGCGTGCCCCTGGACCAGGTCCACTTCCACGAGATCGGGGCCGTGGACACCCTGGTGGACGTGACCGGGACCCTGCTCCTGGTGGAGAAACTCGGGGTCACGCGCATCCTGGCCTCGGCCGTGAACCTGGGCTCCGGGTTCGTGGACATGGCCCACGGCCGCTTCCCGGTGCCGGCCCCGGCCTGCGCCGAGCTGTCCAAGGGCATGAAGACCTTTTCCACGGAACTGGGCATGGAGGCGGCCACGCCCACGGGCCTGGCCCTGGTCAAGCGCCTGGCCCAGGGCTACGGGCCCCTGCCCGCCGGGACCGTGCAGGCCGTGGGCTACGGCTCGGGCACCCGTTCCACGGACGAGCGGCCCACGTTCGTGCGGGCCTTTCTCATCGACGAGGAGGAGGGAGATGCGGCCTGACCTCCTGGCCGTGGTGGCGCACTTTCAGGAGGACGCCTCCTGGGTGGCGGACCTGGGCTTCCCGGCCCTGGTCTACGACAAGGGCGGGGACTGGCCCGGCGGCATCCCCCTGCCCAACGTGGGCCGCGAGGCCCACACCTATCTCACGCACATCCTGGCCCACTATCCGGAGTTCCCGAACCATGTCCTGTTCCTCCAGGGCAACCCCTTCCCGCACCTGGGCGAGGGCGCGGACACGGCCTTTCTCGTGGCCAAGGCCCTGGAATTGCTGGACCGTGGCGCCTGCTTCGGCGGCCTGGCCTGGTTCAGGGCGCGTTGCGACCGCCTGGGCCGGCCCCACCAGATGGCCGACCCGGCCAAGAAGGGCCGCTGGCCGGGCTGGGGCAAGGACATCCCCGTGGGCCGGGTCTTCGAGCAGCTGTTCGCCGGACCCGCGCCCAAGAGCTTCCTGGCCTCGGCCATGACCGGCAACTTCCTGGTCTCGCGCCAGCGCATCCTGGCCCGGCCCCCGGGCTTCTACCGCCGGGCCCTGGAGCTCATCCTGGCCGACCCCAAGGACGCGGAGAACACCGGCCACGCCCTGGAGCGGCTCTGGCAGGTGGTCTTCAACGGCAACAAGCGGCTCAACCGCGCGGACTATCCCGGATGACCCTGCAATTTGCCTTTGGATATATGTTGCCCGGAGCCTTTTGTTTCCGTTAAGGAAACAGCCATGTCCAAGCGAAACCGGGAGAAAATCTTGTCCGCCGTTGAAACCTATCTGCGGGAAATCCGGGACATCCGGCGCTCCAGGGCAGGGGTGCCGGAAACCTCCTACTACCCGCCCCTGGCCAATCTGCTCAACGAGGTGGGCAAGACCCTCAAACCCAAGGTCAAATGCATTATCAATCCCGCCAACCGGGGCGCGGGCATCCCGGACGGCGGCCTGTTCACGCCGGACCAGGTCAAGAAGGCCACGGACTTCGGGCCAGGGCTGCTCCCGGCCCGGGGCGTGCTGGAGGTGAAGGCTCCGGCCGCCGATGTGGTGAAAACTTCAGACAGCGACCAGGTGAACAGGTATTTCGAGCGCTATCGCCAGGTCCTGGTGACCAATCTCTGGGATTTCCAGCTGGTGGGCCGCGACGCCGACGGGACCAAGGCCTGCCTGGAGCGCTTCCGCCTAGCGGAGAGCGAAGACAAATTCTGGGAGCTGGCCCAACGTCCGGCGGCTCTGGCGCAAGCCGTTGGCGACCAGTTCCTCGAGTATCTCCGGCGGGTCATGCTCCAGGCCGCGGACCTGACCGATCCCGAGGAACTAGCCTGGCTTCTGGCCTCCTATGCCCGCGAGGCCCTGTTGCGCGTCGAGAGCCGCAAGGACGTCGCGGAGCTGGCCTCCCTGCGGGAGGGCCTGGAAGAGGCCCTGGGCATGCGCTTCGAGGGGGCCAAAGGCGAGCATTTCTTCCGCTCCACTCTGGTGCAGACGCTGTTCTACGGCCTGTTCGCCTCCTGGGTGCTCTGGAGCCGCGAGCTGCCTCCGGACGACAGCTATACGCGCTTCAACTGGCGGGAAGCTGCCTGGTCCCTGCACGTGCCCATGATCGCCGCGCTCTACGACCAGGTTTCCACCCCGGGCCGCCTGGGCCCCCTGGACCTGGTGGAGGTGCTGGACTGGGCAGCCTCGGCCCTGAACCGCGTGAACCGCAAGGAATTCTTCGCCCGTTTCGACGCGGGCCATGCGGTGCAATACTTCTACGAGCCCTTCCTCCAGGCCTTTGACCCGGCCCTGCGCAAAGACCTGGGCGTCTGGTACACCCCGCCGGAAATCGTGGAATACATGGTGGAGCGGGTGGACCGTGTGTTGCGCGAGGAATTGGGCATTGCCGACGGCCTGGCCGATCCCCAGGTCTATGTGCTGGACCCCTGCTGCGGCACAGGCGCCTATCTCGTGGCCGTGCTCAAGCGCATTGAAAAAACGCTCCGGGACAAGGGCGCGGACGCGCTCCTGGGCCAGGACGTGAAACGCGCAGCCATGGCGCGGGTCTTCGGCTTCGAGATCCTACCCGCGCCCTTTGTGGTAGCCCATCTGCAACTGGGCATGCTGCTGCGCGGCCTGAACGCTCCCCTGCTGCGAAAAGACAACGAACGCGCCGGCGTCTATCTGACCAACGCCCTCACGGGCTGGGAGCCCCCCCAGGGAGCCAAACAGCACCTCCGCCTGCCGGAATTGGAGGCGGAACGGGACGCGGCCGAGGAGGTCAAACGCGACAAACCCATTCTCGTGATCCTGGGCAATCCGCCGTACAACGCCTTTGCAGGCACCAGCCCCGAAGAGGAGCAAGGACTGGTAGAGCCCTACAAAGAAGGGCTCATCTCCAAATGGGGCATCAAGAAGTTCAACCTGGACGACCTGTACGTGCGCTTTTTCCGGCTGGCGGAACGCCGCATCGCGGAAACCACGGGCCGGGGCGTGGTCTGCTACATCTCGAACGGTTCCTGGGTGACGGAACCATCGTTTGTCGTTCTCAGAGAACACCTGCTGCGCTCTTTTGATTCCTTTTGGATCGAAAATATGCACGGCAACCGGAAAATCTCTGAATACGCCCCGGATGGACAAACCAGTGAAACGATTTTCGCCATTCCGGGCTTTTCAGTCGGCATCCAGCAAGGCGTGATGGTTTCATTGTGGGCGAAGACGAGTAACACCCCCACTCCGGCCCGAGTCCTGTTCCGGGACGATATTCATGCCGCCAGAGCCGCTGACAGGCGCGCCCAACTCCTTCACGCCTTAGCCATAGAGCCGTTCAACGGCCAATACCAAACCGCCCAGCCCAGCCCGGAAAACAAATTCTCGTTCCGCCCCCAGGTCATTGCCGAAGCCTACAAGCGCTGGCCCAAGCTCACGGACCTTTGCGCCGAGTCGCCCAGCAACGGACTCATGGAAAAGCGCGGAGGCGCGCTCATGGACATGGACCGAAACGTCCTGGCCCGGCGCATGCGCCGGTATTTCGACCCCTCCGTGCCCTGGGAGGACTTGCAAAACGAGGGCACAGGGCTGACAAAGGACGCGGCCGGGTTCAAGGCCGCCACGGTTCGCAAAAAGGCCCTTGTTTCTGCGGAATACCAGGAAGAAATGCTCCATCCTTACGCCCTCCGCCCCTTTGACCAAAGATTTTGTTATTACAGCCAGATCGGAACCCTGTGGAACCGCCCCCGTCCTCCCCTCTGGGCCCAGTGCTGGGAGGGCAACAGCTTTTTGTTGAGCCGGGTGAGCACCGCGAAGCTGCCCGAAGGCCTGCCTGTCTCTTTCGCTTCCGGGCTCTTTGACGACCACTTCCTGTCCCCGGACGCCTCGGGATTTCCCTTGCGCCTCAAGGTCCGGACGGGGACCACAATCGGAAAACACGACGACCAACTCTCGCTCGGAGGCCGCGAGGGCCGGATCATCGCCAACCTCTCGGCCCCGGCCCGCCGCTACCTCGCCGCGCTCGGCGCACCCGATCCCGACAGCGACCCTGCGACCGGAGCGGCTGTCTGGCTTCATGCCCTGGCCCTGGCCTGTTCTCCGGCCTATCTGACTGAAAACGCCGACGGCGTTCAAAAAGACTGGCCCCGCATCCCCCTGCCCGCCTCCCGCGAGGTCCTGCTCTCCTCCGCGGCCCTGGGCCGCCGCATCGCCGACCTCCTGGACCCGGACACGCCTGTGCCTGGAATCACCTCCGGCCAGGTGGCCGAGGACATCCAGACCCTGGCCGCCGTGGCTCCGGCCCCTGGGATCACCGCCGTGCGGCCCGAGGCCGGTCATTTGGAGATCACCGCGGGCTGGGGCTACGTGGGCAAGGAAGGCGTGATCATGCCCGGCCGAGGCAGGCTCGTGGAGCGGCCCTATTCCGAAGAGGAGCGCGGCCAGATCGAGGCCGGGGCCCGCGCCCGGGGCCTGGACCCGGCAGAGGCTTTCAAGCGCCTGGGCTCCACCACCTGCGACGTGTACCTCAACGAGGCGGCCTACTGGAAAAACATTCCGGCCAAGGTCTGGGAGCATTACATAGGCGGCTATCAGGTCATCAAGAAGTGGCTGTCCTACCGGGAAAAAGACGTCCTGGGACGCGGCCTGTCCATGGAGGAGGTCCGCCACGTGACCGCCACGGCCCGCCGTCTGGCGGCCCTGCGCCTCCTGGAACCGGACCTGGACCGCAACTACATGACTGTGAAGGCCAACACCTATGAATGGCCCGGGCCGGAATGAGGGAAGCGCCGCCATGCACCCCTCGACCATTGTGCAGGCCGTGATTTCCCTGCTGCGCGGCGCGAACCGCCTGACCGTCAAGTTGGAGCTCGTTCCGGACCAGATCATCAGAATCCACAAACCCAAGAGCCGGGGCCGACCCCGCCAGGCGCTCCGCGAAAGCATCCTGCGCACCATAGACGCCATGATCCTGGCAGGCGTGGTTGAGAACCACCACACCGAGCACACCGCCTGGCTCAGGCTGCGGCCGGACTACAAGGACCACCTGCACAACGTCCATGACCAGCTCAACCCTTCCTGAACAACGCCCGGGGTCCGCATGTTCCTGAACCTGCGCATCGCGGTGAAGTCCCTGGCCGTGCACAAGCTGCGCGCGATCCTGGCCATGCTCGGGGTCTTTCTCGGGGCCCTGGCCTTCAGCGGGGTGCAGCACGTGTCCCAGGCCCTGGAGCGCAAGGCCGAGCTGGAGGCCGAGAAGATGGGCCCCAGCCTGTTCGCGGCCGTGGCCGGGCAGGTGCGCTTCGCCCGCGACGGGGCCCTGCGCCTGGGCCAGGCCAAGCGCAACTTCACCGAGGCCGACGCCCGGGCCCTGGCCGACGGCGTGCCCTCGGTCCTGTCCATGACGCCCTACGCCGCGGCCTCCCTGACCCTGCGCTCGGAGCTGGCCGCCACCACCGTGGCGATCATCGCGGCCCGGCCCGAATACACCGAGATCCGCGACTTCCATGCCGAGCTGGGCCGGTTCTTCGATGACGCCGAGGAGGCCTCCATGGCCCGGGTCCTGGTCCTGGGCCGGGACATCGCCGAGCGCCTGTTCCAGCGGCCCGAGGCCGCCCTGGGCCGCGTGGTCTATCTGGGCAGCGCCGACTACCGGGTGGTCGGGGTCATGGAGAAGAAGGGCCGGGACCTGGCCGGGGACAACCAGGACGAGCAGGCCTTTCTGCCCCTGTCCACGTACCTGCGCCGGGTGGCCAACCAGGACTGGGTCACGGGCGCGTTCCTGCGCCTGGCGCCCGGGGCCAACCAGGGCCCCGCGCTCGCGGCCGTGGAGGACGCGGCCCGGGAGATCCTGCGCCGCCGCCACCACCTGCGGCCGGGCCAGGCCGACGACTTCACCCTGCTCACGGCCCGCCAGTCCCAGGAACTCCAGTTCCAGGCCCTGGAGCTGGTGCACACCCTGGGGCTCATCGCCTCCACGGTCTGCTTCGCCGTGGGCGGCATGGGCATCCTCTCGATCATGATCCTCATGGTCCGGGCGAGACGGCTGGAGATCGGCATCCGCCGGGCCGTGGGCGGCAGGCGCTCGCAGATCCTGGGCCAGTTCCTCCTGGAGTCCGGGCTCATGGCCGGGACCGGCGGGACCCTGGGCGTGTTCTCCAGCCTGGCCCTGACCTCGGCCGTGAGCGCCTTCGGGAACATGCCCTTTGTCCTGGACCCCCTGCTCCTGGCCGGGACCCTGGCGGCCTCGGCGGCCATCGGGCTTTTGGCCGGGTCCTATCCGGCCTGGCAGGCGGCCCGGGTGGACATCCTGGACGTGCTCCGGCTCTAGTCTTTCTGGCCACAACCCGCCGCTTTTCCTGGCCAATTCCGGATTGTGCCACGCCGTGCCATGTTTCGCGCGTCATTCCGCAGGGTTGACGCACGGATATCTGTATCGTGCCGACTATACAGGGCCGGATTCCGTCCTATCTTTGGAGCAGGACGACACAATCCAACAGGAGGAGCGGCCATGAAGGGTGACCACGAGCACAAGCACGAGCATGAGCACGAGCACGTCCACAAGCATGAGCACGAGCATGAGCACCCGGGCAGCGGCAAGCACAGCCATGCGCACGAGCACAAGCACAGCCACGGCCACATGCACGAGCACAAGCATCCCCATGACCACGCCGGGCCGGGGCATGACCACGCGCACCCGGGCGAGCACGGGGCCCATGACCACGAGCACCCGGGCCACGACAAGGAGAAGCACGAGCACAAGCACTGAGCCGGTGGGGGGAAACGGGGGAAGCAAAGGGGGGCCTGGCGGCCCCCCTTGTTGTTCTGCGGACTAGCCCAGGATGGCCTTGAGATCCTCGTCGGGCGTGGTGATGGGCTTGATGTTGTAGTTGTCCACCAGGAACTTCAGCACGTTGGGCGTGATGAACGCGGGCAGGCTCGGTCCCAGGCGGATGTCCCGGATGCCCAGGGCCAGCAGGGTGAGCAGGATGGCCACGGCCTTCTGCTCGTACCAGGAGAGCACCAGGGACAGGGGCAGGTCGTTGACCCCGCAGTTGAAGGCCCCGGCCAGGGCCACGGCGATCTGGATGGCCGAGTAGGCGTCGTTGCACTGGCCGATGTCCAGCAGGCGCGGGATGCCGCCGATGTCCCCGAGCTTCTGGTCAAAGAACCGGAACTTGCCGCAGGCCAGCGTGAGCACCACGCAGTCGGCCGGGACCTTTTCCACAAACTCGGTGTAGTAGTTGCGGCCGGGCTTGGCCCCGTCGCAGCCGGCCACCAAGAAGAAGCGCCGGATCTTCCCGGCCTTGACCGCGTCGATCACGGCCGGGGCCACGCCGAGCACGGCGTTGCGGCCGAAGCCCACCATGACCGAACCCTTGTCCTGGTCCTCGCTGAATCCGGGCAGCTCCAGGGCCCGGGCGATGACCGGGCCGAAGTCCCCGTTCTTCACGTGGCTCGCCCCGGGCCAGCCCACCAGGCCGGTGGTGAAGATGTTCGGCAGATAGGCGCCGGGCTTCTGGATGCAGTTCGTGGTCATGAGGATGGCGCCCGGAAAGGCCGCGAACTCCTTCTGCTGGTTCTGCCAGGCCGTGCCGTAGTGGCCGTGGAAGTGCTTGTAGGCCTTGAGCTTGGGATAGCCGTGGCAGGGGAGCATCTCGCCGTGGGTGTAGACGAAGATGCCCTTGCCCTCGGTCTGCTTGAGGATCGCCTCCAGGTCGCGCAGGTCGTGGCCCGAGACCAGGATGGCCTTGCCCTTCCTGTGACCCAGGGGGACCTCGGTGGGCACGGGATGGCCGTAGGTCCCGGTGTTGGCCGCGTCCAGCAGCTCCATGGCCTTGAGGTTGACCCGGCCGCAGTCCAGGGCCAGGGTCACCCAGTCGCCCAGGCTCAGGTCCCGGCGCAGGGTGGCGGCCAGGAGCCGGTGGACCTCGGCGTACACCGCGTCGTCCTCCTGCCCCAGGATCTGGGCATGGTCGGCGTAGGCGGCCACGCCCTTGACCCCGTAGGCCACGGTCTCCTTGAGGGACTGGATGTCGGCGTCCGGATCGGCCAGGGCTTTCACACCCACTGTTTCACCTTGAGCCGCAAGCGCCGCCAGGTCGCGGGCCGGGATGAGCTCAGCGGCCTTGTCAAAGGTCTTGGCCACGCCCTTGGCCGCCAGGGCGGCCTTGAGCTTCTCGCGCAGGGCCACGCACCGGTCGATGAGGCCCGGGAAGCGGCCCGCGTCGAAATTCACGTTGGTCAGGGTGGAGAACACGGCCTGGACCGTGAACACGTTCGTCTCGCGGTCCGTGATCCCGGCCTCGCGGGCGGCCTGGGCCACCTGGGACAGGCCTTTGACCACGTACAGGAGCAGGTCCTGCAGGGCCGCGGTCTCCGGGGTCTTGCCGCAGACGCCGAGCTTGTCGCAGCCCTGGCCCTTGGCGGTCTGTTCGCACTGATAACAAAACATGGATGCCTCCTTGGTTGCGGGTTCACGGCTGTGCTCCAGCCTGGCTCCGGTTCTAGCCGGAGTCGGGCAGGCACGCCTTGACCTGCGTCAAAAGGAGGCGATTTTTCCGGAACCCCCGCTCACGACCCAGACGGCGCAGGAGGCCGTGGGCTTGTGGGCCACGCCCACCGCGCCCTTGTGCAGGTAGAGGCACATGGACCAGGACGGATCCAGGCCGCTGTTGGTGGAGGACCAGACCGTGTCGGCCAGGTCCAGGAAGGGGTGGCCGGGCGTGAGGGCCGGGGTCTGGAAGCCCGCGTCCACCAGGGACTCCAGCTCCAGGATCGTGGGCAGCCGCCAGTTCACCCGGCCGCCCAGCACCCGGTCAATGGCCGCGTGGGGCGCTGCCAGGGCCTGGGGCCAGGAGAGCGGCCCGGGGTGTGCGCGCCGGGCCCAGACCAGGCCCGTGAGGCTGTCGCGCACCGCGTCCTGGTTCAGGAGCGCGAAGCGCGGCTCGGGCCAGACCACGCCGGTCCCGGGCCCGGCAACCGGGTTGGCCAGGCTCGGGCTCGCGCCGCGCACGGGCCAGACCAGCCGGAACTCGTTCTCTTGGCTGAAGAACAGCCGTCCGCCCAACATCTCCAGGTTCCAGAAATACCCGGGCCGCCCGGCCGCCGGGGTGCCGCTCCAGTACCAGTTGGGCACGACCCGCTCGAACGGGTGGCCCGCGGGCAGGCAGGGCGAGGCCGCGTTGAACGCCACCAGGCTCAGCAGCTCCCTCCGGTTGGGCAGGCGCCAGTCAAAAAAACCCAGGTGCTTCGCGCTGTTGAGCCCGTCCACAAAGGCCAGGGCCTCGGCCCGGTTGTGCGGAAACCCGGCCGGGTCCGCGTCCCGGGTCCAGACCAGGCCGGTGAGCCGGTCCAGCACCACGCCGGCCTGGACCTCAAAGCGCGGGCTGGGCCAGGGCGTCCCGGATTTGAACTCGGCGTCCTGGCCCGAGCCCCGGCAGGGCAGCTCCCGGCCCTGGCGGTCGTGGCAGGCCTCCTGGCCGGTCCTGTGGACGGTTGCAGTCATTTGCGGATCATAGTCCTGCCCGGCCCGGGGGGCAAGGCCCGCTGGACACGGACACCCTCCTGGGGCAAAATCCGGGACCGTGACGGATGCCCCGTCCAAGGAGTGCCCATGCCCCGCTTCGTCTCCCTGGTCCTGGCCCTGGTCCTGCTGGCCGCTGTCCCGGCCCGGGCCGCGGGCCCCGCCTTTGTCCTGATCCTGGACGCCACGGCCGGAATGGGCCGGCTGGACACGGCCAAGCCCGCGCTCTCGGCCGTGATCCGCGACCTGCCGGACAATGCCCAGGCCGCCCTGTACCTCTATCCCCGGCCCACCCGGGAGGCCTGCCTGCCGGTGCAGGAGCTCGTGCCCCTGGGCGCGCTGGACAAGCCCGCGTTCCTGCGCGCCCTGTCCACGCTCGCCACGCCCGACGGCCAGCCGCCCCAGGCCCTGGGCCTGGAGCAGGCCACCCTGCGCATCCTCTCGCTGCGCCAGGCCGTCACCGCCGTGCTCCTGTCCACGGGCCTGGAGACCTGCGACGACGACCCCTGCGCCACGGCCGCCTCGCTCAAGGCCCTGGGCGTACCCTTCAACCTCAAGGTCATCGGCTACCAGGTGACGCCCATGCAGGCCGCCCCGCTCCAATGCCTGGCCAACACCACGGGCGGCAGCTTCGAGACCGCGGCCAACGCCTCGGACCTGACCCTGGCCCTGCGCCGGGCCTTCCAGGTGCACACCCTCCAGGTCCAGGCCCTGCGCCAGGGCCGGACCATGGACGCCCGGGTGGAGGTGGCCGCGGCCGGAACCAACAAGCCCCTGGCCGGGATGCGCACCGGGCCCGCGGGCCTGGCCGTCTTTTCCCTGCCCCCCGGGACCTACGACGTCACCGTGCTGGACCCGGCCTCGCCCGGAAACCGGCGCCTGACCTTCAACCGGGTGGTCCTGACCGAGGGCCGGGTGGTCCGCAAGGTGGCCGAGTTCGGCGGGGGCGAGGTGCGCGTGAGCGTGACCCGGAACAGCACGCCCCTGGACGCCGAGGTGGAGATCAAGGCCCTGGACGGCTCGGGCTTCGCGGTCCAGGGCCGCAGCGGGGTGCCGCCCGCCCCCTTCCTGGCCCCGCCCGGGGTCTACGACGTGCGCGTGCGCGACCCCCAGAGCCCGGGCCAGGCCCCCAGCCTGACCCCGGGCGTGGCCGTGCGCGGCGGCATGGTCACCTCGGTGCCCGTGGCCCTGGACGACGCCCGGCTGGCCGTGCGGGCCTCGCGCCACGGCCTGCCCTGCGACGCCCAGGTGGAGATCTTCGCCCCGGGCGAGAAGGCGCCCCTGGCCTCGGGGCCCAGCGGGGCCGAGAACCCCCGGGACTTCCCCCTGCCGCCCGGGTCCTACTCCGTGCGGGTCACGGACCCGGCCTCGAAAAAGAGCGTCACGCTCACCAAGGTCCTGGCCCCGGCCGGACAGACCGCCTTTGTGGACGCCCTCCTGGACTGATCCCTCCCGCCTTTACGCCGCCCCTTCCAGTGCTTACAGTGCCGCCCATGCGCGTCATCGTGAACGTCGACGATCTGGGCCTGCACCCGGCCGTGCGCCGGGCCGTGGAGGAGCTCTTCCGCGCCGGGGCCGTGACCTCGGCCACGCTCCTGGTCAACGGCCCGGACGTGGAGGCCTCGGCCCGCATTGAGGGGCCCGGCCTGGGCGTGCACCTGAACATCCTGCGCGGCAAGCCCCTGCTGCCGCCCGCCGAGATCCCCTCCCTGGTGGGCGGGGACGGCCTGTTCCTGGGCGACTACGCGGCCCTGTTCAAGCGCTACGTCACCGGGCGGCTGGACCACGGCGAGGTGGAGCGGGAATGGGCCGCCCAGGTGGAGCGGGCCCTGGACCTGGGCGTCCGGCCCACGCACTTCGACTCCGAGAAGCACATCCATGCCTGGCCCACGCTCATGAGCCTGGCCGCGGACCTGGCCCAGCGCTTCCACGTGGGCTGGCTGCGGCGGCCCATGGACTGCCAGCGCCTGGCCCGGGTGGACGCGGGCGGGCTGCGGGCCAAGTTCCTGGGGGTCTGCGCCCTGTTCCAGACCCGGCCCTCGGGCGTGCGCTGGCCGGACCTGGCCTTTGGCATCGCGGACCAGGGCGCCCAGCTCACGCCCGCGCGGTTCAAGGCCTACCTGGAGCGCAATCCCGGGGCCGAGGTGGTCGAGGTGGTCTGCCACCCCGGCAGGCCCCTGCCCGGGGACCCGGAGATCCCGGCGGAATACGGCCAGATGCGCGTGCCCGCCCAGTGGGACGTGGAGTACGAGGCCCTCTCGGACCCGGAATGGGGCGCGCTCTACCGCAGCCTGGGGGCCGAGCTTGTGCACTACGGCCAGATGCCGTAAGAAAAGCGCCATGAGCGAGCGCCCCGTCGAACTGTCCGTCGTCACCCCCATGCACAACGAGGAACTCTGCGTGCGGGAGTTCCACCGCCGGGTCACGGCCGCGCTCGGCGGCCTGGGCATCGAGTACGAGATCGTGGTGGTCAACGACGGGTCCACGGACTCCACCCCGGCCATCCTGCGCGAGCTGGCCCAGGCCGACCGGCATGTGGTGGGCGTGTTCCTGGCCCGCAACCGGGGCCAGTGCACGGCCATCTACGCCGGGCTCCAGCACACCAGGGGCCGCTACGTGGTGATCATGGACGGCGACCTGCAGCACCCGCCCGAGGAGCTGCCCGCGCTCCTGGAAAAGGCCCGCGAGGGCTTCGACATGGTCAAGGGCGCGCGCACCAATCGTTCCGAATCCCTTGTGCTGCGCCGCATTCCCAGTCGCATAGCCAACTATCTTTTGCGCGCGGTGAGCCGCTGCGAGGTCAAGGACATGGGCGGGCTCTCCCTGCTCAAGGGCGACCTGGCCCGCTCGCTCGCCCTGCGCGAGGGCCAGCACCGGCTCCTGCCCGCCCTGGTCTACAACCTGGGCGGCTCGGTGGCCGAGGTGCCCACCAGCGCGCCGCCGCGCTTCGCGGGCAAGAGCCACTACGGCATCGGCCGCTCCGTGGACGTGCTCTTCGACATCGTGCTGCTCTGGTTCCAGAACTCCTTCAAGCAGCGGCCGGTCTACCTCTTCGGCCGCATCGCCCTGTTCCTGTTCCTGGCGGCCAGCCTGGTCATGGTCTGGCTGCTCTACGAAAAGTTCTTCTTCGGCGAGCACATGGGCTCGCGGCCGCCGTTCCTGGGGGCCGTGCTGTTCTACCTGGCCTCCCTGGGCTTCTTGTCCACGGGCTTCATCCTGGAAGTGCTCTCCAACGTCCTGGCCGCCCAGAGCGGCGCCAAGCCCTACCAGGTGCGCGAGATCGTGCGCCAGGAGCCCGATCCGGCCGAACAGGCCACCGACTGACTCCCGCCTCCGGCGGGTCGCCCCGTTCCCGGCCCCCTGGGCCCCAACCCTGAACCAAGGAGAGATGCCGTTTTGGCAAAGCCCAACTATTCCTACCAGAAGCGTCAGAAGGAACTGGCCAAGGCCAAGAAGCAGGAAGAAAAGGCCCGGCGCAAGGAAGAGCGCCGCCGCCAGTCCGACCAGGAGCCCGGACAGGGCCCGGCCACGCCGGACCAGGACGCGCCCGCCGCGGACTGATCTCCGGTCCGGGACGCTTTTCTTCGGCCCCGCCGCATGCTAGGTTCACGCCAGGCCCTCAACGCAAGGAGACCGACGTGAAGCGCCTGCTGTTCTGCCTCTGTCTCTGCCTGCTCCTGGCCGCCTGCGGCAAGACCGCCCGGGACCAGCTCCTGGACGAGAACTACAAGAGCATGACCGACACCGGGATCGTGCGCTACTACTACGACCTGGACGACGCCATCGAGGCCTGCGAGTACCGCAGCCGCCAGGACTCGGGCCTGGGCGTGAGCGTGGGCGGCGGCTGGTGGAGCGGCGGCGGCGGGGGCATGGGCCTGGGCGTGACCCGGGACGCCTCGGACCACTGCGACTCCACGACCCTGCGCCAGCGCCGCACGGACGTGCGCCTGGAGATGGACCGCCGCGGCGTCAAGCCCTAGGGATTTTTCCGGCCACGAAGAACGCCGCGACAGGGGATTCCCGTTCGCGGCGTTTCTGTTTCAGACCACGGCCTCGTCCACCCAGCGCCTGAGCGTGGGCGGCCGGGGAATGCCCGGCATGGAGACCCACTCGCACTGGGCCGTGAGCTCCACCCCGCCCTGGATCACGCTCACCGGACGGTCCGAGGAGACCACCACCACGACCACGCCCGGATGCTGGGCCGTGAAGCGCATGGCCGAGTTGAAGCGCGCGCCCCGGGCCCGGTTCTCGCCGGGCACGGCCAGGCCGTCCAGGAGGCAGGCGAAGCCCTGGAGTTCAAGGCCGCCGGTGATGTGCAGGGCCCCGTCCACCCGGGACAGGCTGATGGCCAGCTCCAGGGCCCCGTCCCGGCGCAGATTGAGCGGCTGCTCCATCTTCTGCCCGGCCAGCTCCACGGGCTCCGGGCCCAGGTCCACCACCAGGCCGCAGCCGTGGCGGCTGTCCCGGGCCGCGTTCACGATGCGCGACACGGCCAGGAACAGGTCGTGGCGGTTGGAGGCGCTCATCTCGGTCTCCAGCAGGGCCTCTTCCAGGTGCACCAGCACGGGCTGGCGGTTGGAGGCCTGGAACCCGCCGTCCGCGAAACTGCAGACCAGGCCCTCGTCCAGGAGCAGGAAGCCGTGGCCGCCGCGGAACCGGGCCGTGACCGTGGCCGGAGGCAGCGGGCCCCGGGCCACGCCCACGATGGTCTTGCCGTCCGAGGCCAGGTAGCGGACCCCGCTCTCCACGGCCTGGAGGGTCTTGCGCACGTGCTTGTAATTGTTCAGGACCGGCCGCTCCAGCTCCGGGAAGCGCAGGAGGAAGTCCAGGCGGTCCAGGAAGGCCGGCTCCACAAAGGCGATGCTGCCCCGGGGCCAGGCCCCCTCCTCGCTGGTGCGCGAGACCCCGAGCACGCAGTCCAGGAGCGGGTAGATCCGCAGGCCCGTGTCCAGGCCCAGGAGCAGGCTGCGCTCGTCCACCAGGAAGTCGTGCACCACGTGCCGGGCCAGGCCCTGGAGCAGGTATTCGGCCGCGTCCAGGTTGAGCACGTTCTGCATGTCGCAGTTCTGGGAAAAGAGCCGCACCGCGTATTCCAGCCAGTTCCGGATGGGGCCCACGGAGCAGAGGTCCGGGTGCTGCTCGGTGAACCACATCTGGTAGGCCAGGGCCCGGGAGCGGCCGCCGAAGCCGATGCGGCCGGCCAGGGACAGGTCGTGGGCCGCGGCCGGCTCGATGAAGTCCACCAGCGGCCCGTCGGGCGGGGCTCCGCGCCAGTCCTGGGAATCGAGATAGACCTCGGCCAGCCGGGGCTCGTGGCCGCGCAGGAGGTTCTGGGGGTCGTAGATGCGCGGGGGGTCGCCCGGGTTCACGGCGTAGATGGCCGCGGCCCTGCTCAGTCCGGCGAAATGCGAGAGTCCCACGCGCAGGCCGTCCAGGATGTGGTGCACGCAGATGCTTTCAAAACCGCAGCCGGGCATGGCTCCCTCCGGAAGTCGGGGTGGCGGGGTGGCCGATGGTGGCCCAAAACCCCTCCCCTGTCCATCCCCTTGCGAGGGTTTTGCGGGAAGGCCGGGGAGTGGCGTCCCTGCTTGATCGATAACCTTCCGCAATGATCCGCAACAGTCCCTTGCTTGACAGGGCCCCGGGCCGTGCTGCACCTTGGGGTCCAGCCCAGGAGGCGCCCGTGAAAACCCCGATCCCCGGCCCCCGGGACCTGGACCTCATCGTCTATGACTTCGACGGCGTGATGACCGACAACCGCGTCCTGGTGGACCAGGACGGCCGGGAGGCGGTCTTCTGCAACCGGGCCGACGGCCTGGGGGTGGGCCTGATCCGGGACCTGGGCATCGACCAGCTCATCCTGTCCACCGAAGCCAACCCCGTGGTCGCGGCCCGGGCCGCCAAGCTCAAACTCCCCGTGCTCCAGAACTGCGCGGACAAGGGCCAGGCCCTGGCCCGGCTCCTGGCCGAACGCGGCCTGGACCCGGCCCGCGTCCTGTTCCTGGGCAACGACGTGAATGATCTGGACGGCTTGCGCCTGGTGGGCTGGCCCGCGGCCCCGGCCGACGCCGCGCCCGAGGTCCTGGCCCTGGCCCGCTACGTGACCCGGGCCAAGGGCGGGGAGGGCGTGGTCCGGGAACTGGCGAGGGACTTGGCTTCCTAGCTTTCCGCAACCACGTCCAGAAGCACCAGCGGGCCCTCGTTCAGGTCCGCCCGCAGCCCCTGGCCCAAGGCGGCCAGGAGCCGCGCCAGCCGCTCCCGCTCCTCGCCGGTGAACCCGGCCAAGGCCGTGGCCTCCATATCCTTTTCCGCCAAACTCAAGGCCGCGCGCAGTTCCTGGGCCCGGGGCGCCAGATGGACGCGCTGCTTGCGCCGGTCCGCAGGGTCCGGCTCCCGGCGCACCAGGCCGTCGCGGACCATGCGCTGGAGGGTCTTGGCCATGGTCGGCTGCTCCACCCCGGCCAGGCGGCGCAGTTCGGCCTGGGTCCGGCCGTCCTGCTCCCAGAGCAGCCGGAGCGCCGCGGCCTGGCCCGGAAGCACGCCCAGGTCGCGCAACCGGCGGCCCTGGGCCTGGGTCCAGAGCCGCGCGGCCTGGGCCAGCAGCTCGCCGATATCCGAGGAATGGGTCTCCATGGGGTCCTCCGGTTCAGGGGGGCGGATGGCCCAAGAATAAACATAGCCGGCCATGGAGTGTCAACCATGGTCCGGAATGCTTGCGGATTATTTCAGGGCAGGGGCCTAAACCAGGGGCCGGGAACAGCCGAAAAGAATGCAGGTCCGGGTTTCCCGGGCCGCCGCCGCCCGGTCTGGATCGGGAGGGACTCGAACCCCTGGTTCGAGCCGCATCCGGACCGGGCGGAACCGTTTCATTCCCCGGGATCGCACTCCTGGCCCAGGGCCAGGCCCGCCTTGGCCAGGACCTGGTCCACGGCCTGTCCGGCCTCGGCCTCGAACCGGGCCATCATGGCGCGGGCGTTGTCCCGGCGGCCGCTGATGGCCGCCTGGGCGTCCGGGTCCCCGGCGAAGTGCTCGAGCTTTTCCCGGAAGCGCTCCTCCAGCCCGATGAGCATGGGCCCGCGCACGAGCTTGTCCGCCAGGTAGACGAGCTCCCGCTCGCTGATCCGGCCCGCCCGGGCCGGGTCCACGTCGCGGTGCGAGGCCACGATCCGGGCCGTCCTGGGGAAGCCCAGCTCGTTCAGGAGGCGGCCGCCGGCAGCCTCGTGGCGCGGGCCGTTCTTGCAGATGTCGTGGAGCAGGGCCGCGGACTCCAGCAGGGGCAGGTCCAGGCGCGAACCGCTGCGCACCAGGGCCCGGCCCAGGATCAGGGCCACCCGGGTCACGGCCCGGGCGTGGGCCAGGCCGCGCTCGTTCACGCCCCGCAGCTCCAGCAGGGTCAGGGCCTCCAGGGGCGCGGGCGCGCCCCGCCTCTCCCAGAGGTGCAGGGCCCGGGTGTAGTCCGCGTCCGTGTCCAGGTCGAAGAGGATGCCCGAGTCGGCCGTGTCCAGGCGCTCCTGGGACAGGCCCGCCAGGACCGCGCGCAGGTTCTCCCCTGCCGGGGACTCCAGGACCCGGGCCACGGCCCCGGAGCGCAGGAGCGGCGGGTGGCCGGGCTCGCCGCGGAACCAGGGGGTGAACACCTCGACCACGCCAAAGGGCAGGCGCTCCAGGCGTTCGAGCATCTGGCGCAGGGTGCAGAGGCGCACCAGGGGGATGTCCACGGGCAGGACAAAGGCCGCCTCCAGGCCCGGGGACAGGGCCGCCAGCCCGGCGCGCACCGAGCTGAACATGCCGGATTCGAAATCGGGGTTGTGGGCGGTCTTGAGGCCCAGCCGCGCGGCCTCGGCCCGGACCTCGGCGGCCCGGTGGCCGGTGACGGCCACGATCTCCTGGGCCCCGGCCCGGCGGAAAAGGTCTCCGGCCTGGGCCAGCAGGCTCTTGCCGCCCAGGGGCAGCAGGGGTTTGAAGCCGTGCATCCGCGTGGACAGTCCCGCGGCCAGGATCACGGCCCCGAAGCGCAGCGGCGCGTCGCTCATGCCTTCCTCCTCCGGTTCCGGCGTGAGGATACCCGGCAAGGCCCGGGTGCGCCAGCCCCGGAAAAGGCTACAGCCGCAGCCGCTCGAACAGGCGGAAGATAAGGATCACCAGGACCGCGAACGGACCGATGACCAGCCAGTGGTTCACGCCGAGCACCTGGGGCAGGGTGAGCTTGCCCAGGTCGCCCCAGGTGAGCACGGTCTCCAGGAGCCGGGGATAGGCCTCGGCGTAGAGGGCCGCGCCCACGATCATGCCCAGGATGGCCCAGAAGGCGTCCAGCCGGCCCTCGCCCAGGGCCCCGGCCGCGGTGCCCGGGCAGTAGCCCACCAGGCCCCAGCCCAGGCCGAAGATGAGCCCGCCGATGATGTTCCCGCCGAGCACCGCGGGCTTCACCGAGAGCTTCACCAGGCCCAGGTCCAGCAGGCCGTAGACCCCGATCATGCCGACCACCACGGTGGTGAGCATGAACTTGACGATGGTCATGTCCCGGAGCCGCAGGGCCCCGAGCTGGCGGTCGTAGCGCAGGACCTCGCAGCGCTGGAGCAGGACCCCGAAGAGCGCGCCGGTGGCCAGTCCGTACCAGAGGTCCATGCTCACCTCCCGCCGTAGAGCAGTTTGGCCATGATCAGCCCGCCCACGAAGAAGCAGGCCAGGGCGACGAATCCGCTCACCGAGAGCTGGAGCGTGCCGGACAGGCCGTGGCCGCTGGGGCAGCCGTCGGCCAACCGGGCCCCGAACATGGCCAGGATCCCGCCCAGGAAGGCCACGATCCCGCGCTGCCCGGCCGAGCGGCCGAAGCGGGCCGCGAAGGTGTCGGGCACGGGCAGGAGCCGGAAGGAGTTGCCCAACAGCGAGGACAGGAACGCGCCCAGGAAGATCCCGGCCACGAACATCATCTGCCAGTCCAGCTTGGGCAGCTCCTTGAGGAAATAGGGCATGGCGGCCACGCGCTCGGCCAGGACCGTGGATTCCAGGTACCCGGCCACGCGCACGAAGGTGGTGGAGGCCCCGAAGAATTTCCCGGCCCCGTAGACCGAGAGGACCACCAGGAGCCCGGCCAGGGCCCCGCCCAGATAGGGGTTCATGGGCTTGCGCCGCGTCTGGGGATCGAACATGGGACCTCCTTGAACGGTCTTTTTTGGGGTCCCTATAGCCTGATTTTGCCGCTGGTTGCAAATCGCCGCCTCTCTCCCCGCATTTGACAGCGCCGGGTTCCCCGGACTAGTCCTGGGCTTCCTTTCAACAGCAAGGCGGTTTTTCCTCATGCATCCCCGTTTCAGCGCCCCGGGCGGCGTGCGCGACGTGCTCCGCGTGGGCCTGCCCCTGGTCCTGGGCATGGCCTCCACCACGGCCATGGAGTTCACGGACCGGGTCTTCCTGGGCAATTACTCGCTCACCTCCATCGCCGCGGCCCTGCCCGCGGGCCTGGCCAACTTCGTGTTCCTGTCCTTCTGCATGGGCGTGGTGGAGTTCGCCGGGGTCTTCGTGGCCCAGTACACCGGGGCCAAGCAGCCCGAGCGCGTGGGCGCGGCCCTCTGGCAGGGGCTCTGGTTCTGCCTGCCGGCCGCCGCCTTCATGGCCTGTCTGGCCCTCATCGCCCCGGCCCTGTTCGCCCTGGCCGGGCATCCCGCCGAGGTCCAGGCCCAGGAGGTGGCCTATTTCTCCATCCTGTCCAAGGGCTCGGGCCTGGCCCTCACCGGCATGTGCCTGTCCACCTTCTTCTCGGGCCGGGGCCTGACCAAGTCCGTGATGCTCGTGAACATGGCCGGGGCCATGCTGAACATCCCCTTGGATTACCTGCTCATCTTCGGCAAGTGCGGGTTCCCGGAGCTGGGCATCCGGGGCGCGGCCTACGCCACCTGCGCGTCCTGGGGCGTGAACTTTTTGCTCTTCGCCCTGCTCGTGTTCCGCCGCGAGCACGAGCGCTGCTACCTGGTGCGCTCGGCCTGGCGCTTCGACCGCGAGCTGTTCCTGCGCTTTCTGCGCTTCGGCCTGCCCGGCGGGGTCCAGTTCGCCATGGACATCCTGGGCTTCACCCTGTTCCTGTTCGTGGTCGGCAGCCTGGGGGCCGAGAGCCTGGCCGCCACGAACATCGTGTTCTCCATCAACGGCCTGGTCTTTTTGCCCATGATCGGCATGTCCGTGGCCGCCAGCGTGCTCGTGGGCCAGGCCCAGGGGGCCAGGGACCCGGACCGGGCGGTCTTCGCCAACATGAGCGCGCTCTACGTGAGCCTGGCCTACACCCTGTTCCTGGACTTCTTCCTGGTGTTCTTCCCCCGCGAACTCCTGGCCCTGTTCCGGCCCCAGGACATCTCCCTGGAGCAGTTCCAGGCCATCCAGGACACCGGGGTGGTGCTCCTGCGCATGGTGGCCGTGTACTGCCTGTTCGACGCCGTGGGCATCATCCAGTACGGCTCCCTGCGCGGAGCCGGGGACACCCGCTTCGTCATGCTGGCCATGCTGGCCACATCCTTGGGGATTCTGGTCCTGCCCACCTGGCTCATGGTCCGGGTCCTGGGCTGGGGCCTGTACCCGGCCTGGGCCTGCGTGCTCACCTACATCGCGGGCCTGGCCGTGATCCTGCGGCTGCGCTTCATGCGCGGGGCCTGGCGCCGGCTCAAGGTCATCGAGACGGCCGGGGCCTAGAGGCCGGCCTTGCGGACCAGGCCGGGGAAGTCCTGGATGGCGATGCTCCTGCCCTCCACGCGGATGAGCCCCTGGTCCTGGAGGAGCTTGAGGGCCTGGCACACGGTCTGCTGGCAGGAGCCGATCATGGAGGCCATGCGCTCCTGGGTCAGGCGCACGGGCAGGGCCACGGGCAGGTCCGGGTCCTCTTCGGACAGGCCGCCCAAACCCAAGGAAACCAGGAGCTTGGCCAGGCGCGCGGCCGGGTCCGAGGCCACCAGCCCCTCCACCAGGTCGCCCAGGTAGCGCAGGCGGCGGCCCAGGATGCCGATGGCCCGTTTGGCCGCCCGGGGGTGCCGGGCCAGGAAGGACTCCAGGGCCTCCTGGTCCAGCTCGTGGATCACCGCGGGCAGGATGGCCTGGGCGTTGGCCTTGCGCGGCAGGGATTCCAGGACCTCGGCCAGGCCGAAGATCTCGCCCTGCCGGCGCAGGAAGAGCATGGACTCCTTGCCCTCCCCGGACACGGTGTAGATGCGCACCAGGCCCTGCTCCAGGTAGAAGCACGAGCGGGCCGTCTGGCCCTCGCTGAAGACGTTCTCGAGCTTGCCCAGGGCGCGCCGCCGGGCCAGGTCCAGGAAGGCCCGGCGCTCGGGCTCAAGCCCGTGGAAGAAGTCGCCGCTCTCCAGATGCCAGAACCGCTCCATGGCCCGCTCCCGGTTGGGGACGGCCCGGGCGCCGTCCTGGCCCACTATGGCTCCGGACCCGGCCGCTGACAAGGAGGGCGGGGGACGCCTCGGGCGTCCCCCGCGGGGCTCACTCCTCGGGGGGCAGACGGTTGCGGTACTCATAGATCGCCTTCCGGCCGTGGATGTCCACGCACTGCCAAATGATCCGGTCGCCCTTGAGCGAGGGCCTGAGCGTGGCCTTGTGGTAGCCGATCTGGTAGGGAATGCGCGTCTCGATGGCCCGGTGCGGGCAGACCTTGACGCAGGACATGCAGTCCCAGCAGTCCTGGGAGCTGCGGCAGGCGGCCTTGCCCGTGGCCTCGTCCACGAACATGAGGTCGCCGGGGCAGACCTCCTCGCAGCGGGACTCGGCACGGTCCGGACAGCCGTCGCACTTCTTGGGGTTGATTCTCGGGGGCATGGCCTTGCTCCGTGATTAGGGGGTGAACCGGTCGCCCGGCACGATCTGTTCATAGGGCCGCGTGAAGGCCGAGACCTCGCCGCTCTGCGGGTCCCGCCGGGTCTCCACGAAACAGTCGAAGCGGGCGTCGTCGCGCTCCGGATAGTCGCTGCGCGTCTGCCAGCCGGCCCAGCGCGTCTCGCGGCGGGCCTTGAGGTGGTGGACCACGGCCTCGGCCACGTCCACGCGGTCCATGGTCTCGTTGGCCTGCATGAGTTCGTGGAGATCCCCGGCCTTGAGGTGGCGGAACTGGTCCTGGAGGATCTTGATGTGGCGCAGGGCGTAGTCCAGGCGCTCCTCGTTGGTGCGGTAGAACTGCGAGGTGCCGCCCGCGTACTCGTCCATGAGCCGCTGGAGCCGCTCCTTCATCTCCCGGGGGCTGACCCCGTCGTAGTCCGCTCCGCGCAGGAGCGGGGCGTAGACCCGGGTCTTCTCCGCCTCCACCTGGGCCTCGAACCCGGCCGGGGCCCGCTCCTCCAGCCCGCGCAGCCAGGCCAGGGCCCCGCGCGCGGCCAGCTTGCCCTCGGCCGCGCAGCCGCCCACGAACTTGTTGGGATTGCCGCCCGCGGTCTCGCCGGCCGCGAACAGGCCCGGCACCGTGGTCATGCGCGCGAGATCCACCCAGAACCCGCCCATGGTGTGGCCGCCCACGATATAGGGGTCCGAGCCGTAGATCTCGATGGGCTCGGCCGTCACGTCCTGGCCCCGGGCCGCCAGGAAGAGCACGAAGGACGGGCGTTCGTTCAGGTAGTCGCACATCATGCGCTGGACCAGCTCGGGGTCCATGCCCCGGGTGTCGCAGTAGGTCGGGCCCCGGCCCTCCAGCCACTCGCTCATGGGCGCGTTGGCCCGGATGAAGCGGGGCGCGGCGTCGCCGCCCAGGTGGGCGTAGCGCTCGCGCATGATCCGCTCGCCCTTGCAGTTGATGATCGGGGCCTTGTAGCCCACGGAAATGGTGTCCACGGGCCCGCAGAAGTCCTTGGTGCGGGTGGCCACCCAGCGCTGCTCCAGGCTGGTCATCTCGGTGCCCTTGCGGAAGCCCATGGCGTAGCCCGAGCCCACGCAGTACGGGCACATCCAGATCTGGGCCCCGCAGTCCGTGGAGTCCGCGGTGTAGGACTTGTAGAGGGTCCCGGCCCCGCCCGTGGAGAGCACCGTGGCCTTGGCCCGGAACACGTAGAAGGTCCCGTTGCGCACGTGCAGGCCCATGGCCCCGGCGCAGCGATCCCCGTCCATGAGCAGGCCCGTGCCCGCGATGCGGTTGTAGACCTCGGCCCCGCTGGCGATGGCCTTCTCGGCCATGATCGGCTTGAGCTGCTCGCCGTGGATGGAGATGTCCCACTTGCCCCGGTAGCGGATCGAGCCGTCCTCCTCGCGCAGGATGGGCAGGCCCCAGCGCTGCAGGTCGTCCACGGCCTCGTTGAGCTCCCGGGCGTTGGACAGGGCCAGGTCCTCGCGCAGGGGCCCGCCGCCCACCTGGGCCCGGGACCAGCGCACCAGGTCTTCCGGGGTCTTGCCCGGCGGAATGTAGGTGTTGATGGCGTCCATGCCCGCGGCCGTGGCCCCGGAGCGCATGATCTCGGCCTTCTCCATGATGACCACGCGCAGGCCCGGATCGAGCTTCTTGGCCTCCACGGCCACGAAACAGCCCGCGTTGCCCCCGCCCACGATGAGCAGGTCGCAGTCCACCACCTCCACCGGCACGTCCTTCAGCGCTTGCGGCAGGAACCTGTTGGCCCGGCCGCCTGGTCTGTTGCCCATGATGTCCTCCTGGTTGTCCGTCCGGCGCCTAGCCGAACAGCTTGATCTTGAAAAAGCCGCGCAGCAGGTAATCCACGCCCACGTAGAGCGAGAGCAGGATGAACAGCCGCTTGAGCCAGATGTCCGGGATGTAGCGGGCGGTGCGCGGGCCGATGAACGAGCCCAGCAGCACCCCGCCCATCTCCGCGCTCAAAAGCCCCCAATCCAGGGCCACGCCCGAGGCCAGGTAGGTGGTGATGCTTGTGATCATGCTGATCACCACGGCCAGGGCCGAGGTTCCGGCTGCCAGATACATGGGCAGGTCCGTGACGCTGGTCAGGAAGGGCACGAGCATGAACCCGCCGCCCACACCCAGGAAGGCCGCCACCGCGGAGATGAGGAACCCGCCCAGCACGGGCAGCAGGGGATTGAAGCCGAACTCCACCCCGGCGAAGATGAACCGGACCCGGCGCAGGCCCAGGCCCAGGATGCGCACCCCCCAGCTGGCCCGGTCCACGGCCTCGCCCTGGCGCAGGCGGCGCACCTGGTCCTGGAAGGCCTTGGCCGCCGCGGTGGAGGACTTCTTGCGGGCCAGGCCCGCGGGGGTGGTCTCATAGAAGAGATAGGCCCCCAGCGCCAGCACGAAGACCCCGAAAAAGCCCTGGTACTGGCTGAAGCCCACCCGGCCCACACTCAGGCTGGAGGCCAGGTAGCTGCCCAGGATCGAGCCCAGGCCCAGGGCCAGGGCCAGGGGCAGGACCACCCGGCGCTGGGCCAGGTAGTTGCCCGTGCTGATGACCCCGGTGAGCAGGGCCAGGACCTGGTTGGAGACCCGCACCGAGTCGGTGACGGCCTTGTTCAGGTCGGTCTTGGGAAAGGACGCGGCGTAGCCGCCCAGGCCGAAGATGCTGATGTGGCCCACGGCGGCCATGACCCCGCCGAAGGCGCCCACCGAGGAAAATATCCAGCCCACCCACAGCGACCAGAAAAAGGCCGTCACCAGGCCGATCTGCGGAGCCCCGGGAATGCCCAGGAACCCCGCCGGGGCCGAGGGGTCGATCTGGCCCGGCCCCGTGCCCGCGGGAATGTTTTTGACCACCTCGGCCAGATCCGCCGCCGGAGCCGCTCCGGCCAGCGCCAGCATCGCCAGTGCCGCCAGAACGCCGGCCGCCGCCCATTGCGCTCCTCTCATGGACTCCCTCCCCGGGCTTCGGCGCCACGGGATGCGGCGCCCTTGTGCCCGCTCTACCCCGGAGCCCGGAACGGTTCCTTCGTCTGGACGATAATCCTGCAAAGAAGCGGCGTTCTCCGTGATGATGATCTGACGGCGATGATCACAACCCTTGCGCTCACGGCCGCAATCCCCTATTCTTCCTCCGGAATCCTGAACCTGTGCCCGGAGGAACCATGGACTGGCTCTCGGTGGCCGAGATCGCGCGCCTCACGCGCATCCCCGCGCCCACGGCCCGGCGCTACGCCGCGCTGTTCCGGGAATTCCTGCCCCACCGCAAGGTCGGCCGGGTGACCCGCTACGCGCCCGACTCCGCCCGGGTCTTTGAGCGCATTTCAGGCCTGTATCACGAGGGCCGGGTGACCACCGAGATCGAGGAAGTCCTGCGCCGGGAGTTCTCCCGGACCATCGACCTGGACGCCGCCGGGACCGGCGAGGCCCGTCTGCCCGAGCCCGCGCCCGGCGTCCTGGACCAGTTCAACACGAGCCTCCAGGTCATCGCGGACCAGAAGGCGGTCATCGAGGCCCTGCGCGAGGACGTGCGCAAGCTCAAGGCCGGGTTCGTGCTCCTGGCCCGGGGCCAGAAGCGGCTCAAGGCCCTGCCCGCGGCCGGGGGCGACGACCTGAGCCGCACGGCCGCGGCCCTGGCCCGCAAGGATTCCGAGCTGGAGGAGCTGGCCCTGGGCCTGTCCTTCGACACCTCGGACATGAAGATCAAGCTCCAGACCCTGGAGCAGGAGCTGGTGCGCCTGCGCAAGGACCGCCGGGAAATGGAGCGCCACCTCCTGGACAAGCTCGAGCGGCTGAAACCGTCCTGACACCCTCCCGGCGTTGATGTTTGCGGCTCCCTGGGCTATAGCCCGGCTCAAGAACCGCAAGCCCCTCAGCCCCAGGAGGACATCCATGACCACCCGACTCAAGCTCTTGGCCGTGACCCTGGCCCTGGTCTCCCTCACCGCCTGCTCCAGCCTGCACAGCGACTCCGGCTCGGAGCCGGCCCAGGCCTCCAGCGGCTCGTCCCAGGCCGAGATCCAGACCGAGACCCTTGAGGATGCCAACTATTACTATGATTTCGGGGACATCCTCGTGCCCCGCGAGCTCTCCTTCCTGGCCGACGAGAGCTATGTCTTCGACACCACCTCGTTCAAGTCCGGGGTCATGATCTTCTCCGGCCGGGTGAACAACGCCGACCTGGTGAACTTCTTCATCACGAGCATGACCAAGGACGGCTGGAACCTGGTGACCTCGCTCAAGGCCGAGAAGTCCATCCTGATCTTCGACAAGTTCAACAAGAGCGCCTCGATCCAGATCCAGAACGGCTTCAAGTCCCGCGTGGTCATCGTGGCCGTGGAGGCCAAGGGCGGCCCCGGCGGCGCGGCCCAGCCCAAGGCTTCCGGCTCCACGGGCTCGTATTCCTCGGGCTCGTATTCCGGCGGCGCCTCCAAGGGCGCGGTCAAGGAACAGGACCTCCGATAGTGAGCGGACCGCTCTCCTTCTCCGGCTTCCTGGGCTCCCGGGTGCACCTCGGGGTCACGGGCAGCGTGGCGGCCTACAAGGCCCTGGATCTGCTGCGCCTTCTCCTGGGCGCGGGCTGCCGGGTGTCGGCCACGCTGACCGCCGCGGCCCAGCGCTTCGTGACCCCGCTGTCCTTCCAGTCCCTGGGCGCGGACCCGGTCTACGCCGGGATGTTCGAGGAGGGCGCGGCCAATCCCTTCGGCCACCTGGAGCCGGGCAAGACCGCCCAGGCCATGGTCATCGCCCCGGCCTCGGCCAACACCCTGGCCCGGCTGGCCTGGGGCCTGGCCGGCGACATGCTCTCCTGCCAGGCCCTGGCCTTTTCCGGACCGCTCATCCTGGCCCCGGCCATGAACCCGGCCATGTGGGCGGCCCCGGCCACCCGCGAGAACTGGGCCAGGCTTCTGGCCCGGGGCGTGGTGGGCGTGGAGCCGGAGTCCGGCCCCGTGGCCTGCGGCGACCAGGGCAAGGGACGGCTGGCCGGACTCTCCGAGATCCACGCCGCGGTGCTGCGGGCCCTGTCGCCCCAGGACCTGGCCGGCAAGCGCGTGCTCGTGACCCTGGGCCCCACCCGCGAGGCCTGGGACCCGGTGCGCTTCTGGTCCAACGCCTCCTCCGGGCTCATGGGCGCGGCCGTGGCCGTGGCCGCCTGGCTGCGCGGGGCCGAGGTCACGGCCGTGGCCGGGCCCGTGGACCAGCCCCTGCCCCGGGGCCTCAAGCGCATCGACGTGACCACGGCGGCCGAGATGCACGCCGCCTGCCTGGACCTCTGGCCGGACATGGACGTCTGCTGCATGACCGCCGCGGTCTCGGACTTCCGGCCCGAGCCGTTCGGGGACAAAAAGTTCAAGAAAGACAAGGTCAAGGACGGGCTGGACATCCACTTCCTGGCCAATGCGGACATCCTCCGCGACCTGGGCTCGCGCAAGAAAAAGGATCAGGTGCTCATCGGCTTCGCGGCCGAGACCACGGCCCTGGAGGCCCCGGCCCGGGCCAAGCTCAAGGCCAAGAACCTGGACCTGGTGGTGGCCAACCGCGTGGACGCCCCGGATTCCGGCTTTGCCGGCCCGCTCAACACGGTCTGCGTCCTGGACCGCCAGGGCCGTTTGGAGCACTGGACAGCCCTGCCCAAAACCGAGGTGGCCTGGCGCATATGGGATCTCCTTCCGCAACTCTGAACCTGCCCCCGCACCTGCTCCCCTGGCACGCCTCGGGACTGAGGCACGTACTGGGCTGCAAGCCTGTGGCCCAGGCTTCCGAAGGCGCGGAAAACGGGCCTGAACCGCAAGCCGTCTCCAAACGACCGCAAGTCTTTTTTCCCCAGCCCTGGGCCCGCTGCTGGCAGGCGGTGCCGGCCACGGCCCGCATCGTCTGGACCTACCTGGAGCTGGGCCGGGACCTCTGCGGCCAGCCCTCGGCCGAGCGGCGCAACCTGTTCCGCACGCTCCTGGCGCACCTGAACTGGCCCAAGGGCGTCACCGCCTTCTGGCCCCTGTGCTGCCCGGACGGCGAAGGCCTGGCCACCCGGCCCGAGCTTTTCTGGCAGGGCTGCGCCGCGCTTGCCGTGAAGCACGTGGCCTGCTTCGGGCCCGAGGCCCTGGCCCTGCTCTGCCCCGGGGCCGACGCCGCGGCCCTGGCCCACCAGCACGGGGCCGTGACCGTGCACATCCTGCCCGCCCCGGCCGATCTGCTCCGGCTCCTGCCGCACGACCAGCACCTGGCCGTGGACCGCCTGAAAGCCCTGCGTTTTTGATTCCTGACCCAACAGTTGTCTTTTTCCGGCATTGAGGCCAGGATGGGCCCATGCTCCGGACACTTCTCGCCTGTGCGGCCCTGCTGGCCGTCCTGCTGTTCCCTTCTTCGCCTTTCTGCGAACAGGCGAAGCCGGTGCGCGTGCTCGAGGCCGAGCTCACCGGGGCCGTGACCCCACTCCAGGAGGAATTCCTGCGCCGGGCCCTGGACCAGGCCCGGGACCAGCAATACGACGCCCTGCTCCTGCGCCTGGACACCCCGGGCGGGCTCCTGGACTCCATGCGCGCCATGGTCAAGGACATGCTCAACGCGCCCCTGCCCGTGCTCGTCTGGGTGGGGCCCAAGGGCGCCCAGGCCGCCTCGGCCGGAGTCTTCCTGGTGGCGGCCGCGGACGTGTGCGGCATGGCGCCCCAGGCCACCATCGGCTCGGCCTCGCCCGTGAACGCGGGCGGCTCGGACCTAGGCGAAACCCTCAAGACCAAGGTTTTGGCCGATCTCCAGAGCCTGGTGCGCGGCGCGGCCCTGGCCCGCGGCCGCAACGCGGACTGGTACGAGCGGGCCGTGAGCCAGAGCGTGAGCCTCACGGCCCAGGAGGCCGTGCTCCAGCGGGTGGTGGAGATCCTGGCCGACGACTCCCTGGACTTTCTGGAGCAGGTGGGCCGCCGGGGCCTGACCCGGGCCGGGGCCAGCCTGCGCTTCGAACGCGGCCAGGTGGAGGTCGTGCGCCTGGAGCCGGGATTCCGCGAGCGCTTCCTGTCCTGGCTCCTGCACCCCCAGGTGGCCTATTTCCTGCTCCTGGGCGGCCTGGCCGGGCTGTTCTTCGAGATCATCACGCCCGGGGCCGTGCTTCCGGGCGTGCTCGGCGGGCTCTCCCTGCTCCTGGCGCTCTACGCCATGAGCGTGCTGCCCACGCGCGGGGCGGGCCTGGGCCTGGTGCTCCTGGGCCTGCTGTTCTTCTGGCTGGAGGTCAAGATCACCAGCTACGGGCTCCTGGGCCTGGCCGCGGTGGCGGCCCTGTTCCTGGGTTCCCTCATCCTGTTCGATCCGGGCTCGGGCCTGCCGGGCCTGCCCCTGTCCACGGTGATCGTCACCGTGGCCGGGCTCTCGGCCCTGCTGGCCGGGCTCGTGACCCTGGTGGTGCGCTCCCAGCGCTCACGCCGGGTCCAGGGCGATCAGGCCATGCTCGGCCTGGCCGCCGAGGTCCTGGACTGGGCCGAAGATCACGGCCAGGCGCGGGTGCGCGGCGAGATCTGGGCCGCGCGCTCGGGCGCGAAGCTGGTCCCGGGGTCCCTGGCCGTCGTGATCGGCCAGGAGGGCCTGACCCTGATCCTGGCCCCGGCTGCGGAAATCCCCGCGCACGAACCCTGATGATCCCTGCGGAGGTCGTTATGTTCACGTTTCTGCCCCTGGCCGTCATCCTCCTGGTCCTGGTCGCCGCCTCGATCCGCGTGCTCAACGAATATGAGCGCGGCGTGATCTTCCGATTGGGCCGTGTGATCCGCGCCAAAGGACCCGGCATCATCCTACTCATTCCGTGGATCGACCGCATGGTCCGGGTCTCTTTGCGGGTCGTGACCATGGATGTGCCCAATCAGGATGTGATCACCCGAGACAACGTGAGCGTGAAGGTCAACGCGGTGGTCTACTTCCGCATTGTGGACCCGGTGAAGGCCATTGTGGAAGTGGAGGATTTCGTTCAGGCCACTTCGCAGCTTGCGCAGACCACCCTTCGCAGTGTATGTGGCGGCGTCGAGTTGGACGAGCTGCTCTCCCACCGCGACAAGGTCAACACGCAGCTCCAGGCCATCCTGGACCAGCACACGGATCCCTGGGGGGTCAAGGTGACCACGGTGGAGGTCAAGTACATCGACCTGCCGCAGGAAATGCAGCGGGCCATGGCCAAGCAGGCCGAGGCCGAACGCGAGCGCCGGGCCAAGGTGATCAACGCCGAGGGCGAGTTCCAGTCGGCCACCCGGCTGAGCGAGGCCGCGGCCATCATCAGCAGCCACCCCGAGGCGCTCCAGCTGCGCTATCTCCAGACCATGCGGGAGATCGCGGCCGAGAGCAAGGCGTCCACGCTCATTCCCGTGCCCGTGGACCTGTTCCGGCTGTTCGCCGGGCAGACGGGCGCCAACGCCGTGAGGAAAGAGGAGAATACATGAAGATTCTGGTCACTGGAGCCGCCGGGTTCATCGGCTTTCACCTGAGCCGGCGCTACCTGGAACAGGGCCACAGCGTGGTGGGCCTGGACATCATCAACGACTACTACGATCCGGCCATCAAGCACGCCCGGCTGGACATCCTCAAGGGCTTTTCCAAGTTCACCTTTGCCCGGCTGGACCTGGCCGACGCCACGGACATCTCCGGGCTGTTCCAGGCCCACGGCTTCGACCTGGTGGTCAACCTGGCGGCCCAGGCCGGGGTGCGTTACAGCCTCCAGAACCCCCGGGCCTACATCGACTCCAACATCGTGGGCTTCCTGAACATCCTGGAAGGCTGCCGGCACACCAAGGTGGGCCACCTGGTGTTCGCCTCCTCCAGCTCGGTGTACGGCCTGAACACCCACATGCCCCTGTCCCCGCACCGCGGCGTGGACCATCCCATCAGCCTGTACGCGGCCTCCAAGAAGTCCAATGAGATGATGGCCCACTCCTACGCCCATCTCTTCGGCCTGCCCTGCACGGGCCTGCGCTTCTTCACGGTGTACGGGCCCTGGGGCCGTCCGGACATGGCCCTGTTCCTGTTCACCAAGGCCATCCTGGCGGGCAAACCCATCAATGTCTTCAACTACGGCAAGATGCGCCGGGACTTCACCTTTATTGACGACATCATCGAGGGCGTGGTGCGCATCGGCGCAAAGCCCGCCACGCCCAACCCGGACTGGGACTCGGCCAACCCGGACCCGGCCACCAGTTCCGCGCCCTACCGGATCTACAACATCGGCAACAACCACGTGGAGGAGCTCTCCCGCTACATCGAGGTCCTGGAAAAGGAACTGGGCCGCAAGGCCGAGTGGAACCTCCTGCCCATGCAGGCGGGCGACGTGCCGGCCACCGAGGCCGACGTGGACGACCTGGCCCGGGACGCGGGCTTCAAGCCCGCCACGACCATCGAGGAAGGCATCGCTAAGTTCGTGGCCTGGTATCGGGAGTATTACAAGATGTAAACAGGCCGGACCGGTCCTGAAACGCCCCTGGCCCATGGCGGGGGGCGTTTTTTTATTCCATGAAAAATTCGCATGTTGGCGTCCTCGGTGCTGAAGTTTTCCATCCCGCGCCTTGTCTTTCCCAGGCAATGCGTCTAAAGCTTGGAGGAACGTTGGAGCCGCTGCCCCCGCGTTTCACGTGAAACCAGCGCCCAGCCGCCCCGAGTTTCACGTGAAACACCCCGGGCAGGGTCCGCCCAAACAAAGGCAACTCTCGGAAATACCTGAACAAGAGGGGTCACCGTGGCCAGACGCATCGTCATCGCCAACCAGAAGGGCGGGGTGGGCAAGACCACCACGGCCGTGAACCTGGCGGCCTCCCTGGCGGTCATGGAAAAGAAGGTCCTCCTGGTGGACTGCGATCCCCAGGGCAACGCCTCCAGCGGCCTGGGCTTCTACCCCGGCGACCGCCGCGAGAACATCTATTCCGTGCTCTTTCAGCCCGACAACGTGCGCAAGGCCGTGTACGACTCGGGCATCCCCTTCCTGAGCCTGCTCCCCGGGACCCAGGACCTGGTGGGCGCGGAGATCGAGCTGGCCGACAAGTTCGGCCGGGAGTACTACGTCCGCGACCTGATCCAGGGCCTGGACCCGGAGTACGACTTCATCCTCATCGACTGCCCGCCCTCCCTGGGCCTGCTCACGGTGAACGCCCTGTGCGCGGCCAAAGAGCTCCTCGTCCCGCTCCAGTGCGAGTACTACGCCCTGGAAGGCATCGCCCAGCTGCTCATGACCTACGAGCTCGTGCGCAAGCGCCTCAACCCGGACCTGGACATCCTGGGCGTGGTGCTCACCATGTACGACTCGCGCAACCGCCTGTCCTGGCAGGTGCGCAACGAGGTGCGCAAGGCCTTCCCCCAGCACCTGTTCGAGACCATCGTGCCGCGCAACGTGCGCCTGTCCGAGGCCCCGAGCTTCGGCAAGCCGGTGATCACCTACGACATCAAGTCCACGGGAGCCGAGGCCTATCTGGCCCTGGCCCAGGAGGTGGCGCGCAGCCGCACGGCCCGCGCCAAGCAGGACGAGCCCGCACCGGCCGCGGCCGGACAGGCGTGAGGCTCAGGTCTTGTAGCGGGCTTCCTTGGTGGGGATCTTGTCCTGGAACGGCCGAACCTCGGTGCTGATATGACTTTTGAAATGCTTCTTGATGATCTTGGCCCGGCAACCCAGGCAGGTGAAGCTCACCAGGCCGCCCAGACTGGCCGCCGTGAGCCGGAACTTGCGCGGGTCGTCCGCGGCCCAGTCCGCGGTCTCGGCCCCGCATTCGGTGCAGCGCACGTCCGTGTCCATGGGATAGGGGAAGTCCCAGTACTGCTTGAGCAATTCCCATCCGTCCAAGGGCTCGGGCCGCTCGTCTTCCTGGGTCTGGGCAGCCTGGCCCAGGGCCTTGAGCACGCCATCCCGCACCGTGTCCCAGGCCTCAGCCGAAATCTGCACAGCCACCAGGCGGCCGGACTTGTCGTACAGCTCGGTAATCGGATCGTAAACCATACACCCTCCCGCAGGGATGAAACCCTTGGCGCGGGCCTCGGCCCGGCCAGCGCACTATAGGCATGGCCGGCCCTGCCCGGCAAGCCCGTGACGCCAGAACCAGGAGCGACCCCATGGCCACAAGCACCAGAGGACTCGGACGCGGACTCGACGCCCTGCTCGGCGGGCTCAACCCGGACACCGGCGCGACCCCGGGCGAGGTCAAGAACATCCCCCTGGCGGCCATCAGCCCCAACCCGCACCAGCCGCGCAAGGAATTCGACCCCGTTGCCCTGGACGACCTGGCCTCGAGCATCAAGAGCCAGGGCGTGCTCCAGCCCATCCTGGTGCGGCCCCTGGAGGCCCAGCCCGGGACCTTCGAGCTGGTGGCCGGCGAGCGCCGCCTCCGCGCCTCCAAGCTGGCCGGACTCAACGAGATCCCGGCCCTGGTCCGCGCCCTGGACGACCGCGAGAGCCTGGCCATCGCCCTCATCGAGAACCTCCAGCGCGAGGACCTGAACGCCATGGAGGAGGCCGAGGGCTACCGCCAGCTCCTGGACCAGTTCTTCGTGACCCAGGAGGACCTGGCCCGCCAGATCGGCAAGAGCCGCCCGGCCCTGGCCAATGCCCTGCGCCTGCTCCAGCTGCCCGACGAGGTCCAGGAGGACGTGCGCCGCGGCAAGCTCAGCGCGGGCCACGCCCGGGCCCTGCTGGCCGTGGGCGACCCCGAGGCCGCCGAGGGCCTGCGCCGCCGCATCCTGGCCAAGAACCTCACCGTGCGCCAGGCCGAGGAGGAAGCCAGCCTGTGGAAGGCCACCGGCTCCCTGTCCCTGGCCGAACCCGAGCCCGAGCCTGAACCCGAGGCCGAGGCCGAGCCCGCGCCCCGCTCCCGCAGGCCCCGCTCCCAGCCCAAGGACCCCCTCCTGGCCGGACTCCAGAAGCGCCTGGGCCAGGAACTGGAGGCCAAGGTGCGCATCCAGGGCGGCCCGGACCTGGGCAAGCTGACCATCCCCTTCTCGGGCCGCGACCAGCTCCTGGACCTGGCGCGCCGCCTGGGCGTGGATGTGGACGATCTCTAGGTCAGACCCCGGAAAACCGCCGATCTTCGCTCTCCGGGGCTCGAAATCGGCAACATGCTGATTCAACAGGAACTATCGACATGATCTCCAAGCAGGCGCAATTGAAGGCCGTGGCCCGCCTCGCGGGCCGCAAGGTCTGCATCATCGGCGACCTCATGCTCGACCACTACATGATCGGCACCGTGGAGCGCATCTCCCCCGAGGCCCCGGTGCCCGTGGTCCGCGTCACCCGCGAGGACCGCCTCCTGGGGGGGGCCGGCAACGTGGCCCGCAACGTGGCCGCCCTGGGCGGCAAGCCCCTGCTCTTCGGCTGCACCGGCGACGACCCCGAGGGCGCGGCCCTGGTGCGCATGTGCGCCGAGGCCGGGATCGAGTCCCGCATCCTCAAGGACAAGACCCGGCCCACCACCCGCAAGACCCGGATCATCGCCCACAACCAGCAGGTGGTCCGGGTGGACTCGGAACAGCCCGACCCCCTGCCCGAGCCCCTGCTGGATGAGATGTTCTCCAAGCTTTCCAAAATATTGCCGGAATTCCCGGTGATCGTGCTCTCGGACTACGGCAAGGGCATCATCTCCCGCGGGCTCATGGGCCGGCTCATGGACCTGCTCGCCCCCCTGCCCCAGCGGCCCCTGGTCCTGGTGGACCCCAAGCCCGTGAACTACGACCTGTACCAGGGCGTGGACCTGCTCACGCCCAACACCAAGGAGGCCGGGGAAGGCGCGGGCCTCCCGGCCAAGGGCCGCGACGGGGTCCTGGCCGCGGGCCGGGCCCTGTTCAAGCGCCTGCGCTGCAAGCACCTGCTCGTGACCCTGGGCGCCGAGGGCATGGCCCTGTTCGAGTCCCCCGAGGTCGTGCGCCACATCCCCACCGTGGCCCAGAAGGTCTTCGACGTCACCGGCGCCGGCGACACGGTCATCGCCACCTTGGCCCTGGGCCTGGCCGCGGGCCTGGACCTGATCACCGCCAGCGTCCTGGCCAACCACGCCGCGGGCCTGGTGGTGGCCCAGGTGGGCGCGGCCACGGCCTCGGCCCTGGAACTGGCCCAGGCCGTGGAACACCTGCCCGACACCGAAGTGAACTCCTGGATCGAGTGACCGCCCCGGTTTACGGGCCGCAGCCCTTGCCGTACAAGGGACGCATCCGGAACCGCGCGAGAGCGCCAGGGAGGACCCCATGCCCGGGAAGAAGAAACCCGCCAACGGCATCGACGTGACCATCAAGAGCCTGGGGCAGGCCAAGATCCCCACGGCCCTGCCCCATTGGCACTTCATCCGCGACGACGAGCCCCTGCCCTTCATCCTCACCGAGGAGGAGACGGACGAGATCGAACCCGGCAAGACCCTGTCCCTGTCCGTGGAAAAGGCCGGGCCCCGCGAGCTGCTCTACTTCGACTCGTCCAAGACCAAGTGCGCCATCGTCACCTGCGGCGGCCTCTGCCCGGGCATCAACGACGTGATCCGGGCCATCGTCATGACCGCGCACCACAACTACCACGTGGCCTCGGTGCTCGGCGTGCGCTTCGGCCTCCAGGGCTTCATCCCCAGCTTCGGCCACGACGTGGTCGAACTGACCCCCAAGAAAGTCTCGGAAATCCACCAGTTCGGCGGCACCATCCTGGGCTCCTCCCGGGGCCACCAGCCCCCGGACGAGATCGTGGACGCCCTTGAGCGCATGAACATCAACTGCCTGTTCATGATCGGCGGCGACGGCACCATGCGCGCCGCGGCCAAGGTGGTGGAGGAGATCGCCAAGCGCAACCTGCGCATCTCCATCATCGGCATCCCCAAGACCATCGACAACGACATCAACTTCGTGAGCCAGTCCTTCGGCTTCGACACGGCCGTGGAAAAGGCCACCGAGGCCATCCAGTCGGCCCACACCGAGGCCGTGGGCGTGAACAACGGCATCGGCGTGGTCAAGCTCATGGGCCGGGAATCCGGGTTCATCGCGGCCCAGGCCACCCTGGCCCTCAAGGAAGTGAACTTCGTGCTCGTGCCCGAGGCCCCCTTCCAGTTCGACGGCGATCACGGCCTCTTGTCCGCCCTGGAGGACCGCCTGCGGACCCGCCATCACGCGGTCATCGTGGTGGCCGAGGGCGCGGGCCAGGACCACTGCCAGATCAGCAACGCCAAGGACGCCTCCGGCAACCCCGTGCTCTGCGACGTGTCCACGCTCATCGTCGCGCGCATCAAGGAGCACTTCAAACAGCGCCAGATGGACGTGACCCTCAAATTCATCGACCCGAGCTACATCATCCGCTCGGTCCCGGCCAACGCCAACGACCGCGTGTACTGCGGCTTCCTGGGCCAGAACGCGGTGCACGCGGCCATGGCCGGCAAGACCGGCATGGTGGTCAGCCGGCTCCTCTCGCGCTACGTGCACCTGCCCCTGGAGCTGGTCATCCGCAAGCGCAAGAAGCTCAACATCCAGTCCGACTACTGGCGCTCGGTGCTGGAATCCACGGGCCAGGAGATCCACGCGGACCCGCAAAAACGCGTCTGCTGAACCCCCCGCGCACGCCATAAGAAAAGGGCTGTCCCCCGCCGGGACAGCCCTTTTCCGTGGACCTGAGGAGGCAGCCTCAGTCGTTGGCGGCTAATTTGCGGATCATGTGCTCACAGGCCGAATCCGCGCACACGTCGCGCTCGGCCTCGATGGCCACGGACAAAAGCTCCAGCAGGTCGTCCGTGGGGATCTCCAGGGCCAGGCGGCCGTTGTTCACCACGCAGACCTCGCCCTGCTCCTCGATGACATAGGCCCGGCGGTCCCGGGTGTGGCCGATGGCCGAGATCACGCCATAGGCGAGCCCGCCCTCCTGGCGCTCGTAGACCTTCTCCACAGTAAGCATCCCATTGGAATTATTGAAGTGCATGTCCTCGGCCACCAGCCGCCCGGTGAGGGTGACGTCCTCCCCCATGTCGTTGGGCAGCGTCAAGGTGGTGATGAACCCCGACAGCGCGTCTCCGCTCACGTCCCTGGACATGCCGTTCTCCTGGCAGGCCGCGCGCGACCTACAAAGGCAGCTTGTGCTGTTTCTGGACCGGTTCCTTCCTGCCCTGCCCGGTCACCGGGGTGCCTGTGGCCAGGAACTCCAGGAGCGCCTGTTCCGGCACCCGCCACTGGCTGCCGATCTTCACGGCCCGGATCGAGCCCTCGGTCACCAGCCTGTACGCCGTGCGGGCATGGACCCTGAGGATCCCGGCCACCTCCTGCACCGTCAACAGCCTCGGTGTCATTGGTGTGTCCGACATTGCCTCAAAGTCTCACAATGCTCTTCGCATTACAAGAATTGTCACCCGTAGTCAACGCTTGTCAAAGAATTACATTGGCGCTCAAGCCCGGGGAAATCGTCTGCATGATGAAACAAAGCAGGCAGTTGGCGTCACGTTGTCTTCACAAAATTCTCTGTCCAGGTAAAGAAAAATAGATGCAACGATACGGGGAGGATAAAAAATTCATCAACTATTCCGCCGCTCTAAAATCTGCCTGAAGGGTCCGAATACCAGGTCCCCTTGTAGCCCGTGCAGACGTAGAGAGTGAAGCTCCTGGCGGGTCGCCCCCGGTGCTGGGACTGGAAATGGATGGGCTCGGACACCGCGGCGAACAGGTCCGTGATCTTGGGCGGCAGGGGTCCCTGGACGCCCTTGCGCACGAAGATGGCGTCCTGGCCCGCGCGGTCCTGGGGTCCGGGCCAGAGGTCGTACTGGTTCATGCGCCGGTCGTCGGCCCAGACGCAGAAGGCCCGGGGCTGGCCCGGCACGTAGAAGGCCAGCTCGGCCGTGGTGTCGTAGACATCGCTCAAAAAGAAGCAGCGCGCGGGATCGGGCAGGCCCTGGCGCAGCTCGTCGGCCTTGCGGCCCATGTCGCTCCAGCCCTTGAGCCGTCCCAGGATGTCCACGGACGGCGGCAGGGGCAGGGCCGGGGACAGGTGCAGGACCAGGAAGATGAGCGCCGAGAGACCCAGCAGGGCGTTGCGGGCCTTGGCCCGGGCCGGGTCGCGCACCAGGGCCGCGAACCTTTCCGCCGCCAGGAGCGCGCCCGCCACGTAGCTCACCGTGGTCCAGTTGGGCAGGACCTTGGCGTGGAAGCTCCAGAGCAGGAAAAAGCCCCACACGGGCAGAAAGAACAGCACCAGCAGGGCCTGGCGCCGGGCAGAGGCCGCCTCCAGCCCCTGGGCCCTGGCCGGGGCGCGCAGGGCGGCCAGCAGGCCCGCCACGCTGGCCGCCAGCATGAGCCAGAGCCACCAGGGCGTGGCCAGGCCCACCTGGGAGCCGAAGTATTCCGGGAACCGGTCCAGCCGCAGGAGCTTTTCAGCCCCCTTGCCCTCCACGCCGATGAGGTAGAGCACGTGCTTGTAGCCCACGAAATCATTCTGGAAATTCCAGACGAGCGTGGGCAGGAAGCCCAGGGCCAGGCCCGCGCCCAGGGCCAGGATGAGCCAGGGCCAGAACCCCCGGGGCCGCCAGCCCTTCCACTCCAGGTACAGGCCATAGGCCGCGGCCAGGCCCAGGAATCCGAGCATGGTGTACTTGGCCAGCAGGCCGAAGCCCAGGCACAGGGCCAGGAGCGCATAGGGCCTGCGCCCTCCCTTGCCCTCGCCCGCGGCCCAGAGGCAGAACAGCGCCCCGGTCCAGCAGAGCACGAACGGATTGTCCGTGGTCATGAGGATGCCCAGGGCCAGGAACAGGGGGCTCGACGCGGTCACGGCCACGGCCCAGAAACCCAGGTCCGGCCGCTGCCAGAGCCGGGCGGGCGCGAGATAGAGCAGGGTCTGGAACGCGGCCGCGCCCAGGATGGAGCCCAGGCGCACGCCCAGCTCGGTGTTCCCGGCCACGAGGGTCCCGGCCTTGATGATCCAGGCGATGAGCGGGCCCTTGGAATAGTAGGTGAGCTGGAGATGCCGGGTCCAGTCCCAGTACTGGGCCTCGTCCTGCACCAGGTTGAGCTGGCCCGAGGCCACGAACCAGAAGCGGCAGGCCAGCCCGGCCAGGATGAGCAGCCCGGCCCAGAGGCCGTAGCGCGGGGATGCGGTGGGAGCTTGGGTCAAAAACGCCTCCAAAGTCGTGGCCCTTGTACCGGAGCGGTCCAAACCTGTCCAGACGCACGGCTTCGCGGTTTTGCGTGAAACGGCGAAGCCGCATTGACCGCCGCGCTCCGGAACCCTATACCATGGGAAACGCACAGGGGGCTTCATGCACAAGGACTACACCCTGGCGCTCATCCAGTGCGCCATGCAGCCCGATCCCCAGGCCAACCGCGAAAAGGCCCGGGACCTGGTCCTGGAGGCCGCCAAGCGCGGCGCGGACCTGGTCTGCCTGCCCGAACTCTTCGCCACGCCCTATTTCTGCAAGCGCGAGGACGGCGAATACTTCGACCTGGCCGAGGAGATCCCGGGCCCGTCCCTGGAGATCATGGCCGACGCGGCCCGCCAGGCCAAGGTGGTCCTGGCCGTGCCCCTGTTCGAGCGCCGGGGGCCCGGGCTGTACCACAACACCGCGGTGCTCCTGGGCCCGGACGGACGGACCCTGGGCCAGTACCGCAAGATGCACATCCCCGAGGACCCGGGATTCCACGAAAAATTCTACTTCACCCCGGGCGACCAGGGCTTTCCGGTGTTCGACACCCCCCTGGGCCGGGTGGGCCTGCTCATCTGCTGGGACCAGTGGTTTCCCGAGGCCGCGCGCATCGCGGCCCTGCAGGGCGCCGAGCTCCTGCTCTACCCCACGGCCATCGGCCGCCTCCTGGGCGAGAGCGAGGAGGAGGGCGAGGTCCAGGTGGACTCCTGGATGACCGTGCAGCGCGGCCACGCCGTGGCCAACGGCCTGTTCCTGGCCGCGGCCAACCGCATCGGCCTGGAGGAGCCCGACGGGCCCGGCCTGGCCGTGCACTTCTTCGGCAATTCCTTTGTGGCCGGGCCCCGCGGCGAGGTCCTGTCCCGGGCCTCGGCCGAGCGCGAGGAGATCCTGCTCACCCGCATCGAGCCCGGCCGCGTGGACGCCACCCGGCGCGCCTGGCCGTTTTTGCGCGACCGGCGCATTGAGTCCTACTTCCCGCTGCTGGAGCGCTACGGCCGATGACGCACGCCTCTGCCCCGGGCCTCCGGGGCTTTCGCTGGCCCGCGGAATGGGAGCCGCAGGAGGCGGTCTGGCTGGCCTGGCCCGCCTCGTCCCTGGACTGGCCCGGACGGCTCCAGGGCGTGCGCTTCGCCTTTGCGGACATGGTCCGCCATCTGGCCCGGGGCCAGGAGGTCCGCATCCTGGCGCACTCCCCGGCCATCGAGGCCGAGGCCCGCAAGCGGCTTGCGGACGTGGGCGCGGACCTGTCCAACGTGCGATTCATCCCCTGCCCCGTTGACCGGTCCTGGGTGCGCGACAGCGCGCCGCTGTTCCTGCGCGGGCCCCACCGGGAAACCGGCCTGGTCCGCTTCCGGTTCAATGCCTGGGCCAAGTATCCCACGCACACCAAGGACGCCCGCGTGCCCGAGGCCGTGGCCCGGCACCTGGGCCTCCCCCTGTTTCACGTGAAAAAAGACGGCCGGCCCGTGGTCCTGGAGGGCGGGGCCCTGGAGCACAATGGCCAGGGAACCCTGATCACCACGGAAGAATGCCTCCTGGACCAGCGGACCCAGGCGCGCAACCCCGGGTTCACCAGGCAGGACTACGAGGCCCTGTTCCGCGAGCACCTGGGCGCGACCCAAACCCTCTGGCTGGGCCAGGGCATTGCGGGTGACGACACCCACGGCCACGTGGACGACCTCTGCCGCTTCGTGAGCCCCACGACCCTGGTGCTCATCCAGGAGGACGATCCCAAGGACGTGAACTACGCCCCGCTCCAGGAGAACCGCGAACGGCTCCAGGGCCTGCGCCTGGCCGACGGCACCCGGCCCGAGGTCGTTCCCCTGCCCATGCCCGGCCCGCTGGTGTTCCGGGGTCAAAGGCTGCCCGCGAGCTACGCCAATTTCCTCATCGCCAACGCCTGCGTGCTCGTGCCCACGTTCAACGACCCCAAGGACCGCGAAGCCCTGGGCATCCTGGCGGAGCTGTTCGACCGCCCGGTCATCGGCATCCACGCCCAGGACCTGGTCCAGGGCCGGGGCGCCATCCACTGCCTGACCATGCAACAGGCCGGAACCCCCGCATGACGCCCATTCCCGAAGACTTCGCCCTGGCCTCCTACCGCTATCCCCTGCCTGCGGAGCGCATCGCCCAGGAGCCCGCGGCCCGGCGCGACGGGTCCAGGCTCCTGGTCCTGGACCGCGCCGGCGCGAACACGACCCACGCCTTTGCCGAGCTGGCGGACCTGCTGCCCAAAAACGCCCTGCTCGTGGCCAACAATTCCCGGGTCCTGCCCGCCCGGCTCTACGGGGCCAAGGTCTCGGGCGGCCGGGTCCAGTTCCTGCTGCTCACGCCCCTGCCCCTGCTTTCCCCGCAGCCCGGCGACGCCGGACGCCGGGAAGCCGAGGCCGTGGGCCTGCTGCGGGCCTCCAAGGCCCCGCGCGTGGGCGAGAAGGTGGCCTTTGACGCGGACCTCTCGCTCACCGTGCTGGAGCGCGGGGAATTCGGCCGCTGCCGGGTGAAACTTTCCTGGCGCGGGGACCTGGACGCCCTGTTCCAGCGCCTGGGCCACATGCCCCTGCCGCCGTACATCACCCGGCCGGACGCCGAGGCCGACCGCGAGCGCTACCAGACGACCTACGCGGACCCGGACAAGGCCGGTTCCGTGGCCGCGCCCACCGCGGGCCTGCACTTCACGCCCGAGCTGCGGCAGCGCCTGCTCGCAGAGGGCTTCGGCTGGGCCGAGGTCACGCTCTACGTGGGCTACGGCACGTTCTCGCCCGTGCGCGCCCTGGACATCCGCGAGCACCAAATGCACGCCGAATGGGTCGAGGTGCCCGAGGCCACGGCCCGGGCCGTGCAGCAGGCCAAGGACCAGGGACGGCCCGTGCTGGCCGTGGGCACCACCAGCGCCCGCAGCCTGGAGGGCATGTTCCGGGCCAGGGGCCGCATCGAGGCCTTCTGCGGGGAGACCGACATCTTCATCAAACCTGGGCACTCGTTCGGCGTGGTGGACGCGCTGCTCACCAATTTCCATTTGCCAGAGTCTTCGCTCCTGATTATGGTTTCTGCCCTGGCGGGCCGCAAACGGATACTGGAAGCCTATGCCCAGGCTTTGGCCTCGGGCTTCCGCTTCTTCTCCTACGGCGACGCCATGCTCATACGCTGAAGACGCCGGAGCCCCAGACGGCTTCCGGCTCCACGGGGAGGTTTCCATGTCGCGGATCGCAATCGACGAGACCCGGTGCAAGGGCTGCCTGCTCTGCACCACGGTCTGTCCGGTGGGGATTCTCGTGCAATCCCCCCGCTTCAACCAACAGGGCTACAAGGTCGCCGAGGTGCGTCCCGAGGACCGGGACAAGTGCACGGGCTGCACCTCCTGCGCCCTGATCTGCCCGGACCTGGCCATCACGGTCTGGCGCTCCAAAAAGCCCAAGGGAGGCGCGTGATGGCCAAGAACAAGCGCGTGTTCATCAAGGGCAACGAGGCCGTGGCCTACGGCGCCTTGGCCGCCGGCTGCCGCTGCTTCTTCGGCTACCCCATCACCCCCCAGAACGACATCCCGGAGTTCATGTCCAAGGCCATCGTGGACGCGGGCGGCGAGTTCGTCCAGGCCGAGAGCGAGGTGGCCGCGGCCAACATGCTCCTGGGCGCGGGCGCCTGCGGCATCCGGGCCATGACCTCCTCGTCCAGCCCGGGCGTGTCCCTCAAGCAGGAGGCCATCTCCTACATGGCGGGCAGCGAGATCCCGGCGGTCATCGTGAACATGAACCGGGGCGGCCCGGGCCTGGGCGACATCGGCCCGAGCCAGGGCGACTACTACCAGTCCACCCGGGGCGGCGGCCACGGCGACTACCGCACCCTGGTCCTGGCCCCGGGCACGGTCCAGGAGGCCTATGACCTGACCGTCAAGGCCTTTGACCTGGCCTTCAAGTACCGCAACCCCGTGCTCGTGCTCGGCGACGCCATCCTGGGCCAGATGAAGGAGCCCGTGACCCTGACCCCCACGGCCAAGGTCCCGGCCTCGGAAGGCAAGGCCTGGCGGCTCGAGGGCAAGGGCAAACGCAAGCCCCGGATCATCAAGTCCCTGTTCCTGGAGGACGGGGCCCTGGCCGCCCAGAACCGCCACCTGGAGGCCAAGTACGCCTCCATGGCCGGGGAAGTGGCCTGCGAACAGTTCCAGCTCAAGGACGCGGACCTGGTGGTGGTGGCCTACGGCTCCATCGGCCGCATCGCCAAGACCGCCATCCGCAAGCTGCGGGCCAAGGGCAAGAAGGTCGGGCTGTTCCGGCCCATCACTCTGTACCCCTTCCCCGGCGCGGCCCTGGCCAAGCTGGCCAAGGCGGGCAAGAAATTCCTGACCATTGAACACAACCTGGGCCAGATGGTGGACGACGTGCGTCTCGCCATCCGGGGCTTGGCCGACTCGGCCTTCTTCGGGGTCTACCCCGGCGACATGCCCGCGCCCGAGGATTTCGAGGAGCCCATCGTGAAGGCCCTGAGGAGGAAGGCATGAGCCCCGCCGCTGTGAAGGACGAAATCCTGGCCTTTGACCGGCCCGAGGTGGTGGCCGACCGGGCCACCCACTACTGCCCCGGCTGCCACCACGGCGTGGCCCACCGCCTGGTGGGCGAGCTGCTCACCGAAATGGGCCTGGTGGACAAGACCATCATGGTCACGGCCATCGGCTGCTCGGTGTTTCTCTACAACTACCTGCTCCTGGACGCGGTGGAGGCCCCGCACGGCCGGGCCCCGGCCGTGGCCACGGGCGTGAAGCGCGCCCGGCCCGACAACTTCGTGTTCACCTACCAGGGCGACGGCGACCTGGCCTCCATCGGGCTGGCCGAGATCGTCCACTGCGCCAACCGCGGCGAGCGCGTCAGCGTGGTCTTCGTGAACAACACGGTCTACGGCATGACCGGCGGCCAGATGGCCCCGACCACGCTCATCGGCCAGAAGACCACCACCTGCCCGGGCGGCCGCTGCCGCGAACGCGAGGGCATGCCCATCAAGATGGCCGAGATCATCGGCGGCCTGGGCGGCACGGTCTTCGCGGCCCGCGCGGCCTTGAACAACGTGAAGAACATCCGCCAAGCCAAGAAGTTCCTCAAGACCGCCTTCGAGGTCCAGACCAAGGGCCTGGGCTTCGGCTTCGTGGAGCTGCTCTCGGCCTGCCCCACCAACTGGAAAATGAACCCGGTCAAGGCCAACCAGCGCATCGAGACCGAAATGATCCCCTACTTCCCGCTGGGGATCTTCAAGGACCTCTCGGGCGAAGGAGGGGTCTGCTGATGGCCGCCAAGAAACCCAAGCACCTGGACGTGATCATCGCCGGCTTCGGCGGCCAGGGCGTGCTCCTGATCGGCAACCTCCTGGCCTACGCCGGCATGAACGCCGGCCTCAACGTGACCTACATCCCGGTGTACGGCGCGGAGATGCGCGGCGGCACGGCCAACTGCACCGTGATCCTGTCCGCCGAGGACATCGGCTCGCCCATCGTGCACCGGCCCCAGAGCGCCATCATCATGAACCGGCCGTCCCTGGACAAGTTCCAGCCCCGGCTTCTGGACAAGGGCGTGCAGATCGTCAACTCCTCGCTCATCGAACCCAGGCTGGCCGACACCAAGCGGGTGAAGAGCGTGCTCGTGCCCTGCAACGGGATCGCGGACAAGCTCGGCAACTCCCGCATGGCCAACATGGTGGCCCTGGGCGCCTTTGTGGCCGCCACCCAGATCGTGCCCCTGGCCGCGGTGATCAAGAGCCTGGAGAACGTCATCTCGGCCAGCTACAAGGACTTGATCCCCAAGAACGCCCAGGCCCTGGAGGCCGGGGCCGCGGCCGCACAGTAGAACCGGGGGGCGCGGCCCCCAGGACCCAGCGCCAGGGCTCGGCCCTGGACCTTCTTCACGGCGCTGCCGCCGGAACAGGACCGCGAACCGGCCCGTTCCGGCGGCAGCGCCTTCCTTTTCCGCCAGGATCGCGCTACGAAACAGGAACACGACCCACCCCCAACCAGGAGGCACGCCCATGACCGCCCGCTATGCCGTGATCGGCCATCCCCTGGGACACAGCTTAAGCCCGCTTCTGCACAACTGGGGCTTCCGGGAATGCGGCATCGACGCCCGCTACGAGGCCATGCCCGTGACCCCGGCCGAACTGTCCGCGTTCCTGGTCCGGGCGCGGGTGGAGCCCCTGGCCGGGCTGTCCGTGACCATCCCGCACAAGCAGACCATCATGGGCCTTCTGGACGAGCTGACCTTTGCGGCCTCCTCGGTGGGCGCGGTGAACACGGTGTTCTGGCAGGACAACCGGCTCTGGGGCGAGAACACCGACGTCGCCGGCGTCAAGGAGCCCCTGCGGGGCCTGGGCCCGTTCCACAGCGCCCTGGTGCTCGGCGCGGGCGGCGCGGCCCGGGCCGTGGTCTTCGCCCTCATGGAGCTGAAGGTGCCGCAGATCTTCGTGGCCGCCCGGGACCAGAACAAGGCCGCGGCCCTGGCCGCCACCCTCACGGCCAAGCCCCTGGCCTGGGAGGACCGCGCCACGGTCCAGACCCGGCTCATCGTCAACACCACGCCGCTGGGCATGCTCGGCGAGCGCCAGGACATGTCGCCCTGGCCCAACGACGCGCCCCTGCCTCCCGCGGCCACGGTCTTCGACGTGGTCTACAACCCGCTCACCACGCGCTTCCTGGCCCAGGCCCAGGCCGCGGGCTGCCACACCGTGTCCGGCCTGGAGATGTTCCTGCACCAGGGCCTGGCCCAGTTCCGGCTGTGGACCGGCCAGGACCTGGACCCGGACAAGGTCCGGGACGTGCTCCGTCAGGCCCTGGCCTGATTGCTCCCGGCCGCCGGAGGCCGCCCTGGTTGACAACTCCGCCGCCCGCCGGTAGGCAGCGGAAACTGTTCTTTGGACAACGGCCCCTGGAAAACGGAAGACGGTGCAACTCCGTCGCAGACGCGCTGCCGTAACCGGGAACACGCGCGGAACCCCCACTGGACCCGAGAGGTCCGGGAAGGGCGTTCCGGCCGGTCCGCAAGGACCGGAGGCGGGAAACCGCCCGCGCCCGGAAGCCGGAAGACGCTCCAGGAACGTCGCTCATTCGGACCTCGCGCAACCCGGGTCTGGAATGGACTCGCTGCACAGCGGGCCGCCCCGCGCCCGCGCCTGCCGCGCCATCCCGGCCCGCCTTTATAAAAGGCGGGCCGTCCTTTCCCCTTTTCCCGGTTCGCGTGTACGTTCGTATGAGCAGAATCCTAACGCGCACAAGGAGGATGCTTCATGCTCACGCACACCCTGGGATTTCCCCGCATCGGCCGCAACCGCGAGCTCAAGGCCGCTGTGGAGGGCTTCTGGAGGGGCGAAACCGACGCCGAAACCCTGCTCGAAAGCGCCCGGGACCTGCGCGCCGCCCATTGGCGGCTCCAGGCCGAGGCGGGCATCGAGCTGGTGCCTGTGGGCGACTTCAGCCTGTACGACCAGATGCTCGACCTGGCCCTGCTCCTGGGCTGTGTGCCCGAGCGCTACGCCCGCCAGCCCGGCAGCGGCCTGGAGCGCATGTTCCTCATGGCCCGGGGCGGCCCGGGCGTGCGGGCCATGGAGATGACCAAGTGGTTCGACACGAACTACCACTACATCGTGCCCGAGCTGGACGTGGACAAGGAGTTCCGGCCCGCGCCCGCACGCCTGGCCGGGGAGCTGGCCGAGGCCCGGCGCCTGGGCCTGGCGCCCAAGGCCGTGCTCGTGGGGCCGCTGACCTTCCTGCACCTGGCCAAGACCGCTGATCCGGGCCAGAACAAGTGGACCCTGCTGGAGCCCCTGACCCGGGCCTATGAGGCCCTGCTGCGCGACCTGGCCCCGCGCTGCCCCTGGATCCAGATCGACGAGCCGGCCCTGGCCGCGGACCTGCCCCCCACGGCCCTGGACCGGGCCCACGGGGTCCTGGCCCGGATCAGCGAGGCCGCGCTCCCGGCCCAGGTCCTCCTGGCCGCCCCGTTCGGCAGCGTGGCCCGCCACACGGCGCTCCTCAAGAACCTGCCGGTGCGGGCCCTGCACCTGGACCTGGCCCGGGCCCCGGAACAGCTGGAGCCGGTCTGCGCGCTCCTGCCCCAGGCCTGCTCCCTGTCCCTGGGCCTGGTCAGCGGCCGGAACATCTGGCGCACGGACCTGGACAAGGCGCTCAGCCTGGGCCGCACCGCCCTGGACCTCCTGGGCCCGGAACGGCTCCTCCTGGCCCCGTCCTGCTCGCTCCTGCACGTGCCCGTGGACCTGGCTGCGGAAACGGCCCTGGACCCGGAAATCCGCTCCTGGATGGCCTTTGCCGTGCAGAAGTGCGCCGAGGTCCGGCTCCTGGCCCAGGCCCTGGCAGGCCGCGACGTGTCCGCCGAGCTGGCCGAGAACGCCGCCCTGCTGGCGCGCCGGGCCGCCGACCCCCGGGTGCGCAACCCGGCCGTGCGCCTGCGGACCGCGGCCGCGACCCCGGAAATGGCCCGGCGGCGCTCGCCCTACGCCGTGCGCAGCCTGACCCAGCGGGCCCGCCTGCAGCTGCCCGAGCTGCCCACCACGACCATCGGCTCCTTCCCCCAGACCGCCGAGGTGCGCTCGGTCCGCGCCCGCTTCCGCTCCGGCGCCCTGGACCGCGAGGGCTACGAAACGGCCCTGCGCGGCTTCGTGGACCGGGCCCTGGCCGTGCAGGAGGCCGCGGGCGTGGATGTGCTCGTGCACGGCGAGGCCGAGCGCAACGACATGGTGGAATACTTCGGCGAGCAGCTGGACGGGTTCTGCTTCACGCGCAACGGCTGGGTCCAGAGCTACGGCACCCGCTGCGTCAAGCCGCCGGTGATCTTCGGCGACGTGTCCCGGCCCGGGCCCATGACCGTGGCCTGGCGCTCCTACGCCCAGAGCCGGGCCGTGAAGCCGGTCAAGGGCATGCTCACCGGGCCCGTGACCATCCTCTGCTGGAGCTTCGTGCGCGACGACCTGCCGCGCTCCCAGGCCTGCCGCCAGATCGCCCTGGCCATCCGCGACGAGGTGGCCGACCTGGAGGCCTCGGGCGCCACCGTGATCCAGATCGACGAGCCGGCCCTGCGCGAGGGCATGCCCCTGGCCCGCGAGGACTGGCCCGCGTACCTGGCCTGGGCCGTGGAATGCTTCCGCCTGGCCACCTCGGGCGTGTCCGACTCCACCCAGATCCACACCCACATGTGCTACGCCGAGTTCAACGAGATCCTGGAGTGGATCGCGGCCATGGACGCGGACGTGCTCTCCATCGAGGCCAGCCGCAGCGGCATGGAGCTCCTGGACGCCTTCGCCCGCTTCGCCTACCCCAACGAGGTCGGGCCCGGGGTCTGGGACATCCACAGCCCGCGCGTGCCCTCGGTGGAGGAGATGGCCGGGCTCCTGGAAAAGGCGCTCACCGTGATCCCGCGCCAGAAGCTCTGGGTCAACCCGGACTGCGGGCTCAAGACCCGCGACTGGCCCGAAACCGAGGCCAGCCTCAAGAACATGGTCAAGGCCGCCAAGCTCATGCGCCAGAGAAAGGTCTAGAAGGGCAGGGGGCTGCGCGCCCCCTGCACCCCGCGCCAGGACTTCGTCCTGGACCCAATAGTGACGCGGATTTTCCAGCGGCTCTGGCCGCTGGAAAATCCGCGTCACAGTAAGGTCCAGGGCCGCGCCCCGGCCGGGGGTCCGGGGGTGGAACCCCCGTTTCAATCCACCTTGAGGATCACGGCGTAGGCCGAGAAGGTGACCCAGGCCTTCATGCCGGGCTTGAGTTCGAGGCGGTCCACGCTCTGGGCCGTGGTCACGGAGCAGACCCGGGTGTCGTCGCTCAAACGCACGATGACCTCGGCCGTGACCTTGCCCTTGGTCACGCTCTCGATCACGCCGTGGAGCCGGTTCCCGGCCGTGGACTTGGGCTCGGGCTCGCTCGTTTCCACGAGCACGTTGGGGGCCTTGATCTCGGCGGTGAGCAGGAGCCCTTCGCGGATGCCCAGGGTTTCCAGGCTGTCCACGGTGATCACCGAGGACACGGCGTGGCCGCCCAGGGTGGCCAGCTCCACCAGGGCCTGGATGTCGCCCCGGGCGATGCGCGCCACCTTGCCGAAAAAGGCGTTGCGGGCGCTGGTCTTGCGCCGGGACTCGCGCTCCAGGATGTGTTCGGTGATGCGGCGCTTGTCCTCTGCGGAAAAGTCCAGAAACGCGGCGGTAAGGTCGGCCGAGGACTGCCCGAGCATGTCCTGGACCACCTTGAGGGGCATGTTGCCGCGCAGGAGCTCGATGGCCCGGGAGCGGCGGAGCACCGTGGGGTTGCCCAGCTCCAGGGGGATCTTGGCGGCCTTGGCCCGCTCCTGGAACTTGCGGCGGATGTGGCCCTGGTCCATGCGGCAGAGCGAGCCGCGCAGGGGCTGGAGCGTGGGGTCGGAGAGCAGGCGGCGCATCTCGGCCGCGGCCTCGTCGGGCAGGCGCACCTCGCGGGGGGATTTGCGGCCCGGAAAGCGCACGAGTCCGGCGGAGGAGTCCAGATCGGTGAGGTCGTCCAGGGCCAGGACCTCGCCCAGCCGGGCCCCGGTGTAGCGCAGCAGGAGGTAGATGAGCCAGAGCCGCAGCCGGGACACGCGGATGTCCGCGCGCCGGGGCGCGTCGGCCCACTCGGCGAAGGAGGTGGTCAGGCGGGCCAGGTCCAGGGTGTCCAGGTACTTGACGCCGCCGGGCACGGAGAACACGGCCGAGGGATTCAGGCGGCGGGACTGGGCCTGCTCCGGCCGGGGTTGACGACGCTGCATGGATGTGAGGATACAGGGAGCGGCAGGGGATGCCAAGGCAGACACGAAAAGAAAAAAACGCGTGACAAACGGCAACGGCCGGGCTAGACAAGACTCACACGTGTTTTATAAAATACGTGTGAGTCTTCGCCACCCGCAACCGGAGGCCCGAACATGTACTTCAGCGTCGCCGGCATCGAGGTCCAGCCCTGGGTCCCGCCCCTGGTGGCCTTTGTGGTTTCCTTCTTCACCAGCATGGGCGGCATCTCCGGGGCCTTCCTCCTGTTGCCCTTCCAGATGAACGTCCTGGGTTACGTGAACCCCTCGGTGAGCGCCACCAACCACGTGTTCAACATCACGGCCATCCCCGCCGGGGTCTACCGCTACATCCGCGAGGGCCGCATGGTCTGGCCGCTCACCTGGGTGGTCATCATCGGCACCCTGCCCGGGGTGTTCATCGGCTCGCTCTTGCGCGTGCTCTATCTGCCCGACCCCAGGAACTTCAAGTTCTTCGTGGGGTTGGTGCTCCTGTACATCGGCGCGCGCATGATCCTGGACCTGCTCAAGAAGCCCGCGCCCGGCCAGGACAAGAAGAGCGCGGAAAAGCGCTTCCAGGAGCTGGTCAAGGCCTGGCGCCAGCGCACCGAGAGCACGGGCGAGAAGCTCCCGGCCGTGCGCGTGACCCGCTTCACGCCCACGCGCATCGCCTACGAGTTCTACGGTGAGGCCTTCGAGATCTCCACCCCGGGCATCCTCGTCCTGAGCCTGGTGGTGGGGGTCATCGGCGGGACCTACGGCATCGGCGGCGGCTCGATCATCGCCCCGTTCTTCGTGTCCATCTTCGGCCTGCCCGTGTACACCGTGGCCGGGGCCGCGCTCATGGGCACCTGCGTCACCTCCCTGGCCGGGGTCACCTTCTTCCAGATCATCGCGCCCTGGTTCCCGAACCAGTCCGTGGCCCCGGACTGGCTCCTGGGCCTGCTCTTCGGCCTGGGCGGCATGTGCGGCATGTACCTGGGCGCGCGCTGCCAGAAGTTCGTGCCCGCACGCTACATCAAGTGGATGCTCGGCGCGGTCATCCTCTGGATGGCCCTCAAGTACGTCATCGGGTTCTTCCTCTAGTCGCAGGCGGCTGGGTCCGGCCGCCTGGCCCGGGGCTTCCTCCGCGCCCCGGGCTTTTTCGCGTCCGCAGACCGCCTTGACCCCCTGTCCGCGCCGTAGTATCGGCAAGTGACGATACCGGCAATCCTTGCAAATAAACGCTGACGATGGGAGGCGACATGTCCCAGGACCTGCTCACCCACGCGGACCTGGCCCAGGCCGTGGGGGTCTCGGTGACGAGCATCAAGAGCTACCGGAGCAAGTTCCCGGGGTTCATTCCCGTGGCCTCCTGGACCAAGCCCCTGCGCTTCGCGCCAGGGGCCCTGCCGGTCTGCCGCCGCATCCGCGAGCTGTTCACCCAGGGCCAAAGCGTGGCCCAGGTGCGCCGGGAACTGGCCTCCGAGTTCCCGGAAAACGAACAGGAGCGGCCCTGCGAGGAGGCCGGGGCCGCGTTCGCCGCCGGGATCAGCCAGGAAAACTTCCAGGAATTCTTCAAGACCGCCGGGAAAATGATGCAGGGCATGGCCGCCCTGGCCACGGCCCAGGCCCGGGCCGAGCAGCGCCTGAGCCGTCTGGAGCGGGCTTTGGAGGCCAACGCCCTGGCCCTGTCCGAGCTGACCCAGGCGCTCCAGGGCCAGACCCGGCCCAGCGAGCGGCCGCGCAAGGTGGTGGCGGTGCGCGGGGCCCAGGGCACGAGCACCTACACCCTGGAGGACCAGGCCGCCGAACCCCTGGCGGAACCCGGCAAGGCCGAACCGAAACGCGGCGAAGCCGCCGCCGCGCCGGCCGCGGAGTTCCTGGGTCTGCCCGTGGCCATTGTCACGGAGCGGGGCGAGTATCTCGGGGTGCACGGACGGCCGCCGCTGGCCACCTTTGCCCAGGCCCTGGAGGCCCAGGCCTCGGGCCCCGGCAGTTGGGCCAGGGAAGGGGAGGGCTTTGCCCTGTCCCTGATCCTAGGGGGCGCGCCGCACACCCTGCGCTTCGAGGCCCGGGACATGCCCAGCGGGCTCAGGGTGGCCCTGCTGGCGGGCCTGGACCTGGACCGCAAGGCCGTGACCCCGGCGTTCATCCAGGAGTTTGTGAGAAAAATGCGGGAGAAGATGGGCTAACTACTCGGGCCGGTAAGGCCCTTTACCTAAGACAGCTTCTATGCGCCGGGCAAGGCGCTGGCGGAATTCATCCAACTTGTCTGGCTCCCAATCAATGCAATTATGCTGGCGAATATCAAAATGAAGTTTTTCTATTTCGTCCTTCCTGCAAGTCCAAAAGACTTCCCGGCCTAGTCCCTTAGCAAAACCTGCCTCAAAATAAACCCCACCGCGATGGCCAGTAAAATCCGCTATAATAAACTTGCTTCGTCGGATTTGAATTATGATTTCATCATCAATTTTATCATTGTGCTCACGCTGATCGACTCGGTGAGGCTTGTAGCCAGCATTAAGGATTGCTGGAGATATTGCTTTAATATATACTGAATTTAAAGCATCAGCAAACCACATCGCTACAAAGCCTTGTTCGCTTTCAATTTGTGTTTTTCTTAACTCTTCGTACTTTGCCCATCCACTAGGAGCTATTCTAAGATGTGAAGATATTGGCGCAGGTTCAATAAATCCCTTAATATATCCCATTGAATTTAAGTGGGATAATACTTCATATAGTTCTTCAGCATTAACGCAGCCAAACATTTTCATTTTATAAAGAATGCTTTGTATGTCTATGATATCGCCAGCATATTTTGTTTGTCCAACTAAATAGGTAAATATTTCATCTGCTGTTTCATGAAATGAAAGTGGCTCTATGGAAAACAAAAAGTCCAGATCGCTTACTTTGATTTCAATCCCTTGATTAAGAACGATATATCGAACTATTGCGGCAAGTTTTTTAAGAGAAAACTTTTTATCCTCAATGTAAAATTTTATTTCTTCTGCTGCTTTGAACTTTCCACACCGCGAGCAATTAATCTCATGTAATCCGCCAGGTAATAGCATTGAGGCGATAAGTTTTTCGGAGCAAACAGGACACGTCTCCATGTGTTGCCCTCCTATTTTCCCTTCTCAATCAATGCGCTGAAGAAGAACTCGCCGAGCTGCGAGTCCTGGGGCGTGGTCCACTGGCGCACCAGCTTGGACCCGGGCGTGCGCTTGAGGAATCCTTCCACCAAGAGCTCGTTCTCGTCCGGATTGAGCGTGCAGGTGATCACGGCCACGAGTCCGCCCGGGGCCACGGTCTCATAGGACGCGTCCAGGATCGCGGCCTGGGTCCGGGCCAGGGCCCGGGCGTCCTTCATGCTCCGCTTCCACTTGATGTCCGGCCGCCGGGCCAGCACGCCCAGGCCTGTGCAGGGCAGGTCCAGGAGCACGGTGCCGGGCGCGTCCTTGAGCGGCGCGGGCAGGTCGGCCCGGGCCCGGAAGCAGGGCACCTCGGGCAGGGCCCGGCGCAGGGCCTTGAGCCGGCCGTGGTGGATGTCCGAGGCGATCACCCGTTTGCCCATCTCCTGGAGGTGCCGGGTCTTGTTGCCCCGGCCCGCGCAGGCGTCCCAGACCGGCTCGGGCCAGGAGCCCGGGGCCAGGACCTTGAGGGCCTCGCGGGCCGCGAAGCTCTGGCGCGTGACGTGGCGCGCGGCCTCGGCGTCCAGGTCCAGTTCCGTGCCCGCGAGAAAGGCGAAGCCCCGGCCGTCGCGCACCAGGAGGTCCGGATCGCGCTCCAGCATGTGGGCCAGGTCGCGGCCCTGGCGTCCCGGAGCCAGCACCAGGCCCAGGGCCGGGGCTCTGGTCTGGGCCGCGAGATAGGCCTCGGCCCGCTCGGGCCCGTAGGCCGTGCGCCAGAGCCGCACGATCCACTCCGGGCAGGAATGCCAGCGGCAGAGGAACTCCACCTCGTCGGCCGCGTCCTGGCGGAAGAACTCCGGGGACCGGGCCCCCTCGCCCACCTCGGCCACGCGGCGGAGCACGGCGTTGAACAGCCCGGACAGCCGTCCCTGGCCCTGGCCCTTGGCCCATTCCACGGCCCAGGACACCGAGGCGTAGGCCGGGACCTTGTCCAGGAACAGGAGTTCGTAGGCCGCCAGGCCCAGGCCCAGGGCGAGCTTTTCCGGCACTTCCCCGGGCCGGGCCAGGAAGCGCGACAGGGCGAAGTCCACCCGGCCCTTGAGCCGGAGATAGCCGTAGGCCAGCTCCGTGGCCAGGCCCGCGTCCAGGAGCCCGGGACGCACCTCGTGCAGGGCCGCGTCCAGGGCGGCCTGGAGGTCCTGGCCGCGCCAGAGGCAGCGCGACAGGGCCCGCAGGGCCGTTTCCCGGGCCGGGGGCAGCTCCCCGGGGCCCGGCCTAGCCATGGAGGGCCTCGCCGCTGCCCTGGGCCGTGCCCGCGGGCGCGTCTCCGGGCTGGCGTCCAATGCGATACTGCGGGGCCAGGAAGCGGCCCAGGGCCTGCTCCAGCAGGGGCAGTTTCACGCGGGTGTCCAGGCAGGGGCCGTGGGGCCGCTCGTTGAGCACCCCGTACACGGGCAGGGGATAGGTGTCCTGGATGCCCGCGGCCAGGTCGCGGTCGCAGGCCACGGCCAGGATGAGTTTCGGCCGCTTCTGGACCACGATGCGCCGGGCGATGGTCCCGCCCGTGGCAATGGCCAGGTGCACCCCGTACTTCTCGTGCAGGCCCAGGAGCCCGGTGATGGGGCATTTGCCGCAGCGCTTGCAGTTGAAGATGTCGTAGGTCAGCCGCATGTCGCAGCGGCTGTTCTGGAGGCAGTGGGGCATGAGCAGGAGGATCTCCTCGGGCCGGTAGGTCCCGGCCTCGGAGAGCACGAGCTCGTTGTTCACCTTGATGAACGAGAGCCGGATGTCCTCCTTGGAAACCCCGAAGAGCCTGCCGAACAGGGTGATGAGCGGCAGGTAGAGCTTGATGGTCACGCCCCGGAAGCGCCGGGCGAACGGGAACGAGCGCTTGAGCACCAGGTTGAGCACCAGGCCCGCCCCGGACCAGCAGACCAGGCCCCCCAGGGCCGCCACGAGCAGGCCCCAGCCCCAGGGCGCCCAGGGATGGATCGCGGCCAGGCCCACATAGGGCACCCACCAGAGCAGGGCCAGCAGGCCGCAGACCAGCAGACAGGAACCCAGGATGAGGCCTACGAACAGGCGTTTGCGGATGTCGTGCTGCATGACTCCCTGATGCGCCCGGCAGCGGAGCCCCGGGGGCTCAGCAGACCGGCTTGAGATAGCCGCAGGCAAAGGCCTGGGCCGAGAGGAGCTTCTTGCCCTCGGGCCGCACCCCGGGGGTGAGGTAGAGGCGGTCCGCGGTCTGGATGGCCAGAAACCCGTCCTGCTCGCCCACGATGGCGCCGGGCGCGGCCCTGCTCTCCGGCTCCGGCCCTATCTTTCCCGGGCTCACGGTGAGGCGCAAGGGTTTTTTGCCCTCAACGGACCAGGAAAAAAAGGCTCCCGGCCAGGGGTGCATGGCCCGGATGCGGTTGTGGACCTCGCGGGCCGGGCGATTCCAGTCGATCCGGCCCTCGTCCTTGGAGAGCTTGGGCGCGTAGGTGGCTCGGGCCTCGTCCTGGGGGATGGCCGTGAGCCGCCCCTGGCCCAGGCGCGTGAACGCCTCCACGAGCAGGTCCGCGCCCAGGGCGGCCAGCTGGTCGTGGACCTCCCCGGCGTGTTCGTCCTCGTTGAGCCGCAGGGCCCGCTGGAGCAGCACGGGCCCGGAATCCAGGCCCGCCTCCATGCGCATGATGCTGATGCCGGTGACGCCCTCGCCGTCCAGGAGGCAGCGCTGGATCGGGGCCGCGCCCCGGTACTTGGGCAGGAGCGAGGCGTGCACGTTCACGGGCATGAGCCGGGGGATGTCCAGCACGGCCTGGGGCAGGATCAGGCCGTAGGCGGCCACGGCCAGCACGTCCGGGGCGAGCGCCTGGAGCGCCTCGACCTCGGCCGGGTCCTTGAAGTTCAGGGGCTGGCGCACCTCGATGCCGCGGGACTGGGCCAGTTCCTTGACCGGCGAGGGCTTGCAGGCGAGTCCCCGGCCGCAGGGCCGGTCAGGCTGGGTGTAGGCCGCCAGGACTTGGCCGCCGTCCCACTGGAGCAGGCGCTCCAGGATCACGGCCGCGAACTCCGGCGTGCCCATGAACACGATCTTCAGTCGTTCTTCCCGTGGTGCTTGAGCCATTTGGCGATCTTCTTGTCGTACAGGGCCCGCTTGAGACGGCCGGCGTGGTCCACGATGGTCACGCCGTTGAGATGGTCGATCTCGTGCTGGAGGATCACGGCCAAGAGGCCCTCGGCCTTGAAGCAGACGTCCTGGCCCTTGTCGTCCTGGGCCTTGAGGGTCAGGGTCTCCTTGCGCTTGATCTTGGTGCTGAAGGACGGCACGGACAGGCAGGACTCCTCGGACTCCTTCGCCCCCTCGGCCTCCACGATCACGGGATTGAAGAGCACGCGCAGGGCCTTGCGCTCCTTGGGCCCGGTGTCGTCCACGGTGATGAGCCGGATGTTGTGGCCCACCTGGGGCGCGGCCAGGCCCACCCCGTCCTTCTCGTACATGGTCTCGACCATGTCCTCGATGAGCGCCCGCAGCCTGGGCGTGACCTCGGCCACCTCGGCGCACTTCTTGGCTAGGCGCGGGTCCGGATATTTGACGATCTCCAGAAGCATGACGCTAATCCTTCTTCTCCAGCACGTCCTCGCGGATGCGGATGCCCAGCTCCCGCAACTGCCTGGGAGCCACCACGTTGGGGGCCTCGGTCATGAGACAGGTGGCCTTCTGGGTCTTGGGGAAGGCGATGACGTCGCGGATGGACCGGGATCCCGTCAGGATCATGATAAGGCGGTCAAAGCCGAAGGCAATGCCGCCGTGGGGCGGAGCCCCGTATTTCATGGCCTCCAGCAGGAAGCCGAACTTCTCGGCCGCCTCCTCCGGAGCGATGCCCAGGGCGCTGAACATGGCCTGCTGGAGCTCGGCGGTGTGGATGCGGATGCTGCCGCCGCCGATCTCGCTGCCGTTGAGCACCAGGTCGTAGGCCCGGGCCAGGGCGTTGCCCGGGTCCGAGGCGAGCATCTCCATCTGGCCCGGCTGGGGCGAGGTGAAGGGGTGGTGCCGGGCCACCCAGCGCTTGTCCTCGGGGTCGAACTCCAAAAGCGGGAAGTCCGTGACCCAGAGGGGCGCGAAGACCGTGTCGTCGATGAGCCCCAGGGCCTCGGCCAGGCGCACGCGCAGGTTACCCAGGGCCGCGTTGACGATGTCCGGGGCCGCGGCCTGGAAGAACACGATGTCGCCCACGGCGAGGCCCAGGCGCTCGGTGAGCCCGGCGCGCTCGGCCTCGGACAGGAACTTGGCGATGGGCGACTGCCACTCGCCCTCGCGGATCTTGATCCAGGCCAGGCCCTGGGCCCCGTAGATCTTGACGAACTCGGTGTGGTCGTCGATCTCCTTGCGGCTCATCTCGCCGCCGCCGGGCACACGCAGGGCCTTGACCAGCGGGGCCTTGGCGAACAGCTTGAACTCCGAGCCGAGCACGATGTCCGTGCACTCCACGAGCTTCAAGTCAAAGCGCAGGTCGGGCTTGTCCACCCCAAAGTCGCGCATGGCGTCGTGCCAGGTCATGCGCGGGAAGGGGTTGGGCAGGGCCGCCCCGATGGCCTCCTGGAACAGGGTGCGGACCATGTCCTCGGCCAGGCCCATGACCATGGCCTCGTCCGCGAAGCTCATCTCCACGTCGATCTGGGTGAACTCGGGCTGGCGGTCGGCGCGCAGGTCCTCGTCGCGGAAGCATTTGACGATCTGGTAGTAGCGCTCCATGCCCGAGACCATGAGCAGCTGCTTGAAGAGCTGCGGCGACTGGGGCAGGGCGTAGAAATTGCCCTGGGACAGGCGGCTGGGCACCAGGAAATCGCGCGCGCCCTCGGGCGTGGACTTGGTGAGCACCGGGGTCTCGATCTCCAGGAACCCGTGGCCGTCCAGGAACCGGCGCACGCTCTGGGCCGCCTTGTGCCGGAGCACGAAGTTCCGGGCCAGCCGCGGCCGGCGCAGGTCCAGATAGCGGTGCTTGAGCCGGAGCATCTCCGAGGAGTCCACCCGGTCCTCGATGGGGAAGGGCGGGGTCTCGGCGGTGTTCAGGAGCTTCCACTCCTTGGCCACGATCTCCACCTCGCCGGTGGCCAGGTTCGGGTTGCTCATGCCCTCGGGCCGGGCCCGGACCTCGCCCTTCAAGGCCACCACGTACTCCACGCGCAGGGCGTGGGCCCGCTCGTGGGCCTCGGGCGATTCCGGGCTGAACACGCACTGGGTCAGGCCCTCGCGGTCGCGCAGGTCGATGAAGATGAGCCCGCCGTGGTCCCGGCGGAACTGGACCCAGCCCATGAGGCAGACCTGGGTCCCGATGTCCTTGGCCGAAAGCGCGTTGCAGTGGTGCGTGCGCCGCCAGCCGGCCAGGTCCTCGATGACCCGGTACTCGTCGTAGGAGCGTTCTTCCTGAAGGGGTTCGGACATGGTTTCCTCGTTATTCCTCGGAGCGCTCGGGCAGGGCCGCCACGAGCAGCCCCTCCACTCCGGACACGGCGATCATGGACAGCAGGCGCTCCCGGGACACGGCGCGCTGCTCGCCCGCGCCCTCCATGTCCTTGAGGAGCACCTCACCCTTGTCGAATTCCTCGGACCCGATGATCAGCGCCAGCTTGGCCCCGCTCTTGTTGGCCCGGCGGAGCTGGCTCTTCATGCTCCCGGCGGAGTAGGAGACCTCGCCGGAAAGCCCGCGCTGGCGCAGTCCCTGGGCCAAAAGCAGGGCCTGGTCCACGGCCCGGGGCTCGAGCACGGCCAGGTAGAAGTCCGGCCCGGACACCGGGCAGTGCGTGAGCAGCATGACCAGCCGCTCCATGCCGCAGGCGAAGCCCACGCCGGGCACGTCCGGCCCGCCCAGGGCCTGGACCAGGCCGTCGTAGCGGCCGCCTCCGGCCACCGCGGTCTGGGCCCCGATCTCGCCGGAGGTGATCTCAAAGGCCGTGCGCTGGTAGTAGTCCAGGCCGCGCACCAGCCGGGGATTGAGCGTGTAGGCCACCTGGGCCGCGTCCAGCAGGGACTTCACCGTGGTGAAGTGCTCCTGGCACTCCTCGCAGACGTGCTCGGCCAGCACCGGGGCGTTGGCCGTGAGCTCCTTGCACGTGGGCACCTTGCAGTCCAGCACGCGCAGGGGATTGGTCGCCACCCGGCGGCGGCAGTCCTCGCAGAGCTTGTCCTGGTCCAGACTTGCGAAGAAGTCCGTGAGGGCCTGGCGGAACGCGGGCCGGCAGTCGCGGCAGCCCAGGGAGTTCAGCTCCACGGACAGCCGCTCCAGGCCCACGTCGGCCAGAAAGGCGCAGAGCATGAGGATGAGTTCGGCGTCGGCCTGGGGCTCGTTGGCCCCGAGGATCTCGGCGTTGATCTGGTGGAACTGGCGCTGGCGGCCCTTCTGCGGCCGCTCGTAGCGGAACATGGGGCCAAAGGTGCAGTACTTGCGCACCTGGCCCGGCTGCCAGTCCCCGCCCTCGATGAAGGCCCGCATGACCCCGGCCGTGGCCTCGGGCCGCAGGGTGAGAAGCCGCCCCTTGCGGTCCGGGAAGGTGAACATCTCCTTGCCCACCACGTCCGTGTCCTCGCCGATGGACTTGGCGAACAGCTCGGTGTGCTCGAGCATGGGCGTGCGCAGCTCGCCGAAGCCGTAGCGGCCGAAGATCTCGCGGGCCCGGTTCTCCAAAAAGGTGAACTTGGCGGCCTCTTCCGGGAACAGGTCGGCGAACCCCTTGATTTTTTGTATCTTCATGGTTGGGGAAACCCCTTTTTCGGAAAAAGAGGTTTCCCCAAACCCCTTTCCCCAAAACTTTTGTCGGACCGGGCCCTGCCCGGCCGGTGCAAACGAAACTGGTTAGACCAGGAAGGGCCCGGTTGTCAAAAAGGGAAAGCCCGGGGAAAGGCGATGACAGGCCCGCGCCGCCGTGGCATTCCAGGAATGCGGCGCACCCGCCCAGGAGGACCCATGCCCTTTGTGAACATCAGGATCACCCGCGACACGGTCACGGCCGACCAGAAGGCCCTGCTCATCCAGGGCGTCACCAACCTGCTCCGGGACGTGCTCGGCAAGAACCCGGCCACCACGGTGGTCATCATCGACGAGGTGGACACGGACAACTGGGGCATCGGCGGGGAGAGCGTGACCAAACGGCGGGCGGCGGGGAACTAGGCGTTACCCCAATCCCGGCTCGGCCTTGAGCGTACCGATGGGCGTGAACGGCTTCTCGTCCACGAAGTCCACGCGCAGGGCCGCGAAGGCCCCGACAAAGGCGGGGTAGAGCGGGGTGTTGAGATACTTCCAGGGCCGGCCTTCGCGCCAGGTGGACAGCGGCCCGGGCAGCACGGAGCGCGAGAGCTTGGGGGCCCGGCCCAGGCCCTCCAGGGCCATGCGCCGCATCTCCGGGAAGCTGAACCAGCGGGCCCGGCCCAGGGTGCGGCCCGGCCGGTTGCGGCCATGGGTCCACCAGTACACGGACCAGCGGTTGAGATAGCCCACGAGCACCCCGCGCGCGGCCACCCGGGCGGCCTCCCGGAGCGCGGAGAGCGGATCGTCGCAGAACTCCAGCACGCCCCAGAGCACGGTGTAGTCGAACTCCTTGTCCCCGAAGGGCAGGCGCTCGGCATTGGCCACCTGGATGTCGGCCTTGCAGCCCAGGCGCTCCCGGGCCGCGGCCGCCATGGTCTCGGAGCGGTCCACCCCGGTGACGTCGAAGCCGGTCTGGTAGAGGTGCTCCAGGAACACGCCCGTGCCGCAGCCCACCTCCAGGAGGGTCTTGCCGCGGCGCGGCCAGGCCGCCACCATGGACTCCAGGAGCCGTTGCTCGGCGGACAGGGCCACGCGGCCCTCGGCGGTCTGAAACCAGCGGTCGTAGCGTTCGGCGTCCCAGGTCATGTCTGTTGTCTATCAGGCCTTGGAATCCGGGCGCAAGGGGCGGGGAGGGGCGGAAAACGGAACAAGGCGGCGTTCCCGGGGCTGTGTCGGGAACGCCGCCTTGCGGAATGGAGAGCGTAAGGCGGGCTACTTGCCCAGGGCCTCGGCCACCTTGCCCACGAGCTTTTCCGAGGGCGTCAGGGTCTTCTGGCCGGGCTCCCACTTGGCCGGGCAGGCCTCGGCCGGATGGGCGCGCAGGTGCACGTTGGCCTGCATCTTGCGCACGAGCTCGTCGGCGTTGCGGCCCACGTTGAAGAAGTTCACCTCCGAGCCCACGAGCACGCCGTCCGGGCTGATGATGAAGGTGCCGCGCAGGTCCAGGCCGGATTCCGGGTCCCAGACGTCGAAGTAGCGGGAAACCTCGCCGTTGGGGTCCGCGGCCATCTGGAACTTCACGTTTTTCAGCAGGCGCTCGTCGTTCTTCCAGGCCATGTGCACGAACTTGGTGTCCGTGGACACGGAGAGCACCTCGGCGCCCAGCTTGACCAGCTCGGCGTGCTTCTCGGCCAGGTCGGCCAGCTCCGTGGGGCAGACAAAGGTGAAGTCCGCGGGGTAGAAGACCAGGATGGTCCACTTGCCCTGTTTCTTGATCTCTTCCAGGCTGACGCTGCCGAAGCCGCCCTCGGCGGGGTCGAAGGTCTCCAGGGTGAAGTCGCGCACCGGCTGGCCCACCTTGGCGGTCTCGAAGAACTCCTCATAGTGTTCGTGTCCGCAGGACATGTTGCTTTCTCCTTGCTCAGTATTTAGTGTTCCAGGAGCGGTTTTGCCTTGTGTTGATAACAGTAATCGTTTCTAGTTAAAGCGTCAAGCTGATATTTCCATTTCTTTCGCCCCCTTAAAAAACGAAAGGATTCCAACAGAATGACCCTTGTGTACGGTTTCCGCAAGCTTGCCGAGCAGGATATCCCCGAGATCCGCACCCGGGCCCGGGTCTACGAGCACGCCGCCACCGGGGCCCGGCTCCTGTCGCTCACGAACCAGGACGAGAACAAGGTCTTCGGCGTCACCTTCCGCACCCCGCCCCGGGACTCCACGGGCGTGGCCCACATCCTGGAGCACTCCGTGCTCTGCGGCTCGCGCAAGTACCCGGTGAAGGAGCCCTTTGTGGAGCTCTTGAAGGGCTCGCTCCAGACCTTCCTGAACGCCCTGACCTTTCCGGACAAGACCAGCTATCCCGTGGCCAGCACCAACACCCAGGACTTCTACAACCTCATCGACGTGTACCTGGACGCGGTGTTCCACCCCCGGCTCACCGAGAACACCCTGCGCCAGGAGGGCTGGCGCTATGACCTGAAAAAGGCCGCGGACCCGCTCCAGTTCAAGGGCGTGGTCTACAACGAGATGAAGGGGGCCTATTCCTCGCCGGACAACCAGCTCTACGAGCTGTCCCAGCACGCCCTGTTCCCGGACGTGACCTACGGCCTGGACTCGGGCGGGGACCCGGAAAAGATCCCGGACCTGACCTTTGAGGACTTCATGGCCTTCCACAAGGCCCACTACAACCCCTCCAACGCCTTTGCCTATTTCTACGGCGATGACGACCCGGACGAGCGGCTGCGCATCCTGGACGAGTGCTTCTCGGAGTTCGAGCGCGCCCGGCCCGGGCACCTCATCGGCCTGCAGAAGCCCTTCCGCGAGCCCGTGCGCGTGGAAAAGCCCTACGCCGCCGGGCCCGGGGACCAGAAGTCCATGTTCACCCTGAACTTCTGCCTGCCCGAGGCCGCGGACCCGGACCTGTCCCTGGCCATGGAGGTGCTCGAGCACATCCTCATCGGCCTGCCCTCGTCGCCCCTGCGCAAGGCCCTCACGGACTCGGGCCTGGGCGAGGACATCGCGGGCGCGGGCCTGGAGACGGACCTCAGGCAGATGTACTTCTCCGTGGGCCTCAAGGGCATGGCCCGGGGCACCGCGGACCAGGCCGCGGACCTGGTGCTGGCCACCCTGGAGTCCATCGCCAAGGACGGGGTGCCCGCCGGGGATTTGGAGGCCGCGCTCAATTCCGTGGAGTTCGACCTGCGCGAAAACAACACCGGGTCCTTTCCCCGGGGCCTGTCGCTCATGTTCGTGGCCCTGACCTCCTGGCTCCACGACGGCGACCCCCTGGCCCTGGTGCCCTTCGAGAAGCCGCTGGCGGACCTCAAGGCCCGCCTGGCCCAGGGCGAGCCCGTGTTCGAGGGCCTCATCCGCCGCCACTTCCTGGACAACCCCCACCGGGCCCTGGTGATCCTGGACCCGGACCAGGGTCTGGCCGAGCGCCGCGAGGCCGCGGAGCGCAAACGCCTGGACAAGGCCGCCGCGGCCCTCTCGGCCAAGGAGCTCAAGGACCTGGCCCGGCAGGCCAAGGAGCTGGAAAAGCTCCAGGAGGCCCCGGACCGGCCCGAGGACCTGGCCAAGATCCCCCGGCTGCGGCTCTCCGACCTGCCGCCCAAAAACACGCTCATTCCCAGGACCGACCTGACCCTCAAGGACACCCCGGCCCTGTTCCACGACCTGTTCACCAACGGCATCCTCTACCTGGACCTGGGCCTGGACCTCTCGGCCGTGCCGGACCGGCTCCTGCCCTATGTGCCGCTCCTGGGCCGGGCCCTGCTGGAGACCGGGACCAAAGACCTGGACTTCGTGACCCTGACCCAGCGCATCGCCCAGAAGACCGGCGGCATCGCGCCCCAGACCTTCGTGACCCCGGCGCGGCCCGGGCCCCAGCCCGCGGCCCGGCTGTTCCTGCGCGCCAAGTCCACCCTGGCCCAGGCCCCGGAACTCTGCGGCCTGCTGCGGGCCGTGCTCACCGAGGCGCGGCTGGACAACCGCGAACGCATCCGCCAGATCGTGCTCGAGACCAAGGCCCGGCGCGAGCAGCGCCTCGTGCCCGCGGGCCACAGCATCGTGGCCACCCGGCTCAAGGCCCGCATGGGCCGCGCCCATCTCCTGGACGAACGGCTCCACGGGGTGAGCGGGCTGTTCTTCGTGCGCGAGCTGGCCCGGCGGGTGGACGACGATTTCCCGGGCGTGCTCAAGGACCTGGAGGAGCTGCGCTCCATCCTGGTGCGGCGCTCCGGGCTCGTGCTCAACGTGACCTGCGACGAGCAGGGCTTCGCCAAGACGCGGCCCGAACTGGAGGCCCTGCTCGCGGGCCTGCCGGACGCCCCGGCCCTGGCCGCGGCCTCGCGCGCGCCGCTCGTCCTGCCCGAGCGCGAGGGCCTGGCCCTGCCCGCCCAGGTGAACTACGTGGGCAAGGGCTTCAACCTGTTCGACACAGGCTACGCGTTCAATGGCTCGGCCCACGTGGTGGGCAAAATCCTGCGGGCCTCCTACCTCTGGGAGCGGGTGCGGGTGCAGGGCGGGGCCTACGGCGCGTTCTGCTCCCTGGACCGGCTCTCCGGGGCCTTGGCCTTTGTCTCCTACCGCGACCCCAACGTGGACCGCACCCTGGAGGCCTTTGACGCGGCCGCCGACTACCTGAAGAAGCTCAAGCCCAGCAAGGACGAGCTGGAGAAAGCCGTGATCGGGGCCATCGGCGAGATCGACTCGTACATGCTCCCGGACGCCAAGGGCTTCGCCTCCCTGGCCCGGATGCTCAACGGCGAGGACGAGGACTTCCGCCAGACCATCCGCGACCAGGTGCTCTCGGCCGGGCCCAAGGACTTCAAGGAGTTCGGCAAGGCCCTGGCGGCGCTCAAGGACCAGGGCCAGGTCGTGGTCCTGGGCGATGCCAAGGCCCTGGGGGCCAGCACGGCCGGATTGAAGGTGGAGCGGATTCTCTAGGACATCGCAGACAAAAAGGCCCCCGCTCCTGCTGGAGCGGGGGCCTTTTTCTTGAGGCTTCAGCCGGCCAGGCCCTTGAGCCAGCGCCGCAGGACCTCGGTTCCGGCTCTTTCCAGGGCCGGGGCCTTGGCTGCCGAGTCCTTGCGCAGGGCCGGGATGTCGATGCCCGCCGCGCCCAGCTCGCAGGTGTGGCCGATGAGCCAGCGCTCCATGTCCCGGGCCCGGGCCTCGGGGTGGAACTGGAGGGCCAGGCCGAAATTCCCCAGGCTGAAGGCCTGGTGCGGGCAGATGTCCGTGGAGGCCAGGAGCTCCGCGCCCTCGGGCAGGTCAAAGGTGTCCCCGTGCCAGTGGAGCACGGCCACGTTCTCCAGGGGCGCGAGACAGGAGGCCTTGCCGGAATCGGTGAGGGTCAGCGGCTTCCAGCCGATCTCCTTGGCCGGGCCCGGGTAGACCTTGGCGCCCAGGGCCGCGGCCATGAGCTGCGCGCCCAGGCACACGCCCAGGGTGGGCTTGCGGGCCTCCAGGCGCTTGCGGATGAGCCCGATCTCGTCGGCCAGAAACGGGTAGCGGTCCTCCTCGTAGACCCCGATGGGCCCGCCCAGGACCACGAGCAGGTCCGCGTCCAGGGGCGAGCCCAGGTCATCCACCCCGGCCTGGCGCGTCTCCAGGACGCAGCCCTTTTCCTTGAGCACGTGGCTGAAGGATCCCAGATCCTCGAAGGCCACGTGGCCGATGACGCGGACGTTGCGCACGTTCCTTCCCCCTACTTGGCCGCGCCGCTCTCAAGCAGCTCTTCCACGGCCTCCACCGCGCCCACGGGATTCACGCTCACGCTGCCCTTGACCGAGGTCTTGGTGGTCTTGGTGGTGGTGCTGGAACCGTCCGGGCTGGTGGTGGTGCTCGTGTGGCTGGAGCTGTCCTTGCCCGAGACCACGGGCACGGAAACCGCCGAGGCCGCGCCCACGGCCGCGCCAGCGGCGGCCGCTCCCGGGTCCATCTGGGGCGGCTGGGCCGTGGTCACGTTGCCCGCGCCGCCGGACTGGACCGGGGCCGGGACGCCGCCCAGGCTCCACTGGTTGGCGTCCACGCGCGCGGCCGTGCCCGAGGCGTCGCGGGTGATCCCGCCCGAGGTCATGCGCAGGGTGAAGGGCCGGACCCAGACGCCGTTCTCCTGCCGGGCCGGGCCCGGGAACAGGGTGTAGTGCAGATTCGTGGTCGTGTTGGTCCAGGACTGGCCCTGGCCCGTGGCCAGGGTTTCCAGGCTGCGGCCGATCCAGGCCTGGTCCGAGGCGTCCAGGGACTCCATGCCGGGCAGGCCCGAGGACGGGGCATGGGCCGCGCCCACGGGGATCAGGGCCACGTTCACGGCCGAGGGCACGAGCTGGTAGGCCTCGCCGGTCTGCTCCTGCTCGTCCAGGGACTGCACCCCGGAATTGATGCCCATGTAGGGATTCTTGAAGAACTGCCCGCTCTGCATCCCGTCGTTCACGGCCCGGGTCATGACCCGGTCGCTCTGGTACTGCCGGTGGATGAGGATGCTCTGCTCGCGAAAGCCGTCCTTGCTCAGGGTCAGGGCGTGGTCCGCGTTGCGGGTGAGCGCCACCTGGCAGGGGGTCTGGCAGGTCTGGCCGTCGTCGGCCTTGACCTGGGCCCCGGACGGGGTGGTGGACACCGCGATGGGCTGGGTCAGGACCGTGGGCTGGCAGGCGGCCAGCAGGGCCAGGGCGCAACAGGACAACAGCAACCGACGGATCATGACTGCTCCTTTGGGGACTACTTGGCGAGCTTGCTCTTGATGAATTCCTGAAACTTCTTGGCCTCTTCGTGGGCCTTGTTCAGCTCCAGACACTTGTCCAGGTGGTATTCGGCCTTGGGGATGTCGCCCTTCTCGAAATAGGCCCGGGCCACGTTGTAGTGCAGGTTCTCGTCGTTCTGGGTCATCTGCAGGGCCCGGGTGTAGTAGTCGATGGCCTGGTCGTGCATCCCGGTCTTGCGCAGGCTGATGCCGAACTCGTTGAACAGGTGCTTGTGCTCCTGGTTGAAGGCCGCGTCCAGGTGCACCACCCGGCCGAAGATGTCGTTGGCCTTGGCGCTCTCGCCCTTGGCCATGTAGGTCAGCCCCAGGCCGAAGTTGGCCCGCACGTTCTCCTCGTCCACCTTGAGCACGTTGGAGAACTCGAACTCCGCGCTGTACAGCGCCCCGCGCTCGCGCTGCTCCTCGGCGCGCTTGATGGTGGTCGCCACCTCGCACATCTTGGGATAGACGATCTTGGTGTAGAACTCGAGTTCGGGCTGGTACTTGGAGAGGAAGTCCTCCATGGGGACCTCGGTCTTGGGTCCGGAGGGCACGTGCTGGGTGTTCAGGGGCTGGACATCCACGGCCCCGTCCTCGCGCTGCTCGGCAAACCAATACATCTTGCTGATGGTCTTGCGCGTGGTGGTGCCGGTGCCGATCTTCTCCACCACCTGGGAGGAGAACACCCCCTTGATCTTCTGGCGCTTGAGGGCCTCGGGGTCCACGTGGGCCCGTTTGGCGTCGGGTCCGGCCGCGAACGGCTGCTGGTCCTGGTCCACCTTGTTCGCTTGGCTCATGCTCTGCTCCCCGCTTGGGGACGGTGTTACACGGCGGCAAAATTCTTGGCAACTCCGGCCGAATGACCATTGCAAGCGGGTACTCGCTCCGCTGTTTTTTTCTTCTGAAACGTGACATCATGGACAGTTTTGGGTACATGCACCAAACTTACGCCCCACTGCCGGCCGCCGCCGGCACAGCACTGCCACCACGGAGGAGCCTTTGCCATGGAATCCAAGATCGGCGGACGCATCCGTTCATTCCGCGAGAAGAAGGAACTGACCCTGCCCCAGCTGGCCGAGCGCACCGGCCTGAGCCAGGCCTTTCTCAAGGCCGTGGAGGAGGAGGACCTCTACCCCTCCCTGGGACCGCTCCTGAAGATCGCCCGGGCCCTGGGCCTGCGCCTGGGGACCTTCCTGGACGACCAGGTGAGCCGCGACCCCCTGGTGGTCCGCCTGGGCGAGCGCCACGAGGAGCTGACCATGCACCAGGGCCGGGGCAGCAAGGCCAGCCTGCGCTTCTTCTCCCTGGGCAAGGGCAAGACCGACCGCCACATGGAGCCCTTCTTCATCGAGCTGTTGCCCGAGGAGGGGAAGGAGCACCCCATGAGCTCCCACGAAGGCGAGGAGTTCATCCTCTGCAACAAGGGCCGGGTGGCCATCGTCTACGGCCCGGAAAAGACCGTGCTCGGCCCCGGGGACAGCATCTACTTCAACTCCGTGGTGCCCCACAGCGTGAGCTGCGAGGGCTCGGAGCCGGCCGAGATCTACGCCGTGCTCTACTTCCCGGAATAGGGCCGGGGGGCGCGACATGAGCCAAGCGCTGCGCGAACGCACCCTGGGCCAGATCCTCGACGAGGCCGTGGAGCGGTTCCCGGACAACGAGGCCGTGGTCTATGTGGACCGCGACTTCCGCCTGACCTACCGGCAGTTCTCCGACCTGGTGGACACCCTGGCCAAGGGCCTCATGGCCCTGGGCATCGAAAAGGGCGAGAAGGTGGCGGTCTGGGCCACCAACGTGCCCTACTGGGTGGCCCTGCAATTCGCCACGGCCCGCATCGGGGCCGTGCTCCTCACGGTGAACACCTACTACCGCTCCCACGAGCTGTCCTACCTGCTCAAGCAGTCCGAGTGCGAGAACATCTTCCTCATCGACGGGTTCCGCGAGGTGGACTACGTGGCCACGCTCTACGAACTGGCCCCGGAGCTCAGGGACCAGGAGCGCGGCCACCTCAAGGCCGCCAACTACCCGCACCTGAAGCGCATCCTCTTCCTGGGCCTGGAGAAGCACCGGGGCATGTACTCGGTGCCCGAGGTCATGGCCCTCTCCGCCATGGTCACGGACGAGCAGTACCAGGCCCGCCAGGCCACGCTTTCCCCGCACGACGTGGTGAACATGCAGTACACCTCGGGCACCACCGGGTTCCCCAAGGGCGTGCAGCTGACCCACTACAACATCGGCAACAACGGCTTCTGGATCGGCGAGAACCAGCGCTTCACCGAGAAGGACCGCGTCTGCCTGCCCGTGCCCCTGTTCCACTGCTTCGGCTGCGTGCTGGGCGTCATGGCCATCGTGACCCACGCCGCCACCATGGTCCTGCTCGAGGGCTTCGACCCCCTGCTGGTCATGGCCAGCGTCGATCAGGAGAAGTGCACCGCGGCCTACGGCGTGCCCACCATGTTCATCTCCATCCTGGAGCACAAGCTGTTCAAGAAGTTCGACTTCTCGAGCCTGCGCACCGGCATCATGGCCGGCTCGCCCTGCCCGGTGGAGTTCATGAAGCGGGCCATCAACGAGATGAACATGCGCGAGATCACCATCTGCTACGGCCTCACCGAGGGCTCGCCGGTGATGACCCAGACCCGGGTGGGCGACAGCTTGCGCCAGATGACCGAGACCGTGGGCCGGGCCATGCCCGAGATCGAGGTCCGGGTGGTCAACCCCGAGACCAACCAGGAGCTGCCCAGCGGCCAGGTGGGCGAGGTCTGCTGCCGGGGCTACAACGTGATGAAGGGCTACTACAACAACCCCGAAGCCACGGCCAAGGCCGTGGACGAGGACGGCTGGCTGCACTCCGGGGACCTGGGCGTCATGGACGAGGAGGGCTACCTCTCCATCACCGGACGGCTCAAGGACATGATCATCCGCGGCGGCGAGAACGTCTATCCCCGGGAGATCGAGGAGTTCCTCTACACCATGGAGGGCATCCTGGACGTGCAGGTGGTGGGCGTGCCCAGCCGCAAGTACGGCGAGGAGGTCGGGGCCTTCGTGATCCTGCGCGACGGCGTGACCATGGAGCCCGAGGACGTCAAGGACTTCTGCCGGGGCAAGATCGCCCGCTACAAGATCCCCAAGTACGTCAGCTTCGTGGATGCCTATCCCATGACCGCCAGCGGCAAGATCCAGAAGTACAAGCTGCGCGAGGAGGCCGCCCGGCTGTTCCCCGAGGCCATGCAGTAGCACGGGGCCCGAAGGCCCCAAGGAGTTGCCCATGGAAGACGCCTACAAGCAGATCGCCCCGCGCCTGCGCGGCCTGCGCGACGCCCTGGACCTCAGCGTGGAGGGCCTGGCCGGCAAGCTCGGCGTGGCCCCCGACGAGGTCCGGCTCTACGAGTCCGGCACCGTGGAAATCCCGGTGGGCTACCTGCTCAAGGTGGCCCAGGCCTGCCAGGTGGACCTCACCAGCCTGATCTCCGGCGAGGACGCCCATTTGCGCAACTACGCCCTGGTGCGCAAGGGCGAGGGGCTCGCGGTGGTCCGGCGCAAGACCTACGACTACCGGGACCTGGCCGCCAAGTTCAAGGGCCGCCGCATGGAGCCCTTCCTCATCACCGTGCCGCCCAAGGAGGAGAAGGACCTGTCCTTCAACCACCACACGGGCCAGGAGTTCATGTACGTGCTGGAGGGCCGCCTGGAGGTGCGCCTGGACCGCAAGGTCCTGGAACTCGCGCCCGGGGACAGCCTGTACTTCGACTCCAAGACCCCGCACGCCCTGCGGGGCCTCGATGGCAAGCAGGCCGTGTTCCTGGACGTGATCCTGTAGAGGGGTGGGAAAAATGCACAAGCTCAAACCGGCCAGCTACGAAGAATTCCTGGAGCAGTTCCGGGTCGATGCCCCGGAGACCTACAACTTCGCCTTCGACTTCCTGGACAAGGCCGATCCCAAGACCCTGGCCATGGTCCACGTGGACCCGCAGGGAAAGCGCCGGGAGTACGACTTCGGCTGGTTCCAGGAGCGCTCGGCCCGCCTGGCCAACGCGCTGACCGCCCAGGGCCTGGCCAAGGGCGACCGGGTCATGCTCATCCTCTACCGCCGCGTGGAGTACTGGGTCTGCATGCTGGCCCTGCACCGCATCGGGGCCCTGCCCATCCCCTCGCCCTCGCTCCTGACCCCGCACGACATCGAGTTCCGGGTGAACTTCGCCCACGTCAAGGCGGCCATCGTGGAGGACTCGGTGGCCGACCGGGTGGCCGCGGCCCTGCCCAAGTGCCCGACCCTGTCCCTGCTGGTGCAGGTGGGCGCCGAGCCCAAGGCGGACGGCTGGCTGGGCTTCGAGCCCCTGCTGGCCTCGGCCGACGCGAGCTTCCCGCGCACCCCGGACTCCCCGGGCGGGCGCGACCCCATGGTCATCTTCTTCTCCTCGGGCACCACGGGCATGCCCAAGATGGTCCTGCACTCCTTCACCTATCCCCTGGGCCACTACACCACCGCGGCCTACTGGCACGACCTGGAGCCCGGGGACCTGCACCTGACCCTGTCCGACACGGGCTGGGCCAAGAGCGTCTGGGGCAAGTTCTACGGCCAGTGGCTGGCCGGGGCCGCGGTCTTTGTCTGGGACTTCCGGGGCAAGTTCGACCCGGCCGAGCTCTTGCAGATCATCGCGGAGCACAAGGTCACCACCTTCTGCGCCCCGCCCACGGTGTACCGCTTCCTGGTGCGCCAGGACCTCAAGTCCTTCGACCTCTCGCACCTGCGCCACTGCGTCACGGCCGGCGAGCTCCTCAACGAGAGCGTGTTCCGCGACTGGCAGACCGCCACGGGCCTGCCCATCTACGAGGGCTACGGCCAGACCGAGACCTGCCTCCAGATCGCCACCTTCCGCTGCATGAATCCCAAGCCCGGCAGCCTGGGCAAGCCCTGCCCGGGCTGGGACCTGGTGCTCATGGACGACGAGGGCCGGCCCTGCGAGCCCGGCGTGGAGGGCGAGATCTGCATCCGGCTCAAGGAAGGCGGGGTGCTCGGCCTGTTCCAGGGCTACCTGGACGAGCCCGAGCGCACGGCCAAGGTCATCATCGACGGCTTCTACCACACCGGCGACAAGGCCTGGGTGGACGAGGACGGCTACTACTGGTTCATGGGCCGCACCGACGACCTGATCAAGAGCTCGGGCTACCGCGTGGGCCCGTTCGAGGTGGAGAGCGTGCTCGTGGCCCACGACGCCGTGATCGAGGCCGCGGTCACCGGCGTGCCCGATCCGGTGCGCGGCCAGGCCATCAAGGCCACCGTGGTCCTGGCCCCGGGCTTTGAACCCTCGGACGAGCTGACCCAGAAGCTCCAGGCCTGGGTCAAGGCCGAGACCGCGCCCTACAAGTACCCGCGGATCATCGAGTACGTGGCCGAGCTGCCCAAGACCATCAGCGGCAAGATCAAGCGCGCCGAGATCCGCCAGCGCGACCTGGAGAAGTACGGGGCCCGCGAGATGTAGCACAAGAGAAGCGGGGGGCTGCGCGCCCCCCGCGCCCCCGCGCCACCCTCGGATCGTTACGCGAGAACGGCACAAGCCGGTCGAGCGTTACGAGACGGGAGAGCAGAGCGAAGCGGCGCTGGGCACGGCCCTGGACCGTATGACAAACAAGGCCGCCGGCGCATGCGCCGGCGGCCTTGTTTGTGATCGCAGGGGTCCAGGGGCCGGAGGTCCCTGGCCGCCGGAAGCTTATCGCAGCAGGACCTTGATCTCCTGGCCCGCGTGGATGGTGGAGCCGTTGTTCAGGGAGTTCCAGCGCAGGAGTTCGGTGAGGCTCACGTTGAAGCGCCGGGCAATGGAGTAGAGGGTGTCGCCCTCGCGCACGGTGTAGCTCGTGCTCTTGGCCTTGGCCTGGGCCTTGGCCTGGACCTGGGCGGTCTGGGCCGCCTGGGCGGCCTTGGCCTGGGCCGTCTTGGAGGGCTTGGCCGCGAGCTTCTCCTGCACGGCCTCGGCCTCCTGGCGGGACTGGCGCGCGGCCTGGCCGGTCTGGTCCGGCAGGTACAGGCGCTGGCCCACGGAGAGCTTGGAGTCCTTGCCCAGGCCGTTGGCCTGCTGCAGGCTGGACACGGACACGCCGCAGCGCCGCGAGATGCTCCACAGGGTGTCGTCCTGCTGGACCACGTAGTTGGAGCGCTCCTGGGCCAGCTTGCGGGTCTTGGCCGAGGCCTTCTTCGTGCCCTCGTCCTCGGCCAGGTCGCGGGCCGAGCCGCCGCCGGGCACCAGGAGCTGCTGGCCCTTCTTGAGCTTGCTCGAGGCCAGGTTGTTCATGCGCTTGATGATGGCCACCGGCACGCCGTAGCGCCGGGAGATCTTCCACAGGGAGTCCGCGCCGCGCACGGTGTGCACGGTGTATCCGGCATAGGGCCGGGACTTGGGATTCTTGAGGTAGGCGGCCACCTCGGCCTGCTTGTCCTGGGGCACGTGGGCCAGGGTCTGCTGGCCCGGAGGGCTCACCTGGCGCAGGAAGGCCGGGTTGTAGGCCCGGAACTCGTTCCAGGTCATGCCCGCGGCCTGGGCCAGGGCCACCAGGTCCGTGCCCCCGCCCACCTGCATGTCGACCAGGAGCGGGGCCCGCTCCCAGTTCACGCAGTGGAAGCCGAGCAGGTCCAGGTTCTGGAAGATCTTGGAGATGGCGATGAACTTGGGCACGTAGTTGCGGGTCTCGGCCTTGAGCTTGGTGCGGCCGGCCAGGCGGTCGTTGTTGTCGCACAGCTCGAAGAAGTCGTTGGCGTTGGTCTGCTCCAGGGCCCGGCTGATCTTGCCCTCGCCGGCGTTGTAGGCCGCCAGGGCCAGGTGCCAGTCCCCGAACATGCCGTGGAGGTCGGCCAGGTAGGAGGCCGCGGCCTGGGTGGACAGGGCCGGGTCGCGGCGCTCGTCGATCCACCAGTCCACGCGCAGGCCGTACTTGCGGCCCGTGGCGCGCATGAACTGCCACATGCCCACGGCCCCGGCGCGGGACACGGCGTTGGGATTGTAGCCGCTCTCGGCGTAGGGCAGCAGGGCCAGGTCCTCGGGCAGGCCGCGTTCGCGCAGGGTGGCGCGCACGGCCGGCAGATAGAGTTCGGAGCGGTCCAGCCAGGCCGCGAAGGTGCCGCGGGCCCGGTGGGTGAAGAAGGCGAAGTACTGCTGGACCTCCTCGGTGTCCGCGGTGTCCACGTAGAACTCCAGGCCGGTGCGCGCGGCCAGGGCCTGGCGCTCCTCCGGGGTCAGCTGGGAGAGGTCCTCGCGGGGCTGCTCCACCAGTTCCTGGTCCAGCTTGTCGCTGGTGTAGGCGGGCTGCTTCTTGCCCGTGGGACAAACCGGTCCGGGCGCGGTATCCAGATTGGACGAGGTGGCCGCGCAGGCGGCCAGCGAAAAGAGCAGACAAAGGGCGAGGAGGGCGCGTAGCACTGGGACAAGGGTTCGTTGCTGCAAGAAAACCTCCGCCGTGTTGGGAAAAGGCGGCAAGGCCGCGGACGGCCGGATGATTTCGCCCTGCCTACCCGAAGAAGTCCGCGATTGCAAGCGAAAGGGAAAGGGCTTAACAGGAAAAACCAAGGCGCGGCAAAGGTTCCCGGGTTTCCCGGAAACGCAACCGGCCGGAAACACGGACGATAGCATGAGCGACGAAACGAGCGTGGTGGCCGGGCGCAAGCCGGTGCGCGAGCTCCTGGAAAACGATCCGGGCCGCGTGGACTGCGTCTATTTCCGGCGCGGCCGGGACCAGGCCATGCAGCACATCATCGACCTCTGCAAGCGCGCGGGCCTGCACCACCGCTTTGTGGAGCCCGCGGAACTGGAGCGCCTGAGCCCCGGCAACCACCAGGGCGTGGTGGCCCGGGTGGCCGGGCTGACCCACGTGGACCTGGAGCAGCTCCTGGACCAGACCCGCGGCGCGCCCCTGCCCCTGATCGTGGTCCTGGACCAGGTCCAGGATCCGGGCAATGTCGGGGCCCTGGCCCGCACGCTCTACGCCCTGGGCGCGGCCGGACTGGTCACGGCCAAGCACGAGGGCGCGTTCCTGGGCCCGGCCGCGGTGCGCTCCAGCGCCGGGGCCCTGCTCCGGCTGCCCGTGGCCAAGGTCACGAACATCTCGCAGGCCCTGGACAAGATGGCCGAGGCCGGGTTCAGCCTGGTCTGCGCGCGGCGCTCGGAACGGGCCGAGGACGCCCTGCGGGCCGAGCTGCCGCTGCCCGCGGCCCTGGTCCTGGGCAACGAGGACAAGGGCGTGCGGCCGGGCGTGGCCAAGCGCTGCGAGCGGGACCTGTTCATCCCCTTCGGCCGGGAGTTCGACTCCCTGAATGTGGCCCAGGCCGGGGCCATCCTGGCCGGGCTCTGGGCCCGGGCCGCGGGCCGGACCGGTTCCTGAAAAAATCCCAACAGGATACGTAAACCAATTCTCTAAAGGGCCGATAAGACGATGGAACTGGTGGATCGCGCGCGGGAGCTGGCGGAAAACCTGGCCCGCGTGCGCGAAGACATGGCTGATGCGGCCCGGCGGGCCGGACGCGACCCCGGGGACGTGGCCCTGGTGGCCGTGTCCAAGACCCATCCGGCCGCGGACGTGGCCGCGCTGTTCGCCGCGGGCCAGCGGGTGTTCGGCGAGTCCTACGTGCAGGAGGCCGAGGCCAAGCGCGCGGAACTCGCCCAGCTGCCCCTGGAGTGGCATTTCGTGGGGGGCCTGCAGCGCAACAAGGCCAAGTTCGTGGCCGGGGAATACGCCCTGGTGCACGGCCTGGATTCGGCCAGGCTGGCCGAGGCGCTGGCGCGCAAGGCCCTGGAGCGGGGCCGGGTCCAGGACGTGCTCGTGCAGGTGAACCTGGGCCGCGAGGAGCAGAAGAGCGGGGTCCTGGAAGAGGACCTGCCGGGCCTGGCCGAGGCCGTCATGGGCCTGGAGGGCCTGCGGCTCACCGGGCTCATGCTCCTGCCGCCGTTCTTCGACGACCCGGAGCGGGCGAGGCCGTTCTTCGCCCGGGCCCGGGAACTGCACCAGGACCTGGAGCGGCGTCTGGGCGTGCCCCTGCCGCACCTGTCCATGGGCATGACCGGGGATTTTCAGGCAGCGGTGGAAGAGGGCGCCACGCTGGTGCGCGTCGGCACCCGCATCTTCGGCTCCCGGCCACGGAAGGCCGGGGCGTAAGACAAGGACAGTTCTATGGATCTGGCAACCGTCATCGGCATCGCTCTGGCCTTCGGGCTGGTCATCTCCGGCATCATGTCCGGCAGCTCGCTCATGATCTTCATCGACGTGCCCTCCATGCTCATCGTGGGCGGCGGCACCATCGGCGCCACCCTGGTGAACTACCCCCTGTCGCACATGTTCGGGGTGCTCCGGGTCTTCAAGCAGGCCTTCCTGACCAAAAGCCAGTCCCCGGCCCAGATCATCACCCAGTTCATGGAGTACGCCAACCGGGCCCGGCGCGAGGGCATCCTGGCCCTGGAGCCGCTTTTGCGCGACATCAAGGACGACTTCCTGCGCAAGGGCCTGCAGCTCACCGTGGACGGCCTGGAGCCCCAGACCATCCAGGAGATCCTCCAGACCGAGGTGAGCTACCTGGAGGACCGCCACGAGGCCGGGGCCAACCTCCTGGCCACCATGGGCTCCCTGGCTCCGGCCCTGGGCATGATCGGCACGGTCATCGGCCTGGTCCAGATGCTCCAGCGCATGTCCGACCCGTCCTCCATCGGCCCGGCCATGGCCGTGGCCCTGATCACCACCTTCTACGGCGCGCTCATGGCCAACCTCCTGTTCAACCCCATGTCCGGCAAGCTCAAGCTGCGCAGCAAGGAGGAGGTCCTGGTGCGCGAGATGATCGTGGAGGGGGTGCTGTCCATCTCCAAGGGCGAGAACCCCCGGATCATCGAGGAAAAGCTCAACAGCTACCTGCCCCCCAAGGAGCGCAGGAGGGCGGACTAGGCCATGGCCGGGAGACGGAAGAAGCGCGCGGCCGGAGGCGGCGACGACATCCCTTCCTGGCTCTTGACCTACGGCGACTGCGTCACGCTCATGCTCACCTTCTTCGTGCTCCTGGTGAGCATGGCCAAGATCGACGAATCCCGCAAACTCGTGGTCCTGGGCTCGGTGTTCGGGTCCATGGGCTTTCTGGAGCGCAGCTCCGAGGTCCTCTCCCGCTCCGAGACCCGGCGCACGGTGGAGCCCGGGCCCATGGACGACATCCGGGACTTCGAGCAGCTGAAAAGCATGCCCTGGGACGAGACCGGGGCGGACCTGCGCTTCGAGTCCAACAAGGTGGTCCAGATCCTGTCCATCCCGGCCGAGGCCCTGTTCGCCCCGGGCAGCGCCGAGTTCTCGGAACAGGGCCAGCGCATCCTCAGGACCGCCCTGCCGGTGATCGCGGCCGTGCCCCATCCCGTGCTGGTGGCCGGGCACACCTCGACCATCCGTGACGAGCTGGGCTCGTCCTACACCGTGGAGGACGAGAACCGCGACCCGGACCTCTCCTGGCAGCTGTCCCTGAACCGGGCCCTGGCCGTGTACCGCTTTTTCCTGGAGAACAAGGTCAACCCGGACAAGCTCTTCCTGGAGGCCTTCGGCCGCTACCGGCCGCGCTATCCCGAGACCACGGCCGAGGACCGGGCCAGGAACCGGCGCGTGGACCTGGTCCTGGACCTCAAGCACCCCATCGAGGTGGCCCGCCGCCTCCAGCGGGACGTGGAAGAGAGCGAGGTGAAGAAGCCGGTGGAGGCCATCGAGTACCAGGGCTTCCGCTTCGACGTGCCCGGGGCCGGGACCGCGCCGCCCGCAGGGGGCACGCCGCCCCCGGTGGCCCAGCCGCCGGCAGCGACCCCGCCGCCCGCGCTGACCCTGCCGGCCGCGGAGCCCGTGCCGCCCGCGCCAGGAGGCCGGCCGTGACCAGGCGCGAGAAGAGGCCCACGGAAAAGCCCAAGCAGGAGTGGCTCCTGACCTACGGCGACGTGGTCACCCTGCTCCTGACCTTCTTCGTGCTCCTCCTGGCCATGTCCTCCATGGACCAGAGCTTCCTCTCGCGGGTCTCGATCTACACGGCCGGGCACGCGGCCCTGGACCGCCACGCCGGGGGCAAGGTGCCGCGCAGCGTGCAGATGGTCCTGGACCTGGTGGACCGGCCCTGGGAGGCCTTCCAGAAGGAGGACAAGATCCGCGACCTGCTCTTCCCGGACCAGAGCCTGCCGCCGGAGATCGACCGCAAGACGCTCAACGAGAACGTCCAGGTCCTGGCCCGCGACGAGGGCGTGGCCCTGGTCTTCTCGGACAAGCTCCTGTTCGCCCCGGGCTCGGCGGCGCTCACCGGCGCGGCCCAGGCCGTGCTGGCCCAGGTCACCCCGCTCATCCTGCTCACCGCCGCGCCGGTGAACGTGGCCGGGTTCAGCGCCGGGCACGAGGTCGACAACGCCGAGGACTACGCCCTGTCCGGGCAGCGGGCCATGAGCGTCATGGCCTTCTTCCTGGACGCGGGCCTGGAGCCCCTGCGCTTCTCGCTCTCGGCCTATGGCGCGGACCGGCCCGTGGACCTGGCGAACGACGAACAGGCCCGGACCCGCAACCGCAGGGTGGAGGTCTTTCTCAAGACGAGGCAGCCCCTGGGCGGCTATCTCACCCAATGACAGGCGCGCTTTCCTGCCGGGCGCATTCCGTGTACAGTCCCGGCATCCAGACAACACAGAAACCGTGAGGTGTGGCCGTGGCCGAAGATCTCGACAGCAAACAGGAACAGCAGCCCAAGAAGAAAAAGGGCCTGCTCAAGTGGATCATCCTGGCGGTGCTCCTCCTGGCCTTGGGCGGCGGCGGCTTCTTCGCCTACAAGAAGTTCTTCGCCAAGGCCCCGGACGAGGCGGCCAAGACCGAGGAGCAGGCCGCGGGCGAGCAGGCCAAGGAAGGCGCGCACGGCAAGGAGGCCAAGCCCGGCGCGGGCAGCCAGACCGTGTCCCTGCCGGTCTTCCTGGTGAACCTGGCCGACCCCCTGGGACGGCGCTATCTCAAGCTGTCCATGGACGTGGAGGTCAAGGACGAGGCGGCCAAGGCCGAGGTGGCCAAGAACGAGGCCAAGATCAAGGACGCCCTGCTCCTGCTCCTGTCCAGCAAGACCTATCAGGAGCTCTCCACCCTGGACGCCAAGATCCAGCTCAAGCAGGACATCGTCCAGCGCCTGAACCTCATCCTGGGCAACGGCAAGGTCATCCAGGTCTATTTCACGGAGATGGTCATCCAGTAGCACGGTTCTTGCAAAAGGTCCTCCGACCGCCGGGGTTCCGGCCCGGAACCAGGTGGAATGACCGAGCGAGGAGAGCGCCATGGCCGAAGAGATGGATCAGGATCAGTTGGCCCAGCAGTGGGCCGACGCACTCACCGACGGCGGCGGGGAAGAGAAGCCCGCGCCCGCGCCCGGCGGCGGAGGCGGGGATGACGACGCCCTGGCCGCCGAATGGGCCGCGGCCCTGGCCGACCAGGAAGAGGACGACATCAAAAAGGAGAAGGAACAGGCCTTCCTCAAGACCAAGACCAAGGACCACGAGCTCAAGGACCTGACCAAGGAAGCCAAGAGCCCGCGGACCGACGCCTCCAAGAGGGACCTGGACTTCATCCTGGACATTCCGCTGGACGTCTCCGCCGAGCTGGGGCGCACCAAGCTCTTGATCAACGAGCTCCTGCAACTGGGCCAGGGCTCGGTGGTGGAGCTCAACAAGCTGGCCGGCGAACCGCTGGAGATCTACGTCAACGGCAAGCTGGTGGCCCGCGGCGAGGCCGTGGTCATCAACGAGAAGTTCGGCGTGCGCCTCACCGACATCATCAGCCCCATCGAGCGGGTGAAGCAGCTTGGCTGACGTCGCGGCTCCTCTGGCTCCGCCGGAGGTCAATCTTCTGGGTTCGGCGCTCAGCATGGGCGCGGCCCTCTGCCTCATCCTGGCGCTCATCTTCCTGGGCTACTGGCTCATCCGGCGCTTCGGCCCCACGGCCCTGGGCCGCGGCCGCGGCGGCGAGGCCCCGGCGCTGCTGGGCCGCCTTCTGCTGGGCCACCGCCAGAGCGTGGCCGTGGTCCGGGTCTCGGGCAAGACCCTGGTGCTGGGCGTCACCGAACACCAGGTCAACCTGCTCACCGAGGTCCCGGGCAACGGGACCTTCGCCACCGTGCTCAAGGAACAGGACCATGCGCCGGACCGCAACGATCCTTCTTAGCCTGGCGGCGCTGCTCCTCTTCGCCGCCCCGGCCCTGGCCCAGCAGGTGCCGACCCTCTCCATGCAGCTCTCCGCGGGCCAGGCCGAGCCCGGCAAGGTCTCGGTGCTCCTGGAGATCCTCTTCGTTCTGACGATCCTCTCGGTGGCCCCGGCCATCGTCCTGACCATGACCTCGTTCACCCGGATCATCATCGTGTTCCACTTCCTGCGCCAGGCCATGGGCACCCAGCAGATGCCGCCCAACCAGGTCCTGGCCAGCCTGGCCGTGTTCATGACCATGGTCATCATGATGCCCGTGGGCAAGGCCGTGTACAACGACGCCATCAAGCCCTACACCCAGGAAAAGATGAGCTTCCAGCAGGCCCTGGACACGGCCCAGGGGCCCATCCGGACCTTCCTGTTCAAGCACACCCGGGAAAAGGACCTCTCGATCTTCTACTCCATCACCGGCGAGGAGCGGCCCCAGAACAAGGAGCAGGTCTCGACCATCCTCTTGACCGCGGCCTACACCATCTCGGAGCTCAAGACCGGGTTCACCATCGGCTTCCTCATCTACATCCCGTTCCTGATCCTGGACATGGTGGTGGCCAGCATCCTCCTGTCCATGGGCATGATGATGCTGCCGCCGGTGATGATCTCCCTGCCCTTCAAGGTGCTTCTGTTCATTCTCGTGGACGGCTGGTCGCTCTTGGTGGGATCGCTCGTGAACACGTTCATGTAGGCACCTGGAATGACACCAGAATTCGTCGTGGGCTTCGCCCGCCAGGCCATCGAGCTGACCCTGCTCATCGCCCTGCCCATGCTCGGCATCGGCATGATCGTGGGCATCATCGTGAGCGTGATCCAGGCCGCGACCCAGATTCAGGAAATGACCCTGACCATGGTCCCCAAGATCGTCGCCATTTTTTTGGCGCTCTTGATCGCCTTCCCCTGGATCATGGACAAGATGATGACCTACACCCGCAATCTGTTCCTGAACCTGCCCAACTACATCCGCTGAGGGCCTTCGGCCCTTTTCACTCTCCCAGGCCCAGGGCTCGCAGGAATCCGGGGTCCTCGGTCCAGTCCTGGCGCACCTTGACCCAGAGCTCCAGGCGCACCTTCTGCTCCAAAAGCTCCTCGATCTCGACCCGGGCGGCGGAACCGATCTTCTTGAGCATGGCCCCGCCCTTGCCGATGACCATGGACTTGTGCGTGTCGCGGGCCACGTAGACCACCGCGTTGATGACCACGCGCTCGGGCTCCTCGGCCCAGTGCTCGATCTCCACGGCCGTGGAGTAGGGCAGTTCCTGCCGGAGCTCCAGAAAGAGCTTCTCGCGCACGATCTCCGCGGCCAGGAAGCGCACCGGCGCGGTGGACACCTGGTCCTCGGGGTACATGGCCGGGCCCTCGGGCAGATGCGTGAGCACCCGGGAGAGGAGCTGCTCCCGGCCGTCGCCGGACACGGCCGACAGGGGCACGATCTCGGCCCCGGGGAAGAACCGGGCCGCATTCTCCATGACCGGCAGGAGCCGGGCCTTGTCCTTGACCGCGTCCACCTTGTTGATGCCCACGATGACCGGCCCGCCGAAGCCTTTCAGGGGCTCCACCAGGGGCTTCACGTCGGCCTCCATGGCCCCGGGCTTGGCCGCGTAATGGGCCCCGTCCAGGAGCGCCACGGCCACGTCCGCGCCGCTCAGGGCCTGCCAGGCCGACTCCAGGAGGAAGCGGTTGAGCTTGCCGCGCAAGCGGTGCACCCCGGGCGTGTCCAGGAACACCACCTGGGCGTCGTCGCGCGTGAGGATGCCGCTGATGCGGTTGCGGGTGGTCTGGGGCTTGGGCGAGACAATGGCCACCTTCTGGCCCAGATAGCCGTTCATGAGCGTGCTCTTGCCCGCATTGGGCGGACCCATGAGGGCCACCACGCCGAACTTGTGCATGGGAACTCCTTGTGGAGGAAGCGCCGGGGAAACCCCCTTTTTGGAAAAAGGGGGTTTCCCCGGACCCCTTCCCCCCAAAACTTTCGTTATGGGTGAAACAGCCGGGATGCCCCGGACTCCCCATCATGCCTTGGCAGGCCTGGGTCCGGCAAGACGAAACAGGAGCAGGGCGAAAAGCCCGCCCAGGGTGTCGGCCAGCATGTCCTTTTGCGGGTCCCAGGGGTCGCCCTGGGTGCCCAGGAAGGCGGGCCCGGCGTCGCCGCCGGCCAGGGCCGCGAACCACCACTCCACGATCTCGTAGCCCGCGGCCACGGCCATGATCACGGCCAAAGCCAGAAGGTACGCGGCCCAGGGCCGGGCCGCATTCCGCCGTGTCGCGTACTCCAGGATGGAATAGGCATAGAGCCCCACCGCGAAATGGGCCACGCGGTCGAAGTGGTTGCGCTGAAACCCGAACAGGTCCGTGATCCAGCCGAAGGGCACCAGGGAAAAGGTGTAGTGCGCGCCCAGGGTGTGCCAGAACAGCCAGATGGCCATGAGCCCGTAGGCCAGGTTGGAGAAGCGGAAGCGCGGGAAGGTGAAGGCCAGGCCCAGGAACAGGGCTGCCGCGGGCAGGGCCTCGGCCACCCAGACCTGGCGCGACACCGGGTTCACGGCCAGGACCGCGAACCACGCCACATAGAGCGCTGCCAGGACATGCGGGAACCGCTGCATGGACCCTCCCCTGGGCTGGACTCTAGGGGAGAAACGAACCTTCCCGCAAGGTCTTCCAACGCGGAGCGGGGCGCTTCGGGTTTTTCCCGAAGCGCCCCGCTCCGCAGGTCGAGTCCAGGGCCGAGCCCTGGCCAGGGGTCCGGGGGTGGAACCCCCGGCCTACTCTTCGTCCGGCCGGGAGTAAGAGCAGCCCTTCTTGGGGCAGGCGATGATTTTGCCCTTGGCCTTGGTGTTCTTGCGCACGAGCACCGGGTGCCCGCATTCCGGGCAGGCCTCGGCCAGGGGCCAGTCCCAGGTGGCGTAGTCGCACTTGGGGTAGCGGGTGCAGGAGTAGAAGACCTTGCCCCGGCGCGAGCTCTTTTCCACCAGCTCGCCGTCGCAGCCCGGGTTGGGGCACTTGACCCCGGTGCGGAAGGGCTCGGTGTAGTCGCAGGCCGGGTAGCCCGAGCAGGCGATGAAGCGCGAGCCCGTGCGCGCGGTCTTGAGCAGGAGGTCCTTGCCGCACTTGGGGCAGGAGCCGACCTTCTGGGCCGCGGCCTGCTCCTGGACCTGGATCACGCCCTGCTCGTCGCGGGTGAAGTTCTTGATGTTCTTGCACTCCGGGTAGCCGGAGCAGCCCAGGAACGGGCCGCGCGACCCGGACTTGACCACCAGGGGCTTGCCGCAGAGCTCGCAGTCGATGCCCGAGGGCTCGTCCTGGGCCCTTTCCTGGATCTGGATGGCGCCGTTCCCGTCGCGGCTGAAGTTCTTGATGTTCTTGCAGTCCGGGAACCCGGTGCAGCCCAGGAACTCGCCGGTCTTGCCGAACTTCACGGCCATGGGCTTGCCGCAGAGTTCGCAGGCGATGTCCGTGGCCTGGCTCGTGCGGGTCATCTCCTTCTGGGCCTTTTCCAGGAGCGGGTAGAAGCCGTCGGCGAACTTCTGAATGAGCACGGTCCAGTCCTGCTTGCCCTCGGAGACCGCGTCGAGCTTGTTCTCCATGTCCGCGGTGAAGCCCACGTCCATGAGCTCAGGGAAGTGCTCGCAGAGCTGGTCGCTCACGGTGACGCCCAGCTCGCTGGGCGCGAAGCGCTTCTCCTCCAGGCGCACGTACTCGCGGTCCTGGATGGTCGAGATGATCGCCGCGTAGGTCGAGGGCCGGCCGATGCCCAGCTCCTCCAGCTCCTTGACCAGGGAGGCCTCGGAGTAGCGCGGGGGCGGGCTGGTGAACTTCTGTTCCTTCTTGATCTCGCGGGCTTCCAGGGTCTGGCCGGGCACGAGCTTGGGCAGGTCGGCCACCACGGCCTCGGCCTCGGAGTCCGCGGGCTCGGCGGCCTTGGCCTTGCCCTGGGCCGCCAGGAAGCCGGGGAAGAGCAGGCGCTCGCCCTTGGCCCGCCAGAGGGTCTTGTCCGCGCGCACCGTGACCGTGGTGTCCCAGAACTCGGCGTCGGCCATCTGGGAGGCCGTGAAGCGCTGCCAGATGAGCGCGTAGATGCGGTACTGATCGGCCGGGAGCAGGGATTTCAGCTCCTCGGGGGTGAGCGCCGGGTCCACGGGCCGGATGGCTTCGTGGGCGTCCTGGGCGCTGCCCTTGGTCTTGTAGGCCCGGGGCTTGGCCGGCAGGAACTCCTTGCCGAAGCGCTCGAGGATGTGGGCCCGGGCCGCGTCGCGGGCCTCGTCGGCCACGCGCACCGAGTCCGTGCGCATGTAGGTGATGAGCGCGAGCGTGCCGCGCTCGCCCAGGTCCACGCCTTCGTACAGGCGCTGGGCGATGGTCATGGTCTTCTTGGCCGGGTAGCCCAGGCGGTTGTTGGCGTCCTGCTGGAGCGTGGAGGTGATGTACGGCGGCAGGGGCGAGCGCTTGCGCTTCTTCTCCTCCACCGAATCGACCACAAAGGCGGCCTTGGTCAGGGCCCGGTGCAGGGCCTCGGCCTGGTCCTGGGAGCCCACGGGATTGGCCCCGGGCTTCACGGACTTGCCGCCGAGCTTCCAGAGCTCGGTCCAGAACGGCGGGGGCGCGTCGGCCGCGAGCAGGGCCTTGAACGGCCAGTATTCCTCGGGCTGGAAGGCCCGGCGGGCCTTTTCCCGCTCCACGATGAGCTTGAGGGCCACGGACTGGACCCGGCCCGCGGAGATGCCGCGCTTGACCTTTTTCCAGAGGATCGGGCTGATCTTGTAGCCCACGAGCCGGTCCAGCACGCGCCGGGCCTGCTGGGAGTCGAACAGCCGCTCGTTGAGCGGCCGGGGATGCTCCAGGGCCTCGCGCACGGCCCGGGGCGTGATCTCGTTGAACTGGATGCGCGAGAGATTCCGGTTGTCGTCCTTGATGAGCTCGGCCACGTGCCAGGCGATGGCCTCGCCCTCGCGGTCCGGGTCCGGGGCCAGGAAGACGTGCCCGGCCTTCTTGGCCGCGGCCTTGAGGCGCTTGACCACCTCTTCCTTGCCCTTGATGACCTGGTAGCGGGGGGCGAAGCCCTGGGCCTCGTCCACGCCCAGGTCGCGCACCGGCAGGTCGCGCACGTGTCCCACCGAGGCTTCCACCAGGAAGTCCTTGCCCAGGAACTTGCCGATGGTCTTCACCTTGGCGGGCGACTCGACGATGATGAGGTTCTTGGCCATGTCGGCAGGGCTATAGCCACCCAGGCCCGGCTTGGCAAGGGCAGGGAGCTGCGGGAACAGGGAACCAGGGAGCCGGATCTACAGGGAGTCCCAGAACAGCTTCATGTTCAGGCCGATGACCGCGGCCGCGATGCAGGCCAGGACAAAGGTGTGCCAGGCCGTGTTGGCATACGGGCCCATGACTTTTTTGGAGGAGGTCAGGGCCAGCTGCAAGAGGATGGTCAGGGGCAGCTGCACGGAAAGGAGCATCTGGGACACCACCAGGCCGCGGAACGGGTCGGAGACGAAAAAGATCGCCAGCAGGGCCCCGAACAGGGTCAGGCCCACGCCCACGCGGCTGTGGAAGTCCTTGATGTCGTAAGGCTCCTTGAAGATGCCCGCGAAGATGGAGCCCCCGGCCATGCCCGCGGTGACGCTGGAGGCGATGCCCGCCAGGAGCAGGGCCACGGCAAAGATCAGGGCCGCGCTGTTGCCCAGGAGCGGCTTGAGCATGGCCTGGGCCTGCTCCAGGGCGTCCACCTGGATCCCCTGGGCAAAGAAGGTGGCCGCGGCCACCAGGATCATGGCGCTGTTGATGGCCCAGCCCACGCCCATGGAGAACAGGGTGTCCAGGAACTCGTAGCGCAGCTGGCGGTGGATGATCTCCGGGGACTCCCGGTTCCACTGGCGGCTCTGGATCACCTCGGAGTGCAGGAACAGGTTGTGGGGCATGACCACGGCCCCGAGCACGCTCATGACGATGACCATGGAGCCCTCGGGCAGGCTGGGCGTGACCCAGCCGCGCAGGGCCGGGGCCCAGTCGATCTGGGCCAGGTGCAACTCGAACAGGAAGCAGATGCCGATGAGCGAGACAAAGGCGATGATGTATTTCTCCAGGCGGCGGTAGGAGTTGGAATAGAGCATCCAGACCACGGTCAGGGTGGTCAGGGTGGCGCCCAGGGGGATGGGCAGGCCGAAGAGCATGGACAGGGCGATGGCCCCGCCGAGGATCTCGGCCAGGGCCGTGGCCACGGCCGCCAGAACGGCCGAGCCCAGGACCGCGCGGGACACGAGCGGGTGCAGGTGGGCCGTGGCCGCCTCGGACAGGCACAGGCCCGTGGCGATGCCCAGGTGCGCGGCGTTGTGCTGGAGCACGATGAGCATGATGGTCGAGAGCGTGACCATCCAGAGCAGGGTGTAGCCGTAGCCCGCGCCCGCGGCCACGTTGGAGGCCCAGTTGCCGGGATCGATGAAGCCCACGGTGACGAGCAGGCCCGGGCCCACGTATTTCCACAACTCCCAGGCCGTGAGCCGGGGCCGGTGGATCTCCCGGAAGCGGCGCAGGATATCGTTCAGGCACATGCCGGAATCCTAGCCTCGCGCCCGGGTCTTGGCAATCGGGCCGGATGACAGCCCCTCTTTTTTCCCCCATACTGCCGGACATGGAGCCCTCGTACCTGGCCCTGGCCCGCTCCGGCGAACTGGCCCAACGCGCCCGGGCCGCCGTGGCCCGGCTCGCGGCCTGCGACCTCTGTCCCCGGCGGTGCGGGATCAATCGTCCGGCCGGCGAAGCCGGATTCTGCCGCATCGGCCGCAACGCGGTCCTGGCGGACTACCACCAGCACTATGGGGAAGAGGCCTGCCTGGTGGGCAGCGGCGGCTCGGGCACCCTGTTCTTCTCGGGCTGTTCCCTGGCCTGCGTGTTCTGCCAGAACTGGGAGATCAGCCAGCCGGACGCGTCCGGGGGCCCGGCCGGGGAGGAACTGGACGCCGCGGGCCTGGCCCGGGCCTTCCTGGAATTGCAGGAACGCGGGGCCGAGAACATCAACCTGGTCTCGCCCTCGCATGTGGCGGCCCAGATCCTGGAGGCCCTGGTCCTGGCCGCGGAGCGCGGCCTGCAACTCCCCCTGGTCTGGAACTCCGGGGGCTACGACAGCGCCGCCACCCTGGCCCTGCTGGACGGGGTGGTGGACATCTATCTGCCCGACGCCAAGGTCTGGGACCCGGACCAGGCCGCCCGGCTGCTCCTGGCCCGGGACTATCCGGACGTGGCCCGGGCGGCCCTGGCCGAGATGTGGCGCCAGACCGGAAAACTGGTCCTGGACGATCGCGGGGTGGCGCAACGCGGGCTCATTGTCCGGCACCTGGTCCTGCCGCAAGGATTGGCCGGGAGCGAGCAGTGGATGGACTGGTTGGGCAGCAATGCGCCGGGCGCGGCGGTGAACGTCATGGGCCAGTACCGGCCCTGCCACCAGGCCGGGAAGTTCGCTGAACTGCGCCGGGGACTGGGGCCCGGAGACCTGGATTCGGCCCGGGAATGCGCCCGCGCGGCCGGTCTGACCCTGCTGGAGGACCCGGCGATCGCCCTGCTGGCCCGTCTGCTGCAACGGGCCGGACCCTGTTAAACAGAAATGTGTGTCTCCTTTTTGCTGTTTTCCCTGGTTTTTTATTCAGGTTGACATTTTTGGGAGGCGATTGGGCGCTTTTCTGGAGGCTTTTCACAAAAAAGTTACTGAAATGCCTGCGGAAAGCCTCCCCGGTCCAGCCGTTTTTTATTCAACCCTCCGGAAAACAAGCGAATCGCTCCTTTGGCACGGCGATTGTTAATTGACTCCCGCCGTATTCGGTCTTTTTGTCGCCTGCAAACCAAACCTGGAGGATCAAGGATATGGAAATTCCCGTTTTCAAGTGCAAAAACGCCGACGACGTCATGAAGGCGGTCAAGGACTACAATGTCAGCTTCATCCAGTACTGGTTCGTGGACATCCTGGGCACGCTGAAAAGCTTCCAGATCACGCCCAAGGAGCTCGAGGCCTCCTTTGAGGAAGGCATGGGCTTCGACGGTTCCTCGATCCTGGGCTTCTGCCGCATCGACGAATCGGACATGGTGGCCATGCCCGATCCGACCACCTTCCAGATCTGCTCCTGGCGGCCCACCGACCGCCCGGTCGCCCGCATGTTCTGCGACGTGGTCAACCCCGACGGCTCGGCCTACGCCGGCGACTCCCGCAACTGCCTGAAGCGCGTCCTGGCCAAGGCCGCCCAGAAGGGCCTGACCTACTACGTGGGTCCGGAGCTGGAGTTCTTCCTGTTCGCCGACGACCAGGGCACCCAGATCCTGGACCAGGGCGGCTACTTCGACGCCCCGCCGCTGGACCTCGGCAACAACGTCCGCCGCGACATCATCTTCGCCCTGGAGGCCATGGGCATCGCCATCGAGTACAGCCACCACGAAGTGGCCCCCAGCCAGCATGAGATCGACATGCGCTACGCCGAGGGCCTGAAGATGGCCGACACGGTCATGACCTACCGCGTGGTGGTCAAGGAGACCGCCCGCAAGCACGGCTGCTACGCCACGTTCATGCCCAAGCCCATCTTCGGCGAGAACGGCTCCGGCATGCACTGCCACCAGTCCCTGTTCAAGAAGGGCAAGAACGTCTTCTACGACGCCAACGACAAGTACCATCTGTCCGCCGAGGGCAAGAGCTACATCGCCGGCATCCTGAAGCACGCCCCCGAGTTCGCCTGCGTGACCAACCAGTGGGTCAACTCCTACAAGCGCCTGGTGCCCGGCTACGAGGCCCCGGTGTACGTGGCCTGGGCCCGCCGCAACCGCTCCGCCCTGGTGCGTGTGCCCATGTACAAGCCCGGCAAGGAAGCCGCCACCCGCATGGAGCTGCGCTGCCCCGACCCGGCCGCCAACCCCTACCTGGCCTTCGCGGTCATGCTGGCCGCCGGCCTCAAGGGCATGGACGAGGGCTACAAGCTGGCCGAGCCGGTGGAGGCCGACATCTTCCACATGGACGAGAAGACCCTCAAGAAGAACAAGATCTCCGCGCTGCCCGGCAGCCTGATCGACGCCGCCAACCTGATGAAGAAGTCCGCCCTGGTCAAGGATACCCTGGGCGAGCACATCTTCACCAAGCTCTACGAGAACAAGGTGGCCGAGTGGGACCGCTACCGCATCCAGGTCACCGGATACGAGCTGGATCGCTACCTGCCCGTGATGTAAGGCACAGGATACGGCACAACAAAAAAGGCCCCTTCGGGGGCCTTTTTTGTTGCTCTCAAGGCGGCCCTCTCCGGCCGTTCCGCAACTATTTCTTGCCCAGGCTGTCCAGCCGGGCCTGGATCACCAGGGGGTTGGGATAGGTCTTGCGGATGGATTCCAGGAGCTTGCGGGCGTCCGAGATGCGGCCCTCGTGCTCGCACACGTCCACCAGAAGGAAGGTGGCCAGGGCCCGGCTCTCCTCAGGCACCCCGGGCAGGGCCAAGAGCTCCTCCAGGGTGGCCTTGGCCCGGCCGAAGCTCTGGGTGAAGGCGAAGTTCTGGGCCGACTCGTAGAGGCAGCGGGCCTTGAGCTCGGGGTCGCGGGCCATGGCGGCGCAGCGTTCCAGGGCCTCCTGGGCCCCGTCGAAGTCGCGCTGGCCGCGCTTGGCCCGGGCCAGGCGGATGAGCACGGGCACGTTCTTCTCCGGGTCGTCGCCCCGTCCGGCCAGGCTCTTTTCCCAGGATTCCACGGCCTTGGCCCGGTTGCCCTGCTGCTCGTAGAGGTCGCCCATGAGCACGAGCATGTCGGCCGAGGCCGCGGGATCGCTGCCGAACTCCAGGTACATGGCCTCCAGGAGCATGACCGAGCGGTCCACGTCGCCCTTGACGTTCAGGCTGATCTCCAGGAGCCGGTTCCAGGCCTCGCGGCGCTGGCGGCCCTTGGGCTCCTTCTGGAGATAGCGCTCGTAGCCGGTCTCGGCCTCCAGGTAGAAGCCCTGGGAAAAGGCCTCGCGGGCGGCCTCCACGTCCGGCCCGGCCGAGGACTCGGTGCGTCCGCAGGCCGGCAGGAACGAGGCCAGGAGGAGAAGCAGGCAGAGTCCCGCGCGCGCCATGGCCCCGTCCTTTCCGCGCGACGCCTCTCTAGGCGTCCTGTTCCAGTCCCCGGTCCACCAGGTCGAATCCGGCCACCGCGCCCTCGCCGTCCATGCGCACCAGGCGCACGCCCTGGGTGGCCCGGCCCTGGGTCAGGCTGATCTCGCCCACCCCGATGCGGATGACCTTGTTGGTCGAGGTGAGCATGACGATCTCATCGCTCTCCTGGACCATGACCGCGCCCATGACCTCGCCGGTCTTGGCCGTGACGCGCATGTTGATCACGCCCTTGCCGCCGCGGGTCTGGAGCCGGTACTGGTCCAGCGGGGTGCGCTTGCCGTAGCCGCCCGAGGCCACGGTGAGGAGCTGGTCGCGGCCCGGGTCGCCGGTGACCACCGCGGCCACCACGCGGTCGTTTCCGCGCAGGGCGATGCCCTTGACCCCGGACGTGGCCCGGCCCATGGGCCGGGCGTCGCGCAGGTTGAAGCGGATGGCCGTGCCCTTGCTGGTGGCCAGGACCACGTCGGTGTCGGGCTGGACCTCGCGCACGCCCAGAAGCTCGTCCCCGGGCTTGAGGAGCACGGCCTTGATGCCCGTGGAGCGGCAGTTGGCGTAGAGTTCCAGGCTGGTGCGCTTGATCATGCCCCGGCGGGTGACGAAGAGCAGGAAGCGGTCCGGGTCGAACTCGCGCACCGAGATGGCCGTGGCGATGACCTCGTCCTTGTCCAGGGGCAGGAGGTTGGCCATGTGCGCGCCCTTGGCGTAGCGGCTGCCCTCGGGCACGCGGTGGGCCTTCATCTGGTACATCCGGCCCTGGTTGGTGAAGACCAGCAGGTGCTGGTGGTTCGTGGTCATGAGGAAGGTGTGCACGAAGTCGCCGTCCGTGGTCTGGACCCCGGCGATGCCCTTACCGCCCCGGCGCTGCTGGTGGTAGTTCGAGAGCGGCGTGCGCTTGACGTAGCCGCGCTGGGACAGGGTGATGACCACCTCCTCGTCCGGGATGAGGTCCTCCACGTCGATGCTGGCCGCGTCGTCGCGCACGAGCTCGCTCTGGCGCGGGCTGGCGTAGGTCTTCTTGACCTCCAGGAGCTCCTGCCGGATGACGCCCTTGAGGACCTCCTCGTTCTCCAGGATGCTCTTCAGGTACTGGATGAACTTCAAGAGCTCCTTGTACTCCTCCAGGAGCTTCTCGCGCTCCAGGCCGGTGAGCCGCTGCAGGCGCATGTCCAGGATGGCCTGGGCCTGGGGCTCGGAGAGCTTGAACTTGCTGCCCAGGGCGGCCTTGGCCGCCACGGCGTCCTTGGCCGCGCGGATGACCTTGACCACGGCGTCGATGTTGTCCAGGGCGATGCGCAGGCCTTCCAGGATGTGGGCCCGCTTCTCGCTCTTGTCCAGGTCGAAGCGCGAGCGCCGGATGATGACCTCGCGGCGGTGGTCCAGGAAATGGGCCAGGACCTGCTTGAGATTCAGGAGCTGCGGCCGGTTCCCGGCCACGGCCATCATGTTGATGCCGAAGCTCGTCTCCAGCGGGGTGTACTTGTAGAGCTGGTTGACGATGATCTCGGCCAGGGCCCCGCGCTTGAGGTCCAGCACGATGCGGATGCCGCGGCGGTCGGACTCGTCGCGCAGGTCGGCCACGCCGTCGATCTTCTTCTCGTTGACCAGGGCGGCGATCTTCTCCACCAGGGTGGACTTGTTGAGGGCGTAGGGGATTTCCGTGATGACCACGGACTCCTTGGCGCCCTTCTTCTGTTCTTCCACCAGGACCCGGCCGCGGATCTTGATGCTGCCCCGGCCGGAGAGGTAGGCCTCTTCCAGGCCCTTGCCCGCGTAGATGATGCCCCTGGTGGGGAAGTCCGGGCCCGGGATGCGGGCCATGAGCTCGCGGATCTCGCACTCCGGGTTGTCCAGGAGGTGCACGGCGCCGTCGCAGAGCTCGCCCAGGTTGTGCGGCGGGATGTTCGTGGCCATGCCCACGGCGATGCCCGCGGTGCCGTTCAGCAGCAGGTTGGGCACCTTGGCCGGCAGGACCTCGGGCTCCTGCAGGGTGTTGTCGTAGTTCGGCCGGAAGTTGACGGTCTCCTTCTCGATGTCGGCCAGGAACTCCGAGGTGAGCCGGGACATGCGCACCTCGGTGTAGCGCATGGCCGCCGCGGCGTCGCCGTCGATGGAGCCGAAGTTGCCCTGGCCGTCCACCAGGGGGTCGCGCATGGAGAATTCCTGGGCCATGCGCACGAGCGCGTCATAGACCGCCGAGTCGCCGTGGGGGTGGTACTTGCCGATGACGTCGCCGACCACGCGGGCGGACTTCTTGTACGGCCGGTTCCAGCCGTTGCCCAGGTCGTGCATGGCGTACAGGATGCGCCGGTGCACGGGCTTGAGCCCGTCGCGCACGTCCGGGATGGCCCGGCCGATGATGACCGAGAGCGAATACTCCAGGTACGATTTTTTCAGTTCTTCTTCGATGGTGACGAAATTATCCACACGTTCCTCCGATATGAGACGGGGGGCGGCCGCCAGGCCGTCCTAGATGTCCAGTTCCTGCACGGCCAGGGCGTTGCGCTCGATGAACTGGCGCCGGGGCTCGACCATGTCGCCCATGAGGTTCTTGAAGATGTCGTCGGCCTCCACGGCGTCCTTGATGGTCACCTGGAGCATGGTGCGCTTGTCCGGGTTCATGGTGGTCTCCCAGAGCTGCTCCGGGTTCATCTCGCCCAGGCCCTTGTAGCGCTGGATGCCCCAGCCCTTGTGGGCCTCGGTCATGACCAGGTCGTAGAGCGCGAACAGGCCCTGGGCCTCGTCCTGGCCCTCGGCCCGCAGCAGGGTGAAGCCGAAGCCGCCGCTGTCCGCGGCCAGGGCGGCGTGGATCTCGTAGGTCTTCTTGTAGGTCTTGGCGTTGAAGAACTCCATGGCCAGGCGGGTACGGTGGCCGCCCTGGTTCTCGAACACCAGGTAGGAGCGCTCCTTCTGGTTCTCCTCGTCGCGCTCGGTCTCGAGCTTGACCTTGTAGCCGCGGGCCTTCATGTCCTTGAAGAACGGCGCGGACTCGTTCTTCTCGAAGTAGCGGAAGGAGAGCTTGTGCGGGCTGGCCAACAGGGCCAGGAACAGGCCCTCCTCGATGCCCATGGTCTGGGCCTCGTGCATCCGGTCGCGGATGAGCCGGATGTCCGAAAGCATCCGGATCATGGCCTGGCCCTTGTAGATCTTGCCGCTCTGGGCCTGGATGCGCAGGCCGTCGCCCACCTGGAAGAGCAGGAAGTTCTGGAGCTCGGGGTCGTCCTTGATGAACCGCTCGGTCTTGCCCTTGTGGGCCCGGTAGAGCGGGGGCTGGGCGATGAACAGGAAGCCCTTCTCGATGAGCTCCTGGTACTGCCGGAAGAAGAAGGTCAGCAGAAGGGTGCGGATGTGGCTGCCGTCCACGTCGGCGTCGGTCATGATCACGACCTTGTGGTAGCGCAGCTTGTTGAAGTCCTTCTCCTCCTCCACGCCCACGCCGAGCGCCGTGATGAGCGCCCGGATCTCCTTGTTGCCGAGCATCTTGTCGAAGCGGGTCTTCTCCACGTTGAGGATCTTGCCGCGCAGGGGCAGGATGGCCTGGATGCGCGGGTCGCGGCCCTGCTTGGCCGAGCCGCCGGCCGAGTCGCCCTCGACGATGAAGATCTCGGACTCCTCGGGGTTCTTGCTCTGGCAGTCGGCCAGCTTGCCGGGCAGGGAGTTGTCCGAGAGCGCGCCCTTGCGGCGCACCAGGTCGCGGGCCTTGCGCGCGGCCTCGCGGGCCCTCGCGGCGTCCACCACCTTCTCGATGATGGCCTTGGCCTCGCGGGGATTCTCCTCGAAGTACTGGTTGAGCTTCTCGTAGACCAGGGTGGCCACGATGCCGGCCATCTCAGAGTTGCCGAGCTTGGTCTTGGTCTGGCCCTCGAACTGGGGCCGGGGCAGCTTCACGCTGACCACGGCCGTGAGGCCCTCGCGCACGTCGTCGCCGGTGAGCTTCTCCTTGAGTTTTTTGGAGATGTCCGACTTCTGGATGTAGTTGTTCAGGGCCCGGGTGAGCGCGGTCTTGAACCCCATGAGGTGGGTGCCGCCTTCCACGGTCCGGATGTTGTTGGCGAAGGTGTAGACGTTCTCCTTGTAGCCCTGGTTGTACTGCACGGCCACTTCGGTGATCACGCCGTCGGCCTCGCCCGAGCCGTGGATGATTTCGTGGACAAAGCCCTGGCCCTGGTTCAGGTCGGCCACGAAGGAGCGGATGCCACCCTCGTACTTGAAGCTCTCGCGCTCGCCGCTGCGCTCGTCGGTGAACTCGATCTCCAGGCCGGAGTTGAGGTAGGCCAGCTCCTGCATGCGCTTCTTGAGCACCGCGTACTCGAACTGGTTGACCTCGAAGATCTCCTCGTCGGGCCGGAAGCGCACCAGGGTGCCCGTGGACTGGGACTCGCCCACCACCTCCACCCCGGTGACCGGCTTGCCGCGCTCGTACTTCTGGCGCCAGAGCTTGCCGTCGCGCTTGACCGTGACCTCCAGGAACTCAGACAGGGCGTTGACCACGGACACGCCCACGCCGTGCAGGCCGCCGGAAACCTTGTAGGAGTCGTTGTCGAACTTGCCGCCCGCGTGGAGCACGGTCATGACCACTTCCACGGCCGGCCGCTTCTCCTTGGGGTGCATGTCCACCGGGATGCCCCGGCCGTTGTCCGACACGGTCACGGAGTTGTCCATGTGCAGGGTCACGCGGATGCGCGTGCAGTACCCGGCCATGGCCTCGTCGATGGAGTTGTCCACCACCTCGTAGACCAGGTGGTGCAGTCCGCGGACGTCCGTGGAGCCGATGTACATGGCCGGGCGCTTGCGCACGGCCGAAAGGCCCTCCAGGACCGTGATGCTGTCCGCTGTGTAGCCGTTTTTGTGCTGGGTCTGGTCGCTCATGCTAGGCATTGTCCTCGCTGTAGTAGGTCTCTTCCTGGATCATCATGGGCATGAGGATGACGAGGTATTCGGGGTCGCTCTCGCCGCTGATGCCGCAGGGGGCCTCGGCGCCGGTGAGCACGAACTTCACGTTCTCGCTGCCGAAATGGTTCAGGATCTCAATGAGGTTCTTGGTGGGGAAGGCGATGTGCGGCAGGGTCCCCTGGAAGCTCGACTCCAGGGTCTCGGTGGCCGTGCCGGTCTCCTGGCCCTGGCTGGAGAGGATGCTCTCTTCGGGCCGGAAGGTGAAGTAGGTGCAGCGGTTGGTGTCGGTGTTGAAGATCGTGATGCGCTCCAGGGCGTCGATCATCTCCAGCCTTTTCGCGTGCAGGGTGCTGGCGTTCTGGTCGCCGAGCTTGGTCAGGAAACCCTTGAAGTTGGGATACTGGTAGTAGGACAAAGGCAGGCTGAAGGTCTCCTTGCGGTCGCCGGTGCGGAAGAACAGCCGTTTGTTGCTGATGGACAGCTCAATCTCGTCGGCAGAAAGCCATTTCTTCAATTCCAGCAGATACTTTTTCTGGATGAGGATGCCCTCTTCCGGGAGCAGGGCGTGGACATCGTCGTTGATGAAGCTGAACATGGCGAACTGGTGGCCGTTCAGGCCGCAGACATCCACCCGCTTGCCCTCGTCCATGGGCCCGGCCTGGGCCGGAAGCAGGTACATGCAGGCGATGGCCTCCATGGAGTCCTCGTCGCTGATGCAGAAGGCGATCTTCTCGATGATCTCGTTGAGCAGATCCCCGGACCAGAACAGGGTGCCGTTTTCCGGGAAGGCCGAGAACTTCTGGAACCACTCGGGGTCGTTCAAGGGCAGCTTGTACTTGCGCGCGCCCTGCTCCACCAGGAGGTTCTGCTTCTCGGCGTCGGTCTTGAGCGTGATCTCCGCGCCCGCGGGCAGCTTGCGCACCAGGTCATAGAAGGCCCGGCCCTGGACGCCGGCCAGACCCTCTTCCTGGATCACGGCCGGATAGGATCCGGAGAACTCCAGGTTGGAGTCCGTGGACATGACCGCCAGGGCTCCGGCCTCGGCCTTGAGCCAGATGGTCCGCAGGAAGGCCGCTCCGGTTTTGGCCGGAATGATATTGGCGGACTTCTGCAAGCCTTCGATGATTTCGTCCCGCTTGGCCTTCAAAAACATATTCCTTCTCCTTGGTTGCCGTGGAAGAGGGCGTTCCTTTGTTCGTTTCTTGTCAAACCTTATGGATTCACGAAGAAAATTGCGAACATCGGGCGGTTCGTCACAGCCCCGGCAATGTGCGCATTCAGGCCCGCTGGCCCTGTTCTCCGGAAAGCAGACATTTTTTCTTCAGCTCCTTTAACACCCTTTTCAAATTTGGATCATCTTCTTGCATTTGTTCGATTTTTTTAACCGAGTACAGGACCGTGCTGTGGTCCTTGCCGCCAAAGGCCCGGCCCAGCGAGGGAAAGGACAGGCCCAGGAGGCTGCGGCAGAGGAACATGGCCACCTGGCGGGCCTGGGCGATGTTCTGGTTGCGCCGGGCCCCGGTGATCTCCTTGGGATTGACCCCCAGGTGCTCGGCCACCACGGCGATGACCGTGCCCGGGGTGAGCGCCTCCACGGAGCGTTCCTCGGTGTTTTCCAGGATGTGCTCGAAATCCTTGCCGTCCAACTCCTTGCGCACGAGCTCCCGGTAGGCCAGGAGCTTGAGCAGGATGCCCTGGAGGTAGCGGAAGTCCTGGAACCGCTGGGCCAGGGTGAGCATCTGCTCCTTGGTCAGGGTCAGCTTGCGGCTGCGGCAGCGCTCCTGGATGTAGGCCACGCGGATCTCCAGGTCCGGCTGCTTGAGGGTCACGATGAGGCCCCACTCCAGGCGCGAGCGGAGCATGGGGTCCAGATAGTCGCAGGCCGCGATGGTGCTCGGGCAGGTGAAGACCATCTGCTTGTGGTTGTCGTAGAAATGGTTGAAGAGCGAGACGATTTCAGGCTGCAAATCCAGGGCGTTACGAATCTGGTGAAAGTCGTCCACAAAGAGGAAGTCGTGCTCCAGGACAAAGGCCCGGGCCTTGAGCGGGTCCCCGTTGAACCGGCCGGAGTAGAGTTCCTGGAGGTCCTGCATGGAGGTCAGCAGGATGCGCGCGGGGTCGAAGCGCTTGCTGATCTCGTTGGCGATGGCCCGCAGGAGGTGGCTTTTGCCCGCCCCGCCCGCGCCGCAGACCACGAAGGGGTTGAACAGGGTGCCGGTCTGCTTGGCCACTTCCCGGGCCGAGGCCAGGGGGAAGTAGTTTTTCTTGTTCACCAGGAAGGAATCGAAGGTGAACTGGGAGTCGAACGGAAAACCGATAGTCCGGGGCGCCGGTGCCGGCGCCGGGCTGTCCGCGGTCCGGGGGGTCTCCCGGTAGCGCACGGCCCCGGCCTGGCCCAGGAAGGCCCGCAGCAGGGTCTCGAAGCGGTCCCGCACCGCGCCCTCGAACCAGCGCGCGAAATAGGCGTGGGGAAAGGCCACCTCCAGGGTCTGGCCGGCCTCGTCCAGGTTCATGTCCAGGGGGTCGAACCAACGGACGAGCTCCTGTTCGGAGCAGGTCTGGAGGAGGTGTTGTCGTAGGGCGTCTTTCACGTTCGGAGGACCAGTTCCAGGGCGGCTTGAACACTCAGGAATAAAAGGAGATTTTCGACAAGCCCCGGAGCCGGTTCAGGGGCCCCGAAAGACTTCCTGTTTCTTATCCCAAAACCGGTTCAAAGCCAAGGCCGGAAAGGCTTCGGGGCCGCAAAAAAAATTTGCCTTCCCCCCTGTTTTGGTCCAATCTGGGACACCCCGGGCCACCCCGGGGGCAAACAGCACGTTTCAGGAGACGCCTATGTCCAGTTTCAAGGTGAACAAGACCATTCCGGAAATCAACGAGCGCATCCGCAAGGGCCGGGCCGTGGTGCTCAATGCCGGGGAGATGACCGCCCTGGTGCAGAAGCTCGGCAAGGTCAAGGCGGCCAAGGAAGTGGACGTGGTCACCACGGGCACCTTCTCGCCCATGTGCTCCTCCGGGCTCTTGTTCAACACCGGCCAGGAACCCCCGGTGATCAAGACCTCCAAGGTCTGGATCAACAACGTGCCGTGCTACGCCGGCCTGGCCGCCGTGGACGGCTACCTTGGGGCCACCGAGCCAGCCGAGGACGACCCCCTGAACAAGGTCTATCCGGGCCGCTTCGCCTACGGCGGGGGCCACGTGATCGAGGACCTGGTGCGGGGCAAGGCCGTGCACCTGCGGGCCGAGGCCTACGGCACGGACTGCTACCCCCGGCGCAAGCTGGACAAGGACGTGACCCTGGCGGACCTGCCCAACGCCTGGCTCCTCAATCCGCGCAACTGCTACCAGAACTACAACGTGGCCGTGAACCTCACGAGCCGGACCATCTACACCTACATGGGCCCGCTCAAGCCCAACAGCCGCAACGCCAACTTCGCCACGGCCGGGCAGCTCTCGCCGCTGTTCAACGACCCGTACCTCAAGACCATCGGCCTGGGCACCAAGATCTTCCTGGGCGGCGGCGTGGGCTGGGTGCTCGGCGCGGGCACGCAGCACAACGCCAAGCCCCCGCGCAACGAGCGCGGACTGCCCCTGAGCCCCTCGGGCACGCTCATGGTCAAGGGCGACCTCAAGCAGATGCGCGCCCGCTTCCTGCGCGGGGTCTCCATCGTGGGCTACGGCTGCTCCCTGGCCGTGGGCGTGGGCATCCCCATTCCCATCCTCAACGAGGACATGGCCTGGTTCACCGGGGTCTCGGACGCGGACATCCAGGTGCCCATCAAGGACTACGGCTACGACTACCCCAACGGCCTGCCCCGGGTCCTGGGCCACGCGACCTTCGAGGAGCTTAAGTCCGGCGAGATCCTGGTCAACGGCAAGAAGACCCCGACCGTGCCCGTGACCAGCCTGTCCATGTGCCTGGAAGTGGCCGACGAGCTCAAGCGCTGGATCGAGGAGGGCAAGTTCCTGCTCACCGAGGCCCAGGACATCATTCCCAGCGTCTAGCAACGCCGCCTGCAGCACCGCGGCTCCCCGGGACTCCGAGGGGCCGCGGTGTTTTTTTATTCCTCGCGTATGGCCCTGGTGACCAGGGCGCAGGTCTTCTCGTCCAGAGGGAAAACCCGCTCCCCTATGGCGGCCACCGGCCGCATGCCCATGAGGGAATTGCAGACGTAGACGTGATCCGCAGCGGCCAGATCCTCCAGCCGCATGGGCTGCGCCGGGATGTCCAGGACCTCCCGGGCGGCCTCCAGGGCCAGCGAGGGCAGCCGCAGGGCCGAGGCGGGGGCCGCGAACCTGCCGTTGCGGGCAAGGACCACGGCGGCCGTGGCCGTCTCCAGGACTTGCCCTTCGCGGTCCAGGAGCAAGGCGTCGTCAAAGCCCTGGGCCCGCGCCCGGCGGCGGGCCAGGACAAAGGGCGCGTAATTCATGGTCTTGTGTGCACACAGCCAGGACTCGTGGAGGTCCGGACAGGGCTGCAGGCGCAGCGGCGGCACGGGTTCCGGGTCGTAGGGAGCGGCCGTGGAGAGAAACGGGGCCGGCGCGCCTTCGGCCTCCTCCAGGCAGAACAGGTTGACCCGGGCCGTCCGGCCTTCCAGGCCGTTGCGGCGGAGGACCTCGGCCAGGACAGCCCGGTGGTCCTGGGGTTCCGGGACCAGCCTCAGGGCTTCGAGGGAGCGGCCCAGGCGCGCCAGGTGGGCCTCCAGGCGGCAGAGGACGCGGCCGTTGTAGAACAAGGTCTCGAAAACCCCCAGCCCGAAACGCAGCCCCGGGGCTTCAGGGCTCAAGGCAAGGGACCCGTCGAGGAACTCTCCCTTGAAGTGGGCGATCACAGGTCCTCCAGGCGCAGGAAGTTGGCGGCCTTGGCCAGGGTTTCCCCATACTCCCGCTCCGGCCGGGAGTCCACGACGATGCCGCTGCCCGCGAAAAAGTCCAGGCGGCCGGCGCGGGAGTCCAGGATGGCCGTGCGGATGGCCACCGAGGAATCCAGGTCGCCGTTTTCCCGCAGCACGGCGAAGCAGCCGCAGAAGATGTCCCGGCAGTGGGGTTCCAGGCGCTCCATGATCTCCAGGGCGCGCCGTTTGGGGCAGCCGGTGACCGAGCCGGGCGGAAAGGCGTCCAGCAGGAGGTCCGCGCCGTCCCGTCCCGGCCGGAGCAGGCCGCTCACGCCGGAATGCATCTGGAGCAGCCGGTCCAGGCGGAACACGGCCTTGTGCCGGTCCACGCGCACCGAACCCGGCGCGCAGTTCCGGGACAGGTCGTTGCGCATGAGGTCCACGATCATGGACAGCTCGGCGTCCTCCTTGGGCGAGTTCCGCAGGGCCGCCTCGGGCCCCGGCTCGCCCTCCCGGAACGCGGCGGTGCCCTTGATGGGCTGGCTCAAGGCCCGGCCCTGCTCCAGGCGCAGGAAGCGCTCCGGGGAGACCGAGAGCAGGCGCAGCGGGCCGTGGCGGAACCAGGCCATGAACGGCGCGGGCCGTTGCTGCCAGAGCCGGAGCAGGAGGTCCGGGCCCTGTTCCGCCGGAAACTCCCGGCTGAAGCGGAGGGACAGGGTGCACTGGTAGACGTCCCCGCCGCGGATGTGTTCCAGGGCGCGTTCCACCGCGGCCTCGTAGCCCGGGCGGTCCAGGGAGGCCTCCAGCGGGGCGGGCGCGGGCGGATTCCAGGCCGGGAGCGGCGGCGGACAGGCGGCCAGCCGCGCCAGCTCGCGGGCCAGCGCCGGGTCCGAACCCAGGATTTCCAGCCGTCCGCTGGAGTGCCGCCAGGAGAGCAGGGCCGCGTACTTGCGGAACAGGCCCGGAGGCAGGGCCCTGGGCTTGGCCGAGGGCACTCCGTGCAGGTCCAGGCCCAGGGGGTAGCTCAGAAATCCCAGGGCCGGACCGGGATGGGCGGCCAGGAAGGCCCGCAGGCCGGGCTTGGGGTCGGCGGGGTCCGGGACGTGCTCGGCCGTGGGGCGCAGGCCCGCGAGACAGAGGTCTTCGTCCGGCCAGCCCGCGCCGGAGAGCAGGAGGTCCGCGCCCTCGTGACGGGCCAGGTGCGCGGCCAGTCCGGCGAAGGCTCCCGGATCAAGCCAGGCCGAGGCGGCGAGCGGCAAAGGCAAGGCAGTGTTCTCCGTCTTCGGTGAGGAAGGATTCGGGGTGGAACTGGAACCCCGCCAGGGGGCGGGTGGCGTGGGCCAGGGCCATGACCACGCCGTCGGCGTTGACGGCCAGGACCTCCAGGCCTTGGCCAAGGGCCGCCGTATGCAGGGAGTGGTAGCGGGCCACGGCCAGGGTCCGGTCGCCCAGGTCGATGGCCTCGGCCCGGCCATGCACGCAGCCGGGCAGGCGATCCGTGGTCCCGCCGAAATGCTCATTGATGATCTGCATGCCCAGGCAGATCCCCAGCACGGGCACGCCGGAATCCAGGAGCGGCCCATAGGCCGGATATTCCCGGGGGTGTCCGGGCCCGGGGGAGATGGCCAGAAGATCGAAACCGCACGCCGAGGCCGGAGGGTAGGGCGCCACCTCCACCCGGGCGTGGAAGGCCAGGGCCAGGAGGTGCTCCAGATTCCAGGTGAAGCTGTCGGCGTTGTCCGCGAGCAGGATGCGCATGCCTGTTCCGTGGTTGCGGAGTCCATCGGCCGGGGCGTATATTGGAGGCGCCGATGGCGCGCCCACTATCCAAGGAGACGAAGAAAATGGCAAGCAACGTGTATTTCTGGAATCTGCGGGCCGGGCTCAAGAACAACAACGAGGCCAGGATGCGCAAACTCCTGGCCGCGGCGGGCAAGGGCCTGGGCCTCGCGGCCGGGGACCTCACCGCCCTGAAGGTCCACTTCGGCGAGCAGGGGGTCACGGGATTCGTCCGGCCGCTGCTGCTCAAGCCGGTGGTCACCTGGCTCAAGGAGCAGGGCGCTAAACCCTTTTTTACCGACGCCAGCACCCTCTACGTGGGCCAGCGCGGCGAGGCCGTGTCCCACAGCCTGGTGGCCGCGGAGCACGGCTTCGACCCCCTGCTCCTGGGCGCGCCGGTGCTCATCGCCGACGGGCTCAAGGGCGCCAGCCAGGAAATGGTGCGCATCCGCGGCAAGCACGTGAAAAAGGCCTTCATCGCCGCGGACATCGCCGCGGCCGACGCCCTGGTGTCCATCAACCACGTCAAGGGCCACGAGATGGCCGGGTACGGCGGCGCGCTCAAGAACATCGGCATGGGCAGCGCCTCCAAGCAGGGCAAGATGCACCAGCACATCACCACCGGGCCCAGGCTGGACGTGGAGAAGTGCGTGGGCTGCGGGGCCTGCGCCGCGGTCTGCGCCTCCAAGGCCCTGACCATGGGGCCCAAGCGCAAGATCCGGCTCAACCTGGAGAAGTGCGTGGGCTGCGGCATGTGCTTCTCGGCCTGCAAGACCTCGGCGCTGGGCATCAACTGGCAGACCGACATCCAGGCATTCCTGGAGCGCATGATGGAGTACGCCAAGGCCGTCATCGCCACCAAGCCCAAGCCCTGCCTGCACCTGAACTTCGTGCTCAACGTCTGCCCGGACTGCGACTGCATCGGGTTCACCGACGCCCCGCTCTGCCCGGACATCGGCGTGCTGGCCTCCCAGGACCCGGTGGCCTGCGACCAGGCCTCCGTGGACCTGGTGAACGCCGCGGTGCCGCTCTGGCCCAGCCGCCTGCCCAAGGGGATCAAGCCGGGCGCCAACAAGTTCCTGGCCGTGCACCCGCACGTGCCCCAGGACATGGGCCTGGCCTATGCCGAGAAGATCGGCCTGGGGTCGCGCAAGTACAAGCTCATTGAGGTGTAGCGGAGCGAGCCCCGGCCACTGTCGCCCGCCGGAACAGGCAAAGAAAACGGCCACTCGGAAGAGCGGCCGTTTTTTCTTGCCGAGAAGGGCGCCGGTTGCCCGGTCTAGGCCTTGCGCGCCCTGCCCACGCCGATCTCCAGGAGATCTTCGCCCACGATGAGCCGGCCGGAGAATCCCTGCTTGGCCTTCTTGAGCCGCGAGACCGGCGTGTTGCCTGGAGCGATGTGGCTGAGCACCAGGGTCTTCACCCGGCAGTCCTCGGCCACCTTGCCCACCTTGCTGATGGGGGTGTGGGCGGTGATGGCGTGGTAGTACAGCGGCCAGGCCGGATCGCCCTCCTTGACCCCCTTGAAGGCCGCGTCGATCCACGCATCGTCCAACACCTCGTGCACGAGGACGTCGGCCCCCCTGGCCAGCTTCTGGAGGTTGCCCTTGGTGTCCGGGCCCGTGTCGCCCGAGATGACCAGCGAGCCGTCCTCGGTGTCGAAGCGGAAGGCGAAGGAGGGATAGACCTCGTAGTGGTCCACCAGGGTGGCCGTGACGCGGATGCGGTCGTCCTTGAATATCTCGAACGGCTCCATGGCCGGGCAGGTCTCGGCGGAGGTCCAGGGCTTGCCGGGGTCCGGCGGGGTGAAGCCCGCGGGCCAGGGAATGGCTTTGGGGTCGCCGATCTCCCGGATGTCGATGATCTTCGGGATGTCCGGGTAGTTCTCGTCATGGGTGCAGTTGTTGAACGTCTGGGCAAAGGCCTGGAGGATATGGTCGGTCAGCAGCCTGGTGCCCGGCGTGGCGGTGATCTTCGCGGGGTCCGCGCTGTCGGTCTTGGCGACCGTGCCGGTGTAGCCGGAACGGTTTTCCTCCAGACGGCCCCGGTCGCCGGGCCCGATGATGGGCAGGGGCTTGGGTACGCCGAATCCGGCCCGCGCGCCGATTTCCAGGAAGGTGGGGTAGTCGCCCAGGTGGTCCATGTGCAGGTGGGTGATGAAGACGGCCCGCAGGTTGGAGAGGAAGGAGGACAGCTCCAGCTGGGTTTTTTGTCCATCGGCGGACAGGGTGAAGTGGCTCCAGTTGAAGGCCTCGGCCATCCGCTGCATGGAACCGAATCCCAGGTCGATGACGTACATGGCGTCGCCCACCAGCAGGGCCTGGGAATTGCTCGCCCGGTTGCAGCCGGGCCACCAGGTCATGCCGCCCGTGGTGCCCAGGAGCACAAGGCGGGTGTTGTGGGTGCCGCCTTTGCCCCGCGCGGGCCTGGACTCCAGGGGCCCGGCCGCAGCGTTTCCGGTCCCGAGGCCCATGAGGAGCGGCGAGAGGAACAGGGCGCCGGCAGCGCCCTTCAGGACGGATCGGCGCGAGAGTTTCCGGGGATCGGTCGTGTCGGTGGACATGGGGCCTCCTGTGGGGGTGCGTTGTTTCCCTGTGATTATAAGGGAGAAGTATCCAACGCCAGGGGCAACGGCAAGGGCGTTCAACAGGGCTTAATAAAACGAAAGAGGGAGCGGAAAACCGGAGTGGGCACCTCCGGCCATTGCGGGGCGAGGGCTTTCCCGGGCGGCTACAACAGGAACCGGCTCACGTCGATCTTGTACTGCGCCGGGTTGAGGCATTCCTGCACGCTCAGGCCCTGGTCCGGGTCCGGGCCGCGGCGGGCGAGGTCCAGGATCACGGCCCGCTTGGGCCGCATGCGGGCGTCGAAGACCAGGCGCACTTTGGGGTGCAGGGGCTCCTTGGGGTTGCCCTCGGCCACGACGCCGTAGTCGCCGTTGGACAGGCGCACGAAGCTGCCCACGGGATAGATGCCCAGGGCCTTGACCAGCATGTCCACGCACTCGGTGCAGAAGCCCTTGCTGCGCAGGTTGTAGAGCTGGGACAGGGCCGCGGCCGGGGGCACGGCGTGGCGGTAGACCGTGTCGCTGATGAGCGCGTCGTACACGTCCACCACCCCGATGATCTGGGAGAACAGGGAGATGTCCTGGCCCGCCAGGTGGTAGGGATAGCCCGCCCCGTCGGTGCGCTCGTGGTGCTCGAGCACGGCCCGGGCCACTTCCGGGGCCACGTCGGCGCGGTCCTTGAGCACCAGGTAGCCCTCCAGGGGATGGCGGCGCATGACCTCCATCTCGGCCTCGGAGAGCTTGCCCGGCTTGTTCAGGATGGATTCCGGGATGCGGGCCTTGCCCAGGTCGTGGAGCAGCCCGGCCAGGCCCAGCTGGGGCAGATCCTCCTCGGGAAAACCCAGGAAGCGGCCCAGGAGCATGGCCAGCACGGCCACGTTGGCGCAGTGGGCAAAGGTGTAGTCGTCCAGGCGGCGCAGCCGCACCGTGACCGCGGCGGTCTCGTTGCGGGCCAGGCTCTCGGCCATCTCCTCCATGAGCGGGGCGGCCTGGAACAGGTCCAGGGGACGGCCCGCGCGCACGGCCTCCATGATGGTCCGCACCAGGGCCACGGTGCGGCCGTAGAGCCGGGCGGCCACGGGCAGCTCGTCGCGCAGGGCCGTGAGCGGCTGGGGCACCTGGCGCTCCTCGGGCGCCAGCTCGGCCACGTCCACGGAGCGCTCCGGGTCCACCTGGACCACCCCGGCCTCGGCGGGCACATAGCGGGCCACGTCCCGGGACAGGATGAGCCGCTCCACCGCGACCAGGGGATCGTCGAAGGTGCCCGCGCCGTAGCTGACCACGAACATGCCGGGCTTGAGTTCCGAAGGCTTCAGGGTGAGCAGCATCGTGTCCCGGAATACCCCGTGTCGGGGCGTGCTGTAAACTCAAGGGCCCGGGATTCTCAAACCCCGGGCTCAGGCGAAGAAATAGCGCGAAAGATCGATGCGGTAGTCCGCGGGGTTGAGGCACTCCTCGATGCGCAGGGCCTGGCCCTCGTGCTGGGCCGTGGCCAGGTCCACCACCCGGATGGGCACCTGGCGCATCTGGGCGTCCAGGATGACCTTGACCCGGGGCCTGAGCAGGTAGGCCGGGTTGTCGTCGCAGATGATCCCGTGGCTGCCGTCGGAGAGCTTCACGAAGCTGCCCACGGGATACACGCCCATGCACTTGATGAAGTGCTCCACGGAGTTCGGGTAGAAGTCCGAGAGCCGCCACTGGTACATCATGCCCAGGGCCCGGGTGGGGGCCAGGGCGTCCTTGTACACGCGCTTGCTGGTGAGGGCGTCGTACACGTCCACCACCGAGACGATGCGGGTGAACTTGCCGATGTCCGGGCCCTTGAGGCCCTGGGGGTAGCCCCGGCCGTCGTAGCGCTCGTGGTGCTGGAGCACGGCCCGCAGGATCTCCTGGTGCAGGCCCTTCTGCTCCTGCATGATCTTGAAGCCCTCCAGGGTGTGGCCCTGCATGACCTTGAACTCGCGGTCCGAGAGCCGGCCGGGCTTGTTCAGGATGTCCTCGGGGATGCGGGCCTTGCCCACGTCGTGGAACAGTCCGGCGATGCCCAGCATGCGCAGGGCCTTCTTGGACAGCCGCAGGTGCTTGCCCAGGATCACGGCCAGCACGCTCACGTTGATGCAGTGGGTGTAGGTGTACTCGTCGAAGCGCCGGAGTTTGCAGAGGGTGGCCCCGGCGCGCTCGTTGCGGAACACGCTGGCGATGACCCCGTCCACCATGGGCACGGCCTCGCGGTAGTCCACGGGCTTGCCCTGGCGCACGGAGTCCATGAAGTTTTTGGCGTAGCCCAGGGCCTCGTTGTAGACCTTCTCCACCACGACGATCTCGTCGGTGAGCGGCACCTGGGGAGGCGGGCCCTCCTCCTCTTCCTGGGCCAGGGCGGCCTGGCGGGCCAGGGCCTTGAGGTCCAGGTTGATGGCGTCGTCGATGAAGACTTCGCTGACGCTGGGCGGGATGTACTTGGCGGCGCTGGTTTCGGAGAGCAGGGGCTTCTCGACCGAGATGAACGGGTTGGTGTACGTGCCTTCGCCGTACTTCACCACGTACATGCCGACCTTGAGTTCGGCCACCGGGATTTTGCGGATCATTTTCCCTGCCCAACCATCCGGAACATTACGAATTTCTTACCATAAAATAGTTTAGCCGTTTTCCCCGGGATTGGCAATGGCGGGCGGCCCGCCCGCCCCGAAAAGGCCCAGCTGGCGCAGCAGTTCCGGGCAGTCCTCGGCCGCGAAGTCCGGGGCCGCCAGGGACAGTTCCTCCAGGCCGATGCGGCCGCTGGCCACGGCCCCGGCCAGGGTCCCGGCCCGGCGCGCGGTCTCCACGTCCAGGGGGTGGTCCCCGACCATGAGGGCCTGCTCCGGGGCCACGCCCAGCCGCTCCAGGGCCAGGAGCAGGTGGGCCGGGTCGGGCTTGACCCTGGGGGCGTCCTCCCGGGGCAGGAACACGTCGCAGCAGGCGGCCACGTCCGGGAAGACCCGGCGCACCGCGGCCGTGCAGTTGCGGGTCACGATGGCCGTGGCCAGTCCCCGGGCCCTGAGGCCCGCCAGCACGGGCCGGGTGAACTCGAAGAGCCTGCCCTGGGCCGCGGCGTCCAGCTCCATGGCCGTGATGGTCAAAAGCCCCCGGGTGCGCAGCTGGCGGCCCAGGTCCGCGTCAAAGGCCCCGACCTCGTCCACCAGCTCGTCGAGCCATTCCAGGACGGGCTGGCCGTTGGACTCCGGCCGCTCGCCCAGGAAGGCCTCGCCCAGGGCCGCGATGCTCCGGCGCATGCGCTCGAAGTCGATGACCAGTTCGGCCAGGGTGCCGTCGAAATCAAAGACAATGGCGCGGATGGACACAGGGGTCTCCAGGGGTTCACCAGTCCACGGGCAGCCGGACCTTCTGTCCGGCCTTGTTGGAGAAGAGCACATGGCCGTGCTCCCGGCCGTGGAGATAGAGGTCGCGGGTCACCGCCACGTCCTGGCGGCAGTATTCGGTGATCAGGTCCAGGCGGCCTTCCTTCCACCAGGCCAGGGCCATGAGCCCGTCCGCGGACTTGCCCGCGCCCAGGGTGGCCTGGGCCAGGTTGTCCAGCTTGAGGCGGTAGCCCAGGCGCTCGTGGACCTTTTCCAGCATGTCCAGGGTGGGCAGGTCGCGGAAGGCGGCGCCCGCCGCGCCTTCGAGCACGGCGTAGTCGAAGCGCCGGACATTGAAGCCGACCACCAGCTCGAAGGCCCGCAGGAACTGGGCCAGCTCGCCCACCTCCTCCTGGCGGAAGTCGCGGAAGCGCTCCTCGCCGGAGTCCCAGACCACGGCGATGCTCACGCCCATCTTGTCGGCGCGGTTCCAGCCGCCCACCTCGTCGGCGCTGAACCGGGTTTCCACGTCGAGCACGGCGAAGCGCCGGGGCAGGGGCCGGGGCAGGAGCAGGGTCTGGTCGTCGGGCACGGGCGGTTTCTCCAGAGGCGCGATTTCCGGAGGGCGGCCCTCGCGGATGCTCTGGAGTACGAAGCGGGCCGCGGCCTTGTCAATGGGCCGGTTGCCCGAGCCGCACTTGGGCGAGTGCACACAGGACGGGCAGCCGGTCTCGCAGGGGCACTCCTCGATGATCCGCAGGGTGGCGCCGACCAGCTCCTCGGCCCGGGTGAAGGCCTCCCGCGTCAGGCCCGCGCCCCCGGGCAGGCCGTCGTAGATGAACACCGCGGCCGCGTTCACCTGGGGGTGGAAGGGCGTGGAGATGCCGCCCAGGTCGTTGCGGTCGGCCAGGACCAGCAGGGGCAGGATGCCGATGGCCGCGTGCTCCAGGGCGTGGATCCCGCCCATGAAGTGGAGGTAGCCGGATTCCGCGGCCCGGCGGATGGCGTCCGGGATCTCGAACCAGAGGCCCTCGGTCTCGAAGACCAGGGGCGGGAAGTCCAAAGGCGTGACGCCCAGGAGCTTGCCCCCGCGCACCGAGCGCTTCTCGTACCCGGTGATCTCCTCGGTGACCTTGAGCCTGCCGAAGAACACGCGGCAGCCATAGGCCGCGCCGCAGTCCAGGATTTCCAGGATCTCGGTGGATTTGTGGCCGCGCACCCGGGTGTAGTAGGCCACGCGCTCGGCCCGGGCCAGGACCCGGCCGGTCTCCAGGTCCAGGTCCGAGACCACCCAGCTCTGGCCCCGGTGGAGGTAGACCGCGCCCGGGTGGGTCTCGCGGAAGGCCCGGAACAGGTCGATGGTGCCGATCTCCACCCCGGAGTTCTGGTCCTCGATGTGCAGGCTCTTGCCCGCCCCGCGCAGGTCCAGGTCGCGGTGCGGCCGCTTGCGGCCCGGGGCCACCTCCAGGCCGTCGGCCGTGAGGAAGAGCTGGCCCGTGTCCAGGAGATGCGTGAGCCGGGCGCGCACCGGGGCCTCGGCCAGGTAGGGCTCCTTGAGCCGCAGGGACAGCTCGGCCGCGGCGCAGACCAGGTGGCGGTCCAGGATCACGGGGTTGTGCGGGTTGAGCACCGCGCATTCCGGGGGCCGGGCGAAAAAATCCTCGGGGTGGCGCATGAAGTACTGGTCCAGGGCGTCCTCGCCGGCCACCAGGACCACGGCCGAGTCGCGGGTGCTGCGGCCCACCCGGCCGCCGCGCTGGAGCGTGGCCATGACCGTGCCCGGGTAGCCCACCAGGATGCAGAGGTCCAGGCCGCCGATGTCGATGCCCAGCTCCAGGGCGCTGGTGGAGATGACCGCCAGCAGGTCGCCCGTGGACATGCGGCCCTCGATCTCCCGGCGCTCCTCGGGCAGGAAGCCCGCGCGGTAGGCGCTGATGCGCTCCTTGTACGGCCCGGAGCGCTCCGCGGCCCAGAGGGCCACCAGCTCGGTGAGCTTGCGCGACTGGCAATAGACGATGGTCCGCAGGTTCCGGGCCAGGGCCGCCTGGAGCAGCTGGATGGCGGCCTGGGCCGCGCCGTCGGCCGGGTTGAGGAAGACCACGTGGCGGCCGCCCTGGGGCGCGCCCGAGGCCGTGACCGGCTCCACGGGCAGGCCGGTGAGGGCCTGGCAGAGTTCGGCCGGGTTGCCCACCGTGGCCGAGCAGAAGACAAACGAGGGCTGGGCCCCGTACAGGGCGCAGACCCGCAAAAAGCGCCGGAACAGGCAGGCCATGTGCGCGCCGAGCACGCCCCGGTAGGTGTGCACCTCGTCCACCACCACGAAGGAAAGGCCCGCGAACAGCCCGGCCCAGGCGCCGTGGTGCGGCAGGAGCGAAAGGTGGACCATCTCGGGGTTGGTCAGGAGCACGTTGGGCGGGGTGCGCCGGATCTTGCCCCGGCGGTACGGGCTGGTGTCCCCGTCGTAGACCGCGGCCGTGGGACGGCGCTCCCGGGGCAGGGGCTCCACCAGCTCCTCGAAGGCCCGCAGCTGGTCCTGGGCCAGGGCTTTCAGCGGGAAGAGGTAGATGGCCTTGGAGTCCGGATTGCGCAGGGCCTCCTCGATCACCGGCAGGTTGTAGACCAGGGTCTTGCCGCTGGCCGTGGGCGTGGCCACCACCACGTGGCGTCCGGCGCGCACCAGGTCCACGGCCCGGGCCTGGTGGTTGTACAGGGCCTCGATGCCGCGATCGGCGAGCAGGCCGCGCACGGCCGAGCTGAACGGCCGCACGGGCTCGGCCGTGCGGGCCGGTCCCCCGGGGAGCAGGCGGTGGTGCGCCACCTGCGGGCCCAGGCGAGGGGAGGCCAGCAGGGCGCGGACGTATTCGAGGATGTCGCTCATGGGGCAGGAGTTCCGGGGGAACCCCCCTTTTGAAAAAGGGGGGTTCCAACGGGCCCCCTCCCCCGAAAACGTCAACTAGGCCGCGGCCAGCAGGTCCAGGCACTCCTGGGTGCAGGCCAAGCGGCAGTAGACCGCGCCCAGGGCCGCCAGAAAGGCGCCCTGGACCTGTTCGGCGGGGATGGTCCGGCCCTGGAACACCAGGTCCCGGGTGGCGCAGGCGTCCGGGGCCACGGTGCAGCCGAAGCCCAGGTCAAAGGCCGCGCGCACCGTGGCGTCCACGCACATGTGGGTCATCATGCCGCAGATGATGAGCTCGCGCACCCCGGCCTCGCGGAGCAGGCCCTGGAGCGGGGTCTCCCGGAAGCTGTTGGGAAAGTGCTTGGTGACCACGGCCTCGTCCTTGCGCGGGGCCACCAGGGGGTGGAACTCCGCGCCCGGGGTGCCGGGCAGGAAAAAGGTCGAGCCCTGGCGCACGGACACGTGGCGCACGTGGAACACGGGCCAGCCCTTGGCCCGGAAGGCGAAGAGCAGGCGGGCGGCGTTGGCCCCGGCAGCGTCCGCGCCGGAAAGCTCCATGGCCCCGTCCGGGAAGTAGTCGGCCTGGATGTCCACCACGAGCAAGGCTTTCATGCGTTTCTCCGGTTCAGCGGGCCGCCGGGCCCTTGACCATGGCCCCGTCGGGCACGTCCTTGGGCACCACGGCCCCGGCCCCGACCACGGCCATTTCCCCGATGCGCACCAGGGGCAGCACGGCCGCGCCCAGGCCCACCAGGGCCTCGGCCCCGACCACGCACTCGCCGCCGAGCACCGCGCCCGGGCCGATGTGGGCGTGCGGGCCGATGACGTTGTGGTGCTCCACGATGCAGCCGGTGTTCAGGATGCAGTTCTCGCCCACGCGCGCCCCGGTGTTCACCACGGCCCGGGCGCAGACCATGCAGCCCGGCGAGAGCTGCACGTCCCGGCCGATGACCGCCGTGGGATGCACGGCCAGGGCGAAGCGCTCCCCGGCGCGCTTGAGGTCCTCGAAGATGCGGCGGCGGCGGTTGTTCTCGCCCAGGGCCACGAGCACGGCGTCGTGGGGCGTGGCCCGCAGGTCCGCGTCGTGGCCCAGCACGGGCAGGCCCAGGACGCTCGCCCCCGCCAGGCCGGGATTGGCGTCCAGGAAGCCCGCGGGGGTGACCTTCTGGCCCGCGTCGCGCATGGCCAGGAGGATGTCCGCGGCCACTTGTCCATGGCCGCCCGCGCCGATGATGAGCACGCGCATGGTCTAGCCCTCCGTCAGACAGAGGCGCACGGCCTGGATCACGTCGGCCACATCGGCGTCGGTGAGCTTGGCCGACAGGGGCAGGCTCACGGTGGTCCGGCCCAGGGCCATGGCCTGGGGCCAGTCCTCGGGCCGCCAGCCGAAGCGCTCCCGGTAGTAGGGATGCTCGGGCAGGGAAAGATAGTGCACGCCTACGCCGATGCCCTGGCGGGTCATGCGCGTGAGGAAGGCGTCCCGGGCCACGCCGCAGCGCTGTTCGTCCACCTGGATGGTGTAGAGGTGCCGGGCGTGGCGGGTGTGCGCCTCCTCGGCCGCGGGCAGGCCCAGGGGCAGGCCGGCGAAGGCCTGGTCATAGGCCGCCCAGACCGCTTGGCGGCGCAGGAGGTTCTGCTCCACCCGGGCCAGCTGGTGGATGCCGATGGCCGCCTGGAGGTCCATCATGTTGTACTTGAAGCCCGCCTCGACCACGTAATAGTGCTTGTAGCCCTCGTCGCCGAAGCGCTTCCAGGCGTCGGCCGACATGCCGTGCAGGCCCAGGACCTTGATCCGGGCCAGGCGCTCGGGGTCGCCCGAGACCACCATGCCGCCCTCGCCGGTGACCACGTTCTTGGTCACGTAGAAGCTGAAGCAGCCGAAGTCCCCGAAGGTGCCCACGTGGCGGCCGCGCCAGGTGGTCTCGATGGCGTGGGCGCAGTCCTCCACCAGGGCCAGGTTGTGCTCCTTGGCGATGGCGCACAGGGCGTCCATGTCGCAGGACCGGCCCGCGAAGTGCACGGGCAGGATGGCCCGGGTGCGCGGGGTGATCTTGGCGCGCACCTGCTCCGGGTCGATGTTCTGGGTGAGCGGGTCCACGTCGGCCAGCACCGGGGTGCCGCCCGCGTGCAGGATGGCGTTCACCGTGGCGCAGAAGGTCAGGGGCGTGGTGATGACCTCGTCGCCGGGCTTGAGGTCCAGGGCCACCAGGGCCAGGTGCAGGGCCGCGGTGCAGGAGTTGAGCGCCGCGGCCTGGGGCGCGCCCACGTAGGCCGCGAATTCGCGTTCGAAGCGGGCCACCTTGGGCCCGGTGCCGAGCCAGCCGGATTTCAGGCTGGCGGCCACCTCGTCGAGTTCCTCCTGGCCGATGAGCGGGGAGCCGAAGACCAGGAAGCGCTCCTTGGGGCGCACGGGCATGATCAGTTTCCGTCCAGGCCCAGGGCCCTGGGATAGAGTTCGCCCTGGAAGGTCAGTTCGGCCGCGCCCTGGAGAAAGACCTTGTCCTGCTCCAGGCTCACGGTGAGGGTCTCGCCGCCGGTGGTGATGAGCTTGGCCGAGGGTTTGGAGCGGCCCAGGGACGAGGCGATGATCTGGGAGGCCGCCGCGCCCGTGCCGCAGGCATACGTCTCGGCCTCCACCCCGCGCTCGTAGGTCCGCAGGAGCAGGGTGGATTTGTCCAGGACCTGGACGAAGTTCACGTTCGTGCCCGCGGGCGCGAACCGGCCGTGGAAGCGGATCTCGCGGCCCAGCCGGGCCACGTCCGCGGCCGCGATGTCCTCCACGAAGAGCACGGTGTGGGGCACGCCCAGGACCACGAAATGCACGCGCAGGATGTCGGCGTTGATGCTCAGGTCGATGTCCAGGGTCAGGTCCGAGGGCGGGGTGAGCTGGACCTTGACCAGGCCGCTGCCTGGAAAGACCTCGGCCGCGACGGGCCCGGCGTCCGTGCCGAAGGCGTGGCGCTCCGGGGCCAGGCCGAGGGCGTGGGCCAGGCGGGCGGCGCAGCGCGAGGCGTTGCCGCACATCTCGGCCCGGGAGCCGTCGGAGTTGTAGAAGTGCCAGCGGAAGGCCAGGCCCGACCCGGCCGGGGCCTCTTCCAGGAAGAACAGGCCGTCCGCGCCCACGCCGAAGGCCTTGCGGCAGACCTTCACGGCCCAGGCGGCCATGCGCTCCACGGGCAGGCGCAGGGTGCGGTTGTCGATGATCACGAAATCGTTGCCGCAACCCTGCATCTTGAAGAACGGGACCGGGTTGTCGAAAAGTGTGCTCATGGTGCGCCTCGAAAGGACTATCCTTGGGGAAAACCGGGTTTCCGTCAAGGCTTGAGTTGGGACAGGAGCATGCCCGTGAGCATGAGCCCGCAGCCCAGCAGGGCCCGCAGGCCCAGGCTCTCGTCCAGGAACAAAACCCCGGCCAGGGCCGCGAAGACCGTTTCCAGGTTCAGGATGATGGCCGCGTGGGCCGCCTTGGCGTCGCGCTGGGCCACCACCTGGAGGGTGTAGGCCACGCCCACGGACATGAGGCCGCCGTAGAGGATCGGGCCCGTGCCGCTGAGGATGCCGGCCAGCTGCACGTCCTCCAGGATGAAGGCCGCGACGAGGCTCAGGACCGCGCAGGCCGCGAACTGGATGCTCGAGAGCCGCACGGCCTGGCCTGCGGTGAGGCCCGGGGTGAGCCAGCCGATGAACAGCACGTGCCCGGCCCAGAAAAAGGCCCCGATGAACACGAGCAGGTCCCCGTGCTCGATGGTGAAGCCCTGGGTCACGGACAGGAAGTACAGGCCCACGGCGGCCAGGACCGCGCCGATCCAGGTGAACAGGCCGGTGCGCTGGCCCAGGAACAGGCCGAGCATGGGCACCAGGACCACGTACAGGCCGGTGATGAACCCGGCCTTGGCCGCGGTGGTGGAAACCAGGCCCTGCTGCTGGAGCGTGGCCCCGGCAAAGAGCACCAGGCCCAGGAGCAGGCCGCCCCGGGTCAGGCCCAGGGGCGGGCGGCGCAGGGTCCGGCCGCGCTCCCCGCGTTCCAGGCGGCGAAACAGCGGCACCAGGGCCAGGGAGCCCAGGGCGAAGCGCACCCCGTTGTAGGTGAACGGGCCCATGTGCTCCATGCCCAGGCGCTGGGCCACAAAGGCGCAGCCCCAGATCAGGGCCGTGAGCAGGAGCAGCAGGTCGGCGACAAGGGTGCGGTTCATGGTTTCTCCCAAACGCAGGGGCCTGTTCTGCCCCTTTGTCCGGAAATGTTCAAGGACTTCGTCCCGCGGCCCCTTGGGCCCTCTTTCCGGCTTGCCTCCGTCCGTCCCGGCCTGTAATGCTCCCAGCCCATGGTCCACACCTTTGACGTGCTGGTGGCCGGGGCAGGCCCGGCCGGATCGTCCGCAGCCAGGGTCCTGGCCCGGGCCGGGCTGTCGGTTGCCCTCCTGGACCGCCGGGAATTCCCCAGGCCCAAGCTCTGCGGCGGCCTGCTCACCTGGAAGACCGGGCAGGAGCTGGAGCGGGTCTTTGGCCCCGGCGTGCTGGAGGGCGTGGTGGATTTCGAGACGCCGCGCTTCGAGATCCGGCACTGGGACCAGGTCCTGGCCGCCGGAGCCGGGCCCCAGCCCTTCCGGCTGGTGAAGCGCCGGGTCCTGGACCAGCGGCTCCTGGATCTGGCCCGGGACGCTGGCGCGCAATTCTTCCCGGGCCAGGCCGTCACCGGCTGCGACCCCTGGCAGGGGGAGCTGCGCACGGCCCAGGGCGACATCTTCCGGGGCCGGTTCCTCATCGGCGCGGACGGGGCGGGCAGCGTCCTGCGGTCGAGCCTGTTCCCGGACAAGGCGGCCTGGCGGCGCAACCTGGCCGCGGCCCAGGAAATCTTCCTGCCGCCCGGCGCCCTGCCTGCCGCCCCGGACTTTCCCCGGCTCTACGCGGGCTGCGCGCGCACGGGCTACGGCTGGGTCTTTCCCAACTCCGACGGGCACGTGGTGGGGCTCTGCGGCCTGCTGCGGGGCGACAAGGACCCGGGGGCACTCTTTAGAAAATTTCTAGACTTCCTGGGCGTGCCGGAAAAATCCCGGCCCGCCTTGCACGGCCATCCTCTGCCGTACGGGAATTGGATCGCCCGGCCGTTCGGCGGCCGGCTGCTTCTGGCCGGAGACGCGGCCGGGATCGTGGAGCCGCTCCTGGGTGAGGGAATCTTCTATGCCCTGAGTTCGGGCCGTTTGGCAGCCCAGGCCGTGCTGGGCGAGGCCAAGGGCGGCGCAGTGGCCGGCCCGGCCTATGCCGGGGCCCTGGCCCGGAACATCCTGCCCGAGCTGCGGGCCGCCAACCGGCTGCGCTGGGTCCTGTTCGGGCTGCTGCGCTGGCCCGGCCCCCGGGGCCTGGTCGGGCTGCTGCGGCTCCTCCAGAATCCCCTGGCCCAGGCCGTGCACGGCCTGCGGTCCTACAATCTCCTGGGCCGCCGGAACTGGGACCAGTTTGAGCGGCCAGCTGCCGCGGGGTATCATCGCTCAAGTTGCGTCTAGACAGGAGAGAAAGATTAAAATTCAAAAGTAGTTCTTAATTCGGAGAGTAACAATTATGAAATCATATTTGATGCCGGATGATGGCATTGATAGAACCCCGTTGTATTTACGGGAATGGGAGGTCGGAATCACGCCCCTGGATCAGGATCGGCAATTTGCAGAGAAGGCTGCCGTAGATTATGCCTTGTCCGGTATCAAATCCACTTTTCTGCTCAACGGCGGAGCATTGGTAGCTCTGCCACCGTTAACCATTATGTTCAATATCAATACAACATGTAACCGAGGTTTACTCATCGTAGCCGCAACAGCGTTTATAATCGGCCTCACTATGGCTGGATTAACGACGTTTCTCGCCTTCTCTGCAATGCTTAATCTTGGTATGAGTATTAATCAAAAACGTGAGCGCGTAGCGCGGACCATCCAAATAAAATACCACGGCGAGAATGATAACAACACGCTGGATAAGCTTAATGAGATAGCAGGGCGTTGCGACAAGCTTCAAAATCGCAGCGATAGGTTACAGAGTGCCGCGATTTGCACGGCCATAAGTTCGGCCGCAGCGTTTGTGCTTGGAGCAGTTTGCCTACTCTACCTCGCTTGGAGCTAATCTGCTTCGCGGAAGCTATTAGTCCTTGCGGCAGTGGGCCACCAGGGGCTCGAACTGGCCGGACTGGGGCAAATAGCTCAAGAGCTCCCCGCGCTCCAGGTCGAAGTACCAGCCGTGCAGGAGCAGGTTGCCCGCCTCCACGCGTTCGCGGACCCAGGGAAAGGTGAGCAGGTTCTCCAGGGAAACCAGGATGGCGGCCTGTTCGCAGGCCCGCTCCTGGAGGTGCGGGGGCTTGTCCGGCAGCGCGCCCAGGACCTGCTCCCGGGCCCGTTCGCCGATGGCGATCCAGCGCGGCAGGTATTCCCCGGCCTGGGCACAGTCCTGGCGCATGAGCGCCTGGATGCCGCCGCAGCTGCTGTGGCCCATGACGATGACGTGCTCCACCCGGAGCACGCGCACGGCGTACTCCAGGGCCGCGCTCACGCCGTGGTGGCTGGAGTCGGACTCGTGCGGCGGCACCAGGTTGGCCACGTTGCGCACCACGAACAGGTCCCCGGGCGCGCAGTCCATGAGGATGGCCGGGTCCACCCGGGAATCGCTGCAGCCGATGACCAGGGCCCGGGGGTTCTGGCCCGAGCGCAGGCGCTCGAACTCGTCCGCGCCGCCGCAGAAGTAGCTGTCCTGGAAGCGCTTGAACCCGTGGATGAACTTGGCGATGTCGCGCATCAGCCCTCCAGCACCGCTCCCTGGGCCGCGGAACTGACCCGCTCGGCGTAGCGCCGCAGGAACGGCGAGGTGATGGGCCGCGTCTTGGGCTTCCAGGCCGCCCGGCGCTTGTCCAGCTCGGCTGCGTCCACGAGCAGCTCCAGGCTGCGGCCCGGGATGTCGATGCGGATCTTGTCGCCGTCCCGCACCAGGCCGATGGGCCCGCCCGAGGCGGCCTCGGGCGAGACGTGGCCGATGGCCGCCCCGCGCGTGCCGCCGGAGAACCGGCCGTCGGTGATCAGGGCCACGTCCGAGCCCAGGCCCATGCCCGCGATGGCCGAGGTGGGCGTGAGCATCTCGCGCATGCCCGGCCCGCCGCGCGGGCCCTCGTAGCGGATGACCACCACGTCGTTCTTGGTGATCTTGCCGCCCAGGATCGCGGTCACGGCTTCCTCCTCGGAATCGAACGGCCGTGCCGTGCCCGTGCGCTGCATCATCTCCGGGGCCACGGCGGCCTGCTTCACCACGCAGCCCTGGGGCGCGATGTTGCCGAACAGGATGGCGATGCCGCCCTCCGCGGAATAGGGCTTGTCCAGGGGCCGGATCACGTCCGCGTCGAGCACCCGGACCTTGAGGTCCGCGAGGTTCTCGGCCACGGTCCTGCCCGTGGCGGTGAGCGCGGAGCCGTCCGCGAACCCGCCGCGCACGAGTTCCGAGAGCACGGCCTGGATGCCCCCGGCCGCGTCCAGGTCCTCGATGTGGTGGTGCCCCGAGGGCGAGAGCTTGCAGAGGTTCGGGGTCTTCTTGCTGATCTCGTCGAACAGGGCCAGGTCCACGGTGAGCCCGGCCTCGCGGAACACCGCGGGCAGGTGGAGCACGGTGTTGGTGGACCCGCCCAGGGCCATGTCCAGGGCCACGGCGTTGCGCGCGCTCTTCCCGGTGACGATGTCCCGGGGCTTGAGGTCCTTTTGCAGCAGCTCCATGACCTGCTCGCCCGCGGTCTTGGCCAGGCGCGTGCGCGCGGCGAGCACCGCCGGGATGGTGCCGTTGCCGGGCAGGGCCAGGCCCATGCCCTCGGCCAGGCAGTTCATGGTGTTGGCCGTGAACATGCCCGCGCAGGAGCCGCAGGTGGGGCAGGCGCAGGCCTCCATCTCGGCCAGGCCGTCCTGGTCCAGCGTCCCGGCCTTGACCCGGCCCACGGCCTCGAAGACCGTGATGAGGTCCGCGCCCTTCTTCTGGAACCGGCCGGCCAGCATGGGCCCGCCGGACACGAGCAGGGCCGGGATGTTCAGCCGGAGCATGGCCATGAGCATGCCCGGGATGATCTTGTCGCAGCTGGCCACGCAGACCAGGGCGTCGAAGGGGTGGGCCGTGGCCATGATCTCGATGGAGTCCGCGATGATCTCGCGGCTGGGCAGGCTGAACTTCATGCCCTCGTGGTTCATGGCCAGGCCGTCGCACACGCCGATGGCCGGGAATTCCATGGGCGTGCCCCCGGCCGAGCGGACCCCGTCCTTGACCGCCTGGGTCAGCTGGCGCAGGTGCACGTGGCCGGGAATGACCTCGTTGAAGGCGTTGCACACGCCGATGAGCGGCCGGTCCATCTCCCGGCGGGTCAGGCCCATGGCCTGGAGCAGGGAGCGGTGCGGGGCCTTTTCCAGTCCTCCGGTCATCTTCTTGCTGCGCATGGGATGCTCCTTATGGGGCCGGGAACGCTGGCGCGTTCCGGGTTCGTCTATTTGCGCACGGCCACGAAGCTGCTCACCAGGCCCACGCACGTGACCACGGCGCAGAGCAGCACGGCCTGGCCCGCGGGCAGGTAGTCGATGCGCAGGAACAGCGGCGGGAAGTTCAGGGCGTCCTTGAGGGCCATCTGGGCCAGCTTGAGCCCGCCCAGGGCCAGGACGCTGCCCAAAAGTCCCTGCACGGCCCCGCCGGTGAGCAGCGGCCAGCGGATGTACCAGGGCCGCGCGCCCACCAGGGAGAGGATCTCCACCTCGTCCAGCCGGGTGAGCAGCGAGAGGCGGATGGTGTTGGAGACCACCAGGGCCACGATCAGGGCCAGAAAGCCGATGACCGGCCAGACCACGGCCCGGGTCAGGGCGATCCAGCCCTTGGCCAGGTCCATCTGCAAGGGATTGAAGTGGACCTTGTCCACGTGGTCCATGTTCTTGAGCCGGGCCAGCAGGGCCAGGTTCCAGCCTTCGGCCAGCTTGTCCGCGGGCAGGGCGAAGGACAGGGTGGCGGAATAGGGCAGGGGGTTCTGGCCCTCGAGCCAGCCGAAGTCCCCGGCCTCGCCCAGGGCCCCGGCCAGGTCGGCCAGGGCGCGCTTGGGCGTGTAGGTGTCCATGGTCTTGAGCCCGTCCAGCCGCTTGATCTCCTCCCACTGCTTTTCCACCACGGCCTCGGGCGCGCCGGGCTTCCAGTAGACCTGGAACTGGACCTGGCCGCGGTTGCGCAAGAGCTCCTGGTTCACGTTGAACACGAGCATGAGGAACAGCCCGGCCAACAGCGTCACCAGGGTCACGGCCGCCAGGGTGAAGACCTGGGCCCAGGGGTGCAGGGCCATGTCGCGCAGGCCGCGCAGGGTCAGGCGCAGGACGCTTCCGATCATGGGGCCTCCGCCGCGTCCCGGGGCGGCTCGGCCGGGCAGACCGCGTCCTTGTCCGCGTCCACGGCGCAGCCGTCCTCCAGGTGCAGGATGCGCGCGCCCGGGACCATGTCCAGGATCTCCCGGTTGTGCGTGGCCATGATCACCGAGGCCCCGTAGGAATGGAACTGGCGGAAGATGCTCATGAGGTGCGTGGTCAGGTCCTGGTCCAGGTTGCCGGTGGGCTCGTCGGCCAGGATCAGGCTCGGGTTGGTGACCATGGAGCGGGCGATGGCCACGCGCTGCTGTTCGCCGCCCGAGAGCTTGTCGCAGGTGGAATAGGCCTTGGGCTCCAGGCCCAGGGCCCGGATCACGGCGCGCACCCGGCGGTCCAGGAGGTGCCGGGCCATGCCGCGGACCTCCAGGGCCAGGGCCACGTTGTCGTAGACCGTGCGCCGGGGCAGGATCTTGAAGTCCTGGAAGACCACCCCGATGCGGCGGCGCAGGTCCGGCACCCGGGACTTGGGCAGGCGGCTCAGCTCGAAGCCGCAGACCGAGAGCCGGCCCCGGGTCACGGGCAGGGCGGCGTAGAGCAGGCGCAACAGGGTGGTCTTGCCCGCGCCGGAATGGCCCGTGAGAAAGAGGAACTCGCCCTTGCCCAGCGAGAAGGAGATGTCCTTGAGGGCCCACTGGGAGCCGAAGGAATAGGACAGGTGTCTGGCCTCGACCATGTGCCAGGGTTTCTAGCGCGGCCGAGCGGGTTTGTAAAATCCGTCAGCCCAGGTGCGCCAGGTAGCCGTACATGACCCAGAAGTGGGCGATGCTTCCGCCCAGGACGAACAGGTGGAAGATCTCATGGAAGCCGAGGATTCCGGGCCAGGGGTCGGGCCGCTTCAGGGCGTAGACCACCCCGCCCAGGGAATAGGACAGCCCGCCCGCGGCCAGCCAGGCCAGGGCGCCGAGCGGCATGGTCTGGATCATGGGCCAGACCGCGATGAGGCAGAGCCAGCCCATGACCAGGTAGATGCCCGTGGACAGCCAGCGCGGGGCGTGCAGCCAGAGGAGCTTCATGGTGATGCCCGCGAACGCCAGGCCCCAGATGACCCCGAACAGGGACCAGCCCCAGGGCCCGCGCAGGGGAATGAGGCAGATGGGCGTGTAGGTGGCCGCGATGAGCACGAAGATCATGGCGTGGTCCAGGCGGCGCAGGCGGCGCACCCCGGCCTCGGACAGGGGCAGCCAGTGGTACAGGGTGCTGGCCGTGTAGAGCAGGATCAGGCCCGCGCCGAACAGGGAGAAGGTCACCAGGTGCCAGGGCTTCACCGGGGCCGCGGCCTTGAGGATGAGCAGCACCAGGCCGAGCACCGAGAGCCCGGCCCCGATGCAGTGGGTCAGCCCGTTCATGGGGTCGCGGAGGATTTTCGTGCGGGTCATATTTCCTAATATAAGCCACGGACCAGCCAAAGGGAAGCGCCCCGCGGGTGCGGGGCGCTTCGAGGAGGGGGGTTGGTATGGACCGCTGTGACCGTTCGCTGGCAGGATCGGCTCCGGGTTCCGCCCATGGCGGCTGCGGCGTTCCGTCCCTGTCGCCCTGAAGAGAGCAAGGCCGATGCCAAAGTGGCAACATGCTGAAACCATAGCGAAATTTATTTTTCCTGTGCAGCCCAGGCCTGCGCGGGCCGCGAAAATTTGCACACGGTTCCGCAAAATTTCACACATCCTCCCGCAGCGCCCGGCGGCCTGTCTGGCGTTTTGACCCGTCTCGGGCTACAAGGCCGCCATGAGCGAGAACTCCGTGGCGCGGTTGCGCATCACCTGTCCGGACCGGCCCGGCATCGTGGCCTCGGTCACCAACTTCCTCTATTCCCACAGCGTGAACATCACGGCCCTGGACCAGTATTCCACGGACCCCGAGGGCGGCACCTTCTTCATGCGCCTGGAGTTCCAGACCCCGCGCCTGGACGTGACCCGCCCGGCCCTGGAGGCGGCCTTTGCCGAGGTCGTGGCCCAGCGTTTCGCCATGGACTGGCGCATCAGCTATTCCAGCGACCCCAAGAACGTGGCCCTGCTCGTGTCCAGCCAGGAGCACTGCCTCCTGGAGCTGCTCTGGCGCTGGTCCCGGGGCGAGCTCGACTGCAAGGTGGGCCTGGTCATCAGCAACCACCCCGTGCTGCGCGAGCAGGTGGAGGCCTTTGGCGTGCCCTTCCACTACCTGCCCGGCAACGGCGACAAGGCCGGAACCGAGGCCCGCATGCTCGAGCTGCTGGAAGGCAAGGCCGACCTGCTCGTGCTGGCGCGCTACATGCAGATCCTCAGCAGCGACTTCGTGAGCCGCTGGCCCGAGTCCATCATCAACATCCACCACTCCTTTCTGCCCGCGTTCGTGGGCGCGGACCCGTACGGCCAGGCCCGCGAGCGCGGGGTCAAGGTCATCGGGGCCACGGCCCATTATGTCACCGAGGAACTGGACGGCGGCCCGATCATCGAGCAGGATGTGGCCAGGGTGAGCCACCGCCATCACGTGGCCGACCTCAAGGACCTGGGCCGCGATCTGGAGCGCCAGGTCCTAGCCCGGGCCGTGCGCTGGCACCTGGAGGACCGGATCATCGTGCACCAGAACAAGACCGTGGTGTTTGCATGAAATTCCTGGCCGCGTTCTTCTTCCTTCTGCTGGCCGCGCCGCCTTCGGCCGCGGCCGAGGAGTGGCGCGCCGTGGCCGAGAACGGGGTGGCGGGCCAGGACCAGGTGCGCGAGGAGCTCCAGGCCGTGACGCCCTCGCCGGACCCGGCCTGGGCCTGGCTCATCGAGCAGCTGGCCGCCGACGGCCTGGACCGGAAGCAGCTGGAGGCGCTCTTTTCCCGGCCCGAGGTGCGCTTCGACCCGGCCAGCATGGGCAAGAAGCTGCGCACCCTGTACAAGACCAAGTATTTGCCGCGCACGGCCCCGCCGGCCGGCCCGGCCAAGAGCATCTGGGAGACCTGGCTCACGCCCGAGCACCGGGCCGAGATCGCGGCCTTCATGAAGGCCAACGCCAAGGCCCTGGCCGAGGCCGAGAAGCGCTACGGCCTGCCCCGTCAGGTGGTCACGGCCATCCTCACGGTGGAGACCAAGCTCGGCAAGTACTGCGGCGAGCGCCCGGCGCTCACCGTGCTGGCGAGCATGGCGGCCACCCGGGACTACGAGGTGGTGGCGGGCTATCTCGAGGAGTTTTCGCCCACGGCATCCCAGCTGGACTGGCTCAAGATGCGCCAGGAACAGAAGGCCGACTGGGCCTACGAGGAGCTCAAGGCCTTCCTGGAGCACTCCTGGGCCAACCGCGTGGACCCGGTGGTGGTGCCGGGGTCCATCTACGGGGCCATCGGCCTGTGCCAGTTCATGCCCACCAACGTGCTCAAGCTCGGGGTGGACGGCGACCGCGACGGCAAGATCGACCTGTTCGACCCGGCCGACGCCATCCACAGCACGGCCAACTACCTGAAGAACGCGGGCTGGCGCAAAGGCCTGAACCACAAGGGCCAGATCCGGGTGATCATGCGCTACAACCACGACATCAACTACGCCGGAACCGTGCTGGCCATCGCCAAGCGCATCTAGGGCGGCCCCGCCGCGTTCCGGAACAACGAAAAAAAGCCCCGCGCAAGCGGGGCTTTTCATTGGGCCAGGGGGGCGGGCTAGATATTCGTCTTCTTGGTCTTGGACTTCTTGGTGCTCTTCTTGGTGCTGGCGGCCTTCTTGGTGGTCTTTTTCTTGGTGCTCTTCTTGGTGCTCTGGGACGTGGCGGTCATGTCACTGGCCGTGTCCATGCTGGTCTGGGCCAGGGCCGGAACGGCCAGAGCCAACGACAGGGCCAGGGCCGCCGCCAGCAGCGATTTGAAACGGATCATGGATGCGCCTCCTTGTGGTATTCGGGGCGCGGCGGAACCATTCCCGCCTGCGTCCGTGCAACGTTGCGCGCGCCCGGTCTAGCACCGGGACATTGCGGCATGATTGCCGGGCAGGGGGGTTTTCCTTAAAAAAAGGAAAGGCTTCGCCAGGGCGAAGCCTTTCTTCTGCCGGGCCGCGAGGCCCTACTTGTTCTTCTTCTTGGGCTTGGCGGGCTTGTCGTCCTTGTCCGGCTTGCCCTTGTCACCCTTGTCGCCCTTGTCGTGCTTTCCCTTGCCCCCCTTGTCCCCCTTGTCCTTGCCGCCCTTGTCGCTCTTGTCCGGCTTGCCCTTTTCCTCGGTCTTGCGGACCTTTTCCTGGGCCTTTTCCTCGGTGCGGACCATCTTTTCCTGGCCCTGCTCCACGGCCTGGTCGTGGCCCTTGCCGGCCTGGGTCTGGACCTGCTCCTCGGTGCGGACCATCTTTTCCTGGGTCTTGTCCACGGTCTTGTCCCCCTTGTCCTGGCTGGTCTGGGCCAGGGCCGGGGTGGCCAGGGCCAGGGTCAGGGCAAGGGCCAACAGGGTTTTGCAACGCATCGTGTCTCCTCCTTGTGCTTGGGGCCGGCGACTGGAACCGGCCCATCCTTTTGTATACGTCAGACAGCGGAAAACGTCACACAGGATTTCGGGACAGCTCACCGGCCCGGGCCGGGCCCGCCGGGGCGGGGACCCGAGAAGGGCTGTCCCGGGGTCCCGCGCTCCGGGCCGCGGGGATGGTTGTCGGCGTGCTGCGGGCCGGGACCGTCGTGCTGCGCGGCCGGGGGCTGGCTGTGGTTCGGACCCGGGTGCGGGCCGCCGTGGCGGGGTCCGCCGGGGTCGCGGTCGCCGTGGACCTCGTGGTGGAACCCCGGGCCCGGGCGGTGGTGCGCGGGCGGGGGCGCGTGACGGCGCGGCGGCGGGGCCACGTAGTAGGTGCGCGAGGAATAGTACGTGGGCGCGGGCCGGTACCAGGAGTCATAGTAGGAATGGCGCGGGCCGTAGGAGTCCGAATACCAAGGGTTGTCCATTCCGGCGCAGCCGGACCCGGCCAGGGCCAGAAGCAGAACCGCTGCGGATGCAGGCCACATGAGACGCTCCGTCACCGGGCAAAAGCCCCCTCCAGCCCGAAGACAGAGGGACAATGGCAAAAGCAGTGCCAAAACCTAACGGAACGGAAAGAAAGGCGATTTGTTGAAATGCCGAGCGCAGGCAGGGCCTCAAGTGCGCAAATCTGGGCAGGGGAGTGGCCGGGGTTTGCTCAGAGGGGAGGGGATTATTGCGCCCAATTCTCCACGTCCAGACCCGGCACACGGCAAAATTCCCGTTCGTTGTTGGTCACAAGGGTGACGCCTAGGCTCCAGGCGTGGGCCGCGATGAGCGTGTCCAAGGGGCCGATGGGCGTGCCCCGGGCCTGGAGATGGGCGCGGATGCGGCCGTAGGCCTCGGCCGCGCGGTCGTCAAAGGGGGCGATGTCCAGGGGCGCGAGAAAGGCCAGGAGCGCGGCGCGGTTGCGGGCCGGGTCCGCGCTTTTGTACACGCCGAACTCCAGTTCGGCCACAGTGATGGCCGAGACGCCCACAGCCGACACGGGCAGCTGCCGGAAGCGGTCCATCACGGCCCGGGGCTTCTGTTTGATGCAGTAGATGCAGATGTTGGTGTCCAGGAGGAAGCGCATCACAGCGCCTCGCGCTCCTGGTGCCCGGGCTGCTCGCGCTCGGCCAGGAAGTCCGGGGTGAACTGGTCGATGCCCTGCTCCATCACGGCCCAGGGGTCGTCCTTGGGCAGGAGCACCACGGCCCGGCCCACCCGGCGCACAAAGACCTCAGCGCCCTGAAAGGCGAATTCCTTGGGCAGCCGCACGGCCTGGCTGCCGCCGTTCTGGAATATTTTCGCGGTGTTCATGGTCGGCCTCCATGTATATATTAAAATATATACCCAAAGAGGCGAGAAGACAAGGGGGCGAAAATTTATGGCTTGGAATAATCAGCAACATAAAAGAAGGAACGGATTCTCCTGACCGCCCAGTCCGGAATTTCACTGGGAATCCATTTAATTAAAAGCAGTACGCTTGCTAGTCACGAGGTAACCAGCCCCTACTATTCCTTTGTGGTATTGGCAGACCTTCCTCCTCCAGGTGCCCGAGTAGTTTCTCTTCGAAATGGGGGACCCACCCATCCCAGTTACCTTCATAGCACATTCTACAGACAATAATTTTGTATCTCAGTATATAGTTCCCCTCATATGAATGGGGGCCCATTTTAAATTTTTTGTTGCACTTGAAGCAGTTATAATAATTCCCATTGTCACCCATAATGCACCTTAACGGCGAACGGATGTAATTAACAACTATTTCCTCATCCGCACTTCGTGAACCCGCACGCCTTGCAGATGTGGCAGCCTTCCTCGAACACGAGCTCCTCGCCGCATTCCGGGCAGCAGGGCTTGTCCAGGGAATTGCCGTTGCCTTCCACGACCTTCTGGTCCTTGAGGTAGCGGTTCTCGAACACGTAGGCCACGGCATCCGGGATGGACTGCACCAGGTACTTCTTCTGGAACTTGGGGTGCTCGCCGCCGATGCCCTTGAGCTGGCCCACGATCTCGCGCACCTCCACCCCGCTGCGCAGGGCCAGCGACACGAGCCTGCCGATGGCCTCGGCCTTGGCCGTGATGGAGCGGCCGGACTTGCCGATGGTCGCGAAGACCTCGAAGGGCTTGCCGTCCACCTCGTTCACCGTGAGGTACAGGACGCCGAGACCCGTCTCCACCTTCTGGGTGAAGCCGTAGACCACGTCCGGACGGCCCTTGACGATGCTCTTCTTCTTGCCCTCGCCGTCCTTCTTCTCCTGGCCGTCGCCCGTGCAGAGCACCTGCGAGGCCTTGCAGCCGTCGCGGTACACGGTCACGCCCTTGCAGCCGTACTCGTAGGCCTTCCAGTAGATGTCCCAGATGTCGTCCTGGGTGGCCGAGTTGGGCAGGTTCACGGTCTTGGACACGGCGTTGTCCGTGTACTTCTGGAACGCGGCCTGCATCTTGAGGTGCCACAGGGGCTCGATGTCCATGGCCGTGACGTACACCCGGCGCAGGTCCTCGGGCAGGAACTTCATCTTGCGCACCGAGCCGGACTTGGCCACCTCCTCCATGAGCTTGGGGCTGTGGGCCTGGGCCGCCTTGAGCGCGGCCTCGAAATAGGGGTTGGACTCCACGAGCTTGTCGTTGTCCATGACGTTGCGCACGAAGCTCAAAGCGAACAGCGGCTCCACGCCCGAGGAGCAGCCCGCGATGATCGAGAGCGTGCCCGTGGGCGCGATGGTCGTGGTGGTGGCGTTGCGGTACGGGCCCAGGTTCTTCTTGCCCCAGACCGACTTCTCGTACTCCGGGAAGCCCCCGCGCTCCTTGGCCAGGATCTTGGACGCGCTGCGGGCCTCGGCCTGCACGAACTCCATGAGCTTCTCGCCCAGGTTCACGCCCGCCTGGGAGTTGTAGGGCACGCCCAGCTGATAGAGCAGGTCCGCGAAGCCCATGACGCCCAGGCCGATCTTGCGGTTCTTGTGGACCATGTCGGTGATCTGGGGCAGCGGATAGCGCGAGGCGTCGATGACGTTGTCCAGGAAGCGCACCGAGAGGTGCACCACGCGCTTCAACTCGTCCCAGTCCACCCGGTCCTCGGGCTTGCCGCCGTTCTTGCCCTTCTTGGCCTTGGACTTGGCAGCGGCCGCGGGCTTGCACATGAGCGCCAGGTTCACGGAGCCCAGGTTGCAGGCCTCGTAGGGCAGCAGGGGCTGCTCGCCGCAGGGGTTGGTGGACTCGATCTCGCCCAGGTGCGGGGTGGGGTTGTCGCGGTTGATCCGGTCCAGGAACACGATGCCCGGGTCCCCGGACTCCCAGGCCTTGCGCACCAGGAGCTGGAAGACCTCGCGGGCCTTGAGCTTGGACTTGACCTGCTTGGTGTGCGGGGCAATCAGCTCGTAGTCCTCGTTCTTGTCCACGGCCTGCATGAAGCGCTCGGTGAGGCCCACGGAGAGGTTGAAGTTGTTCAGCTCGCCCTCGCGCTCCTTGGCCTTGATGAACTCCAGGATGTCCGGATGGTCGATGCGCAGGATGCCCATGTTGGCCCCGCGCCGGGTGCCGCCCTGCTTCACCTGCTCGGTGGCGGTGTTGAAGATGCGCAAGAACGAGATGGGGCCCGAGGCGATGCCGCCGGTGGAGCCCACGCGCGCGGCCTTGGGCCGCAGCCGCGAGAACGAGAAGCCCGTGCCGCCGCCGGACTTGTGGATGAGCGCGGCGTACTTCACCGCGTCGAAGATCTCCTCCATGCTGTCGCCCACCGGGAGCACGAAGCAGGCCGCCAGCTGGCCCAGGTCCGTGCCCGCGTTCATGAGCGTGGGCGAGTTGGGCAGGAACTTGAAGGAGGTGAGCAGGCTGTAGAACTCCCGGGCCAGGTCGTTGGCCTGGTAGGAGGACTTCTTGTATTTGCCTTCCTCGGAGGCGATGGCCCGGGCCACGCGCCAGAACAGTTCCGTGGGGGTCTCGCAGGACTTGCCGGCCCCGTCCTTGCGCTGGTAGCGGCGCTCCAGGACGATGCGGGCGTTCTCGGAAATGGACACCAGGGGTAGACCGGCCGGAACCTTGGCTTCACTCATGAACGTGCGCTCCATCATCAGTCGAGAGGGTTGAAACAGGGCAAACCGGAAAACGCGAGGCGGGTCGCGTTCTCCATGATGTATAAAAAAAGTCTGGAAAAATTGCCAGGGCCCGGGAAAGCCTGCCAGTCCCCGAGTTTTGTTTAAAACCCTTGACCGGCCTGTATTTACCTCGCCCCAGAAATGCCCTAGAGAGGAAAAAAATTACTCCCCAGAGGTTGCATCCGCCCATGAACACCGCAGCCCGCCTCGCACGCATCCAGCCCTCGGCCACCCTGGCCGTGAACGCCAAGGCCCAGGAATTGAAGGCCCAAGGCCGCCAGATCATCAGCCTGGCCGTGGGCGAGCCCGACTTCCCCACCCCGGCGCACGTGGTGGCCGCGGCCAAGGCCGCCCTGGACGCGGGCCACACCCGCTACACCCCGGTGCCCGGCATCCCGGCCCTGCGCCAGGCCGTGGCCGCGCAGTATGGCCGGTTCTACGGGGCCAAGGCCGAGTCCGCCAACGTCATCGTGTCCAACGGCGGCAAGCAGGTGCTCTACAACCTGCTCATGGCCCTGCTCAATCCCGGTGACCAGGTGCTCATCCCCGGGCCCTACTGGGTGAGCTATCCGGACATGACCCTTCTGGCCGACGGCGAGCCGGTGATCGTCCCGGCCTCGGCCGAGAAGGGCTTCCTCCTGGACCCCGAGGACCTGGAGCGGGCCTGGACCCCCAAGGCCAAGGCGCTCATCCTGAACACCCCGTCCAACCCCACGGGCTGCCACTATTCCCAGGAGCGCCTGGACGCCCTGGCGGACTGGGCCGAGAAAAAGGGCGTGTTCGTCATCTCGGACGAGGTCTATGACCGCCTGGTCTATGCCCCGGCACAACCCAGCACCCTGGCCCGGCGCTTCGAGGCCCGGCCCGAGGGCTATGCCCTGGTGGGCGCGCTGTCCAAGAGCTTCTGCATGACCGGCTGGCGCCTGGGCTGGGCCCTGGCCCACCCGGACCTGGTCAAGGCCATGAACAAGATCCAGGGCCAGAGCACCTCCAATGTCTGCTCGTTCGTGCAGCACGCGGCCGTGGCCGCCCTGGAGGGACCCTGGGACGTGGTCGAGGAGATGAAGGTCTCGTTCCAGCGCCGCCGCGACCTGGCCCTGGCGACCATCCGCTCCTGGCCCGGAGCCTCCTGCCCCAAGCCGGACGGCGCGTTCTACCTCTTCCCGGTGCTGGACGCGTTCTACGACGCCGAGGCCCCGAACTCGGCCGCGCTCTGCACGCGCATCCTGGAAAAGGCGGGCGTGGCCCTGGTGCCGGGCTCGGCCTTCGGCGACGACCGCTGCATCCGGTTCTCCTACGCCGTGGCCGACGAGACCCTCAAGGCCGCCCTGGACCAGGTGGGCCGGGTGTTGTTGCACAAATAAGCCTCCGGCGGCCAGGGCGCGGCCCTGGACCGCGTCACGGCGGAGCCGTGAGAAGAAAAGGGGAGCCCTCATGCCCGACGTGCTCGACTGGACCAATGCCCGGGAAGCGGAACTGCCCCTGGGAGCCCATGCGGCGCGGGCCGGGGAACTGGCCGCCCGCCTGGCCGGGGAAGTCGCGGCCGGAAAGCTGCCGTTCGTGAACATGCCCTTCCGGGCCGAGCTGGAAAAGCAGCTGGCGGGCCTGGGCCGGGACCTGAAACAGTTCGAGCACATGCTCCTGCTGGGCATCGGCGGCTCGGCCCTGGGCGCGCGGTTTTTGCAGAAGGCCTTTGCCCCGGGCCAGGACCAGCCCGGCCACCAGGGCCCCTGGCTCTGGATCGCGGACAACGTGGACGCCATCAGCCTGGACGCCTGGCTCAACAAGCTGCCCCCGGAAAAGACCCTGGTGCTGGCCGTGAGCAAGTCCGGCGGCACCATCGAGACCACGGGCCAGTACTTCGTGGTCTGCCGCTGGCTGGAGGAGCGCCTGGGCGCGGACTGGAGGCGGCACCTCTGGTTCGTCACGGACCAGAAGTCCGGCTTCTTCCGCCAGGAGGCCGACCGCCTGGGCGCCAAAAGCCTGCCCGTGCCCGCTGGCCTGGGCGGCCGCTACTCCGCGCTCTCGGCCGTGGGCCTCGTGCCCTGCGCCTTCCTGGGCATCGACACCACGGCGCTCCTGGCCGGGGCCGCCGAGGTCCTGGCCCCCCTGGCCGCGCCGGGCCTGGACGGCAAGGCCCTGGCCGCGCACCCGTCCTTCCGCCTGGCCTGCTGGGGCCGGGGCCTCATGGACGCGGGCTTCAGCGAGCTCATCTTCTTCGGCTACATGCCGCTCTGGGCCAGCCTGGGCGACTGGTTCGCCCAGCTCTGGGCCGAAAGCCTGGGCAAGCAGGGCCAGGGCAGCCAGCCCATCCCGGCCGTGGGCGTCACGGACCAGCACTCCGTGAACCAGATGTTCATGGACGGCCCGCGCAACAAGGCCTGCCTCCTGCTCACCTGCCCGGGCCTGCCCGAGGGCCCGCGCTTCCCGGGCGAGCTGCCCGGCGAGTTCGGTTACATCGCGGGCAAGAGCTTCGGCGAGCTTTTGAGCGCCGAGGCCTTCGGCACGGGCATGGCCCTGTGCAAGAGCGGGGTGCCGCTCACCGGCATCCGCCTGGCCCAGGACACGCCCCGGGCCGCGGGCAAGGTCATGGCCCTCTTGGGCGCGGCCACCATCCTCACGGGCTGGCTCCTGGGCATCGACCCCCTGGACCAGCCCGCCGTGGAGCTGGGCAAGCGCCTGGCCAAGGCCCGCATGGGCGCCTCCGGGCTGGCTGCCGAGAAGGCCGACCTGACGGCGTTCCTGGGCGCGGCCCGCAACGAGCAGGGGTTCTAGCTTGGAGTTGCGCGCCGCAGCCGCCGCAGCCGCGGCCCGACCGCTCCAGTTCGTCAAGGTCCTGTCCTGGACCCTGCTGGTGCTCATCCTGGGCTTCAGCCTGGCCCTGTCCGTGGTCCTGTCCAACTACGCCGAGCGCGTGCTCCTGGAGAAGCAGAAGCAGTTCGCCCTGCTCCTCACCGAGAACCTGAGCCACCAGATCTACACCCGCTTCACCCTGCCCACGATCATCGGCTACGGCAGCATCGCCCTGTCCAACAAGGAGCAGTTCGCCCGCCTGGACCAGGTCATCCGCACGACCATCCACAGCTTCCACGTCCAGGACCTGCGGCTCTATTCCCTGTACGACTCCCAGGTGGTCTACGCCCTGGACCCGGAGCTCGTGGGGGCCAAGGACAAGGCCGGGGCCGCGGTGCAGCGGGTGCGCGAGACCGGCGAGAACCACTTCGAGTTCTTCCAGCGCACCCCCCGGCTCCTGGCCCTGTTCCTGCCCGATCTCAAGCCCGGGACCATGGTGCTTCGGGGCTTCGCGCCGGTGCGCGCCGAGCGCAAGCTCATGGCCGGGGACGAGGAGAACCCGCTCATGGGCATCCTGGAGTTTTCCCAGGACGTCACCGAGGACTACGTCACAGTGCTCAATTTCGAGCGCCTGGTCATCATCTTCTCCCTGCTCACCTCCCTGGGCCTGTTCGGGGTCATCATGGTGGTCATCCGCCGGGCCGACCGCCTGAACATGGAGCGCGTGAGCGAGAAGGAGCGCCTGGAGCGCGAGCTTTTGCAGCAGGAAAAGCTGGCCGGCATGGGCCGCATGGTGGCCGGCGTGGCCCACGAGATCCGCAATCCGCTCGGCATCATCTGCTCCAGCGCCGAGCTGGTGCTCAAGCGGGCCCGGACCGAGAACTCCCCGCAGCTGCGCATCCTGGAGGCCCTCTACGACGAGTCCAAGCGGCTCTCGCGCACCGTGGGTGACTTCCTGGACTACGCCCGGCCGCGCCAGCCGCGCCAGGACGAGGTGGACCTCTGCCGGACCCTGGAGCAGGCCGCCGTGTTCCTGGAGCCCGAGTGCGAGAAGCAGGGCGTGGTCATCGAGCGCCAGTGCCCGCCCTCCCTGCCCATGAAGGGCGACCGCGACCTGCTCTACCGGGCCTTCTACAACCTCATCGCCAACGCCATGCAGGCCATGGAGGCCCAGGGCGGCGGCCGCATCCTGGTGCAGGGGTCCCTGGACCAGGACGCCGTGCGCGTGAGCGTCACGGACTCGGGCCCGGGCTTTCCCGAGGACAGCCTGGAGCAGGCCAAGGACCCCTTCTTCACCACCCGGGACAACGGCACGGGCCTGGGCCTGGCCATCGTCAACAGCATCGTGGAATCCCACGGCGGCAGGCTGACCCTGTCCAATTCCCCCGAAGGCGGGGCCAGGGTGGACATCGCCTTCCCGCACCGGTAAGAATGCCCCGGGGCCCAAGGCCCCGGACGAGGTTCCATGCCTGACCACATTCTGATCCTGGACGACGAGCGCAACTACCTGCTCATCCTGCAGACCATCCTCGAGGAGGAGGGCTACAAGGTCACGGCCTTGAACGACCCCGAGACCGCGCTCACCTTCCTGGGCGAGTCCGAGGTGGACGTGCTCGTCACGGACATGAAGATGCCCCGGCTCACGGGCCGCGAGGTCCTGGAACACGTCAAGAAGGGCTACCCGCACATCCCGGTGCTCATCATGACCGCCTTCGGCAGCATCGAGAGCGCGGTGGAGGCCATGAAGCTCGGGGCCTTCGACTACATCACCAAGCCCTTCTCCAACGAGGAGCTGCTCCTTTCGCTGTCCAAGGCCGTGCAGTTCGCCCGCTCCCAGCGCGAGAACCGCATGCTCCGCGAGCAGATCGCCGAGCGCTTCGCCCTGGGCAACATCATCGCCCGGGCCAAGCCCATGCTCCAGATCCTCGGCATGGTCCAGCGGGCCGCGCCCACCAAGAGCACCGTGCTCATCACCGGCGAGTCCGGCACGGGCAAGGAGCTCATCGCCAAGGCCATCCACCAGGCCTCCCCGCGCAAGGACGGGCCCTTCGTGGCCGTGAACTGCATGGCCTTCGGCGCGGGCGTGCTCGAGTCCGAGCTGTTCGGCCACGAGAAGGGCTCGTTCACCGGGGCCGTGTCCCGGCACCGGGGCCGCTTCGAGATGGCCGACAAGGGCACGCTCTTCCTGGACGAGATCGGCGAGCTGTCCCACGACCTCCAGGTCAAGCTCCTGCGCGTGCTCCAGGAGCGCACCTTCGAGCGCGTGGGCGGCAGCGAGCTCATCGAGGTGGACATCCGGGTGGTGGCCGCCACCAACAAGGACCTCCAGCAGGCCGTCAAGGACGGGACCTTCCGCGAGGACCTCTTCTACCGGCTCAACGTGGTCAGCCTGCCCCTGCCGGCCCTGCGCGAGCGGCGCGAGGACATCCCGATCCTGGCCGCCCACTTCCTGCACAAGTACTCCAAGGAGGCCGGCCGCGAGTTCAAGGGCTTCACGCCCTCGGCCACGGACTACCTCACGGCCTTCGAGTGGCCGGGCAACGTGCGCCAGCTGGAGAACGTCATCGAGCGCTGCGTGGTCCTGGCCCCGGGCGAGTTCATCGACGCCGAGGACCTGCCGCCGGAGATCAAGGACGAGGAGTCCCAGTTCAAGAGCGCCGTGGACCTCCTGCCCATCAAGCTGGACCTGGCCCAGACCCTGGACAAGATCGAGGCCGCGGTGATCCGCCGCGCCCTGGTGCGCTGCGATTTCGTCCAGTCCCACGCCGCGGACCTCCTGGGCCTGTCCAAGAGCAACCTCCAGTACAAGCTCAAGAAGTACAACCTCGCGGGCAAGTAGGCCCGGAACCCCATGAGCCTGCTGGTCCCGGTCCATCTGCCCGCCGATGTCCTGCCCGGCGGTCTGGCCGAGTTTTCCGGGCACCTGGACGCGGCCCCGCCCGCCCCGGCCGGGGACTACGTGCTGCGCGCCGAGACCGGGGCCGAGCCCCGGGCCTGCGTCTCGCCCCTGCTCAAGGGCCTGAACATCCTGCGCGAGAGCCGCACGGGCGGCGTGCCCCGGCTCTGGCTCGGCTCGGCCTGGACCCGGGAGTTCTACCTGCACCTGCACCGGCTCATCCGGGGCCTGCCCGCCCCGCGGTGCATCGTGCTCTCCCCGCCGCGCATCGCGGACTGCCCCACCCTGGTGGAGTTCCTGGCCCTGTACCGGCCCCTGGAGGCCGAGCTGGCCCGGCGGCGGCCCGGCACCCGGCTGCTCCTGGAGAACCGCTGCGTGGAAACCCCGGACGAGCCCCAGTTCCTGGTGGCCCGCATCCAGGACCTGGTGGGCCTGGCCCGGGCCGTGGACAGCCAGGGCCTGACCCTGGCCCTGGCCCTGAACCTGCCCCAGCTCTTCCGGGCCCACTTCGGGGAGAAGCCGCCCACGGCCCGCCAGGTGGAGGAGGTCCTGACCTCCCTGCGCAGCTGCGCCCCGGCCGTGGCCGCCCTGCGGCCTCTGGCCGACCCCGACGGCCTGTTCGGCTCGCCCGAGCTGACCCGGGCCGCCCTGGTCCGGCTGCGCGAGATTCTGAGCGACGGCCGCAGGCGCCACCTTCTGCCCGCGGACCATCCCGAGCCCGCGGCGGGCATGGCCGCCCTGCGCCGGGCCGGGTTCACGGCCGCGTCCGAGGCCCAGACCCCAACCCCCTGAGCCCGCCATGTCCCGGCTGTACCTTTCTCCGCCGCACCTGAGCGGGGCCGAACTGGAGCAGGTCCAGGAGGCCTTCGCCTCCAACTGGGTGGCCCCCCTGGGGCCCAAGGTGGAGGCCTTTGAGCGGGCCTTTTCCGAAATCTGCGGCCAGGCCCACTGCGCCGCCACCGTGAGCGGCACCGCGGCCATGCACCTGGCCCTGCGCCTGCTGGGCGTGGGCCCCGGCGACCTGGTCCTGGCCTCCAGCCTGACCTTTGTGGCCAGCGTGAGCCCGGCCGCGCAGCTGGGGGCCGAGCCCGCGTTCGTGGACAGCGATCCCGCCACCTGGAACATGGACCCGGACCTCCTGGCCGAGGCCCTGGCCGAGCTCACCAGCCAGGGCCGCCGGGTCAAGGCCGTGATCCCCACGGACCTCTATGGCCAGTGCGCGGACTACGACCGGCTTCTGGCGGTCTGCGAGGCCTTTGACGTGCCCCTGGTGGCCGACGCGGCCGAGGCCGTGGGCGCGACCTACAAGGAGCGGCACGCGGGCGGCGGAGCCCGGGCAGCGATCTACTCCTTCAACGGCAACAAGATCATCACCACGGGCGGCGGCGGAATGCTCGCCTCGGACGACGAGGAGCTCATCCGCGAGGCCCGGCGGCTCTCGCAGCAGGCCCGGGACCCGGCCCCGCACTACGAGCACTCCACGCTCGGCTACAACTACCGGCTGAGCAACGTGCTGGCCGCCATCGGCCTGGGCCAGCTGGCGGTCCTGCCCGAGCGGGTGGCCCGGCGGCGGGCCATTTTCGAGGAGTACCGCGAAATCCTGGGGCAGACCCCGGGGCTCGCCTTCGTGCCCGAGGCGGCCTACGGCCGGTCCAACCGCTGGCTCAGCGTGGTCCTGGTGGACCGCGAGGTCTTCGGCGCGGGCCCCGAGGAGCTGCGCCAGGCCCTGGAGGCCCGGGACATCGAGGCCCGGCCCGTGTGGAAGCCCCTGCACCTCCAGCCCGTGTTCGCCAAAGCCCGGGTCTTTGGCGGGGCCGTGAGCGAGGACCTGTTCGCCCGGGGCCTGTGCCTGCCCTCGGGCTCGGCCATGACCCGGGCCGACGTGGAGCGGGTCTGCGCCGGCCTGCTGGCCGCGGCCGGGAGGGGCTGATGCGCGCGCCCCTGGCCAATGCGCGCAACCCGCGCTTCTGGGCCATGGCCTGCGCCGACGCCGGGCTGTTCGCCGCGAGCCTCTGGCTGGCCTACGCCCTGCGCTTCGACTTCGCCCTGCCCCCGGAGTTCGCGGCCCAGGCCGCCGGGCTCCTCCCCTGGGCCGTGCCGCTCAAGACCGCGTTCTTCCTGTCCGGCGGCCTGTACCGGGGCATGTGGCGCTACACCGGGCTCGCCGACCTCTGGCGGCTGGTGCGGGTCACGGCCCTGGCCGAGGCCGCGCTGGTCCTGGGCATCCTCTACGCCACGGGCTTCGCGGGCGTGCCGCGCAGCGTGTTCGCCCTGGACTGGGTCCTGACGCTCGGCGCCGCCGCGGGCCTGCGCCTGGGCATCCGCACGCTCTACGCCCGGGGTCCGGCCCGCCGGGCCCCGGAGCCGGGCGCGCCGCTGCGGCGGGTGCTGGTCATCGGCGCGGGCCGGGCCGGGGAGCTGGTGGCCCGGGAGGTCCTGGGCAACGCAGGCTTGCGCTGCCGGGTCCTGGGCTTCTTGGACGACGACCCGGCCAAGCGCGGCCGGACCCTGCACGGCCTGCCCGTGTTCGGGCCCGTGGCCGAGCTCGCGGCCGTGGCCGCCCGCGAACGCGCCGAGGAGGTCTTCATCGCCGTGTCCCGGGCCACGCCCCAGGAGATGCGGGCCATCCTGGAGGCCAGCGCGGCCTCGGGCCTGGCCCACAGGATTTTGCCGCCCCTGGGCGAGATCATGGACGGCCGGGTGCTCACCACCCTGCGGCCCGTGGACTACCGGGACCTCCTGGGCCGCACCGAGGTGCGCCTGGACGAGCAGGGCATCCGGGCCGCGCTGGCGGGTCGCACCGTGCTCGTCACGGGCTGCGGCGGGTCCATCGGCGCGGAGCTCCTGCGCCAGATCGTGCGCTTCGGGCCGGGCCGGCTCGTGCTGGTGGACCAGGGCGAGTACAACCTGTTCCGCGTCCAGCAGGAACTTGCGCAGGAGCTGGGCTTCCGGGACTTCGCGCCCGTGCTCGGCAGCGTGGCCGACGCCGCGCTCATGGAGCGGGTCTTCGCCGCGCACCGGCCCCAGGTGGTCTTCCACGCCGCGGCCTACAAGCACGTGCCCATGCTCGAGGAGAATCCCTGGCAGGCGGCGGCCAACAACGTGCTCGGCTCGCGCACGGTCATGGCCGCGGCCCGGGCCCACGGGGCCGAGCGCTTCGTGCTCGTGTCCACGGACAAGGCCGTGCGCCCGGCCAGCGTCATGGGGGCCTCCAAGCGGGTCACCGAGCTTTTGATGCGCTGCTTCGAGGGCGGGCCCACGCGGTTCATGGCCGTGCGCTTCGGCAACGTGGTGGGCTCCAGCGGCTCGGTGGTGCCGCTGTTCCTCCGCCAGATCGAGCGCGGCGGGCCCGTGACCGTGACCCACCCCGAGGCCCGGCGCTACTTCATGAGCACGGCCGAGGCCGCCCAGCTCATCCTCCAGGCCGGGGCCATGGGCCGGGGCGGCGAGATCTTCGTCCTGGACATGGGCGAGCAGGTGCACATCGCGGACCTGGCCCGCGACCTCATCCGGCTTTCGGGCAAGGAGCCGGGCCGGGACGTGGAGATCGCCTTCACCGGCCTGCGGCCCGGCGAGACCCTGAGCCAGGAGCTGTTCAGCGAGGACGAGGGCGTGGTCCGCACCGAGCACGAAAAGATCCTGGTCCTGGGCCGCAGGGACGGGACCGAGCCCGGGGCCGGGGAGGTGGCGCGGGGGGTGGAGCGGCTGCTCCTGGCCGCCCGGGACCTGGACGGCGAGGCGGTGCGCGCGGCCCTGCGCGACCTGGTGCCGGAATACGCCCCGCCTCCGGACTGAGACCGGCCCGCAAGGCCCCGGAGCGCCAAGGTCCTGTGGGACTTTTATGGTCCCGTCATGATATTTCTTGATAATCCAATACTGTTGCGCTAAAACTCCCTGTATACGTGGAGCTTGGCCGCTGCATCCGGCGGCCGGGGTCCCCGGTTTCCAACATCTTGGGAGCCTTTGAGAATGTCCGGGAATTGCGTGTTTTGCCAGATCGTGGCCGGGAAGATTCCCTGCGCCAAGCTCTACGAGACCGAAACGGTCCTCGCCTTCCTGGACATCGCGCCGGTGCGCAAGGGCCACGCCCTGGTCCTGCCCAAGGCCCACCACCCGACCCTCTGGGACCTGCCCGCGGGCCTCGGAGAGGATCTGCTGGCGGCCATGCAGGCCGTGGGCCGGGCGGTCATGGCCGCCACCGGGGCCGAGGGCCTCAACGTGGGCATGAACAACCATGCGGCGGCGGGGCAACTGGTGCCCCACGCCCATTTTCATCTCATCCCCCGCCACGGCGGCGACGGGCTCTCCCTCTGGGCCCAGTCGACCTACGCCGGGCAGGAGGAGATGACCGGGCTGGCCCAGGCCATCCGGGCCAAGATCTGAGAGCGACGGGCCGCAGGCCCTGAAGGAGGCGACATGAGCGGTCAGACCCTGACCAAGGCCGGCATCGTGGACTACATCTACGAGAAGACCGACAAGAACCGCGCCGAGATCAAGGAGCTGGTGGAGATGGTCCTGGACCTCATGAAGCAGTCCATCAAGAAGGACCACGCCCTGCTCGTGAGCGGTTTCGGCAAGTTCGAGGCCTATCCCAAGAAGGCCCGCAAGGGCCGCAACCCGCAGACCAGCCAGACCATCACCCTGCCGCCGCGCAAGGTCGTGGTCTTCCGTCTGTCCCGCAAGTTCCGGGCCGAGCTGAATCCCTAGTCGGCCGTGACGTAGCCCGAGGGGAACTCCCCCTTGAGGGCCTTGAGCGCCGACTCGGCCGCGGCCTTGTCCGGGAAGCTCCCGGCCTGGACCCGGTAGAGGACCTTGCCGCCGGTCTCGGCGCGCACCTGGCGCGACCCGCCGAAGCCCTGGGCCTTGAGCCGCTTCACCAGCTTCTCGGCGTTCTCCGGGCTGGCGAACGATCCCACCTGCACGAAATACTTGCCGCCGGCGGCCTTGGCTTTGGCCGGGGCCGCCTCCTTTGTCGCGGCGGCCTGCTGCTTGGCCGGAGGCGCGGCGGCCGGCTTGGCCTGGGGCTTGGCCGGGGCCTTGGTCTTGGCCGAGGCCTTGTCCTGCTTGGCGGCCTTCTTCTTGGCCGAGGCCGGAGCCGCGGCCTCGTCGGCCGTGACCATGTCCTCGGGGCTCACCGCGTCCTCGTCGGCCTGGGCCTGGACCTGGGGAGCGGGCCGGGCGGCCGCTGCCTTGACCTTTTTCGCGGCCACCTTCTGGGCCGCCTTGCCCTTGGGCCGGTCCAGGACCCGCAGGCCCACCTTGGCCGTGCCGCTGTCGAGCATGCCCAGCTGCTCGGCGGCCGAGCGCGAGACATCGATGACCCGGCCGTTGAACGGGCCGCGGTCCGTGATGATGACCACGGCGCGCTTGCTGTTGTCCAGGTTGGTGACCTCGACCTTGGAGCCCACGGGCAGGTTGGGGTGGGCCGCGGTGAGGCCGCCCTTGCCCTGGCCGGGCAGGTCGGTCCAGGAGGCCTGGCCGGTCTGGTCAAAGGCGTCCTTGCCCAGATTCTGCTTGAGCGTGGCCAGGTCGTGGTCCGAGAGCTCGCTCTCCCGGGCGCGGGCCGCGGCCAGGGGGCCGGACGGCGCGGGCGAGGCCTTGGCCGCCTTGGCCGGTGTGTCGGAGGCGGCTGCGGGCCGCTCGGCCGTGGCGGGTTCGTCGGAGATCTGGCGGGTGGCGCATCCGGCAACGAGCAACAGGCCCAGCAGCAGGCCTGGGACGAGGGCGCGGATTTTCATGACAACACCTTGGTTTCCTTAATCTCTTTACTCTTTCTAGATTTTCTCGAAGCTAGCGGAAAACCGGCGATCCCGCAAGCCCGGCGCTGCGGGTCCGCCGCGCCGGGCAAAAAAAAGACCCCCGGCGGGCGGGCCGGGGGTCCGGGGCGCGGGAGGGACTGCCCGCGCGACAGTGGAAGTGCTATTCTTCCTCGACCGTGATGGCGCCCTGCTCGCAGGACTCCACGCAGGACTCGCAGCCCACGCACTCCTCGACGTTGACCACGGCGGCCTTCTCGTTCTGGAGCTCATAGACTTCGGAGGGGCAGATGTCCACGCAGCTGCCGCAGCCGATGCACTTTTCCTCATCAACGGTGACTTTGTAACCCATGGCTGACTCCTCGACAGAGTTAGAGATTAAACGCACCCGAATCCGAGGCTCTGACCCCGGATCAATACCCGCCTGAGAGGGACGGAAAGACTGGTTCAGCGTATCGCCCCCGGGGACCCCTTACCAGAAAAACCCTGGCGCAGGCAATGGGGGCGGCCGGACTTCACGAGCCGGCAGGTGCTCCTGGAAGTCCGGCAGGTTAGCCTGGAAACCCGGGCCGAGCCTTGCCCAGGAACCGGCTTTCACATAGACTGCCCCCATGCTCCCAAGGCCCCGGCTCTTCCTCCTCTGCGTCCTCCTGCTGGCGGCCTGTTCCGCCCGGACTCCGGGCGCCCCGGCCCCGGCCCCGGACGCCGCCCGGCTGGAGGGCCCGGCCGAGACCCTGCCGTCCCTGCTGTTCCGCTCCCGCCAGGTGCGGGCCTTCAACGAGGACCTGCTGTACACCCCGCCGCCCGAGAGCGCCCTGGGCCAGTACGCCTTCCAGCTCGTGCGCGAGCCCGCCACCCTGATCCTCTTCGACCAGGCCACGGCCTTCCAGGCCACGGACGAAAGCCTGGCCGTGGCGCTCTCCGACGGCACGGTGCGGCTGTTCGGCGAGCAGGCCTGCGCGGGCCTGACCCTGCCCGGCGGCCCCGCGGCCCTGGTCTCCTGGCTGCCGGACTCGCGCTTCCTGGCCGCGGCCACGGCGGACCGCGAGACCCTGGTGGTGGCGGATGCCGAGGACGGCTCTGTGGAGGGAAAACGCACGCTCAAGGGCCGGATTACGGCCCTGGCCGTGTCGCCCTCAGGGGCCTGGCTGGCGGCCGCGGACGAGACCAACACGCTCTGGGCCGGGCCCCCGGCCAAGGCCTTGCGGGAGCTGGGCAAGCTGCCCGGGCCCTGCCTGGCCCTGGGCTTCAGCCAGGGCGACGGCCTGCTCTGGGCGGCCTGCGCCGACGGTTCGGTGAGCGTGCGCACCCCGGAGGAGGGCCGGCTGATGAACGAATTCCGCGTGCCCGGCGGCCCGTTCGAGGCGGCCCGGTTCGCGGACGGCCAGGTGGAGTACAGCGGCCCGGGCGAACGCAGCGAGGCCGTGGACCTGGCCACGGGCAAGCCCTCGGGCCTGTCCCGCAAGGAGACCGGATTCAGCCTGAAGAACGGGCTCTTGACCTACCGCACCTGGTACAACGCGCCCCTGCAGAAGCTCCTGCCCGGCGGCACGCCCGTGGGGGTGGAGTATTCCGGGGAGCGGGACCTGCTGCGGGTGCGCGAACCCGGCGGGAGCCTGCGCTGCTTCGCGGCCAAGGGCGCCCGGCCCGGCGCGTCCGCGCCCTGCGAGGAGGCCCGGGACTGGACCGCCGGGGACCTGGACCAGGACGGCCGGTTCTGCCGCAAGGGCCGCTGCTATGCCGTGGCCGACCGCGTGTTCCAGCTGGAGCACGCCCGTCTGCTCTGCCGCTTCGTGCCCGGCCAGGGCTTCTATCTCTGGTGGATCCGGGCCGAGCGGCCCAACAGCGCCAACCCGCTCCAGGGCCATTTGCCGGTGCGCGAGACCCTGGACCCGGATGAGACCGTGCGCTGGATACCGCTCAACCCGCCCTCGAATCTTCCGTAGGCCGTTGAAAATTCCCCGTCCGCGGCGTTGCCGCGCACGGTCCAGACCCTCACGCAGGTTCACTGCGCTGCGGCCCTGGACCGTGCTCGCGCCTTGCGGCCGGGTTTTTTGAACGGCCCCAGGGATCAGGACCTGTCTGTGTTGCTGCCCAAAAATTCCGGCATGGTGGCCGAGCCCGGCGCGGTCACGCCCCGGCCCGAGAGCACGCAGCCCAGGGTGCGCCAGAGGATGCGCGCGTCCAGGCCCAGGGAATGGTGCTCCACGTACCAGACATCCAGCTCGAAGCGCTCCTCCCAGGCGAGGGCGTTGCGGCCATGCACCTGGGCCCAGCCCGTGATCCCGGGCCGCACCTCCAGCCGCCGGGCCTGGCGCGGCGTGTAGCGGCCGAGATACTCCGGCAGCAGGGGCCTGGGACCCACCAGGCTCATGTCCCCGCGCAGCACGTTCCAGAGTTCCGGCAGCTCGTCCAGGGAACTGGCCCGCAGGAAACGGCCCAGCCGGGTCAGGCGTTCGCTGTCCGGGCCCGGGCCATGGCGCATGGTGCGGAGCTTGTACAGGGTGAAGGCACGGCCGCGCAGCCCGCTGCGGGTCTGGCGAAAGAGCACGCCCGGGCCCAGGTCCAGGCGCACGGCCAGGGCCGCCAGGCCCAGAACCGGGGCGCAGAGCGCGGCAAGGATCAGGCCCAGGGCCAGGTCCAGGAACCGTTTCATGCGAGTCCCAGGAAGGCCAGGATCTGGGCGTTCACGCTCCGCACGTCGAAGCGCTCCTCGGCCAGGGTCCGGCTGGCCGCGCCCATGTCCGGAATGCGCCCGGGGTTGAGGATGAACTGCTCCATGGCCTTGGCCAGGGCGCCCGGGTCCCGGGGCGGCACGAGGAACCCGTTGCGGCCCGGCACCACGGTCTCGCAGCATCCGGGCACGTCCGTGGTGATCACGGGCCGGGCCATGGCCATGGCCTCCAGCAGGGAGTGGGGCAGGCCCTCGCGGTAGGCCGAGGCCAGGACCACCACCGAGGCCCGCCGCAGCTCGGGCCGCACGTCGTCCACGGCCGGGACGAAGGTCACCGCGCCCTCCCGGGCCCAGGCCGCCAGCCGGGCCCTGGGCACGGCCCCGGGGCCGGTCTCCAGCGGGCCGCAGGCCCGGAACTCCGCGGCCGGGTACTGGGCCTTGAGCGTGCGTGCGGCCTCCACGAATTCGGGCAGGCCCTTGGCCAGGAGCATGCGGGTGAGGGTCAGGAACACGGGCCCGCCCTCCACCGCGTCCGGGAGCACGGGCTCGGCCGGGGCGAAGTGCTCCAGGTCCACGCCCGAGCCCGCGGTGACCAGCGCGGCCTGGCCCGGCCGGAGCAGGCCCAGGCGCAGGAACAGGTCCCGGTCGTCCTGGTTCTGGAAGAGCAGGCCGTGGCAGGCGGGCAGGCTGCGGCGAAACAGGGCGCGCGCGGCCAGGTTCAGGGCCCGGCGGCCCAGCCCGGGGCGCTCGCGCTTCAGGAAAAAGGCCCGGCCCAGGCCGGTGATCAGGGCGTAGATCCGGGGCACTCCGGCCTGGCGCGCGGCCAGGGAGCCCCAGATCACGGCCTTGGCCGAGGAGGACAGGACCAGGTCCGGGGAGAGGAGCCGCAGGGCCCGGCGCAGGGCCGCCAGGGTGCCCAGGTCGGCCAGGGGGTTGAGCCCGGCCCGGCGCAGGGGGATGGGCTGGAAGTCCACGCCCATCCGGGCCAGCTCGTGACGCGCGCGGGGGTCGTCGTCCGGGGCCAGGGCCGTGACCCGGTGCCCGGCGGCCAGCATGGCCCGCAGAAGCGGGCCGCGCAGGCGCGGCAGGGAGGGGGAATATCCGGCCAGGAATGCGATGTTCACGGCGTTGCCCTCACATCCAGCGTTCCAGCCAGGCCTGGAGCATGAGCACGTTCCAGAGCCGCTGCTGCCGGTCGCGGCGTCCGGAGAGGTGCTCGTCCAGGGCGGCCTGCACGGGCTCGGGCTGGAGCAGGCCCTGGCGCCGCAGCCGGGCCGGGTCCAGCAGGGCCCGGGCCCAGTTCCTGAGCGGCCCGCGCAGCCAGGAGTCCAGGGGCAGGCCGAAGCCGGTCTTGGGCCGGTCGAAGAGCCCGGCGGGGACAAAGCGCTGGAGGATGCGGCGCAGGATGCGCTTGCCCTGGCCCCCGGTCACCTTCATGGACAGGGGCAGCCGCCAGGCCATGGCCGCCACCCGGTGGTCCAGGAAGGGCGCGCGGGGCTCCAGGCTCGCGGCCATGGCCGCCCGGTCCATCTTGACCAGCACGTCGTCGGGCAGGTAGCAGGCCGCGTCCAGAAACTGCATGGCTCCGGTCAGGTCCTGGCCCTGGGGCCAGAGGTCGCTGCGCTCCAGGAGGGTCTGCGGGGCCCGGTGGTCCAGGAGCAGGGCCTGGGGCCTGGGCCAGACCGTCACCAGCCTGCGGTAGAGGTCCCCGGGTCCCGAGGCGGGCAGGGCCTGGGCCAGCTTGTGCAGCTTGAGCCCGGGGTTGCGCGGGGCCCGCGGCAGGCGGCCCAGCAGGGTGTCCCAGACCCCCGGGGGCACGGCCCGGATCCCGGCGGCCAGGATGCGGCGCAGGGGCCTGGGGGCGTGCCCCAGCCCGCGCCACAGGGGCGGGCCCCAGACGTGGCGGTTGTACCCGGCGAAGAGCTCGTCCCCGCCGTCGCCGGTGAGGCAGACCGTGACCTGCCGGCGTATCAGCCGGGCCACCAGGGCCGTGGGCAGCATGGAGGCGTCGCCCAGGGGCTCGTCGAAGATCTCCGGCAGCCCGGCCACGGCCTCCAGGGCCTGGCCCGGGGCCAGGAACAGGGCGTTGTGGTCCGTGCCCAGGGCCCGTGCCAGGCGGGCGGCCTCGCGGCCCTCGTCATAGGCCGCCTCGGCAAAGGTCACGGTGAAGGTCTTCACCGGCCGGGGGCTCTGGGCCTGCATCAGGGCCGTGACCAGGGAGGAGTCGATGCCGCCGGAGAGCAGCGCGCCCAGGGGCACGTCCGCGCGCATCTGGCCGAGCACCGCGTCCCGGAGCAGGGCCTCCAGCTCGATGGAGGCCTCCTCCTCGGACCCGGTGAACGGCTCGGCCAGGCCGCGTTCCACGCTGTCGGCCAGGGACCAGTAGGCCTGGGGCTCGGGCAGGCCGTCCTGTTCCGGGGTCAGCCGCAGGAGACATCCCGGGGGCAGCTTGCGCACGTCCCGGTAGATGGAGCGCGGGGCGGGCACGCAGGACAGGCGCAGGTACAGGGCCAGGGCCTCGTGGTCCAGGTCCGGGCTGATCCCGGGCAGGGCGCGCAGGGCCTTCAGTTCCGAGGCAAAGGCGAACAGGCCGCCGAGCAGGCCGTAGTACAGGGGCTTTTCGCCCATGCGGTCGCGGGCCAGGGTCAGGGTGCGCTCGCGGGCGTCCCAGAGGGCCAGGGCGAACATGCCCCGGGAGCGGTCCAGGGCCGTTTCCAGGCCCCAGGCGGCCACGGCCTCGAGAAAGGTCTCGGTGTCCGAGGTGCCGCGCCAGCCCGGGAATCCGGGGCTCGTTTCCAGGAGGCGGCGCAGTTCCGGGAAGTTGTAGATCTCGCCGTTGAGGACGAGCGTCAGGCGGCCGTCGCCCGTGGCCATGGGCTGGGCCCCGGCCCGGGACAGGTCGATGATCGCCAGGCGGCGGTGGCCCAGGGCCAGGCCCGCGCCCGCGTCCACGAACAGGCCTTCGTCGTCCGGGCCGCGATGGGCCAGGGCCAGGCTCATGCGCCGCGCCAGGCCGCGCAGGGCCTCGGCCGGCAGGGCGCGCTTGGGGTCCAGGACCCCGGCGATGCCGCACATGGCGAAAGTGTACAGGCCCGGAGCGGGCCGGGCAACGCTTTTCGGGTCCCGGGCTCAGGCGCCCCGGGACAGGGCCAGGGCCAGGGCCGTGGAGAGCTTGACCAGTTCGGCGTTGCCCTTGCGGATGGTGGCCGCGAAGCGCCGGGCCAGGAGGAGCAGAAGGCGGTTGGCCAGCAGGGGTTCGCGCTCGGTGAGGCCGAAGAAGCGGGTCCGGTCCGTGCGCAGGAACTCGGCGTCCTCCAGGACCGTGACCGTGGCCGAGCGGGTGTCCTGGTCGATGAGGGCGATCTCGCCGAACACCGGATGGAGGCTGCCGTCCAGGGTGGCCAGGACCTTGCGGGGGTTGTCCACCACGGCCAGGGGCAGGACCATGTCCTTGAGGAGCATGGACTTGGTCACCCGGACCCGGCCGCTGACGAGCACGAACATCTCGTCCCCGGACTGGCCCTCCTCGATGAGCACCGCGCCCGCGGGCAGCTTGAGGTGGTCGAAGATGTCCTGGACCGCGGCCAGCCATTCCGGAGGAAAGCCCTCGAACAGGGGGATCTTGCTCCAGTCCAGGGTGTCCAGGTTCATTGGGCGGCTCCGGGTTTGATGTAGAGGACCGCGTCGTAGGCGGCCAGGGGTTCGGCGTCCGGCGGGTTGATGAGCACCCGGGGGCCCTGCTGGCCCAGGCGGGTGTCCCGGCCGGAGTTCTGGAACAGCTCCAGGATGAAGCTGTCCAGGGCCTGGCCCTCGTCCAGGATGTCGTCCAGGGCCAGGGCCCGGGAGACCTGGCACAGGGCCAGGGGCAGGGAGCCGTCGGACCCGCGCATGGCGCTGGTGAGCCCGCCCCAGGTGCGGGCCTTGTCCTCGGCGGACAGGCTGCGGAACTCCAGGAGGTTCTTGCCGCGCAGGCCCAGCAGGCCCTGGAGAAAGGCCCAGACCGACTGGTTGGAGCCCATGAGCCCCAGGACCCGGCTGGCGATCTCGCCGCGGATGAGCGCCTCGGTGGCCCCGGCGCGCAGGAGGTGCTTGCGGTTCTCGGCCAGGACCACCTCGCAGTACAGGGGCACGTCCTTGTTCTGCTCGCGCACGGCCAGGGCGGCGTAGAGGGTCTGCTGGTCGGCTTCCTTGGGCTCCAGGCCCTCCTGGGACAGGACATAGACCACCTTGGCGGCCTGGGGCCGGGCGCGGTGGACCACGTTCTCCTGGGCGATGCTGCCCCAGACGAACTCCAGACGGTCGCCCAGGGCCAGCTGGTAGGCCACCTGGTCGCGGGCCTCCGGGGGCAGGCTGTTGACCAGGACCAGGGCCCGGTCCTTGAGCAGCCCGGCCTCGTCCATGCCCTTGACCAGGTCCAGGGCGAATCCGTTCCAGCCCATGACCACGATGTGTCCGACCTTCTTCACGGCGAGCAGTCCTTTGCGTTTCTGGGCCTTGCGCTCCACCAGGAGGGAGGCCAGGTTGCCGGTGAGGGTGGAAACCAGGCCGATGCCGCTGACCATGACCAGAAGCCCCATGAGCCGGCCGCCGGTGGTCACCGGGACCACGTCGCCGTAGCCCACCGTGGTGAGCGTCACCACGGTCCACCAGAGGGCGGTGAAGATGTCCTCGCCGCGGCCTTCGCGCTCGAACCAGGAAAAGCCCAGGGACCCAGCGGCCAGCACCAGGGCGATGCACAGGACGAGCTTGGCGGTGGTCGATGAGAGCCAGGCCGGAAGTTTCATGGGCGCTCCGAAAAGCTTATTTATTCCAGCATAGCAGAGCGCGGGGCGGAGTCAACGAGGGCCCCCGTCCGCGGCGGGCGGGCAAACAAAAAGGCGCCTTGCCTTGCGGCAGGGCGCCTTTTGTTTTCGAGCCGTGGGCTAAATTAGAAACCGTAGCCCAGCTGGGTCCGGATGGAGCCCGGCAGCACCGCGGTGGCGGCGGGGTCGGACTTCTTCTTGGACTTGCCGGCCATCTGCCGGGCGGCCTTGGCTTCGTCCAGCGTGAAGTCACGCGGGATGGCGAAGTTCTGGCCGGGGTAGATGAGGTTCGGGCTCTTCTTGATCTGGGCGCGGTTGGCCTTGTAGATCAGGGGCCACATGAACGGGTCGTTGTAGATCTGCTTGTACTCGGAAATCCACCACAGGCACTCGCCCTTCACCACGGTGTGGGAAGTAGGCAGCTTGCGGTACTCCTGGTCATAGAGTTCCGCAGGCGTGAGCACCTTCTCCGCCTTGGCCGGAGCCGGTTCGGGCTGAGACTTCACCTTTTTGGCGCAGCCCCAGGCGAAAGTCAGGCTGACAATCAAGGCCAGCAACACGAGCTTCTTCATACCAACATGCCTCCTCATTTGGAAACCCAGTGAAAACCCAGAGTATACCTCTCCATCGCAATGTCAAGAATTGTACCGGGCCCTCCAATTATCAATAATTTTTTTCTCCTGCAATACCAAAGTCTCGGAGGGATTCAGTTGGAGCGCCTTGCCCACCGCGGCCTCGGCCTCCTCCATCCAGCCCCCCTGGCGCAGGCTTTGGCTGGCCAGAACATACATCAATTCCGGCTGGTTGCCATAGATGCCCGCAAGCAGGGCCGGGTACTCCTCGCCGAAAACGCCGCGCACCAGGTCGTTCTGCGCCACGAGGAGACGGGCCAGTAGCATGTTCCCCCGGTGCCTTGCAAGATATACCGGGAGCAATTGCCGGCACTTGGCCAGGATGAAGCGGATGCGGCCGATCTCCCGGCGCATGCTCTCCTCGGTCTGGTGGAGCACCTGGAACAGCTCCCCGGCCACGTCCTTGGCGGCCTGGGGCAGGTCCCCGCGGTCGCGCATCTCCCGGAACCAGGGGGCGTAGTTGGTTTTCTGGTAGGCGTCCTCCAGGAGCTTGATGGTCTCGTGGAAGATGTAGCCCATGCCCCAGTCCAGGAAGCGGCCCTCCAGGGGCCCGTCGGGGTCGTTGCGGAACACGTGGTGGGCCGTGTCCTTGAGCCGCCACAGGAGGCCCTTGTTCATCTCCGAGCCGAGCAGGTTGCGCAGGACCTCGTGGCTCACCAGGCCCTCTTCGTCGAAGCGCCGGAACTGCGCCGAGAGCTCGCGGCTGGCCAGGCAGAAGTTGCGGAACACGTCGCGCACGAACTCGGGCAGCTTGGCCCGGATCCAGGTCTTGGACATGGGTTATCTCCTGCCCCGGTCGGCCTTGCGGGCCAGACGGCAGAGTTCGGCCAGGCGGCTGTCCACCCGCTCGTAGAGGCTGCCCTTGGAAAAGCGGCCGTTCCTGCCGCGCCTGCCCGCGGGCAGGCCGGTGAGGAGCTGGAGCGCCTCGTCGATGTGGCGCACGGGATAGATCCGGAACAGGCCCTTGTCCACGGCCGCCAGGATCTCTTCCTTGAGCATGAGGTGCGGGGTGTTGTCCGCGGGCAGGATCACGCCCTGCCGGCCGGTGAGCCCGCGGCGGCGGCAGACCTCGAAGAAGCCCTCGATCTTGCGGTTGACCCCGCCCACGGCCATGACCGCGCCGGACTGGCTCACCGCGCCGGTGAAGGCGTAGGCCAGGTCGATGGGCGTGCCCGCCAGGGCCGAGAGCAGGGCGGCCAGCTCCGCGCCCGAGGCCGAGTCGCCCTCGATGCCCGCGTAGCTCTGTTCGAAGCACAGGCTGCCGGTGAGCACCAGCGGCTTGTCCACGGCGAACAGGGCCAGGAGGTAGCTCTTCAGGATCATCATGCCCTTGGTGTGGATGGGCCCGCCCAGCTGGGCCTCGCGCTCCAGGTCCAGGATGCCGCCGTGGCCCACGCCCACGGTGCAGGATATCTGGTGCGGCAGGCCGAATTCGTAGTCCCCGAAGAGCGTCACCGAGAGGCCGTTGGCCCGGCCCACGGCCGAGCCGCCGGTGGCCACCTTGATGATCTCCCGGTCGTAGTCGGCCATGAACTCCTCTTCAAAGAGGTTCGAGCGGAAGTCGCGGGCGGCCACGGCCTCGGCCAGGTGTTTGGCCGAAACCATCTTTTTGCTCTGCATCCGGGCCACGGCCGCGGCCTCGATCATGCGCTCGCGCACCAGGGGGAAGGCCAGGGAGAGCTTGGTCTGGTCCTCGGCCAGGCGGCTGGCCTGGTCCACGAGCCCGGCCAGGGCCTCGCGGGAAAAGGGCGGCAATTGGGCCTCGCGCAGGATCCGGCCCAGGGTGCAGAGGTAGTTCCGGATGTTCCCGGCCGTGCGCGGGGCCGTGGGCTGGAGCTGGGCCTTGAGCTTGAAGAACTTCTGGAACCGGTCGTCGTTGTACAGGAGCTGCTCGTAGGTCTCGTCCGTGCCCACCAGGAGCACGGTGAGGTCCAGGGGGATGGGCTCGGGCTCGATGGTCCGGGCGCGCACCTGCTCCGGGTCCACCGGGTCCTCGATGCGCGAGGCCCCCAGGCGCAGGGCCCGCAGCAGGCCCTCCCAGGACGAGGGGTGGGAGAGCAGGTCCTCCATGTTCAGGATGAGGAAGCCCTTGTTGGCCCGGTGCAGGGCCCCGGCCCGGATCAGGGTGAAGTCGGTGTAGAGCGCGCCCATCTCGGCCTCGCGCTCGATGCTGCCCAGGAGGTTGAACGGCGTGGGGTTGCTCTCGATGACCACCGGAGCGCCCTGCTGCTGGCCGTTGTCCACGAACAGGTTGGCCTCGTAGCGGTAGAACACGTCGTCCACGGGCAGGGAGTCCTGGCCGTGGGCCTGGCCGTGCGGCTGGCCGTGGGCCTGGGCGTGGAGCTGGGCGCTGGACATCTGGGCCTGGGGCTCGCGCGGCAGGAACAGGTCCACGTTCTCCAGGAGGTCCTTTTCCACGGCCGCGAAGTGCTTGGCCAGCCGGGGTTCGAGCGCGCCGAACTCCTGGAGCACGGGGCCCAGGTGCTCCTCCATGGCGGCCTTGGCCATGGCCCGGTGCAGGGCGTTCTCCTCGCGCCGGAGGTCCTGCTCGTTCTGGCCCATGCGGCGCAGGTAGCGGCTGATGCGCAGCAAGAGCTCGTCGCCCCGGGACTTGAGGCGCTTCTTGGCCCCGGGCTCCATGGCCTCGTACTCGGCGTCGCCGATGGTCTTGCCGTTGACCACCGGGGTCAGGGTCAGGGCCCCGGTGTCGTCCATGTTCAGGTTGAAGTTCTGGCGGCCGGCCTCGTTCTCCATCTCGGTGAAGAGGTCCTCGCGCTTCTCGTTGTAGCGCTTGACCAGGGCCTCGCGCTGGCGGTGGAAGGACTCCTGGTCGAAACGGGCCGGGATGGTCCCGCGGATCTCGGTCATGGCCTTGGCCATGGCGGCCTTGAAGGCGCGGCCCCTGCCCGCGGGCAGGGAGATGGCCACGGGCCGGTCCGGGTCCTCGAAGTTGTAGAAGTAGAGCCAGTCCGGCGGGGCCGGGGCCTTGGCCGCCACCGGGGCCAGGAAGCGGCGGATGAAATAGGTCCGGCCCATATTGGCGTCGCCGGAGACATAGACGTTGTATTCCCGGCCGCGGATGCGCAGGGCCATGTTCAGGGCCTGGATGGCCCGGGGCTGGAACAGGGCGTGGCCGTTGCGCTCGGGGATCTCCCGGCTGTCGGTCCAGGGCACCCGTTCCGGGGCCAGGGTGGCCCGCAGCTTGTGCGGCGGCAGGGGCGTGGGTTTTTTTCTGGGCATAGGTTGGGTCGGAGAACGGCCGGTTCAGCGGGCCGCGCTCCAAAAAAAAGAATACGGCTTTTGCCTCGGCTTGTCACTAGGCCCCGCGGGCAATCACTCCGGCCGGAACCGGAGCGCGAAAGTCGCGCAGGGCGCCGTCATCGCGCAGGAAATACGCGTATAATCGCGCAGGGGAAGGGGCTTATGCGGGAACGTACCGGGTTGCGGGACCCTTGCCCTCCTTGCGCAGGAAGCCCCGAGCCACCAGGTCCTGGAGGTCGGCCTGGGCCGTGCGCGGGGCCACGCCCCCGGCCAGGGCCTCGTAGTCCGCGCGGCTGATCCGGCCGCGTTCGCGGATGCGCGGCAGGGCCGCGCGTTGCCGGGCGTTCAGGGTTTCGCCCGCGGCCTGGGGAGCGGCCGGGCCCAATCCGGCGGGCCGCTCCCGCCGGAACTCCAGGGGCAGGTCCCCGGGCTGCATTTCAAAGACCAGGTCCTCGGCCTGGATGACCTGCTCCTCGGCCATGGCCACGGCCCGGGTGATGCAGTTCTTGAGCTCGCGGACATTGCCGGGCCAGGGGGAGTCCTTGAGCTTTTCCAGGGCGCCCCGGGAAAAGCCCAGGCCGGCCTTGTTCATGGCCGCCGAGGCCTCGTTGAGGAAGTAGTTGGCCAACAGCGGGATGTCGATGGGCCGGTTGCGCAGGGCCGGGGTGTGGATGGTGATGACCTTGAGCCGGTAGAGCAGGTCCTCGCGGAACGAGCCGTCGCGCACCGAGCCCTCCAGGTCCGCGTTGGTGGCCGCGATGATCCGGGTGTTGAACGGGATCTCCATGTCGCAGCCCAGGGGCTGGATGACCCGCGAGGACAGGGCCCGCAGCAGGGCCAGCTGGACCCGGGGCGAGGCCGTGCCGATCTCGTCCAGGAACAGGGTCCCGCCGTCGGCGGCCAGGAACGCGCCCTTGCGGTCGTTCTTGGCCTCGGTGAAGGCCCCCTTCACGTGGCCGAACAGGGTGTCCATGAGCAGGTTCTCGTCCAGGGAGCCGCAGTTGATGGACACGAACGGACCCGTGCGGCGCATGCTCTGGTGGTGGATGGCGTTGGCCGTGAGCTCCTTGCCCGTGCCGGTTTCGCCGATCACGAGCACGTCGGCGTCCACGGCCGCGGCCTTGACGATCTGGTTCTTGAGGGCCTTCATGGCCGGGGACAGGCCCAGGATGTCCACGAACTTCTCGTGCTCGTCCTCGCCGCGCACGTCGAACTCCAGGGCCACCTTCTCGCGTTGGCGCACGCTCTTGAGGAACTCGTCCTTGAGCCGCAGCTCGTTGTGCTGGGTCTTCAGGGACATGATCAGCCGGTTCACGGCCAGGCGCAGGTGCGTGGTCTCGCGGTCCGTGTCCGGCAGGCTGATTTCGCGCAGATCGGGCCGGGCCAGGGAGTCGTCCACGGCCTGGGTCAGTTCGCGCACCGGCTGCATGATCCCGCGGCAGAGCAGGTAGATGACCCCGCTCACCAGGACCATGGCCACGGCCACCACGGCGAACAGGGCGTTGAACTGGCGGATCTCGGCGCTCAGGATGAGCCGGCTGCGGTCCGCGAAGACGATGCCGCCCAGGATGCGGGCCGGACCGCCGGGCCGCTCGGTGAAGCGCACCGGGGCGAAGCCCAGGAAGGTCTGGTCCGCCAGGTCCAGGGTGGGCTCGTAGCGCGAGTCCACGTTGAACAGGCCGCGTTCGCCCTTCTGCACCGTGGCCACGGCGTCCCAATAGACCGAGTGCTCGGCAAAGGGCCGGAAGGCCTGGTCCAGGCCGAACTTGCCGTGGTCGCCCTCGAAACCCACCCGGGCGTTGTCCGTGGACAACAGCTTGTCCACGCTCTCCAGGTTTTCGGACTGGAACAGGATCCAGCCGTGCTCGTCGAAGAAGTAGGCCAGCCGGCGTTCGGAAGTGCGCGGGAAGGCATACAGCGGCGAGGCCGGGGAGGTGATGAGCGAGAGCACGTCGCGCAGGCGGCGGGCGTCCAGGGAGAGGATGAGCAGGCCGCGGCGGTGGCCGTCCGGGCCGAAGGCCGGGGTGGCCAGGCGCAGGACCACGGTGGTCGGGGCAAAGACCTCCCGGCCGTTGATGCGCGGGTAGGCCACGGTCATGAACTCGGACAGGGACACGGCCCCGGGCTCCAGGCCCCGGGCCTTTTCGGCGCTGGCCGCCAGGGCCGGCCGGGCGTGCTCGGCGGCCGCCGGGGGCAGGGCCAGGACCTCGGCGTCGTTGTCCGCGCAGGCGAGCATCTCGTCCCCGCCCTCGGGCAGGAAGGCCAGTTCGCGGTAGCGGCCGGCCCCGAACTCGCGCTTGGCCAGGAGGAAGCGCTCCAGGGCCGCGGCGTCCAGGGGCCCGCGGGAGAGCACGAGCAGGTCCTCCTTGGCCCGGTTGAGCACGGTCTCCATGTTGTGGGCCATGTGCAGGACCTGGATCTTCACGGTCCGTTCCAGGGCCGTGTTGATGTAGTGGGCCGAGACCAGGTTGATGACGTAGCCGGCCAGGACCAGGAGCAGGATCACGGCCGGAAGCAGGGCGGCCATGAGCTTGCGCTGGATGTGCCAGGTGCGCACCGGGCGCATGTGCAACCAGGTGAGGCTGCTGCCTGAGGGCAGGGGATCAAAGGGGCACATGGGACCTCCTGCGCGATAGGCCCTGAGGGGGCGGGTCCCGGGACAGGGCCGTCCCGTTCTGCGCAATTAACATGCCCGCATATTTCGCGCAAGACACACACAGGGGCGAGCGTGCGCGATAAAAAACTTGCAAAATCAAAGAACTAGACGTGCAGCGCGGTCCGTGGGCCGCTTGTTCCGCTTGGCACAAGCCTTGCTAAAGAAGAAACGCGCAGGCCGCGGACGCGGTGCGGAAACGCGCGGAGCCGGCCTGTGCCGGCAACGGCTGGAGGAAGTGGGATACGGACCTGAGAACCTGTTGAGCGGAACCCAAGTTGGAAGGAGGAAATGGTATGCGGAAATTGTGGAAGAGCCTGGTTGCCCTGCCCGCGGCCCTGCTGGCCCTGAGCGGCACGGCCCTGGCTGCTGGCGGAAAGGCCGCGCAGATCGTCATCGTCTCGGACACCCGGGACCTCTCCGGCATCCTGGCCTGGTGGTCCAACGTCTACAACGAGAGCCATCTCCAGTTCACGATCCTGACCGTCATCCTGATCCCGGTCCTGGGCATGACCCTGGGTCTGCTCACGGACCTGGTCATGAAGAACATCGGCATTGACCTGAGCAAGCGCGACGTGGCCGAACACTAATCGCGCCCTTGACGAAACAAGCGTGACGGAAACGACGTAACGCGGAGGATCATCATGGATTGGATGTATATGCTCATGCCCATCGCGGGCGTGAAAATCTTCTGGCCGGGCCTCGTTATCCTGGGTCTCGGCATGGGCATCATCGGTGGCTTCTTCGGCATGGGCGGCGCGTGGATGATCACGCCCGGCCTGAACATCCTGGGCTTCCCCATGGCCTTCGCCGTGGGCACCGACATCGCCCACATGGCTGGCAAGTCCCTCATCTCCACGCTGCGGCACGGCAAGTTCGGCAACGTGGACTACAAGCTCGGCGTGATCATGCTCGTGGGCACCATCGTGGGCATGGAGCTGGGCGCCCAGATCCTCATGACCCTGGAGCGCCTCGGCAACATCGACCTCGTGGTGCGCTGGCTCTACGTGGTCCTGCTGCTGTTCATCACCTGGATGGTCTTCAGCGACGTGGCCAAGCGCAAGGCCAAGGACCGCGCCGCCCTGGCCGCGGGCAAGGAGATCGACAAGCACGCCACGGGCCTCGAGTGGCACAAGACCCTGCACAAGATCAAGATCCCGCCCATGGTCCACCTGAACGCCTCGGGCATCTACTGCTCCATGTGGCTGCCCATCTTCATCAGCTTCGCCACCGGCTTCCTGGCCGGCATCCTGGGCATCGGCGGCGGCCTCATCCGCATGCCTTCGCTCATCTACCTCATGGGCTGCCCGACCCACGTGGCCGTGGGCACGGACCTCTTCGAGGTCATGATCTCCGGCCTGTACGGCGCGGCGACCTTTACCTACAAGGGACGCACCGAGCTCGTGGCCGCCGTGATCATGCTCTGCGGCGCGGCCATCGGCGCCCAGATCGGCACCGTGGCCACCAAGTACATCAAGGGTTACGGCATCCGCATCGCCTTCGGCTGGGCGGTCATCGGCTGCCTCACCTCCATCGTGCTCAAGCTGGCCGGAGGTTGGTGGCCCAACCTGAAGGGCGTGCTCAACGACATGGCCACCGTGGTGGTGCTTGGCGTGGTCGTCCTGATGGCCACCTACATCGCCGTGGGAATGTTCAGGGGCGCAGCCAAGGAAATCGCCGAGAAGAAGGCCCGGGGCTAGCGCGCGAGCGCTCCGGAACGAAGAAGGAGAAGAGGATATGAACATGAAGAGAGCGTTGCTCGCGATCCTGGTCCTGGTGGCCTTTGCCCTGGCCGGTTGCAGCGGTGACTTCGGCAAGGTGCTTCAGGCCAAGGTCATCAAGTACGACAAAGACAAGAAGACCGTCACCCTGATCCTCGAGAGCGAACACCACTTCGGCACCGAGAACCAGGTCTTCGACAAGCTGCCGCCCGTGACTTACGCCCTGCCCGCGGACCCCGCCGAGATGGGGCCCGAGCCCAAGGCCGGCATGCGCATGCTCATGGATCCGGAAACCGACAAGATCGTCTACTACGACGAGGCCTCCGGAACCATCAAGACCGTGCAGTTCCCGGTCCTGGACAAGCAGAAGGGCGTGGCCAAGGACGATGCGCGGGTCGTGGACAAGAAGTTCCCGCTCATCGACACGGACAAGAAGAGTCTGACGGTCTACTCCAGCCGCTGGAAGACCCTGGTCACCCTGAGCCTTCCGGATGAGTACATGTCCCTGCCCGCGGCCACCTGGGACTCGGGCGACATCGTGCGCATCTACTATAAGGAAGAGGGCAAGGCCCTGCGCTTCATGAACGTGAGCAAGACGGACATCTTCAAGAAGTAAGCCCTACCGGGCCTGGTTCCCAGGCCCTTCGCCCCCACGGGGCCGGCCCGATCCCCCAAGCGGGCCGGCCCCAACCGGAGCGAAGAGCCCGAAACAAAGGATGGAAGCGTCATGGAAGAACACAGCTCCCTCAAGCTGAGTCAGAAGCTCATCGTCATCGCGGCCGATATCCTGGTGCTGGCCGAACTCTGCTGGGGCATGTACAACGCCTCGCTCAACCCGGGCGAACTCACCTCGAGCTTCATGAAGGCCTTCCTGCCCCTGGCCCTGCCCACCGTGATCGGGGCCATCGTCGGGATCCGCCTGCTGCGCGACCGCAAGCAGCCCCAGGTCCAGGCCCAGCCGTGAGCGCTGCCGCCCAAACCCTGGGCCTGCGCCGCCAGCTGGGCCGCGCGGGCGGGATATTCCTCGCCCTGGCCATGCTCCTGCTCCTGGACGGCATGAGCTCGGGCCTGCGCCGCCACCCGGACACCTTCCGCGCCCTGCCGGGCGAGAGTGTGGGCATCTCGGCCAACGTGCCCATGTTCGTGGACACCCCGGACAAGATCCTGGTCCAGAGCGCGCCCCGGGGCGTGAGCCTGCGCGTGGACCAGGTCATGCCCGGGTACTGGATGGGCGGCCGGCTGTTCGCCGGGGCCGTGGAGGTGGGGCCCGAGGCCCGGCCCGGGGACCAGCCCCTGGTCCTGAGTTTTCCCCCGGACGAGACCGGCAAGGTCTACACCCTGTCCTATACCGTGCGGGTCTATGCCGACGCGGCCGCCATGCGCGCGGACTCGCCTTACTATTCCGAGCGCTGGCTGGGATACGCCCCCTATTCCCTGGCCGGAATCCTGGCCGGGATGGGCCTGGTCTGCCTGGGGCTGGTCTTCCTTCTGTCCCTGCGCCTGGAGGCCCAGCTGACCGCCGCGGGCATGGCCGAGGTCTACAAGTTCCGGCGCAAGCCCGAGGTCCTGGAGCTGGAATTCGGCCTGGGCGGCCGCCACGGCCTGACCCCGGGCGACCAGATCCAGGTCCTGGCCGCGAACCTGCTCTGCGTGGGTCCGGCCACGGTCACCGAGGTGCGCGAGGGAGCGGCCACGGCCACGGCCTCGCCGCTTTTGAACGTGGGCCCGGACAGCTTCGTGCGCCTGGGGCCGTCCGCCTCCTAAGTCTCCATCACTCCGTCCGGGGGAAGAGGGAGCCCCCGGACGGAGCGCTTCCATCCGCAAGGCCGGCCGGGCGCCATCCCGGCCGGCCGACTTTTTTGGGGCCCGGGCAGGGCGCCGGGAAAGCGAGGTTTTTTGTCCGCCGTCCTTGACGGGAAAAGGGACGCTATGATACGTCTCGCCCACTTGTGAACGATTGCACGAACCGTCGCTTTGCGCTATGGTCCCCCGCAGCGCAGCGGGACCACCGGTGCGCGGGGAACGGTGTGATCTTTTGAAACTGGATTTCCTGAAGGACGCCGGGGGGCTTTTGTCCACGGCGGGCACGATGGGGCTGCACCTGGTATCAGGCACCTTCGTCGGGTTCGCCATGGGATGGTTCCTTGACAAGTGGCTGGACACCAGTCCGTGGCTCACGATGGGCTTTCTCGTCCTGGGCATCGTCGCCGGGTTCATGAACGTGTACCGGGACGCCCAGCAATTGATGAAGGAAGAGCAGCGGGAGCGTGAAAGGGGTGCCAATGCGGGGCATGATCCGAAGCCTTGACCGGTTTCTGACCGCCCGCGGTTTCGACAACCCCGACACCCGGCGGCTGGTGCGCATCGAGATTCTCACGGTGGCGGCCTCCGCGCTGGCGGCGGTGCTGTTCACCGGGTTTTCGGCCTGGGGGTTTTCCTGCGCCGCCGGAGCGGGCCTGATGCTCTTCAACTTCTGGCATCTGGCCAAGGCGGCGAAACAGTTGGTGCTTGTGCGCAAGGGGGGAGCGACCTCCCTGGTGCTGCGGTTTTACGGGCGGCTCATCCTCACCGGGGTGCTCGTCGTCGTTTTGGTGGGTTGGCTTGACGCGCCCGTGACCGGGCTTTTGACAGGACTTTCGACCGTGCTCGTGGGCGCCGCCGTGTGGGGCTTCACGAGTTCGGGGCACAAAGCGAAGGAGGCGTAAGGGGTATGTCTGCTGCTGGATTGCCGCATCCGCTGTTGTACATGGACATCCTGAACAACGCGATCGGGACGCACATCCCGATCCACGTTTGGTACACCTGGATGGCCATGGCCATCCTGTTCACCTGCGGCCTGCTCATCCGCGGCCGGACGTCCCTGGTACCGGGAGGGCTACAGAACTTCTTCGAGGTCATTGTAGGAGGCCTGGAAGACTTCGTGGTCGCCAACCTCGGTGAGGGCGGCCGCAAGGTTTTCCCGGTGCTCATCACCATCTTCGTGTTCATCGTGACCATGAACTACATCGGCCTGATCCCGGGCTGCGACGCTCCCACCGCCAACATCAACACGAACGCGGCCATGGCCCTGTTCGTGTTCGGCTACTACAACTTCATCGGCATCAAGAAATGGGGCGCCGGCTACATCAAGCACTTCATGGGCCCGGTGGCCTTCCTGGCCCCGCTCATGCTCGTGCTCGAGTTCATCAGCCACTTGGCCCGGCCGCTGTCGCTGACCCTGCGACTCTTCGGCAACATCCGCGGCGAGGAAATCGTCCTCGTGCTCCTGTTCACCCTGGCCCCGGTGGTCGGCACCCTGCCCATGTACTTCCTGTTCATCCTGGGCAAGACCATCCAGGCCTTCATCTTCTTCATGCTGACCACCATCTACCTCAAGGGGTCCATGGAGCACGCGCACTAGGATTGGGGGAAATGGCCGTCTGGCCAAAACAATAACTGTTTGGAGGAGACTCTCATGCGTAAAGTGACGACCATCGTTCTGAGCACCCTGGCCATGGTTCTTTCCGCCGGTCTGGCCTTCGCTGAGGGCGGCGCCACCGCCGTCGGTCCCGTGGCCGCCTGGGCCACCGCCTGCGGCATGGCTTTCGCCGCCGGCCTCTGCGGCATCGGTCAGGGCCTGGGCCTGAAGGCCGCCTGCGAAGGCACCGCCCGCAATCCCGAAGCCGGTGGCAAGATCCAGGTCATGCTCATCCTGGGCCTGGCCTTCATCGAGTCTCTGGCCATTTACGCCCTGGTCGTGAACCTGATCCTGCTCTTCGTGAAGCCCCTGGGCGCCTAAGCATCCGCATCTGAAGGGGGGCCCTTCGGGGCCCCCCGTTTTTTCCGGCACCGCGCCCGCCCCCCGCAAAAGGGAAACGCCACGTGAAAAGCGAGCACATCCCCAAGGCCACCATCGGCCGCCTGGCCGTGTACATTCAGGTTCTCGAGAACCTGAAGCTCGACGGCGTGGAGATCATCTCCTCCGAGGCCCTGGCCCAGGCCTGTTCCGTGAACTCCTCGCAGATCCGCAAGGACCTTGCCTATTTCGGCGAGTTCGGCGTGCGTGGGGTGGGCTACTACGTCCAGGAGCTCATCACCTCCATCAAGCAGTCCCTCGGCATCGACCGGATCTGGAACTGCGGGCTCGTGGGCGTGGGCAACCTGGGCCGGGCGCTCCTGCGGCACCGCGACTTCAGCCGCAAGGGCTTCGCCATCAAGGTGGCCTTTGACTGCGACCCCTACAAGATCGGGGAGATGGTCGAGGGCCTGGAAGTCATCTGCACCCGCAAGACCAAGGAAAAGATCCGCGAATACGGCCTGGAGATCGGCATCATCACCACGCCCCCGGAGCGGGCCCAGCGCGCGGCCAACTACCTGGTGGACGGCGGGATCAAGGGCATCATCAACTTCGCCCCGGCGCGCATCCAGGTCCCGGACCACATCCCGGTGGAGTACGTGGACTTCTTCCACCACCTCTACGCCGTGGCCTTCCAGATCAAGCTCGACGACGTCCAGGAATAGGGTCGGCCGTCCAAAATCCGCCATGGCTGCGTTGCCTCAGAAGACGCACGGCCTCGCGCATTGGTGCGAGGCCTCGCCGGGCGTTTTTTGAGCGGCTGCGGAAGCGGACGCGCCCTGTGGCCGGCTAGGCCCGGCGCAGGGTGAAGAGGAAGGATGTCCCCCCGGAGGCGTCCGGGGGCGGGCTTTCCACGCGGATTTCTCCGCCCAGATTCTTGAGCGTGTGCCGGCAGATGGCCAGGCCCAGGCCCGTGCTGCCGAACTCGTTGCGGCGGTGCTTCTGCACGCTGTAGAAGCGCTCGAAAATGCGCGGCTGGTCCTTCTTGGGGATGCCCGGGCCCTCGTCGCGCACCTCGAACTCCAGGAACTCCCCGCGCTCGCAGGCGCGGACCGTCACCGGCCGGTTCTCGGGCCCGAACTTCACCGCGTTTTCCAGCAGGTTGCGGAAGACCCGGGTGACATGGCTTGGGTCGCCCAGGACCGCGGGCAGGTCCTCGGGCAGCCCGTTGTCCAGGTCCACGCCCTTGCCCCGGGCCAGGAGTTCCACGGCGTCCCAGGCCCGGCACAGGGCGTCGCGGGCCTGCATGGGCTCGAGCACGCCGGTGTCCTTGCCGGCCTCGATGCGCGAGAGCGAAAGCAGGTCCTCGACCATCTTGGCCATGTGGTCGGCGTTGCGCAGGATCACTTCCAGGAAGCGGCGCACCAGGTCCGGCGGCGGATCGCCGGTGATGAGCGTCTCGGCGTAGCCCTTGATGGCCGTGAGCGGGGTGCGCAGCTCGTGGCTGACGTTGGCCGCGAAGTCGCGGCGCACGGCCTCCAGGCGCTTGATCTCGCTCACGTCGTGGAACACGAGCACGGCCCCCAGCCCAGGCGCGCTCTCCGCGGGCCGGACCATGTTCACGCTGAACACGCGGGCCTCGTCCAGGGCCAGGGTCAGGCTGGCCGCAGGCGGGCCGCCGTTTTCGAGCAGGGCCTCGCAGCTGTCGGCCAGCTCGGTGTTGGGCAGGATCTCCAGGAGCCGGCGGCCACTTCGTCCGGCGGCCCCGGGCAGGATGCGCTCCAGGGAGCGGTTGGCCGAAACCAGGCGGCATTCGCGGTCCAGGACCATGACGCCTTCGGACATGCCGTTGAACACGGCCGCCAGCCGCTCCCGCCCGGCGCGCACCTCGGCCAGGTCGCGGGCCGCCGCGGCCGCGGCCCGGTCCAGGGCCTGGGCCAGGGGCTGAAGCTCGGCCGGAAGCTCGCCGTCGGGGCCATTGGTCCCGGGGTCCTCGGCCCTGCGGGCCAGGCCCGCGATCTGGGCCGCGCAGGGCGCGGTCAGGGCCCGGGCCAGGAGCCAGGCCAGGGGCAGGCCCAGGGCCGCAGTCAGGAACAGGGGGGCGGTGTTCGGCGGGGGGCCGCAGAGCAGGCGGCCGAGGCCCAGCCCGGCCAGCAGCGCAAGCCAGGCCAGGGCGGCGAGGCGCATGCCGAGGGAGGGCCGCCGGGTCATGGCCGGGTCAGCTCCGGAAGCGGTAGCCCACGCCCCGGACGGTCTCGATCCAGTCGGCGAACGGCCCGAGTTTCTGGCGCAGGCGGCGCACGTGGGTGTCCACGGTGCGCGAATAGCCCTCGAAGTGGGTGTCCCAGACCATGTCCAGGAGGTGGTCCCGGGTCTGGACCTTGCCCCGGCCGCGGATGAGTTCGGACAGGAGCTTGAACTCCGTGGCCGTGAGCTGGACCCGCTCGCCGTTCACCTCGATGGTGTGGGCGTCGAAGTCCACGCGCAGGCCGTCCTCCTCCCAGACCCCGGAGGAGTCGCCGTCCTCGCCCGGGGCCCGGCGCAGCACGGCCTTGATCCGCAGGGTCAGCTCGCGCGGGCTGAAGGGCTTGACCACATAGTCGTCCGCGCCCAGCTCCAGGCCCACGATGCGGTCCACCTCCTCGCCCCGGGCCGTGAGCATGATCACGGGCACGCGGGCGGTCTCCGGGGCCTGCTTCAGGCGGCGGCAGACCTCCAGGCCGTCCATGCCCGGGAGCATGAGGTCCAGGAGGATGAGGTCGGGCATGAAGGCGCGGGCCGCTTCCAGTCCGTCGTGGCCGTCGGCGGCGTCGGCCACCGCGTAGCCGGAGGCCGTGAGGTTGTATTTGAGCAGCTCGCGCGTGTCTTCGTTGTCTTCGATGATGAGGATCTTGGCGTCCGACACGGGGGTCTCCTTCGTTTCAGGCGGCCTCGGGGCCGTGTGACAATTGGCTTATCCCGAAATTCCGGGCTGATAAAGCGGCCAGTGTGACATTCCTGTGAGAATCGGCGTGTCGCTGTCACGGAGCCGTTGCAATGATGCCCCGCCATTTCCCTGATAGGCCGGAGGTGCCGCGAAGGCAACACTGCCCGGAGCCCCTGGAAATGTTCCGGTCATGTATAAAGTGGCCCGGCCGTTGGCCGATAAGATGGGCGTGAGTCCAAGGCTACCCAGGGATCGGGAGCCCGCAAACCAGGGAGAGGTACCGTGTACTACCAGGGATTCGTCAAGAAGTTCCCCTCGGGGAGCAAGTACTGGACCATGTATGACGAGCAGCTTATCGGGCTGCTTTTTTCCAAGATCGTGAACAAATCCCTGTACAGGGGGGTGGGGCAGGAGGATCAGCAGGAAGACCCGGTGGACGACATGGTGAACAACCTGTTCGACCTCTGCTTCTACATCAACAAAGATTTCCACGACTGCTGACCGGGCCTCCTTCCCGGTTGCAATTCCAGGCTCAGGCCCCCGGGGTTTGCGGGAATCCCGGGGCCTGGTCTTTTCTGCGCCCCCCTAAGCCGTTCCCTTCCGCCGCGCGGCCAGCAGGACCCAGACCAGGGCCCCGGCGGCCAGGCCGCCGCACAGGCGGTAGATCTCGCCCAGCGTGAGCCCGCGCGCCAAAAGCGCCCCGCCCAGCAGCGGGCCGAGCACCGTGCCCGCGTCCGTGGTGAACAGAAAGAGGTTCAGGGCCAACCCGCGCAGGTGCGGCGGCGTGGCCAGAAACAGGGCGGCGTTGAGCAGGGGCATGACCAGGCCCAGGCTCAGGCCGAAGCATCCGGCCAGGGCCAGAAGCTGGCCGCCGTTTTCCGCCGTCCCGAACAGGGCCAGGGACAGACCCATGCCGGCCAGGCCCAGGCACAGGAGCGGGAGCTTGGGCAGCCGGTCGAAGAGCGGGCCGCTGAACAGGCGCACGGCGATGGTGGCGCCCATGGACACGCTGAAGACCAGGCCCGGGTCGGCCAGGCCCAGGTTCAGGGCCAGGTCCTTCACGAAGAAGGTCACGGTGGGCACCGCGCAGTAAGCGAACAGGGCGGCCAGCAGGAGCAGGCCCACGCCCGGCAGGCGCAGCGCGGCCAGGATCCTGGAGCGGCCGGGCTCGGCGTGTTCCCGCGGGGCCTGGCGGGCCATCCTGCGGCCCACGGGCAGCAGGAACAGGGCCGCCAGGGGGCAGAGGGCCGCGGCCCAGGCGTAAACCAGGGCCTCGTCGCCCAGGACCCGGAGCAGGGCCTCGCACAGCGGGGGCACCAGGGCGAAGGGCAACAATGTGGCCACGGTGAAGATCCCGAAGCCCTGGCCGCTGCGCTCGGGCGGCAGGATCCCGGCCAGGAGCGCGGTGGCGGCCGAGACCAGGACCACGAAGCCCAGGCCGTGGACCAGCCGCACCAGGGCCAGGGGCCAGGGTTCCCGGGCCAGGGGGTAGGAGAGCAGGGCCAGGGCCACGATGGCCAGCCCGGCCACGGCCGCGGCCGTGGCATTGCGGGACGTGAGCCGGGCCGCCAGCAGGGGTCGCAGGACCAGGGCCACCAGGGGTTCCAGGACCAGGAGCGGGCCGCGCCAGTCCGGGTCCAGGCCCAGGCGGACCGTGTACACATGAAAGCCGTAGAACATGGCGATGTTGGCGAAGCCGAACAGGGCCACCAGGCAGAGGGCCAGGAAGCTGGAGGTGAACAGCGGCGGCCGGGTCGAGGGCGGGGGCGGGTGGACCATGCCCGGGGTGTGCCCCATGACGGGAACCCGGTCAAGCGGCTCCCGGGAGCGGGGATTTCCAGGCGGTCCGAAAGGTGGTACACGGCGGGACCGTTCAGCGTGAAGGAGTTTTTTGTCATGAACGCCAATCGTTATGTGGAAGGCCTGCTGCGCGCCGCCCTGGACACGCGCGGCTGGTCCTGGCCGGACAAGGCCGTGATCGAGCCGCCCAAGGACAGGAAGTTCGGCGACATCTCGGCCAACGTGGCCATGCTCCTGGCGGCCCAGGCCAAGAAGGCCCCCCGCCAGGTGGCCGAGGACCTGGCCGCGGACCTGGCCCAGGCGTCGGACGTGGCCTCGGCCGAGGTGGCCGGCCCCGGGTTCCTCAACGTGACCCTGGCCCCGGGCTTCTGGCGCCGGGTCCTGCCCGAGATTCTTTCGCAGGGCGAGGCCTTCGGCTCCTCGACCGTGGGCGCGGGCCGCAAGGTCCAGGTGGAGTACGTCTCGGCCAACCCCACGGGCCCGCTGCACATCGGCCACGGCCGGGGCGCGGCCCTGGGCGACTCGCTCTCGCGCATCCTGGCCAAGGCCGGGTTCGACGTGGAGCGCGAATACTACATCAACGACGCGGGCCGCCAGATGCGCCTGCTCGGCACCTCCATCTGGGTCCGGCTCCAGCAGGCCCAGGGCCGCCCCGTGCCCGATCCCGAGGACTTCTACCGCGGGGACTACATCAGGGACCTGGCCGCCGAGGTCCTGGCCAAATACCCGGACATCCTCTCCCGGCCCGAGGCCGAGGCCGTGGACCTGTGCTACGAATACGGCATGAACGCCATCATGGACGGCATAAAAAAGGACCTCTCGGACTTCCGCGTGGGCCACGACGTCTGGTTCTCGGAAAAGAGCCTGCTGGCCGAGGGCCTGGTGGACAAGACCTTCGCCTTCTTGAAGGACAGGGGCCTGGCCTTTGAGCAGGACGGGGCCTTCTGGTTCAAGACCACGGAGCTTGGCGACGACAAGGACCGCGTGCTGCGCAAGTCCTCGGGCGAGTTGACCTATTTCGCCTCGGACATCGCCTACCACGACCACAAGTACCGCCGCGGCTTCGACATGGTGGTGGACATCTGGGGCGCGGACCACCACGGCTACGTGCCGCGGATGCAGGCCGCGGTGGAGGCCCTGGGCCGCAAGGGCTGCCTGCACGTGATCCTGGTCCAGCTGGTGAACCTGCTCAAGGGCGGCGAGCAGATCGCCATGAGCACCCGGGCCGGGCAGTTCGAGACCCTGCGCGACGTCATCGACGAGGTGGGCGCGGACGCGGCCCGGTTCATGTTCCTGTCGCGCAAGAGCGACAGCAAGCTGGACTTCGACCTGGACCTGGTCAAGCAGAAGACCATGGACAACCCGGTGTACTACGTGCAGTACGCCTTTGCCCGGATCTGCTCGGTGCGGCGCAAGGCCGCGGAGCAGGACCTGGCCCCGGCCGAGGCCGAGCCCGCGGCCCTGGCCCTGCTGGACACGGCCGAGGACCTGGAGCTTTTGCAGCACCTGGCCCGGTTCCAGGACACGGTGGAGGCCGCGGCCAGAAGCTACAGCCCGCACCTGGTGAGCTATTATCTCCAGGAACTTGCCTCAACCCTGCACAAATACTATACTCTGCATCACGTGCTTTCCGCGGACCGGCCCCTGTGCCGGGCCCGGCTGCTGCTCCTGGACTGCGTGGCCCGGGTGCTGCGCAACGGATTGGACCTGCTCGGCGTCTCGGCGCCCGAATCCATGTAGGGGGACCCTCCGGCGCATGAACCAGAAAAAAGTCCCGGCCCGCAAGGGCGAACCCAGGACGTATTCCTACACCTTCAGCCTGCCCCAGCTGGTGGGGCTGGGCGGCGGGCTCACCGCCGCGCTCACCGTGTTCTTCGTGCTCGGCATCCTCATCGGCCGGGGCTACCGGCCCGAGGCCGAGGTGCCGGAGCTGGCCCGGATCATGCCCGCCCCGCCCGCGCCGGGCAGCGTGGTCCAGGAAGAGCCCAAGGTGCTCAAGCCCGAGGAGCTGCACTACATGGAGCAGCTGACCCAGGGCTCCACGGCCAAGGCCCCCAAGGCCGAGAAGCCCAAGGCCGAGGAGAAGCCCAAGCCTGAGGCCGCCAAGCCCGAGCCCAAGCCCGAACCCGCCAAGGCCAAGGCCGATGACAAGGCCAAGGCCGAGGAGAAGGCCAAGGCCATCGAGGCGGTGCGGGCCGAGGAAAAGGCCAAGACCGAAGCCGTTGCCAAGGCCGAGGCGGCCAAGGCGGCCAAGACGGCCAAGGCCGAGGCCAAGGTGGTCAACGGCGAGCAGGTCTTTGACTATGTCTATCAGGCCGCGGCCTTCCGGGAGCGGGACCAGGCCCAGGCCCTTGCCCGCCGCGTGGAGTCCACGGGCCTCAAGGCCTCGGTGGAGTCGGCCACCGAGAACGGAACCACCTGGCACCGGGTGGTGGTGCTCTACCGGGGCACGCCCTCGAGCACCGACACCATGCGCGAGAAGCTCTACTCCATCGGCCTGGGCCGGCCCATCATGAAGAGCAAGCAGCCGGCCCGCTGATCCGGCGGTGATTTCCGCACCCATGAGCCGCCCCTTTGGGGGCGGCTCTTTTTGTTTCCGCCGCCCTTTTTCCCGGGCCGCATGGACACGGACCCCAATCCGGGATAAGCGGAGACTATGGCTCCCTCCAACGCCACATTCCGCGCTGTCTGGCGCATTCCCTTGATATACGCAGCCCTGGCCGCGCTCTGGATCCTCTTCTCGGACGCGGCCGTGCGGCTTCTGGCCCAGGACGCGGCCGCGCTCTCCCGGATGCAGACCTCCAAGGGCTGGTTCTTCGTGGCCTGCACGGCCCTGCTTCTGGCCGCGCTCCTGGCCCGCGAGTACCGCGTCCTCCTGGCCCACCAGCGCCAGCTGGAGCACCTGAACCAGCTCTACGCCGTGCTCAGCCAGGTGAACCAGAGCATTGTGCGCGAAGAGGACCGCGGCCGTCTGTTCCAGGAGATCTGCCGCATCGCCCTGGAGTTCGGGGGCTTCCGGCTGGCCTGGATCGGTGGGGTGGCCGGGGTGGAGGGCGGGCTCACCGTGCTGGCCGCGGCCGGGGCCGCACCCGCGGTCCTGGGCCGCCCCGGCGGGCCGGGCTGCCCGGCCGGGCAGGCCGTGGAGCAGGGCGGCGTGCGGCTGATCCACGACCTGGCCGCGGCCGCGGCCTTTTCCTGGCGCGAAACCGCCCAGGCCCTGGGCTGCCGGTCCCTGGTCAGCGTGCCCGCCCTGGTCCGGGGCCGGACCGCCGTGGTCCTGACCCTCTGCGCCCCGGAGCGGGACTTCTTCCAGGAGCGCGAGGCCGCCCTGGCCGAGGAGGTCGCCCTGGACATCGGCTTCGCCCTGGAGGCCATGGAGCGCCGCAGGCTCCACGAGGAGGCCGAGGAGGCCCTGCGCGGCTCCCTGCGCCAGAAGGACCTGCTCCTGCGGGAGGTGCACCACCGGGTCAAGAACAACCTCCAGCTGGTCCAGAGCCTGCTGCGGCTCCAGGCCGACCGCTACGAGAGCCCGGCGGACCGCCGGATGCTCGAGGAGAGCCAGGTGCGCGTGCAGACCCTGAGCCGGGTCCACGACGTGCTCTCGCGCTCCGGGGACGTGACCCGCATCTGCATGCGGACCTACCTGCGGGAACTGGTCCAGGGCCTGGCCCGGCACCACGACCCCGCGGGCCGGGTGCGCCTCGATCTGCCCGAGGAGGAAGGGGTCCTGGGCCTGGACCAGGCCGCGCCCTGCGGCCTGCTGGCCGGGGAGCTGGCGTCCAACGCCTTGCGCCACGCCTTTCCCCATGGTCAGGGCGTGCTGCGCGTGGAGTTCTCCACCCGGGACGGCCAGGCCCGGCTGCGGGTCTGCGACAACGGCCAGGGCCTGCCCCCGGGCCTGGACCCCGGCGACCCCACCAGCCTGGGCCTGGTCCTGATCCAGGCCCTGAGCGAGCAGCTGGGCGGCGCGCCGCGCTGGGACCAGAGCCAGGGCCTGGACTTCGAGCTGCGCTTTCCCGTGCGCCCAGAGGATTCACCGCGAATCCAGGATTGACGGCGTCGGGAACCCCATTCCCCGTTGACTTTTCCACAGCTGGTCCTATTCTTCATCCACAACATATCCACAAGGAGGAAGAGCCATGTTCAAGCGTTTCCTGCCTGAATTGCGCAAGCATTCCCTGGCCGCGGGCCGGCCCGCCAGCCTGGCCGACCTCATGGAGGAGTTCTGGAAGTCGCCCTTCGAGGGCTTTCCCTGGCGCGACACGGGCTATCCGGCCGTGGACGTGAGCGAGGACGACAAGGAGGTCACGGTCAAGGCCGAGCTGCCCGGCCTGGAGGCCAAGGACGTGGAGCTGACCCTGGAGTCCGGGGTCCTGACCATCCGCGGGGAGAAGAAGTTCGAGGGCGAGGAGAAGAAGGAGAACTACCACCGCATCGAGCGGAGCTACGGCTCCTTTGTGCGCGCCGTGCCCTTGCCTCGCGAGGTGAAATCCGACAAGGTCAAGGCCAAGTTCGACAAGGGCGTGCTCACCGTGACCATGCCCAAGGCCGAGAAGGCCGAGACCCGCAACATCACCATCGAGTAGGCCGGCCTCCTGCCCGGGGGTCCGGCGCGGAGGGACGGGGATGTACTGGATCGCCTTTGGAGACGTGCACGAGCAGACCGCATCCCTGTCCCGCATCCCGGGCCTCCGGGAGGCCGACGGCGTCATCGTCAGCGGCGACCTGACCAACCGGGGCGGCGCGGCCCAGGCCCGCCAGGTGCTCGACGCCATCCGGGCCTTCAATCCGCGCGTCCTGGCCCAGATCGGCAACATGGACGGGGCCGCGGTCCACGACTTTTTGGCCGCCGAGGGCCTGAACATCCATCTGGAGACCCGCGAGCTGGCCCCCGGGCTGGGGCTCATGGGGGTGGGCTGGTCCACGCCCACGCCCTTCGGCACGCCCAGCGAGACGAGCGACGAGCAGATCGGCCGGTGGCTGGAAGCGACCCATGCCAAGGCCGCGGGCTACGAACAGCTGGTGGCCGTGATCCACACCCCGCCCCTGAACACGGCGGCCGACCGCCTGGGCTCGGGCGCCTCCGTGGGCAGCCTCGCGGTGCGCCATTTCCTGGAAAAGGCCCAGCCCGAGGTCTGCCTCACCGGCCACATCCATGAGTCCCGGGCAGAGGACCGCATCGGCAAGACCCTGGTGATCAATCCCGGGATGCTGGCCCACGGCGGCTTCGTGCGCCTGGACTTTGAGGACGGCCGGCTCTCGGCCCGGCTGCTCGCGGCGGACTAGATGCCCCGGGCCGCGCGTTTTCTCTGGGTGGGCAAGCTGAAAGAGCCCTTTTTCCGCGACGCGGCGGCCCACTATCTGGCCCGGCTCAAGCCCCTGCTGCCCTTTGAGGAGACCGTGTTGCGCGACGCGCCCGGCAAGCTGCCGCCCGCTGAGAAGTCCGAGCGGGAGTGCCGGGCCCTGCTGGAGGCCCTGGGGCCCAAGGATTTCGTGGTCTGCCTCGACGAGCGCGGGCAGGAGCTCGCCTCGCGCCAGCTGGCCGAAAAGCTGCGGGTCTGGACCGAGGACCCCAACACCCGCCCCTGCTTTGTGGTGGGCGGGGCCTTCGGGCTCAACGAGGCCGTGCGCGGCCGGGCCCGTTTCGTCTGGAGCCTGGGCAGGATGACCCTGCCCCATGAACTGGCCCGGGTGGTGCTTCTGGAACAGGTCTATCGCGCCGCCGCCATCCTCAAGGGCATCCCCTACCACCACGACTAGGAAGAACCCATGCTGGACCTGGACTACCTTGCCAAGATCGAGAACTTCATGGATTCCGGAGACCTGGCCTTCGAGTTCGAGCACGGCGACGAGGACAAGCGCCAGCTCATCCTGGAGTACCTGGAGAGGTTCATGGACCTGGCCGAGAAGGCCGACGCCCTGGCCACCAAGCTCATCTTCCGCGACGGCTACATGGAGATGCTCGCGGGCTCCAATCCCCAGAAGTAGCGCGGCTTGCCTGCCGCCTCGTAGGTCTGCTCCGCCGCCAGCCGCCAGTCTCCGGGCAGATCGGGCGGCGGCTCGTTGGCCAGGATCACCAGCGTTCCGCCCGGCGCGAGCATGGGCCGGGCCAGGGGCAGGAGTTCGGGCCAGGGCAGGAAGGCCCGGCTGAGCACCAGGTCGGCCGCGCCGAGCTTCTGGGCCGCGTCCTGGGCCCGGCCCGCGAACACGAAGGTCCCGGGCAGCTTGAGCGTGCCCAGGCAGACGCGCAGGAAGGCCGCGCGCTTCTCGCGCACCTCCACGAGATGATAGGTCCCGCGCTGCCAGAGCGCGCGCAGAGGGATGCCGGGCAGGCCCGCGCCCGCGCCCAGGTCCAGGCACAGGGGCGCCTCCGGCAGGCCCAGGCCCTCCAGGAAGCCCGCCAGGTAAAAGCTGTCCAGCACCAGGGTGGAGAACATCTCGCGCCACTGGCGCGGCCCCACCAGGTTGGTGGACCGGTTCCACTTCTCCAGCAGGCCCAGGTACGCGGCCAGGCTGTTGGCCTGTTCCGGTGTGGGATCAAGACCCAGCTTTCGGGCCTCGTTGAGCACGTCCGTCGCCGCGATCATCGCATCGTCCTCTCCGGCATGGGCTTACCGCAAAAGCGCGGCCGGCGCCACGGCGGGATTCCGGCTTGCTCCCCCCCAAACCTTGCGGTAATTCTTGGAAAAACCTGTTTCCACAGGAGGGGCTCCATGGATCGTCGCGCGTTTCTCAAGCTGGCCGCACTGTCCTCCATGGGTCTGGCCTGCACGGCCGTTCCGGCCCTGGCCCGGGGCATCCCGGCCAAGAACTTTCCGGGCGGCGGTCCGGGCCGCTGCTTCACCCCGCCCACCGGGGTCATCCGCATCCCGGTGCGCGACCTGTTCAAGGTGGGACCCGGGCCCTCCAGTTCGCACACCCTGGCCCCCCTGCGCATCGCCAGCCACTTCCGTGAAACCGTGGCCGGGCTGTCCCCGGAGGACCTGACCCGGGCCGCGCGCTTCGAGGCCCGCCTGTTCGGCAGCCTGAGCGCCACGGGCCAGGGGCACCGCACGGACCGCGCCGTCATGGCCGGGCTCCTGGGCCAGCAGCCCGAGACCTGCGACCCCAAGGTCATGGACCGCCTGGCCGATCCCCAGGGCCGGTTCGACACGGTCATCAACGGCCGCACCTTTGCCGTGAGCCAGGAGACGCTCGTCTGGGACGCGGTGGAGCACTCCTATCCCTACAGCAACACCCTGGTCATGCGCCTGCTGGACGCCCAGGGCCAGGTCCTGCTCGAGCGCGAGTACTATTCGCCCGGCGGCGGGTTCTTCCTCTGGAAGGGCCAGCCCGAGGAGCGGCGCGGCGAGCCCGTGCACCGCTTCGCGGGCATGACCGAGCTGCGCCGGGTGGTCGAGGCCACGGGCAAGTCCATCCCGCAGGTCTTGCTCGAGAACGAGATGGTCATCCTGGGCCAGGACCAGGCCGCGGTGAACGCCCACCTGGACCTGGTGCTGCACACCATGGCCGCGGGCGTGGACCTGGGCCTCAAGGAGGAGGGCCAGCTGCCCGGGCCCTTCCCGTTCTTCCGCAAGGCCCGGCGTGTGTTCGAGCAGTCCAAGCGCCTGGGCCCGGGCGACGCCTTCCTCCAGCAGGTCAGCAGCTACGCCATGGCCGTGTCCGAGGGCAACGCCGCGGGCCGCCTGGCCGTGACCGCGCCCACCCTGGGCTCGGCAGGCACCATGCCCGCCCTGGTGTACGTCCTGCAGCGCCACCTCAAGCTCCCCCAGAAGGCCCTGCGCCAGGGGCTCCTGGCCGCCGGGGCCGTGGGCCTGATCTGCAAGACCAACGCCAGCGTGGCCGGGGCCGAGGTGGGCTGCCAGGGCGAGATCGGCGTGGCCTCGGCCATGGCCGCGGCCATGGTGGCCTGCGCCACGGGCGCGGGCCCGGAGGCCGTGGAACTGGCCGCCACCATGGCCCTGGAACACCACCTGGGCATGTCCTGCGACCCGGTGGGCGGGTTCGTGCTCATCCCCTGCATCGAGCGCAACGCCTTCGGCGCGCTCAAGGCCTACAACGCCGCGCTCCTGGCCCGCAGCGAGCAGCCCGGGCAGCACTGGGAGGATCTGGACCGGGTGGTGGCGGCCATGCTGGAGACCGGCAAGGCCCTGCCCCAGCCGTTCAAGGAGATGGGCACCGGCGGCCTGGGCGTGACCATGGTGGACTGCTAGGCCGGGAGGCCGGGGAGCGGGCTACCAGGAGTATTGCAGCAGCAGCGAGCCCAGGTGCTGCACCCGGTCGCTGGCAACGGTGGCCTCATAGGCCGCCGTCAGGGCCAGATCCTTTCTCACGACCCAGGAGAGCCCCAGGTCGCCCACCGCGCTGTCCCTGCCGGAGTCGTTCGTCTGCACCGTGAAGGAGGAGGCCGGGTTGCCGGTAAAGGCCGCGCTGATCCGGCTGTCGGCGTCCAGCAGCTCGTGCCGCCAGCTGACCCGCGCCGCCGGCGTGATGGTCCCGCGGGAGGTCTGGTATTCCTTGTCCAGCCCCAGGCCCAGGGAACTGATCAGCGACGTGCTGTCTTGCTTGTCCACGGAGAGGTTCAGGGCCCCGGCGCCGTCTTCCGTGAACCCGTTGCGGGTCAGGTACGCCGCCTGCAGGGCCGCGAACGGCGTGACGCGCACGGTCTGGACGTCGAAATGGTACCCGGTTTCCACCTGGCCCAGGACCCGGTGGCCGTCATAGTCGGCGTCGGCCTTCCGGTTCAGGCCGCCGAAGCTGATCCTGCGGGTGCTCTCGAAGCGGCTGTAGCCGTAGGCGGCCAGGCCGTTCACGTACCACGGGCCAGGGGTGTACGCGCCGTACAGGGCGGCCTGGTAGAGGGCGACGGTGGCGTCGTCGTCCAGGTCGTCCATGTTGACGTCGGTGGTCGCATAGCCCACGGACGCGCCCAGCAGGACGTCCCGGTCCAGCTGCTGGTCGTAGCCCATGGCCGCGCCGCCGGTATTGTAGTCGTAGCGCGACGAGGCGTCGTTCCCGCTCCTGTTGCCCGCGCCGCCGTAGGCCGTCATCCAGAAATTGCGGGCGGGGATCGTGGCCAGGGGGGCGTCGCTGGCCGTATTGGCCAGGGCGGCCAGGAGCAGCTGCCCGTTGGCCGGGGAGCGGCCGGAGCGCTCCCCCATCCTGTTGGACAGGACGCTCAGGTAGCTGTCAAAGGCGAAGGTCGAGACCTCTTCCAGGGTCGCGTGGGTCAGGCCGCCCACCTGGTCGTAGGCGCTGCGCGCCCCGGCCGAGGAGAGGCCCAGCAGGGTGTTGTACACGGTGCTCATGTCCCCGCCGGCCGAGGAATAGCCGCGGTCCAGGGCCGAGGCCACGGCATATTGGTTGGCCGTGAGGGCCACGTCGGCGAAGGTGGTGGAATTGCGGGTCAGGGTCAGAGAGACGCTGTCGGCGTCGTAGCTCAGGGACGGGGTCAGGAAGGCCAGGTTGCTGGTCACGTCCGCAAAGGTGCCGGTGACGCCGCCCGTGGCGCTCAGGATCGTGTAGAGGGTGGTCGTGTCGTAAGCGCCCGAGCCGGCGAGCACGGAGACCGTGCCGCCGTTCAGGGTGGCGGTTCCGGTGATGACCAGGGAGTCGGACTGGCCCGCGGAGTTCACCTCCACCTCGTAGGTGGAGCCCGCGTTCTGGGTGTAGTTGCCGTTGACGGTCAGGGTGCCGATGGAGTTCCCCGGGGCGACGGTGCCGTTGTTGATCACGTCGCCGAAGATGGTGCCGGTGCCCATGAGGGTGGCGTCCGCATCCACTGTGACGGAGCTGGTGACGCTGCCGTCCACGGACAGGGAACCCTCGTCCACGGTGGTGGCCCCGGTGCAGGTGTTGGTCCCGGTCAGCCGCAGCAGGCCCGTGCCGGTCTTGGTCAGGGAGCCCGTGCCGGTGAGGACCGAGCTGATGGTGAGCGTGCCGTCCACGTCGGCCGTGGTCAGCTCGATGTCCCCGCTGCCGTTGATGACGCCCGTGGAGCCGCCGGCCACTGTGGCGGTGCCGATGCTCACGGTGCCGGTGCCGTTGTTGGTGAGGGTGCTGTCCGCCAGGTTGAGGGTGGTCACGGAGGTGTCCCCCGTGCCGCCCAGGGTGCCCGTGGAGCCGCTGGCCACCGCCAGGGTGGTGATGTCCACGGTGCCGGTGCCGTTGTTGGTGAAGGCGCTGTCCGCCAGGTTGAGGGTGGTCACGGACAGGCCGCCGCTTCCGGTATAGTCGAGGGTGCCGCCGATGTCGGCCGTGGTCACGGACGTGGAGGCGGTGCCGGTGATGGTGCCTGTGGAGCCGGAATGCACCACCAGGGTGGCGATGGACATGGTGCCGGAATTGTCGATGGTGCCGCCGTCGTTCACAAAGGTGCCGGTGCCGCTGAAGTCGCCGCCGTTGGTGAAGGTGCCGCTGTTGCGCACCTCGCCGTTGTTGGTGACCGTGCCGAACCAGGCGGAATTCTCGAACGTCCCGGTGTTGGTCAGGAGGCCGTTGTTGATGAAGTCGCCCCAGTTGTACACGTCGCCCGAGTTGGTCATGGACCCGGTGGTGTCGTTGGTCCAGGTGCCGTGAAAGTAGTTGTAGACCACGTTGGAGGTGGTGATCGTGCCGGTGTTGTTCCATTCCCCCCAGGAACCGTTGACCAGGTAGCCGGAGCCGGAGCTGGTGATGGTGCCGGAATTGTTCAATGTCCCTGAGTTGGAAAGCCAGTCGTCGTTGATCAGCGTGCCCGAGTTCGTGAACGTGCCGCTGTAGATGTAGATCTCGCCGCCCGTGTAGTTGTGGATCGTGCCCGAGTTCGCGAACGCGTCGTAGCTTTCGATTGTCCCAGAGTTGGAGAGTGTGCCGCTGTTTTCCAGCGTGGCGCCGGAGTTGTTGTAGATCGTGGAACCCGAGAGGTTGGACAGGGTGCCCGCGTTGGTCAGGGTCCCGTAGTTCCACACCGAGCCCCAACTGGTGCTGGAGGTCAGCGTGCCGCCCGAGGCAATGGCCAGGGTCCCGTTGCTGGTGAGCCTGTCAGTGTTGGCCAGGGCTCCCGAGCCGGTGATCTCAAGGCTGCCGTTGTTGGTGAAATTTTCGTCGTTTTCGTCCGAGCCCGACACCGTGATCGTGTCGCCGGACGGGTTGGGGTTGGGCGCGATCTGATCCGCATGGGCCGCCAGGGGCAGGGCCAGCAGTGCGAGAAGCAGGGCGCAGACGAGGGCCATCCGGCGATCCCGGCTGCCGGAGCGGAATTCCCGGGAGCGCCGGGAAATAAGCCATGCTGCAAGGGGTGTTCCCGCCATGGAGGGACCATACGGGGTGCTCACCCACAGATGACCCACAGATGGGCGGCACAGGGAGGAGAGGGGCTGTTTTAATGTTTTTTGACGAGGGAGGAATACAGGGCGTCGGTTTGTGCGGAAGGGTCGATGCCGAGTTGGTCGCGCAGCCTGCGGCGGCAGTGGCGGTAAACCTGGACGGCCTCCGAGTTGCTGCCCAGTTTCGCATGGCAGACCATGAGGCGCTGGTGGAAGTACTCCACCAGGTCGTCCACATCCAGCCCCCGCATCCACCAGGCCGCGGCCTGTTCCCAGGCGCCGGCCTGCTCGTGGTGGCGGCCCGCGGCGATGATGCAGCGGAACATGCCGTTTTTCAGCGCGGCGCGCCGGTGTGCGGCCCTGGGGAGGTCCTCTGAGGGCAGGAACGGCCCCCTGTAGAGGGCGGAGGCCCTGTCCCAGAGCGATTGGGCCTGGGCGTCCGGGGTCTTGCGCAGTTCGTTGAAGAGGGTTTCCAGCTCCAGCGCGTCCACCCGGCAGGACAAGGGGTCCAGGCTCAACTGCCCGGCGCTGTAGTGGAGATAGCCCTTTTCACCGAGCAGCAGCCGCAGCCGGCCCAGGGTCGTTTCAAAGGACTTGCAGGCCATGTCGCCCGCGGCGTCGGGCCAGAGTTCGTCGGTCAGGCTCTTCACCGGCACGTTCACGCCGCCAGCGGCGATGAGGGTCTTGAGCAGGTCCAGGGGTTTTTTCTGGACCTTTCCGGTGAAGGGCACCGGGGCATCGTTTTTCCAGATCTCAAAGCTCCCCAGGGTGCGGATCCTGAGAGGAAAGGGCCAGTTCTCCAGGCCGCAGACCCCGACCGGCGGAGCCAGGCGCAGTTTCCGGATCAGTTCCCGGGCATAGTCCGGCTCAAGGCCCTGGTCCAGGGCCTTGGCGCAAAGGACCTGCATGACCGCGGGCTGGTAGAATTCGAGATGGACGTAGCCGTGCCGGCTGCCCAGGAGAAAGCCGCGGGCGAGCGCATCCAGGCCGTCTTTTTCCCGGCCTTCCTGGAGAAAGAACCAGGCGCTGACGATCAGGCCGTACCACTCGACCACCTGGCTGTTCATCTCCCGGCCGATCCCGAGCGCCGTGGAAATATGCTTTCCGGCCTCTGCCTTGCGGCCCTGCCCGAAGGAGGCCTGGGCCATGCCGATGTGCCACAGGGCCCGGTAATAGGGCGTTCCGATCTTTTCCACCTGAAGCGCGAGGAGCTCCAGGTGTTCCGCGGCCAAGGCGGCTTTGCCCTGGAGCAGGGCATACCAGGCGCAGTTGATGTGGTAGAAGAAGATGTCCAGGGTGTTGTGGAGCGCAACGAGCGACTCCTTTTGGTGGTCCAGGGCCTTTTGCGCCTGCTTCAGGCGGCCGGTGGCCATGAGGGCCGCGGCCTGGAAGCTCCAGAGCAGGGAATCAAAGACGTGGACGCCGCTCTTCTTGGCGGTCTCCAGGCCGCCGGACAGTGATTCCAGGGCCTCCTCGTACTGGGCCGTGACCCAGCCATGGACCCCCTGCATCATCTTGATGCGGATGACGGCAAGGGGGGCGGCGTTGCGGTGCACGGCGTCGGCCGCCATCTGCTCCAGCAGCACGGCGTTTCGATGGTAGGCCCCCTGCCACAGGAAATGGAGGCTCATGTAGAAGGTGGCGTCCATCTGCACATCGAAGGAGGGCTCCTCCGCCAGGAAGGACGAGACCCGCGCCAGCCATTCCTCCAGCCGTGCGGGCTGGGCGGTGTTTTTCAGGATCAGCGAGATGAGCATCTTGGAGGAGACGAGCATGTCCGTTTCCCGGGAGGGAATGGACGGATACCTGGTTCGCAGGTCCTCGAAGACCTCGATGCAGCGCTCGAGATGTCCCCAGTCGCCGATGCCGTACAGATAGGTGTCAAAGATGCCCGCCCAGGAGAGATAGATGCCCGTGGCGTCGCCGGCCGCGGTGAACAGTGCCATGGCCTTTTGCAGGCAGGCCCGCGCCCCGGCCAGGTCCGGGAGGAACGAGCACATCCCGGTCCAGTACAGGAGCCAGGGGTCGGCGTCGGCCACAGGGGCGGGAATGGCCGCGATCCACTCGGCCACGGTCTTGTTTCTGCCCTGCTTCAGGAATTCCCGGGCATGCTGGACCACCATCCGGGCCAGGAACCGCACTTCCCCGGCCTCGGCATAGAGCCGGGCGGCCTCCTCCACCTGTCCGTACTCCTCCAGGAGCCGGCCGGCCTCCTTCTGCAGGCCGGCCAGTTCGGCGGGGCTGGCCGTGGACCTGAGCCGGTTCAGGAGAAAACTCCGGAACAGGGGATGGTACTGGAAATCCTGTCCTTTTCCGGAAAGCCGCTCGGTGAAATAATTGCGCCTGTTCAGGGAGGTGAGGATGCGGCCCGCGTTGCCGATTCCGGTGAGCCTTTCCGCCAGGGAGACGCTGAGCACGGGCAGGACCGAGGTCTTGAGCAGAAAGTCCCGGGTCTCCTGTTCCGTCTTGTTGAAGATCTCCCCGGCGAAATAGTCAAAAACGCCTTCATATTCGGTGGGCTCCAGGACCTGGGCGTCCGCGCCCTTGAGCCTCGCCCGCTCCAGCATCAGGATGATTCCGGCGGCCCAGCCCTCGGTCACGCTGTAGATGGCCTTGAGGCGCTTCTCGCCCCGCTCCGGCAGCCGCCCCTGGGCCAGTTCCCGGACCTCGTCCAGGGAAAAGCGGAGGTCGCCGTATTCCAGAAGGCCGATCCTGCCCTCGGCCTGCATGCGGGCAAAGGCCGGCGGCGGCGGGGTCCGGCTGACCACAATGACGTGGAAATCCTCGGGGAGGCGGTCGAGACCGCTGGCGAGCATCTGATGGAACGCGGAATCGGCGGGCACGTCCTGGTAGTTGTCCAGGACAAGGACCCATTCCTTCCGGGCCCGCTTGGGGCCGGCCAGGCAGGCGCAGAGCTTTTCAATGTACCTCCGGGCAAAGGCGGACATGCCGGCCAGGTATTCCGGGGTGAGCAGGGGGAGGTGGACCTTGCGCCTCGGCGCGGCCTTTTTGGCGGCCAGGCCCATGTAATAAAAAAACGTGGCGAGGTCGGCGTCCCCCTCATCGCACTGATACCAGACGCAGGGGAGCTTCTGGGCGTCCAGGTAGCTGGCGATGAGCTTGGTCTTGCCGGAACCGGCGCTGGCCGAGACCCAGATCACCGGCCGTTTCATCACGGCGTCCAGGAGGCTGAACAGCCGCTCCCGCCGCACCACGCCGGAAAGCGAGGGGCGCGTGATCTTTGCGGAGAGCGTTCTCTCGGCCGCCATATCCCCTCCCGCTAGCCCTTGCCGAAGAGCCGGCGCTGGAGTTCGGCCAGGGTCTTGCAGTTGTCCGCGTGCACGGGCTGGTAGCCCAGGCGTCCGGCCTGGCGCAGGCGCACCTCGTGGCCCGGCGCTGGGCGCACCTGGCCGTTGAGGTCCACTTCGCCCCAGAATACCGCGTTTTCCGGCAGGGCCCGGTCGTAGAACGAGGAAAGGGTGGCCGCCACCACGGCCAGGTCCAGGCCCGGGTCGCGCAGGGCCAGGCCCCCGCCGGTCTTGGCGTAGAGGTCGAACTGGGCCAGGTTGAGCTTGAGCCGCTTCTCCATGACCGCCAGGAGCAGGTTGAGCCGGTTCGTGTCGAATCCCAGGGCCGTGCGCCGGGGGATGGCCAGGTAGGTCTTGGCGGCCAGGGCCTGGATCTCCACGGCGAACGGCCGCTGGCCGTCCACGGCCAGGGCCACCGCGGTGCCCGGCAGGGAGGCGTCGCGGGCCGAGAGGAAGAAGGTGGAGGGGTCGTCCACCACCTCCAGGCCCTGCTCGCGCATGGTGAAGACCACCAACTCGTCGCTGGGGCCGAAGCGGTTCTTGAGCACCCGCAACAGCCGGGCCGAGAGCTGGCGGTCGCCCTCCAGGTAGAGCACGGTGTCCACCATGTGCTCCAGGAGCTTGGGCCCGGCGATCTGGCCGTCCTTGGTCACGTGGCCCACGAGGAAGAGCGTGGCGCCGGTGCGCTTGACCGCCTCCACCAGCTCGCCGGACACGGCCCGCACCTGGGACACGCTGCCCGGGATGCCCTCGGCCTGGCTGGAGGCCAGGGTCTGCACCGAGTCCACGATGAGCAGGTCCGGGGGCTCGGGGCTGTTCAGCACGTTGAGGGCGTCCTCGGAACTCGTGCTGGCCAGGGCCAGGAGTCCGGGTCCGAGCAGCCCCAGGCGCTCAGCCCGGGCCTTGAGCTGGGGCAGGCTCTCCTCGCCCGAGAGATACACGGCGGTGCGGCCCAGGGCGGCCTGGCGTCCGGCCAGCTGGAGCAGCAGGGTGGACTTGCCGATGCCCGGCTCGCCGCCCAGGAGCACGGCCCCGCCCGGGGTCAGGCCCTTGCCCAGCACCGCGTCCAGGGCCGCGAAACCCGTGCCGCGGGCCTCCAGGTCCAGGGCCTCGGCCTGGGCCAGGGGCTGGGGCGCGTTGGCCGCGGCGGCCGCGGACCGGGCCTTGCCGGACTTGGCGGCCACGGTCACGGCAGCGAGCGTGTTCCACTCCCCGCAGGACGGGCACTGGCCCTGCCAGCGCGGGGACTGGCCGCCGCAGGCCGAACAGCGGAAGGTTTCCTTGGTCTTCATGGGCCTCCGGAATGAAAAAGGGCCGCCCGGCGGTTCCGGACGGCCCCTGACACTCGTTTCCGCCTACTGGGCCGGGTCCAGGGCGTCCAGGACCTTGACCCCGAACTCCTTGACGTTCTTGGGCGGGTTGAAGAACACGACCATGAACGGCGTGTCCATGCCCGGCTTGAGGAAGGTGTTGTTGGAGAGCACGCCCACCTCGGAGGCCAGGCCGGTGTTGATCTCCTCCTCGGTCTGCACCTGGAGCTGGAGGTGCGAGAGGGTGTTGCCGCAGAGGATTTGCTTGGAGGCCAGGACGTTGCCGTGCTCGTCGTAGAGCGCGCCCTCCACCCGGATGCGCTCCTTGGGCGCGTCGAAGGTGTTCACGGCCTTGCCCTCGATGACGAAGACCGGACCGGCCTTCTCGTTGAGCACCACGTACTGGCGCACGTTGCGCAGGGCGATCTTCTTGACCCGGTTGGCCGGGGACTCGGCGGCCTTCTCGGCCGTGGCCGTGGTCTTGATCCCGGGCAGGGAGAAGGGCAGGGCCGGCAGCTTGAAGGGCAGGAGGCCCTGCAGGGCGTAAGCCCCGTAGACCAGCACCAGGACCAGGACCAGCAGGAGCAGGACCACCACCAGGGGCTTCTTGCCCTTCTTCTCCTTGGCGGGCTTGCCGCCGAAGTCCAGGCTGCCGCCCATGGACGGGCCCTCGTCCTGGGCCTCTTCCTCCTGGGTCTCTTCCTCTTCCTGGTATTCCTCCTGGGCCGGGGCCTGCTCCTCGAAGGATTCCTCCTCCGGGGCCTCCTCTTCCACAGGCTCTTCTTCCTCGGGCTCGGGCTCCGGGGCGGGCTTGGGCGCGGGCTTGGGCCTGGGCTTGGGCGCGGGCTTGGGGGCCTGGCTCACGGCCTCGTCAAAGGCCTCCTCAAAGGCCTGGGACGAACCCTGGGGGGCCTTGGCCGTGGGGCTCTCCAAGAGGTCCAGGGCCTGGTCTTCGGGCTCCACGCTGGGCGGGGCGGCCTTGAACACGTGGGCGCACTTGGAGCATTTCACCTTGGCCCCGCCGGCCGGAATCTTGCTGTCCGGGAGGTTGTACTTCGTCTTGCAATTGGGGCAGGCGATGATCATGGCGGCCTCGCTCGTTTTCAACCTTCGCGAATCAGCTCGTAAATGGCATCCAGCTCGCGGTAGCGCTCCGCGTAATCCATGCCGTAGCCGACCAGAAAGCCCTTGCCGGTGAGGTTGAACCCGGTGAAGGCGATCGGCGTGTCCGTTACCCTGCGCTCCTGTTTATCAACGAGCGCACAAATTTTCAAACTCCTGGGATTGCGCCCTGCAAACACGTGGACCAGGTACTCCACCGAGCGCCCGGAATCCACGATGTCCTCCACGATGAGCACGTGCTTGTTCTCGATGTTCACCTCCAGGTCCTTGGAAAAGACTAGGCTGCCGCTGGAGGAGGTGCCCGCGCCGTAGCTGGCCAGGCGGATGAAGTCGATTTCCGGGCCGCCCTTCACGTGGCGCAGGAGGTCGGCGAAGAACAGAAACGCGCCCTTGAGCACACAGACGCAGACCAGGGGGCCCTTGGGATAGGCCTCGGAGACCTCGCGGCCCAACTCGGCCACGCGGGCCGCGATGGTCGCGGCGGGCACGAGCAGGTTGAGCTTGTGGGCCATGCTAAAGCTCCATGACCATGGCGGTTTCGTCGCAGTCCGGGAAGTGCGGGCAGTTCACGCAGTCGGCCCAGACCTTCTGGGGCAGGGCGTCCTTGGCCGCCTCGGCGAAACCCATCTTGCGGAAAAAGGCCTCCTGGTTGGTCAGCACGAAGACCCGGAAGATGCCGATGGTCACGGCCTCGGACAGGCAGGCGTCCACCAGGAGCCGGCCCAGACCCTGGCCCCGGTACTCGCGCCGGACCATGAGCGAGCGGACTTCGGCCAGGTCGTCCCAGCAGATGCACAGGGCGCAGCAGCCGAGCACCTCGTCGGTCTCCCGGTCCACGGCCACGAAGAAATCCCGCAGATGCGAGTAAAGCTGGTTGAACGAGCGCGGCAGGACCAGTCCGTCGCCCTCGCCGGGCCGCAGAAGCAGGCCGTGGATGGCCTTCACGTCCTGGATGCGGGCCTTGCGCAGCAGCGGCGCGCTCATCCCTTGGCCAGCCCCGCGATGATCCCGTCGAGCATGGCGAAGGGGTAGGCCCCGGGCTTGTTGAAGGCCTGCTTGCCGTCGCGGTCGAAGATCATCAGGTGGGGGATGGCCTCGATGCCGTACACCCCGCCCAGCCCGACCCCGCCGAAGAAGACCTCCACGGGCGGCTCGGACTGGAAAAAGCTCTTGAGCGCCCCCACGTTCTCGTCCAGGGACACGGCCACCACGCGCAGGTCCTCGGGCTTGTAGGCCGAGCGGATCTTGGCCAGTTCGCCCATTTCCTGGCGGCAGGACGGGCACCAGGTGGTCCAGAAGCAGAGGAGCAGGACCTTGCCCTTGGATTCGGCGATGAGGTTCTTGACCCCGGCCTCGTCCAGGGAGGCGAAGGAGGCCTGGGACTGGGCCTTCTTGGGCGGCTCGGAGCCGCCGCAGGCCGCCGGGAAGAGCACCACCACGGCCAGGAGCAGCGCCAGAAACAGGCGCCGCCCGGCCGGGCCGGAAAACAGGCGTGCTGCGTGTGTCATATCCGCACTCCCTAGCAGATTCCCCCCCCAAGGGGAAGCGCGCGTCAGTGCACCAGGCCGGTGAGCTGCTTGGCCAGGCGCACGGCCGAGACCGCGTCGGTGGAATGGCCGGCCGCGCCGATGGCCTGGGCGAACGGCCCGGTGACCACGGCCCCGCCGATCATCACCGGGATGTCCAGGCCGCGTTCGGCCAGGAGCCGCACCGTGTCCTCCATGCGCACCATGGTCGTGGTCATGAGCGCCGAGAGCCCGATGAGCCTGGCGCCCTTGGCCTGGGCCTCGGTCACGATGCGCTCGGCGGACACGTCCTTGCCCAGGTCCAGGACCTCGAAGCCGTGGTTCTTGAGCATGAGGCAGACGATGTTCTTGCCGATGTCGTGGATGTCGCCCTCCACCGTGGCCATGACCACCACCGGGCCGGCCGGGCCGCCGGCCTCCTCCAGCAGGGGCTTGAGCAGGCCGAAGGCGGTCTGCATGGTCTCGGCCGAGCGCAGGAGCTGGGGCAGGAAGTATTCCTTGCGCTCGTACTTCTCGCCCACGTCCATGATCCCGGGGATGAGGCCCTCGTTCACCTGGGTCAGGGCGCAGAAACCGTCCTCCAGGGCCTTGCGGCAGAGCCCGGACACGGCCTCGCGGTCGCCGCGCACCACGGCCCGGCGCAGGGCCTCCAGGGCGTTGCCCGAGGGGATGTCCGGGGTTCCGGCGGCCGGAGCGGCCGGAGCGGACTGCGCGGCCGGAGCCGCCGGGGTCCAGGAGGCGAAGGCCTGGATGTACCGCCCGGCCTGGGGATCGCGGTTGAGCAGCACCTCGGCCGCGCCCAGGCTCTCGCGCAGCCGGGCCGACGAGGGGTTGGCGATGCAGGAGGACAGCCCGGCGGCCGTGGCCATGGCCAGGAACGTGGAATTGAGCAGCTCGCGGGCGGGCAGGCCGAAGGAGATGTTGGACAGGCCCAGGGTGGTGGGCAGGCCCAGCACGCGCGTGCAGTGTTCGATCACCGCCAGGCAATGTTTCGCCGCCTCGGGCTTGGAGGACACGGTCAGGGCCAGGGCGTCCACCAGCACGAGGCGCTTGGGGATGCCCAGGGCCAGGGCCTGGGCCAGGAGCTTCTCGATGACCGCGATGCGCTCGGCCGCGGTCACGGGCAGCTTCTTGCCCTCCAGGGGCAGGAGGATGAACGGGGCGCCGAATTTTTTGCACAGCGGGCCCAGGCGTTCCAGGCGGCCGGGTTCGCCGCTGATGGAGTTGACCAGGGGCGAGCCCGGGCAGGCCCAGAGGGCCTCTTCCACGGCCTCGGGGTCCGAGGAGTCCAGGCACAGGGGCAGGGGCAGCTTGGCCGAGAGGGCCTGGACCAGGGCGGGCAGGAGTTCGGCCTCGCGCACCAGGGGCGCGCCCACGTTCACGTCCAGGACCACGGCCGCGGCCGCGGCCTGCTCCTCGCCCAGGCGCAGGGCCTCGTCCAGGCGTCCGGCCTGGATCTCGGCGGTGAGGGCCTTCTTGCCCGTGGGATTGATGCGTTCGCCGATGATCGCGCAGGGCTGGCCGTTGCCCAGAAGCGCGCTCTGGGAGCGCGAGGTGAGCACGAGCCAGGGCGCGTCCGCAGGCGCCTGCAGGGACCAGGACCGGCCTTTGAGCCGGGCGGCCAGGGCCCGGATGTGCGCGGGCGTGCTGCCGCAGCAGCCGCCCAGGGCCTTGGCGCCCAAATCGGCCAGCCGCGCGGTCTGTTCCGCGAACTGCTCGGGCCCCAGGCGGAACACGGTCTTGCCGTTTTCCAGCTCGGGCAGCCCGGCATTGGGCTGGACCAAAAGCGGCACCGAGAGACGGGGGAGCATGGCCCGCACCGTGGCCGCCATCTGCTCGGGTCCGGCCGAGCAGTTGGTGCCGAGGAGGTCCAGGCCCATGTTCTGGAGCGCGTCCAGGCAGACCAGGGGGTCGGAGCCGGTGAGCGTGGCCGGGCCCTCGAAGGTCATGGTCAGGGCCACGGGCAGGTCGCAGGCCTCGCGGGCCGCGATGACCACGGCCCGGGCCTCGGCCAGGTCGAAATGGGTCTCGCCCAGGATCAGGTCGGCCCCGCCCTCGGCCAGGCCCTGGATCTGCTCCCGGAAGGCCGCCACCATCTCGCGGAAGGTGAGCTCGCCCAGGGGCTGGATGAAATGTCCGGTGGGGCCCACGGAGCCGGCCACAAAGGCCGCGTCCCCGGCCGCGCCGCGGGCCAGGCGGGCCATCTCGCGGTTGAGCGCCCGGGCGTCGGCGGCTCCGGCCAGCTTGAAGCGGGTGCCGCCGAAGGTGTTGGTGGTCAGGACCCGGGCCCCGGCCTCCAGGTAGTCCCGGTGCACCCCGGCCACGACCTCCGGGGCCTTGAGCCCCCAAAGCTCGGGGGACAGGCCCGCGGGCAGGCCCCGGGACTGGAGCAGGGTGCCGTAGCCCCCGTCGAAGAGGAGTGTGCGGCCGTCCTTGAGAGCGGCGCGGAAATCGGGCAAGGCGGGCTCCTTTGCGCGTTGCTTGGGAAAAAGCTCCCAAGGGTTGTGGCCTCGTCCGGAGATGCTATGCTGCCATTGCCGGGCAAGGCCCGTGTACCGAAAAGCATTGAAAAGGACAACGAGAAGCTGTATCGTGAACCCCTTGCGTGAACCTCTGACCCGAAGGCGGCCCTCCGCGGCCCATCCTCCCGATCTGTCGCCCGAAGCCATGAAGTCCAAAAAGCAGGCCCCCGCGCCGGACGTGGAATACATCGAGCCCGAAGCCGAAGAGCCCTCCGGGGACGAGGTCGTCGAGCCCGAAGCCGAGGAGCTCGATCTGGCCGAGGAGGCCCCGGGTCCCGAGGCCTTCACCCTGGCCGTGCCTCCGCGCGGCGAGGTGGTGGCCCGCGATCCGCTCCAGCTCTACCTGCGCGAGATCTCCCGTTTCCCGCTCCTGGCCCCGGAGGAGGAGTTCGAGCTGGCCCGCCGCGTGCGCGAGGGCAACGACCAGGACGCGGCCTTCCGCCTGGTCTCCTCGCACCTGCGCCTGGTGGTCAAGATCGCCATGGACTTCCAGCGCCGCTGGATGCAGAACGTGCTCGACCTGATCCAGGAGGGCAACGTGGGCCTCATGAAGGCGGTCCGCAAGTTCGACCCGGAAAAGGGCATCAAGTTCAGCTATTACGCGGCCTTCTGGATCAAGGCCTACATCCTCAAGTACATCATGGACAACTGGCGCATGGTCAAGATCGGGACCACCCAGGCCCAGCGCAAGCTGTTCTACAACCTGAACAAGGAGCGCCAGCGGCTCCAGTCCATGGGCTTCGATCCCACCACCCAGGCCCTGTCCGAGAGCCTGAACGTGAGCACCACCGAGATCGACGAGATGGACCAGCGGCTCTCGCGCAACGACATGTCCCTGGACCTGCCCCTGGGCGACGACTCGGACACCACCCGCCTGGACCTCCTGCCCTCGCTCACCCCGGGGGTGGAGGAGACCCTGGTCAACGACCAGATCTCCAGCCTGCTCCTGAAGAACCTGAAGACCATCGAGCCCAAGCTCTCGGACAAGGAGCGGGCCATCTTGAACGAGCGGCTGCTCTCGGACGAGCCCGTGACCCTGCGCGAGATCGGCCAGCGCTTCGGCGTGACCCGCGAGCGCGTGCGCCAGATCGAGGCCCGGCTCCTGGACAAGATCCGCGAACATCTGGAGAACCGGGTGGAAGGCTTCTCCAAGGACTGGATCAACCCCCGTGATTGAGACCCTCAAGGACCTCCGCCGCCAGGCCCGCCGCATGGCCTCCCTGCAGCCCATCCCGGCCTTCTACATGGACTGCGCCGTGGAGCTCCAGTTCGCCTGGGACATGTTTTTCGACCACCCGCTCATCCTGCGCCTCCAGGAGGACTGCCTGCCGTTCCTCTACGACGACTATGGGCACGGGGTGGAGCACTCCAAGAAGGTGGCCCAGGAGGCCTGCGCCCTGGTCCTGGTGGAGGGCACGGCCCTGCCGCCCGAGGACAGCCGCCACCTGGGGCTCCTGGCCCAGTTCGCCGGGCTCCTGCACGACACCTGCCGCCTGGAGCCGCACCACGCCGAAAAGGGCGCGGACCTGGCCCGGATGATCCTCAAGGACTACCCCATCTCGGACCGGGACCGCGAGCTGGCCGCCCAGGCCATCGCGGTGCACGAGGCCTTCCGGCCGGGCCAGGGCCTGCCCGAGGAGCCCCGGGCCCGGCTTCTGGCCGGGGCCCTGCACGACGCGGACAAGTTCCGCTGGGGTCCGGACAACTTCGTGACCACCCTTTGGGAGATTTGCGACTACGAGGAGTGGTCCATCCAGGAGATCGCCGACCGCTTCCCCGAGGGCCTGGCCCGCGTGGAGGCCGTGGCCGGGACCTTCCGCACCCGCTCGGGCCGCAAGTACGGGCCGCAGATGATCGAGCAGGGACTGTATCTGGGCCGTGAGCTGCTGGCCAAGCTGCGCGAGCTGGTCATCGCGCATCAGCGCTGCGTGGGCCGCCAATCCGGGGAGGGGAAATGAGAATCGCCGTCCGCCTGCTGGGTCCCGCCGCCCTGGCCGCGCTTCTGCTGCTTTCCGGCTGCGCCGGGCACAGGACCCCGCAGCCCATGGCCCAGGGGCCGGCGCTTTCGCCGGAAGGCCGGGTCCAGTACTACTACCTGATCTACCAGGACCAGATCCTGCGCCTCCAGCGCCTGACCCGGACCCAGCCCCTGAACCAGGAGACCCTGGCCCAGGCCCTGGGCTTTCAGAAGACCGCGGTGGAGGCCCTGAACAAGGTCATCGAGCTGTCGCCCGCGCCCGAGCTCTATGTGGACAAGGCCAACCTGTTCTGGAACAACGACCAGATCGGCACGGCCCGGGGCATCCTCGAGGAGGGCGTGCAGCGCTTCCCGGACGACCGCGCCCTGAACCTCTACCTGGCCAACGCCCTGCTCATGGAGGGCAAGACCGACCGCGCGGCCCAGGTCTTCGACAGCTACGTGGAGCGCTTCCCCAAGGACGACCAGGCCCGGGTCCAGTACGCCCTGGTCCTGGTGGACCTCCACGAGTACGCCCGGGCCCTGGACGCGCTCAAGGCCCTGCCGCCCAAATCCCTGGACGCCGAGGCCCGCTTCCTCCAGGCTCAGGCCCAATCCGGGCTGGGCCAGCACCGCCAGGCCCTGCGCACCCTGCGCGGCGTCCTGGCCGCCGACCCCGAGGACATCGACGCCCTGGGGCTCATGGCCTACCAGTACGAGATGCTCAAGGACTACGCCGCGGCCGAGAAGACCTACGCCCGGCTCCTGGCCATCGACGAGTCCCGCGACGAGGTGCGCCTGCGCCTGGCCACCCTGAACCTCAAGCTGAACCGGCCGGACCGGGCCCTGGCGCTCATCCGCGACGGCTCCCGCGAGCGCGGGGTCCTGCTGGAGGCCGCCGAGGTCTTCCTGCGCGAGGGCTTCCCGGCCCAGGCCTCGGCCGTGCTGGAGCTTTTGGCCGAGAACGGGCCGGTGTCCGCGGAATTCTACCTGTACCAGGCCATGATCGCCTTCGAGGGCCGGGGCGACGCGGAAAAGGCCCTCAAGGTCCTGGAGAACATCCAGGAAACCGACCCGGGCTATCCCCAGGCCCTGCAGTTCCGCATCCAGCTCCTGGCCGCGCTCAAGCGCCACAACGAGGCCCTGGAGGCCGCGGCCGAGGGTGTGCGCCGCTACCCCGGCCTGGCCCGGTTCTACATCCTGGAGGCCGGGCTCCTGGCCGAGTCCAAGGAGCTGCCCAAGGCCCGCGAAATCATGGAGCAGGGCCTGACCCGCGTGCCCGGGGACGCGGACCTGCACTACCGCTACGGGCTCCTGCTGCGCGAGATGGGTGACGAGACCGGGGCGCTTTCGGCCATGGAGCAGGCCATTGCCAAGAATCCCGAGCACGCCGAGGCCCTGAACTACCTGGGCTACACCCTGGCCGACGAGAGCCGCGAGCTGGACCGCGCCCTGGTGCTGGTCCAGAGCGCCTTGCGCCAGGACCCGGAAAACGGCTTCATGATCGACTCCCTGGCCTGGGTCTATTTCCGCATGGGCCGTCTGGACGAGGCCTGGACCCAGATCCGCCGGGCCGTGAGCCTCGTGCCCGACGACCCCGAGCTCTGGAACCACTACGGGGACATCGCCAAGGCCATGGGCAAGACCAACGAGGCCCGCCAGGCCTACACCAAGGCCCTCAAGAAGAAGCACAAGGACCCCGAGCTCATTCAGGGAAAGCTGCGCGGCCTATGAAACGGTCCCTGGCGCTTCTCTGCGTGGTCCTTCTCGCCGCGCTCTTGACGCAGGCCGGCTGCACGCCCAAACCCGTGCTCGACCCGGGCGCGGACCCCGCGGCCTGGGCCTGGCAGGAGTTCCGCACCGCGCACCTGGGCGTCAAGGCCCCCCCGGCCCTGCTCGTGCGCGGCAGCTTCACCTACACCTCGCCCAAGCCCCGCTCCAAGACCAACCGCACGGTCATGTACTTCTTCGGCGACCTGAACGGGCCCCTGCGCCTGGACGTGCAGTCCGGGGTGGGCACCAGCCTGGCCTTCATCCGCGAGTCCGGGGAGGGGCTTCTGGCCTTTTACCCGGACCGGCGCACGGCCTACAAGCACTGGGACCCGGTGGTCGGGGCCCAGCGCCTGGGCCTGCCCTTCCCGTTCTCCCTGGCCGACCTGGCCCGGCTCGTGTGCGGCGACTTCGGCACCCTGGTCTCGGCCGTGCACGACTCGGTGCGGCCGGTGAACAGCACGGGCTTCGAGTACCGCTTCTCCAAAGGCCGGGTGACCAGCCTGGTCCTGGACTACATGGGCAACCCCGTGTCCATGACCGGGCCCCTGACACGGCCGCCCCGCGAGGACGGGACCAGGCGTGAGGGCGAAACCTGGACCATCTCCTTCAACGGCTACTCCGCCGAGGCTCCGGGGCTGTGCACCATGCTCACCGTGGACCTGCCGGAGGAGGAGAACGGCGTCTTGCGCATCAAGTCCCGAGAGCTTAAGCTCGAGCCCTGGCCCGCGGACGCCTTGAACCTGGCCCTGCCGGACGGCACCGAGGTGCGCCGCCTGGACCGCGAGGAGGCCCCGCACGTGCTCGAAATGGACGGTTCGGAAGCCCCTGCCGGGGGCGCGCGGCCATGAGCGGCGGCCCGCTGTCCGTGTTCCACGAGGGCCTGCGCCTGCTGGGCGACGAGCTGGCCTTCGCCTTGGGCACGGCCGTGCGGCGCCTGGAAATCCGGCGTCTTGAAAAACGGTTGAGCGAGGAATATGCCTGCCTGGGCAGGCTGGGCCAGACCGAGGCGGACCAGGCCGAGGCCGGGTTCTGCCGCACCCAGGCCGCGTTCCTGGCCGAGGAGGCCGGGCGCATCGAGCGCGAGATCCGCGCCAGGCAGGAAGCCCGGCAGCGGGCCAAGGCCGGCGGACAGCAGTGAGAGCGGGAGAGAACATGCAGACCATCGTCATCGCCTCGGACCACGGCGGCTTCCAGCTCAAGACCTTCCTCAAGGACAAGCTGGCCGCGGCCGGCCATACCGTGGAAGACCTGGGCCCGGACTGCACGGCGAGCTGCGACTACCCGCCGTTCGCCCAGAAGATGGCCCAGCGGGTGCTCGCGGGCGGCTGCCTGGGCATCCTGATCTGCGGCACGGGCCTGGGCATGGCGATCGCCGCCAACCGCTACCACGGCATCCGCGCGGCCCTGTGCACCAACGAGTTCATGGCCCGCATGGCCCGCGAACACAACGACGCCAACATCCTCTGCCTGGGGGAGCGCGTTGTGGGCCAGGGCCTGGCCTGGAGCATGGTCCAGGTCTTCCTGAGCACGAATTTCGCCGGTGAGCGGCACCAGCGCCGTCTGGACCTCATCGAGCTCTTTGACCGGAGATGAGCATGGGCAACGAGACCCTCGACCAGAAATGCGTCAACGTCATCCGCGGACTGGTCATGGACACGGTCCGGGCGGCCAATTCCGGCCACCCCGGCGGGGCCATGTCCTCGGCCGACTTCGCCTACGTCCTGTTCAGCGAGTTCCTGAACACCGACCCGGACGACGCGCGCTGGTTCAACCGCGACCGCTTCGTGCTCTCGGCCGGGCACGAGTCGGCCCTGCTCTATGCCCTGCTGCAGCTCACCGGCCGCATCGGCATGGATGACCTCAGGGCCTTCCGCCAGCTGGGCAGCCTGACCCCGGGCCATCCCGAGCGCGACCTGACCCCGGGCGTGGAGGCCACCACCGGGCCCCTGGGCCAGGGCTTCGCCATGTCCGTGGGCCTGGCCGCGGCCGAGGCCCATCTGGCCGCCAAGCTCGGCGCGGACGTGCTGGACCACTTCACCTACGTCCTGGCCTCGGACGGCGACCTCCAGGAGCCCATCGCCCTGGGCGCGGCCTCCCTGGCCGGCCTCTGGGGCCTGGGCAAGCTCATCGTGTTCTACGACTCCAACAAGATCCAGCTGGCCGGGCCCACCAAGCGCGCGGACTGCTGCGACTACAAGAAGGCCTTCGAGGCCTTCTGCTGGCAGGTCATCGAGGTGGACGGCCACGACCGCGGGGCCATCCGCAAGGCCATCCAGACCGCCCGCCTGGACGCCTCCCGGCCCACGCTGATCATCGGCCACACGGTCATGGCCAAGGGTTCGGCCACCCGCGAGGGCGACCACGGCACCCACGGCGAGCCCCTGCCGCCCGAGGAGATCGCGGCCACCAAGACCAAGATGGGCCTGCCCGCGGACCAGTTCTTCTTCGCCCCCGAGGACGTGGTGGCCCAGATGCGCGCCCGCCACGACGGGAGCCGCGAGAACGCCCGGCTCTGGCGCGAGAACCTCAAGGCCCGCCTGGCGGACAAGGACTTCGCGGCCTACTGGAACATGGCCACGGGCCCGCGCGGGAAGCTCAGCCTGGACTGGCCGTCCTTCGAGGCCGGGACCAAGCCGGCCACGCGCCAGGCCTGGGGCAAGTGCCTGGACCACATCGCGCCCAAGCTGCCCGTGCTCGTGGGCGGTTCCGCGGACCTGGACCCTTCGAACCAGACGGCCAAGTTCCGCGACGCCTACGGCGTGTTCGGGGCCGGGGCCTTCGGCAACCGCTGCCTGGCCTTCGGCGTGCGCGAGTTCCCCATGGCCGCGATCATGAACGGCCTGGCCCTGCACGGCGGGCCGATCCCCTTCGGGGCCACGTTCCTGACCTTCTCGGACTACTGCCGCAACGCCATCCGCATGTCGTCCCTGCAGAAGCTCCCGGTGCTCTACGTCTTCACCCACGACTCCTTCCACCTGGGCGAGGACGGTCCCACGCACCAGCCCGTGGAGCACATGGCCTCCCTGCGGCTCATCCCCGGGGTCCTGGACTTCCGCCCGGCGGACGCGGGCGAGACCGCGCTCTGCCTGGACATCGCCCTGCACGAGGAGGAGCGGCCCTCCTGCCTGTTCCTGACCCGCCAGGGCCTGCCCGTGCTCGACCCGGCCACGTACCCCGGGGTCAAGGACGGGGCCCGGCGCGGCGGCTACGTGCTGGCCGACTGCGAGGGTGAGCCCGAGCTGCTCCTGCTGGCCTCGGGCTCGGAGGTCTCCCTGGCCCTGGAGGCCATGGCGCTCCTGCCCGGCAAGAAGATCCGGCTGGTGAACGTGGTCTGCCAGGCCCTGTTCGACGAGCAATCCGAGGACTACAAGAAGGCCGTGCTGCCGCCGGCCGTGACCAGGCGCGCCTCCCTGGAGGCCGGACGCACGGACTGCTGGTACAAGTATCTGGGCTGCGACGGCCTGGCCATGGGCCTGAACCATTTCGGCGAATCGGCTCCGGCCGGGCAGCTGGCCAAGAAGTACGGCTTCACGGCCGAGGACGTGGCCCGGCGCATCCGCGAGCGTTTTTTCTAGCAACCAACGGCTGACAACGAGGAGAGCGATACATGGAAGCCCCGCAGAGAAACCTGGCCATGGACCTGGTGCGCGTGACCGAGGCCGCGGCCCTGTCGTCGGCGCGCTGGCTCGGCAAGGGCGACAAGGAGGCTGGCGACCAGGCCGCCGTGGACGCCATGCGCCTGTCCTTTGAAACGCTCAACATCGACGGCCGGGTGGTCATCGGCGAGGGCGAGAAGGACGAGGCCCCCCGGCTCTACAACGGCGAGCGCGTGGGCGGCGGCGGCGAGCTGGCCGTGGACGTGGCCGTGGACCCGGTGGAGGGCACCAACCTCCTGGCCTTCGGCCGCCCCAACGCCATCTCCGTGGTGGGCGTGGCCCCGGCCGGGACCATGTTCGAGCCCGGTCCCAGCTTCTACATGCAGAAACTGGTGGTGCCCGCCGAGGCCAAGACCGTGGTGGACATCGAGGCCCCGGTTGGCGAGAACCTGCGGAAAATCGCCAAGGCCCTGGGCAAGGACGTGGACGACCTGGTGGTCTTCGTCCTGGACAAGCCCCGGCACAAGAAGCTGGTGGGCGAGATCCGCGAGGCCGGGGCGCGCATCCAGCTGCACACCGACGGCGACGTGGCCGGTTCGCTCATGGCCATCGACCCGCGCAGCGAAGTGGACCTGATGATGGGCACCGGCGGCACCCCCGAGGGCGTGCTTTCGGCCATCGCCATCCGCATCATGGGCGGCGAGATGTTCGCCAAGCTCGATCCGCAGAAGCAGGCCGAGAAGAACGGCCTGGCCGAGTCGGGCATGGACATCCGGCGCATCTACACCGTGGCCGACCTGGTCAAGAGCGACGACCTGTTCTTCGCGGCCACGGGCATCTCCGGCGGGACCTTCCTCAAGGGCGTGCGCTATACCGGCCACGGGGCCGAGACCCATTCCCTGGTCATGCGCGGCAAGACCGGCACCATCCGCTACATCGAGGCCATCCACAACTGGGACACCCTGATGCGGGTGAGCGCCGTCAAGTACAACTAGGAAAGAGACCGGGGCCGCGGCTTGCGGCCCCGGCGTCTCAGTCCTCGGGATTCTGGAACTTCTCCTGGATGATGGCCGCGTCCTCGGGGCGGGAACGGGCCTCCAGGCCCTTGGATTCGCCGTGGCAGGTGAAGGCCTGGCCGCGCAGCTGGATGTACCCGGCGGACAGGACCTTGGAGTAGGGGATCTGCTCCCGGAACTCGGCGAAGTCGATGCGGTTGGGAAAGATGATGGGCACCGGGTCGCCGGAGAAATCCTCGAACAGGATGTACTTCATGGCCGCCTCCGTTCCGTTGAAAATACCGGCCCGGGCCCGGGAGATCAAGCTGTGAACGCAGGAGCGCCCGAACGCATCGGGATCTGGCAGACCGCCTTTCTGGGCGACGCCGTGCTCACCCTGCCGCTCATCGCCGCGCTCAAGGAGCGCTTTCCCCGGGCCGAAATCCATTTCTACGTGCGCGCCGGGCTGGAAGGCCTGTTCGCGGCCCAGCCCGAGCTGGCCGCTGTCCACGGCTTTGCCAAACGCGGCGCGCAACGCGGCCTGTGTTCGGCCCTGTGCCAGGGCGGCGAGCTTGCGGACCAGGGCTTCGATCTCTGGCTTTCGGCCCACACCAGCCTGCGCAGCGCCCTGGTGGCCTGGGCCTCGCGCATCCCCCGGCGCATCGGCTACAACCGCCCCTGGTTCAACCGCCTGGCCTACACCGAAACCGTGCCCCGCGACTTCGCCCGCCTGGAGGAGATCGAGCGGCTGTTCCAGCTGCTCACCCCCCTGGGCATCGGCCTGCCCGCGCCCAAGGCCCGGCTCGTGCTGCCCCAGGCGGCCCTGGACCGGGCCGCGATGATCTGGGAGCGCGAGCTGCCCGCGGGCGAGGGGCCCATCCTGGGCGTGCACCCGGGCTCGGCCTGGCCCACCAAGTGCTGGCCCGGGGAATACTTCAGCCGGGTCCTGGACCTGGCCGCCGCGGCCGGGGCGCGGCTCCTGCTCCTGGCCGGTCCCGGCGAGGAGGGCATTGCCCGGGCCGTGCTGGACTGGGCCTCGCCCCAGGCCCGGGCGCGGGCCCTGGACCTCTCCGGCAGGCTCTCCCTGCCCGAGCTGGCCGCGGTCCTGGGCCGGGTGGACGCCTACCTGACCAACGACTCCGGGCCCATGCACCTGGCCTGGGTCCAGGACACGCCCCTGGTGGCCCTGTTCGGGCCCACCACCCGGGCCCTGGGCTTTTTCCCGCGCGGGGAGAACTCCACGGTGCTGGAGCGCGATCTGGACTGCCGGCCCTGCGGCCTGCACGGCCACCGGCGCTGCCCGCTCAAGCACCACGACTGCATGCGCGAGATTTCTCCGGAACAGGCCTGGGCCGCCCTGGCGCCCAAGCTGGGGCTCACATGAAGCCCCTGATCCTGGCGGTCCTGCTGGTCCTGATCCCTGTGGGGGCCTGGGGTGGCGGGTTCGAGGACGAACTCCTCTCCCGGATCAATGCCTGGCGCCAGGAGCACGGCCTGGTGAAACTTTCCCGCGACAGCCGCCTGGACGGCCTGGCCCAGGAGCAGGCCCGGGCCATGCGGGACGCGAAACGGCTTTCCCACGACGGCTTCGACAACCGCTTCGACCGCTCGGGCTCCAGGCACTGCGTGGAGAACGCGGGCCTGCTCTGGCCCGAGCCCACGCCCAAGAGGCAATTCGAGGGCTGGCGCGACTCCCCGGGCCACAACGAGAACCTCCTGGACCCGGACATCCGGCGCGCGGGCCTGGCCCAGGACGGCGGCTACAGCCTGTTCTTCGGTTGTCGCTAGGAGCTTACGTCCCGCAGGACGGGCCGCCGTTCTGCTCGTAGTGGTAGTCGCCGTCCAGGAAGCACTGCGAGACCCGCTGCACGCTGCCCTCGTCCACCATGAGCATGTCCATCTGGCGGGTGAAGATGAGCAGCCGGCCGAGCATGTCCAGGCGCTCGGCCGTGGCCGCGGCCTCGTACTTCTGGAACCGGGCCACCACCCGGTCGCCGTTGACCTCCACCGCGAACCCGTGGGTCTCCAGGATGCGGGCGATGGCCCGCACCCGGCGGTTCTTGCGCACGTCGTCGGCCGCCCCGCCCTTGAACTGGAAGTTCACGTAGTTCTTGTTCACGGTTTGGCCGCAGTAGGCGTCCAGGATGCTGTAGTGGTAGCCCACCCGGGAGCTGAAGTTCAGATACTTGTCCGAGACGATGGCGTAGCTCTTGTCCCCGAAGCGCTGGCCCCCGGCCTGGGGGGCCGAGAGCATCTGCTCGCCCATGACCGAGAAGAACCCGCGCAGGTCCACGGGCCGGGGCTCGGCGTGGCGCAGCTCGGGCAGGAGCAGGCCCGCCAGCAGGGCCTTGAACGGGGCCGAGAGCACGTGCTCGGGACGCACCCTGCGGCCCCAGCCGTGGTCCTCCGCGAGCCCGCCGCCCAGGTCGATGATGTACAGGTCCAGGGGCAGGTGCGCGGCCAGCTTCACCGAGAAGGTGCCCCGGTCCGTGGCCAGGTCGCTGATCTGGAACATCTCGCCGTAGGACAGCTCGTGGATCAGCCGCATGACGTCGTGCACGGTGCGGCACTTGGCCGGGGCGAAGTCCGGGGAGCGCGGGTCCGTGAGGTTCAGGGGCACCACCAGCTCGGCCAGGCGCTTGAGCGTCTCGTACACCGGGGTGTCCTTCATGAAGTCGGCCCGGTCCTGGCGCAGCCGCAGGAGTTCCGGCACCTCGCCCTTGTAGACGCGGCCGGAGAAGGCGTCCACCGTGACCACCTGGCCCTCCTTGAGCTGGTCCGTGGCCTTGCCGGTGTTCAGCAGCGAGGGCACGCGGTACTCCCGGGCCAGGGAGGCCATGTGGCCGGTGACGCTGCCCGCGTTGGTGACCACGGCCTGGGCCCGCTGGAGGATCAGGGCGTACTTGGGCGAGGAGTGCTCGGCCACGAGCACCGCGCCCTGGGGAAATCCGGTGAGGTCGCTGTCCGGCCAGACGTGGCGCACGGGGCCTGAGCCCACCCCGGGGCAGGCCGCGTCCCCGCCCTCCAGAAGCACCTCGTAGCCCGGCACCACCCCGGCCGTGGGCCGCTGTCCGTCCCCGGCCTCGGCCCGCAGGGGCCGGGCCTGGAGCAGCACGAGCCGTCCCTCGCGGTCCAGGGCCCACTCGATGTCCTGGGCGCAGCGGTAGTGGCGTTCCAGGCGCACGGCGTAGGCGGCCAGGAGCCGGGCCTGCTCCTCGTTCAGGCAGGGCTTGAGGGCCTCGGCCTCGGACAGGGTCTCGTCCTCCAGGAGCCCGCCGGCGCGGGCCACGAGGCGGCGCTCCTTGCGGGCGATGCGGGCCTCCAGGAGCCTGGGCTCGTCCTCCTTGCTCAGCCGCAGCACGTCCGGGGTGATGACCCCGTCCACGGCGTAGGGCCCCAGGCCCCAGACCGCGTTGATGAGCACGTTCTCGTCCAGCAGGTCGAAGGGGTGGCGCGAGTACATGACCCCGCTGGCCACGGCCTCGACCATCTCCAGACAGGCCACGCTCATGGCGATGTCCTCGGCCGGGATGCCCTTGTGCAGGCGGTAGGAGATGGCCCGGGGCGTGAACAGGCTGCCCAGGATGCGGCGGTAGTTGTCCATGATGCGGTCGGGCCGCACGTTGAGCACGGTGAGGTACTGGCCCGCGAAGGACAGCTCGGAATCCTCGCCGATGGCGCTGCTGCGCATGGAGATGGGCAGGCCCTCGGGACCGGCGTTCCGGCGGGCGCAGAGGGCCTCGTAGGCCGAGAGGATGGCCTCGGCCAGGGCCGGGGGCGCGTCGGCCGAGAGGAACAGGCGCTGGATGCCCTCGCTGGCCGCGACCATGGTCTCGGGCTCGGCCGGGTCCACCTCCATCTCCAGGCGCTTGACCTCGTCCAGGAACCCGCCGTGGCGCATGAAGGCCTCGTAGCCCGCGGTGGTGATGGCGAAGCCGTCCGGGATGGGCAGCCCGGCGCGCCCGGCGATCTCCCCCAGGTTGGCGTTCTTGCCGCCCACGCTGTCCACCAGTTCGCGGGAGATCTCGGAGTAGGGCAGGATGAACGGGGCGTCCGTCTCGTGGCGCTTGATTTCGGCCAGGGCCGCGATCCTCTGGCGCAGGTCCTCCATGACCGGCCGCAGGGCCGGGTAGCGGCTGGCCGAGAGGCCGTCGAAGTTGTTGACCATGCGCACGGCGTGGAAAACGATGCGCGAGGACTGGGAGCGCACGTAGGCCATGCCGAAGACCGTGCCGCCGGAGAGCTTCTGCTCCAGGTCCGTGATGAGCTGCAAGAGCTCGGAGTTGGACTCCAGCAGGGCCTTGAACTGGCCGTATTTGACCTTGAACAGGCCCGCGGCCTGACGCGGGTCCTTGGCGCGCCGTTTGAAGAGCCAGCCCAGCATCCCTTCCTCCCTACGCCTTGCGGCCGTTCAGGACGTAGCGCGTGGCCGGGCCGCGGCCCTCGCGGCGCAGCACGCCCTTCTTCACCAGGTCCTGGAGATCGTAGATGGCCGTGCGCGAGGGCAGGTCGCCGCCGGCGATCTCCTGGTAGGCGCTGCGGGTGACCTCGCCGCGGGCCGCCACCAGGGGCAGGACCTTCTGCTGGCGCGGGGTCAGGCGCACACCCGTGGGCACCAGTTCCTCCAGGGATTCGAGCGGCGCGGGCGGCCGGGGTTCGCCCCCGGGGCTGGGCCGCACACGCAGGGCCTCGCCGGGCAGGGGAGCCCGGCCGTCGTCCTCCAGGCGCACGTCCTCGGCCAGGATCAGGTCGCCCTCGGCCATGACCGCGGCCCGGGTGATGCAGTTGATCAGCTCGCGGATGTTGCCCGGCCAGGAATAGGCCTTCATCTTCTCCAGGGCTCCCCGGGACAGGGCCAGGCCCTGTTTGTTCACCAGGGACTCGGCCTGGCGCAGGTAGGCCTGGGCCAGGGCCGGGATGTTCTCCTTGTGCTCGCGCAGGGCCGGGGTCTGGAGGGTGATGACCTTGAGCCGGAAGTAGAGGTCCTCGCGGAACAGGCGGCGGTCGATGAGCTCGGTCAGGTCCGCGTTGGTGGCGGCCACCAGGCGCACGTCCACGCCGATCTCGGAATCGCTGCCCAGGGGCTTGATCTTGCGCATGGCCACGGCCCGCAGCAGGGCCTGCTGGACCTTGGGCGAGGCCGACTGGATCTCGTCCAGGAACAGGGTGCCGCCGTCGGCCTCCAGGAACGCGCCCTTGCGGTCGGTCTTGGCCTCGGTGAAGGCGCCCTTGACGTGGCCGAACAGGGTGTCCAGGAGGAGATTCTCGTCCAGCGCCCCGCAGTTGATGGAGATGAACGGCTTGTTGGCCCGGCCGCTCAGGCTGTGGATGGCCTCGGCGGCCAGCTGCTTGCCCGTGCCGGTCTCGCCCAGGATGAGCACGTCCACGTCCACCCGGGCGGCCTTGAGGATGTCCGAGCGCAGGGCCTCCAGCTTGGGGCCCGAGCCCAGGATGCCGGGGATGGGGTTGGGCCGGGCGTCCTGCTCCGGGGAGGTCTCGCCCGCGGGCACCCGCTGGCTCAGGCTCTGGTCGTGGATGGCCTGGTCGCGGATGCGGATCTCCTCGATCTGGAGGCTCAGGGCCGCCAGCATCTTGTTCACGGCCCGCTTGAGCACATTGGTCTCGTAGCCCGAGGCGGGCATGTCGATCTCCTGGATGTTCCCGGAGAGGTCGGCCTCGCCCACGGCCTGGGCCAGGCGCAGGATCGGCGAGGTGATGGCCTTGGACAGGAAGAAGACCATGCCGGCCACGGAGGCGATGGTCAGCAGGGTTATCAGGAACATGACGTCCAGGTGCTTGTATCCGGCGGCCAGGGTCAGCTTGCTCCGGTCGATGAAGGCCAGGCCGGCGTAGACCTGGGGCGGCTGGCCCTGGAGCGGGGTGAAATAGACCGGGGCGTAGGCCTGGAAGTAGTTGCGCGCCCCGCCCGGATCCCCGGAATCCCCGTTGGTTCCGATGAAGCCGCCGTTCTTGGCCTCCTTCACGTCCACCAGCATTTCCCAGAACTGGTGGAAGACCTCGTTGGGCCGGAAGGCCATGGGCAGGTGGGCGCGGCCCAGGGTGCCCTCGTATCCCGACCTTGCCAGATACGTTGCCAGATCATCCTCGCCCCGGGCCGGGTCGCCGGACTGGAGCAGGATCCAGCCGTCCAGGTCAAAGAGATAATGATAGCGCACCTCGCCGCTGCGGGCGAAGGCCCGCAAGGGCGATTCCGGGGAATTGTACAGGGACAGGAGATTGCGCAGGTCGCGGGCGTCCAGGCCCAGGACCAGGAGGCCTCGGCCGCGGGCTCCGCCGTCGCAGGGCGTGACCATGCGGATCACCGGGGCGGCCGTGCGCTTGGCCCCGTCGCCCGCGCCGATGGCCGGGTATTCGGCCGTGATCACCGGGGAGATCCAGACCTCGCCCGGGGCCAGGCCCAGGGCCTTTTCCACGGCCAGGATGGGGTTGGGCCGGATCTCCCGGATGCGCTCCGGCGGCACCCGCAGGCTCTCGGTGTCCCTGGTCAGGAAGAACACCGGGGCCTCGGGCCCGGAAGGCAGGAAAGCGAACTCGCGGAACAGGGGGCCGCCCAGGGCCTCCTGCTTTGCGAGAAAGTCCTGCATGGCCTCGGGCGAGAACGGAGCTTGCGAGAAGAGCAGGAGGGACTTGCGGCATTGGTCCAGGCGCTCGGTGAGGGCCTGGGCTGTGGCCATGTTCTGGATGCGCACGGTGCGCTCCAGGGCTGTTTCGATGAAACTGTTGGAAATCCTGTATGTTGCGTACCCGGTGACGGCCAGGATCAGGACCATGGAGGGGATCACCGTGACCAGGAGCTTGGTCCGCAGGCTCAGCTGCGCGAAGGTGTGACGCAAATCGCCGGTGTCGAAGATGCCGGACATGGAGGCCTCCTGGAAAACAAGGCACCGCAGTCCTCTTGGGGGGGACGCGCGAAGGATGTCTACAATTCTCGCAAGGCGTTGCCAAAGTCAATATAAATAAAAAAATAAAAAAAAGAACAGGATAGAAAATCCATTGCGCGTTTTCCCCATTGGCATGGGCATTGCTTTCTTGCGAGTTGCAAGGATTCGCCGCGGACCAAATTCCTGGTTCTCCCCCCTTGGGCCCAGGGGGGAGCGCCGGGACGGTTCCCGGCTCTGGTTGGAGGAACGGATGGAAACACTGGAGGGATGCTGATGCGCAAGAGAATGTGGAAACTGCTCCCGTTGATCCTGGCCCTGCCGGCGGTATTGCCCGGCCTGGCCTGGGCCGCAGGCGGAAAGGCCGCGGACCTGGTGGTGGTGGCGGATACCCGGGTTCTGACCAACTCGGTCCTCTACTACTTCGCCGACGTCTACAACATGAACCCCACCCTCAACGCCGTTTGGGCCGTGGTGCTCACCGCGATCTACGGCAGCTTCCTGGGGTTTTTCATGGACTTCCTCATGTCCCGCACCGGGCTGGACCTGAAGTCCCGCAAGATCGTCGAACACTAGGCCCACAGGCCAAGAGCAAGGAGAGAACAGCATGGAGTGGTTGTACATGCACATGCCCATCTCGGGCGTGAACATCTTCTGGCCCGGCCTGGTGCTCATCGGTTTCTCGGTGGGCGTCATCGGCGGGTTCTTCGGTATGGGCGGGGCCTGGATGGTGACCCCGGGATTGAACATCCTGGGCTTTCCCATGGCCTTCGCCATCGGCACGGACATGGCCCACATCGCGGGCAAATCCATGATCTCCACGGTGCGGCACTCCAAGTTCGGCAACGTGGACTACAAGCTGGGCATTGTCATGCTGGCCGGCACCATGGTCGGCATTGAGATCGGCGCCCAGATCGTCATGTGGCTGGAGCGCATCGGACTGGTGGGCTCGGTGGTCCGCTGGGTCTATGTGGGCTTCCTGGCGCTCATCGCCTGGATGGTCTTCTATGACTACGCCAAGGCCGTGGGCAAGAAGAAGAAGGGCCTCACCGACGGCGAGCACGGCACCGAGGGCGTGACCTGGTACAAGACCCTGCACAAGATCAATATCCCGCCCATGATGCACTTCCCGCACGCCGGCATCACCTGCTCGGCCTGGCTGCCCATCATGGTGAGCATGGTCACCGGCATGCTGGCCGGCTTCCTGGGCATCGGCGGCGGCCTGCTGCGCATGCCCGCGCTCATCTACCTCATCGGCTGCCCGACCCACATCTCCGTGGGCACGGACCTCTTCGAGGTCATGATCTCGGGTCTGTACGGCGCGTTCACCTTCGCCATGAAGGGCCGCATCGAGATGGTCGCGGTGTTCGTCATGCTCACCGGCGCGGCCATCGGCGCGCAGATCGGCACCATCGCCACCAAGTACGCCAAGGGCTACGGCATCCGCGTGGCCTTCGGCCTGGCCGTGCTGGCCTGCATGGTCTCGATCATCCTCAAGCAGTTCAAGTTCAACGCCCCGGCCGCCGTGATCATCCTCGGCGCCATCGCGGCCATTTGTCTCTGGATCATGAAGATCATGTTCCAGGGTGCGGCCCAGGAGCTGCGTGAAAAGAAGGCCGGCGCGGGCCAGGCCTGATCCGCGCAAGAACACTACGGAGAAACGCCATGAAACGACAGCTTCTGACTCTCGCGTCGGCCCTGGTCCTGGCGGTGCTGTTTTGCTCCGCGGCCTGGGCCGGGATGGTGGCCCAGGGCAAGTGCATCGAGTACGACCAGGTGGCCAAGACCATCAAGATCGAGGAGTACGACACGCACTTCACGCCGGAGAACAAGTACGGCACGCCCACGGGCACCATCACGGTCTTCGACGTGTCCGAGGCCAAGATCGGGATCATCCCGGAAGCCGGGGACATCCTGCGCATCGCCTACTCGGGGGATACCAAGAAGTACATGGCCGTGAAGGTCATGAACGTGTCCAAGCAGGACCTCTTCAAGAAGTAACCCACGCCCCCAACCCCAGCCCCTGCCGGGCCGCCCGCGCCCCAACGCCTCTGCGGGCGGCCCGGCCCTCCCAGGAGGGAGCGGGACATGAGCAGCGGAACCATCAACAAGCGTCAGCGCATCGTCATCGTGGTCATGGACCTGCTCCTGCTGGCGGAGCTCTGCCTGGCCATCTACCTGGGCCACGCTGATCGGGCCCATCTTTCGGGCATCTTCCTGCGCACCTTCGTGCCCCTGGCCGCAGTGACGGTCGTGGGCGGCCGGATCCTCATCCGGCGCTTCGGCCGCGAACCCCAAGCCGGAGCCGCGTCGTGAAGACCGTGTTCCACAAGTTCGCCATCAGCCTGTTCGTGCTCATCCTGCTGGTGGCCGTCGACGCCATGCGCAGCGGATTCGAGCCCGACACCCTGTTCCGGGCCGCGGCCGGGGAGAGCGTGCCCGTGGGCGGCAAGTTGAGCGTCTCGCCCGAGGACCTGGCCGAGATCCGGGACTTCGATTCGGCCAAGGCCGCCGAGTACCTGGAGGCGAAGCTGGACACCCCGGACGCCCAGGTCCAGCTCCTGGAGCTCCAGGGCCGCATCTGGCGCGGCGAGGTCACGGTGGCGGACGAGGCCCGGTCCGGCGAATACTCCCTGCAGGTCATGCCCCGGGGCGGCAATCCCCAGGAGGACGCCACCCTCTACCGGCTGCGCCTGTTCCCGGACGGGCGGGCCCTGCGCCGGGACCTGCCGAGCTTCTGCGAACGGGACCTGGGCGTGCGGCCCTTCTGGCTGTTCGTCGGGTTCCTGCCCCTGGGCCTGGGCTGCCTGGGCCTGTCCTTCCTCTTTTCCAGCCGCGAGGACGCCCGCAGGCAGGCCCTGGGCCTGGGGTCCATCTACAAGCTGGCCCGGCGCAAGCACGCCTGGGAGGTGCTCTTCGGCCTGGGCTCCCGCCACGGGGTGCGGCCTGGCGAACGTCTGCTCCTCCTGGATTCCCGGCGCCGGGTGGTCGGCGACCTGGTGGCCGCCAAGGTGGGGCCCGAGGCCTCCCACGCCGAGGTGGGCCTGGAGACCGCCATCGAGCCGGGCTTCCTGGTGGCCCGCGCGGACGCCCCCGGGGTTGGCCCGGGAACCGTGCAGTATCGCTGACCCCGCAACGCCTTCGCCGCGCTGGACGTCCGTCCACGATTTTGTCTATGATGCCGCCGGGAACCGCCTCCCCCGGTTCCCCAGCCGCGAAACAGGACGGACCTATGCACATCCTTCTGGTGGACGACGAGACCGAGTTTCTGGAGCTCATGACCAAGCGCCTGGACCGCCGCAACTTCCAGGTGAGCACCGCGGCCAACGGCGCGGACGCCCTCAAGCTCCTGGCCGGGACCCCGGTGGACGTGGTGGTCCTGGACGTGCGCATGCCGGGCATGGACGGCATCGAGACCCTCAAGCACATCAAGAAGCTGACCCCGGCCACCGAGGTCATCCTGCTCACGGGCCACGCCAACATGGAGGTGGCCCTGGAGGGCATGACCCAGGGGGCCTTCGACTACCTGCTCAAGCCCGTGGCCATCAACGACCTCATCTTCAAGATCCAGGACGCGGCCAAGAAGTCCGGCAAAACGACCTGACAGGGGTGGGTTCATGGCGGGGTTTTTCCGGGCACTGGGCAAGCTTTTCGGCGGCTCCAAGCCCGAACCGGCCTCGCCCGCCGAACTGGAGGCCCTGCGCGCGGCCTACCGGGCCCGCTGCGAGAGCTTCCGCCGCCTGCTGGCCGCCAACAACGCGGCCCTGGACGTCATGGCCTCCATGGAGGAGGCCCTGCGCGGCCTGAAGCCCTTCGGCATGACCTTCGTGCGCGGCCAGTGCGCCCGCGTGGCCGCCAACGTCTTCCAGATCGTGCGCCAGCTCTCCCTGCTCACCAGCGGCCGTTTTGACGCTCTCTACGACAAGCTCAAGGAGATCCAGGCCCGCATCGCCCCGCACCTGGCCCCCCGGTCCGGGCAGGTGCGCGGCCCCCTGGTCCTGCCCCTGGAGCAGGCCGGGGTGGACCTGGCCGACGAGGTGGGCGGCAAGGTGGCCAGCCTGGGCGAGGTGGCCCGCCGCCTGGGCCGCCGCATCCCCCCGGGCTTCGCCATCACGGCCAGCGGCTACCAGCGGTTCATGGCCGCGGCCGACCTCCAGCCCGAGATCGACCGCCGCATCCAGGCCGCGGACGCCTCCCGCCTGGACGAGGTCTTTGCCCTGTCCTCGGCCCTGCGCAGCCTGATCCTGGCCGCGGCCCTGCCCCAGGACCTGGAAGAGGCCATCCTCGCGTCCTACCGCGACCTGGAGGCCCGCACCGGGCCGGGCGTGCGCGTGGCCCTGCGCAGCAGCGCCATCGGCGAGGACGCCCTGGGCGCGTCCTTCGCGGGCCAGTACCACACCGAGCTGAACGTGCCCGCCGAGGAGGTTTTGTCCACCTACAAGGAGATCGTGGCCAGCAAGTACGGGGTCACGGCCATGACCTACCGGCTCACCCGGGGCATCCCGGACGAGGACGTGGCCATGTGCGTGGGCTGCATGGCCATGGTCGGGGCCCTGGCCGGGGGCGTGGCCTACAGCCGCGACCCCCTGGACATCCGCGCCGGCCGGGTGGTGATCAACGCCGTGGCCGGGCTGCCCAAGGCCGTGGTGGACGGCAGTTTTGACCCGGACGTGTTCGTGGTGGAGCGCGGGGAGCCCATGGTGCTGGCGCGCGCCGAGATCGCGGCCAAGCCCCGGAAATACGTCTGCGATCCCGTGGAGGGCATCGCCCTGGTCGAGGTCCCGGAGGACGAGGCCCAGGCCCCCTCGCTCAGCGAGGCCCAGGCCCTGGAGGTGGCGGCCCTGGCCAGGGACCTGGAGGAGTTCTACGGCCTGCCCCAGGACATGGAGTTCGCCCTGGCCCCGGACGGGGGCATCGTGCTGCTCCAGAGCCGTCCCCTGCACCAGACCGAGGCGGCCCAGGCCGCGACTCCGGCTGCGCCCCAAAACGCCCCGGCCGAGCCGGACGTGCTCGTTTCCGGCGGGACCACGGCCAGCCCCGGCGTGGGCTGCGGCCCGGTGTGCGTGGTGAAAAAGGACGCCGACGCCCTGAGCTTTCCCCAGGGCGCGGTGCTCGTGGCGGCCCAGGCCCATCCGCGCTGGGCCCCGCTCCTGTCGCGGGCCGCGGCCGTGGTCTGCGAGGCGGGCAGCGCGGCAGGGCATTTGGCCAACGTGGCCCGGGAATACGGGGTCCCGGCCCTGCTCGGCGTGAGCGGGGCCCTGGAGCGCCTGGCCGGGGCCGGAGACGTGACCGTGGACGCGGACAACCGCCGGGTCCACGCGGGCCGCGTGGAGGCCCTGCTGGAGAACCGCCCGGCCCCGCGCAACCTCATGGAGGGCAGCCCGGTGCACGCGGCCCTCACCGCGGCCTGCGAGCACATCGTGCCCCTGCACCTGATCAACCCGGACGCCCCGGAGTTCGCGCCCGGCCACTGCAGGACGCTCCACGACATCACCCGCTTCTGCCACGAGCTCTCCGTGCGCGAGATGTACCTCGCGGGCAACGACGGCCTGGAGGGCTTCAGCAAGCAGCTCACCAGCGGCAAGAGCAAGCTGAAGTACTGGGTCATCGACCTGGAGGACGGATTCAAGGAGCAGGTCACCGGCCGCTTCGTGGACATCGGCCAGATCGCCTCGGGCCCCATGCTGGCGCTCTGGCGGGGCATGGTGGCCGTGCCCTGGGCCGGGCCGCCCGCGGCCGACGCCAAGGGCTTCCTCTCAGTGGTGGCGGGCGCGGCCTGCAACCCGGAGCTGGACCCGACCATGGCCACGACCTTTGCGGTCAAGAACTACTTCATGATTTCCAGGGAGTTCTGCAATCTCCAGTCGCGCTTCGGGTTCCACTTCTGCACCGTGGAGGCCCAGGCCGGGGACGATCCGCAGGAGAACTACGTGAGCTTCCAGTTCAAGGGCGGGGCCGCAGACCTGAGCCGCCGCGTGCGCCGGGCCCGGCTGGTGGCCGAGCTCCTGGAGGAGCGGGACTTCCGGGTGGAGGTGCGCGAGGACGCGCTGTTCGCCCGGCTCGAGGGCTTCGACAAGGCCGCGACCCTGGATCGGGTGGCGGTGCTCGGCTACGTGGTCATCCACACCCGGCAGCTGGACATGGCTATGGCCAATGATGGGCTCATCGCCTCGCTGCGGGACAAGATGGATAAGGATCTGAACGGGCTTCTAACAGCCACAGGGTTGTCCGCAAAGTGATAGTTTTAGGATTGTTTATTTGGAGGATGAATTATGAATGATAATGAACTCAACGTAAATTCTTTGTGTATCAATACTCACGTGACTATAATCCAAGGAATTATCAGTCGTATGTCGAATAATTGTTCTTTGTGCAAAACACTTGCTGCAACAGTTGTCGTTGCTTTAGCAATTATTTCTGGAACCAATGGAAATCCTAAATTATTAGTTGGCGCGATTTTTTCAATTCTGATTTTCTCAGTTTCAGATGCCGTATGTTTGTCACTAGAAGTAGGGTTTAGGCATATTTTTAATAATTTTATAACAAACCTTCATGCCGGTAAGATAACTACACAGGACATTTTTGTTATCTCTCCGCCACAGAATTATTTATCTATTGATGCAATAGTTAAAGCATTCCGGTCCTGGTCGATATTTCTATATTATCCACCCTTGTTGCTGCTGATTTTTATTATTTGGTGATCGTTTACTTCGTTTAAGCATCGCTACCAGCCTGCACCCGTATCGTTTCCCGAGCCTCGCTCTCCGTGAGCGGTCTCCCCAAACCCCGGGCCCTGGCCCGCACCAGACGCACCAATTCTTCGGCAGCCTGGGGCGCCAGGCCCAAGGCCCCGGCCACGGCTGCACGGCCGCTCTTGGCGCCCACAGCGATCCTGCGCTCCCCACCCACCTCGGCCGGGTCGAACGGCTCGAACAGGGCCGGGTCCTTGGCCATGGCGTGCACGTGCAGGCCGGATTCGGCCGCGAACACGTCCGGCCCGGCCACGGCCTTGTTCCGGGCCAGGGGCAGGTTCGCGGCCCGGGCCGCCAGTTCGCAGAGGCCTTTCAGGCCTGTGAGATCGTAGTTTCCGCAGTCCCGCCGGAGCCCCAGCCAGGCCGCCACCTCTTCCAGGGCCGCGATGCCCGCGCGCTCGCCCAGGCCCAGCAGGGACACGTCGGCAAAGGCCGCGCCGCAGGTGAGCGCCGTGACCGCGTTGGCCGTGGCCATGCCGAAATCGTTGTGGCAGTGCACGGCCAGGGGCACGCGCAGGAAGCGCAGGAACGGGACGAGCAGCCGCTCCATGTCCTGCGGGCAGAGAAGGCCCACGGTGTCCGAGAGCCGGATGCGCGCCGCGCCCAGCTCCTGGGCCGCGTGGGCCAGGTCCAGGGCAAAGTCCGGATCGGCCCGGGACACGTCTTCCAGGCCCACGGAAAGGTAGGAAACGCCCAGGTCCCGGGCCCGGCCCAGGACCGCCTTGAGCCGCAGGAACAGCCCGGCCCGGGTCAGGCCCAGGCGCTTGTCGCGGTGGGCCTCGGAAGCGGGCACGCCCACGTTCACCCGGTCCGCGCCAAGCCCGGCCGCGGCCTCCACGTCCTGGACCCGGCAGGGGCACCAGACCGAGAGCGCGCTGCGTCCGGCCCGGGGCCGGGCCCAGGCCAGGAACGCGGCCAGCCCCTCGCGGCCCACACAGCCGCACTCCAGCTCGTCCAGACCCGCGGCCAGCAGGCCCTCGGCCAGACGCTGCCGGGTCTCCTCGCTGAAATAGTTGCCGAACGCCTGTTCCCCTTCGCGCAGGGTCGTGTCGATGAGCACGGACGCCTCCTTCTGACCCCTGTTCCTGTGCATGGGCCGGGCCAGAACGCGCCGCCTGAAAAAAGCCAGCTATTTCAACGGGTCTTTTCCTGATCCCCAGACGCTCCGGCGCGACCCTTTTGTAGGAACCTACACTTTTGTTGTGTTCCCTTGTGTGGGATCGCCCGTGACCCCTCTCTGGTCTCTCCGAAAAAGCGCCAGTTATTCCAAAATATTATCCACTCTTCCCGGCACTGGCACGGGCTTTGCCATTGGAGTGACTCGTAACCACGAAACCCGCTGGAGGAGTTTCCCATGAGAAAAGTTGCCATTTACGGAAAGGGCGGCATCGGCAAGTCCACCACCACCCAGAACACGGTGGCCGGGCTGGTGGAGATGGGCCGCAAGGTCATGGTCGTGGGCTGCGACCCCAAGGCCGACTCCACCCGCCTGCTCCTGGGCGGCCTGGCCCAGAAGTCGGTGCTCGACACCCTGCGCGACGAGGGTGAGAACGTGGACCTGGACGACATCCGCAAGCCCGGCTTCGGCGCGTCCTGGTGCGTGGAGTCCGGCGGTCCCGAGCCGGGCGTGGGCTGCGCCGGCCGCGGCATCATCACCTCCATCAACATGCTCGAATCCCTGGGCGCCTACGACGAGAGCGAGGGCCTGGACTACGCCTTCTACGACGTGCTCGGCGACGTGGTCTGCGGCGGCTTCGCCATGCCCATCCGCGACGGCAAGGCCGAGGAGATCTACATCGTCTGCTCCGGCGAGATGATGGCCATGTATGCGGCCAACAACATCTGCAAGGGCATCATGAAGTACGCGCAGAGCGGCACCGTGCGCCTGGGCGGGCTCATCTGCAACAGCCGCAAGGTGGACAACGAGAAGGAGATGATCGAGCAGCTGGCCCAGCAGATCGGCACCCAGATGATCTACTTCGTGCCCCGCGACAACATGGTCCAGCGCGCCGAGATCAACCGCAAGACCGTCATCGAGTTCGATCCCAAGGCCGAGCAGGCCGACCACTACCGCAACCTGGCCACGGCCATCGACGGCAATGACATGTTCGTCATTCCCAAGCCCCTGCAGATCGAGGCCCTGGAGAAGCTGCTCATGGACTTCGGCCTGATGGAAGCCGTCTAAACTCAACCCGCAGGAGAGGAGGACTACGCATATGATCATGGTGAGAGCCATTGTCCGGCCGGAGAAGGCCGACGACGTCCTGGCGGCGCTCATGGACGCCGGTTTCCCGGCCGTGACCAAGTACGCCGTGGCCGGACGCGGCAAGCAGCGCGGCATCAAGATCGGCGAAGTGACCTACGACGAGATCCCCAAGACCATGCTCATGAGCGTGGTCAAGACCGCGGACAAGGACTTCGTCATCGAGACCATCATGGCCGCCGCCCGCTCCGGCAAGAAGGGCGCCTTCGGCGACGGCAAGATCTTCGTCTCCGAGGTCTCGGACGTCTACACCATCAGCTCCGGCGTCTGCGAAACCGCCGGCGGCGAGGAGGCCTCGGCATGAAGGAAGTGATCGCCGTGGTGCGCATGAACATGATGAACCGCACCAAGCAGGCCCTCACCGAGCTCGGCATCAACGGGTTCTTCGCCCACGAGGCCCAGGGCCGGGGCGTGGGCCTGGCCAACCCCCACGTGCTCCAGGGCGCGGCCAAGGGCTACGAGGAGGCCGCCGCCCTGCTGGGCGAGAAGGGCAAGCTCTACCCCAAGCGCATGATCACCGTGGTGGTGCCCGACAAGCAGGTCAAGGGCGTGGTCGAGGCCATCATGGAGGTCAACCGCACCGGCAAGCCCGGTGACGGCAAGATCTTCGTCCTGCCCATCGTAGGCGCCGTGCGCGTGCGCACCGCCGAGACGGGCGAGAAGTCCATCCTCTAACCTCGCAGGAGTCAGCCGCATGGCGACGACGGACAACAAGACCGCGCAGTGGAACGCCGCCGAGGTCAAGGAGGAGATCCTCAAGAAGTATCCTCCCAAGGTGGCCCGCAAGCGCGCGCAGCAGATTCTCATCAACGAGGCGCTCCAGAACGACACGCCCGAGATCCAGGCCAACGTGCGCACCATCCCGGGCATCATCACCATGCGCGGCTGCACCTACGCCGGGTGCAAGGGCGTCATCATGGGGCCCACCCGCGACATCGTGAACCTGGTGCACGGGCCCATCGGCTGCAGCTTCTACGCCTGGCTCACCCGCCGCAACCAGACCGACGCCGGCGAGGATGGCGAGAACTACATGCCCTACGCCTTTTCCACGGACATGCAGGACTCGGACATCATCTTCGGCGGCGAGAAGAAGCTCAAGGCCGCCATCCAGGAGGCCTACGACCTGTTCCACCCCAAGGGCATCGCCATCTTCGCCACCTGCCCGGTGGGGCTCATCGGCGACGACATCCACGCCGTGGCCCGGGAGATGAAGGAGAAGTTCGGGGACTGCAACGTCTTCGCCTTCTCCTGTGAGGGCTACAAGGGCGTTTCCCAGTCCGCGGGCCACCACATCGCCAACAACCAGGTCTTCCGCCACCTGGTGGGTCTCAACGACGAGAAGAAGCCCGGGGAATACAAGATCAACCTCCTGGGCGAGTACAACATCGGCGGCGACGGCTTCGAGATCGACCGGGTGCTCAAGAAGTGCGGCATCACGAACATCGCCACCTTCTCGGGCAACTCCTCCTACGACCAGTTCGCCTCGGCCCACACCGCGGACCTCTCCTGCGTCATGTGCCACCGCTCCATCAACTACGTGGCCGACATGCTGGAGATCAAATACGGCATCCCCTGGATCAAGGTGAACTTCATCGGGGCCGAGGCCACGGCCAAGTCCTTACGCAAGATCGGCCAGTACTTCGGCGACAAGGCCCTCATGGACCGCATCGAGGAGGTCATCGCCGAGGAGATGCCCGCGGTCACGGCGGCCATCGAGGACGTGCGGCCGCGCACCGAGGGCAAGACCGCCATGCTCTTCGTGGGCGGCTCGCGGGCCCACCACTACCAGGAGCTGTTCAGCGAGCTGGGCATGAGGACTGTGGCCGCGGGCTACGAGTTCGCCCACCGCGACGACTACGAAGGCCGCCAGGTCATCCCCAGCCTCAAGGTGGACGCGGACTCCCGGAACATCGAGGAGATCGAGGTCGAGGCCGACCCGGCCCGCTACGCCCCGCGCAAGTCCGAGGAGGAGCTGAAGGCCCTCAAGGACTCCGGCTACGTCTTCAAGGACTACGACGGGATGATCCCGGACATGAACAAGGGCTCGCTCGTCATCGACGACCTGAACCAGTTCGAGGCCGACAAGCTGGTGGAGATCATCAAGCCGGACATCTTCTGCGCGGGCATCAAGGAGAAGTACTCCATCCAGAAGCTCGGCATCCCCATGAAGCAGCTGCACAGCTACGACTACGGCGGGCCCTACGCCGGGTTCAAGGGGGCGGTGAACTTCTATCACGAGATCGACCGGCTCGTGAACAGCAAGGTCTGGGGCTACATGAAGGCCCCCTGGCAGGAGAACCCCGAACTCTCGGCCACCTACGTCTGGGAATAGCGAGGACCCACACATGTTGCTCAGACACACGCCCAAGGAAATCAGCGAGCGCAAGGCGCTGATGATCAATCCGGCCAAGACGTGCCAGCCCATCGGGGCCATGTACGCGGCCCTCGGCATCCACGGCTGCCTGCCGCACAGCCACGGCTCCCAGGGCTGCTGCGCCTACCACCGCAGCACGCTCACGCGCCACTACAAGGAGCCCATCTCCGCGGCCACCAGCTCGTTCACCGAGGGCGCCAGCGTGTTCGGCGGCCAGGCCAACCTGCTCCAGGCCATCGAGAACATCTTCACGGTCTACGAGCCGGACGTCATCGCCGTGCACACCACCTGCCTCTCCGAGACCATCGGCGACGACATCAAGCAGATCCGGGACAAGGCCGAGAAGCAGAACCTCGTGCCCCCGGGCAAGCACGTCATCTACTGCAACACGCCCTCCTACGTGGGCTCCCACGTCACGGGCTTCTCCAACATGGTCAAGGGCATGACCGAGCTGGCCCAGAGCACGGGCAAGAAGTCCGGCAAGGTCAACGTCATCCCCGGCTGGGTCGAGCCCGCGGACATGGAGGAGATCAAGCGCCTCTCCGCCCTGGTGGGCGTGGACATCACGCTCTTTCCGGACACGTCGGGAGTGCTCAACGGCCCCATGTCCGGCGAGTTCAAGATGTTCCCCGAGGGCGGCGTGACCATCAAGGAGCTCAAGGCCGCGGGCGACGCCGCGGGCACCCTGGCCCTGGGCGAGTGGTGCTCGGCGGACGCGGCCCGCAACCTGGACACCAAGTGCAAGGTGCCCTGCAAGGTCCTGGACATGCCCTTCGGCCTGGCCGCCACGGACCGCTTCGTGGACGCCCTGCGGACCATCGCCGGGGTCTCCGTGCCCGAGGAGGTGACCCGGGAGCGCGGCCAGCTGGTGGACCTCATCTCGGACATGCACCAGTACCTCTACCACAAGAAGGTGGCGCTCTACGGCGACCCGGACCAGCTCATCGCCATGACCGAGTTCCTGGTCTCCCTGGACATGCTGCCCGTGCACATCGTCACCGGCACGCCCGGCGGCAAGTTCGAGCGGATCATCAAGAAGATCACGGCCGGACTGCCCTGCGAGGTGAACGTCAAGGCCTCCTCGGACATGTTCCTGCTCCACCAGTGGATCAAGAACGAGCCCGTGGACCTCATCATGGGCAACACCTACGGCAAGTACATCGCCCGCGACGAGGACATCCCCTTCGTGCGCTGGGGCTTCCCGATCCTGGACCGGGTGGGCCACCAGTACTTCCCCACCGTGGCCTACAAGGGCGGCCTGCGCCTCCTGGAGAAGGTCCTGAACGCGCTTCTGGACCGCAAGGACCGCGACGATCCCGAGCAGCGTTTCGAGCTCGTGCTGTAACACCGGCAGTCCGGCCGGGGCGCGAGGCCCCGGCCGGGCCCGGACAACCGAGGACCCAGGCCTGTCCATGACCGAGGAAACACGGAATTTTTGCCTCAACCCGGGTTCCGGCAGCGCCGGCAGCTACCTGCGCCTGCCCGTGGCCCCGCGCTCCAACACCCGGCTGCGCTTCGGCTTTCCCGGTTCCCCGGGCCGCGCGCTCCAGCCCAAGGACGTGGTCCAGTGGGTCGGCCGCCTGCTGGCCGAGGGCAAGACCGTGGCCATGGCCGACGTGGCCGGTCCCGGCGACCCCCTGGCCGAGCCCGGCCCGGCCCTGGAGACCCTCCGGCTCATGCGCGCCGCCCATCCCCAGGTGGGCCTGACCCTGACCACCGTGGGCCTGAACGGCGCGGCCCAGGCCGAGGTCCTGGCCGAGCTGGGCCTGTCCCACGTGAGCGTCCTGGTGGACGCCGTGGACCCGGCCGTGGCCGCCGCGCTCTATGCCTGGATCCGCCCCGGCCAGCGCACCCTGGCCCTGGACGAGGCCGCGGCCCTGCTCGTGCGGGCCCAGGCCGAGGCCATCGCGGCCTTCAAGAAGGCCGGACTGTTCGTCAAGGTGAACACCACGCTCTATCCGGGCATCAACGACGGCCATGTGGAGGAGATCGCCAAGGCCATGGCGATGCTTGGCGCGGACCTCATGGCCGTGCTTCCGTTCCAGCCCCCGGCCGTCCCGGCCGCCGGTTGCGCCTCCCCGGCCTGCGCCTCGGGCTGCGGCCAGTCCGGCTGCCTGCCCCAGGCCGAGCCCGAGGCCGGACCGTCCCGGCCCGACGCCGCGGCCCTGGCCAGGGCCCGCGAGGCCGCGGCCCGGCATCTGCCCCTGTGCGCCCAGGACATCCTGGACCTGGAGCGGGCGGCCGCCTCCCCGTCCCTGGACCCCGCGGCCGGACTGCCCAAGGCCTCGGCCGAGCAGCCCTACGTGGCCGTGGCCAGCTCCGGCGGCCTGGAGGTGGACCTGCACCTGGGCCAGGCCATCCGCTTCCTCATCTTCGGCCCCCGGCCCAGCGACGGGCTGGCCAGCCTGCTGGGCGTGCGCGAGGCCCCGGAGCCCGGCGGCGGCGAAGCCCGCTGGACGGCCCTGGCCGAGACCCTCAAGGACTGTTTCGCCGTGCTGGCCTCCAGCGCCGGGGCCCAGCCCCGCCACATCCTGGCCGCCAGCGGCATCACGGTGCTGACCACCGAGGCCGACGTGCAGGGCGCGGTGGACGCGCTCTTCGGTGGCGGCAAGCGCGGCAAGAAAGGCGGCAAGGCGTCCTAGGCTCGGACGCCCGCCCATCGTCAACCAGCAACGCAAGGAGAACACGCGTCATGGCCATTCCCTCCCGCATCATCATGGTCTGCCAGAGCTTCCGCACCACCGGCGAGCCCAAGGGCCTGTGCCACAAGCAGAGCGACAGCGGCTTTCTCCAGTACATCGAGGAGGGCATCCTGGACCGCGGCCTGGACGTGCAGGTCACGGCCACCGGCTGCCTCAAGCAGTGCGAGGCCGGGCCCGTCATGGTGGTCCAGCCGGACAACTGGTGGTTCAAGGGCGTGAACAGCGAGGCGGTCATCGACGCCATCCTGGACGGCCTGGAAAACGGCGAGCCCGCGGCCGAATACCTCATCTCCTAGCGGCACCAACGACCAGGGGGGATCATGAGCGAGAGCGCACCGGCCATCTTCGAGGAGAGAAAGGACCAGATCGCCCGCGTGGGCGAGGGCTCCTTCGCCCTGGCCTGCAACCGCGACAGCCTGGCCGGGGCCGTGAGCCAGCGGGCCTGCGTGTTCTGCGGCTCGCGCGTGGTCCTCTACCCCATCGCCGACGCCCTGCACCTGGTGCACGGGCCCATCGGCTGCGCGGCCTACACCTGGGACATCCGGGGCGCGCTCAGCAGCGGACCCGAGCTGCACCGGCTGAGCTTCTCCACGGACCTCCAGGAACTGGACGTGATCTTCGGCGGCGAGAAGAAGCTGGCCGCAAGCCTGGACGAGCTCATCCCAGTGCACCGGCCCAAGGCCGCCTTTGTCTATTCCACCTGCATCGTGGGGCTCATCGGCGACGACCTGGCGGCCGTGTGCAAGGCCGCCTCGGAGCGTCACGGCATTCCGGTGATCCCGGTGCAGTCCGAGGGCTTCAAGGGCAACAAGCGCGAGGGCTACCTGGCGGCCTGCAAGGCCATGGCCACCCTGGTGGGCACCGGCGACACCGCCGGGATTCCGAAGCTCTCGGTGAACATCCTGGGCGACTTCAACCTGGCCGGGGAAACCTGGATCATCAAGGACTACTTCGAGCGCCTGGGGATCGCCGTGGTGGCCGGGGTCACGGGCGACGGCCGGGTGGACGACCTGCGCCGGGCCCACGGCGCGGGCCTCAACCTGGTGCAGTGCTCCGGGGCCACCATGGACCTGGCCAAGATCATGCGGGAAAAGTACGGCACCCCGTTCCTCAAGGTCTCCTGGATCGGCATCGAGGACGTGGCCGAATCCCTCTACGCCGTGGCCGGGCACTTCAAGGACCTGGACCCGACCCTGCCGGCGCGCACGGCCGAACTCGTGCGCGAGGAGCTGGCCGCGCTCATGCCCCGGCTCAAGGAGCTGCGTCGCGACCTGGAGGGCCGCAAGGCCGCGGTCTACGTGGGCGGGGCCTTCAAGGCCTTCTCCCTGATCAAGGCCTTCCGGCACCTGGGCATGCAGGTGGCCATCGTGGGTTCCCAGACCGGCACCGAGGAGGACTACCGCGAGCTGGCCGCCATCTGCGATCCCGGGACCATCGTGGTGGACGACGCCAACCCGCTCGAGCTCTCGGCCTTCCTCAAGGAGAAGGACGTGGACGTGTTCGTGGGCGGGGTCAAGGAGCGGCCCATCGCGCACAAGCTCGGCGTGGGCTTCTGCGACCACAACCACGAGCGCAAGATCGCCCTGGAAGGCTTCGTGGGCATGCTCAACTTCGCGCGTGAGATCCACGCCTCGGTCATGAGCCCGGTCTGGCGCTTCGTGCCCCGCCGGGAAAAGAGGGAGGAACGTCCGTGAGCGTCTCCACCACCAACGCCTGCAAGCTCTGCACGCCGCTGGGCGCGGCCCTGGCCTTCCGCGGCATCGAGGGCGCCATCCCCTTCCTGCACGGCTCCCAGGGTTGCGCCACCTACATGCGGCGCTACATCATCAGCCATTTCCGCGAGCCCATGGACATCGCCTCCTCGGCCCTGGGCGAGAAGCACGCCATCCACGGCGGCGGGCCCAACCTCAAGAAGGGCCTTCTCAACGCCATGCAGAAGTACGGGGCCACGGTCCTGGGCGTGGCCACCACCTGTCTCACCGAGACCATCGGCGACGACGTGGCCCGGCTGCTCCACGAGTTCCGCGCCGAGTTCGCGGACCTGCCCCTGGCCGAGCTCGTGCACGTCTCCACCCCGAGCTACAACGGCACGCACATGGACGGGTTCCACGACGCGGTGCGGGCCGTGGCCGAGCAGCTCTGCATTGAGCGGGCCCCGGCCCACGGCGGCGTGAACCTCATGCCCGGGTTCGTGTCCCCGGCGGACATCCGCCACCTGCGCGCGCTCTGCCGGGCCTTCGGCCTCACGCCGCTCATTCTTCCGGACATCTCCGAAACCCTGGACGGCCCGGCCCTGCTGGACTACGCCCCGATCCCCTCCGGCGGGACGCCTGTGTCCGGCATCCGGGCCATGTCCGGGGCCCTGGCCAGCCTGGAGCTGGGCCGCTGCCTGGCGGGCCGGGCCACGGCCGGGACCTCGCTCCAGGACCGCTTCAACGTGCCCCTGCACTCCCTGGGCCTGCCCCTGGGCATCCGCGAAACCGACGCCTTCATCCGGGCCCTGGAGGAGATCTCCGGCCGTCCGGCCCCGGAACAGCTGGCCCAGGAGCGCGGGCGGCTGGTGGACTCCCTGGTGGACGGCCACAAGTACGTCTCGGGCCTGCGCGCCGTGGTCTACGGCGAGGAGGACCTGGTGGTGGGGCTCTGCGCCTGGCTTTCGGAGATCGGTGTGCGGCCCGTGCTGGCGGCCACCGGGGCCAGGAACCGCGGGCTGGAGGCCCGGGTGCTCGCGGCCTGCGGCGATCTGGTGCGGGAAAAGCCCGTGGTGCGCGAGGGCGCGGACTTCCAGGACATCGCCGAGGAGGCGCGCACGCTCTCCCCGGACCTTCTGGTGGGCCATTCCAAGGGCTACCGCTATGCCCGGGAGTGGGGCGTGCCGCTGTTGCGCGTGGGCTTCCCCCTGCACGACCGTTTCGGCGGCCAGCGCCTCCTGCACGTGGGCTACCGCGGCGCCCAGTCGCTTTTCGACAGCCTGGTCAATCTCGTTCTGGACAAGCGGCAGTCCGACAGTTCCGTGGGCTACGGATACCTCTAGACCCGGGAGACATCATGCGCATCAGCACCGACCAGCATCCCTGCTTCAACCGGAACTCGGCCAAGTCCTGCGGCCGGGTGCACCTGCCCGTGGCCCCGCGGTGCAACATCCAGTGCAACTACTGCAACCGCAAGTACGACTGCGTGAACGAGTCGCGGCCCGGCGTGGCCAGCGCCGTGCTCAAGCCGCATCAGGCCGTGGAGTACATGCGCCGGGTCCTGGACCTGGAGCCGGCCATCCGGGTGGCGGGCATCGCCGGTCCCGGCGACCCCCTGGCCAATCCGGCCGAGACCCTGGAAACCCTGCGGCTCATGCGCGAGCATTTCCCGCACCTGCTGTTCTGCCTGTCCACCAACGGCCTGGGCGCGTCCGCGCATCTGGACGACCTGGCCGCCCTGGGCGTGACCCACGCCACCGTGACCCTGAACACCGTGGACCCGGAGATCGGGGCCAGGATCTATTCCTTTGTGCGCGACGGCAACGTGCTCTACCGGGGCCGGGCCGGGGCCGAGCTGCTCCTGTCGCGCCAGCTGGAGGCCATCCGCGGCTTCGCCGAGCGGGGCATCCTGGTCAAGGTCAACACCATCGTGCTGCCCGGAATCAACGACGCCCACCTCCTGGACGTGGCCCGCACGGCCCGCGACCTGGGCGCCACGCTCATGAACCTGGTGCCCCTGCACCCCACGGCGGACACCCCGTTCGCCTCGCTTGCCGAGCCCTCCCGGGAGGTCATGGCCTCCCTTCGCGACCAGGCCGGGGTCCTCGTGCCCCAGATGACCCACTGCCGCCGTTGCCGCGCCGACGCCGTGGGCCTCCTGGGCCAGGACCGTTCCATGGAACTGGCCCCGACCCTGGCCTCTTGCGCCAAGCTTCCCCCCTCCGACTTGGCGGATCGTCCTTACGTGGCCGTGGCCACCCGGGAGGGCATGCTGGTGAACCAGCACCTGGGCGAGGCCAAGAGCTTCCAGATCTGGGGCCGCGACGGCAACGGCGGGTTCCGCCTGGCCGAGGAGCGCCAGGCCCCGCCCCTGGGCTGCGGCCCGTCCCGCTGGGAGGATCTGGCCCGCACCCTGCGGGACTGCCGGGCCGTGCTCTGCGCGGCCCTGGGCGACAAGCCCCGGGCCATTCTCCAGGAGCATGGCCTGACCCCGGTTGCGGGCTCGGGCTTCATCGAGGAGGCCCTGTCCACGGTCTATTCCAGCGGCAACCTGGATTCGCTCCGGGGGCGGCGCAAGGGCCTGGCCACGCCCTGCTGCGGGGCGGGCGGCGGCGAGGGCTGCTAGCAGGCCAGCTAAAAATTCCGCCAGGGCCGCGTTGCCTCAACAAGCCCAACCCTCGCGTATTGAGGATACGTGTCGGGCTTGGGCTTTTTTCGCGCCCTGCCCGGGCGTTTTTTTGAACGGCCTGCGGCAAAGAACCGCTGCAACTGTCTGCCTGGGGCTGCGGATCAGCGGGGGCGCGGACGTGTGCGGGAACCGCCGCGCATCGCGTTCAGGAAGTCACAGGCGAAAGGAAGGATCAGGCGCCGCGGTCCCGGGCGCGCTCCTGGGCGATGAGCCCCTCCAGGCCGAACTTGCGCACCCGGTAGCCCATCTGGCGGCTGGTCAGGCCCAGGGCCCGGGCCGCCTTGTACTGGATCCAGCCGTTGCGGCGCAGGGCCGCGATGACCTCGCCCTTTTCCATCTCCTTGAGCGAGGGCGTGGCCGCGGTGCGCGGCTCGGCGCCCGGGGCGTCCGGCGCGCTCTGGAGCAGGTAGGGCCGCAGGAAGGGCGCGTCGATGCGCTCGTTGTCCACCAGGATGGCCAGGCGCTCGATGAGGTTCTCCATCTCCCGGACGTTGCCCGGCCAGTCATAGCGGGTCAGCGCGGCCAGGGCGTCGGGGGTCAGGGACAGAGTCCGGCCGTACTCGCGGGCGGCCTTGTCCAGGAAGTGGCTGATGAGGCCCGGGATGTCCTCCTTGCGCTCGCGCAGGGGCGGCACGCGGATGGGGAAGACCGAGAGCCGGTAGTAGAGGTCCGCGCGGAACCCTCCGGTCTCGGCCAGGGCCCCCAGGTCGCGGTTGGTGGCGGCCAGGATGCGCACGTCCACCAGCCGGGTGCGGTTGCTGCCCAGGCGCTCGAACTCCTTGTCCTGGAGCACGCGCAGGAGCTTGGCCTGGAGCCCCAGGGGCAGTTCGCCGATCTCGTCCAGGAAGATGGTGCCCCGGTGGGCCTCCTCGAAGCGGCCGGAACGCTGCCCGGCCGCGCCGGTGAACGCGCCCTTCTCGTGGCCGAACAGCTCGGACTCCAGGAGGTTCTCCGGGATCGAGGCGCAGTTCACCTTGATGAACGGGTGGGCCTTGCGGTCCGAGAGCTCGTGGATGATCCGGGCGATGAGGGTCTTGCCCGTGCCGGACTCGCCCAAGAGGAGCACCGTGGCCTTGGTCGGCGAGACCTTGCCGATCTGGCGCTCGACCTCCTGCATGGACTGGCTCTTGCCCACGATGGCCGGGCCGCGGCGCTCGCGGGAGATCTGGTAGCGCAGGGAGACGTTCTCGCGCACCAGGGCCTCCTCGCGGGCCCGGACCTGCTCGTTGAGGCTCAGGAACTGGCCGATGAGCGTGGCCACCACGGTGAGGAAGTCCAGGTCCTCGTCGTAGGACACGTGGTCCCCGAACAACCGGTCCACGTTGAGCACGCCGATGGGCCGGCCGTGGAGCATGATCGGCACGCCCACGAAGGAGACCCGGCCCTTTTCCAGCTGGCGGGAGCCGGTGCGGTCCAGGAACAGGGGCTCCTGGCGGATGTCCGGCACCACGTAGGGCTTGGCGGTCTGGAAGATGAGCCCGGTGACGCCCTCGCCCAGGTCGTAGACCCCGCGGGCCCGCTCCTCGGGCGTGAGGCCGTGGGAGGCGCTGATGACCAGGCGTCCGGACTCGGGGTCCACCAGGGTCACGGTGGCCCGCTTCATGCTCAGGGTCTCGGAGAGGATCCGCAGGACCTCGGAGAGGGTTTCCTCCAGTTCCAGGGCCTTGTCGATCCACTGGCAGATGGCCGAGAGGACCTGGAGCTTGAGGCTGCTCAGGGAAGGGGACATGGGGCCGGCGTTGCAAGAGCGATGCCCAAGGCCACAGTTCCGTCAGGAAGCGGGTTCGTTTTCGTCACCGCACTGAAATCATTGACTATCTCACGCAGGGACGCGGCCCACCCCAGGACCCGCTTCTGGGAGCTGATTGACTTTTTTGTCTTATTCCGCGCGAAATAATGGAAATACCCTTTACATAATTGACAAAATTAGAGCATGAAATTTTCGTCACCAACCCCCCCCGCAGCCCACAAATCTTTTGACAGGCGGCGGTCCGGGCCCTAAACAGTTGTTTCACCGGCCCCGTCTGGCGGGACCCGAAGGATCGACATGGACCAGGGCGGCACCCGCCTCAGACTGCTCAAGGCCGCGGGCGAGATCATCTCCCGCAAGGGCTTCCGGGCGGCCACCGTGCGCGAGATCTGCGCCCGGGCCGGGGCCAACGTGGCCTCGGTGAAGTACTACTTCGGGGGCAAGAAGCGCCTCTACGAAGAGCTGCTGCGCTACTCCTTCGAGGAGAGCCTGCGCAACTACCCGCCCGATCCGGGCCTGCCCCGGGACGCCGCTCCCGAGGAGCGCCTGCGGGCCTTCATCCGCTCCTTTCTCCTGCGTCTGCACGACGAGGGCCGTCCGTCCTGGTTCGGCAAGCTCATGACCCGCGAGATGTTCGAGCCCACCGAGGCCCTGGACCAGATCGTGGAGCGGGCCATCAAGCCCCTGGCGCTCCTGCTGCGGGACCTGGTCCGGCAACTGGCCGGCAGGGACCTTTCGGAGCAGGAGGTCCTGCTCTGCGGGGTGAGCGTCTCGGCCCAGTGCCAGCATTTCTTCCGCGCCCGCGCCGTGGTCACCCGGATCTATCCCGAGCTGACCCTGGACCGTCAGGGCATAGAAAACCTCACCGAACACATTCAGGCCTTTTCCCTGGCCGCAATCCGGGGCTATAAGAAACCCTAGACAGGCCCCCGTGACCCAACCAACCGCGCCCGCCCGCTCCCAGGAGCCGCATATGCCCCGCAGTGTCCGCCGCATTCTCCTTCTGAGCCTCTGCGCCCTGGCCCTTCTGACCGCCTGCGGCGGGGAGGAGAAGGGAGGCAAGAAGGCCCTGGCCGTGACCGCGGCCCTGGCCGAGAAGCGCACCGTGCCCGTGTCCCTTAAGGCCGTGGGCACGGTGGAGGCCTACAGCTCCGTGGCCATCAAGACCCGCGTGGGCGGGCAGATCGCCGAGCAGTTCGTGCGCGACGGCCAGGACGTGCGCCAGGGCGACCCGCTGTTCCGCATCGACCCCCGGCCCTTCGAGGCCGCGGTGCGCGAGGCCCAGGCCAAGCTGGAGCGCGATCAGGTCCTGCTCAAGAAGGCCAACGAGGACCTCAAGCGCTATTCCGGGCTCATCGAGAAGAGCGTCATCAGCCGCGACCAGTTCGAGCAGACCGAGGCCAACGCCCGCAGCCTGGCCGCCACCATTCGGGTGAACCAGGCCGAGCTGGAGAGCCGCCAGCTGGACCTCTCCTACACGCTCATCGCCGCGCCCATCGACGGCCGGGTGGGCCACGTCCAGGTGACCCAGGGCAACGTGATCAAGGCCAACGACGACCGCGACCTGGCCGTGATCAACCAGATCCGGCCCATCTACGTGGCCTTCGCCGTGCCCGAGCAGCACGTCACCGACATCCTCCGGCGCATGGGCCAGGGCTCCCTGCCCGTGGAGGCCGCAGCCTCGGGCGGAGGCTTCCTGGAGACCGGCGCCCTGGCCTCCCTGGACAACGCCGTGGACAAGACCACCGGCACCATCAAGCTCAAGGCCGTGTTCAACAACGAGAAGCTCCTGCTCTGGCCCGGCCAGTTCGTGCGCGTGACCCTCAACCTGGATTCCCGCGAGGGCGTGGTCCTGGTGCCCTCCCGGGCCGTGCAGGCCGGGAGCAAGGGCCCCTACGTCTATGTGGTCAGCGCCCAGAACACCGCCGAGATGCGGCCCGTGACCAGCGGGGCCATCCTGGACGGGTTCACGATCATCGAGGAGGGGCTTCAGGGCGGCGAGAGCGTCATCACCGACGGCCAGATCCGGCTCGTGCCGGGCGCGGCCGTGCAGGTGACCATGGCCAAGGCTCCGGCCCCGGCCCCGGCCAAGGCCTCCGAGACCCCGGCCCCGGCCGCGGCCTCGCCAGAGCCGGCCAAGGCCTCCGAGAGCCCGGCGGCCTCGCCTGAGCCGTCCCGTCCCGCGGAGGAGGCCAAGGCCCCCGAGGCCGGGGGCAAGGCCCCATGAACCCCTCGCGGCTGTTCATCGACCGGCCGGTCATGACCATCCTGGTCATGTTCGGCATTCTCATCTTCGGCGTCATGGCCTACCGGTCCCTGCCGGTGTCCGACCTGCCCAACGTGGACTTCCCCACCATCCAGGTCACGGCCAACCTCTCCGGGGCCTCGCCCGAGACCATGGCCTCCTCGGTGGCCGCGCCCCTGGAGCGCGAGTTCTCGACCATCGCCGGCCTGGACTCCATGAGCTCGGCCAACTCCCTGGGCACCACCCGGATCACGCTCCAGTTCAGCCTGGAGCGCAACCTGGACGGCGCGGCCCTGGACGTGCAGTCGGCCATCTCCGTGGCCAGCCGCAAGTTGCCCTCGGACATGACCACCCCGCCGTTCATGCGCAAGGTCAACCCCGCGGACCAGCCGATCTACTACCTGGCCGTGTCCTCGGAGACCATGCCGCTCTGGCAGCTCAACGAGTATGCCGACACGCTCATGGCCCAGCGCATCTCGTCGATCAACGGCGTGGCCCTGGTGAACGTCTACGGCTCGTCCAAGTACGCGGTGCGCATCCAGCTGGACCCCGAGGCCCTGGCCAGCCGCCAGCTGGGCATCGACGAGGTGGCCGACGCCGTGGCCAAGGCCAACGTGAACCTGCCCACCGGGTCCATGGAGGGCGCCAGCCGGGCCTACACCGTGCGCTCCGCGGGCCAGATCATGCGCGCCGAGGGCTACCGGCCGCTGATCGTCTCCTACCGCAACGGTTCGCCCGTGCGGCTCCAGGACCTGGGCCGGGTCCTGGACAGCATCGAGAACAGCAAGCGCGGCAACTGGTTCAACGGGGTTCCGGCCCTGGTCCTGGCCGTGCAGCGCCAGCCCGGCACCAACACCGTGGCCCTGGTGGACGAGATCAAGGCGCTCATGCCCAAGATCCGGGCCCAGATCCCGGGCTCGGTCAAGATCGACGTGCTCTACGACCGCTCGGAGTCCATCCGCGACTCCGTGTCCGACGTGAAGTTCACCCTGGTGCTCACGGTCTGCCTGGTGGTCCTGGTGATCTTCCTGTTCCTGCGCAACCTGCGGGCCACGATCATCCCCTCCCTGGCCCTGCCCATGTCCATCGTGGGCACGTTCGCGGTCATGCACCTCATGGACTTCTCCCTGGACAACATCTCGCTCATGTCCCTGACCCTGTCCGTGGGCTTCGTGGTGGACGACGCCATCGTCATGCTCGAGAACATCGTGCGCCACGTGGAGATGGGCAAGAAGCCCCTGCGCGCGGCCATCGACGGCTCCAAGGAGATCAGCTTCACCATCGTGTCCATGACCATCTCCCTGGCCGCGGTGTTCATCCCGGTGTTCTTCCTGGGCGGGGTGGTGGGCCGGCTGTTCCACGAGTTCTCGGTGACCATCATGGCCGCCATCCTCATCTCCGGCTTCGTCTCCCTGAGCCTCACGCCCATGCTCTGCGCCGTGGGCCTCAAGGCCCATGAGCCGGGCCGCGAGGAGAAGCCCAAGGGCCGCTTCCACCAGATGTCCGAGCGCTTCTTCGACCGCTCCCTGGAGCTCTACGACTGGAGCCTGCGCTGGGTCCTCAAGCGCCGCCGTCTGGTGCTCTATGCCTCGTTCGGGCTGCTGGCCCTGACTGCCTGGCTCTTCGTGGTCACGCCCAAGGGCTTTCTGCCCTCCGAGGACACCGGCCAGGTCATGAGCTTCACCCTGGCCGAGCAGGGCGTGTCCTTCGAGGAGATGGTCGCCCGGCACAAGCAGGTCAACGACATCCTCCTGGCCGACCCCAACGTGGGCAACTTCACCTCCCTGGTGGGCCCGGGCGGGCCCAACCCCTCGGGCAACAGCGGCCGCGTGTTCATCCAGCTCAAGCCGCGCAGCAAGCGCAAGCTCTCGGCCCAGGAGTTCACCCTGGCCATGCGCGGCAAGCTGGCCGCGGCGATCCAGGGCCTGCGGATCTCCATGCTGGTGCCGCCGTCCATCAACATCGGCGGCCGCTCGGCCCGGGCCCTGTACCAGTTCACCCTGCAGAACCCGGACACCGACGAGCTCTACCAGTACGCCCAGGCCTTCGAGACGCGCCTGCGCGAGGTGCCCGGCCTGCTGGACGTGAACAGCGACCTGGAGATCTCCAACCCCGAGGTGACGCTCGACATCGACCGCGACCGGGCCTCGGCCCTGGGGGTCTCGGCCTATCAGATCGAGGACGCCCTGTCCTCGGCCTTCAGTTCGCGGGAGGTCAGCACGATCTACGGCTCGACCAACGACTATCCCGTGATCATGGAGCTTCTGCCCAAGTACCAGGCCGATCCCACGGCCCTGTCCCTGCTCTACGTGCGGACCAAGAACGGGGCCCTGGCGCCCCTGGACGCCCTGGCCAAGGTGGGCCTGGGCGTGGGCCCGCAGTCCATCAACCACACCGGCCAGATGCCCTCGGTGACCGTGTCCTTCAACCTGGCCCCGGGCCTGTCCCTGGGCGACGCCATGCCCCGGGTCCAGGCCCTGGCCTCGGAGATGCTCCCGGGCACCTTCGCCACGAGCTTCCAGGGCACGGCCCAGGCCTTCCAGGCCTCGTTCAAGGGCCTAGTGGCCCTGGTCATCCTGTCCATCGTGGTCATCTACATCGTGCTCGGCGTGCTCTACGAGAGCTTCATCCACCCCCTGACCATCCTCTCGGGCCTGCCCTCGGCGGGCGTGGGCGCGCTCTTGACGCTCCTGCTCTTCCGCCTGGACCTGGACATCTACGGCTTCGTGGGCGTGATCATGCTCATCGGCATCGTCAAGAAGAACGCCATCATGATGATCGACTTCGCGGTGGAGGCCGGGCACGGGGGCAAGAGCGCGGAGCAGGCCATCCACGACGGGGCCCTGGTGCGCTTCCGGCCGATCATGATGACCACCATGGCCGCGCTCATGGGCACCCTGCCCATCGCCGTGGGCTTCGGGGCCGGGGCCGAATCGCGCCGCCCCCTGGGCCTGGCCGTGGTGGGCGGTCTGCTGGTCTCCCAGCTGCTGACCCTCTACCTCACGCCGGTCTACTACATCTACCTGGACCGGCTGCAGAAGCGGCTGGAGCGGGTGTTCAAGCGCAACGGCGAGGACGGGGAGCAGGAGGCCTAGGGCGCGGCCGGGGCCAGCGGGCCGGGCAGATAGGCGCACAGGCGCACGCCCCGGCCCGGCGCGGCCTCCAGCTGGAAGCGGCCGCCGATGAGCCGGACCCGTTCGCGCATGCTTTCGATGCCCACGCCTTCCAGGCGGGGCGCGGCCGGATCAAACCCCACCCCGTCGTCCTGCACGGACACGGCCAGGCCCGCGTGGTCCTGGCAGACCTCCACCCGCAGGTTCCGGGCCCGGCTGTGGCGGGCCGCGTTGCTCAGGGCCTCCTGCAGGATGCGGTAGCAGATGATCTTCTGCTCCTCGTGCAGGCCGGCCTCGCCGAGCTCGATGGAGATCCGCGCGCGGATGGCCGGGCAGGGCAGCAGGCACTTCTTGACCAGGGCCCGCAGGGCCGCCTCCAGGCCCACGTCGTCGAGCATGGGCGGCCGCAGGCTGGCCACCACCTCGCGCATGTCGCGCATGACCTCGCCCACGGTGCGCACGGCCAGATGGAGCTTGTCGAAGGGCTGGCCGGGCAGCTGGCGGGCCAGGCCCTGAAGCTCGGTCTGGAGGAAGATGTGCACCGCGGCCAGGGACTGGAGCACGCCGTCGTGCAGCTCCATGGACAGCCAGCGGCGCTCGGTCTCCTGGGCCGCCAGGACCTTGACCGAGAGGTTGCGCAGCCGCTCGTTGGCCTGGTGCAGGGCCGTGGTGCGCTCGGCCACCAGGTTCTGGAGCTGGTTCTGGAAGCGGGTCAGCTCCCCGGTGAGGCGCAGGGCGTCGGCGTGCTGGCGCTCGATGACGGCCAGGGACTGCTCGTAGTCCTTGTTCACGCAGCGCAGCAGCGCCCGGTGGGTGTCGGCGATGCGCTCCTGCTTGGCCCGGGCCTCGTCCAGGAGGCGGATCTTGGCCGAAAGCGTGCGGTTCTCCCGCTCCAGCTCGGCCAGGCGGGCCAGGAGGGCGTCGCGGTCAGCGGCCATGGTCCGGTGCTCCCAGGGCCAGGGCCACGAAGGTGTCGTTGAAGAAGCAGGCCCCGGCCGGAAGGTCCAGGGAGCCGATCTCGCCGTAGGTGTAGAACCCGAAATAGGGCACGCCCGGGGCCTTCTCGGCGAGCACCGCCAACTCCTCCGGGGTGCGCGTGCCCAGGATGCGGCGGCGCGAGGCGCAGGAGAAGAACAGCACGAGCTCGGGTTTCCCGGGCAGGCCGTCCAGGGCCCGGACCAGGGCCTCGTGGGCCGCGGCCACGATGTCCTCGCGGCCGGCCTCGGCGAAGCGGATGGTGGCCCGCTCCGGGAAGTTGCCCACGAAGCGGATGCTCCCGTCCTCCTTGTTGATGAACACCGGGTCGCGCAGATAGAACTGGGAGCCGTCGCCTTCCTCCGGGAACACGGCCAGGGGGAACTGGCTGTACTCCGAGGTGTTGGGCCCCAGGTAGCGGGCCAGGAACTCCAGGGCCGGCAGGCCCTCGATGCGCCGGACCTCGTTGCCGCAGACCTCGGTGAGCCGGAAGGCGCGGCCCAGGGGTTTCCAGCCGCAGCGCGTCCCCTGGGCCAGGGCCAGGGGTCCGCGCAGGAGCAGGAAGGCGCAGCCGTCGGTGACCGCGCGGGTGCCGCAGAACTGCCAGGTGCGCTGGAACAGGAAGCCGTCCCCGGCGCTGCCGCCGAAGACCGGCAGGTCCGGGCCCAGGACCTTGCGGAAGACCTCGTCCAGGGGGATGCCGATGGTCGAGAGCCCGTCGGGCAGGATCAGGCAGAGGGTCTCGGGCCCGTTGAGCCGCGCCCGGGCCTGGGCCACGGCCCGCGCCAGGCTGCCCTCGGGGTCGGCGGAGAAGTTCTCGGCCAGCCCGGCGGCGCACTCCAGGCTCTCGCCGCAGAACAGGAGCAGGGCGCAGGACTTTTCGGAAAAGCCCGCGTCCGAGGTGGCCTCGCCGTCCGAGGTGCAGCCCGCCAGCTCCAGGGAGCCGAAGGCCCGGCGCACCAGCTCCAGGGCCGCGTCGTAGTCCTCGCCGTAGAACGAGGTGAAGAGCAGCGCGGCCACGGGCTTGCGGCCGTTCAGCCGCGCGGCGGCCGCGTCCACGGCCCCGCGGGCCGCGTCCAGCATGGTCAGTCCCTCGGCCTGGCCGATGGCCACGTGCAGCATGGGTTCCCCTTTCCGTCTGGCCGCATCTTCGTAGAAAACAGGTCGGCGGGCAAGGCCCGGAGGTTCTTTTTGCGTGGAAATGACCCGTTCCGGGCCATTTAATCCTTGACAGCAGGACAAAAGATGCAGACGTTGTGAAAAAAAGAACGCCAGCTTTGCCGTGGCGTTAGCAACAGCTTCACACGGCCTGTTCCGCGGGAAGGGGAGCCCTGCGGAAGGGGTCGGCCGGAGCGGGGCCGGCGCAGCTATGGAGATGCGGCATTTCCAAACCATTCCGCGTGGCTATTTCGACGCCCGCGACCTGGACCTGCTCAACATCGTCAACGATGTCCTGAGCAGACAGGACCTCCCCGGCCTCAAGCGGCTCCTGTCCTCCTACCTCCATCCCCACGGCATCAAGGAGATGGCCGCCACCAAGGGCCTGCGCATCGCCTACGCCGTCGTCCACCTGCTGGGCTCCCTGGAGACCGGCCGCACCGAGGACCGCCTGGACGCCCTGCGCTCCCTGCGCGACGAGGTCCTGACCACGGGCACCAACAGCTTGCGCCGGAACACCGCCCGGGTGCTCCTCCAGATCATGAAGGAGCTGGTCCGCAGCCGGGGCGACTACCTGCGCCAGCTCAAGCTGGCCCGCGACTTCCGGGCCGCGGCCACGGGCAAGCCCCGGGTGGTCCACGCCCAGCTGGAGAAGTTCCACCTCATCGAGATGCCCGAGGAGTGGAACCAGGTCGCCTTCGACGACCACGTGCACGACGCCAACACCAAGGGCCGCAAGTCCGCCACCCACCTCATCATGGACGCCTGGATCAAGGGCATCCGGCGGCTCACGGTGATCTACTACAACTACGTGACCAAGGAGATCGCCGAGGAGCTTCTGGAAGCCGCCGAGATCATGGGCATGAACGTGCGCATCGGCATCGAGTTCTCGCCGCGCTTCCGCGACCGCTACCTCAAGCTCATCCTGGGCTCGCGCGAGAACACCGACACCCAGGAGTATCTGCGCTTCCTGGCCGATCCCCAGGTGGCCGCGTTCATGGCCGAGGGCCAGAAGGTCAGCCGCTACCACCAGCGCTACGTGCTGCGCGTTTTCGAGAGCTTCAACGGCGTGCACCGCCTGGCGCTCAACGAGCGCTTCGGCATCCGCATGGAGGCCCTGGACCGCGAGGCCTTCCTGGCCTCCATCGGCATGGGCCAGGCCTCGCTCCTGCACCTGGGCAAGTTCATCCACGACGAGCTCCAGCCCCTGTTCGAGGAGCGGGCCCAGCACCTGGCGGCCTACTGCGCCCTGCCCGGGACCCCGGAGCGCCTGGCCCTGGACGCGGTGGTCCGGGACATGAACGAGCTGACCCCGGAGAGCGTCATCGAGGACTACCTCGAGCCCGCGCGCAACCCGGACCTGCCCGACCCCAACGCCCCGGCCGACGGGCCCGAGATGCCCTGGCTCCTGACCCTGGGCCCGGCCGAGCTGGCCGAGGGCCTGACCCAGCTCCACTCGGGCTTCCGGCTCATCCTGAGCCTGGCCCGGCTGCGGGCCGAGGACGTGCTCGAGATCCTCTACGCCTGCCAGGGCCGCGTCACCCACCTGGAGATCTTCAATCTCAAGGACTGCGCCACGGGCAAGACCTGTGACAACGACCGCATCCTGGAGCTCCAGGCGGCCATCAACTCCCAGAACGTGGTCCGGCTCAAGCGCTTCATCCAGAAGGTCATGGCCGACCTGGCCGACTCCACGGCCCCGGACGCGGCCGAGCGCCGGCGCACCCTGGAGCGCATCCTCTGCGACATCCCGGGGTTCCTGGCCTACTACAAGCACACGCCCCTGCGCTCCCGGGTGGGCACGGACTCCACGGGCCAGTCCCACCGGCTTCACGGCATGGGCCTGGTCATCCGCGAGACCCTGCCGCCGGGGGCCCAGCGGGCCCTGGACGACCCCCGCTCCACGCGGCGGCGCATCCCGGTGCGGGCCACGGCCTATCTGCGCGAGACCCGGCGCCCGGCCGAGGGCGCCAGCGCCCTGACCCGGCCCCTCCTGCGCCTGCTCCAGCGCCTGCCCGGCGGGAGCTTTCTCTTCGGCGAGCGCAGCCGCGACTGGGTCATCCCGGACTACGTCGCGTCCCCGCCCGAGGAGAGCAACATCTACACCCTGGGCGGCATCCAGAAGGAGGCCCCGCACGTCTTCGCCCCCTGCGCCCTGCCCGAGTCCGAGCAGCCGCTCTCGCTCAAGTACCTGAACAGCTGGCTCAAGAACGCGCTCAAGATCCTGCTCGGCTTCGTGCCCGCCTTCCTGACCTTCTTCTGGACCAAGGACTGGTGGGTCCTGGCCTGGGGCGGGGCGTTCATCTGGTTCGCCATCACCGGGGTGCGCAACATCATCCAGTCCGTGCTCGGCTCGGGCGGCCTGCACCGCTCGCCGTTGGTGCGCTGGAAGGACTACGTGAGCTGGGAGCGGGTGGCCGACTCCCTGCTGTACACCGGCTTTTCCGTGCCCCTGCTGGACTGGCTGGTGAAGACCCTGATCCTGGACCAGAGCCTGGGCATCAACACCTCCACCAGCCCGACGGAGCTGTACGCCTTCATGGCCCTGGCCAACGGCCTGTACCTCATGAGCCACAACCTGTTCCGGGGCCTGCCGCGGACCGCGGCCTTCGCCAACCTGTTCCGCTCGGTGCTCTCCATCCCCCTGGCCGTGGGCCTGAACTGGCTGGCCGGGGAGTTCCTGCTGGAGGCCGGCATGGACCCGGCCGAGGCCGCCGGGGTCCTGCAGAAGTGGGCCGCGATCATCTCCAAGGCCGCCTCGGACACCGTGGCCGCGGTCATCGAGGGCCTGGCCGACCGCGACCAGAACGTGCGCATGCGCCAGTGGGACTACATGGGCAAGATCGAGCAGATCTTCCGGGTCTACGCCAAGCTGGAGCTGCTCTTCCCGCGCCAGGACGTGCTGCGCATGCTCGAGTCGCCCAAGGAGTTCCTCTCGACCATCGCCTCCGAGGGCCGCGATTTCGACAAGATCGTGGCGGTCAACGCCCTGGACCTGCTCTATTTCTGGTGGTACCAGCCGCGGGCCAAGAGCGTGCTGCGGCGCTGCCTGCGCGAGATGACCCAGGAGGAGCGCAAGGTCTTCCTGCTCTCCCAGTATGTGCTGCTGGAGGCCAAGGAGATCAGCCAGCTCTTCCTGGACGGCCTGGTGGGCAAGGATTTTTCCAAGGCCCTGGCCTTCTACCTGGACTATTCCCGCCCCTACCTGGAGCAGCTCCAGGAGCTGGCCCTGCGCTGCGCCCCCGAGGGCCTGGGCGGCACCGTGGACGGCAAGCCCCGGCCCCTGCCGGGCTGAAAAGGGAGCCGCCCGGACCCGGCCGCGGTGGACAGGCGGGGTTCGATGCGTGTACCTTCGGCCCCGAATCAGCCCCAGCAGCAGGTGGACCGATGCCGCGAACGCCCCTGGCCTTGTGCCTCTTCCTGACCCTGGTCCTGCTCCCGGCCTCCGGCCGGGCCGAAAAGCAGGCCGTGCTCCTGCTGCAATGGCTGCCCCAGTCCCAGTTCGCCGGATTCTACGTGGCCCAGGACAAGGGCTTCTACCGCGAGGCCGGGGTGGACCTGACGGTCCGCGCCGGGGGCCCGGACATCCTGGCTTCCCGCGAGCTGGCCCGCGGGGCCGTGGAATTCGCCACCATGTTCCTGGCCACGGGCATCCAGCGCCAGTCCGAGGGCATGCCCCTGGTGCACCTGGCCCAGCTGGTCCAGCGCTCGGCCCTCATGCTCGTGGCCCGGAGCGATTCCGGCGTGCGCGAGCCCAAGGACCTGGACGGCCGCCGGGTGAGCCTCTGGGACAACGAGTTCCAGCTCCAGCCCCAGGCCCTGTTCCAGCGCCTGGGCATCGTTCCGGACGTGGTGCCCCAGGGTTCCTCCCTGAGCCTCTTTCTGCACGGCGGCGTAGCCGCGGTCTCGGCCATGTGGTACAACGAGTACCACACCCTGCTGGCCTCGGGGCTCAACGCCGACGAACTCACCGTGTTCTTCTTCGCGGACATGGGCCTGAACTTCCCGGAGGACGGGATCTACTGCCTGGGACGCACCTGGGACCAGGACCCGGAGCTGTGCCGGGCCGTGGTGGCCGGCACCCTGCGCGGCTGGCGCTACGCCTTCGAGCACCCGGACGAGGCCCTGGAGATCGTGCTCACGCACATGCGCGAGGCCCGGGTCCCGGCCAACCGCGCCCACCAGAAATGGATGCTCGCGCGGATGCGCGACATCATCCTGCCCCTGGGCCGGGAGGACCGCCTGGGCCGCCTGGACCGCCTGGACTACCAGCGCACGGCCTCGGTACTCCTGGAACGCGGGCTCATCCCGTTCGCCCCCACCTATGAACGCTTCACCCGGGAGGCCGCGCCATGAGACGGTTGCGCGGCGTGTTCCTGCGCCTGACCCTGCTCGTGCTCCTGGGCGCGGCGGCCGTGCTCGGCGGGGTCTCCACCTACGGCTACCTGGTGTCCCGGAACATCCTTCTGGAAAAGGTCGAGGAGAGCGCCCGCAACCAGGCCCTGGCCACGGTGAACCGCATCGAGTCCGTGCTCTCCACCCTGCAGAAGGTCCCCTGGAGCGCGGCCTACGCCCTGGAGAACGCCCCGCTCACCCCGGCCGAGATCCGCAGGCTCTCCCGCCGCCTGCTGGCGGACACGCCCGAGGTCTTCGGCACGGCCGTGGCCTTTGAGCCCTATTCCTTCGACCCCAAGCAGCTCTACTACTCGCCCTATTTCTACCGCCACGGCGACGAGATCCGCGAAACCATGCTCGGCGGGGCCAACTACCGCTACTTCTACCAGGACTGGTACCAGCTGCCCCGGGAGCTGGGCAAACCGGTCTGGACCGAGCCCTACTTCGACGAGGGCGGCGGCAACATTCTCATGACCACCTTCTCCGTGCCGTTCTTCCGCGAGGAGCACGGCGAGCGCCGGTTCGCCGGGGTGGTCACCGTGGACGTGTCCCTGGAGTGGCTGCGGCGCATGATCTCCGAGGTGCGCGTGCTTGAGACCGGGTTCGCCTTCCTGGTCTCGGGCAGCGGCGTGTACGTGACCCACCCGGACATGAGCCTGGTGCTCAACGAGACCATCTTCACCCAGGCCGAGAGCGTGGGCGACCGGCAGATCCGCGAGATCGGCCGGGACATGATCCGGGGCGGCACGCGCTTCGTGGAGGTCACCGAGCCGTCCACGGGCCGGCACGGATTCCTGTTCTACGCGCCCCTGCCGAGCAACGGCTGGTCCCTGGGCGTGTTCTATCCCCGCGACGAGCTGCTGGCCGACGTGCGGCGCATGACCCTGGTCACCGGCGGCATCGGCCTGGCCGGATTTCTTGTGCTGGCGGGCCTGGCCGCGGCCATCGGCCGGTCCATCGCCAGGCCCCTGCGGCGGCTTTCGGTGGCCGCCGGGGAGATCGCCGCCGGACGCCTGGACGCGGCCCTGCCCGAGGTGAAGAGCGACGACGAGGTCCGCGACCTGACCCTGGCCTTCGGGCACATGACCGCCTCGCTCAAGGACTACATCCGCGACCTCACCAGCACCACCGCGGCCAAGGAGCGCATCGAGAGCGAGCTGCGCATCGCCCACGACATCCAGATGGGCATCCTGCCCAAGATCTTCCCGCCCTTCCCGGACCACTCCCAGTTCGACCTCTACGCCAGCATCGTGCCGGCCCGCGAGGTGGGCGGCGACTTCTACGACTTCTCCCTGCTCTGCGACGAGCGTTTCTGCTTCCTCATCGGCGATGTCTCGGGCAAGGGCGTGCCCGCGGCCTTCTTCATGGCCGTGGCCAAGACCCTGCTCAAGGCCGTGGCCGGGCAGGGCCTGGAGCCCGGCGAGCTCCTGGCCAAGGTCAACGAGGACCTGGCCGCGGAGAACGACTCCTGCATGTTCGTCACCGTGTTCTGCGCCATCCTGGACCTGGCCAGCGGCCAGGTCTCCTGGGCCTCGGCCGGGCACAACCCGCCGGTGCTCCTGCGCACGGGCGAGCCGCCCGCGTTCCTGCCCACGCACCGCGAGCCCGTGGCCGGGGCCATGCCGGGCATGACCTACACCACCGAGCGCTTTGTCATGGCCCCGGGCGACAGCCTGTTCCTCTACACCGACGGGGTCACCGAGGCCATGAACGCCGGCGGCGAGCTGTTCGGCGAGGAGCGGCTCACGGACGGGCTCAAGGCCCTGCCCGCCGAGGTCACGGCCCGGGAGATGATCGACTCCGTGGGCCAGGGCATCGCCGCGTTCACCGGCGGGGCCGAGCAGTCCGACGACATCACCATGCTGGCCCTGCGCTTCCTGGGCGAGACCGGCGCGGCCTCCGCCACCCGCAGCCTGCGCCTGCCCGCCCGGCTGGAGAGCCTGGAGCCCCTGCGCCTGTTCGTGGACGCCGAGGCGGCCAAGGTCCTGGACCCGGCCCTGCTGCCCAAGGTGGAGCTGGCCCTGGAGGAGGCCCTGGTCAACGTCTTCGGATACGCGTATCCTGCGGGCGCGGGTGACGTGGAAGTGGCCTGCCCCCTGCCCGGAGAGCCGGGCGTCTTCGCCCTGAGCATCACGGACTGGGGCGGCCCCTACGACCCCCTGAGCCAGACCGCGGCCCCGGACCTGACCGCCGGACTGGACGAGCGCAGCCTTGGCGGGCTCGGCGTGTTCTTCATCAAGACCGTCACCAGCCACGCCCGCTACGAACGCCGCGACGGGGCCAACGTGCTGGTCCTGGGCTTCGGCTGAACCCTTTCCGGCGAGGTGCCCATGCGCGTGAACGCCGAACAGGCCGTGTTCCTGGAGCTGCCGCCCGAGGCCGCCTTCTTGTCCCTGGCCGTGTCCGCCGCCGAGACCGCGGGCAAGGCCTGGGACCTGGGCCCGGGCCGCACACCCCGCCTGGCCCTGGCCGTGGAGGAGTTCTTCGAGTACCTGCGCGGCAACATCCCGCCCGGCGACACCCTGAAGCTTTCCCTGCGCCGCCGGGGCCCGGCCCTGCGCGCCGAGTTCCGCTTCCGGGCCAGGAGCCTGGACCTGCGGGCGCTCAATTTCGCCGCCGGGGTCGCGCCCGAGGACGGCCGGGAAATGGGCCTGCTCCTGGCCGCGCGCTTCACCGACCGCTGCCGCCTGGAACGGCCCGGCGGGGACAGCTTCGTGCTCTCGGCCGAGGTGGACCGCGACTATCCCCAGGCCGAGCCCCTGACCCAGCATCCCCGGCTCCAGCCTCCCTACGCGCCCCTGGACCAGCCCTCCGGCGACGCCCTGCGCCACGCCGCCATGCTGGCCGCGGGCCGCTATCCGGCCCGGCTCTGCCCCCACGGCTTCTTCGAGCCGGGCCGCCTCCTGGACATGGTCGCGGCCGGGCTCTACGAGGTCCTGGTCCTGGCCGACAAGGCCGGCCGCCCGGCCGGGATCATGCTCTGGCGCTCCCCGGCCGGGAGCCTGAGCGTGTTCTTCTCCGGGCCCTACGTTCTGGACGAGGCCCGCGATCCGGCCATCGCCCGGGCCCTGACCGAGGGCTTCCTGGCCCGGGTGGCCCGGACCCCGGCGATCTGCGCCGTGAGCGAGCGGCCCACCGGGGACCTGCCCGCGGAATTCTTCGAGCCCCTGGGCTCGGTGGGCTGCACCCAGGGCGGGGAGCGGGTCGAGCAGCAGGCCTTCTACCGCTCCCTGCGCGAGGACGAGGGCGCCTCGGTCTGGGCCCATCCGGACCTGGAGCCCTTCCTGCGGCGGGAGTATGAGCGCCTGGCCTTTGTGCGCGAGATCCTGCCCGTGGAGGCCGACGGCGGCCAGCCCCACTCCCTGCTGGCCACGGACCTGGACCTGCGGCGCGGCATGGCCGTGCTGCGGCCCCTGCTGGACGGCCGCGACCTGGCCGCGAACCTGGCCCGGCACGTGGAAGCCCTGGGCCGCGAGGGCGCGCCGGACATCTTCCTGCACCTGGACCTGGGCCAGGCCTGGCAGGCGGCCATGAGCCCGGCGCTTCTGGCCGCGGGCTTCACGCCCCGCCTGCTCCTGCCCCACGGAGCCACGTCCGACATGGTGGTCTTCGAGCATGGCGACGCCGCACACTGATCCGGCCACGTGGAGCACGAGCAGACTGCTCGACAGAATCCCGGCCTATGTCCGGGCGTTCGAATGCTACGTGCCCAGCCGGCCCGATCCGGTGCTCATGCGCCAGTACGGGCTCTCGCACCTGTACCGCCTGAACAACAACGAAAACGCCCTGGGGCCGCCCCCCCTGGCCCGGGAGGCCCTGGCCGCCCTGGAGTCCGGCCGGACGGCGCAGTACCCCAGCGGGGACAGCTACAACCTGCGCCAGGCCCTGGCCGCGCGCTTCGGCAAGTCGCCCGAACAGTTCCTGGTGGGCAACGGCTCCACGGAGATCATCGCCGCGGTCATCAAGTCCTTCTGCGGGCCGGGGGACGCCCTGGTCACCGCGGACCAGACCTTCGCGGTCTACGAGTGGGTCGGACGCTTCTCGGGTCTGGAGACGCGGCTGGTGCCGCTGCGGAACCACGCCCTGGACCCCGGAGCCCTCCTCGAGGCCGTCAACGAGCGGACCAAGATCGTGTTCCTGTGCAACCCCAACAACCCCACTGGCTCCTGGTGGAACCGGGACACCCTGGAGGCGTTCCTGGAGAGCCTGCCCGCCGACGTGGTCGTGGTCCTGGACGAGGCCTATCGGGAGTTCACGGAGGATTCACGCTTTCCGGACGGCATGGAGGTCATGGAGCGCCACCCCAATGTCCTGGTCTTCCGCACCTTCTCCAAGATGTACGGCCTGGCCGGACTGCGGGTCGGCTATCTCTGCGGCGGGCAGGAGCTGGTGGACGTGGTGCGGCGCTGCCACATCGTCTATTCCGTGAACGTGGCCGGGCAGATGGCGGCCGAGGCGGCGCTGGCCGACGACGCCGGGCACATCGCCGCCACACGCGCCATGGTGGCCGGGGCCCGGGACTTTCTGCGCGACGCGTTCGACTCCCTGGGCCTGGAGCACGTCGGCGGGATCGGCAACTTCATCATGGTCCGGACCGCGATCCCGGACACCCTGCTGTACCGGCAGCTCATGCGTCAGGGGGTCATGGTGCGGACCATGACGGCTTTCCGCTTTCCCAACTGGATCCGCATTTCCCTGGCCCAGGACGAGGCCATGGAGGCCTTTGTCCGGGCCTTCCGCGCCGTCCTGGACCAGGGCTGACCGGCCCGGCGGGTCGAAACGAGGCTGCCATGAACGTTCCCGGGCATCCCGTGCTCCAGCACCGTTGGGCTGTGCGCGACAGCGGAGCGGGAAAGGTCCTTGTCTATTACGGGCTGCGCAACCCGCCGCATCACCAGGAGGCGGTCCTGCCCGTGTCCGGCGAGCTGGCCGGGGTCCTGGCCTCCCTGGACGGCTCAACCGCCCTGGACGGCCTGCCCGAGGCCGTGCGCCGGGACACGGAATTCCTCCGGCTGGTGGAGCAGGGGATCGTGGTGGACCGGCAAGACCGGCGCACGCCCGCCACGGCCCGGCAGAAGCAGTCCTGCGTCCGCTGCGTGGCCGACGACCACCTGCTGCCGGGCCTGGAGTTCGACGAGCGCGGGGTCTGCGCCTTCTGCCAGTGCTATGAGCGGGCCGGGCAGGAGGGCGGGGCCGCCGGGCCGCGCAACGCGGTGGACGACGCCGCGCTGCTGTCGATCGCCGCGGCCAACACGGACTCCCGCTTCGACGTCATGGTCCTGTGCACCGGCGGCAAGGATTCCACCTACCTCCTCTGGTACCTGGCCAAGCGGCTGGGGCTGCGGGTCCTGGCCGCGTCCTGGAACATGCCCTACACCAACGAGACCTGCCGGGGGAACGTCCGCCGCTCCCTGGAGCTCCTGCCGAACGTGGAGCTGGTGGAGCGGACCCTGTCCTGGAACGACGTTCGCGCCGCCATGCGCGCCCAGTTCGGCAATGTCGGGCTGCCTTGCCTCTGCCCGGTGGTGGCCCATGCGCTGTTTTTCCCGCTGGCCGCGGAGGAGCGGATTCCGGTGGTCATGCAGGGGGTGGAGGAGGTCCAGCTGGCGGTCATGAGCTACGTCATGCGCAGCCTGCAGTCCGGCCAGGGGCAGTCCCGGACCGCGCCGCCGTCCCAGCGCGAGCAGACGCTCCAGTTCCTGGAGCTGGCGGCTCATGCGCCCGAACCCGCGGACCCCTTTTCCCTGGTGGCGGAGTTCATCCGCTACCAGCGGTCCGTACGCAGGATTCTCGACCCGCTCTACGGGCCCCTGGACCGTCTCCTGGAGCGGGCCAGGAAGGATGAATCCGTCTTCCTGCCGCAGTTCCTCCGCCTGAAGACCAACGAGCTGTACGGCTCCTGGAGCCAGGTGGCGGAGCTCATGAAAAGGGAGATGGACTGGAAGATGCCGCCGGGCCAGAAGGGGCTGCTGCACACCAGCTGCCGCATCGAGAAGGTCAAGGACTACTGCCAGTATATGCGCTTCAAGAACATGCGCACCACCTCCTTCCCGCAATCCATCGTGGAGGTGAGCGCCGGGGTCTATTTCGGACTCATCTCCCGCGAGGAGGGCCTGCGGGAGGTGGAGGAACTCGGCTATCACCGCGAGCCCGAGGCCCTGGCCGGACTGCTCCGGGACCTGGGCATCGGCGAGGACGACCGCAGGAGCCATGGCGAAACCCGCTACTCCCTGTGCGACGGCGGCGCAGGCTGCGGAGGCTGCGCGTGACCGGCGAATTCCTGAACCGGGCCGTGCCCGTCTTCACCGAGGACGGGTTGGCGGTCCTGCGGAACAAAGTCGTGGCCTTCGCCGGACTGGGCGGCGTGGGCGGGGGCGCGTTCCTGGCCCTGGTCCGCTGCGGGGTGGCCCGCTTCCGGCTGGCGGAGAACGGGGTTTTCGACCCGCCGGACATGAACCGCCAGGCTGGGGCCTTTGGCCAGACCATGGGCCGCCCCAAGCTCGAGGTCTATGTGGAGCTGGCCCGGTCCATCAATCCCGAAGTGGAGCTGGAGCTTTTTCCGGAAGGAATCCACGCGCACAACCTGGAGCGCTTCCTGGCCGGGGCCGACCTCTACGTGGGCGTCATCGACGTGGAGAAGGGGGCCGAGGTCAAGGCCCTGACCCCGGCCCTGCTCGAAAAACATCGCCTGCCCATGCTCACCTGCGGGGCCATCGGCTTCGGCGCCCTGCTGGTGGGCCACGAGCCGGGCGGCATGATGCCGGGGGAGTTCTGGCGGCGCGTGCAGGAACAATCCGACGGCGGCGGCCTGTTGCCCTCGTTTCTCGGGGAGTTCTTCAACCGGCCGGTCAGGGAGCGCCTGGAGCGGGGTCTGGCCTCCGGCGTCCTGCCCACCACGGCCATCGGCGGGCTGGCGGCCAACACCCTCCTGGCCTGCGAGGTCCTGGTCTGCCTGCTGCGGGGCACCGGCCTGGTGGACCGCGAACCGGTCTTTGCCCCGCGCTTCATTGCGCTGGACTTCCTGGACCAGAAACTGGTGGCGGGCCATGTGGGCCGCTGACCGCAGGCTGTTCCGAGGGAGGCGGGCATGGGCCGTGAGGAACTGATCCGCAGGCTCCAGGAGGCGCGGCAGGAGATCGAGCCCGGTCAGGACGTGACTGTAGGGCCGTTCCGTCCCGAAGACGCCCTGGGAGTGGCCCTGGCCTATTACGAGATCTATGGCGGTTCCTTCCCGCTGGAGCACGTCTATGATCCGGAGGAGATCCTCCGCCGCAACGCCACCGAGGACCAACACACCGTGGTCGCCCGGACCCCCCGAGGCGAGGTGGTGGGGCTCGCGGGGCTCTTTCGCCACGCCCCCAATCCCGGGCTTTACGAGGCCGGGCAGCTCATGGTCCTCCCCGGCTACCGGCGAGGAAAGGTGGCGACCTCCTTGCACCGGGAGGTGTTCGACAACCTGCTCCGGCGGCTCGGACTGCCAGTTCTTTTTCTCGAGGCCACCGGCAACCACACGGCTTCCCAACATCTGGCCCATTCCGAGGGCCTGGTGTTCACCGGACTTGAGGTGGAATGCATGCCCTCCCTCGCCTATGCCAAGGAGGGCGGCGGGTCGCGCAACGTCTCGCTTTTTTTGATGTTCAAGGTGTTTGAAAAGGCCTCCGGCGCCGTGCATCTGCCCGAGGCGTATCGGGAGTTCTGCGAGGGGGTGTACGCGAAACTGGGGACGCCCCGGAGCATCCTCCCCCCCGCGCCGCTGTCGGGAGAAACCCTGGCGGACCGGTTTTTCCTTCCGGAGAGCGGCCTGCTGCGCCTCACCGTGCACCGCCCGGGCAAGGATTTCGCCGGGGTGGTCGCCGCGGCCGAAGCCGAGGCGGGCCAGGGCCTGGTCCAGGTCTTCCTGAACCTGGGCGAGGCCGCAGCGCCCCGGGCCGTGGACGTGCTGCGGGACAGGGGATATTTTTTCGGGGGCCTGCTGCCGCACTGGTTCGGGCCGGACGGTCTGCTCCTGCAGAAGGTTCCCCGGGAGCCGGACTGGGACGCCATCCAGGTCTGCGGCCCGGAAGCCGAGGCCGTGCGTCGCGTGGTGCGCGAGGATTTCGAGCGCGTCCGGGCCCCGGGGCCCGGCTCCTAGACCCCGGTGTACTGGGCCCAGTACTTGAGATCCGGGCTGATGTGGGTGAGCCCCAGCTGCTGGGCCACCTCGAAGACCAGCACGGCCCCGAACAGACCCAGCAGGACCACGGCCAGGAGCCGCTTGGCCCCCCGGGCCTGGCGCAGGAGCAGGACGCTCGGCAGCACGCCGAAGAGCAGACAGATGCCCACCCCGCCCACCACGTTCATGGCCACCAGGAAGATCCCCGGATAGAAGATCGAGACCAAGAGCGGCGGCAGGAAGGCCAGGACCCAGATGAGGACCTTGCTGCGCGTGCGCAGGTAGGTGCTGGTCAGGTCCAGGAGGAAGTCCTGCAGGGCCGTGCCGTTGGCCAGGAAGGCCGCGCTCATGGACAGGATGGCGAAGACCAGGCCGATGTCCGTGAAGGTCTTGGAGTTGAGCAGCAGGGACAGGGGCACCGTGGCCGGGAGGTTGGCCTTGTAGGCCCAGAGCAGGGAGGTGCTCTCCGGGCCCTCCATGGGCAGGGAGCAGAACACCGCCGCGGTCCAGGCCAGGTTCATGGCCAGGCCGATGAGCGAGCCGTAGAGGATGGCCCGGCGGGCCGCGGCCCGGTCGCCCATCTCCCGGCAGAGGGTCGGGATGAGGTTGTGGAACAGGAAGGCCGTGAGGGCCACAGGCATGGCCGCGGGCAGGAAGCCCCAGCGCATGGGCAGGGCCCGGGCCGGTTCCACGTGGCCCAGGGTCATGACCACCAGGGCCGAGAAGGTCAGGCCCATGCACAGGAGGATGGCCGTGTTGCAGCGCCGCAACAGGCTCATGCCGAAGCCGGTGAGCCCGGCCACGATGACGAAGTAGGCCAGGGTGGCCACGGGCTTGGACACGGGCAGGATGAACAGGTTGGTGAGGATGGTGGTGGTGCCCGTGAGATAGGCCGTGAGCACGCCGTAGAACACGATGAGGTCCGCCACCACGGCCAGCCACTTGGCCGCCGGGCCCATCTTGGAGCCGAAGAAGGTGGGCAGGCCGCCGGACTCGCCCTGGATCAGGTCGTCCTGTCCGGCCAGGATCCAGGCGCTGGCCAGCATGATGGCCCAGACCAGGACGATGCCCGCGGCCGCCGGGATCATGCCCGCGGGGCCGAGGTTCACGGGCAGGGCCAGGATGCCCGCGCCCAGCAGGTTGCCCGTGACCATCAGGGACATGGTGAAGACCGGGGCGCTCTTGGCGGCGGCCATGGAATGCTCCTACGCCTGCTTGTGCAGCATGATGTCCAGGATGGCCGGGTCCAGGCCGGTGAGCCCCTGGCGCGAGAGCACGGCCAGGTTGCGCATGGTCTGTTCCGCGGACTCGTCCACGATGCCGTCGGTGCTCCGGATGATGCAGCCGTTGAGCGCCAGAAGCCCGCTCTTCACGGCCGAGGCGGCCATCTCGCCGACCTTGAGCGCGCAGCTCGTCTTGGCCCCGTCGCAGCACACGGGAGCAAAGCTGCCCAGGTGGTTCTTGATGGCGCCGCCGATCTTCTCGGCCGTGCCGCCGAAGAGGTAGGCCGTGGCCGCGGCCACGCCCGCGCCGCCCGCCAGGCCGCTGCCGCAGAGCGCCGAAAGCCGCCCCACCCCGGCCTTGATCGAGCAGGTCACCAGATAGCTCAGCATGACCGCCTTGAGCACCAGGGTCTCGTTCTCCTGGGCCGCGAACTCCGCGGCCGAGACCACCGGGATGCCCGCGGCGATGCACTGGTTGCCGGACCCGGCCAGGGTCATGGCCGGCAGGGGCACCCCGCCCATGCGCGAATCGATGCCCGAGGCCGTGCGGATGCCGGCCCAGAGGACCATGTCCTTCTTGAGCAGGCCCTGGCGCATGAGCCCGAGCTGGGTGCGGCCCACGCCGATGCCCGGACCGTGGGCCAGGCCGTAGTCCACCAGGGCCGTGTTCAGGGCCAGGCCCTCGCGCACGTAGCCCAGGTCGCTTGCGTCCATGTCGTCCACCAGGTCCACGAGATCGGCCAGGTTCATGGCCAGGAGCCACTTTTCCAGGGCCTCCAGGCCGGAGTCCGCGCCGCCCGCGGCGGCCGCGCTGCCGCCGCCCATTTCCTGCCCGTCCAGGACCCGGGAAACCACATTGTCGTGGCGGCCCGTGATGACGGCTTTTGCCGTGCGGCCGCCGCCGGTCACCGTGACCTGGACGTGGAGCCCGTGGGTTTCCGGGGCGATGCCCGCGCTGACCTTGCCCAGGGAGAGCAGGCCGCGGGCCTTTTCCAGGGCCTCGGGGGCCACCGTGGCGAAGACCTGGAGCTTCATGGCCGGGTCCCCGGCCATGGCGCCCATGGCCGCGGCCAGGGCGATGCCCGCCCGGGAGCCGGAGTTGGGGATGGTCACGCCCATGGCGTTCTTGTAGATGTTCGGGTCGGTCTCCACGGTGATGGAGTCCACGGGCGCGCCCCCGAGCAGGGCCGCGGCCTCGGCGGCGGCCAGGCCGATGGCCGCGGGCTCGGTGCAGCCCAGGCCGGGGTCGGTTTCCAGGTGGAGGAGCTGGCGGGCGTTGCCGTGGAGGATGTCCTTGATGCTGAATCCCATGGGCGCTCCTTGGCCGCGACAGGAGGCCGGGATGGCCTCCCAGGCGCGCGGGCTTCGTTCCCTCTCTACAGGAACAGGCGGCCGATACACAACTTTTTCCTGGCGGGCAGGCGCTTCTTTTGGGCTTTTCCGCGCATCGGGCCCCAGTTTCGGGAAGGGGAGGCGTTGTTGCGGGAGGGGACGCTTGCGCAAGAAGCGCACATGCAATAATATCGTTCCACCTATACACAGCTTTCACAACGCGGCGGGCTCGGCATGAAACAGGCAGTGGTGCTGATCCACGGCATCGGCCGGCAACGGCCCATGAAAACCATTCGCGGCTTCGTGGATGCCGTGTTGCCGAAGCCGAAAAAGCCCAACTACCCCAAGTTCATGAACCGGCCCCTTGGGGGCGAGGAATCCTACGAGCTGCGGGTGCTCCGGGCGCTCCAGACCTCGTCCCGCCCCACCACCGACTTCTACGAATTCTATTGGGCCCACCATTTGAAAGAGTCCAAGACAAAGCAGGTCTTCTGGTGGCTCCTTTCGCTGCTGTGGCGCAGGCCCGGCAGCGTCCCCGCGCAACTCCGGCCGGTGTATTGTCTGCTGTGGGCGGTCGGCGGCATTCTCATGGTGGCGGGAGGGTATGCTTTCATCGTCTGGGGACCGGCTTCGCTTCGTTTTTTGACGCCGGCCAACATCTACAAATGGTTCGGCGCGACTACCGCCGGCGCCGTCCTTGTGGCCAGCGCCGTGGCAACCTGGGCGGTGCGTTTCCTGGCGTATGCCGAGCGCTATCTCGTGCCTCGTCCGGAAAACATCGCCACCCGCAACACCATCCGGGCCGAGGGCATCGCCCTGCTGCGCCGACTGCACGAGTCCGGGAACTATTGGCGGATAGTCCTGGTGGGCCACAGCCTGGGTTCGGTCATCGGCTATGACCTTCTCCGTTTCGCCTGGAACGACCTGCGCCGCCCCCTGGATGCGGAGCGCGTGAAGATGCCGGAACTCAAATCCTTTGAACAGGACATGCGGCGCATTTTCGCGGCCCAGGGCACGGAGGGCGGCCGCATCGAGGCGATCCAGGACAAGCAGCAGCGGGTCTGGAGCGAACTGCGGCAGCCCGGCTACAACGCTCCCTGGCTGGTGACGGACTTCATCACCCTCGGCTCGCCCCTGACTTACGGAAGCTTTCTCATGGCCGACTCCGTGGAGGAGTTCGAGGCGCGTCGGCGCGAACGGGAGTTCCCCCTGTGTCCGCCGCGCCGCGACCACGAGGATGTGTATTACACCCAGCGGGCGCGGACAGGCCCGGGCCAAGCCCCGGTCAGCCAGAACATCCTCAACAGCGGTGCGCTATTCGCCTGCACCCGCTGGACGAACATCTATTTTCCCTATCGCTGGGGCGTGCTCGGGGACATCATCGGAGGACCGGTGTGTCCGGCTTTCGGGGAGGGTGTCAGGGACGTGCCCGTGCATCTGTCCCTGCGGCCCGGTTCCGGCGGTGCCTGGGGCTGGCTCAAGCGGATCTGGGCGCGCGGCCCGGCCGCGCACACGCGGTACTGGAAGAAATTCGCCTCCAAGGGCGCGGGGCGGGAGCGGCCCGACACCAGGGACGCCCTGCAGGCCCTGATGAGCGCCTTGCGGATGTGAGGGCTGCGGGCGATTGCAACGCCCTGTTTCCGCTTTTTTCAATCGGTCCCTCTCCACCCGAAATCACGGCTTGGCCGGAACACGGTCTTGCACTTCCCTCCTGGATTGTGTTCATAGACAATGACACGCTGTGTCTGCCGAGGGTGCGCGGGAAGGGCCTCCACCCCCGGCGCCGAGCGTGCTGCATGACAACCAAGGAGCGAGGCGTATGAAAAAGGTTCTGGCGGCGCTGCTGGCCGCCGCGCTGCTTTTGGCCGCCGCACCGAACGCCCAGGCCGCGGCCAAGAAGGTCCGGGCCGCCTTCGTGCTGCTGGAGACCATCAACGACCAGGGCTGGACCACGGCCCACTACAACGGCATCCAGGCCATGAAGAAGGCCCTGGGCGACCAGGTGGAGGTCTCCTACACCGAGAACGTCATGAACCCGGCCGACTCCGAGCGGGTCATCCGGACCTACGCCCAGCAGGGCTTCGACATCATCTTCGCCACCACCTTCACGCACATGGACGCCATGTACAAGGTGTCCGGGGAGTTCCCCAACGTGAAGTTCATGCACTGCTCGGGCTACAAGACCCGGCCCAACATGGGCACCTACATGGTGCGCATCGAGCAGGGCGAGTACCTGGCCGGCTACCTGGCCGGGCTCATGGGCTTCAAGAACGTGGGCACCGTGGCCACCCAGCCCATTCCCGAGGTGGTCCGGGGCATCAACGCCTTCACCCTGGGCCTGACCCGCGGCCTGAACGAGACCAAGGCCAAGTTCGACGCGGACAAGCTGAACACCGTGGTCTGGCTCAAGGCCTGGCGCGACCCGGTAAACGAGACCACCCTGGCCGAGACCCTGGCGGGCCGCAAGCACGACCTCATCCGCCAGATGGCCGACACCCCGGACAGCGCCAAGGCCGCCTGCGCCAAGGGCGTCCCGGCCATCGGCTACTGCATGGACGCGGCCAAGTACGGGGCCTCCTGCGTCCTGGTCTCGACCATCTTCAACTGGGGCAACGTGTACACCGACCAGGTGCGGAAGGTCCTGGACGGCACCTGGAAGCCCGAGGAGTACTTCGGCGGGTTCGAGAGCCACGGCGTGGGCCTCTCGCCCTTTGGCAAGGCCGTGCCCCAGGCCGTGCAGGACAAGGTCCTGGCCGCCATGGCCGAGATGGAGAAGGGCAACGACACCTCCTTTGCCGGGCCCATCCTGGACCAGGCCGGGACCGTGCGCATCGCCCAGGGCCAGAAGGCCTCGGACAAGGACCTTTTGACCATGCAGTGGCTCGTCAAGGGCGTGAACGGCAAGCTGCCGGACTAGACAATCCGGAGGGGCCTCGGCCCCTCCTTTTTTCGCCATGACCCAGACCACGCCGCTTTTGGCCTGCCGGGGCCTGACCAAGCGCTTCGGCCCGTTCACCGCCAACGCGGCCGTGGACCTGGACCTGTTCGCCGGACGGGTGCACGCCCTCCTGGGCGAGAACGGCGCGGGCAAGAGCACCCTCATGCACATGCTCTCGGGCCGCTACCGGCCCGACGCCGGGAGCATCCTGCTCCAGGGGCAACCCGTGCGCTTCGCCTCCCCGGCCCAGTCCCTGCGCCGGGGCATCGGCATGGTCCACCAGCGCTTCCTTCTGGTGGAGCCGCTCACCGTGGCCGAGAACCTCTCCCTGGGCCTGGGACGCCTGGTCTCGGCCGCCGAGGTCCGGGACCTGTCCCAGCGCTTCGGCGTGGCCGTGGACCCCGTCCGCCGGGTGGAGGACCTGTCCATGGGCGAGCGCCAGCGCGTGGAAATATTGAAACTCCTGGCCCGGGACGCAATGGTGCTCATCCTGGACGAGCCCGCCTCGGTGCTCGCGCCCGAGGAGGCCCGCGAACTCTACGCCCTGCTGCGGGTCCTGGCCCGGGACGGCCGGGCCGTGGTCTTCATCAGCCATAAACTGGAGGAGATCGGCCGCAGCGCCGACGAGGTCACGGTACTCCGGCGGGGCCGGGTGGTGGCCCGGGGCCTGGCGCCCGCCTCGGACCTGGACCCCGCGGACCTGGCCCGGCTCATGACCGGCGGCGAGCCCGCCCCAGTGGACCAGTCCGCCCGGCCCGAGCCCGGGGAGGTGGTCTTCGCGGGCACGGGCCTTGTTGGCGGCGACAGCCGGGGCATGGGTTTTTCCGGCATCGACCTCACGGTGCGGCGGGGCGAGATATTCGCCGTGGTCGGGGTGGCGGGCAACGGCCAGGAGGACCTGGCCGCGGCCCTGGGCGGGGTGCGGCCGTTCGCGGCCGGGGAGATCACGTTCCTGGGCCAGGGCCTGCCCGCGCAGCGCTGGGGCGGGCACCGCCGGGCCGTGGCCTACGTGCCCGAGGACCGCCACGGCCGGGCCACGGCCCCGGACCTGGACCTCACGGACAACTACCTGCTCACCGCGGCCTGCGGCGCGGGCTTTCTGCCGGATTTTGCCGAGGCCGGACGCCGGGTACGCCGGGCTTTGGAGGCCTTCCGCATCGCGGCCCCCGGCCCCGGGGCCCGGGCCCGCCAGCTCTCGGGCGGCAACCTCCAGAAGTTCATCCTGGCCCGGGAACTGGACCGCGAGGCCCCGCTGCTCGTGGCCGAGCAGCCCACCCAGGGCCTGGACGTGGCCGCCCTGGCCGAGATCCAGGCCGTCCTGCGCCGGGCCGCGTCCGACCGGGCCGTGATCCTGTTCACCGGCGACCCCGAGGAGGCCCTGGCCCTGGGCTCGCGGGTGGCGGTCATGTACCGGGGCCGCCTGGCCGGAACCCTGGACCCGGCCGACCCCGGGGCCCTGGACCGGGTGGGGCGGCTCATGGCCGGTCTGGAGGCCGCGTGATCCGGCTGGTTCCACGTCATGACCAGGGAGCGCGCCACGGCCCGGCCGCCCGGGGCGGACTCTGGGCCCTGGCTCTGGCCCTGGTCCTGGCCCTGGTCTCGGGCGCCATGGCCTTCAGCCTGCTCGGCGCGGATTTCCTCCAGGCCTACGCGGCCATGGCCTCGGGCGCGCTGGGCTCGGCCCAGGCCCGCATGGACGTGCTGCTCAAGGCCGGACCGTTGACTCTCACGGGCCTGGCCGTGGCCCTGTGCTGCCGGCTCAAGCACTGGAACATCGGGGCCGAGGGCCAGTTCGTGCTCGGCGCGGTGGGCGCGGGCCTGCTGGGCCTGCGGCTCCTGCCGGACGCCGGTCCCTGGCTGCTCCTGCCCGGCTGCCTCCTGGCCGGGGCCCTGTTCGGCGCGCTCTGGGCCGCGGTCCCGGCCCTGCTCCGGACCCGCTGCGGGGTCAACGAGATCCTCTCCACCCTGCTCCTGAACTACGTGGCCATCATCTTCATGGAGCACCTCTATTTCGGGCCCTGGCGCGACCCGGCCGGATTCGGCTTTCCGGGCACGGCCGAGCTGCCCGCCGCGGCCTGGCTGCCGCTCTGGCCCGGCACGCGGCTGCACCTGGGCCTGGCCCTGGCGCTCCTCTGCGCGCTGCTCCTCTGGCTGGCCCAGGAGCGCACGCGCTACGGCTTCCAGTGCCGGGTTCTGGGCCAGAGCCCGGAGGCGGCCCGCTACGCCGGGTTCCGGGTGGACCGCATCACGCTGGTGTCCTTTCTCTTTTCCGGGGCCCTGGCGGGCCTGGCCGGGGCCTGCGAGGTCCTGGGCGCGCAGCACCGGCTCCAGGACGGCCTGGCCTCGGGCTTCGGCTTCGACGGCATCATCGTGGCCTTCCTGGCCCGGCTCCATCCCCTGGGCGTGCCTGCGGCGGCCCTGTTCCTGGCCGTGATCCTGGTGGGCGGGGACCAGCTCCAGACCGCCCTGGGCCTGCCCGGGGCCGTGGTCCGCATCCTGGAGGCGGCCCTGCTGTTCGGCGTGCTGGCCGGAGACTGGCTGGCCGGGCGCCGCCTCGTTGTCGGGAGCAGGGAGGCGGACCATGCTGGCTGACCTGACCCTGGTGGCCCAGATCGCGGTGAAGTCTTCGGTGGCCGTGCTCCTGGCGGGCCTGGGCGAGGTCCTGGCCGAGCGTTCCGGGATCTTCAACCTGGGCCAGGAGGGCATGATGCTGGCCGGGGCCCTCGCGGGCTTCGCCGCGGGCGCGGTGAGCGGCGACCCCTGGCTGGCCCTGGGCGCGGCCATGCTGGCCGGGATGCTCCTGGCCGGGCTGCACGCCCTGTTCACGGTTGGCCTGGGCGCGGACCAGGTGCTCTCGGGCCTGGCCGTGGCGCTTTTGGGCAGCGGGATCACGGGCTTTCTCGGCCGGAACTGGATCAGCCGTCCGGGCCTGCGCCTGGGGGCCTGGGACGTGCCCGTGCTGGCCGGCATCCCCGTGCTCGGGGACATCTTCTTCCGCCAGCCGCCCCTGGCCTACGCGGCCTACGTGCTCCTGCCCCTGGTCTGCTGGGTCCTGTACCGCACCCGGGCCGGGCTGTGCATCCGGGCCGCGGGCGAGAACGCCCAGGCCGCGGACGCCGCGGGCGCGCCGGTGCGCCTGACGCGGACGTTGTGCACCCTGACCGGCGGGGCCTTCTCGGGCCTGGCCGGGGCCTATCTCTCCCTGAGCTACACCCCGGGCTGGAAGGACGGCATGACCGCGGGCCAGGGCTTCATCGCCATCGCCATGGTCATCTTCGCCACCTGGCGGCCCCAGCGGGTGGCTGCCGGGGCCCTGCTGTTCGGCGGGCTCTCGGCGCTCCAGTTCTACTTCCAGGTGGCCGGGCTGGACCTGGCCCCGGTCTGGGTCCTGCGCATCCTGCCCTATGTCCTGACCCTGGCCGTGCTCGTGGCGGCCAATGTCCTGGGCCCGCTCAAGCGCCTGGCCCGGGCTCCGGCCGATCTGGGCCGCCCGTTCTTCAGGGAATAGCGGAGAATTCAGACGGCCACGGGCCGCGCGGCCTGCTCGGGCAGCACCGGGATGATCCCGCGGGTCATGGGGTCGGCCCAGGGCTCGCCCCGGAGCACGCCCCGGGCCCAGCCCAGAGTCCAGGACGGGAAGAAGGCGGCGTTGTCCAGAACCAGGCGGGCCTTGGATTCCGCGTCCCTGGGCCGGGCGCTGAACGAGTAGTTGCTCTCGTGGAAGCGGTACACGTAGAGCGGCTCGGCCAAGCGCACGAAGCGCGCTCCCGCGAGCGCCAGCTGGATCCAAAAATCCCAGTCCTCGTAGAACGTGGCCGCGCGGAAGCGGGCTCCCTGGTCCCAGAGTTCGCGCCGGAACAGGGCCGAGGTGGAGAGGATGTTCTGGTTGGCCAGCAGGAGCTTGTGGAACCCGGGCAGCCGCACCTCGTGGCGTCCGGCGTGGTCCTCCAGGAAGTAGTCGGTGTAGGCCACGTCCGCGCCCCGATCCAGGGCCTCCAGGCAGCGGGGCAGGAAGTCCGGCAGGATCAGGTCGTCCGGGTCCAGGCACAGGAGCGTCAGGCCCCGGGCCTGGTCCAGCCCGGCGTTGCGCACCGGCCCGGGCCTGCCCGTGCGCGGCAGGCAGAGGACCCGGTGCCCGGCCAGGGGCATGTCCGGCAAAAGCCTCTGAGCCAGCTCCGCCGAGCCGTCGCTGCTGGCGTCGTCCACAAAGATGATCTCGATGCGCCGGGTGTCCAGGCGCTGGTCCGCGATGGAGCGGAGGCAGGCCGGCAGGAACCGGGCGTAATTGTGGTTGGGGATGACGATGGAGACCTGCGGCCTCTCCCTCGGCTCCGCAGGCCCGTTGCGGCGGTCTCCCGGATGCATGGATCGGCGCCTCCCCGCGCCGGAACGTCCCGCCCCATGCCGGTTGTGGCATGTCTCCCGGGCGGTCCGCTCCAGAGGTCTTATCGGACGTATCCACTGGAAGCTTAGCCCGAGGGAAGAGAAAAGGCCCCGGGAACCGACGGTTCCCGGGGCCTTGCGCGTGCGGATGCGCCGCGTTCAGCGGAACACGCGGTCCAGCCAGTCGAAAACCTCCTGGCTCATGAGGCTGCGGTTCTCCATGACGCAGTGGTTGACCGCCCCCTCGTCGGCGGGAGTGACCACCAGCCGTTTCTCGGCGCTGCCCAGGGTGGTGATGCACTGCTCGGTCTGGCGCGCGATCTCCGGGCTCCTGTACTCGCCGCTGGAGACCAGGATGAAGGCCGGGGCGCTCACCCGGGGCGGATCAAAGGAGAAACCCTCGTTGGCCTTGACCAGGCCGTTCAGGTCCCTGGGGTCCAGGCCGAAGCGCCAGGCCACGCCTTCATTGGTCTGGAGCTTGAACGAGGACCAGGTCGCCATGGCCTCGGGCGTGACCGTGGCCACGGCCATCTTGGCCACGCCTATGCCTGCGTCCACCACGCAGTTGTTCATGACCACGGCCGTGATGCGTTTGTCGTGTTGGGCGGCCTGGGGCACGAACCCGCCGCCGCTGCTGATGCCGTACATGGCCAGGCGCTTGCGATCCACGTCCTTGCGGGAGAGCGCGTAGTCCACCACGGCCCGGAGCGGCTTGTCCATGGCCGGGCGGAAGAACTGGCCCTCCAGGGGCAAGAGGCCCTGGCCCGGCAGGTCCACGGTGAGGAAGTTGTAGCCGCGTTCAAAGGCCTGGGGCGCGATGTAGAAGAACTGGTCCTCCACAAAGGTCTCGGCCCCGCCGATCATGATGAGCGTCTTGGCCGGGGCCTTGCCCGGAGCGGCCTTGCGGAAGACCCCGGGCATCTTCGTCTTGCCGAAGGGGATTTCCACGTACTCCAGGGGCGGGGTCATGAGCTTGCCGGCCCGCAGGAGCAGGGAGCGGCTCTTCCGGGCCGTGTCCCGCAGCCGGGGGTCGTCCGGGAGCATGGAGACCATGGCCGCGCGGTAGTAGTAGCAGGCCCGCAGGAACTGCTCCCGGGCGCTCACCGCGTGGCCCGCGGCCAGGGACTGCTCACCCCTCGCCTGGACCAGGGCCGCGGTCCTGATCCACTCGGCCTGCCAGGAGGCCGCGTCGCCGTCCGTGATCCGCGCGGCCGTGGCAAAGGCCTCGCCGATCTCACAGCCGTGGTTGGGCGCGGCCCCGAGGATCAGCGAGCCGAAGACGAAGTCCATCTCCAGGTCCTGGAAGTGGAAGCGCATATGGGCCGCGTGCGGGTCCACGGCCCGCTCCGGGGCCTCGGCGGCCCGGGCCCCCGGCGGGACCAGGGCCAGGCAGAGGAGCAGCGCGAGCGTTCGCCGCATGGTCTTCCTCCCTACGGCTTGGCCCGGTCGTCCAGCCAGTTCAGGATGCGCTCGCCCGAGGCCTGGGGCGCGCCGAGCTGGCAGTGGAACTGGGTGCCCTGGCTCGCGTCGAACTCCATGTAGGTCTTCGGGCAGGTGAGCGCGTTGAAGAACAGCTTGCCCTGGGCGTTGGACCCGGCCACCTGGTCTTCGGTGGAGTTGACCACGAGCATCTCGGCCGTGATCTTCCCCGCGGTGCCGGACTGCTCGAAGCGGGTGAGCTTCTGGAACAGGTCCGCGGGCGAGCCGGCCTGGAAGGTCCAGAGCATCTGGTTGATGAACTGGCTCAACTCCGCATGGGCCGCCATCTCCTGGAGGGCCAGCTCGTTGATCCGGCGGGCCTTGGAGGACGAGCCCACCCCGGCCTTCACCTCGGCCGGAAACTTGGTCATGGTGCCCTCGAACACGCTCATCACGCCGCTGTCCGCCACGGCCCAGCGGATGCGCTTCTCAAAGGCCAGGGCCCGGGGCACCAGGTAGCCGCCCATGGAGTAGCCGATGAGGGCCACGCGCTGGGGGTCCACCCCGGGCAGGGTCAGGGCGAAGTCCACCACCGGGGTCACGACCTTTTCCCAGTCGTGGCGGAAGGGCTTGTGCTGGAGCACGATCATCTCGCCCTGGCCCGGGCCCTCGTACACGAGGCAGTTGTAGCCGCGCTTCACGGCCTCGGCGGCCAGGATGAAGTAGAGGTCCTCGGCCGTGCCGTCCAGGCCGGTCTGGATGAGCAGCAGGGGCCGCTTCTTGGCGCTTCCGTCCGGAGTCACGAGATAGCCGGGCAGGGTGGTCTTCTCATAGGGGATGCGCACGGGCGTGATGCGGCCGTCGGACAGGGACGCGGCCTTGAGAAAGGCCTCGCGGTTGTTTTGCCAGGCCACCAGGCCGCGCGGGTCGTTGCCGAAGAGGTAGATGAACGAGGCCCGGAAATAGGTGCTGGCCCGGAAATAGGCCTGCATGGCGCTCTGGCGGTGCCCGGCCGCGGCGTATGCGTCGGCCTTGGCGCGCAGGTTCTGGGCCATGGCGTTCCAGGCCGTGTACCAGCTCTCCTTGTCAAAGTCCTGGATCTGGCCCGTGGCGGTGAGCACCTCGCCCAGGTCCGCCGCGCCCGAGGCGATGAGGCCCGTGCGCCAGAGGCTCTGGAACACGAAGGCCCCGTCGTTGAACAGGAAGCGGGCCATGGCGCGGTCCGCTGCCGGGCGGGGGCCTTCCGCTCCCTGGCCGCGGTAGTGCTCCCAGTGGTCCACGTGGCCGCTGATGTACACCTGGCCCTGGAGCGGGAAGTGCGTGTGGATGAAGACCCACTCCGTGCTCACCCCGGTGCGCTTGGCCAGGGACTCGGCAATGGCGGTCATGACCTTGGCCACCTGCGCGTCGGTAAAGAACCCGGGCACGTAGAGGTCCACGAACACGGGCTTGTCCGTGGCCGGCTCGCCCATGCAGTGGATGGCCTCAAAGGTCTGCCAGTAGTAGGTGATGACCTGCTCGGGCAGGCCCGTGGCCGCGGACACGTCGCGGCTCACCCCGGCCAGGACCGCGGGCGCGTCCACCTTGAGGTGCGGGGCCGTGATCCGGACCATGGGGTCGGTCGGGTCCAGGCCGCCGTCGGCCAGGGCCGGGGCCTGCCAGGCCAGCACGGCCAGAACCAGGGACGCGAGGAGCGCGATTCTGTTCAGGGCGGGGGACATGATGCACCTCCGGGCGAGAGTTTCAGACGAGAGCGTGAAACGGAGAGGCACCGCATTTTCAGGCGAGCCGGGCCTGTGCCGCCGAGGGAGTGCTTGCTTCCCCGGCTGGGCGGTCCAAGGTCCAGGAAACACTTGATGAATAGCCTGATCCAGGCGGTCCTGTCCATGGCCGGGGAGGAGCGGGGGCAAGGAAAAAGGCCTTGCGGATTTCCCCGCAAGGCCTTGTGGTTCCGTGGTGCCGAGGGACAGAATCGAACTGCCCACACGGGGATTTTCAGTCCCCTGCTCTACCAACTGAGCTACCTCGGCAACCGGTGAGAAGCGGTTATTAGCCAATCCGGGGGCCGTTGGCAACCCCCTTTTCAGGGGATCAGGCCGGGGCCTTGTCCTCCAGGGGCTTGCCCAGCTCTTCCAGCCGCCGGGCATAGGCCTGGCGCAAGGCCTCCATGTAGACCGGGTCCACCGGGCCCTTCCAGGTGCTCACCTCGGCGAAGCGCTTGGGGATGCGCACCGTGGAGGGCGCAAATCCCGTGGCGAAGCGGGTCCGCCAGCGCAGCCGCCGGATGTTCTCGCCCACCAGGGCCATGTTCCGGGCCAGCTCCGTGTAGCCCACGCTCTCCAGGGCCTGGGCCAGGAGCGGGTCCTTGTACACGCCCCGGGCGAACAGGCAGGAGACCATGGAGGTCAGGAAGGCCCGGCCCGGCTCGTCGGCCAGGAGGAACTCCACGCCCTTGTCCACGTCCTTCTCGTCGTGGGTCTGGTCCCAGGAATAGGCCGCGGAGTCCAGGTGCGAGTGCCGGAAGCCCAGGGCCTGGGCCACGAAGTACAGCTCACCCGTGGCGTAGCCGGCCATTTCCTGGCCCAGGACGCAGGCGAAGTCCGCGCCGCCGTATTTTTCGGCCGCGAACAGCGCGCCCTGCGCCAGGTCCCGGTAGAATTCGTTGGCCGCCCGGCCCAGGTGCTCCATGGCCCGGCAATAGACGTCGGCATCGCCGAAGGCGAGCGGTTCCAGGGTCTGCTCCCGGCTGACCAGCCCCTTGGCCAGGGCCTCGGTGGCCCAGGCCAGGGCCACGCCGCCGCTCATCACGTCCAGGCCCTGCTTCTCCACCACGTCCACGATGCGCAGCACGTCGAAGGAGCGGGTCACCCCGAGCATGGAGCCCACGGCGAAGATGAGCTCGTAGTCGTAGGACACCTGGCGGTAGAGGTAGCGGTTGTCGCTCATGAACTTCTCGCGCACAAAGCCGATGTGCACGCAGCCCACGGGGCAGCCCGCGCAGGCCGTGTTGCGCAGGAGCGTCTCGTCGGCAAAACGCTCGCCCGAGATGCCCTCGACCCCCGCGTCCGTGGTGGCCTGGAGGTTGCGCCAGGGCAGGGACTTGAGCTCGTTGAGCGCGGCCACGTTCCCGGCGGTGCCCAGGTTGTGGTATTTGCTCATCATCTGGGTGTCCGTGAGCTGGCGGTGGATCTCCTGGAAGAGCTTGGGGTAGTCCTTGGAGATGGTCCCGCCGCAGGCCGCGCCGCTGCTCTCGAAGGGGAAGCTGGCGTCCCCGCGCACGGCGATGGCCTTGAGGTTCTTGGCCCCCATGACCGCGCCCGAGCCCAGGCGGCCGAAGTGGCGGTAGGTGTCCACGTTGATGCAGGCCATGGCCGAGCGGTTCTCGCCCGCCGGGCCGATGCGCCAGATGCTCCGGTGGCCCGAGCCCGGGGCCATCTGGCGGAGCTGCTTGGCCACGCCCAGGGCGTCCATGCCCCAGAGGAACGGGGCCTCCTTGAGCTCCACCTTGCGCGAGCCCACCAGGAGCACCGAGGGCCGCGCGGCCCGGCCCTTGAGGACCAGGGCGTCGTAGTCCGCGAAGCGCAGGGCCAGGGCCGAGCGGCCGCCCGCGTGGCTCTCGGCGTACTGCTCGTGGTACGGCGACTTGAAGGCCGCCACGGTCTTGCTCATGAGCGGGAAGTAGCCGGTGAGCGGGCCGATGGCGAAGATCAGGGGCTGGTCCGGGTCGTCCCAGGGCCGCTCCGGGTGGCCGTAGAGGCTGAACAGGTGCGCGGCCAGGCCCGAGCCCCCGGCCCACTGGTCCCGGCCCTCGACCTTGACCACCCGGCCCTTGCCCGCGGTCAGGTCCATGAGGAGGATGCGGAAGTGGTCGCGGATCACGACGGCACCTCCTTGAGTCCGGTGCGCAACTCCTCCACCTCGGCCATCTCCAGGCAGTCGTGGGGGCAGAAGGCCACGCAACGGCCGCAGTGGATGCAGACGTAGGGCGAGCCGTCGAAGTCCTGGTAGATGGCGTTCACCGGGCAGGCCCGCACGCAGGCCCCGCAGCGGATGCAGAGGTCCTTCTTGACCACCACGCCGCCGCCCTTGCGCGGGGTGTAGGCCCCGGTGGGGCAGGCCTCGGCGCAGGGCGGGGGATCGCAGGCCAGGCAGGTCAGGGCCAGGAAGCCCGTGGAGATGCCGCCCGAGGAATGGATGCGGATGCCCGAGGTGGACCAGGACAGGCGCTTGTGCACGAGCCGGGCGCAGGCCAGGGCGCAGGAATTGCAGCCGATGCAGCGCTCCATGCGCGCTGCCAGAAGGATTTTCATGTGCGAACTCCAAAGGGCGCAGGTCCCATGGGAGCAGCCTGACACGGAAGCGGCCGCCAGGCAAGGCCGTTATAAGGGCCGCGGGCAGGGGCTCAGGACGCCTGGGGCAGCGCCAGCACCATGTCCACCATGGACTCGTCATGCGGGTCCGGGCTGATGGCGAAGCCGAACTTGCGCGACAGGCCCTGCATGGCCTTGTTCTCCACCAGGGTCTGGCCGGTGATGCGGCTGGTGCCGCGGGCCGCGGTGTAGCGGATCATCTTCTGGAACAGCAGGCTGCCCAGGCCCGAGCCCTTCAAGTCCGAGCGGATGACGATGGCGAACTCGGCCTCGGAGTTGTCCGGCTTGGTGGAGGTGCGCACCACGCCCAGGGTCTCGGGCCGTCCGCGCTCGTCCTGGGCCGTGGCGATGAAGGCCATCTCGCGGTCGTAGTCGATCTGGGTGAAGCGGGCCATGTCCTTGTGCCCGAAGTCCCGGCGCACCACGCCGAAGAAGCGCAGGCGCAGGTCCTCGTCCGAGAGCCGCGCCAGGAAGTCCACGTGGGCGGGCTCGTCCTCGGGCCGGATGGGCCGCAGCGTGACCTTGCGGCCCTGCTTCGTGACCACGCACTCCTCGAGTTCGCGCGGGTAGGGGCGGATGGCCAAGCGGTCCTGGCCGTCGGCCTTGGCCTGGGCCACCTCGATCTTGGCCCCCAGGGCCAGCACGCCCAGGTCGTCGGCGTAGAGCGGGTTGATGTCCAGCTCCATGATCTGGGGCACGTCGATCAAAAGCTGGGAGACCTGGATGAGCGTCAGGCAGATGTCGTCCAGGTCCGCGGCCGGGTGGTCCGGGGTGCCCGCAAGGAGGCGGGAAATGCGCGTGCGCGAGAGGAGCTCGCGGGCCAGGCTCATGGACAGGGGCGGCAGGGTCAGGGCGCTGTCCTGGATGAGCTCGCGGGCCATGCCGCCGTGGCCGAAGCGGATCACCGGGCCGAAGGTCGGGTCCACCGCGGCGGAGATGAACAGCTCGTGGGCCCCGGGGCGGCGGCCCATCTTCTGCACGGTGAAGCCCTCGATGTAGGCGTCCGGCCGCTCGCGGGACACGCGGGCCAGGATGCCCGCGGCCGCCTCCCAGACCTTCTCGGCGGTCTCCAGGTCCAGGACCACGCCGCCCACGTCGTAGGGCTGGGATATCTGCGGGGAGCGGAGCTTCACGGCCACGGGATAGCCCAGTTCGTCGGCCGCGATGACCGCCTCCCGGGCCGAAACCGCGATGCGCGTCTCCACCACCGGGATGCCGTAGGCCGCCAGCACGTCCTTGGCCTCGGGCTCGGTGAGCGCGGCCCGGCCCGAGGACAGGGCCTTTTTCACGGCCTCGCGGGCGGCCAGGGTGTCCGGGAAGAAGTCCGAGGGCAGGGAGTCCGGGGTCTCGATGAGCATTTCCTGGTTCTTCTGGTACTCCACCATGTAGAGGAAGGCCCGGATGGCCGTGTCCGGGGTCTCGTAGGTGGGGATGCCCGCGTCCGAGAGCCGGGCCCGGGCCCGTCCGGCCGCTCCCGAGCCGAGCCAGGAGGCCAGGACCATGCGCTTGACCCTTTTTACGGCCTCGGCCACGGCCTGGGCCAGCTCCTCGTCGGGCAGCCCGGCAAAGGGCACGTGCATGACGAGCACCGCGTCCACGCCCGGGTCCTTGACCAGGATCTTGAGGGCCTCGGCGTACTCCTTGGCCCCGGCATTGTAGGGCAGGCCCACGGGATTGGCCCGGGACCAGGACTCCGCCAGGGTCTTGTCCAGGGCCTCGGCGCTCTCCGGCGCGATCTCGGCCAGCCGCCCGCCGCCGCGCAGCAGGGCGTCGGCGGCCTGGATGCCCGCGCTGCCGCCGTTGGTCAGGATGGCCAGGCGGTCGCCGCGCACGGGCTTGGGCTGGGCCAGGGTCTGGGCCGCGTCGAACAGGCCGTCGATGCTGTCCACGCGGAGCATGCCCGCGCGGCGGAAGGCCACGTCATAGACGTCGTCGGACTCGGCGGCCAGGTCCGAGAGCCGGGCCTGGACCTCGCGCAGGGCCAGCCCCGGGCGCATGACCACCACGGGCTTGTTGCGCGAGGCGGCCCGGGCCGCGGACATGAACGCCCGGGCGTCGTGGGTGGACTCCACGTAGAGCAGGATGGAGCGGGTCAGGGGGTCCGAGCCGAGGTAGTCCAGGATGTCCGAGAAGCCCACGTCCAGGCGGCGGCCCAGGGACACGATGTGGGAGAAGCCGATGCCCTGGGACATGGCCCAGTCCAGGACCGCGGTGTACAGCGAGTCGGACTGGGAGATGAAGGCGATGCGGCCGGGCAGGGCCTTGGCGTGGGCGATGCTGGCGTAGAGGTTGATGGACGGGACCATGAAGCCCAGGCACTTGGGGCCCAGGATGCGGACCTCGGGCGGGTTGGCCACGGCCTGGATGGTGTGGGCCACGTCGGCCCGCTCCTCCTCGTCCATGCCCGCGTACCCGGAGGCCAGCAGGACCACGGCCTTGGTGCCGAACTCCTTGAGGCGCATGAGGATTTCCGGGACCTCGGGGAGCGGATTGCAGACGATGGCCAGGTCCGGGGTCTTGGGCAGCTTCTGGACCGAAGGGTAGGTGAGCACCCCGGCGATGGCCTCGGCCTCGTCGGACACCGGCATGACCGGACCCAGGAAGCCGCCGGTCATGATGTTGCGCATGACGATGTTGCCCGGGTTGAGGGCCTCGTTGGTGGCCCCGATCACGGCCACGGACTTGGGATTGAACATGTATTCGAGGTTGGTGATGCCCATGCGCCCCTCGCGGTGGAAAGTTGCGGGACTGGCCGCAGGATAGCCCGAAGGCGGCGGCCGAGGCAACCGGCAAGGCTAAAGTGTTCCGCTGGCCCGGCCGATAAGGGGGCATATATACAAGGAGTGGAGTATGGGTGTCCTGGCCATTGACGGAACCGCCCTGAGCGGAGCGACCGGATATGCGATGCAGGTGGCGAACACGACCGTGGCCGAAGAAAACGCCTCCGGCGGCGACACCGTGAGCCTTTCCGCGGAGGCCAAGAGCCTCTCGGCGGCGGCCCTCAAGACCCAGGACTCCGGGGACTCCTCGGGCAGCGACGCCGCGGAGCTCATCAAGAATATCCAGGAGCGCATCAAGGAGCTTCAGAAGGAGATCGAGGCGGTCAAGAGCGACCCGTCCCTGAGCGAGGAGCAGAAGAAGACCAAGCTGGCCGCGCTCCAGTCCGAGCTCATGACCCTCCAGAGCGAGCTCATGCAGGCCCAGAGCGCGTCCGGCGGAAGCTCCATGGGCGGCACCTCGGCCGAGGGCTTCGCCAACAGCCTGACCTGACCCCGGGTTCTTTCGGAAACCAGAGACCGCGCTCCGGCGCGGTCTTTTTTTTGCGACCCGCCGTTCACCCGGTCATTTTGCCGTTCACCGGAAAATTTTGAGACAAAAGAAAAAAGTACGCTAAGGCAGGGCCTCGGACCGGCCGAGGCCAGGGGCGGGGCGTGCGCCCCGGCTGCCCGGCCGTGGCGTACCCCACGGAAAACAGCAGGAGAGTGGCCAGATGAGCGACGAAAAGACCATCATGAGCATGCAGAAGGAAGGCCGGGTGTTCGAGCCGCCCAAAGCCATGCAGGCCCAGGCCTGGGTCAAGAACGCGGCCGAATACGAGGCCCTGTACAAGCGGGCCGACGAGGACCCCGAGGGCTTCTGGGGCGACCGGGCCAAGGAACTGATCACCTGGTTCAAGCCCTGGACCAAGGTCCTGGAAGCCGACCTGCACAAGCCCGAGGTCAAATGGTTCCAGGGCGCCAAGACCAACGTCTCCTACAACTGCCTGGACCGCCACCTGACCGACGGCCGCCGCAACAAGGCCGCCATCATCTGGCAGGGCGAGCCCGAGGACGACGTCAAGGTCTACACCTACCAGATGCTCCATCGCGAGGTCTGCCGCTTCGCCAACGTGCTCAAGAAGAAGGGCGTGAAGAAGGGCGACCGGGTTTCCATCTACCTGCCCATGATCCCGGAGCTGGCCGTGGCCATGCTGGCCTGCACCCGCCTGGGCGCGATCCACTCCATCGTCTTCGCCGGGTTCTCGGCCGTGAGCCTGCAGAACCGCATCCAGGACTGCGAGGCCAAGGTCGTGGTCACGGCCGACGCCGTGCTCCGCGGCGGCCGGGCCATTCCGCTCAAGGGCAACGTGGACGAGGCCCTCAAGGAGTGCCCCACGGTGGAGCAGGTGGTGGTGGTCAACCGGGCCAAGACCAACATCAACATGGTCGAGGGCCGGGACACCTGGTGGCAGGACGAGATGGGCGCCGAGGACATCTCGGACAACTGCCCGGCCGAGGAGATGGACGCCGAGGACATCCTGTTCATCCTGTACACCTCCGGCTCCACGGGCAAGCCCAAGGGCGTGGTCCACACCACCGGCGGCTACCTGACCTACGCCGCCCACACCACCCAGTGGGTCTTCGACCTGAAGGACGAGGACGTCTACTGGTGCACGGCCGACGTGGGCTGGATCACCGGCCACTCCTACATCGTCTATGGCCCGCTGGCCTTGGGCGGCACCTCGATCATGTTCGAGGGCGTGCCCTCCTGGCCCAAGCCGGACCGCTTCTGGAAGATCGTGGAGAAGTTCAAGGTCAACATCTTCTACACCGCGCCCACGGTCATCCGGGCGCTCATGCGCGAGGGCGCGGACTGGCCCAAGAAGCACGACCTGTCCTCCCTGCGGGTCCTGGGCAGCGTGGGCGAGCCCATCAACCCCGAGGCCTGGATGTGGTACCATGAGCACATCGGCTCCTCGAGCATCCCGATCGTGGACACCTGGTGGCAGACCGAGACCGGCGGCATCATGATCTCGGCCCTGCCCTACGCCACCCCGCTCAAGCCCGGCTCGGCCACCAAGCCCCTGCCCGGCGTGGCCGCGGACATCATCCGCGCCGACGCCACGGACGTGGGCGCCGACGAGGGCGGCCACCTGGTCATCAAGAAGGCCTGGCCCGGCATGCTCCGCGGCGTGTACGGCGACCCCGAGCGCTACAAGAAGACCTACTTCGACCGCTTCGCGGGCATGTATGAGTCCGGCGACGGCGCGCGCAAGGACCCCGACGGCTACTTCTGGGTCATGGGCCGCCTGGACGACGTGATCAACGTCTCGGGCCACCGCCTGGGCACGGCCGAGATCGAGTCCGCCCTGGTGGCCCACAAGGACGTGGCCGAGGCCGCGGTGGTGGGCATGCCCCACGCCATCAAGGGCCAGAGCATCTACGCCTACGTGACCCTCAAGACCGGGGTGGAGGAGTCCGACGACCTGCGCAAGGTCCTGGTGGGCTGGGTGCGCAAGGAGATCGGGCCCATCGCCACGCCCGAGGTCATCCAGTTCGCCGACGGCCTGCCCAAGACCCGCTCGGGCAAGATCATGCGCCGCATCCTGCGTAAGATCGCCGAGGGCCATCTGGACGCCTTCGGCGACACCTCGACCCTGGCCGACCCCACCGTGGTCACGGCGCTCATCGAGGGCAAGAAGGCGCTGCTCGGCGAGTAGCCGGCGCCTGGAAAACAGCGGGCCCCCTGCGCCAGATGTGCGCGGGGGGCCTGTTTTTTTGCGCTTTTTCCAATCCGGCGGCGTTGAAAAAAGCCAGGTCCTGGGGCAAGGTGGCCCAGCGGAATCATGGCCCGAATCCCCAAGGAGCGGCAACGTGGACAACCTTCCCACGCTGGTCAACTACCACATTCCCCGGACAGGCGGCCGGTCGCGGACGCAGTTCCTCTCGGCCGTGGTGGGCGACCAGGGCGTGTTCAACACCATGGGACAGCAAAAGCGCGATTTCGACGAGTACAGGCGGCTGCCCGTGGAGGAGAAGCGGAATATCCGCCTGATCGCCGGACACATGACGCTGCAGTGCCTGAAAGACGTGCTCCAGCCGATGTTCGGCATCACGTTCGTGCGCAACCCCCTGCTTCGGACCATCTCCCACTATAACGGGTTCAAGAGTTGGACCGGGCATCCGATCAACTTCTGGATCAACAAGAACAACATCACGCTCCGCGAGTTCTGTCTCGCCGGTGTCCGGGAGGACATCCTGGACAACGTCATGGTGCGTTATTTCCTGGATAGGCAGCCCGGTTTCATGCAGATCGGCGAGGCGCACCTTGCCGAGGCCCTGAAAAACATGCACACCTATATTCATTTCGTGGGGCTTATGGAGTTCACCGAGGAATCCCTGCGCCTGCTCTGCGGGGTTCTCGGCGTCCGCGACATGCCGGACATCCCCCGGGTTGGGGCCCTCAACCAGGAGCGCAAGCTCTCCGGCCTGGACCACAAGGACCGGGAGGCCCTCTTCCTGGTCAACAAGTACGACATGCTGCTCTACGAACACGCGGTGGCGCAGTTCCAGAAGTTTCGCGAGGCCAAGGCCGCCGGCTGAGCCCGGCGCGCCGGGGCTCCTGGCCCCCTTCCCGCCTCTGGAGCGCCGGAGCGCTCCGCCCTGCCGCGATCAGGCCGAAATTCCCGCGGTTGAACTCTCTGGTGGGTACTGGTAGGTTCGGGCCAAGCTGCCGGATTGTCCGGCGGCCGCAAACCCGGCCCTGCCGGGTGGCGGGAAGCCGTGATGGCGCTACCTTCGCGGGTAACGGGCTGCCTCGGGGCCCTGATCCTCGCGTTCCTCCTTTTGCTGGCCGGGCCGGCCCAGGCCCAGAGCCTGTCCCTGAACAACCTGGTGGTGGACAACCAGGCGGGCAGTTTCATGGCCCGTTTCGGCGTGATTGTGGATGGCGTGCCCGAGGTGGCCTACAACCTGGACAACGGCGTGGTCCTGGGGCTGACCTGCGAGGCCCGGCTCTCGCGCAAACGCAGCGTCTGGGCCAACAAGACCGTGAGCGAGATCCAGTGGGTCAGCCGGCTCCAGCAGGACTCGCTCACCGGCGAATACGTCCTGGTCCTGCCCGGCCGCGAAACCCCGTTCCGCGAAAAGGACCTCCAGAAACTGCTCACCCGGGCCTGGTCCAACATCGCCGTGGACCTGGGACCCTGGAGCAACCTGGAGCGCGGCCAGGACTACACCCTGGACCTGGCCATCAAGCTGAACCAGGTGGACATTCCCAACTGGTTCCGGCGGACCCTGTTCTTCTGGTCCTGGGACGTGGTCCCGGCCACCTCCTACCAGCTGGAATTCCGGTACTGAGATGGCGCCCGAAACCATCAATGTGGGCCCCCAGGACGGCCGGGAGCGCAAGCGCCGCCGCCGGGAACTGACCCTGGCCCTGGTCTGCTTCCTGGCCGTGGTGGTGCTCACCTGGGTGGAGCTGCGCTTCCTGGGCGTGAACTCCTACCTCTTCCTGGGCCTGTTCAACCTGAACTTCATCCTGCTCCTGCTCGTCTTCTTCATCGTGGCCCGCAACGGCGTGAAGCTCCTGCTCGAGCGGCGGCGCAACGTGCTCGGGTCCAAGCTCAGGACCCGCCTGGTCCTGGCCTTCATCTCGCTTTCGCTCATCCCCACGGTGCTCATGTTCCTGGTCTCGCTCAAGTTCGTGCAGACCTCCGTGGACTACTGGTTCAAGGGCCAGGTGGAGGACTCCATGCAGCAGGCCCTGGAGCTGGGCCGGGCCTTCTACGCCTCGGCCCAGGAGCGCCTGGAGCGCCGGGGCCGGACCATGCTCCACGACATCCGCCAGCGGAACTACGCCTGGGGCGGCAAGGCCATGGACAAGTACCTGGACGACAAGTACGTGGAGTTCGACCTGAGCCTCCTGGGCGTGGTGGGGCCGGACACCAAGGATCAGAACCAGCACCCGGAGCAGACCTGGGCCGCCATCTGGCCCGAGATCAAGGAGCGCGTGGACTGGGAGGGGCTCAAGGCCACCCCGCGCTACTGGTCCACGATCATGCCCACGGCCGGGCAGGACCTCATCGTAGGGCTCTTGCCCGTGGACGAGGGCCGCACCGGGTATCTCGTGGTGGGCGAGAACATCGGCCAGGGCCTGCTCTTCCGCCTGGACCAGGTGGTCCGCGGCCTGGACGAGTACAAGAAGCTCAAGACCCTGAAATCGCCGTGGAAAATGACCCTGTACCTGACGCTCGGGGTGATGACCATGCTCATCCTCCTGGGCGCGGTCTGGTTCGGCTTCCGCCTGGCCAAGGAGCTTTCGGCCCCGGTGCAGGCCCTGGCCGCGGGCACCGAGCGGGTGGCCCGGGGCGATCTCTCGGTGCGCCTGGAGGACCAGTCCGACGACGAGCTGGGCTTCCTGGTGCAGTCCTTCAACCGCATGACCGAGGACCTGGCCGAGGGCCAGAAGAACCTCACCGAGGCCAACGAGCGCCTGGCCCAGCAGAATCAGGAGCTGGAGCGCCGCGGCCGGTACATCGAGGCCGTGCTCGACAACATCACCTCCGGGGTCATCTCCATGGACGCCCAGGGCCGCATCGGCACGGTGAACAAGGCCGCCCAGACCATCCTCTCGGTGGAGGCCGCCCTGCTCATCGGCCGCAAGCCCATGGACCTGCTGCGCGGTGAGTTCGGCGAGCTCATGAACGAGGCCTTCCGCTCGGTCACCGGCAACCCGGCCAGCTCCTGGCAGCGGGCCTTTGACCTGCCCCTGCGCAACCGCACGGTGAAGGTCCTGGCCAACGTGGTGGCCCTGCGCGGCGAGGACGGCCGCACCGCGGGTCTGGTGGCCGTGTTCGAGGACATCACCGAGCTGGAGAAGATCCAGCGCCTGGCGGCCTGGCGCGAGGTGGCCCGGCGCATCGCCCACGAGATCAAGAACCCGCTCACGCCCATCAAGCTCTCGGCCCAGCGGCTCCAGCGCCGCTTCGGCCAGTTCGCCGAGGACAAGGTCTTCGAGGAGTGCACCGGGATCATCGTCAAGCAGGTGGAGCGCATGCAGCAGATGGTGGCGGAGTTCTCCTCCTACGCCAAGCTGCCCGAGGTGCTGCCCCAGCCCGCGGCCCTGGCCCCGCTCCTGGAGGAGGCCGTGGGCATGTTCGGCGTGACCCACCGGGACATCCACTGGAGCCTGGAGACGGACCCGTCCCTGCCGGACATCCCCCTGGACCTGGAGGCCGTGCGCCGGGTCTTCCTGAACCTCCTGACCAACGCGGCCGAGGCCCTGGAGGGCCGCACCGACGGCCGGGTGGAGGTCCGCGCAAGGCACCTCCCGACCCGGGGCGTGGTCGAGATGCGCTTTGCGGACAACGGTCCGGGTTTCACCCCGGAGGAGCGCTCGCGCATGTTCGAGCCCTACTATTCCCGCAAGAAGACCGGCACGGGCCTGGGCCTGACCATTGTCCGCTCCATCGTCTCGGACCACCACGGCCAGGTGCGCGTGGAGCAGAATCTGCCCCAGGGTTCCATTTTCATTGTCGAACTGCCGGACTGCTAGGCGCACGTTAGAATCTGCGCCGCCAGCTTGAGTTTCCCCGCCCGTGGCCGTATCTGGAGGCATGCGCGTCGTCATCGCCGGCGGCAGCGGGTTCATCGGGACCCGGCTCTGCCGCATTCTTGTGGATGCGGGGCACACCCCCTTCATCCTGACCCGTTCCGCGGGCCGGGCCGCCGGGAGCCTGCCGCCCGGGGTTTCGGCCATCGGCTGGGACGGCCGCACGGGCCAGGGCTGGGCCCAGTTCCTGGACCAGGACACGGCCCTGGTGAACCTGGCCGGCGAGAACATCGCCGCGGGCCGCTGGACCCCGGAGCGCAAGCAACGCATCCTGGAGAGCCGCGTTTTCGCCGGGCAGGCCATGGCCGACGCCGTGGCCCGGGCCCAGTTCCGGCCGCGGGTGCTCGTCCAGGCCTCGGCCGTGGGCTTTTACGGCCCGCGCGGCCCTGAACCCCTCGACGAATCCGCCCCTTCGGGCACGGGATTCCTGGCCGAGGTCTGCCGCGCCTGGGAGGCGTCCTCCCGGGCCGTGGAGCAGGCCGGGGTGCGGCGCTGCGTCATCCGCACCGGCGTGGTCCTGGGGCCCGGCGGGGCCCTGGCCCGGATGCTCCCGGCCTTCCGCTTCTTCCTGGGCGGCCCCCTGGGCTCCGGGGAGCAGTTCTTGTCCTGGATCCACCTGGACGACGAGGTCCAGGTCATCCGTTTTCTCCTGGAAAACCAAGCCTGTTCCGGGGCCTACAACTGCTGCGCCCCGAATCCCGCGGACTCCCGGACCTTTGCCCGGACCCTGGGCCTGGTCCTGGGTCGTCCCGCGCTGCTTTCCGCGCCGGCCCCGGCCCTGCGCCTGCTTTTGGGCGAAATGGCCCAGGAGGTCCTGCTCTCCGGCCAGAACGTCCGCCCGGCGCGGCTCATGGAGGAGGGCTACCGCTTTCTCCACCCCGACCTGGAGGGCGCCCTGCGCGCCGCGCTGCACCTCCCGGAGGCCGCATGATCTGCCCCGGAGGGCTGGAAGGGAGTTTTACTCCCGCCAGCCAGAGCATCCTGGTGGTGGAGGACGAGCGCATGGTGGCCCTGGACATCGAGCGCCTGGTCCAGAGCATGGGCTACGCCCTGGCCGGCAGCGCGGACAGCGGCGAGCTGGCCGTGGACCTGGCCGGGAGGCTGCGGCCCAGCCTGGTGCTCATGGACATCAAGCTCAAGGGCTCCATGGACGGGGTGGAGGCCGCCCGGCTCATCCAGGAGGCCTGGGGCATCCCGGTCATCTACCTCACGGCCTACGCCGACGACGCCACCCTGGAGCGGGCCCGGCTCACCGGCCCCTTCGGCTACCTCATCAAGCCCTTCGAGGACCGCGAGCTGCGCCTGACCATCGAGATGGCCCTGTACAAGCACCGCATCGAGGCCGCGCTCCTGGAGAACCGCCGCTGGCTGGCCACGACCCTCAAGAGCATCGGCGACGCCGTGCTGGCCACCGACGCCAAGGGCCAGGTGACGTTCCTCAACCCGGCCGCGGCCGCGCTCCTGGAATGGGACGAGGAGGCGGCCCGGGGGCGGCCCGTGTCCGAGATCTTCCGGGTGCTCGACGAGGCCACCCTGGCCCCGGTGGAGAATCCGGCCCTGGCGCTGCTGCGCGGCGGCGCGGCCCCGGAGGCCGAGCGCGACCTGCTCCTGGTGCGGGCGGGCGGGGAGAAGACGCCCATCGCCAGCAGCGCCGCGCCCATCGTCAACGACCAGGGCGAGACCCTGGGCGTGGCCCTGGTCTTCCGCAACATCGCCCACAAGAAGAAGGCCGAGGAGGCCCTGCTCCGGAGCGTGGAGCAGCTGCGCCAGACCCTGGAGGAGACGGTCAGCGCCCTGGCGACCATGGCCGAGAAGCGCGACCTCTACACCTCCGGCCACCAGCAGCGGGTGGCCCAGCTGGCCAGCGCCATGGCCCGGGAGATGGGCCTGGCCGAGGACCGGGTGGACGGGCTCCGGGTGGCCGGCAAGCTCCACGACATCGGCAAGATCTCCGTGCCCGCCGAGATCCTGGCCAAGCCCGCGCGGCTCACGGCCATCGAGATGGGCATCATGCGGACCCACAGCGAGGCGGGCTTCGAGATCCTCAAGCGGGTGTCCTTCCCCTGGCCCGTGGCCCGCATGGTCCTCCAGCACCATGAGCGCCTCGACGGCACCGGCTACCCCGACGGCCTGTGCGGGGACGAGATCATGCTCGAGGCCCGCATCCTGGCCGTGGCCGACGTGGTCGAGGCCATGAGCTCCCACCGGCCCTACCGCGCGGCCCTGGGCCTGGAACGGGCCCTGGAGGAGATCCGCCTGCGCCGGGGCGAGAGCTACGACTCCGAGGCCGCCGCGGCCTGCCTGCGCCTGTTCCAGAACAAGAACTTTGCATTCGAGACCGAGACCCCGTAAGCTGTGCCCCGGACCGAAACCGTCGGAGCGCACATGGGCGGACAGATTCTCATCGTGGACGACGAGGAGGGCATCAGGACCTCCTTGCGCGGCATCCTCGAGGACGAGGGCCACGCGGTCCTGGAGGCTGAAACCGGGGAACAGGGCCTGGAGGCCCTGGGGACCCACAATCCGGACCTGCTTTTCCTGGACATCTGGATGCCGGGCATGGACGGCCTGGCCGTGCTGGACCAGGTCCAGGAGACCCGGCCCGGCCTGCCCGTGATCATGATCTCGGGCCACGGCAACATCGAGACAGCGGTGGCGGCCATCAAGAAGGGCGCCTACGACTTCATCGAGAAGCCCCTGTCCCTGGAGAAGGTGGTCATCACCACGGCCAAGGCCCTGGAACTCTCCCGCCTGCGCCAGGAGAACCTGGCCCTCAAGACCCGCATCGAGACCGAGCAGACCTTCCGCCTCACCGGCGAATCCGAGCCCATCCGGGAGCTGCGCCGGAGCATCGAGCAGGTGGCCCCGACCAACGCCTGGGTGCTCATCACCGGTGAGAACGGCACGGGCAAGGAGATCGTGGCCCGCTGCATCCACGCCCAGAGCAAGCGTTCGGACCACCCCCTGGTGGCCGTGAACTGCGCGGCCATCCCCGAGGAACTCATCGAGTCCGAGCTGTTCGGCCACGAAAAGGGCGCGTTCACCGGCGCGGAAAAGGCCCAGATCGGCAAGTTCGAGCTGGCCAACGGCGGCACGCTCTTCCTGGACGAGATCGGGGACATGAGCCTGAAGACCCAGGCCAAGATCCTGCGCATCCTCCAGGAGCAGCGCTTCGAGCACGTGGGCGGCCGCAAGACCATCACCGTGGACGTGCGGGTCATCGCGGCCACCAACAAGAATCTCCAGGAGGAGATCGCTGCCGGCCGGTTCCGCGAGGACCTCTACTTCCGGCTCAAGGTCATCCCCATGGAGGTGCCGCCCCTGCGCCGGCGGCCCGAGGACATCCCTCTGCTCATCCAGGACTTTGTCCAGGCCTACGTGCGCCAGAACGGGCTCAAGCCGCTACGCTTCACGGACGAGTCCCTGGCCGTGCTGGAGGCCTATCCCTGGCCGGGAAACGTGCGGGAGCTCAAGAATTTCGTGGAGCGGATGCTCATCACCCAGGCGGGCAGGAGCGTGGACGCCTGCCACCTGCCCCCGGAGTTCCTGATCCACGAGCAGGCGGATCCCGCCGGGGAGGCGGCCGCGGGCGGCGAGGCCCCGGGCGCCGAGGCCGGGATTCCCGAGGACCTGGCCCTGGCCGCCGAGGCCCTGGCCATCGGCAAGGGGCCGGTGGACATCAAGCAGGCCCGGGCCGACTTCGAGGCCGCGTTCCTGCGGGCCAAGTTGGCCGAATGCGAGGGGAACATCAGCAAGCTGGCCAAGGCCGTGGGCCTGGACCGCTCGTCCCTCTACAGAAAGCTCAAGGAATACAACATCCTGACCAAGTAGCTCAGCCCAGTTCGCGCTGCTCGATGAGCCTCTGCTCGTAGGCCAGGGAGATCATCTTCACGAGCTGCTCGGTCTTGCAGGGCTTGAGCAGGTAGTCGTAGGCGCCCATGTTGATGAGCTCCACGGCGTCGTCCACCGAGGCGTGGCCGGTGAGCACCACCACCTTGGAGGGCACCTTGGCCTCGCGCAGCCTTTTCAGCACGTCCTTGCCCGAGAGCCCGGGCATCTTCATGTCCAGAAGGATCACGTCGTAGGACTTGCGGGCGGCCTCGGCCAGGCCCTCCTCGCCGTCCGCGGCGTGGCGGGCCTTGATCCCGTTGGCCTCCAGAATCTTGACCATGTTCGCGCCGAAGCGTTCCTCGTCGTCCACCACGAGCACCTTGGCGGGGGGCGTGGGCATGGCTGTCCTCCTTGTGGTTCAGTCGCCGCGGCCGTTGGGCCTGAGCGGCAGCAGGATTTCGAAACGCGCGCCCCGGCCCGGCGGGCTGGCGGCCTGGATCGCGCCGCCCAGGCGCTGCATGATGGTCATGCACATGGACAGGCCCAGGCCCGTGCCCTGGCCCGGCGGCTTGGTGGTGAAGAACGGGGTGAACAGCTTGGCCATGTTCTCCGGGCTGATGCCCGGGCCGGAGTCCTCCACGCTGATGCGCACCCGGTCGCGGGCGGGCATGTCCGTGCTGATGACCACGTGGCCCTGGCGCTCCACGGCCTGGTTGGCGTTGTTCAGGAGGTTCAGGATGACCTGGCGCAGCAGGGCCGGGTCCGTGGCCACGGGCGGCAGGCTCTCGGCGTAGTTGCGCCTGAGTTCGATGTCCTTGAGCCGGGCTTCCTTCTCCACCAGCAGGACCATGTCCTCGGTGAGGGCGTTCACGTCCGTGTCCTGGACGATGGCCTCCATCTTGCGCGACAGGGACAAAAGCTTGTGGGTGATCTCGCGGCAGCGCTCCACCTGGAGCGCGATCTGGCGCAGGTTGTCGCGGGCCGCGTCCAGGCCCGCCTGGGCCTTGAGATCCGGGAGGTCCAGCTCCATGAGCCCCAGCTCGGCCTCCTGGCCGATGACCGCCAGGGGCGTGTTGATCTCGTGGGCGATGCCCGAGGAGAGCTGGCCGATGGCGGCCATCTTCTGGGACTGGAGCAGTTCTTCCTCCAGGCGGCACTCCTCCAGGCGGGAGCGGGCGGCCTGCTCGGCCACCCAGGACACGGCCCAGAACACGCCTGCGGCCGCGGCCAGGGCCAGGATCAGGGCGGGCAGCCCGGTGAGGTCGCGGCCGACCAGGGCCGCGGCCAGCACGAGCAGGGCCGGGCCCAGGGGCAGGAGTCTGCGGCCCCGTACGGAACGCAGCAGGGGCTCCATGTCCTAGCCCTGCCGCCCCTCGTTGAGGACCTTGCGCTCCCGGGCCTTGTGGATGCGCACGAGCAGATCCTCGATGTTGAAGGGCTTCATGATGAAGTCGTAGGCCCCGTGGCCCATGCCCTGGAGCCCGGCCTCCACGGAGCCGTGGCCGGTGAGCATGATGACCTCCACCAGGGGGTGGCGCTTCTTGATCTCCTTGAGGACCTCGATGCCGTCCATGCCGGGCATCTTGAGGTCCAGGACCACCACGTCCACGGGCTGTTCCTGGAGGAACTTGAGGGCGTCCGGGCCGCTGCCCGCGCCCGAGGCCTGGACGTTGCGTTTGTTGAAGCGGTTGACGAAGAGGTCCACGAAGTCTTTTTCGTCGTCCACCACGAGTACGCGCACATTTTCCATCGCATGCCCCTCGCTTGCGCTTCAGACCACCGGCAGGAACACCGTGAAGGTGGAGCCCTTGCCCTCTTCGCTCTGGACCTCGATGCGGCCGCCCAGCTTTTCCAGGATGCCGTAGCAGATGGCCAGTCCCAGTCCCGTGCCTTCGCCCACCTTCTTGGTGGTGAAGAAGGGGTCGAAGATCTTGTTCAGCTTGTCCTTGGAGATGCCTGTGCCGGTGTCGGCCACGGACACGTAGATGTCCCGGCCGTCGGAGGAGCGGCCCGTGGACACGGTGATGGTCCCGCCCGCGCCCACGGCGTCGATGGCGTTGTCCAGGATGTTCAGGATGACCTGCTGGATCTGGGCCGTGTCCGTGGTGGTGTTGGGCAGGTTCTCGTCCAGGCGCTTGATGATCTCGATGTTGCGGTGCAGGGCCTCGCTCTCCAGGAACTTCACGGTCTGGTCCGTGAGCATGTTCAGGGAGACGTTCTCCTGCACCGGCTCCATGCGCCGGCCGAAGCCGAGCATGCGGTGGGTCACGGCCTTGGCCCGGTCCACGTGCATCTCGATCTTGTTGGCCGCGGTCTCCACCTCTTCCAGGTGGATCATGCGCTCGGGGTCCTCGTCGATGAGCAGGTCCTTGATCCAGCCGGCGCTCTCGCGGATGAGCGTGAGCGGGTTGTTCACCTCGTGGGCCACGCCCGCGGCCAGCTTGCCCAGGGCGGCCATCTTGCTGGACTGCATGAGCGAGGCGTCCAGGGTGGCCTTCTCGCGGTCGGCCTCGATGAGCTTGTTGATGATCGAGCGGGTGATGAGCACGGTGCCGCAGATGATCAGCAGGATGCCCCCGCCCACGAGCACGGCCACGATGGACTGGGTGCGCAGCAGCGCCATCAGCTCTTCCTTGGGATCCTCCATGATCACCAGGAGCCAGGGCACCCGTTCCTGCCAGGCCATGCCCACGATCATGGTGCGGTCCCGGATGAGCCGCTCCTCCACCAGGGGTCCGGCGGGGGCCCCGGCCCGGGGCTGGGTCGGCAGGGTCAGGGTGAGCTTGCTCATGGCCGGCCCGGCGAAGCGGGAGTCGGTCTGGAGCACGCCCTCGGCGTTGACCAGGTAGGCGTCGCCCAGTTCGCCCACGTGCACGCCCTTGACCAGGGAGTTGAACACGTCCGAATCGATGGTGGCCCGCAGGATCCAGGAGCGGTTGCCCTCCCGGCGCATGACCGCGATGATGAAGTGGGGGAACTTGCGGAAGCCCATGAACACGTCCGAGACGTACTGGCCCTTGAGCATGGTCTCGTGGAACCAGGCCTCGTCCTTGTAGTTCACCCGGCCCAGCTGGAAGGGGCCCACGTAGGCCACGTGATCGCCCTCGGCGTCGATGACGCCCATGTCCACGTAGGACTTGGAGTTGGCCTGGACGATGTTGAAGATGGCGTTGAGCTGGGCCGGGCTGGAGAGCTGCTCGTAGGAGTGGGTGTAGGCCAGGCTCTTGAGCTGGGCCACGCGCTCTTCCAGGAAGATGTCCACGGCCCGGCGGCGGTTGTCCACGGCCCGTTCCAGGTTGCGCAGGATTTTCTCGTGGTAGGTCTTGGTGAACTGATGGTGGATGAAGAATCCCAGGGCAAAGAGCGGCACCAGGGAAAAAAACAGGGTCACGGTCATGATCTTGCGGCGCAGCCGCCCGTAGCCTTGGGAATCCATGCCCCCCTCCGGTTCTGCCCGACTTTTAGCAGAGAGAAACAGGGCTTGCCAGTGTTTTTCCCTCCAGGTGGTTGGCAGAAGCCTCGCGGCCGTATAAGGAGGATGTGGGGGACTCTGTTCCGAGGGGGAGCCATGGGGGACATTCCGGCGACAGCGGCGCGCATTCTGGTGGTGGACGACGATCCGGTGTTCCGGGTCTATTTCGCGGAACTGCTGGGCGGCATGGGCCACGAGGTGCGCACGGCCGGGGACGGGGAGGAGGGCCTGCGCCTCCTGCGCGACTGGGCTCCGGACATGCTCCTGCTGGATTTGCGCATGCCCGGGCTGGACGGCCTGGCCGTGCTCGACGCCGTGGCCGCCGAGGCCCCGGGGGTGCCGGTCATCGTGGTCTCCGGGACCACGGACATCCGGCACGCCGTGGGGGCCCTGCGGCGTGGGGCCTGGGACTACCTGGTCAAGCCCATCCAGGACCCGGACCTGCTGGGCCACGTGTTGGACAAGGCCCTGGCCCACGCCCGGGTGCTCAAGGAGAACTGGCGCTACCACGAGCGGCTGGAGCAGGAGGTGCGGCGCAAGACCGCGGAGCTCACCGAGGCCAACGAGCGGCTGACCCAGGAAAAGGCCCAGGTGGAGGCCATGAACCTGACCCTGCGCAACGTGCTCGGGGCCGTGGAGCAGGAGAAGCGGGCCATTGCCGGGGCCGTGCGCTGCGGGCTGGAGGCCCGGGTCCTGCCGGTGCTGGAAAAGCTCTCCCGGGAGCCCTCGGCCGAGGCCCGGGCGGGGTTCCTCGGGGTCCTGCGCGAGGAGCTTTTCCGGCTCTGCGGGGAGCCGGAGTCCGCAGGACCTTCCCTGGCCGGGCTCACGCCCACGGAGATGGAGGTCTGCCGCTACCTGGAGCTGGGCCGCAGCAGCAAGGAGATCGCCGACTTCCTGCACTGCTCCCTGGAAACGGTCCAGAGCCACCGCAAGAACATCCGGGGCAAGCTGGGAATCCGGGGGGCCAAGGTCAATTTGAACGCGTTGTTGCGCTCCCGCAGCGCGTCCCGCTAGCCGGGAGTCAGCGGGGCTTGCGCAGGCGCTGCTGCAGGGTGTGCTCCAGGGAGAGCAGGGAGTGCAGCAGGCCGTCCAGGCTGTCGTCCACCGAGAGGCCCGAGGCGGCCTGATCCTCCAGGCGGCGGGCCGCCTGTTCCAGGCGTTGCGCGCCCAGGAGCCCGGCCGAGCCTTTCAGGGCGTGGGCCTGCATGGCCAGGGCCTGGGCGTCGCCCGTGGCCCGGCCCTGGAGCAGGGCCGCGCGGCGCTGGGGGATGTCCAGGAGAAAGGCGGCGCAGACCTTTTCGAACAGTTCCTTCCGGCCGCGCAGGTTCTGGAGCCCGGCGGTCTCGTCCAGCTCCCCGGCCTGGCCCGGCTTGGGGCAGAGGTCCGCGATGGTCTGCTGGAGCGATTCCAGGCGCACGGGCTTGGCCGCGAAGGAGTCCATGCCCGCGTCCAGGCAGCGCCGCCGGAACTCCGGCAGGGAATGGGCCGTGACCGCCACGATGGGCACCCGGCTGCGGTCCTCCCCGGCCTCGCCCCGGCGGATGCGGCGGGCGGCCTCGAAGCCGTCCATGACCGGCATCTCCAGATCCATGAGCACCACGTCGCAGGGCCCGTCCCCCAGCTGAAGCAGGGCCTCGCGGCCATTGACCGCGGTGCGCACCAGATGTCCCAAGTCCTCGAGATAACAGACCATGACCTCGCGGTTCACGGGGTTGTCCTCGACCACGAGGATGGACAGGGGGCGTTCCTGGTTCATGGGTGTTCCGGCTTCGGCCATATACCCTTCAGTCTATGCCCCAAGGCCGGGACAAAGGCAAGGCAAAGACAGAGCCGGCGGGAAATCGGACGGGATCAGGGACGGCGGCCGGGGCGCGCGATGCCGTGCTTCTGCATGAGCTGATAGAGCCGAGCGGGCTTGAGCCCGGAGATTTCGCAGGCCTTGTGCAGATCCCCGCGGCAGTGGTTCATGAGATCGCGGAAATAGAGCCGCTCCACCACATCCATGGCCTTGTCCCGGTATTCCTTCCAGGCCTGGAGGTCGGGCATGGGCATGCCGCCGGTTTCGGCCGCTGCCGGGGCCGCCGGGGCCGCGGTGTCGCGGGCGATCTGCACCCGCAGCTCCACGGGCAGGTGCTGGGGATAGAGGATGGACTCCTCCTGGGCCGAGGCCAGGCTCGTCTCCAGGACCTGGAACAGCTCGCGGACGTTGCCGGGCCAGTGGTGCCGCCAGAGGGCCTGGACGAACTCCGGGGACACGCCCTTGATGCCGCCCCGGTTGCGGCCGCCGGTGCGGGCCAGGTAGTGCTGGACCAGGTCCTTGATGTCGTCCTTGCGCTCGCGCAGGGGCGGCAGCTCGATGACAAAGGCCCGCAGCCGGAACATGAGGTCGCTGCGGAAGCGGTTTTCCGCGGCCAGGGACGCGATGTCCCGGTTGGTGGCGGCTACCAGGCGGAAGCGGCTCTCGGACTCGCGGGCCGCGCCCACGGGCCGGAAGCGCCGCTCCTGGAGCACCCGCAGGAATTTGGCCTGGAGATCCAGGGGCAGTTCGCCGACCTCGTCCAGGAACAGGGTCCCGCCGTGGGCCTCGCGCACCAGGCCCTCGCTGGCCGCGTCCGCGCCGGTGAAGGCGCCCTTGACGTGGCCGAACAGGGTGCTCTCGGCCAGGGTGGCGGGCAGGGCCGTGCAGTCCAGGACCACGAACGGGCCCTTGGCCCGGCCGCTGTTGGCGTGGATGGCCCGGGCGAACAGCTCCTTGCCCGTGCCGGTTTCGCCGGTGAGCAGTACGTCCACCTCGCTGGAGGCGGCCTTGGCCAGGCGGTCCAGGCAGAGGCGGACCTTGGGGCTCTCGCCCACGATGTCCTCGCGCTGGAGGATGATGGGCTCGCGCAGGGCGCGCTGGCGGCGGGAGTGCAGGGCCAGGGCCACGGCCGAGAGGGCCTGCTCGGGCGGGAAGGGGCGGCTCAGGCATTCCCAGGCCCCCAGGCGCAGGGCCCGTTCCAGGGTGTCGTGGTCGCCGGTCCCGGCCAGGACCACGGTCTCGGGCGGATGGGGCAGGGCCCGCAGGCGGTCCAGCAGGTCCAAGGCAGGGCCGCCGGGCAGGTCCGCGGCCAGGCACACGGCCTCGTAATCCCCGGTGCGCAGCAGGTCCTCGGCCCGGGCCAGGTCCTCGGCCAGATCCGGCTCGTGTCCGGCCTGGCGGCCGGCCGCGGCCAGTCCGTTCCGCTCCTCGTCGAGCCCGCTGGCGATGAGAATGCGCGCCACGAGAACCCCCCCGGTGTGCTCCGCATTCTATGGCAGTTTTTCCCAAGGAAAGACAGCAAATTCTGATGAAATCAGAAACGAGCAGTGGAATTTTGTCAAGACGACTTGCCGCCGCGCTCCAGGATGGTGTAGTATGGCAAGGTGGAGCCCTGTTCCCCGCGGCTGTGATGGGATGTTCAAGGGGGCCGCCGGGATGCAGGCGCAAGCAACCGGGAGGGAACCATGAAAGGCGACATCATCAAGCTGGCCCAGCGGGCCGTGTTGGAAGGCGGGCATGCGGCCCGGGACGTGGCCCAGGCCATCGGCAAGCCCTATTCCACGCTGCTGCGGGAACTCAATCCCTTTGACGGTCAGGCCAAGCTCGGGGCCGAGACGCTCCTGGAGATCATGCGCGTGACCCGGGACGTGTCCCCGCTCCAAGCCATGGCCGAGGCCCTGGGTTTCGAGCTGGTGGGCCTGTGCGTGCCCCGGACTCCGGTGCGCCCCGGCCGCTCCCCGCGGGAGGGCGAACTCCGCGACGGCGCCCCGGCGAGTTGAGCCGGATCGCGTCGGCCGGAAGGCCGGGCCCGTTCCCGGGCCACAGGGGGATCAGGCGAACAGCTCGCGGACCTCGCCCAGATCGTCCATGAGCCGGGCCAAAGCCAACTCCAGGGCCGGCCGGTCCAGTTTCAGGCGCTGGGCCACGATCCGCGAGGGCCGGTAGTTCAGGCCGTCCAGTCCCAGCCCCAGGCCGGTCATGCTGGCCAGGGCGCTGCCCACATGCACCAGGTCCAGGGCCAGGTCCTCCTGGGGGGCCTCGTCGGGCTTGAGCCGCCAACGCACCACATAGACGATGGGCTCGGGCAGGCCCCAGTGTTCCAGAAGCACCGCGCCGACCTCGTCGTGGCTCACCCCGAGCACCGCCTCCTCGGCCCGCTCGAAGGTCAGATTCTCGGCCTCGGCCAGCTCCAGGATGGGCCCGGCGTCCACCTCCAGGAAGGTGCCCAGGATGATCTTGCCCACGTTGCTGAGCAGGCCCGAGGTGAAGGTGTGCTCCGGGGCGGTGAAGCCCAGCTGCCGGGCTGCGGACTCGGCGGCCACGGCCGTGACCACGGCGTTCTCCAGAAGCATGCCCGGCGGCAGGCCGTAGCCCTTGATCTCCTTGCGCATGCGCGGGGCCACCCCGGCCGCGATGAGCAGTTGGAATACCTGGCTGGAACCCAGCCGCAGCACGGCCTCGCGCACCGAGGTGATAGTGCGCATGCCGCCGAAGTAGGAGGAGTTCACCAGGCGCAGGATGTTGGCCGTGAGCCCGGGGTCGTACTCGATGATGTGGGCCAGCTCGTCCATGTCCGCGTCCGGGTCGCGCAGCAGGCCCAGGGCCTGCTGGATGGCCGAGGGCATGGCTTCCACGGATTTCACGCTGGCCAGGATCTCGTCGCGCCGGCTCATAGCTCGTGCTCCTTGCCCAAGGTTTTAACCGTGACGCGTCCGGAGTCCAAGAACAGACTGAGGGTGCGCGGGATGGTGCCGCCGAACTCCGAGGCGGCCAGGGTGAAGCCGTGCCGGGCCAGCAGCTCCTCCAGCACGGCGCTGTTGCGGGCCCCGATGTTGTAAGGGTCTTCACCGCGCATGTTGGCCCCCCCGGCGGCCTTGATCACCAGACGCTCCCGGTTGGCGCCCAGGCGGAAGAGGGTTTTGAGCAGGGCGCCCACGCCGGTGTTCACGAACATGTAGGGATTCTGCTGGGCCCGTTCCGGGGCCGTGGTGGACAGCGGCAGGAGGCAGTGGATCAGGCCGCCGGCGCGGGTCACCGGGTCCCAGGCGGCCACGCCCACGCAGGAGCCCAGGGAAAACGTCATGAGCACGTCCCCGGGCTTGTGGGAGACCTTCATGTCCGAGATGCTGACAACGATGTTGGCCATGGGGCAGTTCCTGTCCACTGTATGCGGCTTTTTACGGTCCCTGGCAACGGATTGCGCAAAAAAATCAGCAGGCGCGGAGCCGTTGCCGGGCCTGGGCCCGGGCCGCGGCATTGCGCGTTCCCGGGCGGCCTTCGTGGCCGGCCCGGTTTATCTGGACATTTTTTAGATTTTCCCTGAATATGATCAGGCCAGAAGGGGACGGCCGGCGTCCCTGCTCTGGCTCGCACACAGGGCGGAACGGGCGGATCCGGAGCCTGCGACGCCGCTTGGCTCCGCCGCGCTCCCGCGGCGGGCAGGGAGCCCGGAACCCGGACATGCGCAATCTGGCATCGCGATCCCACCGCACCGCCGCAGGGGCCCTGATCCTGGCCTGCGCCTTGCTGCTGTTCCCGGCGGTCTCTGCCGCGGCCACGGCCGCCGAGCAGTTCACCTTGGCCTACAAGGACTTCTACGCCCTGGCCAAGGACGCCAAGCGCTCCAAGCAGCGCGCCGAATGGGACAAGCTGGAAGACACGTTCGCCGGCATCCTCAAGAAATACCCCAAGAGCGGCGTGGCCCCGAAATGCCTGTTCTACCTGGGCCGGATTGAGGAGGAGCAGGGCGACCGCCTGGGCCGCAAGGCGGACTACGACAAGGCCCTGGACCTCTACGCCCAGTTCCTCAAGCGCTACCCGAACCACGACTGGGCCGACGACTGCCTGTACCGCTCGGCAAACATCCGCATCGAGCATCTCAAGGACCCGGACCAGGGCCGCGCGGACCTGGAAACCCAGCTCAAACGCTACCCCCAGGGCGACCAGGCGGCCAAGGCCCGCAAGCTCCTGGCCCAGACCCCGGCGGCCCGGACCACGGCGGCCAAGGGCGCGGCCGAGACCAAGGCCCCGCCGCCCGGCCCGGCCAAGCCCGCGCCCAAACCGGTTCCGGGCCCGGCCCAGGCCGAACCCGAGACCCCGTCCCACGAGTCCCCGGCGGGCATCAAAGGGCGGCCCCAGGGCACGGGCCGCGCCGTGCTCGGCGAGATCCGCTACACCAGCAGCGACGACTACACCCGGGTCATCCTGGACGTGTCCTCGGAGGTCAAGTACCGCTACCAGCTCCTGCCTCCGGCCCCGGAGGTGGACCGGCCCCACCGGCTCTACGTGGACCTCACCGACACCGCCGTGGGCGTGAAGGTGCCGCCCCAGGTCAAGGTCTCGGACGGCATCCTGCGGAGCATCCGCAGCGGCCAGAAGGACCCGGAGACCACCCGGGTGGTCATCGATTTCCAGGACCTCCAGGACTACAAGATCTTCCCCCTGTCCGACCCCTACCGCCTGGTCATCGACGTCTATGCCCCGGCCAAGGAGAACGGCAAGCGCGTGGTCTCGGCCAGCACGGCCGAGGCCGAGCCCGAGGTCGAGCCCGAGCCCGAGCCGGAGCCCGCGCCCAGGAAGGGCAAGAAGAGCAGCCCCATCAAGCAGCTCAAGGTCAAGGGCAGCAAGAACATGGCCGGGAACCTGGTGGAGCAGCTGGGCCTGACCATCGACACGATCATGATCGACGCGGGCCACGGCGGCCACGACGGCGGGGCCGCGGCCAACGGCATCAAGGAGAAGGACCTCAACCTTCAGTTCGCCAAGATGCTCGGCAAGATGCTCAAGGCCGAGGGCTTCAACATCCTGTACACCCGCAGCACGGACATCTTCATTCCCCTGGAGAAGCGCACGGCCATGGCCAACGCCAGGAAGGCCGACATCTTCGTCTCGATCCACTGCAACGCCAACACCGACAGCCGGGTCAGCGGCCTGGAGACCTACACCCTGAACCTGGCGCGCACCGAGGACGCCGTGCGCGTGGCCGCGCGCGAGAACGCGGTGGACGCCAAGCGCATCAGCGACCTCCAGTTCATCCTCACGGACCTCATGCTCAACTCCAAGATGAAGGAGAGCACGGACCTGGCCAAGGGCGTGCAGAAGGAGACCGTGAAGTCCATCCGGGCCAACTGGAGCCTCAGGGACCACGGGGTCCGCGAGGCCCCCTTCTACGTGCTCATGGGCGCCAAGATGCCCGCGGTGCTCATCGAGATCGGCTACATCACCAATGCGGACGAGGCCGCCCGGCTCAAGTCCGATTCCTACCTCAAGTACCTGGCCCAGGGCATCGTGGACGGCATCCTGGCCTACAAGCACCAGATCGAACGCTACGCCATGCGGTGAAGCAGGGGAGGGCGGTCATGGACCTGGGTTTGGCCTTGGGTGCGGGCGGGGCCAGGGGCCTGGCCCACGCCGGCCTGCTGCGCGCCCTGACCCGGGCCGGGATGCGGCCCGCCTGCGTGGCCGGCACGAGCATCGGGGCCCTGGTGGGCGCGATCTATTGCGGCGGGGACCTGGACGGGTTCTGTCGCTGGATCGGCGGCCTCAACCGGCTGGACGCCCTCAAGCTGGCCGATCCGGTCTTTCCCCGTTCCGGACTCATCGAGGGCGCGCGGCTCATGCGGCGGGTGAAGCGGTTTCTCAAGGTGGAGCGCCTGGAGGACTGCGTCCCCCGGCTGGCCGTGGTCACGGTGCGGGTCCGGGACGGCGCGCCCCTGGTGCTCACCACGGGGCCGCTCCTGGCCGCGGTGCGGGCCTCCATCGCCCTGCCCGGCGTGCTCACCCCGGGGACCTGGGAGGGCGAGGCCGTGTTCGACGGGGCCCTGGCCGATCCCCTGCCGGTGCGGCCCTGCCGGGACCTGGGGGCCGGGGCCGTGGTGGCCGTGGACGTGAGCCGGGACGCGCTCCCGGTGGCGCCGGGCAGCTCCCTGGCCGACACCCTCAAGGGCGGCGCGGCCAAGCTGCTGGCCGCGGCCGGTTCCCGCCTGGGGCCCAAGCAGCGCCTGGCCGCGGAGATGTTCGCCCGCTGGCTGGAGGACGGCGAGGACGCCGGACCCAACATCGTGGAGGCCATGCTCGGGGCCCTGAGCATCGCCCAGCGCAGCATCAAGGCCGAGCGCCTGCGTCAGGACCCGCCCGAGCACGTACTTGTCCCGGAGGTGGGGCGCATCGGCTTTCTGGACTTCCACCGCGGGGCCGAGGCCCTGGCCGCGGGCGAGGCGGCCGCAACGGAGCTGTTGCGCACCTTGCGGGGCGCCAATCCCCGGGCCGAATAGATCGCTGAAAAAATCCCGTCTCGCAGGCCGTTCAGGGAACGCGAGGGCAAGGCGCGATACAAACGCAAGGCCGACGCGTATCTCAATACGCGAGGATTTGCGTTTGTTGCGGCAACGCAGCCATCGCGGAGTCTTGGACGGCCTGCTAGAACATGAGGCCGGGCAGGAAGGTGATGATGATCGGGAAGGCCAGGAGCAGGGCGATGCAGGCCACCACCGCGGCCACGAACGGCATGGAGCCCTTGAAGACCCGCTCCAGGGTCACGCCCGGCAGGACCCGCTGGGCGATGCCGTAGACCACGTAGACATTGATGCCCACCGGCGGGGTCAGCACCCCCATTTCCGTGACCATGACCGCGATGACCCCGAACCAGATGGGGTCGTAGCCCAGGTTGGTGACCACCGGGTAGAACACCGGGATGGTCAGCATGATCATGGCCAGGGAGTCCATGAAGCAGCCGCCCAGGAAGTAGATGGCCACGATCACGGCCATGATGGCCGCGGGCGGCAGGTCGAAGCCGCTGACCCAGTTGGCGATGTCGAAGGGGATGCGGGTCACGGCCAGGAACTTGCCGAAGACCACCGCGCCCGCGATGAGGAACATGACCATGCAGGAGGTCCGCAGGGTCTCGTTGAGCGACTTCTTGAAGCCCTCCCAGGTGAGCTGGCGCTTGATGAGCGAGAGGGCGGTCACCGCGATGACGCCCACGGCCGCGGCCTCGGTGGGCGTGAACAGGCCGAAGAACAGCCCGCCCACCACGCTGCCGAAGATGAGCAGGGTGTCCACCAGGCCCAGCAGGGACTTGATCCGCTGGCCCCAGGTGAAGGACTCGCCGGCCGGGCCCAGCTTGGGGTTGCGGGCGCAGAGCAGGGCGATGGTGGCGACGAACAGCATGGTGAGCAGGATGGCCGGGAGGATTCCGGCCACGAACAGCGCGCCGATGGACTGGCCCGTGAGCACGCCGTAGACCAGGAGCACCACGCTGGGCGGCATGATCATGCCCAGGCCTCCGGCCGAGGCCACGCAGCCCGTGGCCAGCTCGTCGCCGTAGCCGAAGCGCTTCATCTCGGGCAGGCCCACGGTGGCCATGGTGGCGGCCGTGGCCGGGCTGGAGCCGCAGATGGTCCCGAAGGCCGTGCAGGCGGCCACCGTGGCCATGGCCAGGCCGCCCCGGATGTGCCCCAGGAAGCGGTAGGCCGTGTCGTAGAGCTTGCGGCTGATGCCGGTGTTGAAGGCCAGCTGGCCCATGAGGATGAACAGCGGGATGGTGCAGAGGTCCAGGGAGGCGAAGCTCGAGTAGATCGAGCGCGAAACCAGGTTGAGCCCGCCGGTCCAGGAGGTCAGCAGGCTGAAGCCCACGAAGCCCACGAGCATCATGGCGTGGGCCACGGGCAGGCGGAGCATGAACAGCACGATCATGATCAGGATGCCGAGGACGCCGGCCAGGGTCTGGTCCATCAGATCCTCCCCTTGGCGCGGCGCAGGACGTCCCGGCCGATGAGCAGGGTGAAGACCACGAAACCGAGGCCCACCACGGCCACCACGAAGTATTCGCGCAGTCCCAGGCTCATGGTCCGCACCCCGGCGCGCTCCAGGTCCAGGGCGAAGTCGAACATGCGCCAGGCCACCACCCCGAAGAGCGCCAGGGAGAGCAGGTCCGTGAACTGGGCCAGGGTCCGGCGCACGGCCGGGGACATCCGGCCCACCACGAGGTCCACGGCGATGTGGCTCTGGGACTGATGGGCGTGGGGCAGGGTGAAGGCCGTGACCAGGCCGGCCAGCAGCGCCACCACTTCATCGGAGCCGAACAGGGGGTGGCGGAAGGCCCGGCCGAGCACGTCCGTGCCCGTGGTCAGGGCCATGCCCACCAGGAATACGCAGGCCAGCACGCGCATGATTTCCGAGGCGCGGTCCAGCAGGTCGGGCTTGTTCTGCATCAAACGAATCCCCATGGACGCGGCAGGGGCGGACCGGCTCACGCGGCCCGCCCCTGTGCGCGGATGCTCTTGAGCTATTTCGAGGCCTTAAGCGTGGCGTTGATGTACTCCACAACGGCCTTGCCGTCCACCTGCTTCTCGCCCACCTCGGTGACGTAGGCGTCGATGATCGGGGCCACGGCCTGTTTCCACTTGGCGATCTCGGCGGCCTCGGGGCGCACGAAGGTTCCGCCCTTGGACAGGAAGAATTCCCGGCCCTCGGCGTCGCTCTTGTCCCACTGCGCGCCGTGCTTGGGGGCCCACTCGGCGTTGATCGCGGTGATGGTCTTCTGCACGTCCGGGGGCAGGGAGGCCCACTTGGCCTTGTTCATGACCACGAAGAAGGCCGTGGTGTAGGCGATCTCCGGGACCTCGGCGCAGACGTTGACCACCTCGGCCAGACGCCAGCCCTTGTTGGACTCCACCGGGTGCACGCTGCCGTCCACCACGCCCTTCTGGATGGACTGGTAGGTCTCGCCCATGGGCTGGCCCACCGGCACGGCGCCCAGGGCCGTGACCACCTTGGCCGAGTTGCCCGTGGCCCGCAGCTTGAGGCCCTTCAGGTCGGCCATGGTCTTCACCGGCTTGTCCTTGGTGAAGATGAAGCCCGGGCCGTGGGCGTGGAAGTACATGACCTGCACGTCGTCGAATTCCTTGGGCTTGAACTGGGCGAACACGCCGTTGGCCACCTTGGTGGCGACGGTGCCGTTGGTGTAGCCCAGGGGCAGGTCCACCGCGGCCATGACCGGGAAGCGGCCACGGGTGTAGGCCAGCACCGACATGCCCAGGTCCGAGATGCCCTCGACCACGCCGCCGTAGATCTGGTCGGCCTTGGTCAGGGTGCCGCCGGGGTAGAACTCCACCTTGACCTTGCCGCCCGTGCGCTTCTCCACCTCGCGGGACCAGGCCTCGGCCATCATGGCCTGGTCATGGGTCGGCGGGAAGAAGGTGCTGTAGGTCAGCTTGATGGGGTCGGCGTGGACCGCCGGGGCCAGGCCCAGGATCAGGACCAGGGCCAGCAGCAGGCGAACGGGTTTGAACATGGCTCCTCCGAGGATTTGTCCCCGCGTCGGGCGGGGTGGTTTCTATTTCCCGGCGTCGGCGGCCAGGGTCAGGATGAGGCGTTTGGCCGCGTCGCGGATGTCCCGCTTGTTCAGGGTGCCGGTGCCGAGCACCCCGTGGATGAGAAAGCCCTCGAACAGGCAGGTGTTCAGGGCCCCGAGCTTTTCCCCGGGGACCTTGGGCCCGACCCAGGGCCGCACGAGCTCCGCGAACACCGCGTCCGAGAGCCGGAAGGCGCTCTGGGCCAGGGAGGCCTTGAGCCCCTCGTCGCAGGAGGCGTGGATGGTGAACTCCAGGAAGAGCCGGGCCCAGCTCTTGTCCTCCATGATCGATTCCAGGAAGTCCCAGATGGCCTCCAGGGCCTGTTCCAGGGTGGCGGCGCGGGCCAGGGCCTCGGTGCGCCGGGCCCGGCAGGAGGCGAGCTTGGCCTCGATGAGCTGGAGGGTGATGTCGTCCTTGCTCTGCCAGTGGCGGTAGAAGCTGCCCTTGGCGTAGCCGGCCTTCTTGGTGATGTCGGCGATGGTGGTCCCGAAGAAGCCCCGCTCCTGGAACAGCTCCAGGGCCGCTGCGAGCAGCTCCTGCTGGGTTTCCTGGGATTTTTCCTGCTGCCGCCGGGCCATGGGTTTGCCTTTTTTGTGACCACCGTTCGTTTTATGACCAGCGGTCAGGAAAAGAGGGCTAGCATGGGCCAGGGTGCGGGTCAAGAGCCCTTCCGGCGAGGGGAAGCGGCGAGGGACAGGACCCCTCATGCTGCTGTCGCATTCCGCAGGCCTCGCCGCAGTGGGGCCGCGGCTCGGCCAGCGGACCGCGCAGACCACCCTGGCGCGCGGCCGAAATTTGGGGCATGAGGGGGGCAGCAAGGAGCATGGCCATGATCCGCCTGGACATCCCCGGATTCAAGTATCTGGAGATCAAGCACCTGATCCTGGACTACAACGGGACCCTGGCCCTGGACGGCGAACTCTTGCCCGGGGTGACCGAGGTCCTGCGGGAGCTGGCCGCCAGCGTGACCCTGCACGTGCTCACCGCGGACACCCAGGGCAACTGCCGGGAGCGCCTGGCCGGGCTGCCCGTCACCGTGAGCGTGGTGGCCAGCGGCGAGCCCGAGGACCAGGCCAAGCTGGCCTATGCCATGGGCCTGGGGCCGCGGGCCTGCGCCTGCGTGGGCAACGGCATGAACGACCGGCTCGTGTTCGAGCGCTGCGGCCTGTCCGTGGCCGTGCTCGGACCCGAGGGCCTGTCCGTGCAGGCCCTGGACGAGGCCGACCTGGCGGTGGGCGACGTGCTGACGGCCCTGAACCTCTTTCTCCACCCCCTGCGGCTCAAGGCCAGTTTGCGGCGCTAGGCCGCGCGACCCGGGAAAACGTGCGGGGCCGGGCAGCCATGGCTGCCCGGCCCCGCGTTGTCTGTGCCGGAGTTCAGCTGAACAGCGACAGGAACCAGTGCTCCACCTCGGGCATGTACCAGGTGGCGATGAGTCCGGAGAGGCTCATGGTGATGGTGTAGGGCAGGGCCAGGAGGACCATGCGGCCGTAGGACAGCCGGATCACCGGGGCCAGGGCCGAGGTGAGCAGGAAGAGGAAGGCGGCCTGGCCGTTGGGCGTGGCCACGCTGGGGATGTTCGTGCCGGTGTTGATGGCCACGGCCAGCATGTCGAACTGCTCGCGGCTCATGGCCCCGGCCGCGGCCTGGAAGGCCTTCTTGGTCTCGGTGATGTAGACCGTGGCCACGAAGACGTTGTCGCTGATGGCGGAGAGCAGGCCGTTGGCCACGTAGTAAGCCGCCAGCTGGGTCCGGCCCTCCATGGCCAGCACGGCCTGGATCACCGGGGCGAACAGGTGCTGGTCGTGGATCACGGCCACCACGGCGAAGAAGACCACGAGCAGGGCCGTGAACGGCAGGGCCTCCTGGAAGGCGTGGCCGATGCGGTGCTCGTCGGTGATGCCGTTGAGCGCGGTGAGGCCCACGATGACCGAGAGCCCGATGAGGCCCACCTCGGCCAGGTGGAAGGCCAGGGCCAGCACCAGCCAGATCAAGGCGCAGGCCTGGATCAGGAGCCGGGCCTGGCCGGCCTTGCCCCGGGCCGTGTCGCGGCGGGCGGCCTCCTCGGCCAGGATCGAGCGGACATTGCCCGGGATGGAGTGGCCATAGCCGAAGAGCTTGAACTGCTCCACCAGGGCGCAGGTGAGCAGGCCCACCACGAGCACGGGCAGGGACACCGGCGCCACCTTGATGAAGAAGTCCACAAAGGTCCAGCCCATCTCGTGGCCGATGAGCAGGTTCTGGGGCTCGCCCACTAGGGTGGTCACCCCGCCCAGGGCCGTGCCCACGGCCCCGTGCATCATGAGGTTGCGCAGATAGCCCCGGAATTCCTTGAGCTCGGCCCGGTCCAGCTCCTTGACCGCTTCGTCGTCGCGCAGGTCCAGGCCTTCGCCGCGGCCGGACACCGAGCGGTGGTAGACCCCGTAGAAGCCGTAGGCCACGGCGATGATCACCGCGGTCACGGTGAGGGCGTCCAGGAAGGCCGAGAGGAACGCCCCGGCGAAGCAGAACAGCAGGGAGATGAGGATCTTGGAGCGCACCCGCACGAGGATCTTGGTGAAGGTGTACTGGAGCAGGTCCTTCATGAAATAGATGCCCGCGACCATGAACATGAGCAGGAGGATCACCGGGAAGTTGTGCAGGGTCTCGTCGTACACGGTCTGGGGGCTGGTCATGCCCAGCAGGATCGCCTCCACGGCCAGCAGGCCGCCCGCGGGCAGGGGGTAGCACTTGAGGGCCATGGCCAGGGTGAAGATGAACTGGCCGATGAGCACCCAGCCCGTGAAAAAGGGCCCTGCGGTGTGCAGGAGGATGGGGTTGAGCACGAGGAAGAAGACGAGGGTCAGCTTGTACCAGTGCGGGGCGTTGCCCAGCAGATTCTGGTTCAGGGCCTGGGCGATGGTTTTGGCCAACGGACTGCTCCTTGGTCGTGGGGTGGCTTTGGGCGGCCGGGCGGCCGCGACCAGAATATTACTTGCCTGTAATGTTTCAGGCCGGATTGTGCAAGAATTTCCGGCAGGCCGTAGCGCTTCGGGCCCCAAGCCTGGGCCGGCTGCATCCTTTTGAAACATGTGCAACAGAAATCGGCACACCGAGTTCACGGGACCGACACCCGGACGGGCCGGTTCCCTGGCAGAACATCCGCAACCCCTTCCTCGCATCCTATCCCCGGACGCGGCGGGTCGCCACACCCGCCGCGTCCCCCTCCCGGGCTTGTCAAAGCCGCGGCTTTGTGGTTTCCAAGGGAAACCCCAGGGGAACCATGCGCACCTTCCTTTTCCTGCCGCCGGTGCGGCGACCCGCGGGCGGCGTGGCCGTGATCCTGCGTCTGGCCGAGGTCCTGCACCGCTCCGGCCGCGAGACGGCCCTGGTGGCGCGCGAACGCGCGGGCTGGATTCCAGGAGAGTCCGCGGACCGCGCCCCGGTGATCCTCTGGCCGGACCTGGCCCTGACCCCCGGAGACCTCTGGCTCGTGCCCGAGGGCTGGGTCAACGCCCTGGCCCCTGGCCTGGAGGCCAAGGCCCGCTGCCTGGTCTATTGCCAGAACTGGGCCTATCTCTTTTCCGCCCTGCCCGAGGGGGTCCCCTGGTCCCGGCTGCCCGTGGAGTTCCTGGCCGTGTCCGACCCCGTGGCCTGGTTCATGGAACAGGCCCTGGGCCGCAGGCCGCCCGTGCTCCGGCCGGGCATCGACCTGGCCCGCTTCCGGCCGCCCGCGGTCAAGCCCCAGGGACGGCCCCGGGTGGCCTTCATGCCGCGCAAGAACAAGGCCCTGGCCCAGCAGATCCGGGCCGTGTTCGAGTCGCGCAACGGGCCCGACCGCCTGGACTGGCGGGCCATCGACGGCCTGGACGCCCAGGGCGTGGCCCAGGCCCTGCAGGAGGCCCATCTTTTTCTGGTCACCGGCTTTCCCGAGGGCTGCCCCCTGCCGCCCCTGGAGGCCATGGCCTGCGGCTGCCTGCCCGTGGGCTGCAGCGGCCTGGGCGGCTGGGACTACATGCGGCCGGCCCAGCGGGCCCCGCGCTTCGCGCCCTGGTGGCCCCTGCGGGAAACCCCCTGGGGCGGCAACGGCTTCTGGTGCGCGGACGGCGACGTGCTGGACGCGGCCCTTTGCCTGGAGCAGGCCGTGGGCCTCATCGAGCGGGGCGGCCCGGACCTGGACGGCCTGCTGGCCGCGGGCCAGGCCACGGCCCAAGCCTACGGCCTGGAGGCCTTCGAGACCGCTGTCCTGGATGTGTGGGCAGAGTTGGAACGCTGAACAGACCTCCGGCGGCCGGAACCCCGGACCGCTGTTTCAAGGACCGTCATGAGCAAGAAAAAGGAGCGGCAGGAGCCCGAGAGCCTGGGCCTGCCCCTGGGCGGGGTGGACAGCCACGCCCACCTCGACATGGAGCCCTACGCCATGGGCCTGGACGCGCTGTTCGCCCGGGCCCGGGCCGCGGGCGTGTCGCACATCGGCAACGTGTTCCTGGGTGCAAAGGCCTACCTGGCCCACCGGGACCTGTTCGCGGACCGGCCCGAGGTCTTTTTCCTCCTGGCCGAGCACCCCAACGACACGGCCGGGTTCGACCAGGAGCGCGCCGCCCGGCTGTTCGACTGCCTGCGCAATGACCCGCGCATCCGGGCCGTGGGCGAGACCGGGCTGGACTTCTACTGGAAGGACGTGGACCCGGCCGAGCAGGAGGCCGCCTTCCGGGTCCACCTGGACCTGGCCCGGCAGCTGGACCTGCCCCCGGTGATCCACAGCCGGGACGCGGCCGAGCGGGTGCTTTCCGTGCTCGACGGCATGGGCTTCCGGGACCGGCCCGTGCTCTGGCACTGCTTTGGCCAGGGCCCGGACCTGGCCCAGGAGATCCTGGACCGGGGCTGGCATGTGAGCATTCCCGGCACCGTGACCTATTCCAAGGCCTTTGACCTGCGCGCGGCCGTGGCCCAAATCCCCTTGGAGCGCATGGTGCTCGAGACCGACTGTCCGTACCTGGCGCCCGAGCCCTGGCGGGGCAAGCAGAACCACCCGGCCCTGAGCGGCTTCACGGCCCAGGCCGTGGCCCGGATCAAGGGCCTGGACCCGGCCGCGGTCTGGCTGGCCTGCGGGGACACGGCCCGGCGCTTCTTCAGGCTCTAGTCCGGCGGCGGACAAAAAAAGAACAGGCCGGCTTGCGCCGGCCTGTCTTGTTTTCAAGGGGAGGGATCAGCCTAGCAGGTACCCGAGCGGCGAGCCGACTCGGAACAGCTGAGGCGCGCCAGGGCCTTGCGCAGAGCGGCCTGGGCCCGGGCGTAGTTGATCTTCTCCTGTTGCTGGACCAGGCGCGCCTGAGCCCGCTCCTGGGCTCGGCGGGCGCGCTCGATGTCGATCTCGGCAGCGGTCTCGGCCACCTCGGCGAGCACGGTGACTTTGTCCCCGCTCACTTCGCAGAAGCCGCCGGCCACGAAGACGTAGTACGCCTTCCCGGAATCCTTGTAATAGAGGTTTCCGATGCCCAGAGCCGACAGGAAGGGGATGTGGCTCGGCAGGACGCCGAACTCGCCGAGCGCGCCGGGCGCGCCGACATACTCCACTTCCTGGGAGAGGACCTTGCGGTCGGGCGTGACGATTTCGAGCAGCAGCTTTTTGGCCATTTTCTTATCCTACAGGTTCTTGGCGTTTTCCAGGGCTTCTTCGATGCCGCCCACCATGTAGAAGGCCTGCTCCGGGATGTCGTCGTGCTTGCCGTCCAGGATTTCCTTGAAGCCGCGGATGGTGTCCTCGATCTTCACGTACTTGCCGGCGCGGCCCGTGAACTGCTCGGCCACGCTGAACGGCTGGGACAGGAAGCGCTGGATCTTGCGGGCCCGCGACACGGTGAGCTTGTCCTCGTCGGAGAGCTCGTCCATGCCCAGGATCGCGATGATGTCCTGGAGGTCCTTGTACTTCTGGAGCACGCCCTGCACACCGCGGGCGGTGGCGTAATGCTCCTTGCCCAGGACCAGGGGGTCCAGGATGCGCGAGGTGGAGTCCAGCGGGTCCACCGCGGGGTAGATGCCCAGCTCGGCGATCTGGCGCGAGAGCACCAGCGTGCCGTCCAGGTGCGAGAACGTGGTGGCCGGGGCCGGGTCGGTCAGGTCGTCGGCGGGCACGTACACGGCCTGCACCGAGGTGATCGAACCCTTGGTGGTGGAGGTGATGCGCTCCTGGAGTTCGCCAAGGTCCGTGCCGAGCGTGGGCTGGTAACCCACCGCCGACGGCATGCGGCCGAGAAGCGCGGACACTTCCGAGCCGGCCTGGGTGAACCGGAAGATGTTGTCAATGAACAGGAGCACGTCCTGGCCTTCCTGGTCGCGGAAGTATTCCGCGGCGGTCAGGGCGGTCAGGGCCACGCGGGCGCGGGCTCCCGGAGGCTCGTTCATCTGGCCGTAGACCAGGGCGGCTTTGTCCAGAATGCCGGCGTCCTTGAACTCGTGGTACAGGTCGTTGCCCTCGCGGGTGCGCTCACCCACGCCGGCGAACACGGACAGGCCGCCGTGCTGCTTGGCGATGTTGTTGATGAGCTCCATGAGAATAACGGTCTTGCCCACGCCGGCGCCGCCGAACAGGCCCATCTTGCCGCCCTTGGGGAAGGGGATCAGGAGGTCAACGACCTTGACGCCCGTCTCCAGGAGTTCGACCTTGGTGTTCTGCTCGGTGAAGGCCGGGGCGTGCCGGTGGATGGGCAGCATGATCTCCGAGGAGATCGGGCCCAGCTCGTCCACGGGGCGGCCGACGACGTTCATGATGCGGCCCAGGGAGGCCTTGCCCGCGGGCACCAGGATGGAGTTGCCGGTGTCCACCACGTCCATGCCGCGCACCAAGCCTTCGGTGGCGTCCATGGCGATGGTGCGGACCACGTTGTTGCCCAGGTGCTGCGCGACTTCGCAGACCAGATCCGGCGCGTCGGTGTTGTTCGGATTCTTGATATCCAACGCGTTCAGAATGTTGGGCAGTTTGCCTTCAGGAAATTCGACGTCGACAACGGCGCCGATGACCTGAACGATCTTGCCGATGTTGCTCATGTGTTAGGCCCCCTTTTACCCTTTCAGCGCTTCCGCGCCGCCGACGATGTCCATCAGCTCCCTGGTGATCGAGGTCTGACGGGTCTTGTTATAGAGCAGTGTCAAGGCCTGGGTCATGTCGTCGCAGGCCCTGGTTGCATTGTCCATGGCCGCCATGCGGGCGGCGTGCTCGCTGGCCGAGGTGTCCAGCAGGCCGCGGTAGATCTGCACCTTGATGAAGCGGGGCAGAAGCTCGGCCAGCAGGCCCTCCACCGACGGCTCGTACACGTACTCGGCCTTGGTCCCCGCCGGAGCCTCCTCCGCCTCGCCCTGCTGGGCGATGGGCAGGACCTGCAGGGTCACGGCCGGCTGTTTGGCCATGCTCACGAACTCGCCGTAGATCAGCTGGACCTCGTCCAGATCCCCGGCCAGGTAGCCGGCGATGATCTCCATGCCGATCTCGTTGGCCAGGGAGAAGTCGAACGAGTTCATGGCGTCGGGATACTGGAGGCCGATCTCGTACTCCAGCTTGCGGGCCATGTCGCGGCCCTTCTTGCCCACGCAGTAGAACTTGATCGCCTTGCCCTCGGCCTTCTTGCTGACCGCCAGCCTGGCGGCCATCTTGAGCAGGTTGGTGTTGAAGCTGCCGCACAGGCCGCGGTCCGAGGTGACCAGGATGATGCCCACGGTCTTGACCTCTTCACGCACCTCCAGCAGCGGATGCACGCTCGCATCAGCGCCCGAAGCCAGATCCTTCAGCATCTCGTAGAACTTGGCGGCGTACGGCCGGAAACGCTCAATGCGCGCCTGCGCATTGCGCATCTTGGCCGAGGCCACCATGTTCATGGCCTTGGTGATCTGTTTCGTCTTCTTGACGCCGGTGATCTTACTCTTGACGTCTCGCAACGATGCCATCGCCTACCCCCTTTGTCCGCTCCGCGCTAAGCGCGGAATCCCTTCTTGAACTCGTCCAGGGCGGCCTTGAGGCGGGTTTCGATGTTCTCGTCGAGAGCCTTCTTCTCCAGGATGTCCTTGAGGATGTCGGCCTTGGAGTTGCGCATGAAGTCCAGGAACTCGTCCTCGAACTTGCGCACGGCGTCCACCGGCACGTCGTCCATGAAGCCGCGGGTGCCGGCGTACAGGGACGCGACCTGCTCGGCCACGGGCATGGGCTGGAACTGGGGCTGCTTCAGGAGCTCCACCAGGCGGGCGCCGCGGTTGAGCTTGGCCTGGGTGCGCTTGTCCAGGTCGGAACCGAACTGGGCGAAGGCGGCCAGCTCGCGGTACTGGGCCAGGTCCAGACGGAGCGAACCGGCGACCTGCTTCATGGCCTTGATCTGGGCCGCGCCGCCGACTCGGGAGACCGAGAGGCCGACGTTGATGGCCGGGCGGATGCCGGCGTTGAACAGGTTCGGCTCCAGGTACACCTGGCCGTCCGTGATCGAGATCACGTTCGTGGGGATGTACGCGGACACGTCGCCGGCCTGGGTCTCAATGATCGGCAGGGCGGTCATGGAGCCGGCGCCCTTGTTGTCGGACAGCTTGGCCGCGCGCTCCAGCAGACGGGAGTGCAGGTAGAAGACGTCGCCCGGGTAGGCTTCGCGGCCCGGGGGGCGGCGGAGCAGCAGCGACATCTGGCGGTAGGACACGGCCTGCTTGGACAGGTCGTCGTAGATGATCAGGGCGTGCTTGCCCGAGTCGCGGTAGTACTCGGCCATGGTGCAGCCGGAGTAGGCCGCGATGAACTGGAGCGGCGCGGGCTCGGAAGCCGTGGCCGAGATGATCGTGGTGTACTCCATGGCGCCGTACTTGCGCAGGGCGTCGGCCACCAGGGCGACCGTGGCTTTCTTCTGGCCGATGGCCACGTAGAAGCAGTGCACGTCGCCGCCCTTCTGGGCCAGGATGGCGTCCAGGCAGACCGCGGTCTTGCCGACCTGACGGTCGCCGATGATCAGCTCGCGCTGGCCGCGGCCGACCGGGGTCATGGCGTCGACGGCCTTGAGGCCGGTCATCATGGGCTGGTGCACGCTCTTGCGCTGGACGATGCCCGGGGCCTTGAGCTCCACGGGACGCGTCTCCTTGGACTCGACCGGTCCGAGGCCGTCGATGGGCTCACCCAGGGGGTTGAGCACCCGGCCCATGACCGCGTCACCCACCGGCACCGAGAAGATCTGGCCCGTGCGCTTGACCGGGTCGCCTTCCTTCAGGTCCGTGGTTTCGCCCAGGAGCGCCACGCCCACGTTGTCCTCTTCCAGGTTGAGCACCATGCCCTTGAGGCCGCCGGGGAACTCCAGCAGCTCCATGGCCATGGCGTTCTCAACGCCGTGGACGCGGGCGATACCGTCACCGACGTAGATCACGGTGCCGGTTTCGCTCATCTCCACCCGGGACTGATAGTTGGAAATCTGTCCCTCGATGATTTTGCTGATTTCTTCGGCTTTGATCTGCATGGCCCTACTCACCCCTCTTGATGGTTTCTTTCAAAATGTCGAGCTGCGCCCGCAGGCTGGCGTCGAGGACCTTGTCCCCGACCTTGAGCACGACGCCACCGAGGATGCCCGGATCCACGGCGTAGTCCAGTACAAGCTGTTTGCCGGCCTGCTTCTCCAGCTTGCTCTTGATATCGGTCCGCCGGGCCTCGGGCAGCTCCACGGCCGTGACCACGCGGCCACGGACCACGCCCTTGAGGGCGTCCAGGAGCTTGCCGAAGGCGTCGGCGATGTCCGGAAGGAAGGGCAACCTGTTCTTGTCGGCCAACAGGTCGCAGAAGTTCTTCATGGAGGGACTCACGGCCACGCTCTCCAGGAGCTTGCCCAGCACGGCCTTTTTCTCGTCCGTGCTGAAGACCGGGCTCTTGAAGAATCGCATGGCGTCCGGAGAGCCCGCCAGCACCCCAGCCAGTTGCGACAGTTCCTTGCCGTACGCCTCAAGTTCCGCAGGCCCCTTCTTCTCGCCGAAAGCGAAGAGGGCCTTGGCGTAGCGGCGCGCTACGACGTTCCCGGTCAATTGAGCACCACCTTTGTTAAGTATTCATCCACGAGTCGCTCGTGGTCCTTGTCCGAGAGCTTTTCCCGCACGATCTTGGTGGCCGCTTCCACGATCATGTCGGCCATCTGGGCGCGCAGGGCGTCCATGGCGGCCTTGGACTCGTGTTCGGCGGACATGCGGGCCTGGGCCTTGATCTGCTCGGCGTCCTTGCGGGCCTTCTCGATGATCGAGGCCTTCAGCGCCTCGCCCTGGGCCCGGGCCTCGTCCAGCAGGGACTTGCGCTCGGTCTCCAGGTTGGCGATGCTCTGTTCCACGTCCTTGAGCCGCTTGGAGGCCTCGTTCTGGCGAACCTCCAGGTCATCCAGGTCCTTCTTGATCTGGCTGCGGCGGCCGCCGAAGAAGGCGGCGATCTTCTTGCCGGCCAGATACCAGATGATCCCGACGAAGATGCCGAAGTTGATCAGGCGCAGGATGTAGTTGCCCCAGGGCAACGCGTGCTCCTCTCCGCCTTCGGAGGCCAGGGCGACCCCGACCGAAAGCGCCAGCAGGGCCACAACCGTGAGTATGAAAGTGAACCGTTTCAAGCCCTTTCCTCCTTCCCTCTACGCCTTGCCCAGGATCTTGTCCGTGGCCTTCAGGGCGTACTTTTCCACATCCTTCTTGAGCTCTCCCAGGGCCGACTGGGCCTGACCGCTGATATCGGCGCGGGCGGCCTTCAGGGAGGCGGCGGCCTCCTGCCCTGCGGCAGAGAGGATCCCCTGCTCCTCTTTCACGCCCTCGGCCTTGAGCCCGTGGCGGATTTCCACGCCGTCCTTGCGCGCGTCGGCCAGGGCGGCCTGGTAGTCCCGCAGCTTGGCGTCGGCCTGGGTGGTGAACTGCTCAACCTTGCCGAGCTTCTCGGCCATGAGCTCACCGCGCTTCTTGATGATGGTGCGGATGGGACCGAACAGGAGGATGTTCAGGACCAGCAGGGTGATGATGAAGTTGACGAATTGCACGAAAAAAGAAAAGTCCAGATCAATCATACCCGCCCCCAGAGAAATTGTGAATTTTGAGACAAAGTCACAGGCCCTTTATCCAATTTCAACCGGTGTGTCAAAGCCTTTTTGCCGTAAACTCGGGAACTCGCGGGCCGGAAAGCCCGGAGGCTCTTGGCTTGTGCAGGTTATGACAAGCCCGGGGACTGCTCCCCGGACTCCGGGCCCGCCATGTCCAGGCGGCCCTCCAGCACGGCCCCTTCCTCCACCACCAGCACCGGGGTCCGGATGTTGCCGTGGAGGTCGGCGGTCTTGTGCAGGACCACCTTGTCCTTGGCCTCCACCTCGCCCTGGAGGTTGCCGGAGAGCACCAGCTGGCCCACACGGATGTTGCCCTGGACCACGGCTTCCTGGCCGATGACCAGGGTGCCGTCGGACTCCACCTCGCCCTGGAAATTCCCGTCGATCCGCACGGCCCCATGGAAATGGAGCTTGCCGTTGTAGCTGGTCCCGGCGCCCAGGAAGGCGTTGATCTCATCCTTGGCCATAAGGCTCCTTGCGGGCTGGCTTTGGCCGGGACGGCCGGTGGCGGCCGGGCCGGATCAGCCCTGCTTGAACAGGAAGCGTCGCATGGAAACGTTCAGCGCGAGTCCGATGAGGCAAAAATTCACAAGGGTGGCGCTGCCCCCGTAACTGATGAACGGCAGGGGAATGCCGACCACCGGCATGAGCCCCACGACCATACCCATGTTTATAAGGATTTGCCAGAAGAAATAGAAGAAGATCCCGGCGGCCAGGTAGCTGCCGAAGAGGTCCCTGGGGTCCCGGGCGATGACCACCATCTGATAAAGGAAGACGCAGAACAGCAGGAGCAGGATGATCATGCCCACGAAGCCCCATTCCTCGCCGAACACGGCCACGGCGAAGTCGGTGTGCTTTTCCGGCAAAAAGCGCAGCTGGCTCTGGGTGCCGGCCAGGAAGCCCTTGCCCCAGAACTGGCCCGAGCCGATGGCGATCTCCGACTGGATGATGTGGTAGCCCGCGCCCAGGGGGTCGGTGGCCGGGTCCAGGAAGGAGAGGATGCGCCGCTTCTGATAGTCGTGCAGGCCGAACCAGGCCAGGGGCAGGAGGCTCGGCACGGCCACGAGCATGGTCTTGAAGACCCGGGGGGTCAGGCCGCGGTAGAGGATCAGCCCACCCAGGAGCAGGAGGATGGACAGCCCGGAGCCCAGGTCGGGCTGGAGGATGACCAGGCCCGCGGGCACCAGGCCCATGGCCACCACGGAGAAGAGCTTGAGGAAGCCCAGGCGGTCCTTTTCCATGGACAGGATGCGCGCGCCCAGGATGAGGATGCTGATCTTGGCCATCTCGCTGGGCTGGAAGCTCATGAAGCCCAGGTCCAGCCAGCGCCGGGCCCCGTAGATGGTCTTGCCCACGAAGGGCACCGCGGCCAGCAGCGCCACCGTGATCCAGAACAGGGGCCAGGCCGCGGTGCGCAGGTGGCGGTAGTCGAAGAACATCATGCAGACCATGCCCACCATGCCCATGCAGCCCCAGATGAGCTGCTTCTGGTAGTAGGTGTCCACGCTCATGCCCTCGCCCATGCGGAAGCCGCTGGCCGAGTACAGGTTCATGACCCCGCACAGGAACAGGATCAGGGTCAGGCCGCAGAGCGGCCAGTTGATATGGATGAGCAGGCGTCTGTCGATGGGCGACATGGGGCCCTCCCTATTCGTCGTTCTCCGGGGCTTCGGGCTCTTCCGGGGCCGGGCCCACGCCCTTGCCCAGGAAGATATAGTCGATGGCCGCCTTGAGCGAGGGGCCGGCGCCGGAGGCGCCGTGCAGGCCGTGCTCGATCATGGCCACGATGACCACACGGCGATCGCCCTGTTCGGCAAAGCCGGCCATCCAGGCGTGGTCGCGCATGTGGTAGGGGATCTTGCTCTCGGGCATGGCCTTGAGCTCGTCGGTGAGCCGGACCACCTGGGCCGTGCCGGTCTTGGCCCCGGCCACCACGCCGGGGGTCAGGATGCGCCGGCAGGTGCCCCGGGGGTCCTCCACGGTGTCGATCATGGCCCGCTTGATGGTGGCCTGCTGGGCCTCGGTGAGCGGCAGCCGGCCCTGGACCACGGGCGGGTCGCCGTGGATCAGGTTGGGCTTCATGAGCTTGCCGCCGTTGATCAGGGCCGAGATGTAGCGGGCCACCTGGAGCGGCGAGACCTGGGTGTAGCCCTGGCCTATGGCGAAGTTGAGGTCCTCGCCCTTGGTCCATTTCTCGCCGAAGCGCTTGAGCTTCCACTCCCGGGTGGGGATGGTCCCGCCCTTTTCATGGGGCAGGTCGATGCCCGTGGGCTTGCCGAAGCCCGCGGCGAAGGAGAAGGAGCTGATGCGGTCCACGCTGAGCTTCATGCCGAGCTTGTAGAAGTACACGTCGCAGGACTGGACCAGGCCCTGGTTCAGGTCCACGGAGCCGTGGCCGCCCTTGCGCCAGCAGCGGAACACGTGGCTGCCCAGGGCCAGGGAGCCTTGGCAGAAGGCCGTCTCACGGGGGTCCAGGAGCCCGGCGGCGAAGCCCGCCCCGGCCATGACCAGCTTGAACACCGAGCCCGGCGGATAGACGCTCTGGGTGGCCCGGTTCTGGAGCGGGTGCATGGGGTCGTCGCGCAGGTCCTTCCATTGCTCCGGGGTGAGCCCGGCGGTGAAGGCGTTGGAGTCGAAGGACGGGGCGCTGACCAGGGCCAGGAGTTCGCCGGTGTCCGGGTCCATGACCACCACGGAGCCGGACTTGCCCTCCAGCTGGCGGGCGACGGTGGCCTGGAGCCCCAGGTCCACGGAGAGCACGATGTCCTCGCCGCTCTTGGGCTTCTTGAGCAGGGCGTCGGACAGGCGGCGGCCCGTGGCGTCCACCTCCAGCTGGCGCACGCCCTTGGCCCCGCGCAGGCGGCGCTCGAGCATCTGCTCCAGGCCGTTCTTGCCCACGTAGTCGCCCAAGGCCAGGCTGGAGTCCTTTTCCAGGTCATCTTCGCTGGCGTCCCCCACGTAGCCCAGGACGTGGGCCAGGAGCTGGCCGAACTTGTAGTAGCGCCGCGAGCGGATGACGATCTCCAGGCCGGGCCAGCGCAGGTGGTCGGACTCCACCGCGGCCACCTGCTCGAAGTTCAGGTCCGGGACGATGAGCAGGGGCTCGAAGGGCTTCACGCGCTTGCGGGCGCGCTTGTAGGTGTCCAGGAGCTTGTCCGCGGGCGCGCCGGTGATTTCGGAGATGTGCGCCAGGGTGGCTTCCAGGTTCTTCACGTCCTCGCGCACCAGGCCCAGGGCGTAGGCCGGCTCGTTCACCGCCACCATGGTCCCGCCCCGGTCCAGGATCAGGCCGCGGGGGGCGAAGACCGGCTCCAGGCGGAGCTGGTTCTCCTTGGCCTTCTCGGCGTATTCCTCGCCCTTGTGCACCTGGAGGTACCAGAGCCGCAGGGAGAAGGTGCAGAACAGGACCAGGACGATGACCTGGAGCAGGATGAGCCCGGAGCGCGGCGGCTGCTGGCCGCGGGAGTCATACAGGTTGGCCATGGCCCCTCATCCTGGCCGGATAGAGCCGGTCCACCAGCAGCCACTCCAGGGGGAAGACCACGGCCTGGAGCAGGCTCTCCAGCAGCACGCGGTCCAGGGGCACGGCCTTCACGGCCAGGGTGGCCATGGCGTAGGTCTGGAGGAAGTGCAAAAGCCCCAGGGTCAGGCCCAGGAGGGTGGCGAAGGGCGCGCTGCGCGGCTGGAAGATGTACTGGCCCAGGGACACGAGCAGGTAGAGGAACCAGTACCAGAGCACCGAGGCCCCGAAGGGCTGGCTGCCCATGCCCTCCTGGAGCAGGCCGAAGATCAGGGCCAGGAGCAGGGCCCGGCCGCGGCCTTCCTCCTGGAAGCTGAAGACCAGGCCCGCGGCCAGGAAGTCCACTCCGGGCAACAGGGTCTGGGCCCAGATCGCGGCCGCGCTGAAGCCGATCCACCAGAGGGCCCGGAGCATCTCAGTCCCCTCCGGGCGAGGCCTGGGACTCGCCGCTCGTGCGGCGCAGAAGGAGCACCTCCTCCAGGGCCTCGAAATCCATGAGCGGTTCGGCCGTGATGTCCAGGAACAGGGAGAGGTCCGAGCGCTCCACCCGGAGCACCCGGGCCACGGGCAGGCCCTTGGGGAAGGAGCCGGCCAGGCCCGAGGTCACCAGGAGCTCGCCCGGCTCGATGGGTGCGTTCAGGTTCACGTATTTGAGTTCCAGCTCCCGGCCGGGCCCTCGTCCGGCCAGGACTCCGGCCGAGCGGTACTTCTGGCCCAGGACCGGGATGCGGCAGTTGGCGTCGTTGAGCAGGAGCACGGTGGAGGCCGTGAACCCGGCGCGCAGGACCCGGCCCAGCACGCCCTGGGGCGTGACCACGGGCTGGTCGGCGGTCACGCCCTGGAGCGAGCCCTTGTCCAGGACCAGGGTCTCGAGCAGGGCGTTGGGGCCCATGCGCCGGGCGATGACCCGGGCGCCCACCCGTTCCCAGGCCTGGGGCGGAGTGAAGGCCAGGAGCTTCTCCAGCCGGTCGGTGGACATGGCCCGCTCGCGCAGGGAGTTGCGCTCCATGAGCAGTTCGTCCACCTGGGCCTGGAGCTGGTCGTTCTTTTCCTGCAGGCCCACGAGGTAGACGTAGCGCTGCCAGAAGGCCGCCACCTGGTCCGCCAGCCAGCGGCCGGGCTTGAGCACGAGCCGCACGGCGTCCAGGCCGGTGTTCTCGGCCAGCGTGTCCAGATGCCCGGTCCGGAGGTTCCAGGTGTACAGGCTCAGATAGACGAACAGGCCCGCCAGGACGATGACTGCGACACGCTTCAGTTTCACATCAGTCGGAGCAGATGTCCTTATACAGGTCGATGTGTTCCAGTGCCTTGCCCGAGCCCTTGACCACGGCCGTGAGGGGGTCGTCCACCACGGTGATGGGCAGCTGGGTCTCGTGCTGCAGCAGGGAGTCCAGGCCGCGCAGAAGCGCGCCGCCGCCGGTGAGCACGATGCCCCGGTCCACGATGTCCGCGGCCAGCTCCGGGGGGGTCTGCTCCAGGGCGATGCGCACGCCCTGGACAATGCCCTCCACCTGCTCGGAAATGGCCTCGCGGACCTCTTCGGCGGTGATGATGCGGTTCTGCGGGATGCCGGTGACCAGGTCGCGGCCCTTGACCTCCATCTCGGAGACCCCGTCCACGGGGTAGGCCGTGCCGATGGTCATCTTGATCTCCTCGGCCGTGCTTTCGCCGATGAGCATGTTGTACTTGCGCTTGACGTGCTGCATGATGGCCTCGTCCATCTTGTCGCCGCCGATGCGCACGCTTTTGGCGTAGACGATGCCCGAGAGCGAGATGACCGCGATCTCGGTGGTGCCGCCGCCGATGTCCACGACCATGTTGGAGGTCGGCTCGGTGATCGGCAGGTTGGCGCCGATGGCCGCGGCCATGGGCTCCTCGATGAGGTAGACCTCGCGCGCGCCGGCGCTCTGGGCGCTTTCCTTGACCGCGCGCTTCTCCACCTGGGTGATGCCCGTGGGCACGCAGATCATGATCCGCGGCCGCACCAGGCGGCGGGAGTTGTGGACCTTGGAGATGAAGTGGCGGAGCATGGCCTCGGTGACCTCGAAGTCGGCGATGACGCCGTCCTTCATGGGCCGGATGGCCACGATGTTGCCCGGGGTGCGGCCCAGCATGCGCTTGGCCTCGGCGCCCACCGCCAGCACGGTCTTGCCGCCGCGGGAGTCCTTTTTCACGGCCACCACGGAGGGCTCGGAGAGCAGCACTCCCTTGCCCTTGACGTAGACCAGGGTGTTGGCCGTGCCCAGGTCGATGGCCAGGTCGGTGGAAAAGGCCCCGAGAATCTTGTTCAACAGCTTGCCCATAGGGTTCTTGGCTCCTGAAGGATGGAAGCCTGGGCGTCCCTTGCTTCGGACGCACTTTCGGCTATTGTAGCCATACGGCTGCGCGATTGGTAGCAGAAGACGCACCGTCAAGCAAGCGCGACCGGGCCGAATCGCGCAATACGGCCTATTTATGCGGCGATATCTCCCCCTCTCTGCCGTCCTGCGGCGGCGATTCGGCGAACGGGTCTGGAAGATACCCCTGGACGCCGGATTCTCCTGTCCCAACCGCGACGGCACCCTGTCCCGCGCGGGCTGCGCCTTCTGCAACGGCCTGGGCTCGGGCACCGGGCTGGCGGGCCAGGGCCTGTCCCTGGGCGGCCAGTGGGAGTTCTGGCGGGTGCGCCTGGCCCGCACGCGCAAGGCCGGCCGTTTCCTGGCCTATCTCCAGTCCTTTTCCAACACCCACGGCCCCGTGGAGCGGCTGGCCGCGGTCCTGGAGGAGCTGGCCGGGCTGCCCGGGCTGGCCGGGATCTGCATCGGCACCCGGCCGGACTGCCTGGACCCGGACAAGCTGGCCCTGCTGGCGGGCCTGGACCTGCCCTGGGTCCAGCTGGACCTGGGCCTGCAATCGGCCCGGGACGCCACCCTGGCCCGGGTGAACCGGGGGCACACGGCCGCGGACTTCGCCCGCGCGGCCCGGGACGCGGCCGCGGCCGGCATCCAGGTCTGCGCCCACCTCATGGCCGGGCTGCCCGGCGAGGGCCGGGCCGAGTTCCTGGAGAGCGTGGAGTTCGTGAACGGACTGCCCGTGGCCGGGGTCAAGCTGCACAACACCCTGGTCCTGGAGCACACGGCCCTGGCCCGGGCTTGGCGGGCCGGGGAGTATTCCCCGCCGTCCCAGGAGGACTATGTTGCCTGGGTGGCCGAGGCCCTGGCCCGGCTGCGGCCGGAGATGGCCGTGCACCGGGTCTGCGCGGACCCGGCCCCGGGCGAATTGCTGGCCCCGGACTGGGCCGGGGACAAGACGGCCGTGCTGCGGGCCGTGGACCACGAACTGGAGCGCCGGGACCTCTGGCAGGGCCGGGACCTGGGCGCGCCGCCACCCGGGGAGCCGGGACAATTCTTGGAGGACGCATGAAGCGCGAGACCATTACGGCCGGGCCCCTGGCCCTGACCCTGGAGTGGGAGGACGGCGAGATCGGCGCCCTGGAACTGGGCTGGTCCAAGGGCCTGCGGACCTCGGCCGCGCTTTCGGACACGGCCCGGAGCCTCAAGCAGGCCCTGGAGCGCTATGTGCGCGGCGAAGCCGTGCGCTGGCCCGAGCTGCCGTTGGCCCTGGGCCGGGTCAGCCCGTTCACCCGCCAGGCCCTGGAGGTGCTGACCCGCGAAGTTCCCCAGGGCGCGACCCTGACCTATGGGGAGCTGGCCGCGCGCTGCGGCAGGCCCAAGGCGGCCCGGGCCGTGGGCCGGGCTATGGCCGCCAACCGCTGGCCCCTGGTCCTGCCCTGCCATCGGGTGCTCGGCGCGAACGGGGCGCTCACCGGCTACAGCAACCCGGCAGGCCTGGACCTGAAGCGCTTTCTTCTGGAGCTGGAAGGGGCCCTGTGATCCGGATCAGTCCCCGTTTTCAAAGCAGGACCGGCCGTCGGGCATGATGTCCGCGGGCAGGAGCAGGTCGTAGTACTGCAGGGCCAGGCGGCGCACGCACTGGGTGGCGGCCTCCGGGGTTTCGCAGTAGTTCCGGCGTATTTCATTCACCACAGGGGAATTCAGGTTCGCGGCCAGCTGGAGAAAGGGGCAGCCCTTGCAGAGGGTGGAGTGGCGGCAGCGATCACAGTCGCCGCGAGGTCCTTCGCCGGTTGTCATGGGTCACACTCTCAGCTGGAGGTCTTGTCGTCGGAAGGGGTCCGGGAGGGCCCGGTGACGTCGCAGACCGAGCCGCAGGCCGCCAAGGGCCGGCCCTCGCCGTCGGTTTCCAGATTGACCCAGCACTGGGCCGTGCGCGTCTGCGGAGCGGCGGCGCCCTCGCTGTCGCTGAAGTAGCGGAAGCGGAAGCTGATGGGCCGATTCTCGGTCAGGAGCCGGGGCTCATACTGGCGCACGGTGTCCCGGTCCTCGGGATGCACCCGGGCCAGGAACTTCTCCATGTCCCAGTTCTGGGTTTCCCCGGGCAACAGGCCGAACATGCGGTGCATGGCCCGGGACAGGAAGACCGCGCCCGTGACCAGGTCCTTTTCCCAGTAGCCCACGTCCGGCGGAGGCGCGGAAGCGCCAGGGTCCGCCTCGGGGGAACGGGGCGAATCGGAAAGGGCTCTTTCCGGTTGCTGCAGGAACAGATGGGCCGGGGTCACGGCCAAGGCCTGGCACAGCTTTTGGATCACGGCAAAGGACGGCGAGGAACGGCCCCGCTCGATCATGCCGATGTATTGTTCCGTGACCCCGATGCGCTCCGCCAGCTGGGCCTGGGTCTTGCCGTTGCGCTCACGCAACAGCCGCACCCGTTGGCCGAAGAGGATGTTGAGGGAACCATCGGGCATGTTGGCAAGGTAACAATTCTTAAAGGAATGGGAACAAATTCACAGTTTGTGTCCTGTGTGGGAGGCTCTAGAGTGAACATGAGAGGGCTGCAATGATTATTTAAGTCGTCCAGAGCCACACCTGAACAAATATAAGAAAAGCGAAAAAACGGAGAGGGAGGGAGGCGGGGTCAGCGGGTCATGCGACGCTGGAGCCGGGCGCGGATGAAAATGGCGATGAGGTTCATGCCGAGCACCAGGGCGATGAGCACCAGGGCGGTGCCGTACTGGAGGTGCCGGGTCTTCTCGATCTCGGTGCCGGCCGTGGCCAGCACGTAGATGTGGTAGGGCAGGGCCATGACGTCGTCCAGGATGGACGTGGGGATGAGCGGGGTGAAGAACACGGCGGCCGTGAACATGATGGCCGCGGTCTCCCCGGCGGCCCGGCTGATGCCCAGGATGGAACCGGTGAGGATGCCGGGCAGGGCCGCGGGCAGGACCACCTTGGAGATGGTCTGCCACTTGGTGGCGCCCAGGCCCAGGGAGGCCTCGCGGTAGGTCTGGGGCACGGAGCGCAGGGCCTCCTCGGTGGTGCCGATGACCACCGGCAGGGTCAGGGCTCCCAGGGTCAGCGCGCCCGCGGCGATGGACACGCCCAGGTGCAGGACCGTGACGAAGAAGGCCAGGCCGAACAGGCCGAAGACCACCGAGGGCACCCCGGCCAGGTTGGCGATGCCCAGGCGGATGAGCCGCAGCAGGCGGCCGGGCCGGGCGTATTCGTGGAGATAGATGGCCGAGGCCACGCCCAGGGGCAGGGCCACCACCATGGAGCCGAAGCTCAGCAGGAACGTGCCCAGGATGCAGGGGAAGATGCCGCCCTCGGTCATGGACTTGCGCGGGGCCTCGCTCAGGAATTCCCAGCTGATGGCCGAAAGCCCGTTGATCAGCAGGAAGCCGAGGATCAGCACCAGGGCGGCGGCGTTCACCAGCACCGCGGCCCGGAAGAGCCAGAAGACCCCGGCCTGGATGGTCCGGCGGCGGTTGTCCCGGCGGCGGGCCTCCTCGGCGGGAGGGAAGGGGGAGGGCCGTGCGGCCGTGCTGGCGCTGGGCTCCATGCGGACTCCTAGAGCGTGGCCGCGCCGGTTTGTTTGTAGCGGTGCGCGATGTGGTCGGCCACGATGTTGAACATGAGCGTGAAGACGAACAGCACGATGCCGATGGCGAACAGGGCGTAGTAGTGTTCGCTCTGGAACGGGGCCTCGCCCATTTCCGCGGCGATGCTCGCGGGCATGGGCCGCACCGGGTCGAAGATGGACGAGGGGATGAGTCCCGCGCCGCCCGCCACCATGAGCACCACCATGGTCTCGCCGATGGACCGGGACATGCCCAGGATGACCGCCGTGCTGATGCCCGAGAGCGAGGCCGGCACGATCACCCGGCCCAGGGTCTCCAGGTGGGTGGCGCCCAGGGCCAGGGAGGCCTCCTTGAGCTCGTCGGGCACGGCGTAGATGGCGTCCTCGGACACGCTGGTGATGGTCGGCACGGACATGAAGGCCAGCATGAGCGAGGCGTTGAACAGGTTGAGCCCCGTGGCCACGTGGAAGGTCTCCTGGAGGAACGGGGCCACCACGACCATGCCGAAGAAGCCGATGACCACCGAGGGCAGCGAGGCCAACAGCTCGATGATCGGCTTGAAGATCTCGCGCACCCGGGGCGTGGCGATCTCGGCCAGGTAGATGGCGGTCATGACCCCCAGGGGGATGGCGATGAACGAGGACAGGGCCGTGACCGCGATGGAGCCTGCGATGAGCGGCAGGATGCCCAGGAGCGGCGGGTCCTCGGTGGGATACCAGAGGTGCCCGAAGAGGAACTCCGGCAGGGAGACCACCTTGAACACCGGCAGGCCCTCGGCGAACAGGAAGAGCATGATCAGGAGCAGGATCAGGATGGAGGTCGAGGCCGTGGCCAGGAAGCTCGACTGGATGAGCCGCTCCTTGGTCTGGCGCCGGAGCTTGAGGGCCTTGAGCGCCAGCCCGGCCAGGGCCAGGGCGGCCAGCAGTCCGGCGGCCAGGTCGTAGCCGTTGGCGCGGGCCGCGGAACGGTGCTGGAGGATCCGGGAGAGCACGTCCAGGGCGGTCTTGCCCTGGGGCAGGGCCCCGCTGGAGGCGCGGTCCTGGCGCACGTACTTGAGCAGGCGCTCCAGCTCCTCGCCGTTTTCCCGCAGCCACTCCTCGGCCTGGGCCTCGGGCAGGGACTTGGCGCGCTGGTTCAGCTCGAACTCCGCGCCCCGCTGGACTTCGCGCAGGGCCCGGGCCACGCCGGGGTATTCCTCGCCGGCGCGGGCCAGGCTGACGGCCTTGTCCTGGGCGATGCGCTCCACCTCGTTGGGGCGGGAGGCGTTCTTGCCGAGGAAAAAGAGGGCGGCGGCCAGGGCCAGCGTGAGCCCGATGAGCAGGTGGAAGCGGTTCACCGGCGGATACCTCGATGGAGCCCGGGGACCCGGAAGGTCCCTTGGAAAATATATCCCGCCGGAACGGGTCTGTCCATTCCGGCGGGATGATCCGGGGTCGTCTCTACTTCTTCAGCGGCACGAAGCCGGTTTCGTCGGCCAGCTTCTGGCCGGCGGGGGAGAGCATGAAGTCCACGAGACCCTTGGCGTCGCCCTTGGGCTCGCCGGGGGTGTACAGGTTCAGGCCGCGGGAGATCGGGTAGGTCTTGTCCAGGGCCGAGGTGGCGCTGCCCATGACGTTGTTCACGCTGACCTGCTGGATCTCCTTGTTCAGGTAGCCCAGCCCGATGTAGCCGATGGCCAGCTTGTTCTTGGACACGGCCTGGACCACGGCGCCGTTGGAGGCCTGGAGCAGGGCGCCGGGGAACACGCGCTCCTTCTTGTCGCCCGCGTGCATGACCTTGTTTTCCCAGCAGTCGTAAGTGCCCGAGGAGGTGTCGCGGGAGATGACCACGATCTGTCCGGCGTCGCCGCCCAGATCCTTCCAGTTGGTGATCTTGCCGGCGTAGATGTCCTGGAGCTGGGCCACGGTCAGGTTCTTGACCTTGTTGCCGGGGTGCACGATGGGCACGATGCAGTCGTAGGCCACCAGGAACTGCTTGGGCGTACGTCCGTTGGCCGTGGCGGCCTCGGCTTCCTTGTCCTTGATGTCGCGGGAGGCCATGGCGATGTCGCAGGTGCCGTCGATGATGGCCTTGATGCCCTCGCTGGAGCCGCCGCCGGAGATGGAGACATTCACGCCCTTGTTGGCGGCCATGAAGGCCTCGGCGGCCTTCTGCATGAGCGGCAGCACCGTGGTGGAGCCCTTGACCTCGACGCTGCCGGCGAAAGCCACGCCGCTCAGGCAGAGGGCCAGGACGGCGGTCAGGGCCAGGATTTTGATCTTCATGGAAACGTCCTCCAAGCTGTTGTGTGGGTTGTGTTGTTCCGGGTTGCCGAATTCGGATGCTTCTACCTAGCAGGGGCATGTTACACGATTGTGACGGAAAAGAGAAAGGTGGGTGACGGAAGGGGGGTGGAATTGCGCGTTTCTCCGGCCCCGGGAATCGCGCAACGACTTGGCACGCATCTTGATTTCAGGTAGGCCCAGGCACAGAGAGCCGCAAGGAGCAGAACGCGTGGAAGTGAAGTACTGCATCATCGGCGCGGGCCCCACGGGCCTGGGCGCGGCGCACCGGTTGCGTGAGCTGGGTCAGGAATCCTTCCTGGTTCTGGAAAAAAATGCCCACCCCGGAGGGCTCTCGGCCAGCTTCACGGACCCGGCCGGGTTCACCTGGGACCTGGGCGGCCATGTTCTGTTCTCGCACTATCCCTATTTCGACCGCCTGGTGGAGGACCTCCTGGCCGGGGACTTCCTGGAGCACCAGCGCGAGTCCTGGGTGCGCGCCCAGGGGACCTGGGTGCCCTATCCGTTCCAGAACAACATCCGGTACCTGCCGCCCGCGGACCGCTGGGAGTGCGTGCGCGGACTTTTGCCCGGCAGGCGCCCCGAAGGCCCGCCCGCGAACTTCCGGGACTGGATCGAGTGCGTCTTCGGCCGGGGCATCGCGGACATCTTCATGCTGCCCTACAACTTCAAGGTCTGGGCCACCCCGCCGGAGCGCATGGACTTCTCCTGGATCGGCGAGCGGGTCAGCGTGGTGGACCTGGAGGGCGTGCTCAAGAACATCCTCCTGGAGCGCGACGACGTGGGCTGGGGCCCCAACAACACCTTCCGCTTCCCCCTGCGCGGGGGCACGGGCGAGATCTTCCGCCGCCTGGCGGCCCGGGTCGAGGACAAGGTGCGCTTCGGCGCGGACGTGGTCCGGGTGGACGCCGCGGCCCGCAGCGTGACCACGGCCGACGGCGAGGTGGTGCGCTACGGGACGCTCCTGAACACCGGCCCCCTGGACCTGCTCGTGCGCCGCTGGCTGGCCGATCCGGAGCCGGAGCTGCTGGAGGCGGCCGCGGACCTGGAGCACAACGGGGTGCACGTCTCCGGCCTGGGCTTCGACTCGGAGCGCCGGGACAGCCGCTGCTGGATGTATTTCCCGGGCCCGGAGACGCCGTTCTACCGGCTCACCAACTTCCACAACTACTCCCCGCACAACCCGCCCGGGCCGGGCCTGGCCGCGCTCATGTGCGAGACGAGCTTCTCGGAGCACAAACCCGAGGACCTTTCCGGCATCTTGGCCCGCAGCGAGGAGGGCCTGGCCGCCTGCGGCCTGCTCTCTCCGCAGGAGCGGGGGGCCATGCGCACGCGCTGGCAGATGCATGTGGACTACGGCTACCCCGTGCCGGGCCTGTCCCGCGACCGGGCCCTGGCCGCCATCCAGCCGCGGCTGGAGGCCAGGGGCCTGTTCTCGCGGGGCCGCTTCGGCGGCTGGAAGTACGAGGCCGGCAACATGGACCATTCGGTGATGCAGGGCGTGGAATGGGCCGAGCGCATGGTCCAGGACCGGCCCGAGCGCACCTATACCCTGGAGCATCATGGACACGCCCGCTGACGTCTTTGCCGCGCGCCGCCAGGCGCTCAAGGAGCGGCTCCGGGAGCAGCGCCTGCCCGGCCTCCTGGTGTCCCACGCGGCCAACCGCTGGTACCTCTCCGGCTTCGAGCTCATGGACTCCCAGTGCAACGAGTCCGCGGGCTGGCTGGTGATCACGGCCGACGGCGAGGACCACCTGCTCACGGACCCGCGCTTCGAGGAGGCCGCCCGCCGGGTCTGGCCCGGGGACATCGTCATCTACACCGCGCGCAAGCTGGACAAGATCGGGGCCTTCCTGGAGTCCCTGGCCCTGCCGCGGCTGGGCTTCGAGCCCAAGAGCCTGTGCGTGCGCGACTACGAGCGGCTGCGCGAGAACGCGGCCTTCACGCCCACCGAGAACCTGGTGGAGGACCTGCGGGTCATCAAGGACCCGGGCGAGATCGCGCTCCTGGAGGCGTCCTGCGCCCTGAACCACAAGGTCATGGAGGCCCTGCCCGGCCGCCTGGTCCCGGGCATGACCGAGGCCGAGGCCGCCTGGGAGGTGGAGCGGCTGTTCCGCGAGGGCGGGGCCTCGGCTCTGGCCTTTTCGACCATCGTGGGCGCGGACATGAACGCGGCCCTGCCCCACGCCGAGCCCGGGCCCACGCGGCTGCCCGAGGAGGGGCTCGTGCTGGTGGACTGCGGCGGCCGGCTCAACAACTACTGCTCGGACCAGACCCGGACCTTCTGGCTGGGCCGCAAGCCCTCGGACCGCTTCCGTCAGACCCTGGACCTGGTGCGCGAGGCCCAGAACCGGGCGCTCAAGTTCATCGGGCCCGGGGTCTCCATTGCCGAGACCTACGGCCTGGCCCGGAAGTGCTTCGAGGAACAGGGCCTGGCCGAGCGCTTCACCCACGGCCTGGGCCACGGCGTGGGCCTGGAGACCCACGAGCCGCCCAGCCTGTCCAGCCTGAGCCAGGACGTGTTCCGGCCGGGCATGGTGGTGGCGGTGGAGCCGGGCCTGTACTGGCCGGACTGGGGCGGGGTGCGCTGGGAGTACATGGTCCTGGTGACGGAAGACGGTTGCAGGATCCTCTGATCCGGGGTCCGGGAGCGGCATGCACGAGCACTATTTCCACGTGTTGAACAAGGGCCTGGCCGGGGAGCTGGAACGGCTCCCGCTGGACGAGGCCCTGGACCACCTGGACAACCACCTGGCCCATTTCCTCCTGGATGGGGCCGTGAGCGGCTGCTACGCCGGCCGCCTGGGCCGGGACCCGGGACTGGCGGCCTCGCCCCGGGGCCGGGCCGCCCTGGCCTACACCCTGTCCAAGCGCGTGCAGCAGCAGCCCTTCGACGCCACCTGCCTGCGGCCCCTGGGACGCCTGCTGAACCGGCAGGATCTGGAGGTGCGCGCCGACTTCCTGGCCTCGCTCAACGCCGAGCCCGAGGGCCTGGACGACATCCTGGCCCTGAACGGCCCGGGCGAGCGGCTGGAGGGCGGGCCCGTGCTGCGCTCCCTGCTTAAGGTCTACCCCTCCTATGTCCAGGCCGCGGACCTGCTCCTGGAACTGGACCAGGAACAGGGCCAGGGACCCGGGGACTGGCTCAAGCTGTTCCGCTGCCCCGGGCCCGTGGAGGCGCAGTGGCGCGCGCGGCTGTTCAGCCACTGGGCCGCCCTGGGCCGCGAGGCCGAGGCCCTGGCCCTCTGGCCCGGCCTGGAGGCCTCGGCCGGGGAATGTCTCTGGAACCAGGCCGCGGCCCTGCACCTGGCCGCGGGTCGCGAGGCCCAGGCCCGCGCCTGCCTGGAGAAATCCCTGGCCCTGGACCCGCGCCAGGTCCCGCTGCGCCTGCGGCTGGCCGAGATGGACCGGCCCACGCCCCTGCGGCCCGAACTGCTCCGGCAGCGGCGGGTGGTGGTCTGCATCTATTCCTTCAACAAGGCCCCGGTGCTGGAGGCGACCCTCTGCTCCCTGGCCGCCACGGACCTGGGCTCCGCCCGGCTCCGCCTGCTGCTCAACGGCTGCACGGACCGCAGCCGGGAGGTGGCCGAGTCCGCCCGGAAGCTCTTCCCGGACAACGACTTCCAGGTCCTGGACCTGCCCGTGAACGTGGGCGCGCCCGCGGCCCGCAACTGGCTGGCGGCCCTGCCCGAGTGCCGGGAGGCCGACTACGTGGCCTATCTGGATGATGATGTGGAGCTGCCCCGGGACTGGCTGGCGCGTTTCCTGAGCGTGGCCGAGGAGGACGAGGGCATCGGGGTGGTGGGCTGCAAGGTCCTGGAGCCGGGCGCGCCCGCGCGCATCCAGTACCTCTACCGCAATGTGGCCCTGGCCCGGCCGGACATGTTCAAGCTCATCATGCACGCCCCGCCGGGCGCCACGGACAACGGGCTCTACGACTTCACCCGCCGGACCATGTCGGTCATGGGCTGCTGCCACCTGCTGCGCGGCAAGGTCCTGCGCGAGGTTCCGGGCTTCGACATCCGCTTCAGCCCGTCCCAGGGCGACGACATCGAGCACGACCTGGCGGTCTGCCTGGCGGGCTGGTCCGTGGTCTACACCGGGCGCGTGGCCTGCGTGCACCACCAGAATTCCGGGGTCTCCTGGAAGCCGTCCGCGGCCATCACCCGGGCCCGGGCGGGCAACGTCATCGGCAACGACATCAAGCTCTGCGCCAAGCACGCCGGGAACCTGGAACGGCTGCGGGAGCTGGCCCTGGCGGACCGGCGGCGGGCGGAATCGGGCGCGGACTGGCGGGGCCGGGCATGAGCCTGAAACCGGGCCGCAGGCGTCCGCGCAAGGCCGGGCCGCCGCCGAGCCATTCGGCGCGGCTTTACGTGCAGCTGGCCCCGGAGCGCATCGCCCTGTTCCGCTTCCTGCTGGAGGCCCACGACAACCTGGCCCTGTTCAGCGTGGCCGACCGCCGCCAGGGCGTGCTCCAGCTGCGTTTCAGCCCGGACCAGGGCCGCGAGGTGCGGGCCTTCCTGGAGCGGGTCCGGGGCGAGACCGGGGTGGAACTGGTCCTGGACCCGGGGATGGGCTAGTCGGCCGTTGAAAAATCCGCGATGGCGGCGTTGCATCAAAAAACGCACATCCTCGCGTATGGGAGATACGCGTCGGCCGTGCGTTTTTTTCGCGCCTTGCCCCGCGTTTTTTGAACGGCCTGCGGGAAAGGACTTTTTCAACGGCCTGCTAGTCGCCGATCCAGCCCTGGAGAATCTCGATGATCTTGCGGGCCTGGTCCGCGCTGGAGATGGTGAACTTGGACTGCTGGCGGTATTCGCCGTTGCGCTTCTGGTAGCGCCGGATGCCGTACTTCTCGGACCCGTACTCGCCCGTGCCCCGGGTCATTTCCTGGTAGCGGAACAGGATTGTGGCCCAGGTGCCCTTGGACAGGATGGCCTTGTCCAGCTCCTTGACCACCTGTACCCCGTTCTCCTCGTAATTCACGGTCAATTCTTCCACAGTCGAGGCCATGCGCGCTCCTTGTTTGCAGGCTGGCGGCCGAGAGGCCGCGCCGGATGTTCCCTAATTCCCCGGGGCCGGACTGTCAAATGTCCGGCCGGGCCCAGACCGGGGCGGCGTAGCGCTCCACCGGAGCCAGCTCGTCGGTGAGCGCGGGCAGGTCCAGGGTCGGGGCCGGAATCCGCCGGGCCAGCATGGCCGCCAGTTCCGGGTCCCGGGGCGCGCCCTCGGCCGGGGGCGCGGTAAAGGCCGCCAGGATCAGGTTCTGCCAGCGCAGGGGATCCTCGGGCCGTTCCACGGCAAAGGCCCGGACTTCGGCAAAGGCTGCGGCGTAGGTGGCGAACAGGGCGCGGAACATCTGCCCCCGGGGGCCCGCCTGGGAGGAGAGCAGGTTCACCAGGACCACGCCTCCGGGGTTCAGGGCGGCCCGCAGGAGCCGGGCGGTCTCCAGGGTGGCCAGGTGGAAGGGCACGGCATAGTCGGAGTTGAACACGTCGCAGAGGATCACGTCGTAGCGCGCGGCGTTGCGGTTGAGAAAGACCCGGGCGTCCTCGTCCAGGATCCGCAGCCGGGGGTCGTCGCGCAGGCCGAACAGGTCCCGGGCCAGGGCCGTGATCCCGGGGTCCAGCTCCACCACGTCCAGCGTCACGCCGGGGTAGCGGGCCAGGGCGAACTTCGGGAAGGAGTAGCCCCCTCCGCCCAGCACGAGCATCCGGCGCAGGTCCGGGGCGAAGTGCTCGGCCAGGCGGTAGAAGCGGGTGTAGGGCAGGGCCAGGGCCGCTGGGTCGTCCAGGTACATGGCCGACTGCTGGGCTCCTGGGCCGGTGATCATGACCCGCGTCGGTCGGCCCGAGTCCTCCTCGGCGCTCAGGTGCACGATGACCCGGTTGTAGGGCGTGTCCGTGTCCAGGAACCCGGCCCGGGCCAGGGCCTCGTCGCGGGCCTGGGTCAGGAGCAGCAGCAGGAGGAAGACCCCGGCGGCCAGGAGCTTGAGCCGGAGACCGGAGCGATCCGCCAGCAGGGCGGCCAGGGCCAGGGTCACGGCCATGAGCAGGAGGATGTTGGTGCTGCCCACGGTTGCGATGAGCACGAACCCGGCCAGGAAGGTCCCGGCGATGCTGCCCAGGGAAGACAGGGCGTAGAGGGTTCCGGCCACGCGGCCGCCGTGGGCCGGGTCGTTCAGCCGCAGGCGTACGGCGAAGGGCGCCACCATGCCCAGGAGCAGGGCCGGGGGCGCGAACAGGACCAGGGCGGCGGCCACGGCCAGGGCGTAGAGCCCGGCCCCCTGGTGCTGGAGGAAGCTGAGCGCCAGGCCCTTGGTCAGGGCCATGGCCGCGGTGCAGGCCCCGGCCAGGAGGATGATCCGTGACAGAAGCCGGGGCTCGGGCCGTCGGTCGGCCAGGCGTCCGCCCCACCAGGCCCCCAGGCTCATGGCCGCCAGGATGATGCCGATGAGGCTGGTCCAGACAGCCAGGGAGGTCCCGAGAAAGGGGGCAAGGACGCGCGATCCGGCCAGCTCGATGACCATGATCACGGCCCCGCAGAGGAACACGGCGGCTTCCAGCATGCAGACTCCTTGGCGCGAAAGACCGCTGGCTGCGCCCTACAGGTCCACCAGGGTCACGTCCGCCGGGGCCAGGGCCCGGCCCAGGAAGGTTTCGCCCACGCGGGCAAAGCGCTCGGGATCGTCGGTGGCGAAGAAGCGTTCCGAGCCCGGGTTGGGGCAGGGGTTGAGCAGGTTGGCGGCGGCCAAAGCCTGGGCCACGCACTGGGCCGTGGTCTCGGCCGAGTCGATGAGCCGCACGTTGTCCGGCAGGACCTTGCGGATGGCCGGGGCCAGGAGCGGGAAGTGGGTGCAGCCGAGCACTAGGCAGTCCGGTCCGCCGGCCGGGAATTCGGCCATGAGCGGCTCCAGGTAGCGGGCCGCGGCGGCCTCCACGATGGGCCCGTCCACCCAGCCCTCCTCGGCCAGGGACACGAAGACCTGGCAGGGCCGGGAGGCGATGGTGGCCTCGGGCCGCAGCTTGAGGATGGCCGCCTGGTAGGCCGCGCCGCGCACGGTCCCGGCCGTGGCGATGACCGCGATGCGGCCGCGCGGGGCGCTTTCGCAGCTGGCCCGGGCCCCGGGCTCCACCACGCCGATGACCGGCAGGCCCGGATAGGCGGCCTCCAGGTCGGGCAGGGCCACGGAGGAGGCCGTGTTGCAGGCCACCACGAGCAGCTTCACGCCCTGGTCCACCAGGAGTTTCGTGGTCTGGAGGGCGTAGCGGGTGACCGTGGCGCCGCTCTTGGTGCCGTAAGGCAGGCGGGCCGTGTCCCCGAGATAGAGGAAGTCCTCGCAGGGCAGGGCGCGGCGCAGGGCCCGCAGCACGGTGAGCCCGCCCACGCCGGAATCGAACACGCCGATGGGACGGCTGGCTAGGTCAGTGGTCATGCCGGATCGCAGCTCCCGGGCCGGTGTCGGCCCGCCCCTGTGTGGCATCTCGCGCTTCGGGCGTCAAGGCGGGCGGCGCGGTCCCTACTGCCCCACCAGCTCCACGCGGCGGTTCTTGGCCCGGCCCTCTTCGCTGGCGTTGGAGGCCACCGGGGCCAGGCTGGCCAGGCCCTTGGGGATCATGCGCTCGGCGGGCACGCCGAAGTCGCGGACGAGCAGCTGCACCACGGCCTCGGCCCGGCGCAGGGACAGGGTCAGGTTGTAGTCCAGGCGGCCCTGGTTGTCGGTGTGGCCCACGATGTAGACCTTGAGCTTGGGATTGGCCTTGAGGAGCTTGGCCATCTCCTCCAGCTGGGGCCGGGACTCGGCCATGATCTCGGCCCGGTCAAAGGCGAAGTTCACACCGTAGATGGCCACCCTGCCCGTATCCCCGATGCTCCGGGCCATGTCCTCGGCCTGGACCAGGACCATGCGCTCCTGCATCTGGCCCGCCAGGACCTCTTCCACGAACACGGCCACGCGGCGTCCGGCCTTGGCGTCCGCGGCGTTGTTCTGCTGGGCCGCCAGGATGAAGACGTGGGACTGGCCGCCCGGGGTGTTCAGCCGCGCCGTGAGCACGCGGGGGTCCTGGACCTCCATGGAAAAGGCGTATTCCAAGACCTGGCGGCCGGTGATCTTGTTGCGGGCCGAGGCCTCGAAATAGGCGTTGCCCACGCCCTTGCCGCACTCCACCTCGCCGGAGCAGTCGAAGAGCGGCTCGTAGCCGAGCTTCTGCAGGGCGATCTTGTAGTTGCGCATGACCTCCAGGGAGCTGCGGTCCGGCGGCACCAGGTAGAGGATGCGCGTGCGGCGGCCCTCGACCTTCACGGACTTTTCCCAGGTCTTTTTGCCGTTGTCCCACTTGGCCAGGGGCAGCACGGCCTCGTCGTAGCGCTCCAGCTTGTAGCCCAGGATCACCGAGCCCTCGTAGCGGGGCAGGCCCGGGATGTCCTGGGAGGCCGGGGCGTCCTGGTCAAAGTTCTCGGCCAGCGCGGCCGGGGCCAGGAGCAGGAGGAACAGACAGGAGAGGAGCAGGCGGCGGAGCATGAGGACCTCCGGGAACAGGGGTTGTCCAGTGATTCCGCAATGCACCTGGATGCCGGGAAAGGTCAAGGCCGGGGGCTCACCTGGGACTCTGTGGATTTGTGCCTATTCAGCGCCACGCAGGGATTTTTTGCGCATGGCGAATATCAACTACTTATTAATGCAGCCAGATTTACACATTCAATAATTTTAGCAAGGCTAGGCGCGGTAGCATATATTTCTTCTTTGTTATTTATCATGAAGACATATTTATTGCTATCTGTTGCGGGGTGATTAACTAAATCCCGTGCAACTTTAAGCGTTTTTCTCAACCCATCAGCACCAGATGTCATATATGCAAAGCATGACTCAAAAACAGCTGAAGCACGCGAAGATCCAGGAAGATAATTCGCAGACCCCAATATTTCATGGAAAGCATCATAGGCATGCGCAGACGTTGATATTCTTTTATACAGATTGTGATCGACCAAATCATAAGTCATATAAAAAGCAATGAGAGTCGAATATACCCAGTTTAATTTATAAGACTTAATAACAACATTGAGTTTAGCAACTATTTGGCAGATATCTCTTAATTGCAAAGCTGACTTTTTAAAAATTTCTGTTGTCGCTTCAATAAAAACGTCATATTTTTCTTTTTCAAATAGATTATCAAATCCGTATATTTCCGATAGGTGCTTAACAAACCGCATAGTATCTGGGTCTGGCAATGAATACCAAAGGTCAATAAACTTTCTCAAATATGTCTTTGTATTTTCCTTAATTCCATAAAGTGTTTGTATTGTGCTACATAGCTGACCGCTTTCTATTGCTATTATAAAAATAATTCCTTTCACACTAAATAGGTGCTTAATTCTTTCGAGAAGCAGTATGGCGTAATCTGGCCGACACCTATCTAATTCATCTATCATCACAATAAGTGGAAACCCTCCTGCTGCATCAGTTATTCTCTCCGCCAAAGTTGATAAAAGTTGAATAAATTCGCCAATATTTTTCTTTCGTGATATGTAATCTTTATATAATTGGCTGTTTGATAATATGTATTCAGTTTTAACTTGGCTATCATTAGATTTTTTATTTGCAGCATCCTCCCAGGGTTTAATACTTACACCCTTTTTCTCCGCATAGTTTACGCCAATATTAAATATTCCTTTTGGAGCTGTTTTTATAAGTGATATTGCTTTTTTGCTAAATTTTGACAATATTTTTTCTATGGATTTATCATGATTGTCAATCGATTTAGAGAACGCAATAATCTCATCAATAAAAGGTATTATTGGATCATCGGCATAATCGTTCTCCCATGCGTTGAATAACACGCATGGTTTATTTTGCTTATGCCGAAAATCGTCAGCCCACATACGTAAAAATAGACTCTTCCCTGATCCCCATGCAGAATCAATTGCTATTACAAATGGCCCTGGAGTCTTGGATAGAAATGAATCGAGGGGGATAGTAAATTTTTCCCGGTCAAGCTTATCAGTTTTCCATGGGTCGTGGGGGTCATATCCTTCGGGTAGTTCAGGAAATCTAGTAAATGGTGTACTCATTTTGTACCGCCTTTGTCATTTGTTAACCCTGACCCTGGCGGTCCATGCTGCGGTAGTTGATGGCCTCGGCCAGGTGGTGCACCGCAAGCGCTTCCGCTCCCTCCAGGTCCGCGATGGTGCGCGCGATGCGCAGGACCCGGGTATAGGCCCGGGCCGAGAGCCCGAGCTTGTGCACGGCCTGCTCCAGGAACGAGTGCTCGGCCTGGGACAGACGGCAGTGCTCTTCCAGGGCCGTGCCCGCGAGCTCGGAATTGATGTGCGTGGCCGTGCCCGCATAGCGTCGGGCCTGGATGTCCCGGGCCTGGGCAATGCGGCCGCGCATGGTGGCCGAGTCCACGCTCCCCCGCACTTCTTTCAAATCCTTATACGGAACAGCCGGGACCTCCACCTGGAGGTCGATGCGGTCCAAGAGCGGCCCGGAGAGCCGCGAGCGGTAGGCCTGCACGGCTCGCGGCGAGCAGGTGCAGGGGTGGCGCTCGTCGGTGAGGAACCCGCAGGGGCAGGGGTTCATGGCCGCCACGAGCATGAAGTCCGCGGGATAGGTCAGGGACATGGCGGCCCGGGCAATGGTCACCACCCCGTCCTCCAAAGGCTGGCGCAGGACCTCCAGCACGTGCTTCTTGAACTCGGGCAGCTCGTCCAGGAAGAGTACCCCGCGATGGGCCAACGAGACCTCGCCGGGCCGGGGATAGACCCCGCCGCCGATGAGCCCGGCGTCCGAGATGGTGTGGTGGGGCGAGCGGAACGGCCGGGTGACCACCAGGGCCTTGTCCCGCGAGAGCTGGCCGGCCACGGAATAGATGGTCGTGACCTCCAGGGCCTCCTCGAAGCGCAGCGGGGGCAGCACCGTGGGGATGCGCTGGGCCAGCATGGTCTTGCCGCTGCCCGGCGGGCCGATGAACAGCAGGTTGTGGCCCCCGGCCGCGGCGATCTCGATGGCCCGTTTGGCGTGCTCCTGGCCCTTCACGTCGGCGTAGTCCAGAAGGAAGTCCTGGCGCTGGGTCCAGAGCCCGTCGATGTCCAGGGCCGAGGGCTCGATCTCGGCCTCGCCCAGGAGAAAGGCCACGGCCTCGCCCAGGGAGCGCGGGCCGAACACGGGCAGGCCCTTGACCACCGCGCCTTCCGAGGCGTTGGCCGCCGGGGCCAGCAGGCCCTTGCCGCCCTCGTCGCGGGCCCGGATGGCCAGGGGCAGCACGCCTTCCACTGGTTTCAGCTCGCCGGTGAGCGAGAGTTCGCCCGCGAAGAACCAGCCCTCCAGGCGCTCGGCCGGGATGATCCCGGACGCGGCCAAGAGCCCCAGGGCCAGGGGCAGGTCGTAGGCGCTGCCCTCCTTGCGCACGTCGGCCGGGGCCAGGTTCACGGTGATGCGCGAGGGCGGGAGCTTGAACCCGGTGTTCTTGAGCGCGGCGAAGACCCGCTCCTTGGCCTCGCGCACCGCGCCTTCGGCGAGGCCCACCATGACGAAGGCGGGCATGCCCTGGCGCGCCAAATCCACCTCCAGGTCCACGCGGAAGGCGTCGATGCCCAGCAGGGCTGCGGTGGCGGCTTTGGCGAGCATGGGCGATCCAATGCGGTTGCGGTTGGGCGAATATCGGATGGTGTATGCGTTTTGCAAAGGCCCGGCAAGGGCCTGGCCGGCAAAGAAAAGGCCGCCTCCCGCAGGAACGGGCGGCGGCCTTCGCGATCGCGTTGACGACGCCTAGCGGACCATGTGGCCCAGGCGGTTCCAGCGGATGGTCAGGCCGCCGGTGAAGTCCCAGGACCAGTAGATGATCAGCGCCCGGCCCCGGATGGCCTCGCGGGACACGAAGCCCCAGAAGCGCGAGTCGTAGGAGTGGTCGCGGTTGTCGCCCATGACGAAGTACTGCCCGGCCGGCACCGTGGTCTTGGGCATCCAGTCGCGCTTCCAGGTGAAGCTGTTGCGGTCGAAGTACTTGTCCGGGTCCTGGTTGACCTCGGGCATGTGCGGGTTGGGCACGGCCACGGGCTCGGTGTGGCGGACGAAGGGCTCCTCCTGGAGCTGGCCGTTGACAAAGACCTGCTTGGCCTTGATCTCGACCACGTCCCCGGGCACGCCGATGACCCTCTTAATAAAATCTTTGTCCGGGTCCACGGGGTAGCGGAAGACGATGATCTCGCCGCGCTTGGGGTCGCCCATGGGCACGGCGACCTTGTCCGAGAAGGGCCACTGGATGCCGTAGGTGAACTTGGTCACCAGGAGGTGGTCGCCCACCAGCAGGGTGTCCAGCATGGACTCGGAGGGAATCTTGAAGGCCTGTACCACAAAGCCCCGGATGAACAGCGCCAGGAGCAGCGCCACGATAAGCGCCTCGGCGTATTCACGGAGCGTCTTCCACCAGGTGGGATCCATGCATCGTCCTTGTTTGCGGGGTCAGGGAGCCGGGGTCTGCGCCCCCGGTCAACCGGGCCACAGGCTAGGAGAGCCGGGGCAAAAAGGCAATGGGAAATGTCCGGTTCCGGCGGAGGGCCTCATTCGCCGAGCAGGAGCCGGTATTCCGCCAGCTTGTAGCGCAGGGTCCGGGGACTGACCCCGAGCAGGTCCGCGGTGCGCGCCTTGCTGCCCCGGGACTCGCGCCAGGCCCGCTGGATGGCCCGGATCTCGGCCGCGCGCACGGCCGCGGCCAGGTTCAGCTCGGGCGGGGAGTCCCCGGCCTCGGGCAGGCCCGCGTCCATGCGCATCTCCAGGGGCAGATGGGCGGGCCGGATGAGCGCCTCGGGGCTCAGGAGCACCAGCCGCTCGATGAGGTTGCGCAGCTCCCGGACGTTGCCGGGCCAGGGGTAGGCGGCCATGACCCCGCGGGTTTCCGGGGCCAGGCGCAGGTCGTGCTTGTGGTAGCGGTGGCGGAACACGGCCAGGAAGTATTCGGCCAGATGCCCGATGTCGTCCTTGCGCTCGCGCAGGGGCGGCAGGGACACGGGCACCACGTTGAGCCGGTAGAACAGGTCGGCGCGGAACTCGCCCCGGGCCACCATGTCCGGCAGGAGCCGGTTGGTGGCGGCCACGATGCGGGCGTGGAACGGCAGGTCGCGCTCACCGCCCAGGCGCTTGAAGGTCCGCTCCTCCAGGACGCGCAGGAAGTCCACCTGGTTGGTCGGCGGGATCTCGCCGACCTCGTCCAGAAACAGGGTGCCGTCCTCGGCGGCCTCGAAGCTGCCCTTGCGCTGCCGCTGGGCCCCGGTGAAGGCCCCGCTCTCGTGGCCGAAGAACTTGTCCGCGAACAGCTCGCCCTTGAGCACGCCGCAGTTCACGGCCACGAAGGGCCGGTGGCGGCGGTCCGAGAGCCGGTGCACCAGGCGGGCGAACAGCTCCTTGCCCGTGCCGGACTCGCCGTAGACCAGCACCGAGGCGTCCGAGCCCGCGATCTGGGTGGCCAGGCGATAGACCTCGCGCATGGCCCGGGAGCGGATCACGAAGCTGCCCACGCCCTCCTCGGAGCCGGTCTCCAGGATCACGGCTCCGCCAGGGTCCGGCAAATTTTTGCCGTTAGCAGGCAATCCTTCGGTATCTTTCGCTTTCTTCATGTCTTCCAGCTGCCGGAACAGGCCGGGCGTCGTGGAACTGCAACAGGCCCCCCCGGCCAGGAGCCCAGGCGCAGCGGCAATTCATGGCCAAAAATTCACAATCCCTGGTCCGGCGGGAGGCCTTGCGGCCAGTTCTTGCCGTTTTCCGGCAATATTTTGCCGCATACGCCTCCGGGCACATGGCGTCAAGTGTTGGGGCGCAAGGCTTTCCATTTTGGCATGTTCCTTGCCTAAAGCCCGTGGTTCACGGATGTGAGATCGGCTGGGACCGGATCAATTCATATGATCAACTTCGGAATCGGGAGCGAGGCAAGGATGAAACGCAACGTGAGATGGATGCATGTGCTGACGGGGGCCGTGGTGATCGTGCTCCTGCTGGGCGTCTGCGCTTGGGCGGGCGGTGACGGCGACGTGGCCGCCCAGATGGCCGAGGCCGCGGGTCAGGGATCGAGCATGCCCTGGTGGGGCTGGCCCATTATTCTTCTGTTCTTCTGCTTCATACTCGGGATCATCGCCGTGCTGGCCGGCGTGGGCGGAGGCGTGCTCTACGTGCCCCTGGTCAGCGGCTTCTTCCCCTTCCACCTGGACTTCGTGCGCGGCGCGGGCCTGATGGTGGCCCTGGCCGGAGCCCTGGCCGCGGGCCCGGGTCTCTTGAAGCGCAACTTCGCCAGTCTGCGCCTGGCCCTGCCCGTGGCCCTCATCGCCTCGTCCTGCGCCATCGTGGGCGCCTTCCTGGGCATGGCCCTGCCCACGAACATCGTCCAGCTCTGTTTGGGCGGCACCATCATGTTCATCGCCATCCTCCTGCTCGTGTCCAAGAACACGGCCCACCCCGAGGTCAAGAAGCAGGACGCCCTGGGCCTGGCCCTGGGCATCAACGGCGCCTACCACGACCCGTCCAACGGCCAGTTGGTGGAGTGGAAGACCCACCGCACTCTGCCGGGCCTGCTCATGTTCATCATCATCGGCGTCATGGCCGGTATGTTCGGCCTGGGCGCCGGCTGGGCCAACGTGCCCGTGCTCAACCTGATGATGGGCGCGCCGCTCAAGGTGGCCGTGGGCACCAGCAAGTTCCTCCTGTCCATCACCGACACCTCGGCGGCCTGGGTCTATCTGAACAAAGGCTGCGTCATCCCGCTCATGGCCATTCCCTCGGTCATCGGGCTCATGCTGGGCTCCTTCGTGGGCGTGCGGCTCCTGGCCAAGGCCAAGCCCGCGTTCATCCGCTACATGGTCATCGGCGTGCTCCTGTTCGCCGGCGGCAAGGCCCTGCTCAAGGGACTGGGCATCTAATCGCGGCCCGAGCCGCGCATCTCTTTCGGAGGACACAATGAGCGAACAGAACAAGGGCATGGCTGCCCCCGAGCAGATCACCTATTCCAATTTCCTGTTCTACGGCTGTTGGAGCGGTCTGGCCCTCATGATCGTGACCTATCTCATCTACGTCCTGGGCTTCATGGGCCCGCACGTCAGCATGAGCGAAGTGGTCCGGCTCTGGTCCCAGCCCGTGCACGAATACCTGACCCAGGGCCACGCGCCCACGGGCTGGGACTGGGTTTATCTCCTGGGCAAGGGCGACTTCCTCAACTTCCTGGGCATCGCGCTTCTGGCGGGTCTGACCATCCTCTGCTACATTCCTCTCATCCCGGCCTATCTCAAGAAAAAGGATCCGATCTTCGCGATCCTGGCCCTGGCCGAGATCCTGGTCCTGCTGGTGGCCGCTTCGGGCATCGTGGGCGGGGGAGGGCACTAGCCCGGAGGCTGGGCGTGAAGGCGCAAATGGCTGCCCTGTTCGGTTTCGACTGCCTGGACTTCCCGGGCCTTCTGGACGGTCTGCCCGTGGGCGTGGCCGTGCTGGACGGCCAGGGCCGGGTGCAGTTCCTGAACCGGGCCCTGGAGGCCCTCACCGGTTTTGCCCGTGAGGACGCCCAGGGCCTGCCCTGCCGCCATGTGCTGCGGTCCAGGGCCTGCGTGCAGGACTGCCCCTGGGCCCGCGGCGAGGGCGAAGGCCTGGGCGCCGAGACCGACCTGATCAACCGCCACCGCCGCCGCATCTCCGTGCGTCTGACCCCGGTGCGCCTGCGCGACGCCGACGGCCGCGAGGTCTGCCGCCTGGACGTGATCGAGGACCTGACTCCGCTCAAGGAGATGGAGAACCGCCTGTCCCTGGCCGCCGGGCCCGGGCAGATGGTCGGCCGCAGCCAGGCCATGGAGAAGATCCAGCGGCTGCTGCCGGTCATCGCGCAGAGCGACTCCCCGGTGCTCATCACCGGGGAAACCGGCACGGGCAAGGACCTCCTGGCCGAGGCCCTGCACAAGGCCTCGCCCCGCTCCCGCGAGCCCTTCGTGCGCTTCAGCTGCGGGCCCATGCCCGAGGAGCTGCTGGAGGCCGAGCTGTTCGGCCGCCGCGGCCAGGACAACGACGAGGGCCGCCAGGGCCGCTTCCAGCAGGCCAACAACGGCACCCTCTCGCTCTCCGAGATCGCCGACCTGCCCGTGCAGCAGCAGGCCCGGCTGGTGCGCTATCTGGACGAGCACACCATCCTGCCGCTGGGCGCGGACAAGCCTCTGCGGGTCAATGTCCGGCTCATCGCCTCGACCAACGCCGATCCCGAGGCGCTCATCCGCCAGGGCCGGCTGCGCGAGGACCTCTTCCACCGCCTCTCCGCGGTGCGGCTGCATTTGCCGCCCCTGCGCGAGCGCGGCGAGGACGTGAGCTTCCTGCTCCAGCACTTCCTGGGCCTGTATGCCGCCCGGTTCAAGAAGGACATCGCCGGATTCTCCCAGAAGGCCCTGCGCCTGCTCTCCGGCTACGCCTTCCCGGGCAACGTGCGTGAGCTCAAGAACATCGTGGAGTTCGCGGCCATGGTCTGCACCAGCGACCAGATCCAGCCCGCGCACCTGCCCGCGCACCTGCCCGGGGTGCACGAGGCCGCGGCCGCTCCCGCGCGCAAGACCAGCCGTGGGAACAAGGCCTAGGAGGCGGCCATGGACAGGAAGATACTCGTCGCCCTGCACAAGAACGAGGTGGCCCCGCGCTTCGATCTGGCCACCGAAGCCCTGCTGGTCACGGTCACGGACCAGGGAGAGGTTCTGGAGAGCAAGACCCTGCTCCTGGCCCACGCCTCGGGCGACGACCTCTGCGACCTGGCGCTGAACAAGGACGCCGGGGCCGTGGTCTGCGGGGCCATCGAGGAGGAGTACTACCACTACCTGCGCTGGAAGCGCGTGGACGTGCTGGATTCCGTGGTCGGTCCCGTGGACGCCGTGCTGGAACGCCTGCGCCGGGGCGAATTGCGGGCCGGGGACGTGCTTTTCCCCAGGGAGGCCTAAGCCGTGTTCAAACGCATCGTCACGCCGCACATCGAGCCGCCGGACCAGGCCGAGATGGTCGATCCGCAGCGCTACAGCGTCCTGCGCCGCAAGATCCTGGCGCTCATGGCCGTGGTCACGATCCTGCCGCTGTTCTCCCTGGCCGCGCTCAACTACTACGAGCACCAGGCCTCCATGGCCGTGGAGATCCAGAATCCCCTGCGGGTCCTGGTGGGCAAGACCAAGAACTCCTTCGAGCTGTTCCTGGCCGAGCGCACCTCCACCGTGAGCCTGATCGCCTCGGCCTACCCCTTCGCGGACCTCTCCGACGAGAAGAAGCTCCGGCGCATCTTCCAGGTCATGCGCCGGGAGTTCGTGGGCTTCGTGGACCTGGGCCTCATCGATTCCAAGGGCAACCAGGTGAGCTACGTGGGGCCCTACGACCTCGCGGGCCGCGACTACGCCGGGCAGGCCTGGTTCCACCAGGTCCAGCTCAAGGGCAAGTATCTTTCCGACGTGTTCATGGGTTTCCGCAAGTTCCCCCACGTGGTCATCGCGGTGCAGCACACCACCGAGGACGGCCGCTCCTGGGTCCTGCGGGCGACCATCGACACCTCCCAGTTCGACCACATCATCGCCTCCATGAGCCTGGAGTCCGGCGGCGACGCCTTCCTGGTCAACCGCCAGGGCGTGCTCCAGACCGATTCGCGGCTCTACGGCAAGGTCCTGGACCCCCTGCCCATGCCCATGCCCGCGCCGAGCTTCGAGACCAACGTGCTGACCACCACCGATCCGGCCGGCCGGGACGTGTTCCTCTCTTACACCTATTTTGCCGACGCCGACTTCGTGCTCATGGCCGTGAAGCCCCGGCCCACGGTGCTTAAGACCTGGTACAGCGTGCGCGCCGACCTCCTGGTCATCTTCCTGGCCGGGGTGGCCGCGGTCTTCCTGGCGGTCTACCGCGTCACCGACGTGATCATCCGCCGGCTGCACGAGAGCGACGAGCGCCGGGTCTGCGCCATCCACCAGATGGAGCACTCCCAGAAGCTCTCGTCCATCGGCCGCCTGGCCGCGGGCGTGGCCCACGAGATCAACAACCCCCTGGCCATCATCAACGAGAAGGCCGGGCTCATGCGCGACCTCATGGGGCTGCGGCCGGACTTCCCGGACAAGGAGCGGCTGCTCAAGCAGGTGGAGGCCATCCAGTCCTCGGTGGAGCGCTGCCGGGGCATCACCCACCGCATGCTCGGCTTCGCCCGGCGCATGGACGTGAAGATCGAGCCCCTGGACATCAACAAGATCCTCACCGAGACCATGGGCTTCCTGGAGCGCGAGGCCCAGTACCGCAACGTCTCCCTGGAGCGCGCCCTGACCCCGGGCCTGCCGCCCATCCCTTCGGACCAGGGCCAGATCCAGCAGGTCTTCCTGAACGTGCTCAACAACGCCCTGGCAGCGGTGCCCGACGGCGGCCGCATCCAGGTCAGCTCCCAGGACCACGACGAGGCCTTCGTGGGAATATCCATCGCGGACAACGGCTGCGGCATGTCCGAGGAGACCCTCAAGCACATGTTCGAGCCCTTCTTCACCACCAAGAAGAACAAGGGCACGGGCCTGGGCATGTCCATCACCTACGGCATCGTCAAGCGCCTGGGCGGCGAGATCCTGGTGCAGAGCAAGGTGGGCGAGGGCACCACCGTGACCATCCTGCTGCCCAAGAAGCAGGCGGAGGGCTAGGCGCATGGAGATGAAGGACTGGAAGGTGCTCCTGGTGGATGACGAGGTGGAGTTCGTCACCACCCTGGCCGAGCGCCTGGAACTGCGCGGACTTGCGCCGCGGGTCTGCCACGACGGGGAATCGGCGCTCAAGGCCGTGGCCCAGGAGGCCCCCCAGGTGGTGGTCCTGGACGTGATGATGCCGGGCATGAAGGGCCTGGACGTGCTCCAGCGCATCAAGGAGAGCCACCCGGCCGTGCAGGTCATCCTGCTCACCGGCCAGGGCAAGACCCGGGACGGCATCGAGGGCATGAAACTCGGGGCCTTTTTCTACATGATGAAACCCCTGGACCTGGACGAGCTCATCGCCAAGATGGGCGAGGCCGTGGCCGCTGCGGCCGTGGGTTGAGGCACAGGCCTCGGCCCGGGAGTCGATCATGCGCGAAGCGCGTTTCATGGGAACGGTCACGGCCATGGCCATGCACGACATGCAGAACGTCCTGGCCATTGTCCGGGAGTCCGCCGGGCTGATGGGCGATCTTCTGCGCATCAACAAGGACGTGCCCTTCAAGCACCGCGAGGCCCTGGAGCGGGCCATGGGCCACATCACCCACCACGTGGAGCGCGGCAAGGGCATCCTGGAGGCCATGAGCCGCCTGGCCCACGCCACGGACGACAACCAGAGTGAGAGCACGGACCTCTCCACCTGCTGCCGGGTGGTGGCCCAGCTCACCGAGCGCCTGGCCCGGATGAAGAAGGCCGAGGTGCGCTACACCGGAGGCGCGCCCGCGCTCATCGTGGAGGCCGGGACCATGCCGGTGATGGCCGCCGTGTTCCTGGGCCTGCGCCTGGTCCTGGACCAGCCCGGGGCCGACGACCGGGTCCTGGAACTTTCCGCGGAGAACCGCGCGGGCCGGCCCGTGGCGCGCATCGCCACCCCGGACCTGAAGCTTTCGCCCGCGGACCTGGACGGGCTCGCCGTGGCCCTGGCCGGCACCGGGGCCGCGCCCCAGCAGGCCCCCGGAGCCCTGGAGCTGCTGTTCCCGAGTCCCGGAGGCAAGGCATGAGCGACCACCTGACCGGCCTGCGGCTCCTTCTGGTGGACGACGAGGAGGGCTTCGTGACCACCCTGGCCGAGCGCCTGGAGCTGCGGGGGCTTGCGCCGCGCGTGGCCCTGAACGGCGAGCAGGCCCTGGCCCTGGCCACCGAGGAGCCGCCCCAGGTCATGGTCCTGGACCTGCGCATGCCGGGCATGAGCGGCCAGGAAGTGCTGCGGGCCGTCAAGGGCCGCTGGCCGCTCACCGAGGTCATCATGCTCACGGGCCACGGCTCGGAGCAGGACCGCGACGCCTGTCTGGCCCTGGGGGCCGGGGCCTACCACAAGAAGCCCCTGGACCTGGAGGTGCTCATGGACAGCATCCGGGCCGCGGCCCGGCGCAACGAGGAGCGCGCGGGCAAGGCCCAGGCGGATGGAAGGTGAGGCGGCCATGACCGGGGTGCTCTTGGTGGACGACGAGCGCGATTTCGCGGACCTGCTGGCCGAGCGGCTCAAGGCCCGCGGCCTGGACGCGCGCGCGGTCTACGGCGGCCAGGAGGCCCTGGATTCGCTGCGCCAGGAGGACGCCGAGGTGGTCATCCTGGACGTGGGCATGCCCGGCATGGACGGGCTCACGGTCATGCGCAAGGCCCGCGAGATGCGGCCCCTGGCCGAGTTTGTGCTGCTCACCGCGGATTCGAATTTGGACACGGCCGTGGCCGGGATGCGCCTGGGCGCCCGGGACTATCTGCGCAAGCCTGCGGACCTGGAGGACCTCATCCGGGCCGTGGAGACCGCGGGCCACCGCCGCCGGGACCGGCTCTCGCGGCTGCGCATGGCCGAGACGGCCAAGCTGGCGGCCCTGGGCGAGCTGGCCAAGGGCGTGGCCCACGAGATCAACAACCCGCTCAACATTATGATCAACGAGGCGGGTTGGATCGAGGACCTGCTCGAGGAAAAGGAATTTGAGGCCAGCCCGCACAAGGCCGAGATGGTCCGGGCCGTGTCGCGCATCCACGCCCAGGCCGAGCGCTGCAAGGCCATCACCGGCAAGCTCCTGACCCTGCGCCGGGCCCCGGAGATCCAGGGGCTGGGCACCACGCCGCAGGCCCTGGTCCAGGTCCTGGAGCAGCGCCGGGCGCGGGCCGAGAGCCTGGGCGTGACCCTGGCCGCGGAGGTTCCCGCGGACTTCCCGGTCCTGCCGTTTCCCGCGGCCGACCTGGAGCTGGTCCTGGGGCATCTCCTGGACAACGCCCTGGACGCCATGGAACAGGGCGGCGGCACGCTGCGGCTGGCCCTGCGCCGGGAAGAGGACGGCCACGCGGTCATCGAGGTGGAGGACAGCGGACCGGGCGTGGACCCGGGCCTGCAGCCGCGGATTTTCGAGCCCTTCTTCTCCACCAAGGAGGTGGGCAAGGGCACGGGCCTGGGCCTGGCCATCTGCTGGAGCCTGGTGGAGGCCATGGGCGGCAGGATCTCGCTCTACAGCGAAAAGGGGCGCGGGGCGCGTTTCCGCGTGCGCCTGCCCTTGACGGACAAGAATACGGACGGAAACAACGGCTGATCGTCGCCGGCGGCCCCGGCGCTTCCAAAGGAGGAAGGGATGGACAAGATGAAGCTCTTGATCGTGGACGACGAGAAGGATCTCTGCCGGATCCTCTCGGACCGCATGAATATCCTCTATGGCGTCACGCCGGATGTGGCCTTCTCCGGCGATGAGGCCGTGGATATGGTCAAGAAGAAGGTCTACGACGTGGTCATCCTGGACATCGACATGCCCGGCATGAACGGCATGGAGACGCTCCAGAAGATCAAGGACGTGAACAAGAAGATCCAGGTGGTCATGTTCACCGGCCACGGCACGGACGAGACCCGGCGCATGGCCGAGGTCATGGGCGCGTTCAGCTACGTGGACAAGATCGACGGCCTGCCCAAGCTGGCCCCCATGGTCGAAGGCGCCTACAAGCTGCGCAAGATGCTCGAGGATACGTACGCCGACGCGGCCCTCAACGAGTATTCCTGATCCAGCGGCGCGTGGCGGGGGGCGGAGTCCGTCCCCCGCCGCACGACCGGCTATTCGTCTCCGGCCTTGAGCACCGCCAGGAAGGCCTCCTGGGGGATTTCCACGTTGCCCATGCGGCGCATGCGGCGTTTGCCTTCCTTCTGCTTTTCCAGAAGCTTGCGCTTGCGGCTGATGTCGCCGCCGTAGCACTTGGCGATGACGTCCTTGCGGAACGGGGCCACCCGCTCCTTGGCGATGATCTTCTTGCCGATGGCCGCCTGGATGACCACCTCGAACATCTGCCGCGGGATGCTGCGCTTGAGCTTGAGGGCCAGGCTGCGGCCGATGTGCGCGGCGTTCTGGCGGTGCACGATGACCGAGAAGGCGTCCACCGGGTCGGCGTTGATCAGGATGTCCAGCTTGACCAGGTCGGCCTCGCGGTAGTCCATGATCTCGTAGTCCAGGGAGGCGTAGCCCCGGGTCCCGGACTTCAGCTTGTCGAAGAAGTCGTACATGATCTCGGCGAAGGGCATCTCGTAGGTGATGGTCACCCGGGTGCTCGTCAGATAGCGGATGTCCTTCTGTAGCCCTCGCTTCTCCTCGCAGATCTTGAGCACGTTGCCCACGTATTCGTTGGGCACGTGGATCTCCATGCGCACGAAGGGTTCGCGCACGGCCGCGATGAGCACCGGGTCGGGCATGCGGCTGGGGTTGTCGATGGACATTTCCTCGCCCTTGTGGGTGGTCACCTTGTAGATGACCGAGGGCGCGGTGGTGATGAGCTTGGCCTCGAACTCGCGCTCCAGGCGCTCCTGCACGATCTCGATGTGCAGAAGCCCCAGGAAGCCGCAGCGGAAGCCGAAGCCCAGGGCCGTGGAGGTCTCGGGCTCGTAGCTGAAGGCCGCGTCGTTCAGGTGGAGCTTTTCCAGGGCCACCTTGAGGGTCTCGTATTCCGCGGGCTCCACGGGATAGAGCCCGGCGAAGACCATGGGCTGGATCTTCTTGAAGCCCGGGAAGGGCGTGGGTGTGGGGTTGTCCGGCTTGGTGATGGTGTCGCCCACGGGCGCGTCGCCCAGTTCCTTCATGGCCGCGCAGAGGAAGCCCACCTCGCCCGGCCCCATCGCCTTGAATTCCACGGGCTCGGGGGAGAACGCGCCGAGCTTGGTGACCTCGAAGTTGTCCTTGGTGGAGCAGATCTGGATGCGCTCTCCGAGCCGGAGCGAGCCCTCCAGGATGCGGAACAGGACCACCACGCCCTGGTAGCTGTCGTACCAGGAGTCGAAGATCAGCGCCTTGAGCGGGGCCTGCGGATCGCCCTTGGGCGCGGGCAGGTGGGTGATGATCCGCTCGAGCACCTGGTCCACGTTCAGGCCGGACTTGGCGCTCACGGCCAGGGCGTCCTTGCAGTCCAGGCCGATGATCTCCTCGATCTCCTTCTTGACCCGCTCGGGGTCGGCGCTGGGCAGGTCGATCTTGTTGAGCACCGGGATCACTTCCAGGTCGTGGTCCAGGGCCAGATAGACGTTGGCCAGGGTCTGGGCCTCCACGCCCTGGGAGGCGTCCACCACGAGGAGCGCGCCCTCGCAGGCGGCCAGGCTCCGCGAGACCTCGTAGGAGAAGTCCACATGGCCCGGGGTGTCGATGAGATTCAGGATGTAGTCCTTGCCGTCCTTGGCCCGGTAGGGGATGCGCACGGTCTGGGCCTTGATGGTGATGCCGCGCTCGCGTTCCAGCTCCAGCTTGTCCAGGTACTGGTCGCGCTTGTCCCGGTCCGAGACCAGCCCGGTGATTTCCAGGATGCGGTCGGCCAGGGTGGATTTGCCGTGGTCGATGTGGGCGATGATGCTGAAGTTGCGGATGTGGTCGGTGGTGATCATAGGCCTTACGGGCGTGCTCCTTGACTGGCGGATCGGGCGCGGGGGGCGCGAGGCGAACCCTTGTACGGCATTTGCGGGTCCCTGTCTAATGGCCGCAGGGGCCCGGAATCACAGGACGTTGGTGATGATCACGTCCTTGCCCACGCCGCCCTTGACCGCGGCCTTGTTGTAGGCCTCCAGGTCACGGCGCATGCGCCAGATGAGCTTGTCCGCCAGCTCCTTGCGGGTCAGCGGGGTGGTCGGCGGCTTGAGCACCGTGCCGTCCTCCATGAACACCACCACGTTCACCGAGAGTTCGCTGTTGCCGCGCAGTTCGGCGTAGGCGTCCTGCTGGGTGGCCCAGACCTCCACGCGCTTGACGGTGGGGGCGTTCTCTTGCAAGAACCGCAAAATCTTGGAGCGCTCCTCCTCGGTCACGCCCAGGGCCGAGGAGTTCATGGTCCCGGGAAAGACCAGGATGCCTCCCGCGTTGGTTGCGCGGAACATGAAGTCGTCGAACCGGGGGATCTGGAGCTTCTGGGCCAGGGGCAGGTAGAGGAACAGGAGCAGGAAGGCCAGGGCCACCACGGCGAGAATGAGCAGATGCCGCAGGCCTTTGCCTCCCTGATGCCCTGTCCCGCGTTTGGCCATGCCCCCTCCCTGGCCCCTCTTACCCCAGGGCCGGGATACAGGCAACACAAGGAGACGCCGTGTCTTTGGGATTGTTTCTCACGGGTCTGGCCATCGGCTTCTCCATCGCCGCGCCCGTGGGCCCGGTGGGGCTCATGTGCATCCAGCGGACCCTTTCGGGCGGCCGCCTCAACGGCCTGTTCACCGGCCTGGGCGCGGCCTGCGCCGACGCCTTCTACGGGGCCGTGGCCGGGTTCGGCCTGACCATCATCTCGTCCTTTCTCATGGGCCAGCAGGCCTGGCTCAAGCTCTTCGGCGGGCTGTTCCTGGTCTGGCTCGGCTGGCGCATGGCCCGCCAGCCCGGGCTGCCCGGGGTGCGCGCGGGCGCGGGCCAGGACCTCTGGGCCTCGTTCTCGAGCACCTTCTTCCTGGCCCTGACCAGCCCGGCCACCATCCTGCTGTTTCTGGGCACCTTCGCGGGCCTGGGCATCGGCCGCGAGCAGTACGACTACGGCACGGCCCTGAGCCTGGTGCTCGGCGTGTTCCTGGGCTCGGCCGCCTGGTGGCTGTTCCTGTCCTGGACCACGGGGCTCCTGCGTGAGCGCATCACCCGGCATCTGGGCCTGGTGAACAAGCTCTCCGGCGCCACCATCGCGGCCTTCGGCATCGCGGCGCTGGTGTCCCTGGCCGTGGCGTTCTGAAAAGAGAATCCAGGGGGCTCCCCGCCCCCCGGACCCCTTGGCCAGGGCGCGGCCCTGGACCGGATTGTGGCCCGTTGCAGAGCGGAAGCGCCCCGGGCGAGGCACTCGCCCGGGGCGCTTCCGCTCTGCAGAATGGTCCAGGACGAAGTCCTGGCGCGGGTCCAGGGGCGCGCAGCCCCTGGCCGGAGGCTATTCCTCGGCCAGCATGGTCAGGTCGCCGGGGTCCACGCCCAGTTCCCGGGCCTTGAGCACCCGGCGCATGATCTTGCCCGAGCGGGTGCGCGGCAGGGTTTCGCAGAACTCCACGCTCTTGATCACGGCCACGGGGCCCAGCTCGTTGCGCATGTGGCGCTTGAGGTCCTTGACCAGCTCGTCCGCACCGCTGACGCCCGGGTTGAGCACGATGAAGGCCTTGGCCGCCTCGCCCTTGATCTTGTCCGGCACGCCGACCACCGCGGCCTCGCTCACGGCCGGGTGGGTGCCGAAGGCGGCCTCCAGCTCGGCCGTGCCCACGCGGTGCCCGGCGATGTTCAGCACGTCGTCGGCCCGGCCCTGGATCCAGAAGAAGCCGTCCTCGTCCTTCTTGGCCACGTCGCCCGCGAAATAGACGTTGCCCGGGATGCTCTCGAAGTACTCCCGCCGGAAGCGCTCCTCGTCGCCGAGCACGCCCGTGGCCATGGCCGGCCAGGGCCTCTTTATCACCAGGAAACCGCCTTTCCCGGGCGGCACCGGATGCCCTTCGCGGTCCACCACGTCGGCCTCCACCCCGGGCAGGGGCTTGGTCACGCTGCCGGGCTTCAAGAGCGAGATGGGCAGGGGCGAGAGCATGAACATGCCGGTCTCGGTCTGCCACCAGGTGTCCAGGAGCGGGCATTCGCTACGGCCGATGTTCTTGTAGAACCACATCCAGGGCTCGGGCCCGATGGGCTCGCCCACGGAGCCCAGGAGCCGCAGGGTGGAGAGGTCGTGCTGCCGCGGGTACTGGGGCCCGAAGCGCATGAGCATGCGGATCATGGTCGGCACGGTGTAGAAGATGGTCACCCCGTACTTGGCCACGATGTGCCAGAGCCGGTCGGCCTGGGGGTAGTTGGGGTGGCCCTCGTAGAGCACCGTGGTGGTGCCCGCCAGGAGCGGGCCGTAGACCACGGCGGTGTGTCCGGTGATCCAGCCCGGGTCCGCGGTGCACCAGAAGATGTCCGTGGGCTTGATGTCGAAGACGTGGGTCAGGGTGCGGTGCACGCCGACCATGTAGCCGCCGTGGGAGTGCAGGATGCCCTTGGGCCGGCCCGTGGCCCCGGAGGTGTGCAGGAGGAACAGCGGATCGCCCGCTTCCAGGACCTCGGTGGGCGACTCGTTGCGCTCGTTGCGCACCAGGTCCTCGTACCAGACGTCGCGGCCCTCGAGCATGTCCGTGTCCACCTTGGTGCGGCGCACCACCACCACGGAGTCCACGCAGTCCGCGCAGGCGCCCACCAGGGCCTCGTCCACCAGGGGTTTCAGCTTGATGACCTGGCCGTTGCGGTAGAAGCCGTCGGCCGTGACGAGCAGCTTGGCCTGGGCGTCGCGGATGCGCTCGCGCAGGGCCTTGGCCGAGAACCCGGCGAAGACCAGGCTGTGCACCGCGCCGATCTTGGCCGCGGCAAGCATGGCGATGACCGTCTCGGGCAGGGACGGCATGTAGATCACCACCCGGTCGCCCTTGGCCAGGCCCAGGGAGCGCAGGGCGTTGGCGAAGCGGTTCACGGCCCGGTAGAGCTCGTAGTAGGTGAACTTGCGGTTGTCCCCGGGCTCGCCCTCCCAGATGAGCGCCAGCTTGTTCTTGTTGGCGGTCTCGATGTGCCGGTCCAGGGCGTTGTACACGATGTTGCAGCGGCCGCCGGGGAACCAGCGGTAGAAGGGCGGCCGGGAGTCGTCCAGGACCTGGTCCCACTTCTTGAACCAGTCCAGCTCGTCGGCGGCCTCTTCCCAGTAGCCCAGGGGGTCCTGGGCGGCCTGGCGGCGGAAGGCCTCCAGCTCCTGGGGATTGACGTTGGCCTCGATGACGAGTTGCGGCAGGGGGCGGAAGACCCGCTCCTCTTGGAATAGGCTGTCCAGGGCTCCGTTCTGGTCCATGACCGGCCTCCGGGGAAGCGGGCCGAAAGACTCCGCTTCCTGTTCCTCACGTAGCATGTTTTCATCCAGGGGCGTCCGGGCGCCCCGAAATTTCCGGCGGACGGCCCGCGCCGCCCGGCCAACGGCCCGCTAGAAGCCCAGAATCTGCTTGAGCCGGGCGATGCGCCTGCGGCCGATGGGCAGTTCGATGCGGGTCTTGCCTGCGGTGCGCAGCATGAAGTTGCTGCCCGGGAGGCTGGCGATCTCCGTGACCATGTCCAGGTTCACCAGATACTTGCGGTGCACCCGGAAGAAGCCGTGCGGCTCCAGGCGCTCCTCCAGGTTCTTCAGGCGGTAGGAGGTCAAAAACTTCTGGGCCGCCGTGTGCACGTAGGAATAGTCCTCGTAGGCCTCGACGAAGACGATCTGGCCGTAGGGGATGAGGATCATGCGGCCGTCCAGGGTCACGGCCAGCTTCTCGATCTCCGGGGTGCGCGGGCGGTTCTGGTCCCAGGCGTCCTTGAGGGCGTTCAGGAAGTATTCCTGCTCCTCGTCGCCCATGTTCACCTGCACGGTCTCCTCGCCGCCCTCGTCCACCACCTCGGCCTCGTGCCAGGCCTCGGGCGCGGGCACCTCGCGATAGCGGGACTTGAAGCTGGCCAAGCGCTCCAGGGTCTTCTTGAAGCGCTCGTCCGTGGCCGGCCAGAGCAGGTAGTCCGTGGCGCCCATCTCAAAGGCCTGGTAGGCCTTGGTTTCGCTGGAGGCGATGAACACCAGGCCCGGCTTGCGCTTGCGGCCGCTGAGCATCTGGGCCAGCTCCAGGCCCGAGACCCCGCCGGGCAGGTCCAGCCCCAGGAAGAACACGCCGTAGGGGATGGATTCCAGGAGCTCCAGGGCCTCGAAGGCGCTCACCGCCTCGCCCAGGACCTGGATCCAGGGCACGGCGTCCAGGCGCTTGCGCAGCTCGGCGCGGCTCACGGGGTCGGGGTGCAGGAGCAGGGTCTTCAGTTTGGCCATGGCGCAACCAGTTGATTCGTTTCGTTCTCCAAGCTCTATCCCGAAACCCGGCACGTTCGCAAGCGCCCACTCCGGTCCTTGGTTGCCCATCCCCGGCCCGCTGGGTTATCCCTGGTCCATGACGTCCCCCCTGCCCCGACGCCTGGCCGTGCTCTCGGACCCCCACGGCAACCTGGAGGCCCTCACGAGCGTGCTGGCCGACATGGACGGCCAGGGAGCGGACGCGGCTGTGTGCCTGGGCGACGCCATCGGCTACGGCCCGGAACCCGAGGCCGTGGTGGAGCTGCTGCGGGCGCGCCGCATGCCCATGATCCTGGGCAACCACGAGCACGGCATCGCGGATCATGCCCAGCTCTGCCGCTTCAACCCCCAGGCGCGGGCCGCCCTGGAGCGCACGGCCTGCCTGCTTCGGCCCGACACCGTGACCTTTCTCGCGAACCTGCCGCACTTCCTCACCCTGTTCGGCGCGCGCTTCGTGCACGGCTGCCCGCCGGACCGCGTGAACACCTATCTTTTCGGCATCAAGGACCAGGCCCTGGCCGCGCTCTTCGGCCGTTTCCCCGAGGATCTCTGCTTCGTGGGCCACACCCACGAGCTGGCCCTGGTGACCTTTGACGGGGCCACGGCCCGGCGCGGGGACCTGCCCGAGGTCACGCGGCTGGCCCCGGGCCTGCGCCACATCGTCAACGTGGGCGCGGTGGGCCAGCCCCGGGACGGCGACAACCGGGCCAAGTACGTGCTCTGGGAGCCCGAGGCCCGCACCGTGACCGTGCGGCGGGTGGCCTACGACATCCAGAGGACCGTGGACCGCATCAAGGAAGTGGGCCTGCCGCAGGTCTATGCGGACAGACTCTGGTAGGAGAATCGGCCGTTGAAAATTCCCCGCTGGCCGCGTTGCCGCGAAACGGCCGAACCCTCGCGCATGTCCGGAGACGCGTCGGGCTTGACCGTTTCCTGCGCCTTGCCCGCGGGTTTTTTGAACGGCCGGATGTGATGGCCGCAACGTTCTGCTAGAAGGACCGGCATGCGACGCATCGGACGCTACGAAATTTTGGGACTGCTCGGCCGGGGCGGCATGGGCGCGGTGTACAAGGCCGCGGCCCCGCTCACCGGGCGCATGGTGGCCGTGAAGCTCTGCCGGCCGGCCGAGATCATGGCCGACGTGGTGGGCATGGACGAGTGCCGCAGGCTGTTCCTGCGCGAGGCCGTGACCATGGCCCGGGTGCGCCACCCGCACATCGCCCAGATCCTGGACGTGGACGAGTGCGAGGCCGGGCCGTTCTTCGTCATGGAGTACTTCTGCAACAATCTGGGCGTGGTCCTGGGCGAGGACTACGAGATGGACAAGCCCTGCCGCAGGCTGCCCGTGGACGCGGGCCTGCGCTACGCCCGGCAGATGCTCTCGGCCCTGCGGCGGCTGCACTACGAGGGCGTGGTGCACCGCGACCTGAAGCCTTTCAACGTCATGCTGGCGGACTGGGGCGAGGGCGTGGACGAGGTCAAGCTCATCGACTTCGGCCTGTCGCGGCTGCGCGGCGAGGTCGGCGGCGGGCACAAGGGCATGGTCGTGGGCTCGCCGTTCTACACGGCCCCGGAGCAGGAGCGCGACCCGGACGGGGCCGACGGCCGGGCCGACCTGTTCTCCATCGGCGTGAGCCTGTACCGGATGATCACCGGCTTTCTGCCGGATGAGAATCTCAAGATGCGCAAGAATTCCTCGGAATTGAACCCTGAATTGGATTCAAAATTTGACGAATTCCTGATCCGGGCCATGAGTCCCTCCCTGGAGGAGCGTTTCGCCACGGCCGCGGACATGCTGGCCGCCCTGGACCGGCTCAGCGCGCATTGGGAGTCTGCCAAGGCCGCCACCTGCTCGCTGCTGGAGACCGAGGAGCGGCCCGCGTCCGGCCTGCGGGGCCGGCCCCGCTCCGAGCCGCTCAAGGCCGGGGTGCGCCAGGCCCGCCAGGTCTTCGGCCTGGACGAACTCTGGCGGCCGCGCCAGACCTCGGCCGGGGATTTGGCGGACAACGGCGACGGCACGGTGTCGGACCGCTCCACCGGACTCGTCTGGGAGCGCGGGGGCTCGGACTACCCCCTGGCCTGGGACCAGGCCCTGGAGCATCCGGCCTGGTGCAACGCCCGCAAGCTCGGCGGCCGGAGCGACTGGCGGCTGCCCACCGTGGACGAGCTGGGCTCGCTGTTCGCCGGGCCTCCGGCCCCGGGGCATTTCTGCCTGGAACCCATGTTCGACCCGGCCATGCGCCGTCTCTGGAGCCGGGACAGCAAATCGTTCATGTCGGCCTGGTATGTTGACGCCGAAACCGGGTTCATCTGGTGGCAGGACATGACCTGCGGCTTCCATGCCCGGGCCGTTTCCGGATAGCGGCCGTTGAAAAATCCGCGATGGCTGCGTTGCGCCACAAAACTCAAATCCTCGCGTATTGCGGATACCCGTCGGCCTTGAGTTTTTTGCGCGCCTTGCCCTCGCGTTTTTTGAACGGCCTTGGAGAAAGAGCGGTTTCAACGAGTCGGTTCTCTCCAGGGAAGGAGACCCCATGCAGCAGTCATTTCTGAGCGGGCTGGACGAGCGCCTGCGCGAGGAGCGGCGCTACGCCCATGGCGGGGACCTGCGGCGGCTGGCCGAAAAGGCCGGGTGCGCGCCTGCGGAGATCCTGGACTTCTCGGTCTGCCTCAACCCCCTGGGCCCGCCCTCCTGGCTGGCCGCGGAGGTGGGCCGGGCCCTGGCCGACGTGTCCGCCTATCCCGATCCCGAGGCCGCGGACGTGACCCTGGCGGCCTGCGAGCTCTACAAGGTCTGGCCCACCCAGGTGCTCGCCGGAAACGGGGCCTCGGAACTGCTCCAGGCCGCGGCCCGACTGGGCTCCTGGAAGCAGGCCGTGCTTCCGGCTCCGACCTACGTGGACTACGGCCGGGTCTGCCGCCAGGCCGGGCTGCCCATCCGCACCCTGGCCCTGTCGCCGGGCAGCGGCTTCGCCCTGGACTTCGCGGCCCTGGAGCGCGAACTCACCGCGCCTTCCCTGGTCTTTCTCTGCCGGCCCAACAACCCCACGGGCCGGGGCTTCGAGGCCGAGGCCCTGCGCCAGCTGGCCCGCCGCCAGCCCCAGTCCCTGTTCGTGGTGGACGAGTCCTTCGCGGACTTCGGCCAGGACCCGGACCGGCTCGTGCGCCAGCGGCCGGACAACGTCCTGGCCGTGCTTTCCCTGACCAAGTTTTTGTGCATTCCGGGCCTGCGCCTGGGCCTGGCCTTCGGCTCGCCGGAGATGGTCCAGCGGCTCAAGGCCCTGCTGCCGCCCTGGTCCGTGAACGCCGTGGCCCTGCGGGTGGGCGCGCGCGGGCTCAAGGACCGGGCCTACCAGGAGGAGAGCCGGGCGCGCACCCGTGAGCTGCGCGAGGAGCTGGCCGGGGCCATCCGCGACACCCCGGGCTTCCGGGCCCTGCCGTCCGAGGCCAACTTCCTGCTCTGCCAGACCCTGCGCGCCGGGCTCACGGCCCGGGAGGTGGCCGACCGGCTGTTGGGCGAGCGCATCGCCATCCGGGTCTGCGACAACTTCGAGGGCCTGGACGCCTCCTGGTTCCGGGTGGGCGTGCGCTCCCGCGCGGACAACGCCCGGCTGGCGGAGGCCCTGGGCCGGGTGGCCGGGGTCTCCAGGGCCCCGGTGCGCGAGAGCACGCGCCGCGTGCCCGCGCTCATGATCCAGGGCACCTGCTCCAACGCGGGCAAGAGCCTCATGGCCGCCGGGCTCTGCCGGGTCTTTCTCCAGGACGGGCTGCGCGTGGCCCCGTTCAAGGCCCAGAACATGTCCAACAACTCCTTTGTCACGGCGGACGGCTGCGAGATGGGCCGGGCCCAGGTGGTCCAGGCCCAGGCCTGCCGCCTGGCCCCGGACGTGCGCATGAACCCGGTGCTCTTGAAGCCCGGGTCGGACACCGGCAGCCAGGTGGTGGTCCTGGGCCGGGCCGTGGGCTGCATGGACGTGCAGGAGTATGTGGCCTACAAGCCCACGGCCTTCGAGGCCGTGAAAAAGGCCTACGACGGGCTTTCGGCCGACTTCGATCTCATGGTTCTGGAGGGCGCGGGCAGCCCGGCCGAGATCAACCTGAAAAGCCACGACATCGTGAACATGCGCATGGCCGAGCATGCCGGGGCCCGGGTGCTCCTGGTGGGCGACATCGACCGGGGCGGGGTCTTCGCGGCCCTGGCCGGAACCATGGAGCTTTTGACCGAGGCCGAGCGCTCCCGGGTCACGGGCTACGTGCTCAACAAGTTCCGGGGCGACCGCAGCCTTCTGGACCCGGCCCTCTCGGCCCTGTTCGAGCTCACCGGGCGGCCCGTGCTCGGCGTGGTGCCCTGGCTCCGCGACCTGGGCCTGCCCGAGGAGGACTCGGTGTCCTTTGGCCAGGGCTTCACCTGCGGGGACAAGCGCAAGGACTGCCTGGACGTGGTCTGCCTGGCCCTGCCACGGGTCTCCAATTTCAACGACCTGGACCCCCTGGCCCTGGAGCCGGACGTGCGCCTGCGCCTGGTGGAGTCGCCCCTGGACCTGGGGCGGCCGGACGTGATCGTGCTGCCGGGCAGCAAGAGCACGGTGCCGGACATGCGCGCGCTCAAGGGCGCGGGAATGGCCGCGGCCCTGCGTTCCTTGGCCGCCGACCCGGCGGGCCCGGTCATCGTGGGGCTCTGCGCCGGGATGCAGATGCTCGGCGCGATCATCGAGGACCCCTTTGGCCTGGAGTCCACGGCCGGGAGCGTGGACGGCTTCGGGCTCCTGCCCCTGGCCACGACCCTGGCCCCGGAAAAGACCCTGGCCCGGGTGGAGGCCGTGCATCTGGACAGCGGACTCGCCGTGCGCGGCTACGAGATCCACCACGGCCGCAGCGAACTGCTGGAGGGCGAGGGCCGGGAGACGATGCGCGACGCCGCGGGCCGGGCCCTGGGCTTCGGCTCGGCCGACGGCCGGGTCTGGGGCACCTACGTGCACGGGGTGTTCGACGACGACGCCTTCCGGCGCTGGTTCCTGGACCAGGCCCGGAAACGCAGGGGACTCAAGCCCCTGAAAAAGGTCCAGGCCGTGTACAGCCTGGAACCGGCCCTGGACCGGCTGGCCGAGGCCGTGCGCCAGAACCTGGACATGGCCCGGATCTACCGGGCCCTGGGCTTCGAGGTGCGGGGAAGGGGCAGTCTGCTTTAAGGGTCGATCCCGTTGCGCTTGTTCTCCAGGGCCACGCGCACCAGGCAGACGAGGCCCACGCCCGCCAGGAGCAGGGCCAGGTCCTGGGTCCAGAGCATGACCCCGGTGAGCAGGGCGGCCGCCGCCGCGCCGCAGGCCCAGAGCGTCTTTTTCCGGTCCCAGGGCCGCAGGAGCCAGGCGTGCTCCCAGCGGATGGCCCGGGCGGCCAGATTCTCCAGCGCGTTGAGTCCCAGCCCGCGCATGGGCGGGAGCTGGAAATCCAGGAGGGACGAGGCCAGGAGCACGAGCGCGGCCAGGACCAGGAGCCCGGCGTTGCGCAGCCAGAGCCCCAGGGCCAGCAGGATCAGGCCGAAGACTTGGCTCCACCAGTTCCAGGGGTTGATGTGCCGCCGCCAGAGCCGTCCCGGCATTCCCGCGTTCCAGTCCATGGGGTGATTCTAGTGCCTGCGCCCCGGGCATTGCAAGCACCCCCAAGCCCCTGTTAGAAGCATGGCCATGGATGACGAAAGCGTACGTCTGGCCGAAAAGCTGGGCCAGGTCCTGTTGCGGCTCAGGCTCACCCTGGCCTGCGCCGAGTCCTGCACCGGCGGCCTGCTCACCGGGACCCTCACCGCGGTGCCGGGCAGCTCGGACTGGTTCCGGGGCGGCGTGGTGGCCTATCACGACGATCTCAAGACCAGCCTCCTGGGTGTGCCCGTGGAGATGCTCCGGAGCCACGGCGCGGTGAGCGAATCCGTGGTCCTGGCCATGGCCCGTGGCGCGCGGACCCGGCTCGGCGCGGACTTGGCCCTGTCCGTGTCCGGCATCGCCGGCCCCGGCGGCGGCACGCCGGACAAGCCCGTGGGCACGGTCTGGCTGGCCTGGGCCGGTCCGCACGGCGAACACGCCCGGCGCTTCCTGTTCCAGGGCGACCGCCAGGCCGTACGCGCCCGGACCGTGCGCGCAGCCCTGGAGGAGTTGCTCACCCGGGCAGGACGGGGCTGAGCGTGATCCGTTTCGCCCAGCGGGTCCTGGCCGTCCTGCTTTGGGCCCTGCTCCTTTCGCCCGCGGCGGCCCCGGCCCAGGAGGTCCTGCTGCGGCCGGACATGCGGGCCGTGCCCTGGGCCGATTTCGTGCGCCTCGCCGGGCCCTACCTGGACCGCACCGTGATCCTGGAATTCCCGGCCCCTTCCCCGCCCGTGACCCTGTACTCCGCCGGTCCCCTGGACGCGGCCTCCCTGCGGGCCGTGGTCCTGGCCCTAGCCCGGGCCCTGGCCGCCGAGGTCTCGGACGACGGGACCACCCTGACCCTGCGCGGCGGGAGCGCCCCGGGCCTGGCCGTGTACCGCACCCCGCCCTGGCTCGCCCTGGACAAGGCCTTGGACCTGGCCGAGGCCCTGTGTTCGCCCCAGGGCCGGGCCCAGGCAGCGGCCGAGGCCTCGGCCGTGGTCCTGGCCGACGAGCCCGAGCGCGCGGCCTGGGTGGTGGAGGTCCTGCGCAAGGCCGGGATGCTCGAACGCGAGCTGGACACCGGCCTGGTGCGGCTGGAAAGGTTGGCTCCGGCCACGGCCGTGGAACGTCTGGACGCCTTTTACTGGAACCTGTATGTCCAGGGCCGGGTGCGCCACGCGCCCATTCTGCTGGCCCTGGAACCGGCCGGTTGCGTGCTCGTGGCCGCCAGCCCGGAGCTGCTCCGGGACGCCGAGAAAACCCTGCGCGACATGGACCGCTGACGGCCCGGCGCATAGAGAAAGGACGCCCATGAACATCCCCTTTATCGACCTGAAGACCCAGTACCGGCGCATCGAGGCCGAGGTGAAGAAGAACATCGAGACCGTGCTCGAACACGGGGCCTACGTCATGGGTCCGGAGATCAAGGAGCTGGAGGCCCGGCTTGCGGCCTACTGCGGGGTCAAGCACGCGGTGGGCTGCGCCTCGGGCACCGACGCCCTGCTCATGGCCCTCATGGCCCTGGGCATCGGGCCCGGGCACGCGGTCTTCACCACGCCCTTCACCTTCATGGCCACGGCCGAGGTGGTCAGCCTGCTGGGCGCCACCCCGGTGTTCTGCGACATCGACGCGGCCACCTTCAACATGGACCCGGCCAGCCTGGACGCGGTCATCGCCAAGACCAGGAAGGAGCGGCCCGAACTCACGCCCAAGGCCGTGATCAGCGTGGACCTGTTCGGGCTGCCCTGCGACTACGACGCCCTGGACGCGATCTGCGCCAGGCACGGGCTCGTGCTCGTCGAGGACGCGGCCCAGGCCTTCGGCGGCCAGTACAAGGGCCGCATGTGCTGCTCCTTCGGGGCCATCGCCTGCACCTCCTTCTTCCCGGCCAAGCCCCTGGGCTGCTACGGCGACGGCGGCATGTGCTTCACGGACTCCGACGAGCTCAAGGACCTGCTCTTGTCCATCCGCATCCACGGCCAGGGCCGGGACAAGTACGAGAACGTGCGCATCGGCATCAACGGCCGCCTGGACACGCTCCAGGCCGCCGTGCTCCTGCCCAAGTTCGGCCTCTTCCCCGAGGAGGTGGGCCTGCGCCAGAAGGCGGCCGAGCGCTACGCCGCGCTGCTTTCCCAGGTGCCCGGGCTGACCGTGCCGCAGGTCCCGGAGGGCTACCTGAGCGTCTGGGCCCAGTACTCGGTGCTGGCCCGGGACACGGAGCACCGCGCGCAGCTCATGGACACGCTCAAGGCCGGGGGCGTGCCCACGGCCATCTACTACCCCCAGCCCCTGCACCTGCAGCAGGCCTATGCGAACCTGGGATACAAGGCCGGGGACTTTCCGGTGTGCGAGGGTCTGGGACGGCGGGTCTTCAGCCTGCCCATGCACCCCTACCTCACGGCCGAGGCCCAGGAGCGCGTGGCCCAGGCCATGCTGGCCTAGGGTTCAGGACAAGAACGTCGGCAAAGGCCCGGCCGGAACGGCCGGGCCTTTATTGTTTGCGGGCCCGGATCAGGGCCGTGTAGCAGTAGAGGTCCTCGTCGGCGTAGCCGTTCCAGCTGGGGTGCAGGCGTTGCGGGGGAGCCTTGCGCACCTTGCGCGAGAGCACGTCCACGGCGAAGCCCAGCCCCTGCCAGAGGTTCACGAAGTCGTTCACCCGCCAGAGGTTGGTGATCTCGTTCCGGGCCGCCCACTCCTCCTTGGAGTGGCGCAGGAATCCGAAGCTCAGGCTGGCGAGGTCGTCGTGGTCCTTGAAGTCGATCTCGTGGAGCATGACCCCGCCGGGCCTGAGCACGCGGCGCAGTTCCACGGAGAGCTCTTCCACGTTCTTGATGTGCTCCAGGACCACCCGGGAGAGGCAGAAGTCGATGCTTTCGTCGGCCAGGCCCAGCTCCTCCACCTTGCAGCGCCGGAACTCCACCTGCTGCCGTGGGTCCCAGCGCGGCACCCGGGGCTTCACGGGCAGCAGGGCGGGGAAGTCCCGCAGCAGCAGATCGAACAGGTCGAGGGTCCCGGAGAATCCCAAGTCGGAGTGGTTGTAGGGCTCCACGGCCACGCCCGACTCGAACAGCCCGGCCAGCAGGCAGGAGGTCACCGGGGTCCGGCCGTAGCCGATCTCCAGGAACCGGCCCCCGGTCCGGGGGAGGTGCTCCTGGATGCGCTCCAGGTAGTGCACGTGCATGGCCAGCCGCTTGACCTGCTGCTTCGGGGCCAGGCGCTGCAACGGCGCGTTCAGCGCGCTCCAGCCGTCCACCCCGTGGAGGCGCTTGAGGAAGTCCTGCTGGGCCCCGGCCCGGAACCAGTCCTGCGGGGGCGTCCCGTCCAGGAACGCGGCCAGGTGGGCTGCCGGGAGCACGGAGCGCTCCCCGGCGTAGAACAGCTCCCAGAGAAACTGCTCCCCGGGTTCTTCCAGGCCCTCCAGGGGCTGGAGCCGGAGCTGCGGGAACCGGGCCAGCTTTTCCGGGAAGGCGAACGGGGGCACCGGGTGGCTGGGCAGTCCGGCCAGGGCCTCGGCGGCCTTGCGGTTGCATGCCATGAGGAAGCGCGCGGCCGTGACGTCCGGGGTGAAGGCCAGGTCGGCCCCGTCCTGCACGGCCCGGGCCGCGTCGCGGAGGGCCCCGGCCTGGAGCAGGTAGGCGTAGGGCGTGGTCACCAGGGCCGCCGGAAGGTCCAGTTCGGCCATGAGCGCGGGCAGGCGCTCCTGGGGCCGGTCCGAGGCATGGACGCGCACGTCCAGGCCCCAGTCGAGGAGCTGTTGGCGGATGTCCTGCGGCACGGCCCCGGACACCGAGAGGATCACGGGCCCGGCCAGGCCCTGGGCGGTCAGTTCCCGGAGGACCGGCGGCAGCAGGGGGCGGCCCTGGTGCCGGAGCAGGGCCGGGTCGTCCCCGGCCGTGGGCCGGGCCAGGAGGATGCAGGGCAGGGGCGCGGGCATGGACTTCCTCGGGGTTGCCGGTTCAGGGCAGGCGCCTGCAGGCCAGGGGCATGCGCCAGCCCGTGCCGAAGCTGCGGTCCGTGAGCTTGATTCCGGGCGCGGCCTGGCGGCGCTTGAACTCGGCCCCGGCCACCAGCTTGAGCACGCGCTCCACCGTGGCCCGGTCGAAGCCCGCGGCCGCGATCTCCTCCCCGGATTTGCAGCCCTCCACGTGCAGGGCCAGGATGGCGTCCAGGACCTCGTAGGGCGGCAGGCTGTCCTGGTCGGTCTGGCCGGGCTTGAGCTCGGCCGAGGGGGCCTTGGTCAGCACGGCCTCGGGGATGACCTCGCCGCGCGTGGCGTTGAGCCAGCGGGCCAGGCGATAGACCGCGGTCTTGGGCAGGTCCGAGATGACCGCGAAGCCGCCGGACATGTCGCCGTAGATGGTGCAGTAGCCCACGGCCAGCTCGCTCTTGTTGCCCGTGGTCAGGAGGATGGCCCCGGTCTTGTTGGACAGGGCCATGAGCAGATTGCCCCGGATGCGCGACTGGAGGTTCTCCTCGGTGGTGTCCTCGGCGAGCCCGGCAAAGGGCTCCTTCAGGGCCGCGCTGAAGCCGTCCATGAGCGGGGCGATGGGCAGGGTCAGGGTCTTGATGCCCAGGTTTCGGGCCAGCAGGAGGGAATCGTCGATGCTGCCCCGGCTGGAAAAGGGCGAGGGCATGAGCACACCGGTGACGTTCTGCGGGCCCACGGCCTCGGCCGCCACCGCGGCGGTGAGGGCCGAGTCGATGCCCCCGGACAGGCCCAGCAGGGCCTTGGAAAAGCCGTTCTTGCGGATGTAGTCCCGGGTGCCCAGGACCAGGGCCCGCCAGGTCTCGGACTCGGCCTCGAAGTCGTCCTCCTCGATGCGGCTCCCGCCGCCGTCCAGGTCCACCAGGAGGAGGTCCTCCTCGAAGCCCTTGGCCCGGGCCAGAAGCGCGCCGTCCGGGCCAAAGGCGCAGGAGCGGCCGTCGAAGACCAGATCGTCGTTGCCGCCGGTCTGGTTGGCGTAGGCCAGGGGCCGGCCGAGTTTTTGGGCCACGGCCCCGAGCATGGACTGGCGCAGGACCTGTTTGCCCAGGGAAAAGGGCGAGGCCGAGAGGTTCACCAGGAAGTCCGGCCGGCGGCGCAGGATCTCCTTGACCGGGTCGGCGTGGTAGCGCGGCCTGGGCCAGAATCCGGCGTCGTTCCAGAGGTCCTCGCAGATGGTCACGGCCACGGTCCGGCCGTTCAGCTCGAAGAAGTTGTCGAAGCCCGGGGCCGAGGGCTCGAAATAGCGGTCCTCGTCGAACACGTCGTAGGTCGGCAACAACGTCTTGCGGAAGCTCCGCTCCACCCGGCCGCCGCGCAACAGGAAGGCGCAGTTGAAGGCCCCGCGGCCCTCGGACGAGGGATTGGGCTCCACGCCCCCGGCCAGCACCGGCGGCAGCCCGGCCAGTTCCGCGGCCAGGTTTTCGGCCGCCTCCCGGGTCCGGCGCAGGGTGGCCCCGTAGAGCAGGAGGTCCCGGGGCGGATAGCCCAGCAGCGCCATCTCCGGGGTCAGGCAGAGGTCCGCGCCCAGAGCCGCCGCTTTTTTGACGGCTTCGGCCATGCGCGCGGCATTGCCGGGCAGGTCCCCGACCACCGGGTTGAGCTGGAGCAGGGCGATATTCATTTTTCTTGGGATATCCCAGAGAGTCACGGCGCGCAAGGCGTCGGCGGCTCTGTCGCGACCCCCTGGCCCGGCCCGGCCGAGGCCGGCGCGCGGGCCCTGTTCCGCCCTTTCGTGTTGGTATGATGATTGCTTACGCCAGGGGAGCGGAGGCGGTGCCGGAATCCCTGACGGGGTCCTGTTCCAGCCCTGTTGGCGGAGGAAGGATGGCATGTGCGGCATAGCTGGCTTCAAGACGGACCGGCCGGTTCCTGACGGCACCCTGGGGGCGATGCTCGCGGCCCTGCGGCATCGCGGGCCGGACTCCGAGGGCCGCCATGTCTCGGGGGACTACACCGGCGGCATGCGCCGCCTGGCCATCAACGGCCTGTCCACCGGCGACCAGCCCTTGTTCAACGAGGACAAGACGGTCGCCCTGCTCTACAACGGCGAAATCTACAATTCCCCCGAGCTGCGCCGACAGCTGGAGGCCCGGGGCGTGCGCTTCCGCAGCGGGTCCGACGGCGAGGTCATCTGCCACCTCTATGCGATCCACGGCGAGGCCCTGTTCGAGCTGTTGGACGGCATGTACGCCGCGGCCCTCTGGATCGAGCCGGAGCGCAAGCTCATCCTGGCCCGGGACATCCCGGGCGAGAAGCCCCTGTATTACGCCGAGCTGCCCGGCGGCGGTCTGGCCTTCGCCTCGGAGCTCAAGAGCCTGTCCCGTTTTCCCGGCCTGGACCTGGGCCTGTCCCCCCAGGCCCTCTGGGATTTTCCCACGTTTCTCTGGGTGCCTGAGCCGGACACGGTGTTCCGGTCCATCAAGGCCGTGCCCCGGGGCCATCTGCTGGTGGCCGACGGCGCGGGCCTGCGCCTGCGGCCCATCCCCAACCGCTTCGGCTCCGGGACGGTCTGGAGTTCGGACGCCGGACTCCTGGAGGAGACCCGGCGGGTGGTGGAGGAGGCCGTGTCCTCGCGCCTGCTCTCCGAGGTGCCCGTGGGGGCCTACCTGAGCGGCGGCCTGGACTCCTCGATCATCGTCAGCCTGGCCGCGGCCCGGCTGCCCGAGCTGTCCACCTTCACCATCGGCTTCGAGAACGTGACGGACCCCTATCACGGGCTGGCCGACGAGTCGGCCCAGGCCGAGTCCCTGGCCCGGGCCCTGGGCACCCGGCACCACACCCTGCGGGTCACGGCCGCGGATTTCCGCCGGGACCTGCGCCTGTTAGCGCATTTCGGGGACCAGCCCTTTTCCGTGTCCTCGGCCCTGGGCATCCTGGCCATCGCGCGCCTGGCCCGGGAACAGGGGATCAAGGTGCTTCTTTCCGGCGACGGCGCCGACGAATGTTTCGGCGGATATTCCTGGTACCACCATCTGGAGCAGGCCTCGGGCCCGGGCAAGGGCCTCAGGGAGGGCCGCGTCTCGTTCCAGGACACCGGTCTGGACCCGGCCGAACGCCTCCGGGCCCTGCGCGCCTATGACGGGCCGCTGCGGGCCTGGGCCTGGCACTACTACGCCGCCGAGGACGAGAAGGGCCTGCTCTTCCATCCCGACGTGCGCGCGGCCAGCAGGCCCTCGGCGCGCCACTTCGAGGACTACCGGCCCGGGAGCGACTGGTCCGGCGAGGACTTCATCCGCCAGGACCGCGCCTTTTATTTTCCCAACGAGATGCTTCGCAAGCTCGACCGCATGACCATGGCCTTTTCGGTGGAGGGCCGCGTGCCCTTCGCGGCCCCGGCGGTGCAGGCCCACGCGGCCAAGCTCCGGCTCGGCGAGATGGTCCGCCCCGGGGTCCTGAAATGGGCCCTGCGCCGGGCCTTTGCCCCGCTGCTGCCGGACGAGGTGGTGCAGCGGCCCAAGCACGGCTTCAACGTGCCCATCGACCACTGGCTCAAGGGGCAGTGGTCCGACCTGGTGGAGGAGGCCTTTTCTCCCGGCTCGGCCCTGGGCCGCAGCGGGCTGATCCATCCCGGCAGCGCCCGGGCGGCCTCGGAGCTGCTGGGCAGCGCCACCCGGCTCAACGGGCACACGATTTTTTCCTACATCATGCTCAATCTCTGGTTGGAGGAGTTCTTTCATGGAGATCATCGCGGAGATCGGACAGAACCATAACGGCGACCTGGGCCTGGCCCGGGAACTGATCCACGCCGCCGCCGAGAACGGGGCCGACGTGGCCAAGTTCCAGGTCTTTGCCGCTGCCGCCCTGTTCTCCCGGGAGAACAACCCCTGGTACGAGTACAACCTCTCCACGGAGCTGCGCCGGGAGCAGGTGGCCGAGCTGGCCCAGGAATGCCGCCGCGCGGGCATCGAGTTCATGGCGTCGGTCTTTGACGCGGAGCGCATCGCCTGGCTGGAGGAGGCCGGGGTGACCCGCTACAAGGTGGCCTCGCGCTCGGTGTCCGATCGCGCGCTGCTGGCGGCCCTGGCGGCCACCGGCAAGCCGCTGCTCGTGTCCCTGGGCATGTGGGAGGGGGAGGAATTCCCGGCCATCGAGGCCCCGGGCGGAGTGCAGTTCCTCTACTGCATCTCCAAGTACCCCACGGAGCTTGCGGACGTGCAGCTGGGCGGCGTGGACTTCAAGCGTTTTGCCGGATTCAGCGACCACACCCTGGGTCTGTCCGCGGCCATGGCCGCCCTGGCCCGGGGGGCCCGGATCGTGGAGAAGCACTTCACCCTGGACAAGGACCTGTTCGGTCCGGACCACGCCTGCAGCATGACCCCTGCGGAATTGCGCCGGCTGCACGAATTCCGCCGGGAACTGGAACAGTTGCTCTAGGGCCGCGCCGTTGAGGAGAGATTCATGAGCGAACCGAAGATCACGGTCTACATTCCGACCCGCAACAACGCCGCCTATCTGTCCGAGGCCGTGGACAGCGTCCTGCGCCAGACCGCGGACCAGTGGGAGCTGCTCATCGTGGACGACGGGTCCGAGGACAACACCGCCGACGTGCTGCGCCTGTATCAGGGCGACGACCGCATCCGGACCTTCCGCACCGAGGGCATCGGCCTGCCCGGGGTCTGCAACTTGGCGCTGTCCCACTGCCGCGGCAGATACCTCATCCGCCTGGACGGCGACGACATCTTCGACGAGAACATCCTCCTGGTGCTCGGCAACTATCTGGACCGGCGGCCCGACGTGGCCCTGGTCTTCCCCGACTACTTCCTGGTGGACGAGAGCGGCGAGGTGCTCTCCCTGGAGCGCCGCCCCCGGCTCTACTGCGAGGACCACGTGCTGGACACCCCGCCCAACGGGGCCTGCGCGCTCATCCGGGTGGACGTGCTCAAGGGCCTCAACGGCTACCGCGAGGACCTGGGGGCCCAGGACGGCTTCGACCTCTGGACCCGGGTGAGCCGGCGGCACGAGTGCGCCAACGTCAACCTGCCGCTGTTCTACTACCGCCGCCATTCCGCCAACATCACCAACAACTCCGAGCGGATTTTGATGGCCCGGCGGGCCATCAAGCGCGACGCGGCCGCCAGCCTGCTGGCCGACTACCGGCCCCTGCAGGTGGTCATTCCCTGCCGCCGGAACTACGACTTCCGCGAGGATCTCTGGAAGGCCAGCGTCAACGGCAAGACTCTGCTGGAGGACAAGATCGAGACCTGCCTGGCCTCGCCGCTGTTCGACCGGGTGGTGGTGGCCTGCGACAACCTCGAGGCCCGGGACCTGGTGGCCGGGTATGGCGATCCGCGGCTGTCCTTCTTCCAGCGCGACCGGGCGGACACCATCCGCTCGGTGAACATCGCCCAGCTTCTGGGCAAGGTGGCGGCCGAGGCGGACCCGGAATTCAAGGGCGCCACCATGCTCAACCTCATCCCCACGCCCTTCGTGACTCTGGCGACCATGGAGGAGGCCGTGCACACCATGGTCATGAACCAGGCCGATTCGGCCATGGGCGTGGACGAACTGGCCTTTCCGGTCTATCGCCGCACCCCCGACGGCCTCCAGGCCATCGGCCCCCGCGGGGAGTTCCGCTCCGAGCTGAACCGCCTCTACTACGAGACCCGCACCTCCCTGGCCACCCGCAACGCCAACCTCAGCCGGGGCTCGCTCACCGGCAGCCGGATCGTCTACTTCCAGCTGCACGCGGACGAGCATTTCTTCATCAACTCGGAGCGCTCGCTGAAGATCGCCCGGCTCATCCGCGAGGACCGGGCATGAAGTTCGGCGTGGTGGTGGCGGCCCGCACGGGTTCTACCCGGCTGCCCGGCAAGGCCCTGCTGCCCCTGGGCGGCAAGCCCATGATCCTCTTTCTGCTGGAGCGGCTGCGGCCCTCGCGCCTGGCCGAGCGCCTGATCCTGGCCACCACCACCCTGCCCGGCGACGACCGCCTGGCCGAGACGGCGCGTTCCGCCGGGTTCGAGGTCTTCCGCGGCGAGCCCGAGGACGTGGTGGCCCGCTACGCGGCCTGCGCCCAGGCCTACGACCTGGAATACGTGGTCCGGGTCACGGCCGACTGCCCGCTGCTGGACGCCGAGAGCCTGGACTGGTGCCTGGAGCAGTGCCGGGAGTTCGGGCGCTTCGACCTGGCCAGCACCAAGCGGGCCTTCCCCGTGGGCCTGGACTACGAGATCTTCCGGGCCGAAAGCCTGCGCCGCATCCACGAACGCGAGCCGCTCAGCGCCGAGGACCGCGAACACCTGACCCTCTATTTCTACAAGCGCGGGGAGCGCTTCGACGTGCGGCGGCTGCAGCCTCCGGCCCATTGGCCGCGCACCGGGCGCACCTTCACCGTGGACACCGCCGAGGATTACGCGGCCTGCGTCGCCCTGGTGGAGGGCCTGGAGCCGGGAGACCGCTCGGCCTTCGCCTGCCTGCGGAGGGCCGTGGCATGAAGCGCCGGTATTCCAAGCCCTGCGGCGACGTGCGCGGGGAGACCCGGCGGCTCCTGGAGCGCAACGCGGAGATGCTTGCGCGCCAGCAGGCCCTGGTGCGCCATCTGGCCCAGGCCGCGCCCAGGCAGGCCTGCCTGCTCTGCGCCGCGCCCCTGGCCGGGGTGGAGGCCTTTGCCCACCGGGGACTGGATTTTCTGCTCTGCCCGGCCTGCGGCCACATCCAGACCGCGGCCGCGCCGCCCGAGGGCTATCCCCAGGGCTTTGATCCGGAGGCCTCCTTCGGGCGGGTCTATCCGCCGTTCAACGCGGAGGAGTTCGCCTCGCGCAAGGAGCGGGTCTACCGGCCCAAGGCCCAGTGGGCCCTGGAGGTCCTGCGCGGGCTGGACCTGGACGGCGGCTCTTCCTGGAACGCGGGCTGGCTGGACATCGGCTGCGGCCAGGGCCACTTCCTTTCAACCCTGCGCGACCTGGGCGTGCAGCGCGTGGAGGGGCTCGAGGGCTGCGAGGACCTGGTGCGCCAGGCCGGCGCCGTGCTGGGGCCGGGGGTCGTGCGCCTGAACAGCGGGTCTTTGGCCGAGGCCGCCAGGGCCGCGCAGGTCCGGGTTTTTTCCGCCTTCTTCGTGCTGGAGCACTGCGAGGACCCGGCCCCCTTCTTCGAGGCCCTGGCCGGGAAACCCCGGGGCACGGCGCTCTATCTGGCCGTGCCCATTTTCGGGCTCTCGGCCCTGCTGGAGGATTGCAGCCCGCGGCATTTCGCCCGCAACCTGGACGGGGTGCTGCACACCCAGATCTATACCGAACGCTCCCTGGCGTATGCCCTGGAACTGGCCGGGTTCCAGCCCGTGGCCGAGTGGGTCTTCGGCCAGGACGCCCTGGACTTCCAGCGCATGGCGGCCCTGGCCTGCAGCGCCTATCCGGCGGAACTGCGGGAGGGCGTGGAGGCGGCCGTGGCCGCCATGACCGACGGCCTCCAGGGTCTTGTTGACCGCAACCATTTCTGCGACGCGCGGCACGTCGTCGCCGTGAAGAGCTAGGCCATGATCGACTACGACAGCGTGACCCTGCAGCGTCTCAAGGACAAGAGCAGCCCCGGGCGGCAGACCCTGCCCGACCGGCTGCGTTCCTGGTGGAAGCTGCGCAACCCCCGGATCAGCGCCGGGCCGGGCGTGGTCCTCAAGCCCGGGGTGGACATTTCGATCTGCGGCCCGGGCCGCCTGAGCATCGGCGAAGGCTCGCTGTTCCACGCCGGGGTCTGGCTGCTTCTGACCATGCCCGGACCCGAGGTGCGCATCGGCCGGCACGTCTACGTGGGGCGCGACACGATCATCGCGGCCAAGCAGTCCCTCTCCATCGGCGACTTTACGGTCATCGCGCCGCGCTGCTATTTCGTGGACCACGAGCACGGTTTCGCCGCCGACCAGATCATCCTGAACCAGCGGTCCAGGCTTCAGGGCGTCAGCGTGGGGCGGGACTGCTATTTCGGCACAGGCACCGTGGTCCTCGCCGGGGTCACCATCGGTGATGGGGCCATTGTCGGCGCGGGCTCGGTGGTCACCGGCGACATTCCCCCGGGACAGATCTGGGCGGGAAATCCCGCCCGCTACATCAAGGACAGGACCTGACATGAACGCGGAACACGGACATCCGGCGCGGCAGACCCTCGACGCGGAACTGGCGGCCTTGGCCCAGGCGGCAGGCCGCCTGCCGGACAGCGGCCTGGCTGTGGAATCCAAGGTGCTGGCGGCCCTGCGCATCTCCAACGTGCTCCAGCAGGTCATCCGGGCCCTGGACGAGGACCCCTATCCGCCGCTTCTGGCCGAGGTGCGGCGGCAGACGCGTTTTCTGCTGGCCCTGGACCCGGCGGCCCTGGCGGACGAACCGGCGGCCGGCGCGGGGGGCGGCGACCCCGTGGCCCGCACCCGCAGGCTCTACGAGGACGCCTGGACCGTGTACGACGAGGCCACCTACCGCCATTCCGTGGACCTCATCCTGGCCCGGCTGCGGGCCAACGGCTACGACGAGGCCTTTTTCGCGGGCAAGGACTGCTTCGACGGGGGCTGCGGCACGGCGCGTTTCGCCGTGGCCATGGCCCTGCTGGGGGCCCGCCGGGCGGTCGGCGCGGACATGGGCGGCCGCAGCCTGGAATTCGCCCGGGCCATGATGGAGCGCCTGGGCGTGCGCAACGTGGAACTGGTGGAGACCGACGTCACCGACCTCTCGGCCTTTGCCGACGGGTCCTTCGATTTCGTGGTTTCCAACGGGGTCCTGCACCACGCCCTGGAGACCGAGCGCGGCATCCGGGAACACTTCCGGCTGGTCCGGCGCGGCGGGCTGTTCTGGCTCTATCTCTATGGGGCGGGGAGCCTCTACTGGCACGTCTACGACGCCCTCAAGCAGACCCTGGCCGCCGTGGACAGCGACAGGGCCCGGCGCATCCTCCTGGACCTGGACCTGCGCCAGGGCGCGATCTACACCTACCTGGACAATGTCCTGGCCCCGGTGCGCAAGTACTATTACGCCGACGACGTCGTCGCCCTGCTGCGCCAGGAAGGGGATCTGGAATACGGCCTGCTGCGGGGCACCGCGGCCTACGACGACGCCGTGCTCCAGCGCCAGTCCCGCTGGGGCCGCGAGATCCTCGGCGAGCAGGGCGAGGTGCGCCTCTGGATCAAAAAGGCCTAAGGGCTCACGCCCCTTTCGGCCGGTAGGCCGGATGTTCCAGGGCCAGCCGGATCTGGCGGCCGCAGCGCCGCATCAGGTCCTCGTCCTCGGCCAGCGCCCGCAGCAGGCTTTCGGCCCGCTCCGTGTCGCCGAGATAGGCCCGGGCCGCTGCGGTGTGCAGGCGGTGCCGGGCCCAGGTCTCCCGATCCCCCCTGTCCAGGGCCTCGATGCCCAGTTCGTGGAAGGCCGTTTCCAGGGCCTGGATTCCGGCCTGTTCCGGGGAGACCGGGAAGGCCTCCTCGATGTCCCGGACCGGGCGGGGTGAGCGCAGCTGGAAGACGTGGGTGTAGTCCACCCGGCCGAGGAAGCGGAAATCCTCGCGGAACGCGCGCAGGAAGAAGGGAATCCAGAAACAGGTGTGCCAGCCGTAGTCCTGGAAGGCGTAGACGGTTCCGGGCAGGGACTGGTGCATGGCCCGGGCCAGGAACCAGCGGGTGGCGTACCAGCTCTTGCAGCCGTCCACGAAGACCAGGCCGAAGGCGGCGTCTTCCGGCAGGGCCAGGGTTTCTGCGGTCTGCGGGGTCTCGGCCAGGTCCGGGAGCACCCCCACGCGGGCGTCGATGAGTCCCCAGTAGTCCTGGCTCGAATGGAGCAGGCGGAAGGCCTCGAAGAAGTCGCCCGAGGCCGTCAGCATCTGGCGCGCTTCGGACGGCAGGGAGCCGTCCTGGAACTGGGGCTCCAGGGCCTGGGCCAGGGCCTCGCCGTTGTAATAGGCCCGGAAGCGGTCAAAGGTCAGCAGCCGGGCATCGGCCGCGCGCCGGGGGTTCTCCAGCATGCCCATGGCCAGGGCCCGGGTGGTGCCGCCCAGGAACGGGCCGACCTCCAGCACATGGCCTTGGCCGTTCCAGAACCGGGACGCCAGATGGAAGAGCAGGGCCCGTTCCCGCGGCGTGGTCTCGGACTTGATGGTGTTGATGCGCGCCGCGTGGCGAGGCTCTGCCGGGGGCACGGACAGGCAGCGGGCGAAGAGCTGCTGGTAGAGGGTCTCGCCCAGCTCCTGCTGGAGGGCCTCCGGCGGATCCTGGACAAGGCGCTGGGTGATGAGGTCGAGCAGCGGCGCGGTCATGGGTGCTCCTTTTCGCGGGCGGGTTCCCGCCACAGGTGTTGGACCAGGTCCAGGAAATCCCCGGCCGGGTCCAGGCTCGGCCGGGGCGAATGGAAGTCGCGGAGAAAGGCTGCGGCGTCCGCCAGAACCCGTTCCCGGGAGACGGGGTTGGACAGCAGGTCGTCCAGCAGGGGCTCCAGTTCCGCCACCCGGCGGGCCGAGGGCAGGCGCGGGTCGTCCAGGGCCGAGCCCAGTTCCGGGATGTCGTAGAGCGCGGAGCGCAGGTAGACCAGGGGCACGCCCAGGCGCAGGGCCTCCAGGGCGGCGGCGGAGGGGCGGCTGACCAGCACGGCCGCGGCCGCGGAGGACAGGGCCTCCTCCAGGGAGCCCTCCCGCCGGATGGTGAAGAGCCCCGGGGCCTCCTGGCTCAGGGCATCGTACAGGCCGAAATGGTCATAGCGCGGGTGGGGCCGGAGCACGAAGCGCAGGTCCCGGCGGCGCTGCATCAGGGCCAGCAGTTCCAGCCAGTCGCGGCGCAGGCGGCCGTGGTCGCAGATCGGCGCGGAGAGCCCGTAGCCGCCCAGGGCGGTGAGCAGCACCACCTCGCGGGCGGGAGCCGGCCGGGGAGGCGGCGGCGGAAGCTGCGGCGCGATGACCGTGATGGAGGCGGGCCTGCGGCCCAGGCGCTCGAACTGGCGGCGGCCGTACTCGCCGTCCACCACCAGCTGGTCCGCCGGGGAGTGCAGGCGTTCGAATTGGTGGAAGTCCGGGGAGATGGAACCGTGCTGGAGGGCCAGGGTCGGCACGCCCCGAGCCTGGGCCGCGCGGGTGAAGACCGCTCCCGGGCCATAGGCGTCCAGGCCGCAGACGAAGAGCCGGGGCCGGAGGGTGTCCAGCACGTGCCCGGCCGCGTCGGCGATGCGCGACCCGAGCTTGAGCCGGTCCCGGAAGGCGGCAAAGAGGAAATGCAGGTGGGGGTTGCCCAGGAGCGCGGCATCGTCCCCGGAGGCGGGCCCGGAACGGAGCACGGCCTCGTGGGCCGCGTCCAGCCGGGCGGCGGTGGCGGAGTCGGCCGGGAACTGGGCCAGTAGCGGATACCAGGGCACGACCGGCGCCACCTGGGGCGCCACGGGGTAGGCCCCGGCCATGAGCAGCACGGTCCGGCCCGCGTGGCGCCGGAAGAGCGCCTCCAGCTTCTCCCGGTGGCGGATGAAATCCGTATCGCTCAGGAACACGAGCAGGCCGTCGCGGACGGCGGGGAGTTCCGGAGGCTCCGGCCTGGGCCCGGGATTGGCCTGGGGCGCGGGCTCTCCGGCCTGGAGCCGGAGCACGGAGAGGCCCGCGGTTTCCACGAGATGCAGGGCCACGGCATTGAGGATGTCCGGCGGAGGCCCGCCCGGCGGGTCCCAGAAATAGGCCCGCGCCGCCTCAACGCAGAGGGACGCCTCCGCGGGCCGGAAGCGTTCCAGAATGCGCGAGAAGATCCGCTGGGCGTTGCAGGCGGCCGAAACCGGGAACCACATGTCGCGGTGCATGATTTCGGCCAGCGGCAATCCCTGGTGCAGCACCGGGGCATAGGCCTCGCGCCACCAGTGGGCGCAGAACCGGCGGAATTCGTCGTAGTTTTTGCCCACGTCCCGGCTGTCCAGGAAGTCCCAGGCCTCGGCCACCGCGATGTTCCGGGCGCGCAGCGCGTGGGCGATGGAGGCGTGCAGGGTCACGGCCAGGTCGCCGCCTTGAGGGCCGCTGCGGGCGGCCTGGGCCGCCAGCTGCTGCGGCGAAAGGACAAAGGCGAGATGTGTTCCGGCCACGTCAGTCCTCGTCCCGCGCCTGGATGGCGGCCTGGAGCCGCTGGAGTTCCTCTGCGTCGGCGCCGTTGCGCGCGGCCTGTTCCAGCCGCTTCCGGGCCTCCTGCAGCGCTCCGCTGCGCAGGGATTCCCGGGCCAGAAGCAGCTGGACCGCAGCCATGTCCCGGCGCAGCGCGCGCAGGAGGAGCGCGGCCTCGCGGAAATACTCTTCCCTGATCCTGGCGGCGAGGTTCAGGGCCAGATCCCGGGCGACCTGGTCCTGGCTCCGCGTTGCGAAGAACCGCTCCTCATACAGGGCGAGGCGCTGGAACAGCCGGTGCAGCCGCGCCTGGAGGAGTTCCTGCCGTTGCGCCAGTGCGGGCAGGCCCGCAGCATGGTCCGGCGCCGTGTCCCGCGCTGCGGTCAGGGCCTGGACCTCGCCGGACAGGTCTTGGAATTCGCGGTTCAGGTCGTGGATCATGGCCGGGCCTCGTCCAGAAGCATGCGGCAGCGCACCAGGTCGATGGGCGAGTCCACCAGGATGCGCTGCTCGTCGCAGCAGGGCACTCCGCGGATCTGCTCCGGCCGGACGCCGGCCCAGTGTTCCAGGATATGGCGGGTCCTGCAGGCGAGCAGGGACCTGGCCGGGCGGTAGACGGGCGGCAGCAGTTGCCGCCCGGAGAGCAGGCCGCGGTGGACGGGGTCGACGGTCCGCAGGTTCTCCGGTTCGTAGTCCCAGGGCCCCTGGACCACGGGGAAGGGCTCGGCGAGGTGGTAGCCGGCGTCCTCGACTTCGGCCAGGAGCTGGTAGGTCAGGCCGGCCACGTCCGTGTCGGGGAGGGCCCAGGGGATCGAGGCGGCCGATCCTTCGATGGCCAGTTCGTCCATGGCGGCGTCTCCCTCCCGGCCGGGGAAGAACTGGAAGCGCAGGCGGCGCCGGAACCGGCCGCAGGTCCGGGGATCGAGCGCCAGGCGCAGCGTCCTGGCGGATTCGTCACGGAACAGCAGGAGGCTTCCGTCCGCTGCCGCGTTGAAGCCCAGGCCGCAGAGCCGTTCCCCGGCCCGGGGCCGGGGCTGATCCGGAGGGGCCAGAATGAGGCGGGCCCGGGCCGGGCCCGCGCGCCAGAACAGGGGGCAGTCTCCGGCGCTGGCCGGCGGAGGGCAGGGCGTGATCTGCAGGTCCGGGTTCTGGGGGACAGGGGCGAAGAACCCCGCCATTTCCGGGGCCACGCCCTTGGCTTCCCAGTCAAAATCAAAGGGCTTGGTGAGCACAAGCCCGTCCGCGAGCCCCTCCGGCAGGGGAGGCGGGCCGTCCTCCAGCATGTGGAGGGTCCCGAAGTCCATGGCCCGGAGAAAGAGTTTGTATTGGCTGGGGTGATCGCGCAGGAACTCCAGGCCGACAGCGGCCTCGACCCCGGGGTCTTTCAAGAGCTCCGCGGCGGCAGACACGTCCTGGGGGAGGAGCAGCGGGGCCCGGCGGTCAAGGACGAGCAGCTCGTCCGGCAGCCCTCCCAGCCGCGTCTCCAGGAGACGCAGGGCCTCCAGCGTGCCCGGAGGCGCCCAGGGATCGTCCTCCAGGGCGGCGGGCGAGGGGACGAGGGTCCTGTCCATGCCGGCCGGGGCGCAGTGGAGCAGAGCCTCCTGGTCGGTCACGAGATGCGTCGGTCCGCAGAGCTCCAGGGCCTGGACACGCCGGAGAAACTCCGTGGTCAGGACGCGGCCGTCCTCCGAAGACCAGGCCGTTTCCGCCGCGGCGGGAAACACGGGGATCAGTGTGAACATGGCCCTGCACCCGGAAAGAACTGGAACAGGCCGCGCCGGATGATTTCTTCGGCCAGCCGGAGGTCGGCCGGCTCGTCGATGTCGAGGAAGCTGATCTGGTCCTGGATCACATGCACGAAGGGCTTGAAGCGGCCATAGTTGCGCTGGATGGAGAGCAGGCCGTAGGGCCGGTAGAAGACGGCCCCGGGAACCGCGTCCCCGGTCCGTGCGGGACGCAGCGCCTGGAGCGAGCCGTGCGGGCCGAGGGCCAGAAGGGGGTCGCGCCCGGCGGGGATCTTCCTGACCGTGATCACGGAGCTGAAGCCCTCCAGGATCTTGCCCAGCAGATGATCGAGGAGCCCGGGCGTGCGGAACGGGCTGGTGGGGTAGAGCAGCAGCGCGATGTGACGGTCCCGGGGCCGGGGATAGAGGCGCTCGAGAGTGTAGTTCAGGGCGTCGCTCACCAGGGCGGTGTCGCCGGAAATCCCCGCGGGACGAAGAAAAGGGACTTCCGCGCCGTAGCGCGTGGCCACGGCGGCGATCTCCGGATCGTCCGTGGACACCACCACCCGGTCCACCAGCCGGGCGGCCCTGGCCACCTCCACGCTGTAGGCCAGGAGGGGCTTGCCGGCCAGGGGCGCGATGTTCTTGTGGGGAATGCCCTTGGAGCCGCCCCGGGCCGGAATGACCGCCACCACGGGAACGCGCTCCTGCTGCGGTCCGGCCGCTGTTCCCCGGTGGGAGAGGGGGGCGTCCGGGGCCGTGGTCATGTCCGGTCCTCGAGCAGATGGGCGTGCTTGCGGAGGAAGCGCAGGCCGATGCGGCCTCCGGCCTTGAAGCCCGCGTGGTTTTCGCGGAACAGGGCGTGGAAGCGCCCGCGCAGGGCCTCGGCCTCGGGATCGGCCTGGGCCGTGCCGGAGGAGAGCTCGAACAGTTCCTCTGCCAGGTCCAGGATGTCGGCGGGCTCGTTTTCCAGGACCTCCATCCCCTGCTGCTGGAACTGCTCGACGTGGTACGTGCTGCCCAGGGAGGAGCCCAGGATTTCGGGGAAGTGCAGCAGCCGCTTTTCGCGCGTGGAATAGAGCAGCTTGGGAATGCACAGGTTGCCCTTGAAGAAGGGCAGGGATTCCAGAGGGGCCATGTTCACGCAGCCCACCGGCACGCCGAAGACCCCGGCCACGCAGAACAGCCCGGACGACGAGCCCAGGAAGAAACGGCACTGGCTGGAGAGGAAGATGTCCATGAAGGGCGAGCGCAGGGCGTGATGGGCATAGTCGATGACGCCTTCCTGGGGGGCCAGGGGCCGCATGCTGGGGTCGCCCATGCGGAACACGAAACCGCCGCGCTCCACGATGGCGCGCATGGCCGGGACGCAATGCCCGATGTCGGCGTCGCGGTAGGCGTGGTAGGGGAGATTCGGCAGGAAGCCGGCCTCCCGGCAGTGGACGCAGACGAACCAGGCATTCTCCGGAAGACCCATGCGCCGCAGGATCGCGCGCCCGCGTTCCCGGTCCTCCTCGGACAGGGCGAGCAGCGGCGGCCCGTCATAGGCCTCCAGGGCGGCGTGGTAGGGATCGTATTTCAGGTCCACGATCGTGTATTCGGGCAGCGCCTCGCGGCGCCGCTTGATGAACCGGTAGAGGGCGCTGGAGCGCAGGACCGTGAACCGCCGGGACCAGCATTCCAGCAGGAAGGGATTGGCCACGGTCTTGGGGTCGACGATGAGCAGGGCGCGCACCCGTTTTTCAGCGGCGAGCCTGGCCTTCAGGTAGCAGTCCGGCTCGGTGCAGAAATGGCCGATGCGGGTTTGCAGCCCGCTGAGCACGGGCTCCCAGCCCAGGAGGCGAAGGATGCGGGCCGCCAAGCGCAGCGCGGCGATCTGGAGCTTCTCCTTCAGACGCGTGAGTTCCACGGCCCCGGGCAGACGCCGCTGGGCGCCCATCGCGGCCGGAACACCGCCGGCGGTCTTGGAAAGGGTGGGCCCGGTCATGAGGCGCTCCGCGCGTAGGAGTGGACGAAAAATCTCTGCCCGTGCCAGCCGTAGGCCCCGGCGTCGCTGAAGGCGATGCCGTATTTCTCGATCATCTCGCGCCAGGCCTTGCGCTCCCCGAACTCGAGGCTGGCCCGGTTGCACTGGAAGTCGTCGAAGAGGACGACGCAGCCCTCGGCCACGAGCCCCCTGCCGAAGACCTGGTCCAGCACCTGGATCGTGGAGGAGTAGAGGTCGCAATCCACGTGCATCATGGCAAGCCTGGTGTCGCCGGCGAGCCGGGGCAGGGTGTCCTGGAACCAGCCGGGATGGATGTGCACAAGGCTTTCGTCGAGCAGCGGGGCCAGGGCGGCCCTGATCTCCTCGGGGGTGCGGCTGGCCTTGAAGGAGCCCTGCTTCCAGACCCTTGTCAGCACATGCGGCGAATCCTTGTCCCCCTCGCAGTCCGTGGCGGGCAGGCCCGCGAAACTGTCGAACAGGTGCACCTTGCGCCGGTGCGTCGCTTCCGGCAGATAGGCGTACTTCTTCATGAATTGGCCGAGCGCACCGCAGATGAAGGAAGCGGTATGGCCGTCCTTGGTGCCGAACTCGGCGATCGCCCCTTCGACGTCCGCGCCGATGATGTATTCGATGGACAGCGCGAGGGTCTTCCGCGTTTCCGCGCCATCCAGGGCGAGGTAGTCGAAGGTGTTGTCCTGGCTCATGGAGTGCTCCTTGTTTGCGACATCGCGGGCAATGGGCTTCCGGATGTCCTCACCGATGCGTGTGGCCTGCGGGGTGCGCCGCGCGGCTGTCAGTCCCAGCCGAAGCAGGTGCGCCAAGCCTGGGGCAGCAGCGCGTTCACCGTTTCCTGCTGCGCCGGCGTGAGCTCGTGCTTCCAGGTGTCCGTTCTTCCGGTCCGGATGTGGTTCGTCATGTCCCGCTTCATCTCCGGCTTCGTGAACTCGCCCTTCCCGATTCCGTAGAAATCCAGGATGGCGTCGAGGAACGCGGCCTCCCCGGCATGGACCAGATCCTCATGGGTCGTGAGCAGCACCTGGACCTCACAGGGCCGGCAATCCGCGAATTTGGGATGGCCCTGCTGGATGTCCCGGCTGTTCAGCGTGAACACCTTGGCGTTGCAGCCCGGTTTGCGGCCCTTCTTGTCCCTGGCGACATAGGGCCTGGAAAAATCCACCCGCATCGCGTCGAACCATTGCTGCAGCCAGGCGATGGATTCCTTGTAGAAGAAGCTGACGCAGCGCTCGAACTTCTCCTCGAACGTCGCGCTGGTCCAACAGGTTCCGATGTACGGCAGATACTGCGGCGACTCGCCGACCTGCGGGCAGGTTTCGTTGATGTGGTCCATGTAGTGGAGCCACGAGATCATCGAGTTGCGCGGGTCGCGGATGTGCAGGAGCATCTTGTCGAGATTGATGCACAGGAAGAGCAGGTTGATCGGGTTGGCGTCGATATGGAGCTGGGAGATGGCGCCGCCCTGCTTGAAGGCGCGGATCTGTTCGATCTCGATCAGGGTCTCCGGATATCCGGTGGTCCCGATGCGCGTGAAGCGGAGGCCGAGGCCTGCGGTGAGGCTCTTGAAGAGGAAGACGGAGCCGGATTTCGGCTGCGTGTTCAAGAAAATTGAGGGGAACACCCGCTTGTTCTCCGCCTTGACGGCGAAGGATTCCGCGGCGTCCTCGGCCGAGGCTGCCGCGTCTTCCTTCTGTTCCTCCCGGCCCTTGAGGTCCGGGACCCTGCGGGTCGAAGGAGCGAACGATTTCACGGGAGCATCCAGCAGACGCTGCTGGAGGGCGCTGGTATTTTCCATGGTGTCCACCTGGCCGGGAATGTGTTGCATGTCGTTATGCCTTCGCGAGCGTCTTGAAGAAACCGCACCGCCTACATGACGTAGGAATGGACGTATTTTTCCGACCGCGAGGAGACGAAGAACAGCTTCCCGCCTCCCGCGGCGATCCTTTCGGGGCGCCTGCTGGAATCAAGCTTCAGCGGCGCGATCAGTGTGAACTGCCTGTTGTAGACGTAGATCCGCGCGCCATGGGGGGCGACGTCCTCGCACGAGAGGATCATGCAGGACGCCTCGCCCGCCTGCCAGGAAGCGATATCCAGGAGGCAGTTCTCCACCTCGTGCAGGGCATGGCGCGGAACGAATCGCGCGCCGTTGAATTCCAACACCTTCACGGCCCGCTTATAAAACGCCAGGGCCCGTCCCTGGAGTGTCCTGGCGGAAAAGAAATCCTTCCGTGTGCCGGGAGCCGGCGCCTGGATCGGCACCGGATGGACGCCGTTTTGCCCGACAGCAAAAAAGGCGCTCGGCGTCGCGTTCTCGGACGCGACATAGGACCGGCCGCCGTGGGAGAAGAACGATCCCCCCGCCACAGGGGCGTCATGCGCCGCGCGCAACTGGAGCGCGTCATCGTACAACAGCAATCGTTGCGTCTTCGGAGTGATCATCCAGATCGTTTTTGCAATCGGATCATACCCGGCGCCGGACGGCATCCCGTGCTCCTCCAGGGAGAGGGTCCGGAGCAGGCGCGGCACGGGCTCCATGCTGTACTTGCGCAGGGTCAGGGACCGCTCGTCGGCCACGAACAGATGCTCGCCGTCACTGAACAGGCTGCTCGGGACGAGTTCGCCGTCGCTGGACCAAACCAGCTTGGGCTGTGGGTATGCGGGCGGATGCACCTTGGCGGCCGTGGTCACTGCGGCGTTCCTTCGGTCACTAAATGGTTTGACGAAAAAAACTCCCACGGCTATGCCGAATGCACAATCCATGCCACGGTTTTGGAGCTGCGAACCCGGGGAATCGCACGGTGGCCGAATGATCCGGGCGAGGCGAAAGCCGCAGGCAGACCGTGCGGCCTGGACGGGTTCAGGCAGGACTTTCCCCGGGTCCCCCTCGGCTTCCGGGGGCTTGGGCGATATGCTGGTTCATGTTGTCACACTCTTTGCATCGGCGGGCCCATGCGCATCAATTTTCTGAACTGCGGATACCGGAACTGTGGCGGTTGCCTTCAATTAGTGAAGTGCGCCAATATCTTGACGGATCTGGGGCATGAGGTCTTTCTGACCTACACGGCCTCGTTCAGCTTTGACCTCACCGAGGTCCGGGCGAAGCGGGTGTATTCGCCGCATCTGCGGCCCGACGAGGTGCCCGACGCCGACGCGGTCATGTGCAGCACCTGGTACATGGCCCGCCGCGTGGCGGATCTGCCCGCCTCCAAGGGGGCCAAGTTCGCCTATCTCCAGGACTTCGAGAACTGGTCCGGGACCTCCGAGGACATCCTCAGCTGCTGGCGTCTGCCCGTGCATCTCGTGGCGGTGGCCAACTATCTGCGCGACGCCGCGGCCCAGCACACCTCCAAACGCGCTGCGGTCCTGCCCTACGGCATCGACTTCGAGCGCTTCCACCCCGAGGGCAAGACCCCGCCCTCGCCGCAGCGCCTGGTCCTGGGCGGGCTCTACAACTCCATGGCGCGCAAGCGCTTTGATGACCTCGTGGCCGTGGCCCTCGGGCTGCGGGAACAGGGCGTGCCCGTGGAACTCCGGCTGTTCGGAGCCGAGCCCGAGCCCGTGCTGCCGCTTCCGGCCGTCTATCTCCGGCAGCCCAAGCCCGAGGACCTCCGGGCCATGATGAGCGCCTGCCATGTCTGGCTGGCCATGAGCGAGCAGGAGGGGTTGCACATCCCGCCCATGGAGGCCATGGCCTGCGGCGCCGTGCCCGTGGTCACCGAGATCGGCGGCATGCGCGACTACTGCCTGGACGGCCGCACCGGCTTTCAGGTCCCGGTGGGCGGCGTGGCCGAGGCCGTGGCCCGGGTGCGCGAACTCTGGGGCGATCCGGCGCGCTGGGAGCGGATGTCCGCGGCGGCCCTGGACCACATCCGGGCCATGGGTTCGGAGCGGGAGAACGCCGCCCGGCTGGCGGAACTGTTTCAGGCCCGCCAGGGCGCGGCCGGCCTGGAGCGCCTGTTCGACTTCACGAGCTGGAACCAGAACACCTGGAAAACGCTGGCCGCGTATGGGGATCAGGCGGCGCGCCTGGACTCCCTGGGGGCTTCCGACCTGGCGGCGGAGCTGGATGCGGGCCTGGCCCGGACCCTGGAGGCCCGGGCCAAGGAGGACCGCAATCTCCTGGGCCGTCAGGGCCGCACCTATGGCTTGGCCGTGCACCGGCAGAACCGCCGCAGCGGCGCTTCCGAGCGCAGCCGGGCCGAGACGGCCTTCCTGCACGCGCCGCGCGAGGACGGGGTCCTGGACGCCCTGGCCGGGGCCTGGGACCGGCCGCTGGCGGGCCGCTACGACAATCCCGCGGCCTTTGACGGCTGGCTGCGGGTCTATCCCACCCTGCGCTGCACCCTGCATTGCGGCTACTGCGTCAACGACGCCGTCCAGGGAGCCCGCAAGGACGCTCCGGCCGTGGACTGGCAGCGCTGGGCCGAGGCCCTCAACCGCGAGGGGCGGCACGTGGTGTTCACCGGCGGGGAGCCTTTCCTGTACAAGGGCTTTGTCTCCCTGCTCAACGCCATGCAGCGGCACCTCATGCTGCGGGTGTACAGCAACCTGAGCCTGGATCTGGGGCAGACCCTGGCCGGAATCCAGCGCGAAGCGGATTTCTACGTGAGCTGGCACGCCAGCGAGGAGCCCGACCGGCAGATTTTTTTGGCCAATTGCCGGGCCATCCTGGACAATCCCCTGTTTTCCCTTACGGTGCACGCCATCGACACCCCGGAGAATCAGGCCCGGCTGGAGCGGGATATGGCCTTTTTCCGGGACCACGGCGTGCGGGTGGACCTGGACCAGGACCAGCGGGGCTTCGCCGGTTCCGGCCAGCCTGCCGGGCGCCTGGCGGCCTGCCGCCGCCGCCTCTATCTCATCGGGCCGGACGGCTGCCGCTACCAGTGCGTGTCCCGGCTCATGCGCCGCGATCAGCCCCAGGAAAACATCTTCGACGGGCCCCTGGGCCCGGACTCTTGCCTTTCGGCCTGTCCCGACTACGGCAACTGCGCGCCCTGCGACGGGTTGGGCGAAACGAGCATCGGCATCCTGGAGACCCCGTGAGCGAGAACATCCTGGTCACCGGCGGCGCCGGCTACATCGGCAGCCATACCTGCAAGGCGTTGTCCCGGCGCGGCCTGACCCCCGTGGTCCTGGACAACCTGGTCTACGGCCATCCCTGGGCCGTGCAATGGGGCCCCCTGGTGCGCGGCGACATCGCCGACCGCGCCTTGCTGGACCAGATTTTCGAGACCTATCGGCCCGCGGCGGTGCTGCACTTCGCGGCCTTCGCCTATGTGGGCGAGTCCGTGACCGACCCGGGCAAGTACTGGCGCAACAACGCGGCGGGCACCCTGACCCTGCTGGAGGCCATGCGCGACCACGGCTGCCGCCGCCTGGTCTTTTCCAGCACCTGCGCCACCTACGGCCTGCCGCGGCAGGTGCCCATGTCCGAGGAGCATCCGCAGTGGCCGGTGAATCCCTATGGCTGGAGCAAGCTGGCCGTGGAGCGGATGATCGCCGACTTCGGCGCAGCCCACGGCCTGGGGGCGGTGATCCTGCGCTATTTCAACGCCGCCGGCGCCGATCCCGAGGGCCAGTTGGGCGAGGAGCACGATCCCGAAACCCATCTCATCCCCCTGGTGCTGCAGGCGGCCCAGGACCCCGCGCAGCCCGTGACCGTGTTCGGCGGGGACTACGACACCCCGGACGGCACCTGCGTCCGCGACTACATCCACGTGAGCGACCTGGCCCGGGCCCATCTGGCGGCCCTGGATCATCTGAACCGCAAGGGTGCGGCAGCCTTCAACCTGGGCACGGGCCGGGGCCATTCCGTGCGCGAGGTGATCCGCATGGCGGAGCAGGTCACGGGCCGCGAAATCCGGCCCCTGAGCGGAGACCGGCGGGCCGGAGACCCTCCGCGGCTGGTGGCCTCCGGCGACCTGGCCCGGCGGGAGCTGGGGTTCGAACCGGAATATCCCGGGCTGGCCGAGATCATCGGCCATGCCTGGAACTGGATGCAACAGGGGTCGGGACCATCCCGCGGCTGATGGGCCGGGGCGTCCGCCGGGGCAGCGACGGGGTTTGCCGTTCATTCCGTGAATGAACGGTGTGCAGTGTTCAGACGGCAAGGACCGCGCATGAGTCGGGAACAGCTGTTCATCCTGCCCGAAGCGGGGCTGGCGCAGGCCCCCTGGTTCCTGGAGGCGTTGGCCGAGGCCGCGCCCCGGGGCGCGGTCGTGCTCTGCCCGGAGCCGGAAGCCGGGGAGCTGCAAGGCCGGTTTCCGGGCGTGCGCGTCCAGGGCTTCGGTTCCGGCGCCCTGACCTCGGCCCGCCCGGATCTCCGCGCATTGGCCCGCGGTCTGGGCGCAGACGGCCTGCTCGCGGAGCGGGCGGTTCTCGTGCGTGACGGGACGCGGCCCCATGGCTGGGACGCCTACCGCACCGCACTGCGGCTCCTGGGCCTGCCCGGATTTCTGGAACTGGACCGGGAACGGCGCGAGGAACAGGGATTCCCGCCTCCGCCGGACATGTCCCGGCCGGGCACGCTCCTGCTCAAGGCCTGCGGCGGCATCGGCAACGTGGTCCAGACCACGGGCGTTCTTTCCGCGGCCCTGGCGCGCGGCTGGGAGGCGGTGTTCTGCCCCATGTCCGACTCCGGCCAGTCCCTGGCCCCGCTGTTCCAGGACCCGGACCGGCCGGGCCTGCGGGTCATCGGGCCCGGGGACCTGCCCGAGGTGCGGGCCGGGCTTTCGCTGAACATCGAATGCCGCGCGCACATCGCGGCCCAGGACTTCTTCCACAGCCCCTATCGTGAGCCCATGGAGCGCAACGAGGCCCGGGCCTATGCCCGGTTCGCGGCCAACGTCACCGGCTGGGACGTGGACCCGGCGGCCACCTTCGTGGGCCCGGGAACCGGGGTCCCGGCCGGGCTTTCGGGCCGCGTGGTGCTCATCCCCGGGAGCAAGCCCAACTGGGACTCCAAGCGCTGGCCGCACATGCAGCGGCTGGCCGAAATGCTCGACCGGCCCGTGGTGCTCTGCCGGGAGGCGGACCTCGAGGCCTACGCCACGCTGCCCTTTCTCGCGTCCATCCGGGGCGACCGGGCCGAGCTGGTCACGGGCCTGGATCTGGCCCAGGCCGCGGCCGTGTTGCGCCAGGCCCGGGCCGTGGTGGCCAACGACTGCGGCCTGGCCCACGTGGCCGCCGCCGCCGGAGCGCCCACCCTGGTGCTCTTCGGTCCGTCCTCGTTGGACAAGAACTTGCACCCACGCTCCAACGTGACGGCCCTGCGTCTGGACCTGCCGTGCCGGCCCTGCCAGGGCCGGGACCAGGGGCCCGGACGCCTGTCCGGCAAGGGCTACCGCTGCGACCTGGGATACCCCTGCCTGGCCGGGATCACGGCCGAGGACGTGGCCCAGCGGCTGGCCGAACTCATGCGCTGAGGAGGATGGATGCGCAGCGCCCTGCACCCGGAACGGATCGTCGTGGTGATCCCCTGCCGCAACTGCGGCCCGTACATCGAAGAGTGCCTGGAGTCCTTGCGGGCCCAGACCTTCGCGGGCTGGAGCGCGCTGGTGGCCGACGACGCCTCGGACGACGACACCGCTCGGCGGGCCAGGGCCTTTGAGTCCGATGCGCGCATCCGCGTGCGCACCGCGCCCGAGCGGCGCTGGCTCATGGGCAACACCCTGGACGCCCTGCGCGGCCTGGACCTCCGGCCCAGCGACGTGGTCGTGATCCTGGACGGCGACGACCTGCTCCGGCCCGCCTGCCTGGAGCGGCTCTGGGCGGAGCACTGCCGGGGCTTCGACTTCGTCTACACCAACGAGGACGTCCTGGGCCCCGGGCACTCCCTGGGCCGTCCGCTGCTGCGCGACGTGCCCGTGCGCGAGCAGCTCTGGTGCTTCTCCCACGCCCGCAGCTTCAAGGGCTACCTGTTCTCGCTCCTGGACGACGCCGCCTTCCGGGACGCCTCGGGCGGCTATTACCGCGCCGCCGGGGACCTCTCCCTGTGCCTGCCCATGGCCGAGCTGGCCGGGCCGGACAAGATTTCCTTCGTGGACGAGCGGCTCTACGGCTACCGGGTGCACGAGCAGTGCAACTTCAAGGTCCTGCGCACCGAGCAGCTGGAGAACAACTGGCGCATCCGCACGCGGCCCACGCTCCGCCGCCAGACGCGCTTCTTCGACTTCAGCGAGGACGTGCGCGACCTGGAAAAGCCCCGGCTGTACGAGTACGGCCGCGCGTTCCGGGAGCGCTACCCGCGTCCGGCCAGCGTGCTCCTGCGCCACCACATCCGGCCCGGCGAGGAGGACTCCTGGCGGGCCTACCACAACCTCTGGATCGACGAGGGCGTGTTCCTGGCCGGGGTGGTGGAGGGCGCATGAGCCCGGGGACCGGGCCGCAGCGGACCGCCCTGGTCTTCGCCCATCCGGAACCGCCCCGGGACCGCCGGCGCATCCGCCCCGTGTTCCTGCCCTTTGCGGGCTGCCCGCACCGCTGCCTGTTCTGCGACCAGAAGGCCCAGACCGGCACCGCGCCCACATCCCTTGAGGCGATCCGGGAGACCCTCGAACAGGGCCTGCGCCAGGCCCGGGACCAGGGCGCGGAACCCTGCGAGCTCGGCCTGTACGGCGGCACGTTCACGGCCCTGCCCCAGGACTGGCCCGAGCGCTTTCTCCGAACCATCCGGCCGTTCCGGGCCGCGGGCCTGGTGACGCGGGTGCGCTGCTCCACCCGGCCGGACGCGGTGGAGCCCGCGCGGCTGGCCGGGCTCAAGGACCTGGGCCTGGACCTGGTGGAGCTGGGCATCCAGAGTTTCGACGATGCGGCCCTGGCGGCCTCGGGCCGGGGCTACTCCGGGGAAACCGCGCACGCGGCCTGCCGGACCGTGCGCCAAGCCGGGCTGGGCCTGGGCGTCCAGCTCCTGCCCGGCCTGCCCGGGGACCGGCCCGGGGTTTTCCGCTCCGATGTGGACATGACCGCCCGGCTGGCCCCGGACTGCGCCCGGCTCTATCCCTGCCTGGTGCTCGAGGGCACGGAGCTGGCCGCGCTCTGGCGGGCCGGGGGCTACGCGCCCTGGAGCGCGGCCCGGGCCAGGACCGAGCTGTCCCTGGCCCTGACCCGGCTCTGGCGCGCAGGCGTGCCGGTGATCCGCCTGGGCCTGGCCCCGGAGCCCGGGCTGTCCGGCCGCGTCCTGGCCGGGCCCACGCATCCGGCCCAGGGCCAGCAGGCCCGCTCCTTGGCCTTGCTGGATTGTTTGCGGCGGCAGATCGTCCGCCTGGGCCGCAGGCCGCAAGGCCTGGAAGTGCCGGTGGGCAGCCAGGGCGAATTCTGGGGCCATGGCGGCTGCCTGGAGCGGGCTTACGCCCGGCTGGGCCTGCCCAGGGAGCGGGTCACGGCCTCTGGGGACGGTTTCTTCCGCCTGGTGTGAAATGCGCCTTGGTTCGCCTTTTCATCCGTGGGAAAAAAGTGTAACATCAATAAAACACGGCGCGAGCCGCCGAGGAAACCCTGGAATGAAGAAAATCGTCTTGCTTTTCGCCGCCTTGATCGCAGCCGCCAGCATTACCGCCTGTACCCAGGAAACCCAGAACAAGATCACCCGGGGCCTCCAGAACTGGACCGGTGTGGACGGCGTGCTCGAGGTCTATGCCGGCAACGCCGTGGCCAAGCGCTTCCTCAAGATCGACAAGCTCTCCACGGCCGAGGCCACGGGCAAGGGCGGGGAGGCCCGGGCCTACCGCTTCGGCTACGGTGTGCTGGACGTGAACCTGAACGGGGTGGCCGACCCGGACGAGAAGAAAGTCTATTTCGAGGTGAGCGAGTTCGCCACCTACGTCTTTTACGAGAACCCCAACCCCGCCAAGTAGGCACGTGCGCGAGATGATCCGGGCGGCGCGGGCCGCCACCATGACCGGACCGGTCCTTGAGGACGCGGCCCTGATCCACGACGGGGAGACCGTCCTGGCGGTGGGCCCCTTTTCCGATCTGGGCCCGGGCTTCGAGGGCCCGGTGCGCGACCTGGGGGACGCGACCCTGGCCCCGGCCGTGGTCAACGCCCACACCCACCTGGAGCTCGCCCACCTGGGCGGCAAGACCCGCGAGGGGGAGGGCTTCCTGGGCTGGGTGGAACACCTCCTGAGCCTGCCCCTGTACGAACCCGACGAGGCCCGCGTCCGCGAGGAACTGGCCGGGCTCAAAGCCTGGGGCGTGGGGCTCGTGGCGGACATATCCACCCGCAACGCAGCCAGAATGGCCGGGATTCTCGAAGATTCCGGCCTTTTTTTTGTGTCCTTCCTGGAGACCATCGGCGACGGCGCCCCGCCGTCTCCGGCCGGGGCCGGACCCCGCGGCCTGCGCTCCCTGGCCGGGCACAGCCTGTACACCACCGACGAGCCGGTGCTCCGGGCGGCCAAGGCCGCCACCGAGGCCCGGAACCTGCCGTTCTCCCTGCACCTGGCCGAGCACGCCGAGGAAGAGGCCGTGGTGCGCGGCGGGGACTCCATGTTCCTCAGCCTGCTGCGCCAGCGGGGGCGGCTCAGGAACTACGTCTCGCCGGGGGTCAGTCCGGTGGCCCGGGCCGCGGCCCTGGGCCTCCTGGGCCCCGGCACCCTGGCCGTGCACTGTGTGCGCCTGGACGACGAGGACATCCGCCTGCTGGCCGATTCCGGGACCTTCGTCTGCCTCTGCCCGCGCTCCAACGCCTTCATCACCGGCGGCCGGGCTCCCTGGGAACGCCTGCTGGCGGCCGGGATTCCGCTCTGCCTGGGCACGGACAGCCTGGCCTCCAACCGCGACCTGAACCCCTGGAACGAGGCCCGCTATCTCCTGGCGCGCTTCCAGGGCGAACTCGGCCTGGAGGATGTGTTGGCCATGCTCACCGTGCATCCGGCCCGGGCCCTCAAGATGGACCACCTCCTGGGCACGCTGGAGCCGGGCAAGGCCGCCCGTTTCAGCGTGGTGCCCGGGGATATCGAAGCGTTGACGCGCAGGCCCCACGGCCCGCGCAAGGGAGCGTAGCCTATGCAGTGGCGGCACAAGGATCTTTTGGACGTGTCCCAGCTCTCCCTGGACGAGGCCCGCTTCGTCCTGGACACGGCCCGCTACTTCCAGGAGATCAACTCCCGGCCCGTGAAAAAGGTGCCCACCTTGAAGGGCCGTAGCGTGGTGCTGTTCTTCGCCGAGCCGAGCACGCGCACCAAGACCTCCTTCGACGTGGCCGGCAAGCGGCTCTCGGCCGACACCTTCGCCCTGGCCAAGAGCGGCTCCAGCCTGTCCAAGGGCGAGAGCCTCAAGGACACGGCCCTGACCCTCCAGGCCATGAATCCGGACGCCATCGTCATCCGGCACTCCTCCAGCGGAGCCGCGCAGTTCCTGGCCGAGCGCCTGGAGTGCAGCGTGATCAACGCCGGCGACGGCCGCCACGCCCATCCCACCCAGGCCCTGCTGGACGCCTTCACCCTGGCCCAGCGCTGGGGCGACCTCAAGGGCCGCACGGTGCTCATCCTGGGCGACATCGCCCACAGCCGGGTGGCCCGCTCCAACGTCCTGCTCCTGAACCTCCTGGGCGCGCGGGTGCGGCTCTGCGGCCCCCGCACGCTCCTGCCTCCCGGGGTGGAAGACTGGGAGGCCGAGGTCTTCTCGGACCTGCCCAAGGCCGTGCGCGGCGCGGACGCGGTCATGTGCCTGCGGCTCCAGCTGGAGCGCATGCAGGCCGGACTCCTGCCGGACCTGCGCGAGTACGCCCGGACCTACGGCCTGGGCGAGCGGCACATGGCCCTGGCCGCCTCCGAGGCCCTGGTCCTGCACCCCGGGCCGATCAACCGGGGCGTGGAGATCGCCTCGGCCCTGGCCGATTCGGGCCGCAGCGTCATCCTGGACCAGGTGGCCGCGGGCGTGGCCGTGCGCATGGCCCTGTTGTTCCTCTATCTGACCCGCAAGCCCGCGGAGTAGGAGGCGTCATGTCCGCAGTGCAACTGGTGGTGCGCAACGCGCTCTGGGGCAAGAAGAAGGTCGACGTGCTTGTGGCCCGCGGCCGCATCGCGGCGCTGGCGCCCGCGGTGCGCAAGACCCGGGTGGACGGAGCCGAGGAGTTCGACGCCGGGGGCCTCACGCTTCTGCCGAGCCTCACCGACTGCCACACCCACCTGCGCGAGCCCGGCTTCGAGTACAAGGAGGACATCGCCTCGGGCCTCGACGCCGCGCTCCACGGCGGGTTCTCCAACGTCATGTGCATGGCCAACACGAGCCCGGTGAACGACAACGCCACGGTCACCGAGCTCATGCTGGAAAAGGCCAGGAGCGCGCATCCGGGCGGGCCCCGGCTGTACCCCGTGGGCGCGCTTTCGCGCGGGCTCAAGGCCGAGGAGCTGGCGCCCCTGGCCGAGCTGGCCCAGGCCGGCTGCGTGGCCTTTTCCAACGACGGCCTGCCCGTGCCCAGCGCCGAGTTTTTCCGCCGGGCCATGGAGTACGCCTGGGACCAGGGCCGCCGGGTCATCGACCACTGCGAGGAGCCGAGCATGAACCCGGGCGCGGGCATGAACGAGGGCCCGGTCTCGGGGCGGCAGGGCATGACCGCCCAGCCGGACGTGGCCGAGGCCGCCCAGGTGGCCCGCGACATCCTCCTGGCCGACTACCTGAAGATCCCCGTGCACCTGGCGCACATCTCCTGCCGCCGCTCCGTGGAGCTCATCGCCTGGGCCAAGGAGCGCGGCGCGCCGGTGACGGCCGAGACCTGCCCGCACTACCTCCTGCTCACCGAGGAGCGCGCCGCGAACTACGACACCGCGGCCAAGGTCAACCCGCCCCTGCGCACGGGCGAGGACGTGGAGGCCCTGCTTGCGGCCCTCAACAGCGGGGTCATCGACATCCTGGTCACGGACCACGCCCCGCACGCGGCCCACGAGAAGGAAGTGGAGTTCGACCGCGCGCCCTGCGGCATCTCGGGCCTGGACACGGCGCTCTCGCTCACCTGGGACCTGGTGGAGAAGAAGCGGCTTTCCCGGGAGGCCTTTCTGCGGGCCTGGACCACGGGCCCCTGCGGGATCTTCGGCCTGCCGGTGAACCGCTTCCAGGTGGGCGATCCCGCGGACTTCCTGCTCTTCGATCCCGCGGCCCGCTGGGAGGTCACGCCCGAGAGCCTGCGCTCCAAGGGCAAGAACACGCCGTTTCTCGGCAGCCGCCTGCGGGGCAGGGTGGCGGCGCATTTTCTTGGCGGGAAAAAAAAGGTATGAGGGGCTTCGCCCCCGGGCGCTGAGAAGCACGCAACGTTGAACGACCCCGCCAGGGGCCGGAGGAATGCATGAGCCAGCCGTTCAAGGACGCCGTCGGGTACTGCAAGACCATCATGCGCAACGGCTACGACGCCTACGTCATCAACGCCCGGCTCCAGGAGCTGACCCTGGAAGCCGACGCCCGGGAGCACGAGGTCGACATCTGCACCGAGGCGGGCCTGGACGAGCTGCGCCGCCTCTTCCCCAAGATCAAGGAGTCCAAGGACCCCGGGGTGGTGGGTGTGCTCAAGGAGGCCGGAGCCGCGCACTTCTTCTACCGCGCCGACGTGGACGACGGCTCCCACCCCGAGGAGACCGTGGCCAAGCTCACCCCGCGGCTGCTCAAGGCCCTGGAGCACAAGGGCGAGATCCCGGTGTCCTCGGTCTGCCCGTACATCCCGGCGGCCAAGGACATCCTGGAGGACCTGGCCGAGTTCGGCGAGGGCGAACTGCGCTTCAAGGGCATCCCGGACGAGACCCTCAAGCGCGACTATCTCCTGGCCGTGCGGGCCCTGCGCCTGGCCGCCAACTACAACCTGGCCGTGGAGGCCAACACCTGGATGGCCATCGTGCGCGGCGCGCGCCGCGTGCTGGACTACGTCTCGGTCACCGACGTCACCGACGAGTGGCGCAAGGTGGAGCCCGAGAACATGTGGTACTTCGTCAAGCTGCTGTTCGACTGCCAGATCCTCCACGGGCTCATCCCGGAGCTGGCCGCGCTGTCCCGGGTCAAGCAGATCAAGAGCCCCGAGGCCGGGGAGGAGGACGTGCTGACCCACACCATCGACGTCATGCGCCGCTACCCCGAGGAGCTGCCCTACGACTGGTACGGCGTGGTGGCCTGCATGTTCCACGACGTGGGCAAGCTCTACACCGCGGAGTGGTTCGACAACCAGTGGCACTTCCTCCAGCACCACCGCGTGGGCGCCAAGGTCACGCGCAAGATCCTCATGCGCCTGCGCTTCCCCCTGGAGGAGGTGGACTTGCTCTGTGACCTGGTGCGCAACCACATGCGGCCGCACTTCATGCTCACGGACAAGGGCATCCGGCGGTTCAAGGCCTTTGACGAGTACCCCCGGGTCATCGAGATGGTCCGCGCGGACATCAAGGCCCGCGGCGGCTCCTACCGGGAGTTCAACCACAACCTCAAGATGCTCGACCGCGCCGACGTGCCCGAGGAGGCCCTGGAGCCCCTGCTCAACGGCAACGAGATCATGAAGACCACGGGGCTCAAGCCGGGCCCGGCCGTGGGCGTGATCCGCGAGGCCCTGCTCAAGGCCCAGATCGCCGGGGACGTGTGCAGCGCCGATGACGCCAAGCGCTTCGTCAAGGCCTACAAGGAAAGCGAGAAGCTCCACTAGCGGGGCGCCGCGCCTGGCCCGGCCCGAGACGGCATGATCAACCTGCTGGACCTGACCCTTTCCGAGCTGGAGGCCTTCTGCGTGGAGGACCTCAGGGAGCCGCGTTTCCGCGCGGCCCAGGTCTGGCAGTGGATCTGGCAGAAGGAGGCCCGGGACATCTCGGCCATGACCAACCTGTCCCGGGCCCTGCGCGAGAAGCTGGCGGCCCGGGCCGAGGCGCGCTGGCCGGACGTCTCCCTGGTGCGCACGAGCAGCGACGGGACCATCAAGTTCCTCCTGGAGCTGGCCGACGGCAGGCTCATCGAGAGCGTGCTCATCCCGGGCGGCAAGCTCGAGCGCTACACCCTCTGCCTGTCCACCCAGGTGGGCTGCCCCATGGCCTGCACCTTCTGCAACACCGGGCTTATGGGCTTCGAGCGCAACCTGACCCAGGCCGAGATTCTGGGCCAGGTCCTGGTGGCCCGTGCGCACCTGGCCGCCACCGGGTCCGCGCCGCTGACCAACCTCGTGTTCATGGGCATGGGCGAGCCCCTGCTCAACCTGGACTGGCTGCTCAAGTCCCTGGCCACCTTGAACAGCGACACGGGCCTGAACCTGTCCTGGCGGCGGACCACGGTGTCCAGCGTGGGCCTGCCGAAAGGATTGGAAGTCCTCGGGGCCTCGGGCCTGGCCCTGCCGGCCATCTCCCTGCACGCGCCCAGCCAGGAGCTGCGCGCCCGGATCATGCCCAAGGCCGCCCAGGTGCCCCTGGACGAGCTCCTGGCCGCCCTGGACCGCTACCCCATGAAGCCGCGCGAGCGGATCACCTTCGAGTACCTCCTGCTCAAGGGGGTCAACGACTCCCCGGCCCACGCCCGCCAGCTGCACAAGCTTCTCTGCAACCGGCGCTGCAAGGTGAACCTCATCGCCTACAACGCCACCGAGGGCTCGCCCTACGAGGCCCCGGACCCCGAGGCCGTGCTGGCCTTCGAGAAGTTCCTCTGGGACAAGGGCATGACCGCCACCATCCGCCGGAGCATGGGCACGGACATCAAGGCCGCCTGCGGCCAGCTCAAGGCCGAAACCCTGCGCGGATAGACGCTTTTCCCATTGTGGACAAGCCGGGACGAAGCGTTTATGGGTATCGGTCTGGCCGCAAAGCCATATGGGGGGGCGGCCGGGGGGGGCTTTATGGAAGCGGGATATAATGTGGCCATTGTCGGGCTCGGTCGCGTGGGGACGTTTTTTCTGGAACGGCTGCTCAAGCACGCCAACGAGGGCATCCGCATCACCGCCGTGGTGGAGATGCGCGACACCCCGGGCAAGCTTCGGGCCCAGGAAGAGGGCATTCCGATCTACACCCTGGGAGAGCTGTCCGACCACAGCGAGAACCTGGACCTCATCTTCGAGCTCACCGGCAGCCTGAACGTGCGCGCCCAGCTCAAGAGTGATCTGGCCCTGGCCGGAAACAGCCGGACCATCGTGGTGCCCGAGACCGTGGCCCACGTCATCTCCTGCCTGCTGGGCGAGGGCTGCCTGCCGGACGTGCACCCGGATAAAGGATTCTAGCGTGCTCACTCCCGATTTCGCCAAGATGAACGGCCTGGTGCCGGCCATCGCCCAGGACGCCGCCAGCGGCGAGGTCCTGATGATGGCCTACATGAACGAGGACGCCTGGAAGCGCACCCTGGAGACCGGCGAGGCCCACTACTGGAGCCGCAGCCGCCAGGAGATCTGGCACAAGGGCGGCACCTCGGGCCACGTGCAGAAGATCCGGTCCATCCGCCTGGACTGCGACAACGATACCATTCTCCTGCTCATCGAGCAGGTGGGCGGCGCGGCCTGCCACACCGGCTTCCGCAGCTGCTTTTTCCGTGAACTCAAGAACGGACGGGTGAGCGACTGCTGCCCCAAGGTCTTCGACCCCAAGGAGGTCTACAAGTAGTGTCCGGCGAAAATCTGCTCAAACTCGGCATTCCCAAGGGCTCCCTCCAGGAGGCCACCATCAAGCTGTTCGAGAAGTCCGGCTGGAAGATCCGCATGCACGCCCGGAATTACTTCCCGGAGGTCGACGACAAGGAGATCAAGTGCAGCATGTGCCGGGCCCAGGAGATGTCCGTGTACGTGGAGTCCGGGGTCCTGGACGCCGGGCTCACCGGCAAGGACTGGATCCTGGAGAACAGCTCGGACGTGGTCGTGGTTTCCGACCTGGTCTATTCCAAGGTTTCCAGCCGGCCGGCCAAGTGGGTCCTGGCCGTCAATGGAACGTCGCCCTATAAGCGGCCCGAGGACCTGGCCGGCAAGAAGATCGCCACCGAGCTGGTGAACTTCACCAAGAACTACTTCGCCTCCATCAACGTGCCCGTGGACGTGTCCTTTTCCTGGGGCGCCACCGAGGCCAAGGTGGTCGAGGGGCTCTGCGACGCCATCGTGGAGGTCACCGAGACCGGCACCACCATCCGGGCCAACGGCCTGCGGATCATCGCCGAGCTCATGCAGACCAACACCCGGCTCATCGCCAACAAGAAGGCCTGGGAAGACCCCTGGAAGCGCCGCAAGATCGAGCACATGAACCTGCTGCTCCAGGGCGCCCTGCGGGCCGAGAAGATGGTCGGCCTCAAGATGAACATGCCCAAGGCCCAGATGGCCGGGGCCCAGAAGCTGCTGCCCAGCCTGACCTCGCCCACGGTGGCCGAGCTGGCCGACAGCCACTGGCTCTCCGTGGAGATCGTGGTGGAGGAGGCCGTGGTCCGCGACCTCATCCCGCAGCTCAAGGAGCTGGGAGCCGAGGGCATCATCGAATATCCCCTGAACAAGGTCATCTAGTCCCCTGCGGGAGGCCGGAAAACCCCCGGCCTCCCGCAGGGTTACGCTTTTTTCTCGCCGCCATCGACGCTACTTTACCGACATCCCGGGATATTTTCCGACAGTCTTCGTCGGCCATGCGTAACAGCCGATGATCATTCGGCTTTTCCTTGGTTTACAGGCCCAACTGGCCCTGCTATAACGCCCTCACCGACCTGAACCTCCGCCCGCATCCCGGGCGTACTCCTCCACCCATCCGGCACTGATCTTGCTTCTGAGGTACAGGTCTATTGGCGCAAGGCCGCTTCCCGATAATCGAGAACAGGAGATTGGTTTTGAAAGCACGAGTTCTACTGGACTTCCTTCTATCGCCGTTTCTGCTGCTCCTGGTGATCAGCATGGGCTGGACCCTGCACCAGAAGAACAGCGAGATCGCCATGCTTGAGGAAAAGCTGGTGGATTCCGAATACAAGGGCGAGGCCCGGCAGTTCCTGGCCAATGTGCCGGTGAGCCCCGGCGCGCCCAATCGCGAGGTGCAGCAGGTCACCGTGACCGCCTACAACCCCACCCCGGAGCAGACCGACGGCGACCCGCTCATGGCCGCCAGCATGCGCAAGGTCCGGGCCGGAACCGTGGCCGTGTCCCGGGACCTCTTCGACCAGGGCTGGGTCTTCGGCAAGAAGGTGCGCATCGAGGGCCTGGGCATCTTTGAGATCAACGACCTCATGAACCCCCGCCACACCAAGCGGGTGGACGTGTTCATGTGGGATGAGAAGCAGGCCCAGGCCTTTGGCAAGAAGCGCGTGAAGGTGGCGCTCCTGCACATCTGATCCCCGTTGCACAGCGAATCGCGCAAAAAAAGGGCGGCTTCTCGAAGCCGCCCTTTTTTTGCGCGCGGAAAGCCCTAGTTCCCGGACAGGGAGCGGACCTTCTCCTCCAGGAACTCCACGATCTCGTCGGCCTCGCTCCAGGTGATCGAGGCCACGCTGGAGGCCTGTTCCCGGATCTGCTCCAGGTCCAGGCCCGTGACCTTGCGGATCATGAATTCGTCCACGTCGCCGCCCTCGCAGACCTTGCCGCAGCCGCCCAGGCTGCCCTGGAACTCCTGGCCCACGAAGATGGGCACGGCGATGCGCAGCATGCCGGCCCCGCATTCCTCCACCACGGGCTTGCCGCTCTCGCGCAACAGCCGGGCGAAATGCTCGCCCGCGCCGATGCAGACCGGGGAATGCCCCTCATTGCTGCCCCGGATGGCCGGGCAGAGATTGTTGGCCCAGTGTTCGTTGGCCGCCAGCGGATGCCCCTTGGCGTCGTTGATGGATGGGTTCAGTCCGAAGCGCGCATGGAGCTCGCGTCCCACGGCCAGCCATTGGCCCCTGTTCGGTTCGCCGTGCATGAAGTCCCCCTTTTTCTCCCCTCGGCCTTGTTCCCGGGGCATTCTCGGGATAGAATCCCCTCGTTCACGTGGCTTTTTTGACCCTAACCCGGCCCCTGGCCGGAGGCAAGCCGGTCGCGGCCCCCTCCGGGGCGACCGGAGGAGTCCATGGCCAGGAATTCCAGTCTACGCCAACGGTTCCGCCGTTTCAGCTTCGGGGTGCCCTGGAACCTCCTGCTGATCACCGCGGGGGCGCTCTGCGTGGCCTTCGCCATCAAGTCCCTGGCCGCGCCCTTCGGCCTGCTCACCGGAGGCATGTCCGGCCTGGGCCTGCTCTGCTACTACCTCATGCCGGCCATCTCCCCGGGCTGGTGGTACTTCCTGCTGAACATCCCGGTCTTCGCCCTGGGCTGGGTTTCGGTGAGCCGGAGGTTCATCCTGTACAGCCTCTACGGCATGGCCGCCGTGACCCTGTTCATCGAGCTCATCCACTACACGGTCCCGATCCGGGACATCTGGCTGGCGGTCATCGCCTGCGGGGCCTGCATGGGCCTGGGCACGGGCCTGGCCATGCGTTCCCTGGGCTCCACCGGCGGGGTGGACATCCTGGCCGTGCTCTGCAAGGAGCGCTACAACGTCTCCATCGGGACCTTCGACTTCTGGTTCAACGTGCTCGTCTTCGCCGTGGGCTTCGCCTTCCTGGAGCTGAACGCCATGCTCTATTCCCTGGCCATGACCCTGATCATCTCCCTGGTCACGGATTACTGCCTGAAGGTGTTCTCCGGCCGGATCATGGTCCTGGTCATCTCGGACAAGCCCCGGGAGGTGCTCGACGCGGTGCTCCGCCAGCTGGACCGCGGGGCCACGGTGCTCGCGGCCCGGGGCGGCTACACCGGCCAGGACAAGGAGGTGGTCCTGACCATGATCAACAGCGTCCAGGTCAAGCGCCTGGAGGAGCTGGTCTATTCCATCGATGAACGGGCTTTCACCATCATGGGCTCGGGCTTCCACGTGCTCGGCGAGGGCTTTTCGCCCCGCAAGGTCTATTAGGAGGTGGCTATGGAACGCGGCAATCCGGCGCGCGGGCCGCGCAGCGTGGTCCTGCTCTCGGACTTCGGCCTTACCGATCCCTACGTGGGCCAGATGCGCGGGACCATCGCCCGGCTGGCCCCCGAGGTCCAGATCCTGGACCTGACCCACGGGGTCACGCCCTTCAACCTGCCGCAGGCCGGGTATTTCCTGGCCGCCAGCGCGCCGCATTTCCCCGAGGACGCGGTCTTCGTGGCCGTGGTCGATCCCGGGGTGGGCACGGACCGCCGCATCGTGGCCGCGGAGCGCCGCCGCCAGATCTTCCTGGCCCCGGACAACGGGCTCCTGGACCTGGTGCTCCAGGGCGCGGAGCCGCTGCGGGTCTTTGACCTGACCCCGGACGCCATCACCCTGGGCCGGGCCTCGGCCACCTTCCAGGGCCGCGACGTGTTCGCCCCGCTGGCGGCCCGGCTGGCCCTGGGCGAGCCGCCGTCGGACCTGGGCACGGCCATGGACCCGGCCGGGCTGGTGCGCAGCTCCTGGGGCCGTCCCGTGTCCGAGAACGGCGGGGTCGAAGCCCAGGTCCTGCACGTGGACCGCTTCGGCAACTGCGTGCTCAACCTGCGCCAGGACTTTGTCCTGCCCTCGGGCGAGGCGCGTCTCGTCACGCCGCAGGCCCGGCCCCTGCGCCGGGTGCGGACCTACGCCGACCTGGCCGAGGGCCAGGTGGGGCTGCTCCTGGGCAGCCAGGGCTTTCTGGAGCTGGCCCAGTTCATGGGCTCCGCGGCGGACCTTCTGGGGCTGGAACCCGGCGCATCCGTGCGCCTGGCCTGGGGGGCGGCGTGCTCTACCTGAACCGCTTCCTCCTGGCGCTCTCCTTCCTGACCCGGCTGGGGCCCACGCGCCGGGCCGAGCCCGAGGACCTGGCCGGATGCCTGCCGTTCCTGCCCGTGGTGGGCCTGGTCCTGGGCCTGGCCGTGTGCCTGCCCTTCGGCCTGGGCCTGTTCGCGGGCAAGCCCTGGATCCAGGCCTGGCTGGCCGCGGCCCTGTCCCTGGCCCTGACCCGGGGCCTGCACCTGGACGGCCTGGCCGACGTGGCCGACGGGGTCACGGCCCACGCCGAGCCGGAGCGCTTCTGGCGCGTGGTCAAGGACAGCCACTGCGGGGCCTTCGGGGTCATGGCCCTGGTCCTGGGGCTCCTGGGCCAGGTGGTGGTGCTCCAGGCCCTGTTCGCCGCGGACCGGCCCTGGGCCGCGGCCTGGGTCTTCTGCGCCGGGCGCTGCGCGGCCGTGGGCCTGGGCTACGCCACCCGCGAGCTGGCCCGGCCCGGCCTGGGCGCGCTGTTCCTGGCCGGGGCCACCTTGGAGAACACCCTCGTGGCCCTGGGCTGCACCGTGCTGGCCGGATTCTTCCTGGCGCCGTTCTGGGGCCTGCTGGCCGCCCTGGTCCTGCCGCCCCTGGCGCTCTATCCGCTCTACCGCCTGGCCCGGCTGGTGGACGGGGTCAACGGCGATTTCCTGGGCGCGGCCGTGGTCCTGGGCGAACTGGCCGCGGGCCTGGGCCTGGTCCTGGCGCTCTGAGCGCGAAGAACAAAAAAACCGGGGAAGGGCCGCTGCCCTTCCCCGGTTTTCTCGTTTCTGGAACCGGGCTATTCGCCCATGCTGCGGGCCCGGGACTTCTTCTTGCCCGAGACCACGACCATGTTCCGGCCGTTGTGCTTGGCCGTGTACAGGGCCTGGTCGGCCTTGAGCACCAGGTCGTTCTCCTTCTGGAGGCTGCCCGCGGCCAGGGCCGCCACGCCGATGCTGGCCGTGACCCGGAAATCCTTGGCGGACAGGCCGAAGTCCGTGTCCTCGATGCGCTTGCGGATGCGCTCGGCCAGCTTCTGGGAGTCCTTCTCCGGGGTGTGCGGCAGGAGCACGGCGAATTCCTCGCCGCCGTAGCGCGCAGCCAGGTCCATGGAGCGCAGGCTGTCCTGGAGGATCTGGCCGATGCGGCGCAGGACCTCGTCCCCGGCCTGGTGGCCGAAGGTGTCGTTGACCTGTTTGAAGTGGTCCACGTCGAGCATGAGCAGGGACAGGGGCTGGCGGTAGCGCTGATGGCGCTTGAGCTCCTGCACCAGGCGCTCGTCGAAGCTGCGGCGGTTGTGGATGCGGGTCAGGCCGTCGTGGTCCGCGCGCATCTTGATCTCGCGGAAGACCAGGGCGTTGCGCAGGGCCAGGCCGAGATGGTTCACGGCCGCGTGCAGGGTCTGGATCTGGTCCTTGCCCAGGCGCACGGCCTGGTCGCTCTGCAGGGCCATGCAGCCGTAGTACTGGTCCCCGGCCTTGAGCGGCAGGGCCACGACCCGGCCCTGGGCCGGGCCGTCGGTCTCGAGCGCGGGGGTCTCCGGGCCGCAGACGTGGTGCACCCGGTAGGAGTCCGGCTTGCCGCCCATGCGCGCGGCGCTCTGCATCAGGAATTCGGCCCAGGACGCCTCGGCCTGGGGGCTCATGCGGCAGTCCAGGAAGATTTCGGCATCAACGTGTTCCTGCTCCGGCTCGCGCTGCCAGAACACGGCGTTCAGCTGGCGCACGGGCAGGAGCATGCGGAAGTCGTTCTTGGCGGACAGGAGCAGGCCGGCCGGGTCCATGGTCTCGGTGGCGCTGGACAGGACCTTGTTCAGGAACAGGAGCTGGTCGGTCTTGCGGGCCAGCAGCTCGCGCTCCAGGAAGATCTCCTCGGTCATGCGGTAGATGTCGGAATAGAGGCTGGTGACTTCCTTGGCGCGGAACAGGGCGTCCTGGACCTTGGCCCGGGTCAGCGGGGTGCGCACCACGGTGAGGAAGCCTTCTTCCAGGACCTCCTCGATCTCCACGGGCTTGTCCGAGTCCTCCTGGATGAGGATGCGCTGGGTCTGCTCCAGGCTGCGGAAGGCCTCCCGGTTCTGCTCCGGGATGGCGTTCCAGACGCGCCAGGGAATCCAGGCAGCCGAGGGCTTCTCGCCCTTGTCCAGCTCGCGGGCCCGGGGCAGGGCGTTGTTCTGGAAATTGCGCAGGAAAAACGCGGGGCCGGTGGCCTCCTGGATCTGGGCGCTCTCGGACTCGTTCAGCCCGAGGCCCCACATGAGTTCCGGTCGCTTGCCTCGCTTCATGCCTGGTCTCCTTACCGGGAAAATACTGCCGGACGGGTGTCCCGCAAGCGTATTCTGCAAGAACAGCGCCAAGGGCTCGGCACGAAAGATTCCTGGAAATCCAGCAGGATCGCCGGGCGGAGAGCGTCGGAAAATTGAACCGCCGGAGGGCGAAACCCTTTGACAAACCCACCCAAGTAGGATTTGAACCGGGCATGAACGGACAACGCCTGTTCGGCAGCCTGGACCCTTTTCTGGAGCCCGGCCCCGTGCTCGGCAGGAAGATGGCCAACGCCCAGTTTCTGCGCTTCCTGCTCACGGCCGATCCCTTTGACGAGTACCACTTCTTTCTGGCCGACCAGGGGTTGCGCGACGGCCTGGCCAGCCAGCTGGCCCGGCTCTTCCCGGACCTCTGGGCCTCGGGAAAGGTGCACCTGCCGGACCGGCGGATCCTGCCCCAGGCCCTGGCCGCCCAGGACTTCCACTGCTTCCACCAGTCCGACTGCATCCTGCACCAGGCCAGCCTGGCCCGGGTGCGCAACGCCTGTTCCCGCCGCCTGTTCCCCATCACCGGGCCCATCCACTCCCTGTCCTACGCCGACTATCCGGCGCGCTTCCTGGCCCATCTCTGGCCCGGGACCACGGCCCGGGACTGCATCGTGGCCACCTCGCGCACCGGCAAACAGGCCGTGGAGAACCAGTTCGCGAGCTTACGCCGGGACTACGGCCTCTCGGCCGAGGAGTATCCGGCGCCGACCCTGGCCCAGATCCCCCTGGGCGTGGACCCCGGGGAGTTCCAGGAGCCCTCGCGGGAGGCCCGCCAGGAGGCCCGCGCAGCCCTGGACCTGCCCCAGGGCCGGGTCCTGTCCCTGGTCTTCGGCCGGCTCTCGCACTATTCCAAGATGGACCTCCTGCCCCTGCTGCGGGCCTTTCAGAGCCTCTTCGCCCAGGGCGCGGACCGGGCCTCGGCCGGGCTGGTCCTGGCCGGCTGGGTGGAGGAGGGCGACGACTTTCCCGAGACCATCCGCGGGCTGGCCAAGAACATCGGCCTGGAACTGCACCTCTTCGCCCGGCCCGATGCCGAGCGCAAGGCCCGGCTCTACGAGGCCTGCGACCTGTTCGTGTCCATTGCCGACAACCCCCAGGAGACCTTCGGCCTGACGCTCCTGGAGGCCGCGGCCGCGGGCCTGCCCGTGGTGGCCTCGGACTACGACGGCTACAAGGACCTGGTGGTCCACGGCGAGACCGGCCTGCTCATCCCCTGCACGGGCCTGGCCGAAACCCCGGCCGCGGACCTCCTGGCCCCGGTGTTGCCGGACAACCAGTACCACCTCTACCTGGCCCAGGCCCTGGCCGTGGACGTGAACGGCCTGGCCCAGGCCCTGGAGTCCCTCACGGCCAACCCCCGGCTGCGGCTGGACATGGGCCGGGCCGGACGCCGCCGGGCCCTGGAGGAGTTCTCCTGGGCCTCGGTGATCCAGCGGTACCTGGACCTCTGGGAGGAGCTGCAGGCCCTTCCGGTGGACGAGGCCAAGGCCCGCAGCGCCCGGCACCCCCTGCACCCGGCCTTTGGCCCGCTGTTCGGCCACTATCCCACCCGGACCCTGGCCCCGGACGCGCGCCTGGTCGTCGGCCGCACGGGTCAGGTCTTCTACCGGGGCCTGGACTTCCCCCTGGTTTATGCCGGGCTGGAAGGACTGGTGGACGGCGAGGCTCTCAAGAAACTCGTGTTCCTGGCCCGCAAGCCCGTGGCCGCCGGGGAGATGCAGGCGCGCCTGGTGGAGCTCACCGGGATCAGCGCGGACCAGGCCGCCTTCCTGGTGCTCTGGGCCCTCAAGCACGACCTGCTGGAAACCGCGCCGTGAAGGATGTCCGGGCGGTCCGTCAGCACACCGCCCTGCAGCGGCGGGGGGGCGCGGCCCGCGTGGCCCGGCTCCTGCACGAACGCCTGCCCGGCCTGGGGCTCCCCTCGGAGCTGGGCTTCGAGACCGCCGAGGAGCCGGAGGCCTTGGCCACCCCGGCCCGGGAGGCCGGTCGCGACCTGTCCGGCCACACGCTCCTGCACCTGCACGCCACCCTGGACTGGACCGCGCTGTTGGCGGCCCTGCCCGCGGACCGGCCCCTGGTCCTGACCCTGCATGACGCCGGGCTGCTCACCGGCGGCTGCGCCTATCCCCTGGACTGCCCCGGGGCGGTGGAGGGCTGCCTGGAGCCCTGCCCGCGCCTGTTCCCCCAGGCCCGGGAGCGTCAGGCCGCCCAGCGGGCGGAACTGCGCCGCCTGAACCCGGCCCTGGCCGCGCCCTCGTCCTGGCTGGCCGGGCTGGCCCGCGCGGCCCTGCCCGGGATGTCCGTGACCGTGATCCCCAACGGCGTGGCCTGGCCCCAGCGGCCACCCTCCAAGGCCCAGGCCCGCAAGGCCCTGGGCATCGCGCCCCAGGCCCGGGTGGCGCTCTTCGCGGCCCACGGCGGGGCCGAGGCGGCCTACAAGTCCGGGCCGCGCTGGGCCGAGTACTGGCAGGGCCTCAAGCAGCGCGTGCCCGGGGCCCTGGGCTTCGCCGTCGGGGGCCGGGAGGCCCGGCGGGACGGGGATTTCGTCACCTGGCCCTACCTGGACCGGGAGCGCCTGGACCTGGTCCTGGCCGCCGCGGACCTGCTCTTGTATCCCACCCTGGCCGACAACCATCCGCTCATCGTGCTCGAGGCCATGAGCCAGGCCACGGCCTGCGCGGCCTTTGCCGTGGGCGGCCTGCCCGAGCAGATCGAGGACGGAGTGAACGGCCTGCTGGTTCCCCCAGGCCAGGACCAGGCCCTGCTGGCCGCGGCCGCGGCCCTGCTGGCCTCCCCGTCCCGGTCGCGGGACCTGGGCGAGCGGGCCTTTGCCCGGGGCGCCGCGCGGTTCACGGCCGAGCGCATGGCCGGGGACTATCTGCGTTTCTACCGCTCCTGACCGCCGGACGCCTTGTCGCGATCCGCCGGGGCGGGTACAAGGAAGGAAGCGGCCGCAGCCGCGAGGAAAGGCATGTCCGACGAGAGCAGCATTCCCCCCAGCCGGAGCCCCAGCCGGGCCCTGGAGCGCCATTTGCGGGCCGTGTTCGAGTCGGCCGCGGACGGCATCTGGATCACCTCGGCCGACGGCACCATCCTGGACCTGAACCCCGCGGCCCTGGCCCGCAACCAGCTCCAGGCCGAGGAGGTCATCGGCCGCAACGTGCAGAGCATCGTGGACCAGGGCGTGGTGGACCGCTCGGCCACCCTGGAGGTGCTCAAGCGCCGCCGCCAGGTGAGCTTCGTCCAGCAGCTGGGCCGCACGGGCCAGCACCTCCTGGTCACCGGCATCCCGGTGCTCGACGCCGCGGGCGAGATCGAGCAGGTGGTGGTCTTCGAGCGCGACGTCACGGACCTGAAGAACATGCGCCAGGTCATGGAGGAGGACCGCCGGGCCCGGCGCAAGGCCCAGGAGGAGCTCTCCGAGCTGAACCTCATGGAGCTGGCCGACCGCGAGATCGTGGCCGAGAGCAAGGAGATGCGCCAGGCCCTGTCCACCTGCCTCAAGCTGGCCCGCAGCGAGGCCCCGGTGGTGCTCATCCTGGGCGAGTCCGGCACGGGCAAGGGCCTGCTCGCCAAGTTCCTGCACCAGAGCGGGCCGCACGCCGCGGGCCCGTTCATCCAGATCAGCTGCGGCTCCCTGCCGCCGGCCCTGTTCGAGGCCGAGCTCTTCGGCCACGAGCAGGGGGCCTACAGCGGGGCCACCGAGGCCAAGGCCGGGCTCCTGGAACTGGCCCGGGGCGGGACCTTTTTTCTGGACGAGGTGGCCGACCTGCCCCTGGAGATCCAGTCCAAGCTGCTCCAGTGCCTGGACCAGCGCTCCTACTATCCCCTGGGCGGCCGCCAGGCCCGCAGCGTGGACTGCCGCATTTTGGCCGCCTCCAACCGCGACCTGGGGGACCTGGCCGCGCGCAAGCGCTTCCGCCAGGACCTCTACTACCGGCTCTCGGGCTTCGAGCTGCGCATCCCGCCGCTGCGCGAGCGGCCCGAGGACGTCTTCGGCTTGGCCCAGGCCCTGCTGGACAAGCTCAACGCCGAGTACCGGACCCGCAAGCGCCTGAGCCCGCGGGCCGTGAACCTGCTCCAGAACCACCCGTTTCCGGGCAATGTCCGGGAACTCCAGGGGCTCCTGCACAAGGCCGTGGTCATCTCCGAGGACGATCTCCTGGACGGGTTCCTGGCCGAGACCCTGGGCGGCCAGGCCCGGGGCGCGGGGCAGGGCGGCGGACTCGCAGACGAACTGGACGCCCTGGAGCGGGAGCTGCTGCTGCGGGCCGCGGCCTCCTGCCGGACCACCCGGCAGATGGCCCAACACCTGGGCCTGAGCCAGCCCACCCTGGTGCGCAAGCTGCGCAAGCACGGCCTGCGCTCCGGGGCGACGAAATCCGGGAAGGGACCGGGACTCTCTGTGGAGCATTTGACAAAATAGTCACATTGATCAACCAATCAAAAATCAAGGGTTTTTCTTTTGGATATAAGGGGGAATTCGCCATCGCCCCTGGGGTTCGGCAGGGCCGTTCCGCAGGCCTTGACCAGAACGGGCACAGGTTTTTACAATAAAGTTATATAAAATTTTTGATTCGTATCCGGATCACAATTAGGCTCATTAAAATCAGAGCAATACGCAACATTTTTGATTCAAAAACAAATCAGACAAAATGGTCGCCTGCTGGCCGCACTCTATAACAAATTGAAATAGTAGGAGTATTGCCTCCTGGCCCGGGCCTTGCTCGGACAGCGGTCCGGGGTGCCGTTTCTGGTCGCCCCTGAAACCCTGTGAGCGAGGTGGGACCTCCATGTCCAACGCATCGGCTTCCCTGCTCGAGCGCCGCCGCCAGGCGGTGCCCCGGGGCGTCTCCAACCTGAGCGGCTGTTTCGTCCAAAGCGCCTCCGGCGCCACCATCACCGACGTGGACGGCCGGGCCTTCATCGATTTCGTGGGCGGCATCGGCGTGAACAACGTGGGCCACTGCCACCCCAGCGTGGTCGAGGCGGTCCGCGAACAGGCCGGCCGCCTGCTCCATTCCTGCTTCCACGTGGCCATGTACGAGCCCTACGTGGCCCTGGCCGAAAAGCTCTGCGCCCTGACCCCCGGCGGCTTCGCCAAGAAGGCCCTGCTCCTGAACAGCGGGGCCGAGGCCGTGGAGAACGCCGTGAAGATCTGCCGCAAGGCCACCGGCCGCATGGGCGTGGTGGTCTTCGAGAACGCCTTCCACGGCCGCACCCTCCTGACCATGAGCATGACCAGCAAGGTCAAGCCCTACAAGTTCGGCTTCGGCCCCTTTGCCCCGGAAATCTACCGCATGCCCAACGCCTATTGCTACCGCTGCTCCCTGGGCAAGACCTACCCCTCCTGCAATCTGGCCTGCGCCGACCGCCTGGAGCAGTTCTTCATCGACCACGCCGCGGCCGAGACCCTGGCCTGCCTGGTGGCCGAGCCGGTCATGGGCGAGGGCGGGTTCATCGTGCCGCCTCCGGGCTATTTCAAGCGCCTCCAGGAAATTTGTGCTAAACATGGAATCATTTTCGTGGCCGACGAGATCCAGACCGGCATCGGCCGCACCGGCACCATGTTCGCCATGGAGCAGCACGGCGTGGAGGCGGACATCACCCTGACCGCCAAGAGCCTGGGCGGCGGCCTGCCCATTTCGGCCGTGGTCGGCAAGGCCGAGATCATGGACGCGCCCGAGGTCGGCGGCCTGGGCGGCACCTACGGCGGCAACCCGGTGTCCTGCGCCGCGGCCCTGGCCGTGCTCCGGGTCATGGACGAGGAGAAGCTCCTGGAGCGCTCCCGCGGCCTGGGCGACCGGGTGCGCGGCGTGTTCGAGGGCTGGGCCAAGGAACTGCCCTGCATCGGCGAGGTCCGCGGGCTGGGGCCCATGCTGGCCCTGGAACTGGTGCTCGACCGCGAGACCCGCGCCCCGGCGGGCAAGGAAGCCAAGGCCGTGGTGGCCAAGTGCGTGGAAAAGGGCCTGCTGCTGCTCTCCTGCGGACACCACGGCAACGTGCTGCGCACGCTCATGCCCCTGGTGGCCTCGGAGGACGAGCTCACGCGCGGCCTGGCCATACTCAAGGAATCCCTGGCCGAAGTCTTCGGCCAGAGCCGGTAACCGGGAGCAATCATGGCGTTGGTATCGACCAATCCGGCCACGGGCCGGGTCCTGGAGAGCTTCGAGACCTGGGGCAAGGAGACCACGGCCCAGGTCCTGGACGAGGTGCGCGCGGCCTTCCTGGGCTGGCGCGCCACGCCGATCGCGGCCCGCGCCGAGGTCCTGCGCGCGGCCGCCAGCATCCTCAAGGCCGAGGCCCAGATCCTAGGCCGGATCATGGCCGAGGAGATGGGCAAGCCCGTGAAGCAGGGCGCGGGCGAGGCCGAGAAGTGCGCGCTGGTCTGCGAGTACTACGCCGACAACGCGGCCGCCTTCCTGGCCCCGGAGCCGGCCGAGGGCGGCGGCCTGCGCGCCTACCTGGCCTTCGAGCCCCTGGGCACGATCCTGGCGGTCATGCCCTGGAACTTCCCGCTCTGGCAGGTCTTCCGCCTGGCCTCGCCCTGCCTGGCCGCGGGCAACGCCGTGGTCCTCAAGCACGCCTCCAACGTGCCCCGTTGCGCCCTGGCCATCGAGGACATCTTCCGCCGGGCCGGGCTGCCCAAGAACGTCTTCCGCACCCTGATGATCGGCTCGCGCCAAGTGGAGGCCGTGATCCAGCACAAGAGCGTGGCCGCGGTGAGCCTCACCGGCAGCGCCCCGGCCGGGGCCAGCGTGGCCGCCGCCGCCGGACGCGCGCTCAAGCCGAGCCTCTTGGAGCTGGGCGGCAGCGATCCCTTCGTGGTCCTGGCCGACGCCGACTTCGAGGCCGCGGCCGCGGCCGGTTCCCTGGCCCGCTGCCTGAACGCCGGGCAGACCTGCATCGCGGCCAAGCGCTTCATCGTCGAGGACCCGGTCTATGAGCCCTTCCTCGAACTGCTGGCCGGCAAGGTCCGGGCCCTCAAGGTGGGCGATCCCCTGGATCCGTCCACGGACGTGGGTCCCCTGGCCCGGCCCGACCTGGTGGAGGAGCTCCAGGCCCAGGTGGACGCCTCCCTGGCCGCCGGAGCGCGGCTGGTCCTGGGCGGCAAGCCGCTCAAGGGCCCGGGCTGCTTCTACCCGCCCACGCTCCTGGCCGACGTGACCCCGGACATGGCCGTGTTCCGCGAGGAGACCTTCGGCCCCGTGGCCGCGCTCATCCGGGCCAAGGACGCGGAGCACGCCTTGGCCCTGGCCAACGACACCGAGTTCGGCCTGGGCGCCAGCATCTGGACCCGCGACCTGGCCCGGGGCGAGGCCCTGGCCCGGCGCATGGAGGCCGGCAGCGTGTTCATCAACGGCATGGTCAAGAGCGACCCGCGCCTGCCCTTCGGCGGCATCAAAGCCTCGGGCTACGGCCGGGAACTGTCCTACTTCGGCATCCGACAATTCGTGAACGTCAAGACCGTGTGGGTGGGCTGAAAGCCCTTGCCCGCGACCAGGGAGCGCCCGTGAGTCTGGAAGCATACGCCATCTACAAAACCTACGGGGAGGTGCAGGCCCTGCACAACGTGGACCTGGTCACCAAGCGGGGCGAGTTCTTCACCCTGCTGGGGCCCTCGGGCTGCGGCAAGACCACGCTGTTGCGGATCATCGCGGGCCTGGAGCTGCCGGACTCGGGCACGGTCATGCTCTCGGGCCAGAAGATCACCACCCTGCCGGCCAACGAGCGCAACGTGAACACGGTGTTCCAGAGCTACGCCCTGTTCCCGCACCTGAGCCTCTTCGAGAACGTGGCCTTCGGCCTGCGCTCCCGCCGGTTCCCCAAGTCCGAGGTCGAGGCCAAGGTCAAGACGGCCCTGACCATGGTCCACATGGAGAAGCTGGGCGACCGCTTCCCGCATCAGCTCTCCGGCGGCCAGAAGCAGCGCGTGGCCCTGGCCCGGGCCCTGGTCAACGAGCCCGAGGTCCTGCTCCTGGACGAGCCCATGTCGGCCCTGGACGCCAAGCTGCGCCAGTCCGTGCAGGCCGAGCTGCGGCAGCTCCAGCAGTCCCTGGGCAAGACCTTCATCCTGGTGACCCACGACCAGGAGGAGGCCCTGACCGTGTCCGACCGCATCGCGGTCATGCGCCGGGGCCGCATCGAGCAGTACGGCCCGGCCCGGGAGATCTACGAGAAGCCGAAAAACCGCTACGTGGCCGACTTCCTGGGCAAGGCCAACATCATCAAGGCCCGCCGCGCCGACGGCGGCGCGCTCACGGACTTCGGCTTCATGCGTACCAATGGCAAGATGGAGTGGGAGGAGGGCTACCTGGCCATCCGGCCGGAGAACGTGGTCTTCCACACCCAGAAGCCCGCGGTCAACGGCGTGGAGCTGACCGCCGCCGAGGTCTTCTACCGGGGCGACCACGTGGAGGTCTGGCTGGAGCCGGGCACCCTGCGGATGCGCGCCGCCCCCCGCCGGGGCATCGCCAAGGGCGACCAGATCTGGGTCGAGCTTCTGGCCAGCGGACTGGTGGTGCTCGATGAATAGCCATCTCGTCTGGTACGGGGAGCTGACCACCCTCCGGCGGCTGTTGCGCCGCGGGCTCTATTTCGCGGCCCCGGGCATGATCTGGATCCTGCTCTTCCTGGCCCTGCCGAGCCTGTTGCTCATCGTGGTCAGCTTCACCACGCGCGGGGCCTACGGCCAGATCGAGTGGACCTTCACCCTGGAGAACTTCAAGAGGCTCTGCGGCTTCGGGCTCTACGGCTGGTCCGCGGACTATTTCATCATCCTGTTCCGCAGCGTGCACGTGGCCTTCTGGACCACGCTCATCTGCATCCTGCTCTCCTATCCGCTGTGCTTCTACATCGCCAACAAGCCCGAGCGCTCGCGCTACTTCTGGCTCACGCTCATCATCATCCCGTTCTGGACCAACCTGGTCATCCGGGCCTACGCCTGGCTCCTGGTCCTGGCCCCGCAGCTGCCCCTGGCCAGGATCGCCAACGCCCTGGGCCTGATCCCCGAGGGCACGCCGCTCTATCCCAGCTCGTTCGCGGTCTATCTCGGCATGGTCGCCACCTTCCTGCCGTTCGTGGCCCTGCCGCTCTATTCCAGCGTGGAGAAGCTGGACTGGGCCCTGGTGGAGGCGGCCAACGACCTCTACGCCGGCAAGATCCGGGTCTTCCTGCACGCCATCTGGCCCCAGACCGTGCCCGGGATCTCCGTGGGCATCACGCTCACCTTCATCCCGGCCATGGGCATGTTCGTGGTTCCGGACTTCCTGGGCGGGGCCAAGTACATGCTCGTGGGCAACCTCATCCAGCAGCAGTTCGGCACCAGCCGCGACTGGCCCTTCGGCGCGGCCGTGAGCCTGGCGCTCATGGTCCTGACCCTGGTGGCGCTGCAGCTCCAGCGCAAGCGCGGCAAGAAGGTGGAACCCATATGAGACGCTTCCACTGGCTCGTGCCCCTGACGGCTCTGGGCGCCCTGGCCTTCCTCTACGTGCCGCTCATGGCCGTGGCCGTGTTCTCGGTGAACAACTCGCGCTTCGGCCTGTCCTGGCAGGGCTTCACCCTGAAGTGGTACGCCAAGCTCTTCGCCAACGAGCAGATCCTGGAGGCGGCCTGGAACACCCTGGTCCTGGCCACGGTCTCCACGGTCATCGCCACGGTCATCGGCACCATCCTGGCCATCGGCCTGGACCGCTATCCCTGGCCCAAGCGCCTGTTCAGCGCCCTGGACATCAACCTGCACCTGCCCGTGGTCACGCCGGAGATCGTCTTCGCCGCGGCCCTGGCCGTGGCCTTCGGCGTCCTGCGCCTGGTCTTCTCGATCTTCGAGCCCGGGCTCCTGAACATGATCATCGGCCACATCACCTTCCAGGTCTCCTTCGTGGCCCTGGTGGTCCGCGCCAGACTCGAGGCCATCAGCAAGGACTACGAGGAGGCCGCCCGGGACCTCTACGCGGACAACGCCTATCTCCTGCGCCGGGTCATGCTGCCCCTGCTCAAGCCGGGCATCGTGGGCGGGGCCATGCTGGCCTTCACCCTGTCCCTGGACGACTTCGTGGTCAGCTTCTTCACCGCCGGACCCACCTCGGTGACGCTGCCGCTGTACATCTACGCCATCGTGCGTCGCGGCGTGACCCCTGAAATCCATGCGCTCTCCACGTTGGCCTTAACCGCCACCGTGGTCCTGGTCATGCTTTCTGAACGGTTCACCCGAAAACAGAACAAGGAGTAAGGTATGCGCAAGCTTCTCATGGCCCTGGCGTTGGTCCTCCTGGCCGCCAACCTGGCCTTCGCGGCGAACAAGGAGATGCGGCTGTTCATCTGGTCGGAGTACATGCCGGAAGACTTCGTCCCCAACTTCGAGAAGCAGACCGGCATCAAGGTCCGGGTGGACTACTACGAGTCCATGGAGGAGATGATCGCCAAACTCCAGGCCGGCGGCGTCTCCCAATACGACGTGGTCGTACCCTCGGACTACGTCATCCCGACCATGGTCAAGCTCGACCTGCTGGCCGTCCTGGACCAGAGCAAGCTCCCGAACATGAAGAACCTGGCCCCGATCTTCGTGAACCCGCCCTACGATCCGGGCAACAAGTACACGGCCGCCTACCAGTGGGGCACCCTGGGCATGATGTACAAGAAGGACAAGGTCCCCGGGAATCCGCCGTCCTGGGCCGTGATGTTCGACGAGAGCAAGCAGCTGGGCCCGTTCGTGCTCATCGACTCCACCCGTGAGATGCTCGGCTGCGCCCTGGCCTACATGGGCAAGGACGTGAACACCACGGACAAGAAGGACCTGGACGAGCTGGCCGCCCTCATGCTCAAGGTCAAGAAGAGCAAGTACTTCCAGGGCTTTGAAGTGGGCACCGGCGCCCGCAGCAAGGTCGTGGCCGGCGCGGCCATCGCGGCCATCGTCTACAACGGCGACGGCCTGCGCGCCGTGGCCGAGGACAAGACCTCGGCCTTCGCCAACCCGGCCGAGGGCACGGTCATGTGGGTGGACAACATGTGCATCCCCAAGAAGGCCCCGAACCCCGAAGCCGCCTACAAGTTCATCAACTACGTGCTCGACGCCAAGACCGGCGCGGCCCTGTCCAACTGGACCCAGTACCCCACGCCGAACAAGGCCGCCATGGCCTTCATCAATCCCGAGGACCTCAAGAATCCGGCCATCTATCCCTCGGACGCCTACATGAAGAAGCTCCAGTTCCTGCGCGACCTGGGCAAGGACACGCGGCTCTATGACGAGCTGTGGACCATGATCAAGACCCGCTAGAGCCCGCGACGGGGCCGGGAAGGTTCGCCTTCCCGGCCCCTCCGGACCCGGAGGGGGTCCGGCAACCCGAACCAAGGACGCATCATGCCCCGTGACATGCAACTGGCCCACAAGGAAACCTCCCGCATCCTCGATCTCGTCAAGCGTCCGGCCGCGGAGATCTCCCGCGAGGACCGCGAGCGCGTGGCCCGCGACACCGTGGACAACTTCGCCAACCACATCAACAAGGGCTTTCTCCAGTACCGCAAGTCCGTGACCGAATCCGGGGGCTTCGCGGTCACCGAATGGGTCGGCCAGGGCTCGATCCTGCGCGACGCCCTGGACCGCGAATACCTGGACATGCTCGGCGGCTTCGGCCTGTACAGCTACGGCATCCGCCACCCGCGCATCGTGGAGGCGGTCAAGGCCCAGCTGGACCGCTCGCCGCAGTACAGCCAGGAGATGCTCGATCCCCTGCGGGCCCAGCTGGCCAAGGTCCTGGCCCTGATGACCCCGGGCGACATCCAGTACGGATTTTTCGCCAACTCCGGCACCGAGGCCGTGGAAGGCGCGCTCAAGCTGGCCAAGCTCTACACCGGCAAGTCCGGGTTCGTGTCCATGCTCAAGGGCTTCCACGGCAAGACCCTGGGGTCCCTCTCGGTCATGGGCAAGTCCGTGTTCCGCCAGCCGCTCCTTCCCCTTCTCGACGGCGTCCGCTTCGTGCCCTTCGGCGACGCGGACGCGGTGGAGCAGGTATTGGCCGCCGCCGAGGCCGTGGGCGACGGCATCGCCGCGGTCATCGCCGAGCCCATCCAGGGCGAGGCCGGGGCCGTGGTCCCGCCCGACGACTTCTGGCCCCGGCTGCGCGAGATCTGCGACCGCCGCAAGGTCCTGCTCATCGCCGACGAGGTCCAGACCGGCTTCGGCCGCACCGGCGCGGTCTTCGGCCTGGACCACTGGAACGTGGCCCCGGACATCATCTGCTTCGGCAAGGCCCTGGGCGGCGGCGTGGTGCCCCTGTCCTCGTTCATGGCCACCCCGGAGATCTGGAAGGTGCTCGAGCCCAACCCGTTCATGCACACCACCACCACGGGCGGCAACCCGCTGGCCTGCGCCTCGGCCCTGGCGGCCATCGAGGTGCTCTTTGACGAGGACCTGCCCGGCCAGGCCAAGACCAAGGGCGAATACATGCTCGGCAAGCTCAACGAGCTGGCGGGCCGCTACCCCGGCATCTTCCAGGAGATCCGCGGCAAGGGCCTGCTCATCGGCATGGAGTTCGTGGACAACGAGATCGGCTACAAGGTGGCCGCCGGGCTGTTCGCCCGCAACGTGCTCACCGCCGGGACCCTGACCAATGCCCAGTGCGTGCGCATCGAACCGGCCCTGAACACGCCCCGGGAGATTCTCGACGAGGTGCTCAACCGGCTGGAGGACGTCCTCCGGCACATCAAGCCCTGAACCGCGTTCGACCCCCAAGGAGAGGAGACGGCTCATGGACATGAAGCTCTGGATCGACGGCAAGTGGACCAAAGGCGCCAAGGGCAAGACCATGCCCGTGGAGAACCCGGCCACCAAGAAGACCGTGGGCACGGTGGTGGCGGCCACCGTGGAGGACGTGAACAAGGCCGTGGCCGCGGCCAAGGCCGCCTTCAAGGACGGCCGCTGGTCCGGGCTGACCCCCTCGGAGCGCTCCAAGGCCCTCTGGAAGCTGGCCGATCTGCTGGAGCAGCACATGGCGGAGTTCGCCAAGATCGAGGCCGAGGACACGGGCAAGCCCTATGAGTTCCTGGCCTTGGGCGGGGACCTGCCGTTCTGCGTGGACAACCTCCGCTTCTTCGCCGCCGCGGCCCGCGACACCCACGGCCACCATGCGGGCGAGTACATGAAGGGCTACACCTCCATCTACCGCCGCGAGCCCGTGGGCGTGGTGGGCCAGATCGCGCCCTGGAACTACCCCATCCTCATGGCCGTGTGGAAGCTCGGGCCCGCTCTGGCCGCGGGCTGCACCACGATCCTCAAGCCCGCCTCCCTGACCCCGCGCACCTCGCTCATGCTCGCCGGGCTCACCAAGGAGGCGGGCATCCCGGACGGCGTGGTCAACGTGCTCACCGGCGGCGTGGGCGAGGCCCTGGTGAAGCATCCGGACGTGCGCATGGTCAGCCTCACCGGCGCCACCGAGACCGGCCGGGCCATCATGCGCACGGCCGCCGAGACCTTGAAGCGCGTGCACCTGGAGTTGGGCGGCAAGGCCCCGCTCATCGTGTTCGAGGACGCCGACGCCGAGCTGGTGGCGGCCAAGGCCTCCCTGGCGGCCTTCTGCAACACCGGCCAGGACTGCACCGCGGCCACCCGGGTCTACGTGCACAAGAGCCGGCTCAAGGAGATCACCGCGGCCCTGGTGGCGGCCATGAAGGCGGTCAAGGTGGGCGATCCCTTCGCCTCCGGCACCCAGATGGGTCCGCTCATCTCGGCCGCGCACCTCAAGACCGTGTCCGGGTTCGTGGAGCGGGCCAAGGCCGAGGGCGGCAAGGTCCTCTGTGGCGGCAAGGCCGCCAAGGGCCCGGGCTACTTCTACGAGCCCACGGTCATCGCCGGGGCGGGCCAGAAGTCCGAGATCGTCCAGAACGAGGTCTTCGGCCCGGTGCTCACGGTCCTGCCCTTCAAGGACGAGGCCCAGGCCGTGGAGCTGGCCAACGACGTGGTCTACGGCCTGGCCTCCTCGGTGTTCACCCAGGACGTGGGCCGGGCCATGCGCGTTTCGGCCGCCCTGGAGTTCGGCACGGTCTGGGTCAACGACCACTTGCCGCTCACCTCGGAGACGCCCCACGGCGGCTTCAAGCAGTCCGGCTTCGGCAAGGACCTCTCCAGCGAGGCGGTGGGCGACTACCTCATCACCAAGCACGTGATGATCCAGAGGGGCTGATGACACCAGTGCTCCAGGCGGAGGGGGCGGCCAGCCGCCCCCCCGCCATCATAGCCCCGCCGCGCCGCCCGCCCATGCGCGTGCCCGTGCGGGTCCCGGCCTGCGACGGCCTGCACATGCCCGCGGAGTGGGAGCCCCACGCGGCCTGCTGGATGGCCTGGCCCTGCCTGGACATCCTCTGGGGCGGCGGGCTCTCCGCCGCGCGCGCGGCCTACGCCGAGGTGGCCCGGACCATTGCCCGGTTCGAGCCCGTGATCCTGCTGGCCCGGCCCGAGCACGCCGAGGAGGCCGCGGCCCTGTGCGGGTCCACGGTGCGCGTGCTGGCCATGCCCATCGAGGATTCCTGGACCCGCGACTCCGGCCCCACCTTCCTGGTGGACGGCGCGGGCGGGGTGGCCGGGGTGGACTGGGTCTTCAACTCCTGGGGCCACTTCTACACCCGGGACACCACGGACGAGGCCATCGCCCTGGGCATCCTGGCCCGGCTGGGAATGCGCCGCTACGCCGCGCCGTTCATCCTGGAGGGCGGCTCCATCCACGTGGACGGCCAGGGCACGCTGATCACCACCGAGCAGTGCCTCCTGGACCCCCGGCGCAACGCGGGCATGGAGAAGCGCGACTTCGAGGAGCTCTTCGAGGCCTACCTCGGGGTGCGCAAGGTCATCTGGCTGGGCGAGGGCCTGGAGGGCGACGACACCAACGGGCACGTGGACATCGTGGCCTGCTTCGCCCGGCCCGGCGTGGTCCTGCTGCACCGCTGCCAGGACGGCGACGACCCCAACCGCCGGGTCTATGAGGACAGCCTGCGCCGCCTGGAGCTGACCACCGACGCCAGCGGGCGGCCCCTGGAGATCATCCCCCTGGACCAGCCCGTTCGCCGCGAGCACGCGGGCAAGCGCCTGGACCTCTCGTACATCAATTTCTACCTGGCCAACGGCGCGGTGGTCCTGCCCGCCTTCGACGACCCCGCGGACCAGGAGGCCCTGGCCACCCTGCGCCGCCTGTTCCCGGACCGCGAGGCCGTGCAGCTGCCCGGCCTGGAGATCTTCAAGGGCGGGGGCGGGATCCACTGCATCACCCAGCAGCAGCCCGCGGGCGCGTCCCTGCAGCCGTTCTGATCCCCCGGAGGAATCCCATGCCCCACGTCACGGTGGCCGCCACCCAGATGGCCTGTGTCCAGAGCGAGGAGGCCAACCTCAAGCGCGCCGAGGACCTGGTGCGCCGGGCAGCAAACCAGGGCGCGCAGATCATCCTGCTCCAGGAGCTGTTCTCAGGCCCGTACTTCTGCAAGGACCAGCGCCTGGAAGACCTGGCCCTGGCCAGGCCCCTGCGCCAGAGCCCGGCGGTGCGGCGCATGAGCGCCCTGGCCGCCGAACTCCGCGTGGTCCTGCCGGTGAGCTTCTACGAGCGCGCAGGCCAGGCCCTGTACAACTCCCTGGCCATGATCGACGCCGACGGCCGGGTGCTCGGGGTCTACCGCAAGACGCACATCCCCCAGGGCCCGGGCTACGAGGAGAAGTACTACTTCAGCCCGGGCGACACGGGCTTCCGGGTCTGGGACACGCGCTACGGCCGGGTGGGCGCGGGCATCTGCTGGGACCAGTGGTTCCCGGAAACGGCCCGCTGCCTGGCCCTGCTCGGCGCGGACCTGCTGCTCTATCCCACGGCCATCGGCTCCGAGCCCAAGGCCCCGGAGTTCGACTCCTCGGGCCACTGGACCCGGGTCATGCAGGGCCACGCCGGGGCCAACATGACGCCGCTGGCGGCCTCCAACCGCGTGGGCGTTGAGCAGGGCGAGAGCTTTTCCATGACCTTCTATGGCTCGTCGTTCATCGCCGGGCCGTTCGGTGAGATTGTGGCCCAGGCCGGCCGCGAGGAGGAGACCGTGCTCACGGCGGCCTTCGACTTCGAGGCCATCCGCATCCAGCGCGCGGCCTGGGGCCTGTTCCGCGACCGGCGGCCGGATTGTTACGGCCCGCTTCTCACCCTGGACGGAGCAGGCCGTTGAAAAATCCGCGCTGGCCGCGTTGCTTCAAAAACCGCAAATCCTCGCGTATTGAGAATACGCGTCGTCCTTGCGGTTTTTTCGCGCCCTGCCCTCGCGTTTTTTGAACGGCCTGCGGGAAACGTCTTTGTCAACGATCAGCCAGGACAACTCCATGCCTGAACTCTACACCAACGCCACCTTCGTGACCCTGGAGGGCGAGCGCCGCTGTGCGGCCATGGCCGTGGACCAGGGCCGCATTGTCGCCCTGGGCGCGGCTGCGGAGCTGGCCCCGTTCAAGGACCGCGGCTTCGCGGAAAAGGACCTGGGGGGCGGCTTTGTCCTGCCCGGGTTCCACGACAGCCACTCGCACATGATCCTCACCGGGATCATGTCCCTGGGTCTGAACCTCTCGCAGGTCACGTCCCTGGCCGAGCTTCAGGACCGGCTGCGCGACGCGGCCAAGGCCCTGCCCAAGGGCGAGTTCCTGCGCGGCTTCCTCCTGGAGGACCTGAACCTGCGCGACGGCCGCCCGCCGCTGCGGGCCGACCTGGACGCGGCCGCGCCGGACCATCCCGTGCTCATCATCCACCCCACCTGCCACCGCTGCTTCCTGAACACCGCGGGCTTGAAGGCCCTGGGCGCGCCCCTGGACCTGCCCGGCCTGGACCTGGAGCGCGGCGAACCCACGGGGATCATCCGCGACCCGGGCATCCTGACCTTCGTGTTTCCGGCCATGCTCCGGAGCATGGAGCGCTCGCACCTGGACGCGGCCTGCGCCGAGGCCGCGCGCCTGGCGCTCAAGGCCGGGATCACCACGGTGCAGAGCATGGAGGGCGGCGAGCTCACCCCGGGCTGCTCGCCCGTGCTCCTGGCCAACGCCGACCGCCTGCCCCTGCGCGTGGTCTGCTGGAACCAGAGCATGGACATCGCCGAGGTCCAGACCCTGGGCCTGCCGCGCGTGGGCGGCTGCATCTGCGCCGACGGCGAGCTGGACGCCCGCACCGCGGCCCTGTTCGAGCCCTACTGCAACGATCCCGGGAACGACGGCACGCTCCTGTACACCCAGGAGACCATGGACGCATTCGTGGAACAGGCCCACTGCCTGGGCTTGCAGCTCACCGTGCACTGCGAGTCCGAGCGGGCCATCGAGCAGGTGCTGCGGGCCCTGGAAAAGGCCCTGCGCAAGCATCCCCGCGAAGACCACCGCCACCGCATCGAGCACTTCGAGCTGCCCACCTGGGACCAGTGCGGACGCCTGGCCCGGGCCGGGATCATCGCCTCCATGCAGCCGGCCTTTCTGCCCGAGTTCATCGGCGGCGACCGCCTGGCCCACACCCTGGAGCTGTTCGGCCCGCACCGCGTGCGCCGCCTCCATCCCTACCGCTTCATCCTGGACGCCGGGGTGCGCGTGTGCGGCGGCTCGGACAGCCCGGTGACGCCCTACGACCCGCTGTCCGGCATCCGCGCGGCCGCGGCCCATCCCTTCCCGGAGCAGGCCGTGAGCGTGCGCGAGGCCGTGGAGATGTTCACCACCCAGGCGGCCTTCAGCGTGTTCCAGGAGCAGGACAAGGGCACGCTGGCAGAAGGCAAGCTGGCCGACTTCGTGGTCCTGGACCGCGACCTCCTGGCCCTGGCCCCGGACAAGGTCTGCGAGGCCAAGGTGCGGCGGGTCTTCGTGAACGGCGAGGAGCGCGGCGGCTGAGGAGATTTCGGCAGCGCAGGGCGAAACAGGGCTTGCTTGCGGGGAATCCCTCCAGGTATGCAGGCTGGAAAGACGAGAGGGAGAACCACGATGCGGAGATTGCTCGCCTGCTGCTGCCTGGTCCTGCTGCTGGGCTCGGCCGCCACGGCCCAGGCCCAGCAGGGCCTGACCAAGGTCGCGGAGAACGTCTATTCCTACGTGAACGTCAAGCCCGGCACGCCGCAGAACAGTTTCGCCGCCAACGCCGGGATCGTCATCGGCACGCGGGGCGTGCTGGTGGTGGATTCGCTCGTCTCGGCCAAGGAGGCCAGGCGGTTCATCGCGGACATCCGCAGGATCACGCACAAACCCATCCGGTTCCTGGTCAACACGCACTCCCACCTGGACCACGCGCTGGGGAACAGCGAGTTCCGCAGGCTCGGGGCAACGATCATCTGCCAGGAGCTGGACGCCAGGAGCCTGGCCGCCAACGGCCCGTCCCAGCTGGCGGGCGCCGCCTCCTACGGCCTGAGCGCGGAGGACATGAAAGGCACCGTGCTCGCGCTTCCGGACCTGACCTTTCCCGACCGCCTGCGCATCGACCTGGGCGGGGTGAGCGTGGAGCTCGTCTATCCCGGCCCCTCGCACACCGCCGGAAGCATCTTCGTGCACGTCCCGGAGCGGAAGGTCGTGTTCACGGGGGACATCCTGTTCACGGACTTCCATCCCTTCCTGGCCGAGGGCGATCTGGCGAACTGGCCCAAGGCCCTGGACGCCGTGGCCGCGCTTGGGGCGCAGGTCATCATCCCGGGCCACGGCCCGCTGTCCAGCGCCAAGGACATCGCGGACATGAAGGAATACCTCGTGATCTTCGACGCCAAGGCCAGGGAACTGGCGGCCCAGGGCGGGGATCCCACGGTTCTCGCGGCGGAACTCAAGAAGGTCTTGCCGCCGAGAAGCCAGGGCGACGGGCTCATCGCCGCCAACCTGGTCCTGCGCTATCTGCCCAAGAAGTAGCTCCGGCCTGTTCGGGGAAAAAGAAGAGGGCCGGCGTCTGCGCCGGCCCTCGTGTTTGTTGGGCGGTCCCGGTCTAGTCCATGCCCGCGCCCGCGCCCCAGAGATAGTAGAATCCCGCGCGCGGCGGCAGGACCCAGGGGGCCTGCACGTTGATGAGCGCCGGGCCCTTGGCCGAGGCCTCGGCCGAGGGGTTGTAGATCGTGTCGTCGGGGTACTCGCTGCGCCGGAAGACCACCACCTCGGCCTCCGGGGAGAGCCCGGCCAGGGTCTTGGCCTGGTTCAGGGTCTCGGGCAAATAGGCCACCTCGTCCACCAGGCCCAGGGCCAGGGCCTGGGACGCGGTGTACACCGAGGCCGTGCCCACCTTGCGGGCGGCCTCCTCGCTTAAGCTGCGGCGCTCCTTGACCAGGGCCAGGAAGTGGTCGCCCATGTCCTGGATGATGGCCTGGAGCTGGGCCGCTTCCGCCGGGGTGTCCGGCCGAAACGGCGAGGCCATGTCCTTGTTCTGGCCGGACTTGGCCACCTCCACGCTCACGCCGATCTTGTCCAGGAGCCCGTGAACCTTGGGCCGGTAGAACACCGCGCCCACCGAGCCCGTGACCGTGGTGGGATGGGCCACGATGCGGTCCGCGGGCAGGGCCACGTAGTAGCCGCCCGAGGCCGCCAGGTCCATGAACACGGCCACGACCTTGATCTTGGTGCGTTCGCGGAAGGCGGTGATCTCGTGGTACAGGATGTCGCTGGCCGTGACCCCGCCGCCGGGCGAGTTGATCTGGAGCACCACGGCCTTGATGGCCTCGTCCTTCTCGGCCAGCTTGAGCTGGCTGACCACCTCCTGGACCATGCTCGGCCGGGTGGTCATGAAGCCCTCGCGGGGCTCCTCGGTGATGATCCCGCTCACGGGCAGGACCAGGACCTTGCCCGAGGAGTCCTTGCCCTCGAGCACGTATTCCTGGAACGGGTCGTGGGCGTCGGTGAAGAATTTCAGCTTGGGCGCGCAGGCGCCGAGCGCCAGGGTCGCGGCCAGAATCAGGAGCAGGGTGGTGCGGCGCATGAGGAACCTCCGGCCCAGGATATACACCCGGGGCCCTGCGCGGGCAACGGCCATGGACAGCGCGGGGCCGGATGCACTACATAACCGGTCAGACGCAGGAGAAGGAACCGATGCAGTCCGTGCTCGTCACACTCACCCACCGCTGGTCCATCATCGTCGCCAACGCGATCCTCGTGTTCCTGGTGCTCCAGGGCACCTGGATGATCCTGGACCACTTCGGGAACCTGTCGGCGTTTCAGGAGGACATGGAAACGAGTCTGGACGGCCTGGGCACCATCCTGGTGGCCTTCGGCGTGGCCCTGGAGGAGCGCGAGACCCTCATGCGCTTCCTGGGCCTGTACCCGGCCCGGCACACGGCCCCGGAGCGGTACGTGGATGAGCAGTGCCACTACCACGGCCTGTGCATCCTCCTGGTGGGGCTGTTCATGGAGGTCATGGTCTTCCTCATCCGCATGCCGGACCTGGAGACCGTGGATTTCGACCCGGCCCTGCTGGCCGCGGCCACGGTGCTCAACCTGCTGGGCGGGGTGCTCCTGGCCCGGCTGTCCTGGCTGCTCACGCGCATGCGGTTTGCGGAGGCGGCGTGAGCGCCGCGGCCCAGGACAAGGCCGCCCTGCGCCGGGAAATCCTGGCCCAACGCGCGGCGCTGACCCCCGAGCAGGCGGCGAAAAACGGCCTGGCCGTCACCGCCCTGGTGCGCGGCATCCCCCGCTGGCGCAGCGCGGCCGAGGTCCTGGCCTACTGGCCCGCAAGAAACGAGCTGGACCCCCGCCCGCTCATCGCTGAACTCTGGGGCCGGGGCGCGCGCGTGCTCCTGCCGCGCTGCCGTCCGGACCAGCCCGGGGTGGCCGACCTGGCCGGGGTGGCCTGCGAGGCCGACCTGGTGGTGGGCGCGTTCTCCATCATGGAACCCGGCCCGGCCTGCGCCGTCACCAGCGAGGCCGCGCCGGACGTGGTCCTGGTGCCCGGGGTGGCCTTTGACCGCCAGGGCCGCCGCCTGGGCTTCGGCGGGGGCTACTACGACCGGCTCCTGGCCCTGCCGAATCTCGCCCGCGCCCTCAAGATCGGCCTGGCCCACGCCTTCCAGGTGCGCGATTCGCTGCCCAGCGAGTCCTGGGACCTGCCCGTGGACGCGTTGTGCACCGAGGAGGGCCTGCTGTGGTTCGTGTAGCCTTCTTCCCCTTCGTCTTCCCCAACATCCCCTCGGTGGGCGCGGTGTTCACCTCGCGCCGGGGCGGGGCCAGCACCGGACCCTTTTCCGCGGCCAACCTCTCCCTGGACGTGGGCGACGAGCCCGGGGCCGTGGTGGAGAACCGCCGGGCCCTGCGGGAGCGCCTGGATTTCGGGGACTGGACCGAGGTCCGCCAGGTGCACGGCGACGCCCTGCTCCTGGACCCCGAGCCCGGGCCCATCGACCAGCCCGGCGTCACCGAGGCCGACGCCCTGGCCACGGCGAGGCGCGGCCAGGCCCTGGTGATCAAGACCGCGGACTGCCAGCCCATCCTCCTGGCGCACAAGAAGGGAAAACACGTGGCCGCCGTGCACGCGGGCTGGCGCGGCAACCGCATCAACCTGCCGGGCTCGGCCGTGGCCAGGTTCTGCGAGGCGTACAAGCTTAAGCCGCGCGACGTGCTGGCCGCGCGCGGCCCGAGCCTGGGCCCGGAGGCGGCCGAGTTCACCAACTTCGACGCGGAGTTCGGGCCCGAGTTCGCGGACTATTTCGATCCCGCGCGGCGCACCGTGGACCTCTGGCGGCTCACCCGGGACCAGCTGCTGGCCGCCGGGCTGTTGTCCGGGAACGTCTTCGGCCTGGAGTTCTGCACCCAGGCCATGCGCGACACCTTTTTTTCGTACCGCCGCAATTCCACCACCGGCCGCCAGGCCGGGATCATCTGGCTCAAGCCCTAGCCGCGAGGCGGCGCGCCAGGAAGCGCGCCAGGGGCGGGCCGCTCAGGGTCACCAGAAAGAAGCGCAGGGTCTGCTGGGCCATGACAAAGGGCACGTCCACGTGGCTGGCCACCGCGATGACGGCCACGGTGTCCATGCCGCCCGGGCTGGTGGCCAGGTAGGCCGTGAGCGGGTCTGTGCCCAGGAGCACCACCAGAAGCCAGGCCAGGCCGCCGCAGAAGAGCATGAGCGCGGCGATGGAGGCCAGGACCAGGGGCAGGGCCCGGGAGGCGTGCAGGAGCACCGGCCGGGTGAAGCACAGGCCGATGCGCCAGCCGAGCAGGGCGTAGGCCCCGGCCAGGAGCCACTGGGGCAGCTCCATGACCAGGAGGCCCGTGGCGTGGAGCACGGCCCCGGCCAAAAGCGGCACGAGCATGGAGCCGGAGGGGATGCGCAAGACCGTGCCGATGACCGCCCCGGCTCCGGCCAGGGCCAGGGTCTCGGCAAAGGCCGGAAGATTCAGGGCCGGGAACCAGGCCGTCTCGGCCATGGCCGAGACCGAGCCGCCGGTCCAGAACCGGGCCACCAGGGCCGCGCCCACGGCCACGCAGACCAGCCGCAGATACTGCATGAAGGCCACCAGCCGCACGTCCGCGCCAAAGGCGTCGGCCATGACCACCATGGCCACGGCCGCGCCGGGCGACGTGCCCCAGATGCCCGTGGTGTCCGGCAGGACCTGGCTCCGGCAAATGAGCCAGCCGAGCAGGGCCGCGGCCAGGAGGGTGGCCAGCACCAGGCCCAGGAACAGGGGCCAGTCGGCCAGCACCGTGGCCACGATGTCCGGGGTCACGGTGCCCGCGATCATGCAGCCGAGCATGGCCTGCACCGCGGCGAAGGGCGCGGCGCCCACCCGGATGGTCAGACCGCAGGCCCCGCCGATGATGGCCGCCACCATGGGCCCGATGAGCAGGGGCGCGGGCAGGCTCACGGCCGAGAGGAGCGCGGTGAGCGCGGCCGAGCCCAGGACCAGCAGGGTCCACTGGGCCAAGGGCCGGAGCCGCGGCAGGGATTCGAAGGACAGGGTCATGGTTGTGCCGGGCGGCCGGGCCGCCCGGGCAAGGGCATAGGGGAGGCGGGCAGGGGCGTCAAGCGCCCTTACGCCGGATAGTTTCCGCGCCGGGACTTGTTCTTGATGGGCCCGCCCCAGATCTTGGAGTTGGGCACCGTGACCACCTCGGCCTCGGTGAGGACCACGGTCATGGTCACGGTGATCTCCTGGACCACGCCGTCCACGCCCCCGGCCGAGACCGTGTCGCCCACCCCGAAGGGCCGGTAGACCATGAGCAGCACGCCCGCGGCCAGGTTGCCCAGGGCGTCCTTGGCCGCGAAGCCGAGCACGAAGCCGGTGACGGACAGCCCGGCGATGAACCCGGCCACGTCAAAGCCCAGGGTGCCCAGGATCACGGCCAGGAGCACGAGCCAGAGCGCGGCCGAGAGCCCCCGGCGGGCAAAGGCCGTGAGCGTGGGATCGAGCTTGGAGCGCTCCATGGCCCGGGCCAGGGCCGCGCAGGCCAGGCGCACGGCCAGCCAGCCGAGAACGAGGATGATCCCGGCCCGGATCCAGACCGGGGCCCCGCTGAAATAGGTCATGGGAATGTCCATGGCGCCTCCTTGGAGCGGTTGTCTCAGATGATGCGCAGGGGGGGCCGTCCGGGCTCCGCGGGAACGGCCCGGCCGATGACCTGGGCCAGGTCGCCGTTCTCCAGGAGCAGGGTCCGGGCCTGTTCCAGCTTGGCTTCCGGCACGCCCAGAAGCAGGCCGCCGGAGGTCTGGGCGTCGAAGACCAGGTCTGTGAGGATGGGGTCCAGGCCCGGGGCCGCCTCGGTGTGCGGGGCGTAGTGCCTGCGGTTGCACAGGCTGCCTCCGGGCATCAGGCCCATGGCCGCCAGGCCCGGCACGGGCTCCATGAAGGGCACGTCGGCCAGCCGGAGTTCCACGGCCAGGCCCGAGGACTGGATCATCTCCAGCAAATGGCCGCCCAGGCCGAAGCCGGTGACGTCCGTGGCCGCACGCAGGCCGAGCTCGCGGAGGACCCGGGCCCCGCCCGCGTTGAGCCGGGCGGCCCAGCGGATGATCAGGGCCTCGAACTCCTGCCAACCCTGCCACTGGGCCTTGACCGCCGTGGCCAGGACCCCGGTGCCGATGGGCTTGGTCAGGACCAGGAAATCGCCGGGCTTGAGCCCGCCCTTGACGGCCACGCGCTCGGGGTCCACGGCTCCGGACACGGCCAGGCCGTACTTCAGCTCGTCGTCGCTGACGCTGTGGCCCCCGGCCGGGGCGGCCCCGGCGGCCAGCACCTGGTCGCGGCCGCCGCGCAGGATCTCCTGGAGCACCCAGGGCGGCATCTTGCCCTGGGGGAAGCAGACGATGTTCATGGCGGCCCAGGGCTCGCCGCCCATGGCGTAGACGTCGGACAGGGAGTTGGCCGCGGCGATGCGGCCGAATTCGTAGGGGTCGTTCACCAGGGGCGTGAGGAAGTCCACGGTCTGGACCAGGGCCTTGCCCGGGGGGAAGGTCAGGACGCAGGCGTCCTCATGCTCTCCGCCGGCTCCGGCCAGGATGCGTGGATCAGGGCTCTTGGACAGCCCGCTGAGCGCTTCCTCCAGGTCCCCGGGAGGAATCTTGGCGGCTCAACCTGCCGCGCGTACGCTCTGCACCAGATCGTATCTGGGCATCCTGTTCCCTTCCGGCGTCGCCGGGCTATGGAAGGGCCGGGAAGCTCCCGGCCTTTCCGTGAACGGTGTGTGCGGGCCTAGGCCACGTCGTAGCCGGCCTTCTTGATCTTGTCCTTGATCACGCCCGCGTCCACGCCCACAGCGTCCTCGTAGGTCACCTCGCCGGTGGCCAGGTTCACCTTGACGTTCTTGATGCCTTCGGTGGTCTCCAGGGTCTTGGTCACGGCCCCGGCGCAGTGGCCGCAGGTCATGCCTTTGACGACGATCTTCTTCATGACGGATCTCCTGTTTTGTTTGAGGCCCCGGGGCGGAAGAACCGCAGCCGCAGGGCGTTGCTCACGACAAAAACCGAGCTGAGGGCCATGGCCGTGCCCGCCAGCATGGGCGAGAGCGCCGGTCCGCCGAACAGGGTCAGGACCCCCGCGGCCACTGGGATGCCCACGGTGTTGAAGGCGAAGGCCCAGAACAGGTTCTGGCGGATGTTGCGCAGGGTGGCCCGGCTCAAGGCGAGCGCAGCGAGGGCCCCGCGCAAATCCCCGCTCATGAGCACAATGTCGCCGGATTCCACGGCCACGTCAATGCCCGAGCCCATGGCCAGGCCCAGGTCGGCGCGGGCCATGGCCGGGGCGTCGTTGATGCCGTCCCCGAGCATGGCCGTGACCAGGCCCCGGGCCTGCAATTTTTCGATCTCCTCGGCCTTGCGGTCGGGCAGGACCCCGGCCACCACCTCGTCGATGCCCGCCTCCCGGGCCACGGCCCGGGCCGTGGCCTCGTCGTCGCCGGTGAGCATGATCACGGAGAGCCCCAGGTCTTTGAGCCGGGCCACCACGGCCGGGGCCTCGTCCTTGAGCCGGTCGGCCACGGCCAGGACCGCCGCGGGGCGGCCGTCCACGGCCAGGTACAGGGCCGTGCGGGCCTGCGCGGAAAAGCCCGAGGCCAGGGCGTCGGCGGCCGCTAGGTCCGCGATCCCGGACTCGGCCAGCAGGGCCCGGTTGCCCACGAGGACCTCGCGGCCCAGAACCCGGGCGCGCACGCCCCGGCCCGTGACGGACTCGAACCGCTCGGGCTCGGACAGGACCGCGCCGCGCGCCTTGGCCGACTCGGTGAGGGCCTTGGCCAGGGGGTGTTCGGACAGGGTCTCGGCCGAGGCGGCCAGGGCCAGGGCCTCGGATTCGGAAACGCCGGCCTGCGGGAGCAGGGCCAGGTCCGTGAGCTCGGGCTTGCCCCGGGTCAGGGTGCCGGTCTTGTCAAAGACCACGGCCTGGAGTTCCCCGGCCTTCTGCAGGGCCTCGCCGCTCTTGATGAGCACGCCGAGCTGCGCGCCCCGGCCCGTGCCGACCATGATCGAGGTGGGCACGGCCAGGCCCATGGCGCAGGGGCAGGCGATGACCATGACGGCCACGAACGAGCGCAGGGAGAAGTCGAAGCCCGCGCCGGAGACGAACCAGGCCAGGAAGGTGAGCGCGGCCACGGCCATGACCGCGGGCACGAAATAATAGGACACGCGGTCGGCCAGCCCGGCGATGGGGGCCTTGGAGCCCTGGGCCTCCTGCACCAGGCGCACGATGCGCGCCAGCATGGTGTCCTGGCCCACGCGCTCGGCCCTAAGCGTGAGCGCGCCGGTGGTGTTCATGGTCCCGCCCACCACGCTGTCGCCCTCGGCCCGGGACACGGGCAGGGGCTCGCCGGTGAGCATGGACTCGTCGATGCGCGAGCTGCCCTTGAGGATCAGGCCGTCCACCGGGATGCGCTCGCCGGGCTTGACCAGAATCGCGTCGCCGGGCTCCACCTCGTCCACGGGCACGGAGACCTGCTCGCCGTTGCGGAGCAGGGTGGCCGTGCGCGGGGCCAGGTCCAGAAGGGCCCGCACCGCGTCCGTGGTCTTGAGCTTGGCCCGGGCCTCCAGGAACTTGCCCAGGGAGATGAGCGCGATGAGCACGGCCGAGGACTCGTAGTACAGGTCGTGGGCCAGGTGGGTCCGGCCCAGGGCGATGAGGGCCGTGTTCCAGAGGCTGTAGAGGAAGGCCGCGCCCGTGCCCAGGCTCACCAGGGAGTCCATGTTCGGGGCCTTGCGCCAGAGGGCCGGGATGCCGCTCGTGTAGAAGCCGCGGCCCAGCCAGAGCACCGGGGCGGTGAGCAGGGCCTGGGCCAGGGCAAAGGCCAGCGGCGCGCTCTCCGGGGCCAGGAACGCGGGCAGGGGCAGGCCGACCATGTGGCCCATGGAGAGCAGGAACACGGGCAGGGACAAGGCAAAGATGGGGAGAAGCGCCCGGCCCTGGGCCCGCACCCGGGCCAGGGTTTCCTGACGGCGCTGTTCGAAGTCCGAGGTCCCGGCCAGGGGTTCGGCGCCGTAGCCCGCCTCGCGGATGGCCTCGCGGATGGCGCGGGGGCCCACCTGGGCCGGGTCGTAGAGCACCCGGGCGGTCTCGGCGGCCAGGTTGACCGCGGCCGAGCCCACCCCGGGCAGGGCGGCCAGCACGCGTTCCACCCGGGCCGAGCAGGCCGCGCAGTGCATGCCCGTGACCCGCAGGTCCAGGCGGCTCTGCTCGGGCGGGAACTCCAGGCCGTAGCCCGCGTCCTGCACCGCGCTCCGCACGGCCGCCTCCGGGAGCACGGCCGGGTCAAAGGACAGGTCCAGACTCTCGGCGGCCAGGTTGACCTGGGCCTTGGACACTCCGGGGAGTGCGGCCAGCACGCGCTCCACGCGCGCGGAGCAGGCCGCGCAGTGCATGCCCGTGACCCGGGCCTGTTTTCTCTGCATCGCCATTGGGGAGATATAGGATCAGCCCAGGCCTCTGTCAATGAAAACGATTTTCAATATCGAACAAAAGGGAGAAGGCGCGGGGGGCCGGAGACCCCCCGCGCGGAAGGCGGATCAGAATCAGGCCGAGGCCGAGAGGCCCAGGCCGCTGGAGCTGAACAGGCCCTGGTCCACCAGGTTGCCCTGGCCCAGGAACACGTTGGCGAACGCGTTGGACTGATTCTGGTAGGCTTCCATGGCCTTGGCCAGCAGGCTGCGGATCGAGGAATCCGATCCGCTGTCCCCGCTGTCCGTGCCCAGGGTGAAGCCGTGCTCGGCCATCCAGGCCTCGTACTCCTCGGTGCTGACCACCCCATCCTTGTTGGTGTCCATGGGGTCGGTCTCGGCGCCGCCGCCCGAGCCGCCGGAAGCGGCCCCGGCGGAATCGCTGGAGGCCACGGTGGTCGAGGCCTCCTCGGCACTGTCCGTGCTCGAGGCGGCGTTCATCTCGGCCATCATGTCCGCGCGCTGGGCGGCCAGGCCCGAGGTCAGTTCGGCCTCGGAGACCAGGCCGTCGCCGTCAGCGTCGAACTCGGCGAACGGGCTGTCCGTTCCCAGTTCCGCAAGGCTCAGGGAGCCGTCGCCGTCGCTGTCCAGGTCGGCGAGGATCGTGCTGGCCAGGTCGGCATCCGTCTCCCCGGGAGGCGGGGGAGGCGGCGCGGACTGGGCCATCATGGCTTCCTTGTCGGCCTTGAGGCCGGAGACGAGCTCCTCGGAGTTGAGCAGGCCGTCGCCGTCGGTGTCGTAGGCGGCCAGCTCGCTGGCGGTCATGCCCAGCTCCTCGGCGCTCAGGGAGCCGTCGCCGTCGCTGTCATAGGAGCTGAGGAGATCGGAGGCCATCTGGGCCTCCGGACCTTCGCCGTTGCCGGACATCTGGGTCTGGAGCTTGCCCAGGAAGGCGTGCTGCTCCAGCATGGACTTGAGCTCGGCCTGACTCATGAGGCCGTCGCCGTCGGTGTCGAACTTGGCCAGCTGGGTGTCGCTGAGGCCCATTTCCTTGGAACTCAGGAACCCGTCGGCGTCGGTGTCGTTTTCCGACAGGAGCATGCTCGCCAGGTCCGTGCGCTGGTCGTCCTGCTGCCGGTTGGCGGCGAACAGGGAGGCCAGCGTGGTGCTCTGGGAGCTGCTCAGGATACTCGCTATTTCCATGGGGTTTCCTTGTGCGTCCGCGTCGGGAGAGCGCAGACGGCAAAAGAGTCATGGAACGCAGTGCCACTACGTCAATGAGGATGCGGCCCCTGGCCGCAGGAGGATCAGGACATGGCGGCCCTCCATCATTTCCCCTCCCGAGGGACATGAGGCGGCCTCTGACGCGGTTGGCGGGGGAACTGGGAAAAAAATGCAGTCCTCCGTCAAAAGACGAAGGGCAGCAAGAATCAGACCAGAACGCTGAGCATGGGGCTGGCGGCAACCGGGGCGGGATCGGCCTGGCGGGAGTAGGCGGCCAGGCCCTGGCGCAGGCGCAGGGTCTCGCCGCCGCAGGAGGCGGTCTCGGGGCTGTCCGTGGAGCAGGCCAGGGCGTCGTAGAGCCAGGTGGCCTCCACCGCGTCGGCGAAGACCTGGCGCGCCCGCGACGCCTCCCGGTCCGGGCTCCCGGCCAGGGTGATGTCCGCGGACTGGTAGGACAGGCCGAACTTGCCCAGGGACAGGTCCACGGAACGGGACGTGACCGTGGCGCTGCGCAGGCTGGCGGCCAGGGAGGCTTCCTGCCGGGACGCGGCGCTCCCATAGAGCCGGGCGGCCTGGGAGGGGTTGGGCGAGATGCAGGGCGTCATGCGGCGCTCCAGGGAGCGGCGGGCTCGGGCCCCATGCCCGGCGTGCGCCCGCTCCGGCGGACCCGTTGTCCCCGCGGCAGATGCGCCGCGCTCGATCCAGGGGGACCTGCGGGTGCCGCCTCCCGTCCCTGGGAAGCGGTGGAACCGGCCCCGGAAAGCGGGACCGGCACATATATTTCATAAATGTAAACGGTGTTTTTGACAAGAGCCCGGGGACAAGCGTATCAATGGGCTCCCCGCGCCGCCGCCGGCCGGGCAGACCGCATATCGCGAGGACCGGCATGCCCTACCGCATCCTGAAACGCAAGGACCTCATCCCGGGCCAGACCATTCTCATGGTGGTCGATGCGCCCATGATCGCGTCCAAGTCCCGGCCCGGCAACTTCGTCATCCTGCGCGTCAGCGACAAGGGCGAACGCATCCCCTTGACCATCGCCGACGCCGACGCGGCCGCCGGGACCATCACCATCGTCTTCCTGGTGGTGGGCAAGACCACGGCGCACCTGGCAACGCTCCGGGAGGGCGAGGACATCCTGGATGTCTGCGGCCCCCTGGGACGGCCCACGCACATCGAGAAGAGCGGGCCCGTCATCTGCGTGGGCGGGGGCACGGGCATCGCGGCCATGCACCACATCGCCAAGGGCCATCACCAGGCGGGCAACCGCGTGGTGGCGGTCATCGGCGCGCGCAACAAGGACCTGCTCCTGTTCTGCGACGAACTCGGCTCGTTCTGCCCCGAGGTGCTCATCGCCACGGACGACGGCAGCCGCGGCCACAAGGGCTTCGTCACCGAGCTGCTCAAGTCCCGCCTGGAGGAGGACAAGGAGATCGCCGAGGTCGTGGCCGTGGGCCCGGTGCCCATGATGGAGGCCGTGGCCAAGGTGACCCTGCCCTTCGGGGTCAAGACCACGGTGAGCCTCAACTCCATCATGGTGGACGGCATCGGCATGTGCGGGGCCTGCCGCTGCACCGTGGGCGGCAAGGTGCGTTTCGCCTGCGTGGACGGCCCGGAGTTCGACGGCCACGCCGTGGACTTCCAGGAGCTCAAGATGCGCCTCGGCCAGTTTAGGACCGAGGAGAAGATCTCGCTGGAGAAATTCAGGGGCCAGTCATGAGCGACATCAAGAAGACCACCCCCAAGAAAGGCGCGCCCAAGAAGCCCAAGACCCCGCGCACGGCCATGCCCGAGCAGCCGCCCATGGTGCGGGCCGCGAATTTCCTGGAAGTGACCCTGGGCTACACCGGCGAGCTGGCGGCCCTGGAGGCCTCCCGCTGCCTCCAGTGCAAGACCCCGCTCTGCCGCAAGGGCTGCCCCGTGGAGATCGACATCCCGGGCTTCATCGGCAAGCTCAAGGCCGGGGACCGCGACGGGGCCTACCAGGTCCTGCGCCAGACCAACTCCCTGCCCGCGGTCTGCGGCCGGGTCTGCCCCCAGGAGGTCCAGTGCGAGGGCTCCTGCATCCTGGGCAAGAAGGGCGAGCCCGTGGCCATCGGCCGCCTGGAGCGCTACGTGGCCGACTCCTTCGCCGCCGAGAACGGCTGCATGCAGCTCACCGGCGAGCGCACCTGCGCCCTGCCCCGGGAGATCAAGGTGGCCTGCATCGGCTCGGGCCCGTCCAGCCTCACCGTGGCCGGCTATCTCTCGGCCCTGGGCGTGAAGGTCACGGTCTTCGAGGCCCTGCACGAGCTGGGCGGGGTGCTCATCTACGGCATCCCGGAGTTCCGCCTGCCCAAGGACGTGGTGCGCCGGGAGATCGAGGCCATGAGCGCCCTGGGCGTGGAGTTCAAGACCAACTGGGTCGGCGGCAAGACCATCCTGGTGCGGGAGCTCCTGGACCAGGGCTATGACGCGGTGTTCATCGGCGTGGGCGCGGGCCTGCCCCGATTCATGGACATTCCCGGCGAGAGCCTCATCGGCGTGTACTCGGCCAACGAGTACCTGACCCGGGTCAACCTGGGCCGGGCCTACGCCTTCCCGGACTACGACACCCCGGTGATCCGCGGCAAGCACGTGGCCGTGGTCGGCGGCGGCAACGTGGCCATGGACTCGACCCGCACGGCCCTGCGCCTGGGCGCGGACCAGGTGACCATCGTCTACCGCCGGACCAAGGGCGAGATGCCCGCGCGCCACGAGGAGCTGGAACACGCCCTGGAAGAGGGCGTGAAGCTCGAGATTTTGGCCAATCCCCTGCGCTACAACGGGGACAAGGACCGCCGCCTGGTGAGCGTGACCCTGGAGCGCCAGAAGCTCGGGGAGCCCGACGCCTCGGGCCGCCGCAGCCCCCAGCCCACGGGCGAGACATTCGACCTGCCCATCGACACGGCGATCATCGCCATCGGCACCCGGCCCAACCCCATCCTCCTGGAGGCCACGCCCGAGCTCAAGCTCTCCAAGCGCGGCTACATCGAGGTGGACCCGGAGAGCGGCGAGACCGCCATTCCCGGAGTCTATGCCGGTGGCGACATCGTCACCGGCGCGGCCACGGTCATCTCGGCCATGGGCGCGGGGCGCCGCGCGGCCCGCAGCATCATCCGCAAGCTCGTGGGCGAGGACGCGGTGCAGTGACCGGGGTCTGGCCCGTCCGCCACGGCCAGGGCATCGAGTAACGCCATGCCGGCGCGGCGACCAATCCACCGCGCGCCCCGGCCTGCGATCCGGCTGCGCTGAGCAGAAACCCACCAGTACGGTATTTCCGTTCAGAGGAGTTTCTTCATGACCAGTCTCTGCCTTCTCTTCCCGGGCCAGGGCTCCCAGGAGCCCGGCATGGGCCGCGACCTGGCCGAGGCCCGGCCCTCGGCCAAGGACCTCTGGCTCCTGGCCGAACGCGAGTCCGGCCAGCCCCTGCGCGAGATATACTGGGGCGGCGGCGAGGGCGACATGGCCAAGACCGCGGCCCTGCAGCCCGCGCTCAGCGTGGTCAACCTGAACCTCTGGCTGGAGGCCAAGTCGCGCCTGGCGCCGTCCGCGGCCGCCGGGCACAGCCTGGGCGAGTTCGCGGCCCTGGCCGCGGCCGGGGTGCTCAGCGTGGAGGAGACCGTGCGGGCCGTGGCCCTGCGCGGCAAGCTCATGGCCCAGGCCGGGGCCCAGGGCCAAGGCATGGCCGCTGTGGTCAAGCTGTCCCAGGCCGAGGTGGAGGAGGTCGTGGAACGCGCCCTGGCCGACACGGGCCGGGAGCTGCGCATCGCCAACTACAATTCCCCGGCCCAGTTCGTGCTGTCGGGCGAGGGACCGGCCCTGGAGCGGGCCGGGGAACTCGTCCGCGAGCGCAAGGGCCGGGCCATTCCCCTGGCCGTGTCCGGGGCCTTCCACAGCCCGCTCATGGCCGAGGCCGCCGCGGAATTCGCCCGCTTCCTGGGCAAGCTCGACTGGCGCGCCCCGGCCTTCCCGGTGTTCCACAACGCCACGGCCCTGCCCGAGCCCTCGGCCGCCGGGGCCCGCGCGGCCGTGGAGCGCCAGATGACCTCCTCGGTGCTCTGGGTCCAGACCATGGGCAACCTCCGGGACGCGGGCTGCCGCGTCTTCCTGGAGCTGGGGCCCAAGGGCGTGCTCGGCAAGCTGGCCAAGGCCAACCTGGAGGGACTGGAGGGGCTGGAGGTGCGCTCGGCCGCCAGCCTGGCCGAGGTCGAGGCCCTGCCGCAGCCGTGAGCCGGGTTTCCTTTGATCGCGCGGGCCTGCTCCGGGGGGCCCGGGAGAGCTGGCCCATCGCCCTGGGCGTGTTCACCTATGGCCTGGTCTTCGGGGTCCTGGCCCGCCAGGCCGGGCTGGGCGCGGGCGGGGCCCTGTCCATGAGCGCCTTCGTCTTCGCCGGGGCCAGCCAGTTCGTGGCCCTGGACCTCTGGGGCCCGGACCTGCCGTTCGCCGGGCTGTTTCTCACCACCCTGGCCGTGAACCTGCGCCACGTGCTCATGGGCGCGGCCCTGGGGCCCTGGTTTTCCCGGCTCACCCCGCTCCAGGCCTACGGCTCCCTGTTCTTCATGAACGACGAGTCCTGGGCCCTGACCCTGGCGCGCTGCAGCCGGGAGGACGGGGACGTGGACGGGGCCTATCTTCTGGGCAGCGGGCTCACCGTCTATGCGGCCTGGCTCGCGTCCACGGCCCTGGGCCACCTGGCCGTGGCCGGCCTGGGTGATCCGGCCCGCTACAGCCTGGACTTCGCCTTCACGGCCGTGTTCCTGGCCCTGCTCGCGGGCCTGCGCCGGGGCCGCCAGGACATCCTGCCCTGGACCCTGGCCGCCCTGGTGGCCGTGCTCACGGCCAGGCTCATGCCCGGCAAGTGGCACATCCTGGCCGGGGCCCTGGCCGGAAGCCTGGCCGCGGCCTGGCTGCCGCGCTTTGGGAGCGTCCGTGACTGAGGCCGCCGCCACGGCCCTGGCCGTGGCCGGCATGGCCGCGGTGACCTACGCCACCCGCGCGGCCGGGCTGTTTCTGGTCAACCGCCTGCGCCTCGCCGGCCGCTGGGAGCCCTTTCTCCAGTCCATTCCCGGCACGGTGCTCGTCTCCATTCTGGCCCCGGCCGTGCTCGCCGGAGGGCCCGCCGAGTGGCTGGCCGCGGCGGCCACGGTGGCCGCGAGCCTGCGTTTCCGGAGTCTGCCCCTGGCCCTGGCCGTGGGTCTGGCCGTGGTCTGGGTCCTGCGCCGTATCACATGACAAATATCTCACAGGGCAGTCTTTCCCGGATTGCCGAATTCGGGTAAAAGGCTCGCAGGCGGCCGCGATCCCGGGGGGGCGCGCCCGAGAGTCCTTGCCTGGAGAAGCCCAATGAACACCGGTCTCTACGACAGAATCGTCTTCGACTATCTGGACAAGACCGACCACATCCTCCTGGTGGCCTCGGAAGATCCCGTGTTCATCAAGATCCTGCGCGCGGCCATCAACAAGACCGTGGGCGTGAAGCGCGACTGCCTGTACATCGTCCCGGACCTGGCCACGGCCTCCAAAGGCATCCGCGACTACTCCGACCGCAAGCTCTCGACCATCCTGTTCCTGGAGCGGATGCTCCGCGGACGGCCCACCACCGAGTTCATCGCCAACGTTAAGAACCTCTTCCCGGACCAGAAGATCATCGTGCTCGTGAGCGAGACCCGCAAGGAGAACATCGCCTACTTCTACGAGCTGGGCGTGAACAACGTCATCGCCAAGCCGGCCTCCACCAACAACGTCATCGAGAAGCTGGCCTTCACCATCAAGCCCCAGGGCAAACTTTCGGAGCTCATGGACCTGGGCAAGGGCTTCCTGGCCAAGGGCGACCACAAGCAGGTCCTCAAGGTGGCCGAGAAGATCCTGGCCCTCAAGCCGGGCAGCCCGGCCGGGCTCATGCTCCGGGGCGACGCCTACCTGGAGATGGGCCGCCGCGACGACGCCGTGGCCGCCTACATGGAGGCCCACGAGAGCTCCGGGCTCTATCTCGAACCGCTCAAGCGCCTGGCCAACGTGTTCAAGGACCATGACCAGGAACGCTACCTGGAGTACCTCAAGAAGCTGGACAAGCTCTCGCCCCTGCACACCGAGCGCAAGTGCGAGATCGGCAAGGTCCACGTGGACAAGGGCGAGATCAACCTGGCCGAGAAGTACTTCGACCAGGCCATTGCCGCGGCCACCCAGGAGGCCATGAACGTCATCGGGGTCATTGCCGAGAACATCGCCGACGCCGTGGGCGAGACCTCCCCGGAACTCTCCGAGAAGTACCTGGCCAAGATGCTCGAATCCAAGGGCGACCTGCTCTCGCGCGAGGACCTCGTGCACTTCAACCGGCTGGGCATGGCCCTGCGGCGGCAGGGCAAGTGGCAGGAGGCCATCGCCAACTACGAGAAGGCCCTGACCGTGGCCCCGGACGACGAGGGGCTGTACTACAACATCGGCCTGGCCCAGAACGACGGGGGCAAGAAGCGCGAGGCCCTGCGCGCCATGCACAAGGCCCTGGAGATCAACCCCCGCTTCTACCAGAGCAGCGCCAACGTGGCCTTCATGCTCGGCACGATCTTTTCGGAGAACGGCAATTCCCGGGAGGCGGCCGGCTATCTGGAGGCCGCGCTTCAGGTGAACCCGGAGCACGCCGAGGCCAAGGCCATGCTGGAGCGCTGCCGCAAGCGCTCCCGGTGAGCCGCGTCAGTCCTCTCCGCCCCAGGCCCGGATGAAGCCGGGCACGTCGAACTTGCCGCAGGCCCCCTTGAAGCTCATGAAGCGCACCGTGCCGAACACCGGCCGTTCGCCCCAGGGCCGGTCGTGGACCCCGCCCAGGCTCCAGGCGATGCCCGCGTAGCCGTTGGGATCGCGGCCGTCCAGCAGCCAGCGGTCGTTGAGGGCCACGGCCGTGTCCTGCGCCGCTTCGGGCGAAGCCGACCACTCCAGGATCTTCTTGGCCCAGTACATGCGCAGCCAGCCGTGCAGATGGCCCGTGGCGGTCATCTGGCGTTGGGCCGCGTTCCAGAGCGGGTCATGGGTCTGCCCCGCCTCCAGTCCGTCCCGGCCATAGACGTATTCCCGGCGGTCGCCCCGGTGCTTGTCCAGGGTTTTGCGGGCCCAGTCCGGAAAGCCCTGGAACCGGTCGTAGGCCGGTTCATGCAGGCAGAAGTTGTCGGCCAGTTCCCGGCGCACGATGAGCTCCTCCATGAACACGTCCCGGGCCCGGGCCGGGGCCCCGGACCGGGACACGGCCAGGGCCGCGCGCAGGGACGAGAGCTGGCCGAAGTGGAGATAGGGCGAGAGCAGGGACACGGCCTGTTTGTTGGGGTTGTTCTTCTGGTCGGCATAGAGCGGGAGCCGCGTCTCGATGAAGTCGCCGAGGGCCTTGGCCGCGGCTGTTTCACCGGGCGCGATCCAGTCCACCGGCGGCACGGACGGGTCCGGGGCCAGGGCGGTGAGGGTCCGGTCCCAGTGCACGGCCGGGACCTTGGCGGGCCAGGGATGCGGGTGCGGCGCGAGTCGCGGCGGCTCTTCCAGATATTCGGGCAAAAGCCGGTGGATTTTGGGGCGCAGGGTGCGCGCGGCCCACTCCTTTTTGCTGGAGGCCGCCCGGCAGGGCACGATGTTCCGGGAATCCGCCTCCCAGACCTCCGCTTCCACGGCCTCGACCACGGCCCGGGCCCAGGCCTGCTTGTGGCGCAGGGGATCGAAGTCCAGGACCAGGACCGCGGCCTTGACCTTGTGGGCCAGGGCCGGGATCTCCCGGGCCGGATCGCCCAGGCAGGAGAGCAGGGGGATGCCGCAGTGGCGCAGCGCGGCCTCGGTCTGGCGCAGCCCGGCCAGGAGAAAGGCGAAGTGGCGCAGGGCCGCGCCGGGATAGGCCGGGTCCAGGCAATGGGCCACGGCCAGGGGAACGCCGCGCGCGATCGCCTGCTCCTGGGCGAAAAGCAGGCCCCAGTTGTCGGAGGCGCGATGCTCGCGGTGCATCCAGTAGAGCACCGGACCGGTGCGGTCCGGGCCCTGGCGCAGAAGCCGGAAGCGTCCGGGATGCATGGGTTTCCGCCCGGGGCTAGGGGATGTCCAGGCCCTGCTGTTTGTACTCGTTGAGCTTGTTGCGCAGGGTGCGCACCGAGATGCCCAGAAGCTCGGCGGCCTGGGTGCGGTTGCCCGAGGTGGCGTCCAGGCTCTTGAAGATCAGGGCCTTTTCCATCTCGTGCAGGGGCATGACCGAAAGGGCCTCGCCCGGGCTCGCGGGCCGGGCCGGGGCGGCCTCGGGGGTGAGCCCGGACTCGTCCTCCGGGACCCAGGTCTCGGAGTCCATGAGGAAGTGGCGCGGCTGGATGGGCCCGGAACCGGCCAGGAGCACGGCCCGCTCCATGAGGTTCTGGAGTTCGCGCACATTGCCCGGCCAGGGGTAGACCAGGAGCCACTGCCGGGCCTCCTCGGACAGGGCCAGCCGGGGCAGGCCGCAGGCCGCGCAGTACTTGTCGCGGAAGAACTCGGCCAGCAGGAACACGTCCTCGCCGCGGTCGGCCAGCCGGGGCAGCTTGATGGGGATGACGTTGAGCCGGTAGAAGAGGTCCTGGCGGAATTTCTTCTCGCGCACGAACTCCTCGATGTCCCGGTTGGTGGTGGCCAGCACGCGCACGTCCACCTTGACCGTCTCCACCCCGCCCACGCGGTCGATCTCGCCCTCCTGGAGCACGCGCAGGAGCTTGGCCTGGAGCCCCATGTCCATCTCGGAGATCTCGTCCAGGAGCAGGGTGCCGCCGTCGGCCAGCTCGAAGCGGCCGGGCTTGCGGTTGATGGCCCCGGTGAAGGCCCCCTTTTCGTGGCCGAAGAGCTCGGACTCCAGGAGATGCTCGGGCAGGGCCGCGCAGTTGATGGCCACAAAGGGCTTGTCCGCGCGGTCGGAATTGTGGTGCAGGAAGCGGGCGAACATCTCCTTGCCCGTGCCGGACTCGCCGGAGATGAGCACCGTGGCCTTGGAGCGGGCCACCTGGCGGGCCAGGGCCAGGACCCGGAGCACGGCCGGGTGCTTGCCGATGACCTGGAAGCGCGAGGAGGCGGCGGGCCGGACCGGCCGCTGGGGCTCGGCCTCGGTTTCCGCAGCCGGTTCCGAGGCCTGGCGCGGCAGGGCCAGGCGGATCTTGTCCCAGACCAGGGGCTCCAGCCAGTAGTCCCGCGCGCCCAGGTCCAGGAAGCGCTGGGCCTCCTCGGCCGAGCCGTTCTTGGTGAAGATGATCACCGGCGGGAAGCCGTCCCCGGCCTCGGCCAGGAGGTCCTGGGCCGAGTAGCCCTGCAGGGCCGGACGGGAAAAGACCAGGGCCGGGCCGGTCTTCTTGATGAAGTTGAGCGCCCCGGCCAGGGTGTCGGCCAGACCGGCCTGAACCCCGGCCTCCTTGAGCGTGGGGAACACGCTGGACACGGCCTGGGGTTCGGCGATGAAGAGGATGGTCCGTTCCGACATGCTCCTGTCTCTAACTGCTTGGCCTGCGCATTTCAATATGCGCGGTCCAATTATCACAGGCCCCGCGCCTTGCCCGGGCCTGGCGCATCTGCTACCACAGGGGCCGGAACGCCCGACATGCCCAAGAAACTGACCAATCTGCTCCTGGTGCTCGTGAGCGTGGGCCTGGTTTACGGGCTCACGGAATTCCTGGTCTTCCCCCTGATTCTCTCCCGGCTGCCCGCGGCCCTGTTCCACTACTTCCCCCGCGAGGTCCGGCTGCCCGGCCAGAGCTCCAAGGCCGGGCTGCTGCCCGCCCCGGGCTACCTGGCCCTGGCCGGGGACTCCTATGCCCAGGGCAAGGGCGACTGGTTCATCGACCAGGGCTACGACCGCACGGCCCGCTTCCACACCCCGCACCTGCTCCAGGACGTCCTGGGCCGCGACGTGGTCACCTTCGGCCGCAGCGGCGCAGGCAGCGTGGACGGCCTGGTGCTGGAACCCCTGGAGGACCTGCGCGCCTTGCGGCGGCTGGGCCTGGCCATCCCGGACCCCGGCTGCCTGCTCCTGTTCTTCTACGAGGGCAACGACCTCTCCAACAACATCCGGTTCCTGCGCAACCACTTTGATCCGGAGCATCCCCGGAGCTCCCTGCGCCGGCCCGGGGTCTTCCGGGCCTTCCTGGAGGAGACGGCCGCCAGCTACGCCTCGGGCGAGCCCCGGGAGCCCGGCGGCAGCCTGCTTTTCGGCAGCCTCCTCCTGCTCTCCCTGCGCGACCAGGTCTGGTACCGTCTGGTCCACAACTTCTCGGACCCGGACCCGGCGCCGCCGCTCGGGACCATCAACGCCGCCGTGGTGGGCGGCAGGCTGCGGCATCTGCCGGACCGGCTCCAGGGCCCGCCCCTGGACGAGCCCGAGGCCGAGGACGCCCTGTTCGTGTTCGAGCAGAGCGTGTTGTACATCCGCGACATGCTCAAGGACACGCGCTGCGTCCTGGTCTATGTGCCCGCGCCCCTGTCCTGCTACGCCCTGGACGGCCAGGTCCAGACCCAGGACTGGCCGGACCGGCGGTTCGCCCCGGAACAGGTGCTGGCCGGCAGCCGGGCCATGGCCGCGCGCATCCGGGACTTCGCCGGCAGGCACGGCCTGGACTTCATCGACACCCTGCCGACGTTGCGCGCGGCCGCTTCCCAGACCCTGATCCACGGGCCCCGCGACTGGGACCACTTCAACAAGGCCGGGTACGAGGCCTTTGCCCGGGCCATCGCCCAGGACCTGCCCGCCGGGTTCCGCGCGCCAGGGGGCTCGTGATGCGCAGCGTTCCGGTCTTTTGCTACCACAACGTCTCGGACGTGGACGGCCATGCCCCGGCCCTGTTCGAGGCCCATCTCCAGGCTATCCAAAAGGCCGGCTACCGGACCATCGGGGCCCGGGACCTGCTGGAATACGTGGCGGGCAGGCGGTCCCTGGCCGGGCCGTCCTGCGTGCTCACCTTTGACGACGGGCATTTGTCCAACTGGCTGGTGGCCGCGCCCCTGCTCCGGAAATACGGCCTGACCGGGGTCTTCTTCGCGCTCACGGACTTCACGGTCCCGGGTCCTGCGCGGACCTTTGCCAGCGCCCCGGCCCTGGCGGCCATGCCCGAGTCCTTTTGCCGGGCGCTCTCCGGCGACCCGTCCCAGTTCATGAACGAGTCCGAACTGAAGGCCCTGGTCCAGGATTTCGGCATGGAGGTCCAGGCCCACGGCCGCCGCCACCAGGGCGCGTTCCGCAGCCTGCGGCCCCAGGGCGGGATCGGCGGCCGCGGCCACTGGGCGGCCCACGGCATCTACCCCGCGCCCGCGCCCGGCCTGCCCTGTTTCGACGTGGGCAGCGCCCTGGTCTATGACGGGTTCTGGCCCACAGCCGACGCGCGCGGCCCGTTCTTCCGGCTGCGGCCCGAGGCCGAGCGCCGGGCCTTCTGCCGGGCCGAGTTCCAGGAGAGCCTGGCGCGGCTCAAGGCCCTCAACGGCGGCGGTCCCCAGCTGTTCTGCTGGCCCTGGGGCCAGTTCGACGGGGTGAGCGAGGAGGAGCTGCGGGCCTCGGGCTTTGCCGGGGCCTTCAGCCTGGAGCGCGGGCCCAATGTCCCGGGCACGGACCCCTTCCGGCTCAAGCGCATCGGCGTGGGCAAGAAGAAGAGTCCGGCCTGGATCTGCGCCCGGCTGGCCATGTACGGCAACAGCCTCACTGCGCGGGTCTTCTTCAAGTTCTTCCGCAAGCGGCCCGAGCCGCGCACCGTGCTCCTGGCCACGGACTCCACCAAGCTCTCGGGCGGCAGCCGCCAGATGATCAACAACGCCCAGGCCCTTGCGGACATGGGCCTGAACGTGCTGGCCGCGGTGCCGCCGGATTCGGTGCTGCGCCAGGCCCTGGAGCGGGCCGGGGCGCGCGTCCTGCCCTGGGACGGCTTCCGCCGGGTCTGGGACACGGCCCGGTTCTTCCAGGCGGCCTGGCGCGAGCAGAATCTCGACGTGGTCCACGCCTTTCACAATAAGGCCTACAAGCCGGCCATCCTGGCCCGGCTCCTGGGCGCGCGCTACAAACTCTTCCTGAACCGGGGCGTGATCTTCAAGCCCAACGCCCTGGCCGGGCTCTGGGCCGCGCTCTCCCACGGCTACCTCTGCAACTCCCTGGCCTGCGCCCGGGTGCTGCGGCGCCACGGCGTGCTGAAAAGCCGGCTCTCCGTGGTCTACAACTCCTTCCTGGACCAGGGGCCCGAGCCGGGCGAGGTCCGGCTCCGGAAGAAGCGCGGGGTGCGCGTGATCTACGTGGGCAACGAGGCCCCGGCCAAGGGCCTGGATGTGTTCCTGGAGGTCCTCACCCTGCTGGAGGGCGCGGGCCGGGCCAAGGACATGGAGTTCGTGGTCTGCGGCGCGCGCGAGACCAAGGGCCTCACCGAGGACCTGCGCCCGGGGGCCCTGGGCCGCCTGCGGCTCACCGGCCCCATTGCCCACGACCAGGTCATGGAGGAGCTGGCCCGGGCCGACATTCTGGTGCTCTCCTCGCGCCAGGAGAGCCTGCCCAACGTGCTTCTGGAAGGCTTCCGGGCCGGACTGCCCGTGGCGGCCACGGCCGTGGGCGGCATCCCCGAGCTCATCCGCCACGGGGTCAACGGCCTGCTCTGCGCCTCGGAGGACGCCCTGGCCCTGGCCGAGGCCGTGGCGGCCCTGGCCCGGGACCCGCTGCTGCGCGTGCGCATGGGCCGCATCAACCAGCGCCTCGTGCGCGAGCTGCTGGACAACCGGACCAAGGGCGCAAACCTCGTGCGGGTCTATGCCGGGGAGCGGCTCTGCGCGCCCCTGGCCGTGGAGGATCTGGCGGCCTCGGTGCCCCTGCCCGAGGACGGGGAGGCCGGATGCCCGGATCGGCCCGAGCAGTGAGCGCCCTGTGGCGCGGCCTGGACCCGGGCCTGCGGGACCTGCTCCTGCTGGGCTCCTGCGGCCACGGGCACCTGCTGGCCGCCACCCGCGCGAGCCTGGCCCCTGCTCCGGATTTGGCCCCGGCCCTGGTCCTGGCAGCCCTGGCCGAAGACCCCCTGGCCGGGTCCCTGGCCGGGGAACTCCTTGCCGCGCCGCAGCTCTTTTCGGCCCTGCCCCTGGAGGCCCGGCGCCTGGCCGCGGTCCTGGCCCGGGACTGGGCCCGCCCCACGGATCTTCGGGGCTACGAGGAACTGGCGGCCCAGCGGGACATGGCCGCTCTGCGCGGGTTCCTGGACCAGCGCCTGGACGCGGGCGGGGGACTGTTCTGGCTGAGCCAGGCCGTGTCCCTGGCCCTGTTCGAGAACGACCAGGACTGGCTGGCCCGCTCCCTGGCCCGGCCAACAGCCCCGGAACTCGTGCCGGCCCTGGAGATTCTGCGCGGCCAGGCCGCGTTCCTGGCGGGAAAATTCGCCGAGGCCCAGGACCATTTCGCGGCCGCGGCCCCGGCCCTGGGCCCGGCCGTCCTGTTCCGGCAGGGCCTGTGTTGCCGCGCCCTGGGCGACCGGCAGGCCGCGCTGGAGCATTTTCAGCGCTGCCTGGAACAGGCGGCCTGGCACAGCAGCGCCGCGCTTTTGGCCTCGGACCTGGTTCTGGGCCGCGACCAGGACCTGGCCCCGATTCCCGGGGCCCTGGCCGTGCTCCTCTATTCCTGGAACAAGGCCGCGGAACTGGACCAGACCCTGGCCGCGCTCTGGGCCTCGGACCTGGGTCAGGCCCGGATTCTGGTCCTGGACAACGGCTCCGCCGACGCCACGGCCCAGGTCCTGGACGCCTGGCAGTACCGCGCAGGCGCACGGCTCACGCGCGTGGACCTGCCCGTGAACGTGGGCGCGGCCGCGGCCCGCAACTGGCTGGCCGCGCGGCCCGAGGTCCGGCAGGCGGACTTCGCCCTGTACCTGGACGACGACGCCCTGGTGCCGCCGGACTGGCTGGGCCGCCTGGGCGCGGCCGTGGCCGCCTGGCCCCGGGCCTCGGTCTGGGGCTGCAAGGTGGTGGACGAGGCAGGGCCCCAGCGGGTCCAGGCCGCGGACCTCCACCCGGTCCTGCCCGAGCCGCCGGACCCGGCCCGGCCCGACGACTTCCGCTTCTCGGACCTGCACATCCAGACCCTGGACCTGGGCCAGTTCGCCTATGCCCGGCCCTGCGTGTCCGTGACCGGCTGCTGCCACCTGTTCCGTACCGAAGTCCTGGCGGAAAGCGGCGGGTTCGCCCTGCACCTCTCGCCCTCGCAGTACGACGACGTGGAGCACGACCTGCGCCTTGCGCGGGCAGGGGGCTTGGCCGTATATCAGGGGCACCTGGGCGTGCGCCACAAGAAGCGCACCGGCGCGGCCAGCCGCCAGTCCCATGCCGAACTGGGCAACGCCCTGGGCAACAAGTTCAAGATGCAGGCCATGCACCCCCGGGCCGAGATGGAGGCCACGCTGCGCATGGACCGGGACCGGCTCCTCGACGATCTTCTGGAGCGCCTGGCCTTGCTGGAGACCGCTCCCCGCAACCCCGCATAAGGAAGGACGATGACCCAGGACGCCACCCAGGAATTTCTCGACAGCCTGCCCGAACTCAAGCCCGGCGAGCGCTTCGCCTTTGCCTGCCACCCGGGAGTGGGCTGCTTCAACGCCTGCTGCGGGGACCTCAACCTGGTGCTCACGCCCTACGACGTGCTGCGCCTGCGCCGGGGCCTGGGCGGCCTGCCCAGCCGGGTCTTTGTGGAAAACCTGGGCGAGGTCTCCCAGCGCCGGGACACGGGCCTGCCCGAGATGCGCCTGCGCATGAACAAGGACGAGAAGCACGCCTGCCCGTTCGTGCGGCCCGAGGGCTGCTCGGTCTACGCCGACCGGCCGGGCGCCTGCCGCACCTATCCCCTGGGCCGGGCCACCCGGCCGGGCCCGGAGGGCGAGACCCTGGAACAGTTCTTCGTGGTGTGCGAGCCGCACTGCCGGGGCTTCGAGCAGGAGCGCCAGTGGACGGCGGGCGAGTGGCTCCAGGACCAGGGGCTTTCGCCCTACAACCTGTCCAACGACCGCTACATGCAGCTCGTCTCGGCCTGGCGCGCCGCCGGGCGGGGCCTGGATTCCCGGCGCATGAGCATGGTCTTCCTGGCGCTCTACCAGCCCGACGACTTCCAGCGCTTTCTGCGGGACATGAAGATCTTCGAGCGCCTGGAGGTCGAGCCGGAGCGGATGGCGCGGATCTTCGCCGACGAGGAGGCCGCCCTCGACTTCGGCCTGGACTGGCTCGGGCTCACCCTTCTGGGCCTGGGCGGAAACCTGCGGCCGAGGGGCTGATGAACACCGCGCTGGCCCACCACAAGATTCTCGGCCTGGAGGCCTTCCTGGAACGCCGCCGGGCCTTGGGTCCGGACTTCGAGCTGGTCTTCACCAACGGCTGCTTCGACCTGCTCCACCCGGGCCACGTGGACCTGCTGGCGCGGGCCCGGGCCCTGGGCCAGGGCCTGATCCTGGGGCTCAACTCCGACGCCTCGGTGCGCCGGATCAAGGGCCCGGACCGGCCCGTGGTCTGCGAGCGGGAGCGGGCATTCGTCCTGGCGGGGCTGTCCAGCGTGGACTTCGTGGTGCTCTTCGAGGAGGACACCCCGCTGAACCTGATCACCGCGGTGCGGCCGCGGGTCCTGGTCAAGGGCGGGGACTGGCCCGTGGAGCGCATCGTGGGCCGCGAGGCGGTGGAGGCCGCCGGCGGCCGGGTGGTCTCCCTGCCGCTTCTCCCGGGCTATTCCACCACCGCGCTCCTCGAGCGCATCCGGGGCCGCTAGCCGTCCAGCAGCTTGGCGATGAGCCTTCCGGCGTTGAAGCTGTCCATGGGCTTGGAGAACATGAAGCCCTGGGCCTCGTCGCAGTTCTCCCCCACCAGACGCGCCAGCTGATCCTCGCGCTCCACGCCCTCGGCCACCACGGAAAGCCCCAGGTTGCGGGCCAGGGCGATGATCGTGCGCACGATCTCGTGGTTGCTTTCGGCGCTGATGAACGAGCGGTCGATCTTGAGCGTGTCGATGGGCAGGCGCTGGAGGTAGTTCAGCGAGGAGTAGCCCGTGCCGAAGTCGTCCACGGCCAGGCGCACGCCCAGGGTCTTGAGCCCGCGCAGGGTGTCCATGCAGGCGCGGGACTCCTGGAGCAGGGAGCTTTCGGTCAGCTCCAGCTTGAGGGCGCTGGCCGGGAGCCCGTTCTTGTCCAGGGCCGAGCAGACGATGTCCAGGAAATCCTTCTGCATGAGCTGGCGGCTGGAGATGTTCACGCTCATGGTCAGGCGCGCGGCCCCGGGATGGAGGTCGCGCCACTGGCGCATCTGGGCGCAGGCCTGGTTCAGGACCCACTGGCCCAGGTGCAGGATGAGGCCGGTCTCCTCGGCCACGGGGATGAACCGGGCCGGGGACACGGGCCCGCGGCGCGGGTGGTTCCAGCGCACCAGGGCCTCGAAGCCGCGCAGCCGCTGGTCGGCCACGGCCACGATGGGCTGGTAGTGCACGGCCAGGTCCTCCTTGATGAGGGCCTCGCGCAGCTCGGACTCCAGCTGGAGGAATTCCGTGGCCTGCTCGTGCATCTTCCTGTTGAAGACCTTGTACTGGGCCTTGCCCTGGGATTTGGCGCGGTACATGGCGATGTCCGCGTCGCGCAGGATGTCCTCGGCCTGGGTGTAGCTCTTGGTCTTCATGACGATGCCGATGCTCGCCCCGCAGACCACGTCGTTGTCGTCCACGCTGAACGGCCGGGTCATGATCTCGTGGATGCGCTGGGCCACGCGGGTCACGTCGTGGGGGCTGGTGTACTCCTCCAGGAGCAGGGCGAACTCGTCGCCGCCCAGGCGGGCCACGGTGTCCACGGCGCGCACGCAGGATTCCATGCGCCGGGCCGCGGCCATGAGCAGCTTGTCCCCGGCCTGGTGGCCCAGGGAGTCGTTGACCAGCTTGAAGCGGTCCAGGTCCACCATGAGCACGGCGAAGCGGTAGTCGTCGCGGCGGTTGGCGCGCTCCACGGCGCGCTCCACGCGCTCCAGGAAGAGGACCCGGTTGGGCAGGCCGGTGAGGGCGTCGTGGAAGGCCTGGTGGGCCAGCTGCTCCTCGAATTCCTTGCGCTGGGTGATGTCGGTGTAGATGTAGAACACGCCCGCGATGTGGCCGCCCACGCGGATGGGGTAGCCGATGACCGAGACCGGGATGAGCCGTCCCAGGCGGTGGCGGCGCACGGTTTCGCCCTGGATGGGCTGCCCGGCCAGCACCGTGCGGTTGAAGTTCTCGGCCTCGAAGGCGAGGTCCTTGGGCACCACCAGGTCGCGGTTCAGCTTGCCGCGCACGGCATGGGCCTCGTGGCCGAAGAGGGCCTCGAAGCCCGTGTTCACGTCCACGATGCGGCCCTCGGGATCGATGAGCACGATGCCCTGGGGCGAACTCTCGAAGAGCTGGCGGAAGTAGGCGCGCTGGGTTTCGATCTCGGCTTGCGCGCGCTTGCGCTCGGTGATGTCCACCACCGTGCCCTCGTAGCACTCCGGCTTGCCGTCGGGGCCGAAGGCGGCCCGGGAGTTCTCCGAGATCCAGATGGTGCTGCCGTCCTTGCGGTAGATCTCGGATTCGAAGCCGAACACGGCCTCGAACTCGCTCATGAGCGCCATGTACTCGTCGCGGCGGCCCGGCTGGACGTAGAGCTGGGAGGCGATGTCGTTGAAGTGGGCCTTCAGGTCCGAGGGCGAGGAGAAGCCGTACATGTGGGCCAGGGCCGGGTTGGCGTCCACGTAGCGGCCGTCCGGCGTGGTCACGAAGATGCCCTCCACCGCGTTGTCGAAGATCTCGCGGTAGCGCCGTTCGGAGCGCTCCAGGGCGGCCACTGAGGAGCGGTCGCGCAACAGCAGCAGGCTGTGCCCCTCGGCCAGGGGCGTGATGGTGAGCTCAAAGGGCGTGACCTTGCGGCCGGTCTTCAGGTTCACGCGCAGGCGGCGGGCCCCGGCCGGGTTGCGCAGGAGCTGGTCCAGGTTGCGGCGGTCCGCGAGGGAGGCCGCCAGGAGCAGGGGCTCGGCGTCCGGGAGGGACGCCTCCTGGCCGAAGACCTGGACAAAGGCCGCGTTGGCCAGGGTGAGCAGCCGGCCCCCGCCCAGAAGCGCGGCCGGGTCAGGGATGCTGTCCAGGATCTGGAGAAAGCCCTCGGCCAGGAGCGGCGGGGTGTTGCAGGGCAGGACCATGCGACATTCGGACATGCGGGCCTCGTGGCGAAAAGTGTACCCAGGGGAAGCAAGGACCGGGCCAACCCTGGACAGGCAAAGGAAACCCGGACTTCCGCCGCAGCCGCGCCTGCGTTTTTTGTCGAATTCTGTAAATTCAAGCCACATGGCTGTGGAAACAAATGACGTTATTGTAATAAAATTCTGATCGAGAAATCAGAGCCCGGACAAGAACCGTTGACATCCTCCTCTCTGTCGGATACGTTTCCCTGCTCGAACGATGTTCGGGCCAGTAGCTCAGTTGGCAGAGCCCCCGGCTCATAACCGGATGGTCCCAGGTTCGAATCCTGGTTGGCCCACCAAAGGAAGCACCTTGCCGGTACAGAACGCCACGCTTTTGAAAGGCGACGCCTCGTTACTCGCAGGAGGATCAGGATGCTCCCCAGGGGAAGACCTCGGGGAGCATCCTGGTTTTTGCAGGGTATGAACATACATGAATTTTTGCAGCTGATCCGGGATTTGGCGCCGGAGCGTCTGGCCAGCCCCTGGGACAACTCCGGGGTCCAGGTGGCCGGGCCGGAGAAGCGGGTCCGCAAGGCCGCCGTGACCCTGGACCCCGAGCCCGGGATCGTGGCCCGGGCCCTGGACTGGGGGGCGGACCTGGTGCTCTCGCACCACCCCCTGTTCCTCAAGCCCGAGTTTCCCAGCACCCCCGGCCGCACCCTCGACATCCTCCGCCTGATCCTGACCAAGAACGCCTGGCTCTACGCCGCCCACACCTCCCTGGACGCCCGCGTGGACGGCCCGGCCCGCTGGCTGGGCGACGAGCTGGGCCTCCTGAACCGGGCCGTGCTCGAACCCACGGCCGACGGCCGGGTGCTCGCAGCCGGCGCCTCCCTGGCCAAGGCCCTGCCCACCCGGGCCATCACCTCCCTGGAGGCCATGGAGGGCGTGCGCCGTGTCCAGTCCCTGCCCGGGGAGCTGCGCGTGTATTGCGAGGAGACGTCCTGGTCCGCGGTGCGCCAGGCCGTGTCCGCCCTGGTGCCGTCCGGGCTGGAATGGTTCATTTCCAAGCTGGAGAACGCGGCCCGCGTGGCGGGCTTCGGCGAGATCGGCGACCTGGCCAAACCCCTGGCCGTCGAGGCTTTCCTGGCGCGGCTCCAGGGACTCTGCAGCAGCCGGACCCTGGCCCTGTGCGGACCGCAGCCCAAGCGCGTGCGCCGGGTGGCCTACTGCCCGGGCTCGGGCTCCACGCTCATGGGTCTGGCCTGCGAGCAGGGCGCGGACGTGCTGGTCACCGGCGACGTGAAACACCACGCGGCCCTGGAGGCCGGGCTCCTGGTGGTGGACGTGGGGCATTTCGTTCTGGAAGAGGAGATGATGCGCCGTTTCGCCGTGGAGCTGGCTCAAAAGGCCCAGGGCGTAAGCGTGCGCTTTTTCGAGGGGAAGGACCCGTTCCGCTTCCGGGCCGGGGCATAGGGAATCGCGCGGGCGGTCCGCCGTCCGCGTTCCAATACGCAGGGCCACGCAGGGCGCGCGGTCCGGGGACTAAAGAGGGGACCTATGTATCAGAAGCAGATTGAACAATTGATCGTGCTCCAGGCGGTGGACGACGAGATCATCCTGCTGGAGGGCGAGATCAAGCAGGCGCCGCTGGAGCTCTCGGACCTGGAAGGCCGGGTGGCTGCGGTCAAGGAGCGCCAGGGCCAGATCAACGAACGCCTGGAGATTCTGCGGGGCCAGCAGAAGAAACTCGAGTTCGAGATCGAAGAGGATGCGGGCAAGATCAAGAAGAGCAAGAACAAGCTCATGATGGTGGGGAATACCAAAGAATACCACGCCATGATGCGCGAGATGGACAGCCTGGAGCGCGTGAACCGCATGCGCGAAGAGGAGAAGATCGCCGTTATGGAGGAGATCTCCCGCCAGGAGGAGGGCCTCAAGGACCTCGACACCGAGGCCGAGGGCCTGCACACCGAGTACGCGGCCAAGACGGCCACCCTGGAGGAGCGCCTGGGCAAGGCCCGCAAGCGCGTGGACTCCCTGGACAAGAAGCGCAAGAAGGCCGGCAAGGTCGTGCCCCCGCCGATCCTGGGCCGCTACGAGTTCATCCGGGCGCGCATCGCCCACCCGGTCATCGTGCCGGTGGACCGTGGCGTGTGCGCGGGCTGCAACATCATGATCCCGCCGCAGACGTACAACGACCTGCAGAAGGGCAAGCAGATCATCGCCTGCCCCAACTGCCAGCGGCTGATCTACTGGCTCGAGCATCTGCCCGAGGCCAACGCCGCGGCGGCGCAGGAAGAGGAAGATTAGGCCGCTTGCGCCCGGCGCAGGAGGCATTAGTGTTGAGAAGGGAGTCGGACAGGTCGTCGCCGCGGCCCGCAAGGGCCGGGGAGGAAAGTCCGGGCTCCGCAGGGCAGGGCGCTGGGTAATGCCCAGGGGGAGTGATCCCCGGACAGTGCCACAGAAAGCAAACCGCCGATCCCGGTTCGCCGGGAGGTAAGGGTGAAACGGTGGGGTAAGAGCCCACCAGCGGCCGCGGCGACGCGGTCGGCTCGGCAAACCCCGCCCGGAGCAAGGCCAAATAGGGGGGCTGACTGGCCCGGTCAAGGCCCCCGGGTAGGCTGCTGGAGGCGTCCGGTAACGGCCGCCCTAGAGGAATGACGACCGCCCCGCAAGGGGAACAGAACCCGGCTTATCGTCCGGCTCCCGTTTTTTCAGGGCCGCGGCGGCGGAGGAGGCAGCGTCCTTCTCCGCCGCCCTTTTCCGGAGCAGTCATGTCCCAGGCAAGCGACATCTGGGCCGTCATCGTGGCCGCGGGTTCCGGTTCGCGCCTGGCTTCGGCCGGGCTGGACCGGCCCAAGCAGTACCTGGACGCGGGCGGGGTTCCGCTGTTCTGGCGCTCGGCCCGGACCCTGGCCCGGATTCCCCGGCTGCGCGGCCTGGTCCTGGTCTTTCCGGCCGCGGACCTGGAGGCCATGCAGGCCCAGGTGGCCGGGCTGGTCGCCGCCGACGGCCTGGGCCTGGCCTGGAAGGCCGTGGCCGGGGGGCCGCGCCGCCAGGACTCCGTGCGCCTGGGCTTGAGCGCCCTGCCCCGGGAGTGCGGCTTCGTCCTGGTGCATGACGCGGCCCGGCCGTTCGCGTCCGCGGCCCTGGTCCAGCGCCTGCTGGCGGCCCTGGACAGCGGCGAGCGCGCCGTGATCCCGGTCTGCGCCGTGAAGGACACGGTCAAGCGCGTGGAGGGCGGCCGGGTGCTGGAGACGCTGGCGCGCAGCGAACTGGCCCTGGTCCAGACGCCCCAGGCCTTTGCCCGTGATCTTTTGGAAGCGGCCCACGCCCGGGCCGGCGAAGACGAGGCCACGGACGACGCCGCCCTGGTGGAGGGGCTCTGCCCCGTGGCCGTGGTCCCGGGCGAGGAGGGCAACGTGAAGATCACCACCCCCGAGGATTTGTCTCTGCTGCGGGGCGAGACCCGGACCTGGCCCTGCGTGGGCTATGGCTACGACGTGCACCGCTACGGCGAGGGACGGCCCATGGTCCTGGGCGGGGTGCCCATTCCGGGCGCGCCCCAGATCGTGGCCCACTCGGACGGCGACGTGCTCCTGCACGCCCTGGCCGACGCCGTGCTCGGCTGCTTCGGCGGCGGGGACATCGGCCTGCATTTTCCGGACACCGACCCGGCCTGGTCCGGGGTCAACAGCGCCGTGCTCCTCCAGGAGGTCCTGGCCAAGGCCCAGGCCGCGGGGGTGAGTCTGGTGCAGGCCGACCTGACCATCGTGGCCCAGGTGCCCAAGATTTCGCCGCACCGCGAGGAGATCGCGGCCAACGTGGCCCACCTCCTGGGACTCGAGCGCTCGCGGGTGAACCTCAAGGCCACCACCGAGGAGGGCCTGGGCTTCACCGGCGAGAAGAAGGGCATCAAGGCCGTGGCCGTGGTCACGGCCCTGCGGAGCGTTGGATGAGCGCACGGGGCAAGCGCATCCTGGCCGTGGCCCTGGGCCTGGTTCTGGTCCTGGGCCTGGGGGGCTGGTTCGGGCTGCGGGCCTGGCTGGAGAGCCGGGTGAACGCGGCCCTGGACGGCCTGCGGCCCAATGTGGACGTGACCTACTCCGGCCTGGAGCTGGATTTCGCCGCGCGCGGCCTGGCCCTGCGCCAGGTGGAGGCCCGGGTTCTGGACGGCCCGATCCTGCGCGCGGACCGGGCCCTGTTCCGGGACCTGGACCTGGAGCACGCCACCCCGTATTTCCTGGACGCGGTCCTGAAGGGCTTCAGCGCCGAGGACCCGGTCTGGCACTGGCGGGCCCCGGCCTGCGACGCCGAGCTGGCCTATCGCTACGACCCCCTGGCGCGCGAGCTCAACCTGCGGACCCTGCACGTGGTCCAGGAGGGCGGCTTTGAGGCCGCGCTCTCGGGCCGCTTCGGCAACATGGACATGGACCGTTTTCTGGAAGGGTACTACCTGGCCGCCAGCCTGGCCGGGCTGGAGCTGCGCTACACCGACCGCTCCCTGCTGCGGCGGCTGCTGCAACAGACCGCGGCCCAGTTCCGCCTGGACGAGGCCGCGCTCACGGCCCGGGTGGAGGCCTGGCTGGCCGGGCAGGAGAGCCTCTCGCGGACCCGCGGCAACAGCACCGCGGCCGCGGCCCTGGAGGCCCTGCGCCGGTTCGCCAAGAACCCGGGGGAGCTGGACGTGCGCCTGGCCCCGGTGGAGCCCGTGCCCATCCTCTATCTCGTGGCCGACGGCAACCTGCCCGAGATGCTCTCCCTGCTCAACGCCCGAATCGAGGCCCGCTGAGGCCCGTCACCGACAACGGAGAAGGATCATGCGTCTGTACAACACCCTGGCCCGCGCCAAACAGGACTTCGCCCCGAGGGACGGCAAGCGGGTCAGCATGTATGTCTGCGGCATCACCGCCTACGACCTCTGCCACGTGGGCCACGCCCGTTCGGCCGTGGTCTTCGACGTGCTCGTGCGTTACCTGCGCAGCAAGGGCCTGGAGGTCCTCTTTGTCCGCAACTTCACGGATGTCGATGACAAGATAATTAAGCGCGCCAACGAGCTGGGCCAGGAGTCCTCGGAGGTGGCCGAACGCTACATCCGGGAGTTCCACGTGGACATGGACCGCCTGGGCGTGCTCCGGGCCGACGTGGAGCCCCGGTGCACCGAGCACATCCCGGAGATGCTCACCCTGACCCAGGAGCTCATCAGCCGCGGCCAGGCCTACACCACGCTCTCGGGCGACGTGTACTTCCGGGTGCGCTCCTTCCCGGGCTACGGCAAGCTTTCGGGCCGCAACATCGACGACCTGCGCTCCGGCGCGCGCATCCAGCCCGGCGAGGAAAAGGAGGACCCCCTGGACTTCGCCCTGTGGAAGGCGGCCAAGCCCGGCGAGCCGTTCTGGGAAAGCCCCTGGGGCCCGGGCCGTCCGGGCTGGCATTTGGAGTGCTCGGCCATGAGCGAGAAGTACATGAGCCTGCCCCTGGACATCCACGGCGGCGGCCAGGACCTGGTCTTCCCGCACCACGAGAACGAGATCGCCCAGTCCGAGGCGGCCACGGGCGCGGAGCTGGCCCGCTTCTGGGTGCACAACGGCTTTGTCCAGATCAACTCCGAGAAGATGTCCAAGTCGCTCGGCAACTTCTTCACCATCCGCGACATCCTGGACAAGTTCCTGCCCGAGACCCTGCGCTATTTCCTGCTCTCCTCGCACTACCGGAGCCCGCTGGACTTCTCCTTCGAGGGCCTGGAGGAGGCCGAGAAGGCCCTGCGCCGGGTCTATGCCGCGCGCCAGCAGATGGCCGAGGAGCTGGCCAAGGCCAAGTGGTCGGCCGCTCCCGCGCCCCAGGACCTGGTCCAGGAGCTGGACGGCCTGGAGGCCGGATTCAACGAGGCCCTGGAGGACGACCTGAACACCGCCGGGGCCCTGGGCCATCTGTTCGGGGCCGTGCGCCTGGCCGGACGCCTGGCCGAGGACAAGGGCCTGCGCAAGTCCGAGGGGGCCCGCGGGCTGTGGACCCGCATCGCCCGGGACCTGGAGTCCTGGAGCGCGGTGCTCGGGGTCTTCGGCCGGGAGCCCGGGGAATTCCTGGCCGAGCTGCGGGCCTGCCGCGCGGGCCGCAAGGGCATCGACCCGGCCCAGGTGGAGCGCCGCCTGGAAGAGCGCCTGGCGGCCCGCAAGAACAAGGATTTCGCCGCCTCGGACCGCATCCGCGACGAGCTGGCGACCCTGGGCGTGGAGGTCAAGGACACGCCCCAGGGCCAGGTCTGGGACGTGGCCTGAGCAGGGAGGTTTCCATGGAACGGGCGCGCAGCACCGAGGAGTTGGCCCGGCGCATCGCCTTGGCCCGGGGCGAGGTCCCGGCCGGCCTCCTGCTCAAGAACGCCCGCCTGGTGAACGTGCTTTCCGGCGAGATCCATCCCGCGGACATCACCGTGGCCGGAGGCCGGGTTATCGGCCTGCACGGCGGCCCGGCCCGGGCCACCCTGGACCTGGGCGGCCGCTACGTGATCCCCGGGCTCATCGACAGCCACATCCACATAGAATCGACCCTGCTCTGTCCCCGCGAATTCGCCCGGGCCGTGGCCCCGCGCGGCACCGCCGCAGTGATCTGCGACCCCCACGAGATCGCCAACGTGCTCGGCGGGGCGGGCATCGAATACATGCTGGCGGCCACCGCGGACTCGCCGCTGGCCTTCTACTTCATGATGCCGTCCTGCGTGCCGGCCACGCACCTGGAGACCTCGGGCGCGGCCCTTTCGGCCGAGGACGTGCGGCATTTCCTGGCGGCCCACCCGGAGCGCATCCTGGGCCTGGCCGAGATGATGAACTTCCCGGGCGTGCTCTTCCGCGATCCCGAGGTCCTGGCCAAGCTTCTGGCCGCCGGGGATCGGCCCATCGACGGCCACGCCCCGCTGCTCTCGGGCCGCGACCTGGAGGCCTACGTCCTGGCCGGTCCGGGCAGCGACCACGAGTGCACCCGGCCCGAGGAGGCCCTGGAGAAGCTCCGGCTGGGCATGCACCTCATGTTCCGCGAGGGCAGCAGCGAGAACAACCTGGACGACCTTCTGCCCGCGCTCAATGAGTTCAACGCGTCCCGCGTCTCCCTGGCCACGGACGACCTCCTGGTCACGGACATCCGGGACCGCGGGCACATGGACCACAAGCTGCGTCACGCCATGGCCTCGGGCGTGCCGGCGGTGCGCGCCGTGCAGATGGCCTCCATCAACACGGCCCGCTATTTCGGCCTGCGCGGCCGGGGCGCGGTGGCCCCGGGATTCCGGGCCGACCTGGTGGTCCTGGACGACCTGGAGCGCGTCCAGGTGGCGGAAGTCTTCCTGGGCGGACGGCGGCTGCGCCACCTGCGCCTGCCGCGCGGGGCCGGGGCCAAGCTGCCCGGGACCATGCGTCTGCCCGAGCTGGGCCCGGATATGCTCCAACTGCCCCAGGGCCGGGGCAAGGTGCGGGTCATCGGGGTCATCCCGGGCCAGATACTCACGGAAAAGCGCCTGCTGGAACCGACCCTGGCCCAGGGGCGGCCCGTGGCCGACGCGAACCGCGACCTGGCCAAGCTGGCGGTCATCGAGCGCCACCGCGGCACGGGCAATGTGGGTCTGGGCCTGGTCCAGGGCCTGGGGCTCATGGCCGGGGCCCTGGCCTCCAGCGTGGGGCACGACTCCCACAACCTCATCGTGGCCGGGCAGGACGACGCGGACATGATTCTGGCGGCCCGGGAGGCGGCCCGTCTGGGCGGCGGCTTCGTGGCCGCGCTCCACGGCCGGGTGCGGGCCAGCCTGCCCCTGCCCCTGGCCGGACTCATGAGCGACGCGCCCTTCGAGGAAACAGCCGCGCGGCTGGAGGCGCTCCTGGCCAGCCTGTCCCCGGCCATGGGCGCCTTCCAGGGCAATCCCTTCGCCCTGCTCTCGTTCCTGGCCCTGCCCGTGATCCCGGCCCTCAAGCTCACGGACCGGGGCCTGGTGGACGTGGACGCCTTTGCCCTGGTTTCCCTCTGGGATTCCGAATAATACTAGCCCGCCCCCCCAGGTCTTGATATATTCCCTGAATGTCCGGGATCCCCAACAGGCTTTCCCCCTTCCGCTGGGGGCTGCGTAAATCCACGCTGGCCATCATCGGCCTGATCTTTTGCCTGGTGGTCTCGGGCCTTCTCTACCTGTCCCGGGGCGTGCTCCAGAGCCGCTTCCTGGCCCTGGAGGAAAAGGTCGCCCGGGACAACCTGCGGCGCGGCCACAAGATCCTGGACGCCAACCTCGAGGACCTCAAGGCCCTGTCCCTGGACTGGGCCTGGTGGGACGACTCCTACCGCTTCGCCCAGTCGCCCTCGCCCGAGTACCGGGAATCCAACCTGAACAGCGACACGTTCCAGGCCCAGAAGCTCAACCTCCTGCTCATCCACAACGCCCGGGGCGAGCTGGTCTGGGGCGGCTACATGGACCCGCTGGCCGGGCTCTACACGGCCGTGCCCGAGAACATTCTGGCCTTCATGGACCAGCGGGTGCGGCCCGGGGCCGGACGCTTTTCCCGGGACGGCTTCGCCGGGTTCATGGTCCTGGAGGACCGGATCTTCCTGGTCTCCTGCCAACGCATCCTCACCAGCAACCGCGAAGGCCCCCCCATGGGCTGGCTGCTCATGGGCCGGATGATGACCCCGGGCTTCGCGGCGCGGCTCTCGGACACGGTGCAGCTGCCTCTGGCCCTGGAGCGGGGCCAGGGCCAGGAACTCGTCTGGAAAGACACCGAGATCGCGGCCTCCGAGATCCTGGTGGACCTGGACGGCCGGCCGAGCCTGACGCTCACCGTGCATACGCCCCGGGAGATCAAGCAGGCGGGCGAGGAGGCCACCCGGGGCATCCTTGTGGCCATCGCCCTCACCGGCGTGATCCTGGCCGCGCTGACCATGGTCTTCCTGGAGCGCCAGGTCCTGGCCCGGGTGGCCCGGCTGGAGCACCAGGTGGTCACGGCGGCCCACGACCCCGCCCCCAGGCCCGTGACCCTGGAGGGCGACGACGAGCTCTCCAGCCTGGCCCAGGGCATCGACGGGATGCTCCGCGACCTGCGCGACAACGAGCGCTTTCTCAAGCAGGTCCTGGATTCCCTGCAGGTGGGCGTGATGCTGGTGGAGGCCGACACGCGCCGGGTGGTGGACGTGAACACCCTGGCCTGCAAGCTCACCGGGCTCACCCGCGAGCAGATCCTGGGCCATCCGTGCCACGGCTTTGTCTGTCCCCGGCCCGAGGGGCAGTGCCCGGTCCTGGACCAGGGCCACAGCGGGGACTCCTTCAAGACCAAGATCCTCCAGGCCGGCGGCCAGACCATCGAGGTGCTCAAGAGCGTGGCCCGGGTGGAGCTCAAGGGCCGCCAGTTCCTCCTGGAAAGCTTCGTGGACATCACCGACCTCGAAGCCGCCCAGAACGCCCTGGCCCAGTCCGAGGAGCGCTACCGCGCCCTGTTCATGAACACCGGCACGGCCAGCATGCTCCTCGACGCGGACAAGACCATCCGCCTGGCCAACAACGAGTTCCTGAGCCTGGTGGGGGGCGCGGCCGAGAGCGAGGTGGTGGGCCAGCCCTGGCCCGGCTTCTTCCATCCCGAGGACCGGCCGCGCATGGAGGAGTACCACGCCATGCGTCGCAAGGGGCCGGGCCTGGCCCCGCGCAACTACGAGAGCAGGGTCCTGAACCGCCGGGGCGAGGTCCGCGAGGTGGCCATGACCGTGTCCGTGATCCCGGGCACGCAGCTCTCCGTGGCCTCGGTCCTGGACATCACCGACCGCAAGGAGGCCGAGCGCCAGCTGGAGCGCCAGGCCTTCTATGACGGGCTCACCGGCCTGGCCAACCGTCAGCTGTTCCAGGACCGCCTGCGCCGGGCCATGCTCGCGGCCTCCCGCGAGAAAGCCCAGGTGGGCCTGCTGCTCCTGGACCTGGACGACTTCAAGCACGTCAACGATTCCCTGGGCCACTCGGCCGGGGACCAGGTTCTGCGCGAGGCGGCCGAGCGCTTCACCCAGGTGCTGCGCGACACCGACACCCTGGCCCGGCTGGGCGGCGACGAGTTCGCCGTGGTGGTGGAGGGCCTCACCGGGCTGGACCCGCTCTCGCGCATGGCCAAGGACCTCATCGACGCCCTGCGCCAGCCCTTCCATGTGGAGAGCTCGGAGATCTATCTCGGCGTGAGCGTGGGCATCGCGGTCTATCCCCTGGACGCCGAGGACGCCGAGCGGCTCATCCAGAACGCGGACCTGGCCATGTACCGGGCCAAGGAGCAGGGCAAGAACACCTTCGGGCTGTACAAGAAGGACCTCAACGACCAGGCCGTGCGCCGCCTGACCATGGAGGCCGAGCTGCGCCAAGCCCTGGCCGAGAGCCGCTTCAGCGTGGTCTATCAGCCCAAGGTGGACATCACCACCTGCCAGGTCGTGGGCATGGAGGCCCTGGTGCGCTGGCGCGAGTCCGACGGGACCCTGCGGCCGCCCTCGGCCTTCATTCCGTTCGCCGAGTCCAGCGGCCTGATCCAGGCCATCGACTTCTTCGTGCTGGAGGAGGCCTGCCGCCAGACCGTGCGCTGGAACGCCGCGGGCTTCACGGGGCTGACCCTTTCCGTGAACCTCTCGGCCCAGCACTTCCGGAATCTGGACCTGCCCGGGCAGGTGTTCGAGGTCCTGGAGCGCACCGGCCTGGGACCCGGGCAGCTGGAGCTGGAGATCACCGAGACCGCGCTGGTGAAGAGCTTCCAGCTGACCCGCCACCTCATGGAGAGCCTGCACACCCAGGGAGTGTCCTTCTCCCTGGACGACTTCGGCACGGGGTACTCCTCGCTGAGCTACCTCATGGCCCTGCCGCTGCAGACCATCAAGATGGACCGGAGCTTCGTGGTGCGCATCGGCGAGACCGGCGGCCGGGGCGGGGCCCTGGCCCGGACCGTGCTGTCCATGGCCGACGAGCTGGGCCTGCCCGTGGTGGCCGAGGGCGTGGAGACCCTGGAGCAGCTGGAGTTCCTGCGCGGGGCGGGCTGCCGCCTGGTGCAGGGCTATCTCTTCTCCCCGCCGGTCAGTGCCGAGGACTTCGAGGCCCTGCTCCAGGCCGGGCCCATGCGGCCCAAGACCGTGGTTCCGGCCTAGAACTTGTCCTTGGCCTTGAGAAAGGCCGTCTTCAACTCGCCGTAGGCCCGCTCCAGTCCGCTCTTGATCTCGGCCCAGGCGGGCCGTCCGGCCTGGGCGTACTCCTTGAGCCGGGCCGAGGCCTCGTCCGTGAGCCGGTGCAGGCCCTCGGCGGCCTCCCGGGCCAGGCGCCCGGCCTTGGCCTGGGCCTGGGTGCGGCGCAGGAAGTCCTTGATCTCGCGCACCTGGGAGTCCAGGAGCAGGGTGTAGGTGCGCACGCCCAGCCAGTCCTCGCCCAGTTCCGGGGCCCGGCGCAGGGCGCTGCCCGGCCGGAAGACCACCACGCGGTGGGCCGGAATGGCCAGGGGCTTGCCCGTGCGCGGGTTGCGGCCGGTGCGGGCCTTGCGCTCGTGCACGCGGAACGCGCCGAAGGGCCGCAGCTCCGCGTTCCCGCTCTGGACCAGGGCCTCGGTCAGGGAGTCCAGCACCGCGTCGTAGGCCGCCTCGGCCGCGGCCCGGCTGGCGAAGACTCCACTGTCCAGCATCCCGTCCACCACCATCTGCTTGCTCATGGGACCCTCCCAGGTTTCGCCGCCATTGTGCGCTCAAACAGCGGCAATTTGCAAGACCGCGACGAAGAGGGTAGAGCGGGAGCAGACGGAAAACTCCCGGGAGCCGTACATGCCGAGCACATTCGTCCTGACCCTGCGCATGGTCAAGATCGAGCATTCCATCTTCGCCCTGCCCTTCGCCTACACCGGATTGTTCCTGGCCGCCGGGGGCTGGCCGGGCTGGGGCCCGCTGCTGGTCCTGACCCTGGCCATGGTGGCGGTGCGCTCCTTCGCCATGGCCGCCAACCGCATCCTGGACCTCGCCGTGGACCGCAAGAATCCGCGCACCCAGGACCGGCCCCTGGTCACCGGCGCGCTCAGCAGGCGCTACGCCCTGGTCTTCACGGGCGGTTGCGCCGTGGTCTTCGTGGCCGCCACGGCGCTCATGAACCCGCTCTGCCTCAAGCTCTCGGTCCCGGCCTTGGCCTGGTCCGGCTTCTACTCCCTGACCAAGCGCTTCACCTGGCTCTGCCACTTCGTGCTCGGCTCGGTGCTCGGGCTGGCGCCCATCGCGGGCTGGATCAGCCTCAGGCCGGAATTCGCCTGGACCTGGCTGCTCCTGGCCCTGGCCGTGACCCTCTGGGTGGCCGGGTTCGACATCCTCTACGCCTCCCAGGACAAGGACTTCGACACGGCCGAGGGGCTCTCCTCCATCCCGGTGCGCTTCGGCCTCGCGCGGGCCCTGGGCCTGGCCCGGAACATCCACCTGGCGGCCGCGGCCCTGTTCCTCCTGGCCGGGGTCACGGGCGGGCTGCGCTGGCCCTACTTCCTGGTGGCCGCGGCCGTGGGCGCGGTGCTCTGGTTCGAGCACCGGCTCATCAGCCCCGGCGACCTCTCGCGGATCAACCTGGCCTTCTTCACCCTGAACGGTTTCGTGGCCATCCTGCTCTTCGCCGGAGTCCTCCTGGGCCTGTAGGAGATCACGCATGAACCCCGCCCCCCTGGAACGCCTCCTGAACGAGGCCTGGGCCTGGACCCAGAACAACCTGCTCTCCCCGGCCGGAGCAGCCCAGGCCGCGGTCCTGCTGGCCGCCGCGATCCTCTCCTGGCTCCTCTGGCGGCTCGTGCGGCCGCGGGTCTCGGCCTGGATGGAGCGGCCCGCCTCCCCGGGCCTGGCGGCCTTCCGGCAGAGCGCGGGCCGCGCGGTGCGGCCGTTCTTCCTGGCCCTGGCGAGTGGCCTGGCCGCGGCCGGGTTCGAGGCCCTGAACCAGCCCGCCTACCTGCTCGTCATGGTCTCCTCCCTGAGCCTGGCCTGGGTGCTCATCGCGCTCATCACCGCGCCCATGGAGGACCGCTTCTGGGCCGGGATCGTCTCGCTGCTCATCTGGCTGGCCGCGGCCCTCAACGCCGTGGGCCTGCTCAAGCCCACGGCCAAGGTCCTGGACTCCCTGGCCCTGACCCTGGGCGACGCGCGCGTCTCGGTGCTGGGCGTGCTCCAGGCCGTGGTGGTCTTTGTCCTGGCCCTGGAGGCCGCGGTGCTCGTGTCGCGCTTCGTGGAAGCCCGGGCGACCCGCGCCGAGCACCTGTCTCCGGCCATGCGCGTGCTTTTGACCAAGGGCGCGCGCTTCGGGCTTTACGCCCTGGCCGCGCTCCTGGCCCTGTCCAGCATGGGCGTGAGCCTCACCAGCCTGGCCGTGGTGGGCGGGGCCGTGGGCGTGGGCATCGGCTTCGGGCTCCAGAAGATCTTCTCCAACCTGGTCTCCGGCGTGATCCTGCTCCTGGACAAGTCCATCAAGCCCGGGGACATCATCGAGGTGGGCGGCAACCTGGGCTCGATCCAGACGCTCAACGCCCGCTACGCCCTGCTGCGGACCCTGGACGGCAAGGAGATCCTCGTGCCCAACGAGGAGCTCATCAGCGGCCAGGTCATCAACTGGACCCGCACGGACAGCACGGTGCGCGTGGCCGTGCCCGTGGGCGTGGCCTACGACGCGGACGTGCGCCTGGCCATGCGGCTCATGGAGCAGGCCGCGGCCGGGGTGCCCCGGGTGCTGCCCGAGCCGCCGCCGCGCTGTCTGCTCACCGGGTTCGGCGAGTCCAGCGTGGACCTGGAGGTGGGGGTCTGGATCACGGACCCGCAGAACGGGCTTCTCAGCGTGCGCAGCGAGGTCTTTTTGGCCATCTGGGAGCTGTTCCGGGCCCACAACATCGAGATTCCCTTCCCGCAGCGCGACATCACCGTGAAGGGCCTGCCGGAGATCCGGGTCACGAGCGAGGGGAAGTCATGAAGGGCCTGATCGTCCGGGCCATGACCCGGGAGGAGCTGCCCTGGGCCCTGGACCTGGCCGCCAGCGAGGGCTGGAACCCGGGGCTTGCGGACGCGGGCCCGTTCTTTGTGGCGGACCCTGAGGGCTTTTTCGTGGCCGAGAAGGACGGCCAGCCCGTGGGCTCCATTTCGGCCGTGCGCTACGGCGCGGGCTTCGGGTTCATCGGCCTGTACATCGTGGCGCCGGGCCAGCGCGGCCACGGATACGGCCACCACCTCTGGTCCCGGGCCCTGCACCACCTGGAAGGGCGGCTCACGGGCCTGGACGCGGTCCTGGCCCAGCAGGAAAACTACGGCCGCTCGGGATTCCGCACGGCCTACAAGAGCCTGCGCTTCCAGGGCCAGGGCGGCGGGCAGCGGCCCGGGCCGGTGCGGTCCCTGGCGGACGCGGATGTTGCAGCGGCCCTGGCCCTGGATCGCGAAACCTTTCCCGAGGAGCGCAGCGCGTTCCTCAAGGCCTGGCTCACCGCGCCGGGCTCCACGGCCCTGGCTGTGGATGGCACAAAGGGATTGGCCGGGTTCGGGGTGCTGCGGCCCTGCGGCCAGGGGCACAAGATCGGGCCGCTCCAGGCCCGGGACACGGACACGGCCGAGGCCCTGTTCAAGGGGCTCTGCGCAGCGGCGGAAAAGGGGCCGGTGTTTTTGGACGTGCCCGCGCCCAACACCGCGGGCATGGCCCTGGCCGAGAGCCACAGGCTCAAGCCCGTGTTCGAGACTGCCCGCATGTATGACGGCCACGCCCCGCACGTGCGGCTCGACTTGGTTTACGGGGTCACGACGTTTGAGTTGGGGTAGGAGTTTTGCTGGGTGCTTTTTATGAGCGAACTAAAACAAAGCCTTACATATATCGCTCGCCGTATTTTTCCCTCCGCGGTGGTCACTACCCGTTTTCGCAAGCGAAAAAGTATATCTACCATCTCCATGATACACAGCTTTGTAATGCTTCCCATCTTCAGTAATATTGAATCCAATCTTTTCTAAATCTTTTCTCGTTTCAGAACTCATATCAACATACTGTTTAAACATATTTTTAATTTTTTCACGTAGAGCGGACCGATCTCCTGATGCAGCATTATGATTTAAAATATCAGCCAATATATGTTTGCGGCGGCTGTTGTCCAAAGAATCTCTAGCTGCCTTTTTTATGGCACTAATTATAGTATCTTTAACTTCGTCACGATAGAAGTCTTGTTCGATGCCGCGGATCAAAAGATAACCAGAAGACGATTGTTGTGTTGAATTATTTTTCTTTAATTCAGCATTGAGACGCAGTATCTCTTGCTCTGCTTCCAAGATTCTATTATCTTTGGCTGCTATATCAGATTCAAATGCGTCTAAATATTTATCTAATTCAGTAGATCCTTCTCTTTTTAATGTTTCATATCTACATCTAGATATCATCTCTTTTAGATGCAGCCAATTACAGTTAGCCATCTGCCGCCGATTCACTAGGGCCATTCTTAAATCATTTAACAATTTTTTTTGGATAATTGCAGGTGATTTATTTAAGCTATCTATGTAGTACGCCTTACGTGCACTGCATTCTGGCCAATATATTCCAATACTTCCTCCGTAAACATTTCGCGATTCAACTAACTGTTTTAATTTTAAGGAAAAAGACCTGCTTGGCTCGACAATCACGTGCGCTATTCCGGACACAAAAGCCGATAGCTTTGATGGATTTAAGATGTGAGAGCCGTCATATTCAGCACTAATATAAACGATAGGCAGTCGATTTCCTGCGTTGCCAAGAATTAGTGCTGCTGCAATTTCACAATCATTTTCATCAAGCATAAATGGTTTGTCTGCAACAGGTATTGATCCATCCATTCCACCGCCAAGCTCTGTAAGTGCTTGCCGTATAAAGTAAGGCTTTCTAGGTATTGGAAGGCGTGTTGCTGTTCCAAATGCCTCACATGCAACCTGCACACTTATAAGATGTGAATTTGTCGTTTTTGTTGTAACAATTGAAGTTGTCCATTCTATATTATTATCTTCAATTCTAATATATCGTAATCCGCCGATCCGCATATCGTCTGTTTTTGCTGAACCGATAATCACCGATTCATTCTCAAAAACATACTTTTCTTCTGAGTTCTCAGGAAGTTTGCTAAACGAGCCATCAGGAATCGCCGAATGAGGGCTACCGGTGATCCATTTACACGCGAGTTTTAAAACATCGGCGATAGTATTGTGTTCCTCTACCGGGAATTCGGCGGAATAATTAATCATCTTTTTTCCGGGTTATGTTTTAAGTTGCTGGGGCACTCCATTTATTAATTTTATGATATTTTGAAAAATACGTATTAGCAAGCTAGAACCCATACCGCACGTATTCCTTATCCCTTCTGTTCACGAACTGAATGTACCTGAACTCGCCCTTGAGCTGCGACTCTTCCAGAATCTTGTAGCCCATGTTGCGGCAGGAGTCGCAGGCCCCGCGCGGAATTTCCAGGCCCAGGCAGAGCGGGTTGTTCGTGGACCGCGACTCGATCTTGAGGAGCCCCCGGCACTGGCCGCAGAGGTGCAGCATCTCGGTCTGGGCCTCGGTGATCTCGTCCGTGTCGTAGTAGATGTTCTTGCGCCGCACGAACCAGTTGTCCGCGAACACGCCGTCCTTGGGCTCCTTGGGCGGGTCGAAGTAGAGCTTCGGGACCATGTCGCAGACTTCCTTGACGTAGTCCGTGACCTTCTTGGGCTGGCGCAGCCGCTCGGCGTCGTAGTTGGGCTCGCGCACCCCGCCGAAGTCCAGGCCCGCCATGGCTAGGCAGATGCCCAGGTTCACGTAGGGCAGGGCGCCCTGGATGGCGTAGCCGCCTTCGAGCACCGCGATGTGCGGGGCCAGCCGCCGGTTCAGCTCGGCGTAGCCCTGGGCCGAGACGTTCATGTTCGTGATCGGGTCGGTGAAGTGGTTGTCCTGGCCCGCGGAATTGATGATGAGCTCGGGCTGGAAGTCCGCCAGGATGGGCAGGACCACCTGGTCCAGGGCCATGAGAAAACCCTCGTCCGAGGTGCCCGGGGGCAGGGGGATGTTGATGGTCCGGCCCAGGGCCGTGGGCCCGCCGCACTCCTTGGGAAAGCCCGAGCCCGGGTAGAGCGTGCGGCCGTCCTGGTGCATGGAGAGGAACAGCACGTCCGGGTCGTGCCAGTAGATGTCCTGGGTCCCGTCCCCGTGGTGGCAGTCCGTGTCCACCACCGCGATGCGCTTGATCCCGTAGTGCTCGCGCAGCCACTCGATCATCACGGCTTCGGTGTTGATGTTGCAGAACCCGCGCGCGCCGTGGACCACCTTCATGGCGTGGTGCCCGGGCGGCCGCACCAGGGCGAAGGCCCGGTCCTGGACCTTGTCCAGCACGAGCCGGGCCGCGGTGATGGCTCCGCCCGCGGCGATGAGGTGCGAGCGCGTGGCCACGGCGTCCACGTCCGGGAAGCAGAAGTGGGCCCGCTCCACGTCCTCGATGGAGGCCACGCCGGGCTTGTATTCGTGCACGCCCTCGATGTCGAACAGGCCCTCTTCCTTGAGCTGGTCCTGGGTGTAGAGCAGACGCTCCTCGCGCTCCGGGTGGGTGGGCGAGATGCTCCAGTCGAATGCCGGGAAGAAGATCACGCCGAGGCTGTTCTTGGCCTTGAGCATGGCTAGCCCCTCCCGGTCAGGCGGAAGGCCACGCCCGGCTTGATCTGGCACTTGACCCGGATGTTCCGGCCCATGGTGCTCTGGCCGTCCACCATGTTGAAGGACACGGCCTGGGTGATCTGGGCCTCGGAGTTGTCCAGGACCACGCCGAGCCCGCCCAGGTGGGCCAGGAGGTGGTTCACGGCGTCCTTCTTGGCCTCCTCCAGGGAGTAGGTGCGCGGGATGTTCTGGCGGTGGGACAGCGAGGGGATGAACAGCATGTTCTTCTCGGTGTCCGCGAACAGCTCCAGGTCCCAGGTGCTGCGGGTGAGCGCCGCGCCGATGGCGTTGGCCACGGCGAAGTCCGCCGGGACCTCGGTGGAGAGCTGGAAGCAGCGGAAGATCGGCATCTTCATGACCTGGGCCGGGCCGCCCATGACATAGACCTTCTTGGGCACGATGCGCCGGCCCTCGAGCAGCTCGTGGATGGTGTACACGGGCCGGTCGTTGATCTCGGCCACCAGCTCGCGCACGGCCTCGTGGATGCTCTCCGCCGCCGCCTGCACGGCCCGCTGGGCCAGGTCTCCGGGCTCCAGGCCGTGGGCCCGGGCCAGGTCGGCCACGGCCGAGCGCGAGGCCTCGGCGTCGCCCTGGGAACAGAGCCCGGCGGCGTTGAGCGCGTCCACCAGGGTGGGCGTGACCCCGCCTTCGGCCACGGCCGGGCCCAGGCGGTTGGGGCCCACGCGCACCGCGCCCTGGAACACGGACAGGGCCGAGTCCCCGCCGATGCCGATGGAGCGGACTTTCAGGGCCCGCACCAGGGTCGGGTGGGAGCCGATGTGGATGCCGTCCTGCTCCACCAAGGGCGCGCCCGCGGCGAAGATGGCGATGTCCGTGGTGGTGCCGCCGATGTCCAGGATCACGGAGTCGTGGGTGATGTCGCAGAGCGCGATGATGCCCATGACGCTGGCCGCCGGGCCCGAGAAGATGGACTGCACGGGCAGCTTGCGGGACAGGGCCAGGGGGAAGGTGCCGCCGTCGGCCTTGAGCACGTTCACCTTGACGTGGCCGAGCTGGAGGTCGGCCAGGGTCTTTTCCACGGCGTCGGCGAAGCGGTTGTACAGCCGCCAGACCGCGCCGTTGAAGAAGGCCGTGGCCGTGCGGCGCGGGAAGTTGAGCCGGCCGCCCAGCTCGTGGCCCATGGTCACGAAGTCGGCCCCGGCGCACTGGGCCTCGCCCCGGCAGATGGCCAGGCGGATGGCGTTCTCGTGGCGCGGGTTGCGGGTGGAGAACTTGCCCACCACGGCGAAGACCCGGATGCCCGCGTTCAGGCAGCCGTCCACCGCGGCGTTGATCTCGGCCTGGTCCAGGCGCTTGGCCTCGGTGCCGCGATGGTCGATGGACCCGGAGAGGGCGTGAAAATGGCGGCAGAGCATGGAGTTGTAGGGGTCGATGCCCGGGCCCGCGCTGACCAGCACGCCCACTTCCTCGGTGCGGCCCTCGACGATGGCGTTGGTGGACAGGGTGGTGGAGAGGTTCAGGCGGCGGATCTTGCTCCGGTCCACCGAGCCCAGGATGTTCTCCAGGGCCCCGCGCACCGAGGCGAGCAGGTCGCGGTGGTCTGTGCGCACCTTGCAGGCGGCGGCCACGCCGTTTCTGTCCACGGCCACGGCGTCGGTGTGCGTGCCGCCCACGTCGATTCCCAACAGCATGAGGACTCCGGTTGCAGATCAAGGTAGCACCGGGGTCTTAGCGCGTAAAGGCTTGGAAGCGGGGGGCAAAACGGCCCAACGGTCGGCAGGGCTCGGGGAGCGGTCAGGCCCCGGCCTTGAGGCAGGAGGGGCACACGCCGTCCAGGTGGATTTCGGCGTGCTCCACGTGCAGGTCCAGGCCCCGGGTCAGGGCCTCCAGGTCCAGGACCTGGGGCGGCAGGCAGTCCAGGCGGCCGCAACGGTTGCAGTGGAAGTGGCCGTGGCCCTGGGCCGTGCGGCCCTGGCCCAGGCAGTAGCGGAAGGCCCGCTCCCCGGCATTGTGCCGCAGCGCCAGGCCGCGTTCCTGGAACAGGTCCAGGATGCGGTACAGGGTCACGCGGTTCATGCAGTCCGGGCCCAGGTCGTCGAGGATCTCCTGGGGGGTCAGGGCCCGGCCCGCGCGGGCCAGGCAGTCCAGCACCTGGACCCGGTGGGTGGTGGGCTCCAGCCCGGCCCGGCGCAGGATTTCGCGTGCGTCCATGTCCCTACTCCCCGGCGCCCCTTGTGTCACAAGCGCGCCTCGCGGAAAAGAGGGCCGCGGCCCGGTTCACTTCAAGGAGGCCCGGAAGACCCGGGCCACCTCGCGCAGGTTTCCGGCCCAGTCCTCGGCCAGAGGGTCGGCCGCGGTGACCTGGCCGCCGATGGCCTGGGCAATGGCCTGGGCCGTGCGCGCCGAGAACTGCGGCTGGATGAAGACCACCCTGATGCCGTCCTTTTTGGCCTCCTCCATGATGTGCGCCAGCTCCTTGGGCCCGGGCTCCTTGCCCTCGATCTCCACGGCCTCCTGGGTCAGGCCGTAGGTCTTGGCGAAATAGCCCCAGGCCGGGTGGAAGACCAGGAAGGTGCGGCGGTTCTTGGGCAGTCCCGACAGGGCCGAGCGGATCTCGGCGTCCAGCTGGTCGATCTCCTGGAGCAGGGCCCCCTCGTTGCTCCGGTAGGTCCGGGCGTTGGCCGGGTCCGCCTGGGACAGGGCCTCGACCATCTGCTCGGCGATGTACTTGACCAGGGGCGGGGCGGTCCAGACGTGCGGGTCGTCCTCGGTCTCGTGCGGCTCCGGCTTCTTTTCCAGCATCTGGGGATTGCCCACGGTGTAGGACTCGATCGGGTGTTCCCCGTCCTTCCCGTCATGATCGTGGTGATGGGCGGGCATGGTCATCTTGGGGATCATGGCGTCGGTGCGGACCACCTGGAGCTTGGGGTTGGCGGCCAGGAACCGGGGCACCCAGGCCTGCTCGAACTCCAGGCCCACGGAGAAGTAGAGGACCGCCGAGGACACGGCGCGCATCTGCGAGGGCTTGGGCTCGTAGGTGTGGGCGTCGGTCCCGGCCGGGACCATGACCGTGGTCTCCACCAGGTCCCCGCCGATCTTGTCCGCAAAGTATTTCATGGGCGCGATTCCCACGGCCACGGGCAGCTTTTCGGCCCAGGCCGGTGCGGCCCAGAGCAGGCAGGCGAGAATCAGGAAAAGACGGCGCATTGCGGGGGCTCCCGGTTTTGAGTACAGAGGGATGCAATCCAGTTGCATCGTGGATGCAACAAAGTTGCAGCACCTGTCAAGACCCGGACGCCATGGACCTGAACACCCTGCACACCTTCGCCGCCGTGGTCACGGCCATCGTGCTGGAGGCCGCGCCCTTCCTCCTGCTGGGCTCCCTGGCCGCCGGGCTGGTGGAGGTCCTGGCCCCGGAAGGGGCCCTGGAGCGGCTGCTGCCCGCCTCCCTGCCGGGCCGCATCCTGGCCGGGCTCCTGGCCGGGCTGATCCTGCCCTCCTGCGAGTGCGGCATGGTGCCCCTGGCCCGCAGGCTCCTGCGCAAGGGCCTGCCCGTGGCCGCGGCCGTGCCCTACATGCTGGCCGGGCCGGTGGTGAACCCGGTGTGCCTGCTGTCCACCTGGGTGGCCTACCGGGGCGACTGGACCATGGTCCTCTTGCGGGTGGCGTTGGTGCTCCTGCCCGCCGGGGCCCTGGGCTGGATTCTGGGCCGCAAGCAGGCCTCGGAGATCCTCGCGCCCAGCCTGGAAACGGTGGAGGCCTGCGGCTGCGGCTGCGGCGCGGCCCATGGCCCGCGGCTGTGGGCCGTCCTGCGCCACGCGGCCGAGGAGTTCCTGGACATGGGCCGCTTCCTGGTCTTCGGAGCCCTGGCCTCGGCGGCCTTCAAGGTCTTCCTGCCCCAGGCCGCCCTGGAGTCCCTGGCCGGGACCCCGGCCCTGGCCGTGCCCGCCATGATGCTCCTGGCCGTGCTCCTCTCGGTCTGCTCCCAGGCCGACGCCTTTGTGGCCGCCAGCCTGACCATGTTCCCCCGGTCCGCGCACCTGGCCTTCCTGGCCTTGGGCCCGATGCTCGATCTGAAGCTCGTGCCGGCCTACCTCACCGTGTTCCGCTGGCCCGTGTTCCGGGTCCTGGTCTGGGTCCCGGCCGCGCTCATCTTCGTCCTCTGCCTGGGCTTGGGCCTGGTCTGGGGGTAGAGCGTGCGCGCGCGGCTCCTGTCCCTGCTGGAAGGCCTGGCCCTGCTCGGCACCGGCGGACTGCTCTTCGGCCTGGCCCTGTCCGGCCGCTACTGGCATTTCCTCAATCCCCGCTTCGCGCCGATCTCCCTGGCCACGGGCCTGGCCCTGGCGCTCCTGGCGCCCCTGGCCGCGTTCCGGCCCGCCGGACCACGGCCAGGAGGCCTGTTCCGGCTGCTCGGCTTCGCCCTGTTCCTGGGTCTGGCCGCCTTTGCCGTGGCCCGGGCCGGGTACGTGCCCAAGGCCGCGCCCGCACGGCCCGCGGCCGCCGCCGGGCCCGCGGAGCCCCTGGTGGCGCCCGAGGACGCGGCGCCCCAGACCCTGGACCCCAGGCCCGCGGCCGTGCCGCCCTCGCGGGCGCTCCGCGACGGCCGGGAGTACGTGCGCCTGAACCTGGCCGAGCTCTTTCTCCTGGCCGACCAGCGGCCCAAGGACGTTCCGGCCCGTTTCGTGGTCCTGGGCCAGGTGCGCCAGGGCCGGCGGGCCAAGGCCGCGGGCCTGGCCCTGCTCAGCCGGGTGGCCGTGGTCTGCTGCCTGGCCGACGCCGTGTCCTGCTGCTTCCTGGCCGACCTGGGCCAGGCCCCCGAGGGCCAGTGGCTGGAGGTCTATGGGCGGCTGGAGCCGTTGACCGACCCCAAGCTGGCCAAGTCCCCGCCCCCCGGGCCCGAGGCCTCGGTGAGCGCCTGCAACGAACGGTATCGCATCGTGGTGGAGGCCGCCGAGCCCGTGGCCCCGCCGGAGATGCCCTACATCTTCGAGTTCCGGGACCGCGAACCGTTCGCCTGGTGATCCGGCCCCGGAACCCGGATCGCACACTCTGGCATTGCCCTTGCTTCAGACCGCTCCGAGCGCGGTACAATAAGGACGTTTTTTAACAAAAAGGTCACGCTATTTCTTGGTTCTCTGCGGTGAGTGAGTGCTAACGTAGTGCATTCAATGGAATCTTCACGCCGAGCGGCAACTCGCGTCAGATTCGTCGCCAAAAGACAGGAAATACTTTTTTTGTAAAAAACTCCTGAGAATGTGCTCCCATGACAGGGTTCGGTTTTACACATCATTTCGGAGGGGTTTCATGAACGCTGCGGACACCGCATTCGTCCTCGTCGCCTCGGCCCTGGTGCTCTTCATGACGCCGGGCCTGGCCCTGTTCTACGGCGGTCTGGTCAGGAGCAAGAACGTGCTCTCCACCGTCATGCACAGCTTCATCATGATCGGCCTGGTTTCGGTGCTCTGGGCCGTGGCCGGGTACTCCCTGGCCTTCGGCAAGAGCCTGGGCGGCCTGTTCGGCGGCCTGGAGTACCTCTTCCTGAGCGGCGTGGGCATGGGCGTGGAGGGCAGCCCGGCCCCGACCATCCCGCACCTGGCCTTCATGATCTTCCAGTGCATGTTCGCGGTGATCACCCCGGCGCTCATCTCCGGGGCCTTTGCCGAGCGCATGAAGTTCGCGGGCTTCCTGGTCTTTTCCGCGCTCTGGCTGCTCCTGGTCTACTGTCCCATGGCCTATTGGGTCTGGGGCGGCGGCTGGATGCAGCAGATGGGCGCCCTGGACTTCGCCGGCGGCGCGGTGGTGCACATGAGCTCCGGCTCCGCGGCCCTGGTGGTGGCCATCATGCTCGGCCGGCGCAAGGGCTACGGCCACACCCCGTTCATTCCCCACAACCTGCCCATGACCGTGCTCGGCGCGGGCATCCTCTGGTTCGGCTGGTTCGGCTTCAACGCCGGTTCGGCCCTGGCCGCCAACGAGGTGGCCGCCAACGCCTTCGTGACCACCCACATGGCCACGGCCGCGGCCTCCCTGGTCTGGATCTTCGTGGAATGGCTGCACGGCGGCAAGCCCACCACCCTGGGCGCGGCCTCCGGCGCGGTGGCGGGTCTCGTGGCCATCACCCCGGGCGCGGGCTTCGTGACCCCGGCGGCCTCCCTGATCATCGGCGCGCTGGCCGGCGCGGTCTGCTTCGGCGGCATCCTGCTCAAGAACAAGTTCAAGTACGACGACGCCCTGGACGTGGTCGGCGTGCACGGCGTGGGCGGCACCCTGGGGGCCCTGCTCACCGGCGTGTTCGCCAGCGTGAACGCCGAGGGCCTGCTGGCTGGCAATCCCAAGCAGCTTTGGATACAGTTGGTTTCCGTGCTGGCCACCTGGGCCTTCTGCGGAGCCATGACGGCCGTGCTGTTCAAGGCCGTGGACGCCACCATCGGCATGCGCGCGAGCGACGAGGACGAGGTCAAGGGCCTGGACATCTCCCAGCACAGCGAAACGGGGTACCAGCCGTAAGCCGGCTGGCCCGCACTCCAACGAGGATACGCCCATGAAGAAGATCGAGATCATCACCAGGACCTTCAAGCTGGACGAGGTCAAGGACGCCCTGGCCCAGCTCGGCGTCAAGGGCATGACCGTCACCGAGGTCAAGGGCTTCGGCCGCCAGGGCGGGCACCGCGAGGTCTACCGCGGGGCCGAGTACCAGGTGGACTTCGTGGCCAAGGTCAAGATCGAAGTGGTGGTGGAGGCCGGCCGCGTGGCCGAGGTGGTGGAGGCGGCGCGCAAGGCCGCCCTCACCGGACAGGTGGGCGACGGCAAGATCTTCGTCTCGCCCATTGAGGAAGTGGTCCGCATCCGCACGGGCGAGACCGGCGAAGCGGCCATCTAGGCCCGCCGCCGGATGGACCGGAAGCCCGCCGCCTCCCGGGCGGCACTGGGCTTGCGCGCCGCGCGCGGAGCCCTGTTCGAAACGGCCCGGGCCGGGAATCTCGAGGGATTCCCGGCCCGGCTTTCGGCTGCCACGGACCGCTATTTCGCGGACCGGCTGGCCGAGATGGCGGCCGCGGACCAGGCCCCGGCCAAGCGGCCCTTCGCGCTCCTGGCCGTGGGCGGTTACGGCCGCGGCGAGCTCTGCCCGTACTCGGACATCGACCTGCTCGTCCTCTTCCCCAAGCGCATTCCCGCGGAGGCCCAAGCCCTCACCAAGGCCCTGCTCTTTCCCCTCTGGGACCTGGGCCTGGACCTGGGGCACGGGGTGCGGGCCATCGGCGACTGCCTGAGCCTGGCCAAGTCCGACCCCCAGGTCCTGGCCTCGCTCCTGGACGCCCGCTTTCTGGCCGGGGACCCGGGCCCCTGGCAGGACTTCCAGAAGGCCTTCGGCAACAAGATCGGCGCGCGCCAGGCCCGGGCCTTCGCCCTCTGGCTCCAGGAGCAGAACGCCCTGCGCGAGAGCCAGTTCGGCGACGGCTCCGGGCTGCTGGAGCCGGACCTGAAGAACGGCCTGGGCGGCCTGCGCGGCATCCACCACATGCGCTGGATGGAGCGGGCCTTTGCCCTGGCCGGGCAGCGGCTGGAGGTCTTCAGCGCCGAGGAGCGCATCGCGCTGGAGGAGGCCCAGACCTTTCTGCTCCACACCCGCACGGCCCTGCACCTGGCCGCGGGCCGTCACGCCGACACCCTGATCTTCGAGCACCAACCCCGGGTGGCCGAGGCCCTGGGCTTCAGCGGTCCGAGGCCCGGCCTGGCCGTGGAGCTGTTCCTCTCGGCCCTGCACCGGGCCATGACCCGGGTCAAGAGCATGCGCCAGGCCATGGGCCGGGCCTGCTGCCAGGAGCGGCCCGAGCCCCGGAAGCCCCTGGCCCCGGGGCTGCTCACCGGGCCTGCGGGCCTGGAGTTCCAGGACCCCGGCGGTCTGGTCCGGACCCCCGGGCTGGCCCTGGAGATATTCCTGGCCTCGGCGCGCAGCGGCCGCCCCGTGTCCTGGGAGGCCCTGCGGGCCGTGCGTGCGGCCCTGCCCGCCCTGGGCCCGGCCCTGGCCGACCGGCCCGGAACCCTGGCCAGCCTGGTGGACCTGTTCCTGGCCGACACCCGTTCGGGCCAGCGGGCCTCCCAGGTCCTGGCCGAGACCGGCCTGCTGGCGGCGATCCTGCCGGAGTTCGGCCAGGCCGCGGATCTGGTCCAGTTCGACGACTACCACCTCCATCCCCTGGGGCGGCACACCCTGGAGTGCGTGCGCATCCTGGCCCGCTTCCTGGTCCTGGGCAGCGGGGGGAACCAGGACGGCGCCGAGGCTCCGGGCGGCTGCCGCTGGTGTCTGGAGGCCTCGGCCCGGGTGGATTCGCCCGCCACGCTCCTGCTGGCCGGGCTGTGCCACGACCTGGCCAAGCCCCTGCCCGGGGACCACTCGGAGCAGGGCGTGGACCTGGCCCGGAATCTTCTCCGCCGCTTCGGCCAGCCCGAGGAGGTCATCGAGGACGTGGCCTTCCTGGTGCGCCGCCATCTGTTCCTGCCGATCACGGCCACGCGCCGGGACCTGTCCCAGGAGGGCGTGCTCTCCGGCGCGGCCGGGATCATCGGCACGGCCCGCCGCCTGGACATGCTGGCCCTGCTCGCGGTGGCCGACAGCCTGGCCACCGGGCCCCGGGCCTGGAACAACTGGACCGCGGCCCTGTTCGCGGAATTCTATTTCAAGACCCGCAAGCTACTCACCGAGGGGCCCCTGTCCGAGCCCGACGCCACCCGCCGCATCGTGGAGACCCGCGACCGGGTCCGGGCCCTCTGCGCCGGGCGCTTCGAGAGCGCCTTTGTGGAACGCTGCCTGGACGCCATGCCGGCCCGGGCCCTCCAGATTTTGGACTCCGAGACCGTGGTCCGGCACGTGGCCCTGGCCGGACGCCTGGACGAGGCCCTGGAGGAGGACCGGCGGCGCAAGCCCTCGGGCAAGGGCGGTGTGGGGGTCTGCCTGGTGGAGGCCCGGCCCACGAATGTGGCCGGGTGCTGGGAGCTCACCGTGGCCGCCCTGGACCGGCCCGGGCTGTTCGCCACCCTGGCCGGGGTGCTCAGCCTGCACGGGCTGAACGTCTATTCCGCGGAGCTGTTCACCTGGACCAGCGGCGCGGCCCTGGACCTGTTCGTGGTCTCGGACCCGCCGGACAGCCTGTTCCCGGACGAGGCCTGGGCCCGCATCCAGCGCAGCGCCCACTACGCCCTCACCGGCAAGCTGGAGCTGGAAAGCCGCCTGGCCGAGCGCCGCAACTCCCCGCTGGCCAAGGCCGCATCCGGACCGCGCTACCGCCCGGCCGTGAGCGTGGACAACGCCGAGAGCGACTTCTTCACGCGCATCGAGGTCAAGGCCGGGGACCGGCTGGGGCTTTTGCACGACATCGCCCGGGCCCTGCACCGCCTGGGCCTGGACATCCAGCTGGCGCGCATCGCCACCTCCGGCGGCCGGATCGCGGACGTGTTCTACGTGCGCGACGCCCAGGGCAACGGCAAGGTCGAGGAGCCGGAGCGGCTGCGCGAGGTGGAACAGGCCCTGCTGACGGCTGGCGAGCCTTGAGGGGCTTGGGACGAGATGATAATTCGTTTCACGAATATTGACATTTAGGAGCCGGGGTGTAGGATGCACCCTCCAAAGGGAGGGGGGGCTATGGCGGCGCTCGTCATGGAGTTCCGGCGCAGGACCGGCAGGGAACTGGGTGACAACATCTGGCACTGGTGCCGCGGCTGCCGCTTCCTGCCCGAGCCGGGCGACGGCGTGGAGGTGCGGCGGCTGGAACCCGGGGACGTGCCCGAGGAGGGCGATCTCTGCGAGGAGTGCGCGACCCTGGGGGAATCCATGGGCTGCGGGCTCATCCTCCTGGAGGAGTGAGCGCGGCGGAAAAAACAGAGGCGGGGCCTTGCGGCCCCGCCTTTTTCATTTGCTCTCGCGGGCGTTGTACCAGCCGCTGGCCCGGGTCAGCAGATCCTGCATCCGGCCCACCAGGGCGTGGGGGTCGGCCAGGTAGCCGTCCAGGAGCAGGGCGGACTCGAAGAGCTGCTGGCTGGCCAGCTCCAGGAAGGGATCGGCCGGATTCTCCCGGAACACGTGGAGCAGGTTGCGCACCAGCGGGTGGTCCGGGTTCACCTCCAGGACCTTCTGGGGGATGCTCGTGTCCCGGTTCATGACCCGCAGGATCTTGTCCATGGACGAGGTCACCCGGCCGTCGGGGTTGGCCAGGCAGACCGGGCTCTCGGACAGGCGCTGGGAGGCCCGCACCGTGGTCACGCGGGAGCCGAGGATCTCCTGGATGCGCGCCAGCAGTCCGGGGAGGGCCTCGGCGTCCTTCTTGGTCATCTTCTTGGCCTTCTTGGACTCGGCCGCGTCCGGGAAGGCCTCCAGGTCCTCGGCCTTGGCGTGCTCGGCCGCCACCAGCTTGAATTCCTTGTACTCCCGCAGGGCCTCCATGACGAACTCGTCCACGGGCTCGAAGAGGTACAGCACCTCCAGGCCCTTGCGCCGGAAGATCTCCAGGTGCGGCGAGAGGTTGGCGGCCTCGCGGCTGGGCGCGAAGGCGTAGTACACGGCCTTCTGGCCCTCGCGGACCCGGCCCGCGTACTCCTCCAGGGAGACCAGGCCCTCGGCGTCCTCGTAGCGCGAGGAGTTGAAGCGCAGCAGGGCGGCGAACTTCTCGCGGTTCACGAAGTCCGTGGACCCGGCCTTGAACAGGCGGCCGTGGGTCCGCCAGAACCGGGCGTAGCGCTCCGGGTCGTCCTTGGCCAGCTTGTCCAGCTCGCTGAGCACCTGCTTGGTCAGGGTGGAGTGGATCTTGCGGATCACCGCGTTGTCCTGGAGCGTCTCGCGGGAGATGTTCAGGGGCAGGTCCTCGGCGTCCACCACGCCCTGCACAAAGGACAGGTATTCGGGGAGCACGTCCTTGTTGCGGCGCTGGATGAGCACCCGGCGGGCGTAGAGTTCCTGGCCCCAGTCCTCGCGGCCCAGGCCCAGGGCGTCGTTGCCGCGGGACGGCACGAAGAGCAGGGCGTTGAACTGCACGGGCGCGTCCACCGCGATGTGCATGGTCCGCAGGGGTTCGTCCTCGTCGAAGGTCAGGAAGGAGTAGAACTCCTTGTACTGCTCCGGGGTCACCTGGAACTTGGGCTCGCGCCAGAGGGCCGGAACCGTGTTCACGCGCTCGCCATTGAGCAGGATGGGGAAGGACAGGAAGTTGGAGTGGCGCGTGATGATTTCCTTGACCAGGTCCGGGTCGGTGAACTGCGGGGCCAGGTCGGGCTTGAGCTTGAGCAGCACGCGGGTGCCGCGCGGCACCTCGCCCTCGGCCTCGCGGATGGTGTAGGCGCCGCGGCCGTCCGAGGTCCAGACCTGGGCCTTGGCCCCGGGCCGGAAGCTCTGGGTGGTCACCTCCACGCTGTCGGCCACCATGTACACGGAATAGAAGCCCACGCCGAAGCGGCCGATGAGGCTGTCCAGGCCAGCGCCCTTGGCCTCGGCCGCGCGGCGGGCGAATTCCGCGGACCCGGAATGGGCGATGGTGCCGATGTTGGCGATGATCTCGTCGCGGGTCATGCCGATGCCGGAGTCGCTCACGGCCAGGGTCCCGGCGTCCTTGTCCAGGTCGATGCGGATCTCCAGGGGCCGGTCGTCGCCGGCGTCCCGGGCGCCGCTTTCGAAGCGCTGTTTGTCCAGGGCGTCGGAGGCGTTGGACAACAGCTCGCGCAGGAAGATCTCCGTGTTGGTGTACAGGGAGTGCACCAGGATATCGAGGAGCTGCTTGATTTCCGCCTTGAACTCGAAGGTCGTTTCCGCACTCATGGTCGTTCTCCTTGCAACGCGCAAAGCCGCCGGGCGGGGCCCGGCGGGAGGGTGGAATCCGGTGTCATGGAGGGGGCCGGAAGGCCCGCTGGCGGGGAAATCCGCCCTGCTTTCAGGTAGTCACGCCCTTGATCTTGTCAAGGAGGAAGCGCTCCATCTCGCGGCGGTCCTTGCGCAGCCGGACCAGCTCGGCCTCCAGGATCTGGAGCTTGCCCTTGAGGTCGGCGTTCTCGGCGCGCAGGCAGTCCAGGTCCCCGGCATGGCAGGAGAGGCGTTCGGCGGCCTCGGTGAGGCTTTCCTTGAGCAGGCCCAGGTCCTCGGAGGGCAGGGCCGGGGCGGACAGGCCGCCCCCCAGGGCCTCCTTGAGCCCCTGAGCCAGGGAGCGGGCCATTTCCAGGCCCATGCCCGCGGCCAGGCGCAGGGCCTGGTCCATGGCCGCCTCCTGGGGCGCGGCCGGGACGGGTCCCGCGGGCAGCGGACCCACGGCCTGGGCGTTCAGGGGATAGTCGCGGGCCAGTTCGGCCATGACTTCTTCAGAGGAGTGTCCGGACTTGAGCAGGGCGGCGATGCGGCCGAAGGCCTCCACGGCTTCGGGCTGGAAGCGCTTGAGCCGCCCCCGGCCGAAGCTCGGGAGATACTGGGAGAAGCGGTTTTTCCAATAGTGCAGGGTGGATTCGGGCACATCCAGCTGCCGCGCGATCTCGGCCACGGACAAGAGACGTTTCTCCGTCACCGCTGCCCCCTCCCTGTTTTCCGTTTGGAATGCTATACATGAAGGAGCCTCCTGGCACAAGGCGGGCGTCCGCGCGGCCGCCCGCCCGGCCGGGGATGTTTTGTAATACGAAAAAATTATTGACAGCTATTTTTGAAAAAGAATAAATTAAGCCCGTCGATTTTCTAAATGTAAAAAGGGAGCCCGCGCATGAAGACAGCCCTGGACCTCACGGACCGCCGCCTGGCCGCGGCCCTGGCCGAGGACGGACAGGCCTCTGCCGGGGAGCTGGCCGAGCGGCTCGGGGTCAGCGGACCCACGGTGCGCTCCCGGCTCAAGAACCTGCTGCGCTCGGGCCTGGTCCGGGTGGCCGGGCTCATCGACCCATTCCGGGTCAAGGGCCTGACCGTGGCCCTGGTGGGCCTGTCGCTCACCAGCCACAAGCAGCTGGACGAGAAGCTGGAGCAGATCGCGGCCCTGCCCAACGTGAACTGGGCGGCCGTGGTCACGGGCCGCTACGACATCCTGGTGGAGATCGTGATCTCCGACGACATGGCCGATCTCTACGCCTTCCTGGACCAGGACCTGTCCCAGGTGGGCGGCATCGGCACCAGCGAGTCCTTTGTGGTCATGAAGGCCAAGCGCAAGTGGATTCCCCTGCCGCGGGGGGCGCGCACCTGGTTCACGGCATCGTAAAAAACCAAAGTCTATCCAAGGAGCACGTTCATGATCATCGGCATCCCCAAGGAGATCAAGAAGCTGGAGAACCGGGTGGCCATGACCCCCGGCGCGGTGGAGTCCCTGGTCCGGCGGGGCCACAGCGTGGTGGTGGAGGCCGGCGCCGGCCTGGGCAGCGGGCTCAGCGACGCCGAATACATGGCCGCCGGCGCCCGCATGGTCACGGCCGCCGAGGCCTGGGCCGCGGAAATGGTCATCAAGGTCAAGGAGCCCATGGCCCCGGAGTACCAGTTCCTGCGGCCCGACCTGCTCCTGTTCACCTATCTCCACCTGGCCGCCGACCGGGCCCAGACCGACGCCCTGCTCAAGGCCAAGACCACGGCCATCGCCTACGAGACCGTGCAGAAGGCCGACGGCAGCCTGCCCCTGCTCACGCCCATGAGCGAGGTGGCCGGACGCATGGCCACCCAGGTGGGCGCGCACTATCTGGAGAAGACCCAGGGCGGCCGCGGCGTGCTCCTGGGCGGCGTGCCCGGCGTGCCGCCGTCCTTCGTGCTCATCCTGGGCGGCGGCGTGGTCGGCACCAACGCGGCCAAGGTGGCCGTGGGCATGGGCGCGCGCGTCCTGATCATGGACCTCTCGCACTCCCGGCTCCAGTACCTGGACGACATCTACCACGGCCGGATCATCACCATGGCCTCCACCGAGCCGAACATCCGCGAGGCCGTGCGCCGGGCCGACCTGGTGGTGGGCGCCGTGCTCATCCCCGGAGCCAAGGCCCCGCGTCTGGTGACCCGGGACATGCTCGCCACCATGAAGGAGGGCTCGGTGATCGTGGACGTGGCCGTGGACCAGGGCGGCTGCGTGGAGACCATCAAGGCCACCACCCATGACCAGCCCACCTACGTGGTGGACGGCGTGGTCCACTACGGCGTGGCCAACATGCCCGGCGCCGTGCCGCGCACCTCGACCTTCGCCCTGGTGAACCAGACCCTGCCCTACGCCATGAAGCTGGCGGACAAGGGCGTGGCCGCCCTGCGCGAGGATGCGAGCCTGCTGCCCGGCCTGAACACCTACAAGGGCAAGCTCACCTGCCTGGCGGTGGGCGAGGCCTTCGGCCTGCCGGCAATCACGCCCGCGGCAGCGCTCGCGTAGCGCCAGCCTCCTGCGACGAAAAAAACGCGGCGGCGGACCGGAGCTCCGGTCCGCCGCCGCGGCTGTTTCCTGCGGCTGCTCAGCCGCGCCGTTTTTCCCAGAGCCTCATGTCGCGCATGCGTTTGCGCCGCTCCCGCTGCAGGGCCTTGCAGACCAGGGGCATGTCCGGCGGATAGCCCCACTTGGTCCGGTACTCCTCGGGGGTCAGCCCGAACTTGGCCAAATGCCGCCGGGTGAGCACGCGGAACGGCTTGCCCGACTCCAGGCAAAGGATGGAGCGCTCCCGCACGGCCGTGCGCGGGTCCGGGGCGTCCTGGGCCGGGGCCAGGACACCCGGCTCGCTCAGGGCCTTGAGGCCCCGGGACAGGCCGCGGATCAGTTCCAGGGTTTCCTCGGCGCTCATGGCCCGCACCCGGGCCTGGGCCGCCGCCAGGTCAATGGCCGCTTTCAGGTGGAATTCCATGCGGTTCGTCCTCCACAGGAAAGGCGTTATACACGTGCTGACCCTGGAGTTGTCAAAAGCATTTTCAGCGCGCCCCGTCGGAGTTTCCCTGGGACGAAGGCCCTGGAGCCAGGACTGGCGCTGGTTTCCTGCCGGTGGCGGGCGGATGAAAAAAAGTGAGGCGCAACTGAGGGATTGCCTTTCGGCCCAGGGGGCTTATCTCAAGAGAGAGCCCCGCGCGCCTTCCTTGAACTCCAGCAGCGCAGGGGCTAGGGTGGGAACATGGCCAAGCGAATAGACCCGGAACTGCTCTACGTGGAATGCTCCCAGTGCGGGCATCCCCTGCTCTGGGGCGCCGGAGACACCACCCGCATCCTGCGGGGCGCGGGCATCGACCTGTCCTCCCTGGACGAGCGGTGCATGATCGTGTCCGAGGGCTGCCCGCACTGCGCGCCCGGGGAGAAGATCTTCTCCACCCACGTGGTGCGTCTGGCCCAGGAGCGGCCTGCGCAGCGTCTTGGCCCGGGCACCAACTAGCTGGCCGCCCCGCTGGCCGCCGAACAGTCCTTTTCCGCAAGCCATTCAAAAAAACGCGCGGGCGCGGCGCGAAGCAAACCCACGGCCGGCGCGTGGCTCCCCGGCGCACGGCAGTGCGTTTTTCAAGCAACGCGGCTGTTGCGGACGTTCAACGGGCTGCTAGCCGCCAATGGCGGACATGGGCGTGCCGCAGACTCCCGACCCCTTGGCGCGGGCCAGCAGGATGTCGTGGCCCAGCGGCTTGCGCGCGCTGGCCAGGAGGATGACCTTGTGCACGGCCTCGGGCCCCAGGCGCGGGTGGCGCAGGAGCCCCTTGAGCCGGTAGACCCGGTCCGAGAACAGGCAGGTGCGCAGGCGGCCGTCGGCGGTGAGCCGTAGCCGGTTGCAGGTGCCGCAGAAGTGGTCGGTCAGGGGCGAGATGAGCCCGAAGCGGCCGCGGGCCCCGGCCACGGAGAAGACCCGGGCCGGGCCGTCGTCGGACCCGCCGCGGGGCAGGGGGGTGAGCTCGGCCAGGCCGCGGGCCTGCTCCAGGATCTCCGCCGCGGTCCAGACCGCCTCGGGCCGCCAGTCCGAACCGCCCATGGGCATGAACTCGATGAACCGCACGTCCACCGGATGGACGCGCAGGAAGTCCAGGAACGCGCCCAATTCCCTGTCGTTGATCCCCTTCATGGCCACGGCGTTGATCTTCACGGAAAAGCCCTGGTCCACGGCCTTGAGGATGTTCTCGCGCACCGTGCCGAACAGATCCAGGCCGGTGACGCGCGCGAAGGTCGCGGGATCGAGGGTGTCCAGGGAGATGTTCAGGCGCTCGAGCCCGTGCTGGCGCAGGTAGCCCAGGTGCGGGGCCAGGAGCGTGGCGTTGGTGGTGATGCGCACGTCCAGGCCCGGGAAGCGCTCCAGCACCCCGGCCACGAACTCCGGGAAGCCCTTGCGGGCAAAGGGCTCGCCGCCGGTGAACCGGACCTTGTTGATGCCCAGGCCCTGGGCAATGCCGAGGATCTCGAAGAGCTCCTCGTAGCGCAGGATCGCGGCGTGCGGAATGAACTCCTTGTCCTGCGACGAGCAGTACAGACAGCGGAGGTTGCAGCGGTCCGTGACGCTGATCCGCAGGTAGTTCACGGTGCGCTGGCGCGCGTCGGTCAGGGTCACTTCTTTTTTTCCAGTCCTGCGGCGGCCTTTTCCACCGAGGCCACGAAGCCCTTGCGGGCCTTGGCGATCTTGGCGGCCAGCGGTTTGTCCGAAAGGGCCAGGATCTGGGCCGCCAGCCAGGCGGCGTTGCGCGCCCCGGCCGAGTCCAGGGCCACGGTGGCCACCGGGAAGCCCGGGGGCATCATCACCGTGGAGAGCAGGGCGTCCATGCCGCCCAGGGCCGAGGCCGAGAGCGGCACGCCGATGACCGGCTTGGCCGTCTTGGCGGCCACGGCCCCGGCCAGGTGCGCGGCCATGCCCGCGGCGCAGATGTAGACCTGGCAACCCTTCTTTTCCAGATCGGCCACCAGCTTGGCGGTGCGCTCCGGGGTGCGGTGCGCGCTGGTGACCGTGAAGACATGCCCGATGCCCAGTTCATCGAGGACCTGGACGCAGGGGCGCATCTTGTCCTCGTCGGAAATGCTGCCCATGAACACGGCGACTTTGGTCATATCCTCTCCTTTCAGCCCGTGATCCGTTTGAGGCCCTTGGCGCCGATGTCGCGGCGGTAGTAGCAGTCGTCGAAGCGGATGCGCTCCACAGCCTGGTAGGCGGTCTTCTGGGCCTGGGCCAGGTCCGCGCCCAGGGCCGTGACGCCGAGCACCCGGCCGCCGCTGGTCAGGGCCCGTCCGTCCACCAGCCGGGTGCCGGCCTGGAAGACCTTGACCCCGGGGATGGCCTCGGCCTCGGCAATGCCCGTGATCTCCATGCCCTTGGGGTAGGAGCCGGGATAGCCCTTGGCGGCCATGACCACGCACAGGGAGGTCTCGTCCTTGCGCCGGACCTCGGTCTTCTTGAGCCGGCCCTGGACGCAGGCCAGCATGATTTCGGCCAGGTCCGAGTCCAGGCGCATGAGCAGGGGCTGGCACTCGGGATCGCCGAAGCGCACGTTGTACTCCAGGACCATGACCCCGGCCGGGGTGAACATGAGCCCGGCGTAGAGCACGCCCTTGAACGGTTCGCCCTTGTTGGCCAGGTTCTTGAGGATGGGCCGGATGACCAGCTCGGCGATCTCGCCGTACCGGGATTTGGGCAGGATCGGGGCCGGGCTGTATGCGCCCATGCCGCCGGTGTTCGGGCCGGTGTCGCCCTCGCCCACGGCCTTGTGGTCCTGGGCCGAGGGCAGCACGGCGTAGTCCTCGCCGTCGCAGAAGGCCATGAACGAGGCCTCCTCGCCCTGGAGCGCCTCCTCGATGACCACGCGGTCCCCGGCCGAGCCGAAGGCCTTCTTGAGCATCATGGATTCCAGGGTCTCCAGGGCCTCGGCCTCGGTCTTGGCCACGACCACGCCCTTGCCCGCGGCCAGGCCGTCGGCCTTGATCACCAGGGGGACGCCGCGCTCCAGGACAAAGGCCCGGGCCCGCTCGAACTCGTCGAAGACCGCGAACGGGGCCGTGGGCACGCCGGATTCGCGCATGACCGTCTTGGAAAAGGCCTTGCTCCCCTCCAGGTTGGCGGCAAAGGCGTTGGGCCCGAAGCAGGGGATGCCCTCCTTGTCCAGGGCGTTCTGCAGGCCCAGGACCAGGGGCAGCTCGGGCCCGGCCACCACGAGATCGACCTTCCTGTCCTTGGCCAGGGAGACCAGGGCGGGCAGGTCCGAGTCGCTGACCGGGATGTTGGTCCCTTCCAGAGCCGTGCCGCCGTTGCCGGGAGCGATGAGCAGTTCCGAAACCAGGGGGCTCTGGCCCAGTTTCCAGGCCAGGGCGTGTTCCCGGCCCCCGGAGCCGACGATGAGGACGCGCATTCTGTCACCTCGCAAGCGAAAAATCTCCTTCGGTGTAGTGGAAAGGGGCAAAGTTGGCAAGGCGAGGCGCGGTCAGCGGGGCTCGGCGGGCAGGTCCCAGGCCCGGCGCACGCAGGCCCGCACGGCCCGGATGAGCGGGTCCCCGGCCCGGCGGGCCAGATAGGCCAGATGCACCGGGATGGTCAGGCTCCGGCCCTGCCAGATGCGGGCCTCGCCGCGCGAAACCATGTCCAGGGCCCGGTCCTCGCGCAAAAAGCTCGCGCCCTTGTTGGCCCGGAGCAGGGTCGCGATCATGTCCTCGTCGTCCACGGCCAGGACCCGGTTGGGGACCACCCCGCAGTCCTCCAGGAAGGCCGCGATGGTCTGGTGGAACGGGCAGGTGGGCGGGGTCCAGAGCCAGCCCTGGGCGGCCACCTCGGCCAGAGGCAGGGTGCAGCACTCCTCGCTCCAGGCCGCGGGCAGGGTCAGGACCAGCCGGGGCAGGGTCAGGAGCTCCACCTGCACCGAGGGATGCGGGCTCGGGCCGTAGATGTAGCCCGCGTCCAGGCGGCCGGTCTCCAGGTCCGGGCGGATCTCGCCGGAGTTGGCCTTGAACAGCTCCAGCTCGATGCCGGGATGCTCCTGGTGCACCTCCTGGGCCACCCGGAAGATGCGCAGATACTCGGGGTCCGTGTTGTGGCCCAGGCGGAACGGGCCGCTCAGCCTGCCGCTCACGGCCTGGGCCTGGTGCAGGAAGTCCTCGGCGCTCTTGAGCGTGGCCTCGGCCCGCTCCCTGAGCTGGAGTCCGGCCGGGGTCGGCTCCATGCCCCGGGGCGTGCGCAGGAACAGGGCCAGGCCCAGTTCCTCTTCCAGGGCCTTGATCTGGGCGCTCACCGCGGGCTGGCTCAGGAACAGGCGTTCGGCCGCGCGCGAGAGGTTGCCCTCCTGGGCCACGGCCACAAAGGTTTTGAGCTGGTAAAGTTCCACGCCTCTTCCCTTAGCCCGGACCGCGCTGCCGGGACAATCAAAAAAACCGAAGGCTCTGTTCAGAAGATGCGATTGGCCTCGGGCCGCGCCAACGGGCTAGGTTCGGACCATACCAGGAGGTCCGAAGTGAGCGTTGCGTCCGATTGTCTGCTCTTTGCCCGTTTCCTGCTCTGCCCCGAGGACTCCGGGGCCCAGGGCTACGTGCGCCAGCTCTGCGGCTCGCGCTGCGCGGCCCTGCTCAAGACCGCGTTCTGGATAATAATATCCATAGGAAGTGGAATTAGTCTTTCGTATCTGCACTAGACTCAAATAGACCTAATGCTTTTGATCCCATAGCTAAGAGGCTTATTGGGTTCTTTTTGAGGTGTAGATCTACACATAATGAACCATACAAAACCATAATTGCCATATATAATTCGTTGTAACCAGGAAAATCTGGGCGTTTATTCTTGGTTTGCATCTTTGTTAAAACAAATGAAATAAAATCTTGCGTCTTTTCGATTAAGAGTTTTTCTCTTAGTTGGTGCGATAAGATATTTCGAAGATTGTTTAATTTGTTTATCGCTTCCCATTGCCACGTTTGCCTACTCTTCTCGGTGAATGATTTTGCAATCTTTAGTGATTGCGAGAAACTTAGCTTGGCATCCCTGATGCAGCGCCGATCTTTGACATTTTCGTCGATTATTTCATGGAGCATTTCTTCTATCAGCAAGTGGCCCTTGAGAATTATTACAATTGGGTCGGCATTTGGCGACACGTTTTCCAATAGCCGAATAAAGTTTTGCCGCCCGGGCCCTTCAATATAATTAGAGAAACTATCGCTTGTCATTTGATTATTTAAATTTATTGATTGCCTTCTTGAAGCCCGGCCGGGCGCGCTCGATGACCTCCTCGCCGATGCAGAAGGCCAGCCGGAAATAGCCCGGCGTGCCGAAGCCCCGGCCGGGCACGGCCAGGATGAGCTCGTCGGCCAGGGCCTGGCAAAAGGCCACGTCGTCCCCGCCCGGGGCCTGGGGGAAGAAGTAGAACGCGCCCTTGGGCATGGCGAACTCGTAGCCCGCGTCGCGCAGCACGTCGGCCATGCAGTCCCGGCGTTTGCGGTAGATATCCACGTCCACCTGGGAGCCCAGGGCCTTGAGCAGAAGCTTCTGGGCCAGGGCCGGGGCGTTGACGAAGCCCAGGATGCGGTTGGCCAGGATGATCCCGCTGACCAGCTCCTCGCGGCCGGGCATGGCCGGGTTCACCAGGGCGTAGCCCACCCGCGCGCCGGCCAGGGACAGGTTCTTGGAGAACGAGCTGACCACCACCGTGTACTCGTAGAGGGGCAGGAGCGAGGGCACCTCGGCCCCGTCAAAGGCCAGGAAGCGGTAGGGCTCGTCGGCCAGGAGGAAGATCGGCCGCGGCCGTCCCGCGCTGTGCTTCTTGAGCAGCGCGGCCAGGCCCGCCAGTTCTTCCTTGGTATAGACCCGGCCCGTGGGGTTGTTGGGCGAGTTGATGAGCACGGCCCGGGTCTTGGGCGTGATGGCCGCCTCCAGGGCCGCCAGGTCCAGGCTGAAATCCGCGGGATGGCTCGCCACGGGCTTGAGCACGCCGCCGTGGTTCTCCACGTAGAAGCCGTATTCCACGAAATAGGGCGCCGGGCAGATGATCTCGTCCCCGGGCTCGAGCACGGCCCGGTAGAAGGCGTTGATGGCCCCGGCCGCGCCGCAGGTGATCACCAGACAGTCCGGCGGCACCTCCAGGCCCTGTTCCCTGGAGACCTCCTTGGCCAGGGCCTGGCGCACGTGGGGGTAGCCGAAGTTGGGCATGTAGCCGAAGGCGAAGGGCTGGCCCGCCTCCTCGGCCAGGTCACGCAGCCCCTGGCAGACCGCCACGGGCGGGGGCAGGTCCGGGTTGCCCAGGCTGAAGTCGCAGACCGCGGCCTCGCCGTGCTTTTTCTTGAGCTCGATGCCGGCCTCGAACATGCGCCGGATCCACGAGGAACGTTCCAGATAGCCCTGGACCTGCGACGACAAGACGCCCATCTTCAACTCCTTTGCGGGGCGGGCCCTGGGCCGCGTCCCGGATGTGTGCGCGGGAGGCCGCAGCCTATGCCAAAACCCGGCGGATGAAAAGGGAGGCGGGTTGAGCCTTGCCCGGGCTTGGGGTAGGGGAGGGGCATGGATTCACAGACCGTGCTCCGGGGAATGGTGAGGTTCCTGCTCGGGCTGCGCTACCGGGTGGAGGTGCGCGGCCTGGAGGAGGTGCGCGCCCGGGGCACGCGCAAGATCCTGTTTCTGCCCAACCACCCGGCCCTCATCGACCCGCTCATCGTGCTGGCGGCCCTGCACAAGGATTTCCGGCCCCGGCCCCTGGCCAACGCCGCGCGCACGGACCTGCCGGTCATCGGCTGGCTGGCGCGCAAGGTCGGCACGGTGCTCATCCCGGACCTCTCCGCGCCCGGGCGGGCCGAGATGAAGGCCGTGGCCCAGGGCCTGGCCCTGGTGCGCGAGACCCTGGAAGCCGGGGACAACGTGCTGCTCTATCCGGGCGGCAGGCTGGCCCGGGGCCCCGAGGAGCGGCTCGGCGGCAAGGGGGCCGTGGAGCGGCTGCTCAAGGCCGTGCCGGACGTGCGGGTGGTGCTCATCCGCCAGCGCGGGCTCTGGGGCAGCAGCTTCAGCTGGGGCCTGGGCCGGGAGCCGCAGCTGCTGCGCAGCCTGCCCCGGCAGCTGGCCGCCCTGGCCCTGGGCGGCGTCCTGGCCGTGCCCCGCAGGCAGGTGACCCTGGAGCTCTTCGAGCCGCGGGACTTCCCGCGCGAGGCGGGCAAGGCCGAGATGAACGCCTATCTCGAGGACTTCTACAACGCCACGCCCAACCCCGTGGTGCGCACGCCCTATTTCCTGTGGCAGCGGAGGCTTTCGTGAGACGCTTCGCCTGGGCGCTCCTGCTCCTGCTGCTCCTGGCCCCGGCCCACACCCTGCAGGCCCAGGGCGGCAAGCGCCACGTGCTCTACATCAATTCCTACCACAACGGCTATGCCTGGTCCGACGACATCCTCTCCGGCATCCGCGCCCGGCTGGCCGAGAGCGGCTACGACATCACGCTCCAGATCGAGTACCTGGACGCCAAGCTCTTCGACGTGGAGCGGCTCACCGCGGCCTACAAGGAGCTTTTCCGGCAGAAGTTCGCGGGCATCCATTTCCCGGTGATCCTGGTCTCGGACAACGACGCCTTCAACTTCGTCATGGCCGTGCGCGACGAGATCTTCGGCGGTGTGCCCGTGGTTTTCTGCGGGGTCAACGAGCAGGAGCGGCTGCCCAAGAACCTGCACAACGCCGCCGGGGTGGTGGAGAACATCGACGCCGAGGCCTGCCTGCGCATGGCCATGCGCCTGCACCCGGGCCGGAACAAGGTCCTGGTGGTGGGCGACCGCTCGACCACGGGCATGTCCATCCGGGCCCAGGTGGAGCAGGCCGTGCCCCCGCTCCAGGGCGAGCTTTCGTTCACCTTCGTCTCGGAGAACAACCTGACCCATCTCCTGGACCTGGTGCGCAAGGCCCCGGACGACACCCTGGTCTATTTCATCCCCATGTACCAGGACGTGTCCGGCCAGTTCTTCTCCACGCCCGAGATCCTCTCGCGCATGTCGGCCCAGACCAAGGCGCCCATCTACAGCAACTGGGAGTTTCTCCTGGGCCACGGCATCGTGGGCGGGCACCTGCTGCGCGGCGAGGACCACGGCTGGCAGGCCGCGGAGCTGGCCGTGCGCGTGCTCCGGGGCGAGAATCCCGACGACCTGGGCATCGACAAGAAGGTCTATGGCCGGTTCATGTTCGACTACAACCTCCTGGAGCGCTTCAAGCTCCGGCGCGACGACCTGCCCGAGGGCAGCATCGTGATCAACGAGCCGCGGGCCTTCTACGAACTCGACAAGCAGGTCTTCTGGACCCTCATGGTCAGTTTCGTGATCCTGGGCCTGGTGCTCGTGTCGCTCATCAACAACATCAAGCGCCGCAAGATCATCGAGCGCCGCATCAAGGACCAGCTGGCCTTTCTCCAGCTCCTCATCGACACCATCCCCCTGCCCATCTTCTACAAGGGCCGCGACGGCCAGTACCACGGCTGGAACGCGGCCTTTGAGCGCTGGTTCGGCCTGACCCGTGGGGAGCAGCGCGCCGGCGAGGCCGTGGGGGCCCCGCTGGTGCAGCTGGACGAGGGCCCGGGAGCGCCCGAGATCGCGCCGGGCCAGGTGCGCAGCGAGGAGCGCCGCCTGCTCTCGGCGGACGGCGCGCGCCACGACGTGATTCTGCACCAGGCCGCCTATGCCGGGGCCCGGGGCGGGGAGAGCGGGCTTCTGGGCGTGGTCTATGACATCAGCCCGCTGCGCCGGGCCGAGGAGGACCTGCGGGCCGCCGAGGAGAAGTACCGGGGCATCTTCGAGAACTCGCCCCTGGGCATCTTCCGGGCGGAGCCCGGCGGGGCCTACCTGGAGGTGAACCAGGCCCTGGCCGTGCTGTTCGGCTACGCCGACCTGGAGGAGTTCCGCTCCACGGGCCTGAATCTCCTGGAGGTCCTGCGTGACGACCCCGAACGGGCCGCCGAACTCTCGGCCGTGCTCAGGCGAGGCCGCGGGGTGGTGCGCTTCGAGACCCGGCTGCCGCGCAAGGACGGCCGGCACATCACGGCCACGGTGAACATACGGCCGGTGCTCGGCGAAGACGGCGGCCTGCGCCACTTCGAGGGCATGGTCGAGGACGTGACCTTCAAGGCCAGCCTGGAACGCCAGCTCCAGCAGTCCCAGAAGATGGAGGCCATCGGCACCCTGGCCGGGGGCATCGCCCACGACTTCAACAACATCCTGACCTCCATCCTCAACTCCACGGAGCTGGCCCTCCTGGACCTGCCCGAGAAGGTCCCGGCCCGGGTGGACCTGGAGCGGGTGGTCCGCGCGGCCCACCGGGGCAGCTCCCTGGTGAAGCAGATCCTGACCTTTTCGCGGCCCTCCCAGGAGGGCTTCCGGGCCACGGACCTGGCCGCGGTCATCCGCGAGGCCGTGGGCCTGGTGCGCGCCTCCATGCCCCGGAACATCGTGGTGGTGGAGCAGCTGGAGGCCAAGAATCCCTATAGCTACGCCGATCCGGTCCAGATCCAGCAGATCGTGCTCAACTGCGTGACCAACGCCTTCCAGGCCCTGCGCGAGATCGGCGGCCGCATCGAGATCGGGCTCACCGAGGAGGACCTGGACCAGGAGCGGGCCAAGGTCCTCAGCGTGCAGCCCGGCCGCTACATCCGGCTGTCCATCGCGGACAACGGCCCGGGCATCGCCCAGGACATCCGGGACAAGATCTTCGATCCCTTCTTCACCACCAAGGACAAGACCGAGGGCACGGGCCTGGGCCTGGCCGTGGCCCACGGCATCGTCCAGGTGCACAAGGGCGCCATCCGGGTCAGCAGCAGGCCCTTCGAGCGCACGGCCTTCGACATCTACCTGCCCTGCTTCGAGGACTCCGGGGAGCGCCCGGCCGAGGACAGCGCCGCGGCCCCGGGCCAGGGCGAGCGCATCCTGTTCGTGGAGGACGACGAGGACCAGCTGGAGACCATCCCCCGGGTGCTCACCCGGCTGGGCTACGCGGTCACGGCCCATCGCGGCGCGGCCGCGGCCCTGGAGACCCTGGCCGCCCGGCCGGACGGCTTCGACTGCCTGGTCACGGACTACGACATGCCCGAGATCAACGGCCTGCGCCTGGCCGAGGAGGCCGCGCGCCTGGCCCCGGGGCTGCCGGTGATCCTGGTCTCGGGCCGCAAGCGGGCCGCCGAGGCCCAGGGCGAATCCGCGCACATCAGCAAACTCGTGCTCAAGCCCTATGACGGCGGGCAGATCACCCGGGCCATCCGGGAGGTCCTGTCCGGACAGGGTCCGGAGGAACGGCCGTGAAGATCCTGGTCATCGACGACGACGCCGACATCCGCGCCACCATGGAAAGCCTGGCCGTGCGCATGGAATTGACCTGCGACACCGCGGCCAGCCTGGGCGAGGGCCTGGCCAAGGCCCGCTGCGGGGGCTTCGACGTGGTCTTCCTGGACGTGCGCCTGCCCGACGGCAACGGCCTGGACGCCCTGCCCGTGCTCAAGGGCCTGCCCGCGTCGCCGGAGGTCATCATCCTCACCGGCCAGGGCGATCCGGACGGCGCGGAGCTGGCCATCCACGGCGGGGTCTGGGACTACCTGGTGAAGCCCTCGCCCCTGCGCGAGACCATGCTCTCGCTCAAGCGCGCCCTGCAGTACCGCCAGGAGAAGAACCGGGCCCAGAGCCCCCGGCCCATCCAGCTCTCCAGCCTGGTGGGCACCGCGCCGCGCATGCGCCAGTGCTTCGAGCTGGCGGCCCAGGCCGCCGGGTCCCCGGCCAGCGTGCTCATCACCGGCGAGACCGGCACGGGCAAGGAGCTTTTCGCCCGGGCCATCCACGACAACAGCCCGCGCGCGGGCCGGCCCTTCGTGGTGGTGGACTGCGCCAGCCTCACCGAGACCCTGGTGGAGAGCACGCTCTTCGGCCACCGCAAGGGGGCCTTCACCGGCGCGGACTGCGACCGCGACGGCCTGGTCAAGCTGTCCGACGGCGGCACGCTCTGCCTGGACGAGGTGGGTGAGCTGCCCGTGTCCGTGCAGAAGTCCTTCCTGCGCGTGCTCCAGGAGCGGCGCTTCCGGCCCGTGGGTGCGGCCCACGAGGTGGAGAGCGATTTCCGGCTCATCGCCGCCACCAACCGCGACCTGGAGGAGATGGTGGCCCGGGGGGCCTTCCGCCAGGACCTGCTGTTCCGCATCAAGACCATCCACCTGGTCCTGCCGCCCCTGCGCGAACGGGCCGAGGACATCCGGCTCCTGGCCCAGCGGCGGCTGGAGGACCTGGCCCGGGCCGCGGGCCGGCCGGCCAAGGTCATGGACTCGGAGTTCCTCATGATCATCTCGGCCTATTCCTGGCCGGGCAACGTGCGCGAACTGAACAACGTGCTCGAGCGGGCCATGGTGGCCGCGGGCGACGAGCCCACCCTGTTCGCCCTGCACCTGCCCCAGGAGGTGCGCATCGCCGTGGCCCGGGCCAACCTGACCCGGCGCGCCCCGGAGGAGGGCGAGGCGGCCTCGGCCCGCGCCGGGGAGGGGCCCCTGCCGTCGCTCAAGATCTTCAAGGAGGCCCGGGAGCGGGAGTACATCGAGCGCCTGCTGCGGGAATGCGGCCAGGACGTGGGCCGGATGATCGAGATCTCGGGCCTGTCCCGTTCGCATCTTTACGCCCTGCTCAAGAAGTACGCGCCCGGAGCCTGACCTTGGCATCGCCCATGCAGGGATCAGGGAAACCGGGCCCGGTCCGTTCCGGCCCCGGCATGGGAGAACGGCTATGGGCAGTGCGAACCGCCAGGCCTACCGCGTTTATGAAGCCGAGCAGCCGGGCCTTCCCGGTCCGAACATCCGCATCAGCGTGAGCGTCGAGCGCGAGCCGGCGCTGCTTGAGGAAATCAGCCTGGGCCGCAGGCTCCTGCGCCTGGTGCGGCTGGTTCTGGAGACCGACGACCCTGGGCTGGCCCGGCGCAGCGCTGTGCGGCATTTTTTCTGATCCCCAAGCCTGTCCGATTTTTCGGACCACGAAGATTTCGTCTGAAAAAACAGACAGGCGTCAGGCCTTACCCTCCGTCATGTCACGACCTGTTTCCGGGCTGTGATCAATTTGACATCATTTTGGATTGATTCGATAATACATTTATTGGGCAGTACGGGCCCAAGCGTCCTGTTTTCCGGACGAACGGCCAGGCCCCGTGGGCGCGCACGTCCACGGAACCCTCTCATTTATCTGGAAATCCACAGGACAGGCAGGCCCGCCCAGTGCGGCACGGTTCTTGTTAGAGGGGCAGTGGTCCAGGCCGAGGTGCGCCCGGCCGGACCCGCAACACGCGCAACATGAGGAGCGTTCCGATGGCCAAGAAATCGATGAAGACCATGGACGGCAACACGGCCACGGCCCATGTGGCCTATGCCTTGAGCGACACCGCGGTCATCTATCCCATCACCCCGTCCTCGCCCATGGGCGAGACCGCCGATGAGTGGGCCGCCAAGGGCCGGATCAACGCCTTCGGCCAGGTGGTGGAGATCCGCGAGATGCAGTCCGAGGCCGGCGCGGCCGGAGCCGTGCACGGCTCCCTGGCGGCCGGGGCCCTGACCACCACGTTCACCGCCTCCCAGGGCCTGCTTCTCATGATCCCCAACATGTACAAGATCGCCGGCGAACTGCTCCCGGCCGTGTTCCACGTCTCGGCCCGGGCCCTGGCGGCCCACGCCCTGTCCATTTTCGGAGACCACGCCGACGTCATGGCCGCGCGCCAGACCGGTTTCGCCCTGCTCTGCTCCAACTCCGTGCAGGAGGCCATGGACATGGCCCTGGTGGCCCACCTGGCGGCCATCGAGTCCAGCGTGCCCTTCGTGCACTTCTTCGACGGCTTCCGCACCTCCCACGAGGTCCAGAAGATCGAGGTCATCGACCCCAAGGACATGGCCGGACTGGTCAACCGCGACAAGGTCGCGGCCTTCCGGGCCCGGGGCATGAACCCCGAGCATCCGGTGGTCCGGGGCACGGCCCAGAACCCGGACATCTACTTCCAGGGACGCGAGGCCGCCAACCCGTTCTACGACAAGGTCCCGGGCATCGTCACCGAGGCCATGGCCAAGGTCTCCGCCATCACGGGCCGGAGCTACAGCCTCTTCGACTACGTGGGCCACAAGAAGGCCGAGCACGTCATCGTGGCCATGGGCTCCGGCTGCGAGGCCATCGAGGAGACCATCGGCGTGCTCAACGCCAAGGGCGCCAAGCTGGGCCTGCTCAAGGTCCGGCTGTTCCGGCCCTTCGTCAAATCCGCCCTCCTGGCCGGGATTCCTCTCTCGGCCTCCACAGTCACGGTCCTGGACAGGACCAAGGAGCCCGGAGCCCCGGGCGATCCCCTGTACCTGGACGTCTGCACCGCGCTCCTGGAGGGCGGGCGGACGGTCCGGGTACTTGGGGGCCGCTACGGGCTGGGCTCCAAGGAATTCACCCCGGCCATGGTCAAGGCCGTGTTCGACAATATGGCCGCGAAAGAGCCCAAGACGCCCTTCACCGTGGGCATCGAGGACGACGTCACCGGCCGCTCCCTGCCCGTGGGCGAACCCCTGCAGACCACGGCCGAGGGCACGGTGCAGTGCAAGTTCTGGGGCCTGGGCTCGGACGGCACCGTGGGCGCCAACAAGAGCGCCATCAAGATCATCGGCGACAACACCGAGCTCTACGCCCAGGGCTACTTCGCCTACGACTCCAAGAAGTCCGGCGGCATCACCGTGTCGCACCTGCGCTTCGGCAAGCTCCCGATCAAGTCCACCTACCTGGTGAACACCGCGGACTTCGTGGCCTGCCACAAGTCCAACTACGTGCGGGTCTACGACGTGCTCGAGGGCATCAAGGACGGCGGCACCTTCCTCTTGAACTCCAACTGGACCCTGGCCGACATGGAGCAGCAGCTCCCGGGCCACGTGCGCCGCACCATCGCCGCCAAGAAGCTCAAGTTCTACAACATCGACGCCGTGAAGATCGCCGCGGGCGTGGGCCTGGGCGGCCGCATCAACATGATCATGCAGACCGCCTTCTTCAAGCTCTCCGGGGTGCTGCCCTTTGACCAGGCCGTGAGCCTGCTCAAGGAGTCCATCAAGAAGGAGTACGGCAAGAAGGGCGACAAGATCGTGAACATGAACATCGCGGCCGTGGATCAGTCCCTGGAGAATCTCCAGGAGATCAGCTATCCGGCCTCCTGGGCCAAGGCCAAGGACGAGGCCGTGGCCGCGCCGAGCGAACCGGCCTTCGTGACCAAGGTCATGAAGCCCATGCTGGCCCAGAAGGGCGACACCCTGCCGGTGAGCGCCTTCACCCCGGACGGCCTGTTCCCCGCGGGCACCTCCTGCTTCGAGAAGCGCGGCGTGGCCATCAACGTGCCGCAGTGGATTCCCGAGAACTGCATCCAGTGCAACCAGTGCGCCTTCGTCTGCCCCCACGCGGCCATCCGGCCGGTGCTCCTGGATGACGCCCAGAAGGCCAAGGCCCCGGCGACCTTCGCCGTGCTTCCGGCCCAGGGCAAGGAGCTCAAGGGCTACTCCTTCCGCGTGCAGGTGAACACGCTCGACTGCATGGGCTGCGGCAACTGCGCGGACATCTGCCCGGCCAAGGACAAGGCCCTGGTCATGAAGCCCATCGAGAGCCAGACCGGCGCCGAGGTGCCCAACTTCGACTTCGCCATGAGCCAGCCCGTGCGGGACAACCTGCTCAAGCGCGAGTCCCTCAAGGGCAGCCAGTTCCACCAGCCTCTGCTGGAGTTCTCCGGGGCCTGCGCCGGTTGCGGCGAGACGCCCTACGTCAAGGTCCTGACCCAGCTCTTCGGCGAGCGCATGGTCATCGCCAACGCCACGGGCTGCTCCTCCATCTGGGGCGCGTCCGCGCCGTCGAGCCCGTACTGCACCAACAAGGACGGCTTCGGCCCCGCCTGGGGCAACTCGCTGTTCGAGGACGCCGCGGAATTCGGCTTCGGCATGGCCCTGGGCCTGTTCCAGCGCCGGGCCCGGCTGGCCGACCTGGCGGGCCAGGCCGCGGCCGAGGCCAAGGGCGAGCTCAAGACGGCCCTCACCGGCTGGCTGGCCGGCAAGGACGATCCCGCGGCCTCGCGCGCCCACGGCGACGCCCTGAAGAAGCTCCTGCCCAAGGCCGCCAAGACCCCGGCCCTGGCAGAGCTGGCGGCCATGACCGACCTGCTCACCAAGAAGAGCGTCTGGATCTTCGGCGGCGACGGCTGGGCCTATGACATCGGCTACGGCGGCCTGGACCACGTCCTGGCCTCGGGCATGGACGTGAACGTCCTGGTCCTGGACACCGAGGTCTATTCCAACACCGGCGGCCAGTCCTCCAAGGCCACGCCGCTGGGCTCGGTGGCCAAGTTCGCGGCCGCGGGCAAGAAGACCGGCAAGAAGGACCTGGGCCGCATGGCCATGACCTACGGCTCCATCTACGTGGCCTCGGTGGCCATGGGCGCCAACAAGCAGCAGATGCTCAAGGCCTTCCTGGAGGCCGAGGCCTATCCGGGACCGTCGCTGATCATCTGCTACGCGCCGTGCATCAACCAGGGCATCAAGAAGGGCATGGGCAAGACCCAGGAGGAGCAGCGCCTCGCCGTGGCCTCCGGGTACTGGCCCCTGTACCGCTACAACCCGCTTCTGGCCGCGGAGGGCAAGAACCCCCTCGTGCTGGAATCCAAGGACCCCGACGGCAGCCTGCAGGAGTTCCTCTCCGGCGAGACCCGCTACGCCATGCTGGAGAAGGCCATGCCCGAGGCGTCCAAGGCGTTCCGCAAGCGCATCGAGGAGGACTACCGCCAGCGCTACGAGCTGCTGCGCTGGATGGCCGCCCCCGAGGCCCGCTTCATCGGAGGGGCTCCCGCCGAGGAGGGGCCGGGACTGGAGTCCTGCGCCGTGGCCAACGGAGCCGAACACGCCCGGTCCGGCAAGGCGGAGGAGCCTTGCGATGACGGCCGGGCCGGCAAATAGAGGGTAGGGCGGAGGAGGCCGCCACGGCGGCCTCCTCCCTTGTTCGCGGCAGGGCGACTGGGCTTTGACTCCAGGGGGGCTCCCGCGGGCGGATCATCAACCGTTTGGAGGAGCGTATGGAAAATTGGATTCAGGCTTATGATCCGCTGGGGAGCATTCTGCTCTCGGCGCTGGTTGCGGGCATCCCCCTGTACATCCTGTTCTTCATGCTGGCGGTGAAGCGCATGGCAGGCCACAAGGCCGCCTTCGCCGCCACCCTGGCGGCCGTGCTTCTGGCCATCGTCGCCTGGGGCATGCCCACCGGGCTGGCAGTGAACGCCACGCTCTATGGCGCGGCCTTCGGCATCTTCCCCATCGTCTGGATCGTCATCACGGCGATCTGGATCTACAACATGACCGTTGAGTCCGGGGAGTTCGAAATCATCAAGAGCTCCCTGGCAAGCATCACCGACGACCGCCGCCTCCAGGCCATCCTGGTGGCCTTCGCCTTCGGCTCGTTCATCGAGGGCACGGCGGGCTTCGGCACCCCGGTGGCCATCACCGCGGCCATGCTCGTGGGCCTGGGCTTCAACCCGCTCTACGCCGCGGGCATCTGCCTCATCGCCAACACCGCCCCGGTGGCCTTCGGCGCCATCGGCATCCCGATCGTGGTGGCGGCCAACGTCACCGGCCTGGACATGATGAAGATCAGCCAGATCTGCGGACGTCAGCTGCCGTTCCTGTCCCTGATCGTGCCCCTCTGGCTGGCCGTGACCATGAGCGGCTTCAAGCGGGCCATGGAAGTGCTCCCGGCCATCATCGTGGCCGGCGTGCTCTTCGCCGGGACCCAGTTCGTGTTCTCCAACTTCCACGGCCCGTACCTCCCGGACATCATGTCCGCCATCGTCACCATCCTGGGCCTGGGCGGCTTCCTCAAGGTCTGGAAGCCCAAGAACGTGTGGCACTTCCCGGATGAGGCCCCGTCCTGCGGCGGTCCCGTGAAGTGCGGCTACTCCGGCGGACAGGTCATCCGGGCCTGGACCCCGTACATCATCCTGGCCGTGATGGTCCTCCTCTGGGGCCTGGCCGACGTGAAGAAGTTCCTGGACGGCATCGTGGCCATCAAGATCAGCTGGCCCGCGCTGCACAACGTGGTCATGAAGACCGCCCCCATCGTGGCCAAGGACACCCCCTATGGCGCGGTGTACACCCTGAACCTGCTCTCCGCCGCGGGCACGGCCATCCTGTTCTCCGGCCTGCTCTCGATCCTGGTCATTCCCAACTACGGCTTCGGCAAGGCCATCAACTGCTTCGGCCGCACGGTCTACCAGCTGCGCTTCCCGATCCTGACCATCGCCATGATCCTGGGCCTGGCCTACATCATGAACTTCTCGGGCATGAGCTCGACCCTGGGTCTGGCCTTCACGGCCACCGGTTCGCTGTTCCCCTTCTTCGCCCCGATCCTGGGCTGGCTCGGCGTGTTCCTGACCGGTTCGGACACGTCCTCCAACGCCCTGTTCGGTGCGCTCCAGAAGACCACGGCGCAGCAGATCGGCGTGGACCCGGCCCTGTGCGTGGCGGCCAACTCCTCGGGCGGCGTCACCGGCAAGATGATCTCGCCCCAGAGCATCTCGGTGGCCACCGCGGCCTCCAACATGGTGGGCCACGAGGGTGACATCTTCCGCTTCACCCTGGGCCACTCCATCGCCATGGTCCTGGTGGTCTCCGTGATCACCATGCTCCAGGCCTACGTGTTCACCTGGATGCTGCCGTAGGAAAACGACAACCCGGCGCGGGGCCGCAAGCGGCCCCGCGCCCCGAATTTTCAGACCGCCGGAGGAGACCCCCATGTTGAGCGACGCGCTCGTCAAGCAGTTCAAGGAAATCGTCGGCCAGGCCAACGTCATGGACAGCGAGGCCGACCGCCACGCGTACTCCTACGATTCGGCGGTGCTCCAGCCCGTGGTGCCGGCCCTGGTGGTCCGGCCCGAAACCACCGAGGCCCTGGGCAAGGTGGTCAAACTCTGCGGCGACAACGGTCTGCCCCTGACCGTGCGCGGCTCGGGCACCAACCTCTCCGGCGGGACCATCCCGGACCCCCGCGACGGCATCGTGGTCCTGACCAACGCCCTCACCCGCATCCGCGAGATCAACGAGGAGGACATGTACGCGGTGGTGGAGCCGGGCGTGATCACGGCCAAGTTCGCCGCCGCCGTGGCGGCCAAGGGCCTGTTCTATCCCCCGGACCCGGGCTCCCAGGCCGTGTCCACCATGGGCGGCAACGTGGCCGAGAACGCCGGAGGCCTGCGCGGGCTCAAGTACGGCGTGACCAAGAACTATGTCATGGGCGTGAATTTCTTCGACACCGAGGGCGAGCTCATCGTCAGCGGGTCCAAGACCGTGAAGTGCGTCACCGGCCTGAACCTGGCCGGGCTCATGGTCGGCTCCGAGGGCACCCTGGGCGTGTTCAGCGACATCACCCTGCGGCTCGTGCCCCCGCCCGCGGCCAACAAGGCCATGATGGTGCTGTACGACGACGTGGCCAAGGCCTCCCAGACCGTGTCCGCCATCATCGCCGCCAAGATCGTGCCCTGCACCCTGGAGTTCCTGGACAACTTCACCATCCGCACGGTGGAGGACTTCGCCCACGCCGGGCTGCCGGTGGAGGCCAAGGCGCTCCTGCTCATCGAGGTGGACGGGCATCCCGGACAGGTGGCCGACGAGGCCGCCCAGGTCGAGGCCATCTGCAAGAAGATGGGCGCCACCAAGGTCCAGGTGGCCCAGAGCGCCGAGGAGCGCAACAAGGTCTGGGAGGCGCGCCGCGCGGCCCTCTCGGCCCTGGCCCGGGTGCGGCCCACCACGGTGCTCGAGGACGCCACCGTGCCGCGCAGCAAGATCCCGGCCATGATCAAGGCCCTGGACGAGATCGCGGCCAAGTACAAGCTCCTCATCGGCACCTTCGGCCACGCCGGGGACGGCAACCTGCACCCGACCATCCTCACCGACCGCCGCGACACGCACGAGTTCGAGCGCGTGGAACAGGCCGTGGACGAGATCTTCGAGGTGGCCCTGTCCCTGGGCGGCACGCTCTCCGGCGAGCACGGCATCGGCATGGCCAAGTCCAAGTGGCTGGCCAAGGAGACGAGCCGCGGCACGATCCTCTATTCCCGCCGCCTGAAGAAGGCGCTGGACCCCAAGAGCATCCTCAACCCGGGCAAGATCCTCGGGGAGGAGTAGGGCCATGGCCGACGTTCGCGAACTCCACCGGCTCCTTCTGGAGCTGGACGATCAGCTGGTTTCCTGCATGCGCTGCGGCATGTGCCAGGCCGTCTGCCCGCTCTACGCCGAGACCGGCCGCGAGGCCCTGGTGGCCCGCGGCAAGATCGCGCTCCTGGAGCACCTGGCCCACGAGATGATCAAGGACCCCGTGGGGGTCAAGGACAAGGTCGAGACCTGCCTCCTGTGCGGGGCTTGCGCGGCCAACTGCCCCAGCGGCGTGAAGGTCCTGGACATCTTCCTCAAGGCCCGGGCCATCCTGGCCGGGTACCTCGGCCTGCCGCCGTTCAAGAAGCTCATCTTCCGCGGCCTGCTCGTGCGGCCCGGCCTGTTCAACGCCCTGCTCTCCCTGGGCTCCAAGTTCCAGGGCCTGTTCACCAAGCCGGTGAGCGAGATGCTCGGCTCGTCCTGCGCCCGCTTCAGCAGCGAGGCCCTGGGCGACCGGCACTTCCCGGCCCTGGCCGGGGAGGCCCTGCACAAGGCCGTGCCCAGCCTGGACGAGCCCCGCAAGCCCGGCGGCCTCAAGGTGGCCTTCTTCCCGGGCTGCATGGTGGACAAGGTCTTCCCGCGCGTGGGCCGGGCCGTGCTCAAGGTCCTGGCGCACCACGGGGTGGCCGTGTTCCTGCCGGATGGCCAGGCCTGCTGCGGCATCCCGGCCCTGTCCTCGGGCGACCGCCAGAGCTTCGACAAGCTCGTGGACCTGAACCTGGAGCGCTTCGGCGGCGGTGACTTCGACTACCTGGTCACGCCCTGCGCCACCTGCACCTCGACCATCAAGAAGTTCTGGCCCGGCCTGGCCGGAGGGAACGACCCGGCCAAGCGCGAGGCCCTGGACAAGCTGGCCGCCAAGACGCTGGACATCAACGCTTTCCTGGTGGATGTTGTAAAGGTGCAGGGGACCGGCGCGCCCGGGGCCCACGACCGCAAGGTCACGATCCACGACCCCTGCCATTTGAAGAAGTCCCTGGGGGTGGCCGCTCAGCCGCGGGCCGTGGTGCGCCTGAACCCCAATGTCGATCTGGTGGAGATGGCCGAGGCTGACGTCTGCTGCGGCTGCGGCGGCAGCTTCACGCTGCTGCACTACGACCTGGCCGGCAAGATCGGCAAGAAGAAGCGGGACAACATCGTGGCCTCGGGCGCCCAGACGGTGGCCACCGGCTGCCCCGCCTGCATGCTCCAGATCACGGACATGTTGTCCAAGTCCGGGGACCAGGTGGCCGTGCGCCACCCCGTGGAACTGTACGCCGAGACCCTGGATTAAATCGGGCCGCACGGCGCGGCGCAAGGGAGAGACATGGACGCCATGCAGAGGAATCTGGACGCCCTCTTCTACCCCAAGACCGTGGCGGTCATCGGGGCCTCGGCGCAGCCGGGCAAGATCGGGCACACCGTCATAGCCAACATGCTCCAGGCGGGCTTCGCGGGGACGCTCATCCCGGTGAACCCCAAGGCCACGGAGATCGAGGGCCTCAAGGTGGTGAACCGCATCCCGGACCTGCCCCAGGGCCTGGACATGGCGGTCATCACCGTGCCCCGCGACGCGGTCATGCCGGCCCTCAAGGAGCTGGCCGGGATCGGCGTCAAGTCGGTGATCGTGATCACCGCGGGCTTCAAGGAGGTGGGCAAGGAAGGCTACCACCTGGAGCAGGAGATGATCGCGCTCTGCAAGGAGCACGACATCGCCATGGTCGGCCCCAACTGCCTGGGCATGATCAACACCGGCAGCGGGGTCAACGCCTCCTTCGCCTCGGGCAGCCCGGCCCCGGGCAAGATCGCCTTCTTCTCCCAGTCCGGCGCGCTCTGCGTGGCCATCCTGGACTGGGCCCTGGGCGAGAACATCGGCTTCTCCAAGTTCGTGAGCCTGGGCAACAAGGCCGTGATCTCCGAGGCCCACATGCTCGAATACCTGGGCCATGACGACGGCACCAACGTGGTCCTGGGCTACATCGAGAACGTGGAGCAGGGGCAGTTCTTCCTGGAGCAGGCCCGGGCCGTGAGCCGCAAGAAGCCGATCATCATGATCAAGTCCGGCACCACGGCCGCGGGCGCCAAGGCCGCCAGCTCCCACACCGGCGCCATCGCCGGCTCGGACCAGGCCTACACCGCGGCCTTCCGCCAGACCGGCGTGATCCGGGTCGACGACGTGGCCTCGCTGTTCGAGTTCGCCGAGGCCTTCTCGGCCCAGCCCCTGCCCAAGGGCCCCAACCTGGCCATCGTGACCAACTCCGGCGGCCCCGGCATCATGGCCGCGGACGCCACGGAAAAGTCCAAGCTCCAGATGGCCCGGCTGAGCAACGAGATCATCGAGAAGCTGCGCGCGGCCCTGCCGCCCTACGCGGCCCTGTACAACCCCATCGACGTCATCGGCGACGCCCCGGCCTCGCGCTACCGCGACACCCTGGACATCATCATCGACGACCCCATGGTCCACGCCATCCTGGTGCTCCTGACCCCGACCTCCTCGGCCGAGATCGAAGAGACGGCCCAGGCCATCATCGACACGGCCAAGAAGACCGACAAGCCGGTCTTCGCCTGCTTCATGGGCAAGATGCGCATCGAGCCCGGACGGCGCATGCTCCAGGTCGCGGGCATTCCCTGCTACGCCTTCCCGGAGTCGGCCATCAAGAGCATCGAGGCCATGTACGCCTACGGCACCTGGCGCGACAAGGGCGAGGCCGAGTACGCCGAGATCAAGGGCGACAAGGCCAAGGTGGAGTCCCTGCTGGCCGCGGTGCGCGCCTCGGGCGCCCGGGAGGTGGTCGAGTTCCAGGCCCAGGAGGTCCTCCGGGCCTACAATCTGCCCACGCCCAAGACCGTGCTGGCCAAGTCCAGCGACGAGGCCGTGAGCGCGGCCGAGGCCATCGGCTACCCCGTGGTGCTCAAGATCGCCTCGCCGCAGATCTCGCACAAGTCCGACGTGGGCGGCGTCAAGGTCAACCTGGCCGACGCCGAGGCCGTGCGCAAGACCTTCTGGGACATCACCTCGCGGGCCCAGCGCCTGCGCCCGGACGCCTACATCGCGGGTTGTCTGGTGCAGGAGATGGCCCCCAAGGGGGTCAAGGAGGTCATCGTGGGCTTCAAGCGCGACGACCAGTTCGGCCCGCTGCTCATGTTCGGCCTGGGCGGCATCTACGTGGAAGTCCTGAAGGACATCTCCTTCCGCCTGGCCCCGCTGTCCCGCGAGGACGCCCGGAACATCATCCGCGAGATCAAGTCCTACATGCTGCTCAAGGGCGTGCGCGGCGAGGCGCCGGTGAACTTCGACGCCCTGGAGAACATCCTGCTCTCCATGTCCCAGCTCTCCCAGGACTTCCCGGAGATCTTCGAGGCCGAGTTCAACCCGGTGCTCGTGAACAACGAAAAGGCCATCGTGGCCGACGTGCGCATGACCCTGTCCTCCTGAGGCGGACCGGGAAACATATCACTGGCAGCAACGGAGGACGACAATGGTCGGTTTGTACATAGGCTCCACCGCGCAGTTCGCGGGCAAGAACCTCATGGCCATGGCCATGGGGCTCAAGCTCCAGAAGGAAGGGCTCAACGTCGGCTACATGAAGCCCGTGGGCGCCATGCCCGGCCTGGGCAAGGGCAAGGAGGGCGACGAGGACGCCTTCTTTGTCCAGGACGTGCTCGGCCTGTCCCAGGACCCCGAACTGGTCACGCCCGTGCTGGTGACCCGCGACTTCAAGATCAAGGCCTTCCGCACGCCCTGCCAGGGCCTTCTGGACGGCATCGTCAAGGCCTACGGCGAGCTCTCCAAGGGCAAGGACGTCATGATCATCGGCGGCTCGGGCAGCTTCCTGCACGCCGGGCGCTACTGCTCCGTGGACGGCCCCTCGGTGGTGGCGGCCCTGGGCGCCAAGACCCTGCTCATCGACCGCTACAACAAGGAACTGAACTACGACTATCTGCTCTCGGCCAAGGACATCCTGGAGACCAAGGACTGTGAGCTCCTGGGCGCGGTGCTCAACGACGTGCAGCCGAGCTACATGGCCGAGGCCCTGGACCTGGTGAAGCCCTCCCTGGAGGTGCGCGGCATCGAGGTCTTCGGCGTGGTGCCCCACGACGCCTTCATGAGCGGGGTCAAGGTCTCCGAATTGGCCGAGCGCCTGGGAGGCCGGATCATCACCGCGCCCAACAAGGCCGACCGGCTGGTGGACACCTTCCTCATCGGCACCATGCAGGTGGAGAACTTCCTGACCCACTTCCAGCGCCACAAGAACGCCGCGGTCATCGTGGGCGGCGACCGCGCCGATCTCCAGCTGGTGGCCCTGGAGGGCAACTGCCCCTGCCTGGTGCTCACCGGCAACCTCTATCCCAACGACATCATCATGACCCGCGCCGAGGTCCTGGGCGTGCCCATGATCGTGGTGCGCGGCGACACCTTCTCCACGGCCAAGCTCATGGAGACGGTGCAGGCCACCCAGAAGCTGCGGGCCCAGGTCAAGATCAACCACGGAGCCCAGCTGATCAACTCCAGCGTGGATTTCCCCGCGCTCAAGAAGAAGCTCGGACTGTAGCACAACCATGGGGGTGCGCGCATGAGCGAAAGCCAGCCTCTCAGCCGGCTGTTCGAGGAAAAGGCCAAGGCCGTCTCGGCCGTGGTCTCCACGGTGACGTCCCTGGAGCAGGCCCTGGCCCACGCCGTGGACCTCTGCGACAAGAAGGACGCCTGCCAGATTCTGGTTTCGGGCTGCGAGCTGCCGCTCTCGGCCACGGGCGAGGCCCTGTGCGAGACCAAGCAGCAGAAGATCCTGGCCGCCCCGGGCCTGGAGCCCAAGCTCTTCGCCAAGCTCAAGGAGCTGGCCGCGGAGCGCGGCATCCTGTGCATCGACACGGGCATGCGCCAGCGCCTGGGCGGAGTGGACATCGCCTTCACCGTGGCCGACTTCGGCATCGCCGAGACCGGCACCCTGGTCTTCGACTCGAACAGCGAGGAACAGCGCCTGGCCACCATGATCGCCGAGTTCCACCTGGCCGTGCTGCCGGTCTCCAAGATCCGGGAGAAGTCCTTTGATCTGGAGGAGGAGCTGCTCGCCCTGCTCCAGAAGAGCCCCAGCTACACGGCCTTTGTCACCGGAGCCAGCCGCACCGCGGACATCGAGCGCGTCCTGGCCTTGGGGGTGCACGGCCCCCTGGAACTGCACATCCTGCTGCTGGAGGATTAGCCATGCAGACCGCCAAGGATCTCAAGGAATACCGCGCCGAACTCCGGGAGGCCCTGGACAACGAGTTCCTGCGCCAGGCCATGGACAAGTTCGCGGTGGCCTACCGCGGCTCACGGGCCAAGGCCTTTGCCGGCATGGACCTGAAGGGGCTCATCGCGGACGTGGCCCAGGCCAAGGACGGGGCGGCCCAGCGCATGGACGAGCTTTTGAGCGAGTTCACGGCCAAGGCCGAGGCCGCCGGGGTCAAGGTGCACGTGGCCCGCACGGCCCTGGAGGCCAACGAGATCATCGCCGCCATCGCCAAGGAGAACGGCGTCAAGAAGATCGTCAAGTCCAAGTCCATGACCGCCGAGGAGATCCACCTCAACGACCACCTGGAGGGCCAGGGCTACGAGGTCACCGAGACGGACCTGGGCGAGTGGATCATCCAGCTCCGCCACGAGGGCCCGACCCACATGGTCATGCCCGCCATCCACCTCTCGCGCTACCAGGTGGCCGACCTGTTCAGCGAGGTCACCCAGCAGAAGCAGGAGGTGGACATCGAGAAGCTGGTCAAGGTGGCCCGCCGCGAGCTGCGGCCCAAGTACGTGGAAGCCGACATGGGCATTTCCGGGGCCAACGTGGCCGTGGCCGAGACCGGCTCGCTCGGCATGATCACCAACGAGGGCAACGGACGCCTGGTGACCACCCTGCCGCGGGTGCACGTGGCCCTGGTGGGCCTGGACAAGCTCACCGCCACCCTGCGCGACGCCCTGCGCATCATCCGGGTCCTGCCGCGCAACGCCACGGGCCAGGCCATCTCCTCCTACGTCACCTGGATCAAGGGCTGTGTCGAATGCGCCCCGGCCCCGGGCGGCAAGAAGGTCCACCACATCGTGTTCCTGGACAACGGCCGCCGGGCCCTGGCCCGCGACCCGCTGTTCTCCCAGGTGCTGCGCTGCGTGCGCTGCGGGGCCTGCGCCAACGTCTGCCCGGTCTACCGCCTGGTGGGCGGGCACAAGTATGGGCACATCTACATCGGGGCCATCGGGCTCATCCTGACCTACTTCTTCCACGGCCGGGACAAGGCCAAGAACCTGGTGCAGAACTGCATCAACTGCGGCTCCTGCAAGGACGTCTGCGCCGCGGGCATTGACCTGCCCCTGCTCATCAAGGAGATCCACGCCCGCATCCAGGACGAGGAAGGCCATCCCGTGCCGAGCACGCTCCTGGCCAAGGTTCTCAAGAACCGCAAGCTGTTCCACACCCTGCTGCGCTCGGCCAAGCTGGCCCAGAAGCCCCTGACCTCGGGCGGATTCATCCGGCACCTGCCCATGATCTTCTCCAAGGAGCAGAACTTCCGGGCCCTGCCGGCCATCGCGCCCAAGGCCTTCCGCGACCTCTGGCCGCGCATCCGGCCCGAGGTCAAGGGCGCGCGCCTCAAGGTGGCCCTGTTTTCGGGCTGCGTCCAGGACTTCGTCTATCCCGAGCAGTCCGTGGCCGCGGTGAACGTGGTGGCGGGCCGTGGCGCGGCCCTGGACTTCCCCATGGAGCAGTCCTGCTGCGGCCTGCCCGTGATGATGATGGGCGAGATGGCCGCGGCCCGGGACGTGGCCCAGCAGAACATCAGCGCCCTGGACCCGGCCAAGTATGACTACATCCTGACGCTCTGCGCATCCTGCGCCTCGCATCTGAAGCACGGCTACCAGAAGCTCCTGGGCAACGATCCGTCCTGGGCCGTGCGCGCCAAGCAGTTCGCGGACAAGGTCATCGACTTCAGCTCGTTCGCCCGGGACGTGCTCAAGCTCGCGCCCGAGGACTTCCGCCCGGGCGGCGGCACGGCCACCTACCACGCGCCCTGCCACCTCTGCCGGGGCCTGGGCGTGATCGAGGCCCCGCGGGACCTCTTGCGGATCGCCGGAGTCGAGTATAAGCCCGCCGAGGAAGAGGACGTCTGCTGCGGTTTCGGCGGCACGTTCTCCATCAAGTTCCCGGAACTTTCGGCGGAACTGCTGGCCAAGAAGCTGGCCAACGCCGAGGCCACGGGCGCGGGCACCCTGGTCACGGACTGTCCGGGCTGCGTCATGCAGCTGCGCGGCGGCCTGGAGCGCAAGGGCTCGCCCATGCGGGTGCGCCACATGGCCGAGATCCTGGCCCAGCAGATCAAGTAGGAGGACGAGGTGAAGGACATCCGCAAGCACGCCCGCAAGCTCATGCAGGGCACCTGCCGGGTCTGCCCGGCCTGCGACGGCCGGGCCTGCGCCGGGGAGGTCCCGGGCATGGGCGGACTGGGCTCGGGCCGCTCGTTCATGGCCAACTACAACGCCCTGGCCGCGGTGCGCCTCAACATGCGCCTGATCCACGAGGCCGTGGAGCCGGACACCTCGGTGCGGCTCCACGGCCTCACCCTGTCCCTGCCGGTTCTGGCCGCGCCTATCGGCGGCGTGTCCTACAACATGGCCGGGGCCATTCCCGAGGCCGACTACATCCGGTCCGTCATCGACGGCTGCAAACAGGCCGGGACCATCGGCTGCACCGGCGACGGCGTGCCCGAGCCCATCCACCAGGAGGCCTTCGCGGCCATCCGCGACGCCGGGGGCCACGGCATCCCGTTCATCAAGCCCTGGGAAGACGAGGAACTCTACCGCAAGCTGGAAGGGGCCGTGGACACCGGGGCCAAGGTGCTCGGCATGGACATCGACGCCGCCGGGCTCGTGACCCTGCGCAAGCAGGGCCGCCCGGTGTCGCCCAAGACCCCGGAGAAGCTGCGCGAGATCATCGAGTGGTGCCCGGTGCCCTTCGTGCTCAAGGGCGTGATGACCCCGGACGAGGCCAAGATCGCCCGTGACGTGGGCGCGGCCGGCATCGTGGTCTCCAACCACGGCGGCCGGGTCCTGGACCACACCCCGGGCACGGCCGAGGTGCTGCCGCAGATCTCGGCCGCGGTGCGCGGCGAGCTCACCGTGTTCGTGGACGGCGGGGTGCGCACAGGCGAGGACGTGCTCAAGATGCTGGCCCTCGGCGCGGACGCCGTGCTCATCGGCCGGCCCTTCAGCGTGGCCGCCGTGGGCGGGCTGGCCGAGGGCGTGGGCAAGTACCTGGAGCAGCTGCGCCTGGACTTCACCCGCTCCCTGGTGCTCACCGGCTGCCGCGACGTGGCCGCCGTGGGGCCGCATATCCTGTTCAACGGAGGTGGGCGGTGATCAAGCACATCGTCATGTGGACCCTCAAGGTCGAGGCCCTGGGCCGGAGCAAGGCCGAGAACGCCGCGGAGATGAAGATCATGCTGGAGGCCCTGGAGGGCAAGATTCCGGGCCTGCTGCACATCGAGGTGGGTGTCGACGTGTTCAGCGCCACCCCGGGCTGCGACGTGATCCTCTACTCGGAGCTGGCCTCCCGCGAGGCCCTGGCGGCCTATCAGGTCCACCCCGAGCATCAGAAATGCGTGGCCTTTGTCCGCGAAGTGGCTGCCTCGCGCAGCGCCGTGGACTACGAGATCTAATCCGATCCCCGACCACGCTGAATGGGCCGGGCCAACCTTACAATCATGTAAGGTTGGCCCTTTTTCTTGCCGGGCCTGGGCCTTCGCCGTACATCTTGCGAGAATGCGGGTGCTGCCCGCTGGGCCTTGAAACGTCGGCAAAGGAGTATCGGTCATGCTGGTTTCCGCCATCTACAGCCCCGAGTTCACCACCATTTCCCCGGACGAGACCCTGGGCCATGTCCTCTGCCTCATGCCGAGCATCCGCTCCAAGCTGCTGTATGTCACCGGCCCGGACGGGCGGCTCCTGGGCGTGGTCAGCAGCTTCGACCTGCTCAAGGTCATGCTGCCCGAGTTCCTGGACGCGAACCTGGCCAGGTCCGTGTCCGGGGGCGACAACCTCCTGCTCCAGGCCTTTACCGAGCATTCCGGCACCAAGGTGTCCGAGGTCATGACCAGGAAGGTGGTTTCCTGCAAGCCGGACGACACCGTGCTGGAGCTCAACGCCTTGATCCGGGAGAGTGCGGTCAACGTCCTGCCCGTGGTGGACGCCGCGGGCAAGCTCCTGGGCGAGGTCACCCGCCGGGACATCCTCAACGCCGTGGCCAAGATCTGCTGCGCGTCATCCTGAAACCCTGGAGGTCGTAGTTCATGTTCTGGACGGCAACGGCCATCTTCGTCATCGCCTATGCGGTGATCTGCTCGGAAAAAATCCACAAGACCAAGGTGGCCGTGTTCGGCGCGGCCCTGACCCTGATCCTCAAGGTCCTGACCCAACACGACGCCCTGCACAACATCGACCTGGGCGTGGACTGGAACGTCATCTTCCTGCTCATCTCCATGATGATCATCGTGAACATCATGACCAAGACCGGCGTGTTCCAGTACGTGGCCATCAAGTCCGCCAAGCTGGGCAAAGGCAATCCCTTCACCATCATGGCCATCTTCGCGGTGGTCACGGCCGTGGCCTCGGCCTTTCTGGACAACGTGACCACGGTCCTGCTCCTGGCCCCGGTGACCCTGCTCATCGCCCGCGAGCTGGAGGTGGACCCCGTGCCCTACCTCATCACCGAGGCCCTGGCCTCGAACATCGGCGGCACGGCCACGCTCATCGGCGACCCGCCGAACATCATGATCGCCTCCAAGGCCGGCTTCGACTTCATGGACTTCATCGTGCACCTGGCCCCGGCCATCATCGTGATCATGGTCATCTGGATGCTCGTCTGGAAGGTGGTCTTCGGCAAGCGCCTGCATGTGCGCGAGGAGCTCAAGGCCCGGATCATGGCCATGAACGAGAACGAGCTCATCAAGGACCCGGCCCTGCTCAAGAAGTCCGGCGCGGTCCTGGGCCTGACCATCCTGGGCTTCATCCTCCACGGCTTTTTCCACTATGAGCCGGCCACCGTGGCGCTCATGGGCGCGGCCACGCTCCTGCTCCTGAGCAACGAGGAGCCGCACCACATCCTGGCCGAGGTGGAGTGGCCGACCATCTTCTTCTTCATCGGCCTGTTCATCATCATCGGCGGCACGGTCAAGGCCGGGCTCATCGAATGGCTCTCCCAGCAGGTCATCAACCTGACCGGGCCCACCAAGGAGAGCATGTTCACGCTCACCGTGGTCATGGTCTGGTTCTCGGGCATCGCTTCGGCCATCGTGGACAACATCCCCTTTGTGGCCACCATGAACCCGCTCCTGGTGGAGATGTGCCAGAAGGTCTTCGGCGCCACGGACCCGGCCACGCTCCAGAACCCGGTGATGCTGCCGGTCTGGTGGGCCCTGGCCCTGGGCGCCTGTCTCGGCGGCAACGGCACGGCCATCGGCGCCTCGGCCAACGTCATCGTGGTGGGCATGAGCGAGAAGGCCGGGCACAAGATCAGCTTTGTCCGCTTCCTCAAGTACGGCACGCCGGTGATGTTCCTCACCGTGTTCCTGTCCATGATCTATCTCTGGCTGCGCTACTACGTGCTCAAGTTCTGACCGGACCGCCGGTTTTGGAAAAGAAGAGGGGGACCCGTCAGGGTCCCCCTCTTCTTTTGTCCCGGCGGCGCCGGTCAGCGGAGCATGTTCGGATGGTGCGCCGGGAAGTCCTTGGCCTCGCGGTGGCAGACCGGGCAGTTCTTCTGGCCGCCGATGGGCGCGGCCAGGCCCTGGTACTGCAGGGGCTGGACATTGTCCCGGTCGTCGCCGTAGGCGTTCAGCGCCGGGAACTCGGCGTGCGGGCTGTTGTGGCAGGCCGCGCAGGGCAGGGCGCTCATGTCGTCCTTGCGCATGCGGTAGAGGTCCTTGGCCTCGGCGGTCCAGGTGTTGAACGCCGTGCAGGTGTCCAGGTCCGGGGCCGTGAAGTCCTTGTGGCAGTTGAGGCAGTCCGGTTCCTGGAGCCAGGGGGTCCGGCCGTTGATCTCCGCCGCGGGCATGCTGCGGGGCTTGATCAGGCCCAGGAGCCTGGCGGCCGAGCGCTTGCCCTCCTGGCCCTTGAGCAGGCTGGTGGCGTGGTCCTCCATGAAGCCGTGGCAGCGCACGCAGGTGATCCCGATGGTGCCGTGGACCCCGCGCAGGCAGCGGGTGGGTCCGTCGGGCCGGTTGGGATGGCAGGTGTGGCAGGCCTCCTCGCCGCGGTTCGTCAGATGCGTGGCGTGGAAGCCGTGCAGGGCCGCGGGCAGGTTCATGAGGCCCGGGTGGTTCTTGGGGTCGCCCTGGCTGCCGAGCACGGGATCGGGATGGCAGCTCTGGCAGAGCCGCGGCTTTCCGGCCTTGGCGTCGGCCAGCAGGGTGGTGCCGTTCATGCGGTCGTGGACCGTGAGCACGTCGGCCGCGGCCTGGTCCGAGATGCCGGCCACGCCGTCCTTCTTCCAGGGGCCGCCGTGGCAGTTGCGGCAGCCCATCTCCGTGGAGGTGGGGGCCACCACCTTGGTGCTGGCCAGGAGCTTGCCCGAGGCCGTGTCGCGGGCCTCCACCGTGAACAGGGGGTAGGGGTTGTAGCCGCCCTGGGCCGGGTAGGGCACCACCGGGATGAGGTCCGCGCCGAACAGGCCGCTTGCGGGGTCGAGCTTCATCTGGCCGGAGAGGCCCTCGCCGGCCAGGCCCACGTTTTCGGGCAGGTCCTTGCCGAACAGGGACTTGGCGTGCTTCCAGAACTCCACCTGCTTGGCCGGGTACTCGAAGCCCGGCTCCACGGCGTAGCTCAGGGTCACGCCCTCGGTGACGGCTTGGGGCCCGGGGCCGCGGCGGATGAGGCAGGCCCGCAGGTCGTTGGCCGGGGGCAGGAGGATCCAGTAGGGATCGGAGTCCGAGATGCAGTGCATGCCCAGCGTGTTCCAGGTGAGCAGCACGTACTCGTTGGTGTTCTTGTCGAACGGCGGGGTGGGCAGGTCCTGGGCCTTGGGCTCCACGGCCTTGTCCGCGGTGTCCTTCCTGCCGTGCAGCCCGGTGACGATGTAGGCGGCCAGGGCCCGGCGCTCAGCCTCGGTGCCGAAGAACGGCGGCATGTAGGCGTTGACCTTGCCCAGGCCGTTGAGCATGGAGCCCATGCCGAAGTGCGTGAACTTGGCCGTGCGCGGCAGGATGTCGTTCATGGGCCCGCCGATGGAGTGGCAGGAGGCGCATTGCAGTTCATAGAGCTCCTGTCCGGCGGCCAGGAGATTGTCCGGGGTGAGGGTGCGGTTCTGAACCCACTTGGCCGCGCCCAGGAGCCCTTCGGCCTCCACCGGGGCCAGGAACGCGGGCCGCAGGGAGTTGGAGTAGGTCTGGTGCGGGATGAGCCAGGGCTTGCGTCCGGCCTCGCGGGCGGACTCGAACCCGCCGAAGGCGATCAGGCCCACCAGGAGCACCAGCAGGGCCAGCTTGGGCCCCACGGTCTGGGGCAGGCGCGTGGCCAGGAGCAGGGCGCCCAGGGAGGCCAGGCCTCCGGCCACCACGAAGACCTTGAGGAACAGGGCCACGCGCCCGGCCTTCTGGGCCACCAGGGCCTGGGCCTCGGGGGTCAGGGCCGTGAGCGACCACCAGCCCGTGAGCAGGCAGAGCACGAAGCTGATGAGCGTCCATTTGGCGCAGCAGCGCACCAGGGTCAGCCGGGTCTTCTCATCCTGCACCCGGGTGGCGGTGACGAAGCCGAAGAGCCCGGCGATCATGAACGAGAGCACGGTGCGGAAGGCCGTGGAGGGCCAGAATCCCGGGTTGAAGAAGCCGCTCCAGAAGGAGTGGGTCTCAGGCCAGCGGCCGGTGTCCAGCATGAAGGTCAGGATGCCGTTGATGATGAACAGGGAGGCGAAGCCCGCGGCGAAGTAGATCCAGCCCACCAGGATGTGGGTCCGGCGCTCCATGCGGTCGAAGGCGTAGTAATAGACCAGCAGGGCCGCGATCTCGATGACGAAGAAGACCCATTCCGTGGCCCAGCCCCAGACGAAGACGTGGATGAGCGTGGAGGTGGCCTGGGGCGAGAGCAGGGCGATGATGAACCAGATGCCCACCCCGGACACGCCGCCGAAGACCATGGTCAGGAGCAGGAAGAACTTGGCGTGCTTCTTGACGTAGGCCAGCATGAACGGGTTGTTCTCGCGGGCCGCGCGCATCTCGACCAGGGGCAGGAACAGGCCGCCGCCCACGGCGAACTGGGCCACGTACACGTGGATCACGGAGATGAACGCGACCCAGAAGCCGCCGGCCAGGGTGCTCAGTTGCCAGTAGGGATATTCCATCTCAGGCCTCCTTGGCCCGCAGGTATTGGCGGATGAGCCAGCCCAGCACCGGGATGGCCAGGACGAACACGGCCAGGAACAGGATCATGGGCGAGTACTCGCCGATGGAGGCCATGCTGCGGATGTCGTGGTAGGGCGAGAGGAGGAGGGTCCGCAGGCGGTCGCGGACCAGGACCATGGCCGCCACCGTGAGCACGGTCCAGAGCAGGGCCCCGGGCACGTTGCCCCGCCAGGCCGCGAACAGCGCGGCCACGGCCAGGGCCAGGCTGCCGGCCAGGAGCAGGGAGGAGGGCACGTCCCCGCCCAGGAAGTGGATCATGGCCGGCTGGGGCAGGGAGAGCAGGAACCAGGTGCCGAAGAGAAGCTGGGCCACGGTGGCGCGGAGGAACCAGGCCAGTCCGGTCTGCGTGTACTCTCGGTTCCTGCGCAGGTGGCCCAGCAGGGCCACGGCCAGCCCGCCCACGGCCAGGGCCGCGGTCATGAAGTGCAGCCAGCGGGGCAGCAGCGAGGGGTCGCCCAGGTTGAGCAGGGTGCCCCCGCGGTTGTTGAACCAGGCCGTCCAGCGGGCCGGGTCCAGCATGAGCGTCATGTTGTTGGAGAAGAGGAAGCCGTTGAACAGGAGCAGGAGCAGGGGCGCGGCGATGAGCAGGGTGCGGGCCCCGGGCTTGGAGTCGAAGGTGAAGTCGTAGATGTACAGGCCGTAGTAGGCGGCCATGACGATGGCGATGACCGAGAGCCACCAGGCGGCCATGAGCACGGAGCTCGTGTAGATGAAGTTGCCGTAGAGCACCTGGAGGAAGAGCAGGGGGGCCACGCCCAGGTTGATGGTCAGGGCCAGGCAGGTGGGCAGCTTGGTGGACAGGTCCTTGGCCAGTGCCGGGCTGCGGCCCCTGAGGTGCGAGACCAGGGCGATGGCCGCCCCACCCACCACGGTGTTCATGAGCAGGAGGTGGGCCACGAAGGTCACGTGCAGGAGGAGGTCGAACCAGCCCCAGGGCACCGGGATGGTGTCCGGCGCGGGCACGAGAAGTTTGGGGTCCATAGGCGCTCCTTGAAAGGGTTCTCGCGATCATACTGCGGCCCGGAATTTGCCGGTATGATATTCTACAACTCGGTGAGCGGGTGGTCCCCTTGCGGGAGGGGATGACCAATGACATACTCGTTGAGCAACTGCCCGGCAAGGACCTGATGTTGGATTCTATGGACAAAATCATTCTGACCCTGGACGTGGGCAATACCCAGGCCAAGGCCCGCCCGGCGCGGGCTGCGGGGGCCTTCGGGGAGACGCGCGCGTTTTCCGGGCACAAGGAATCCGACGCCGGGGCCTGGACCGGGTTCCTGGAGCAGGCCGCTGCCGGAATCCGGCCCCAGGCCCTGGTCCTGGCCTCGGTGGTGCCCGCGGCCGATGTCCTGGTGCGCGAGGCCGCGGCCCGCCTGGGCTGGCCCGTGCTGGCCGTGCCCGGGGACCTGGCCGTGCCACTTCGGAACCGCTACGCCCGGCCCGCCGAGGTGGGCGCGGACCGCCTGGTGGGTTCATTCGCCGCCCGGCGGATGTTCCCGGACCAGGAGCGCCTGGTGGTGGTGGACTTCGGCACGGCCACCACCTTTGATTGCATCCAGGGCGACGCCTTTCTGGGCGGGCTCATCTGCCCGGGGCTGCTCTCGGCCTCCCGGGCCCTGCACCAGGAGACGGCCAAGCTGCCTCTGCCCACCCTGGAACTGCTCTCCGGGGACCTGCATATCGGGCTGAGCACCATGGACAGCATGAACCAGGGCCTGCTCTTCGGGGCCGCGGCCCAGGTGGAGGGGCTGACCCGGCGGCTGGCCGGGGTCATGGGCGGCGAGGTCTTTGTCCTGGCCACGGGCGGGCTGGCCGAGCGGGTGGCCCGGGTCTGCCCGGTGATCCGGGCCGTGGTCCCGGACCTTCTGGCCGAGGGCCTGGCGCGGGTCTATTTCGAGCCCGCAAGGCCCTGATCCGGCCGTCCGGAGCATTATTTTCGCAGAAACCCCGCATTGCCCTGTTTGAGCCCGGACGGAAAATGGGCTATTGTCTTTCGCGAACCTGAAGTCCGAACCCCAAAGGAGACGCCCGCATATGAGCACCATCGTCGCAGTCTGGGCCCGCGAGATCCTGGATTCACGCGGCAATCCCACGGTCGAGGTCGAAGTCACCTATGAGTCCGGCGTCTCCGGACGCGCCGCCGTGCCCTCCGGGGCCTCCACCGGCGAACGCGAGGCCCTGGAGCTGCGTGACGGCGACAAGAGCCGCTTCGGCGGCAAGGGCGTGACCAAGGCCGTGACCCACATCCGCGAGGAGATCGCCAACGCCGTGGTGGGCATGGACGGCCTGCGGCAGGTGGCCCTGGACAACGGCCTCATCGACCTGGACGGCACCGAGAACAAGTCCCGCCTGGGGGCCAACGCCATCCTCGGCGTGTCCATGGCCAACGCCCGGGCCGCGGCCAACTTCCTGGGCCTGCCCCTGTACCAGTACCTGGGCGGGATCAACGCCAAGCTCCTGCCGGTTCCGGCCATGAACATCATCAACGGCGGGGCCCACGCCCCCAACAACCTGGACATCCAGGAGTTCATGATCCTGCCCCTGGGCGCGGAGACCTTCGCCGACGCCCTGCGCATGGGCGCGGAGACCTTCCACGCCCTGAAGGGCATCCTGGCCAAGGACAAGCACGTCACCAGCGTGGGCGACGAGGGCGGCTTCGCGCCCAACCTCAAGTCCCACGCCGAGGCCTTCGAGTACATCATCCGGGCCATCGAGGCCGCAGGCTACAACCCCGGCTCGGAGATCGCCCTGGCCATCGACGCCGCGGCCTCGGAATTCTACAAGAAGGGCAAGTACGTGCTGGCCGGAGAGAAGAAGGAGTTCAGCTCGGCCCAGCTCATCGACTTCTACGCCGGGTTCTGCGAGCGCTTCCCCGTCGTGTCCATCGAGGACGGCCTGGCCGAGGGCGACTGGGACGGCTGGATCAGCCTCACCGACCGCCTGGGCGACCGCATCCAGCTGGTGGGCGACGACATCTTCGTGACCAACCCGGACATCCTGGCCGAGGGCATCGACCGGGGCGTGGCCAACTCCATCCTCATCAAGCTGAACCAGATCGGCACGGTCACCGAGACGCTCGACACCATCGAGCTGGCCAAGCAGGCCGGCTACACCACCATGATCTCCCACCGCTCCGGCGAGACCGAGGACCACTTCATCGCGGACCTGGCCGTGGGCCTCAACGCCGGGCAGATCAAGTCCGGCTCGCTCTCGCGCAGCGACCGGCTGGCCAAGTACAACCAGCTCCTGCGCATCGAGGAGGACCTGGAGGAGGAGGCCATCTACTACGGCCCCATCCTGGCCGAGAGCTGGTTCGGCGGCGAGGACTAGCCGCGCCGTCTCCTGTCTGAAGCCCTGCGCCGGCGGTTCCACCGCCGGCGCTTTCTTTTTTCCCGCCGAGCGGTGTTATTTTTCCCGCGGATATCTTTTCTCATTCCCCAATGCGGTGTAGATGCTGGATAATGGTGTCTCGTTGCGTTGGCGGGAACCGGGGGAAAACATGCGCGGCGCGAAGATATTGCTTATGGCACTGTTTCTGGGCCTGTCCCTGTCGGCCTGCTCCAGACCCGAGCCCATGCGCATCGCCATTTCGGCCTGGGCCGGGGTGGAGGTGGCCGAGCTGGCGGCCCGGCTGGGCCTCTATGAAAAGCACGGGGTCTCCGTGCAGATGATCCGCTTCTCGGTCTACAGCGACGCCCTGGCCGCCCTGCGCGACGGCAAGGTCCAGGCCGGGATGCAGACCCTGGACGACGCCATCCGCCAGGCCGCCGCGGGACGAAACCTGCGGGTGATCCTGGCCACGGACGCCTCCTTTGGCGGCGACGGGCTGGTGGTCCGGGCCGGGGTGGACTCCCTGGCCAAGCTCCGGGGCCTGCGCGTGGGGGCGGAGATCGGCACCGTGGGCCACTACTCCCTGCTCAAGATCCTGGAGCGGGCCGGCCTGACTCTGGAGGACATCACCGTGGTGAGCATTCCGGCCTGGGAGATCCGCGAGGCCTTCCGGGCCGGGACCATCGACGCGGGCGTGACCTGGGAGCCCTACCTCACGGCCACGGCCCAGGAGATCGGGGGCAGCGTGCTCATCACCAGCCGCGACTATCCCGAAACCATCATCACCACCATGGCCGTTGACGCCGCCGTGGCCGCCAAGCGGCCCGGGGACGTGCGCCGGGTGGCGGCGGCCTATTTCGAGGCCTTCGACTACCTTCGGGCGCATCCCGAGGAAGCCCATGCCCTCATGGCCCTGGCCGAGGGCGTGAGCGAGGCCGAGTTCGCGGCCCACGCCGAGGGCCTGCGCTACCTGGACCTGGACGCCAACCGCGTGCTTTTCGAACGCGGCAGGCTGGCCGTGCTCACCCGGGACATCGCGGAATTCCTGCTGCGCCAGGGAGTGATCCGGTCCCTGCCCGAAGCGGGCGCGCTCCTGGACGGCTCCTTCCTGCCGCGGCCCGGAGCCGCGCGCTGAACCCCGGAGCCGGAACCATGCTCCTGCAACGGCTCGGACCGCGCATCGCGCTGCTCATGACCGTGGCCGCCGTGCTCGTGGCCGTGGGCGGGGTGGGGCTGTCCTATTTTCCCATGCGCCGCACCGTGTTCGAGCAGGCCGCCCGCCAGGCCCAGACCCTGGCCGACGCCATCCACTACAGCCTGGAGGTCTCCTCGCCGGGCACCGACGAGCTGACCATGCGGCGGCTGGTGGAGAAGAGCGGCACCCTGGAGAACGTGGCCCTGGTGGCGGTTTTGGATGGAGCAGGACGGGTCCGGGCCGCCAGCAACGACCGCGCGTCCATCAATCTGGATATCGTTCGGGAAGCCGTGCGGGACAATGCGTCCCGAAGCCTGGAGAAGACCGGGCGCTACATCCTGGCTTCGCCCATGCACGGACGGGAGTTCAGCCACGCGCGCCACGACGTGGCCGGGGCCGTGTATCTGGAGATGGACATGGAGCCCCTGCTGGCCGAGCTGGGCGGCCTGTACGGCACCATCCTGGCGGAGGTGGCCCTGCTGGTGGGGGTCATGAGTCTTTTTGCCGTGGGCATCCTGCGGCGGCTGGTGATCAACCGGCTGACCCAGGTGACCGAGGGCCTGACCCAGGTGCGCGCCGGGCAGTTGGACTACCGCCTGCCCCTGGACACGGGCCAGTCCCGGGGCGACGAGATCGGCGACCTGGCGCAACACTTCAACGCCATGGTCCAGGACCTCCAGGAGCGCACCACGGCCCAGAACCGGGCCGAGGCCGAGCTCCAGGCCGCCTACGGGGAACTCGAGAGCAAGGTGGCCGCGCGCACCCGGGAGCTGGCCCGGGCCAACTCCGAACTCTCGGCCCAGGTGGAGGAGCGGCGCCAGGTGGAATGGCGGCTCCAGGAACACCAGATGTTCCTGTCCACGGTCCTGGACGGGATCCAGGCCGGCATCTTCGTCTTCGACCCGGCCCAGGGCCGCATGGTCAGCTCCAACTCCGTGGCCCAGGCTCTGACGCACATGAACGGGGAGGAGATCAGCGAGGAGTCCTGCCGCGACGGGCACCTGGATTTCGTGGTCCAGGACAAGACCATGAATCTGCTCTGCCCGGACTGGTCCGAGCAGGACTCCTACCTGGAGGGCATGGTCCACCTGCCCGACGGCAGGACCTTTCCGGCCTCGCGCCAGCTCATGGAGATCATCATCGACGGCCAGGCCCACCTGGTGCAGATCGTCTTCGACATCACCGAGCGCAGGAACCTGGAGCGCCGCCTGGGCATGGCCCAGAAGCTCGAGTCCATCGGGCTTTTGGCCGCGGGGATCGCGCACGAGATCAACACGCCCGTGCAGTACGTGGGGGATTCCGTGCGCTTCGTGCGCGGCGCCTTCTCGGACCTCTCCGCCCTGCTGGACGCCCACGCCGTGCTGCGGGCCCGGGCCGTGGAGGCCGGCCTGGACGAGGAGCTCCGGCGGGTGGACGAGGCCCTGGCCGAAGCCGACCTGGAATTCCTGGAGGAAGAGGTGCCCAAGGCCTGCGCCCGGGCTCTGGACGGCCTGGACCGCGTGGCCCGCATCGTCCAGGCCATGAAGAACTTCTCGCATCCCGGCAGCGAAGAGCGGAAGCCCACGGACATCAACAAGGCCGTGCAGAACACCGTGATCGTGGCCCGCAACGAGTGGAAGTACGCGGCCGAAGTGGAGACGGACCTCGCTCCGGAACTGCCCCTGGTCTCCTGCTACGCCGCGGACATCAACCAGGTGCTCCTGAACATGCTGGTCAACGCGGCCCACGCCATCTCCGACGTGCCCGGCGAGGGGGTCAGGGGCCGGATCACCATCAGCACCAGCCAGCAGGGCGCGTTCGTGGAGATCCGCGTCAGCGACACCGGCACGGGCATCCCCCGGGAGAACCTGGAGCGCATCTTCGATCCCTTCTTCACCACCAAGCCCGTGGGCAAGGGCACGGGCCAGGGCCTGACCATCGCCCACGACATCGTGGTCAACAAGCACGGAGGAAGCATCGACGTGGAATCGCAGGTGGGACGGGGCACGACCTTCACGGTGCGGCTGCCCCTGGAGACGGCGGAGCAAGGAGGCCTGGCATGAAGAACATCCTCTTCGTGGATGACGACGAACAGTTCCTCGACGGGCTCAAGGTCCTGCTGCACCGCCGCCGCAAGCAGTGGGACATGTACTTCGCGGGCAACGCCCATGAGGCCCTGGACATCATGTCCAGCCAGGAGTTCGACATCGTGGTGGCGGACATGCGCATGCCGGGCATGAGCGGGGCCGACCTGTTGGCCGAGGTCCAGCGGCTCCAGCCCGGGGCCGTGCGCATCATCCTTTCGGGCTACTCCGAGCTGCGCGCCTCGTTCAAGGCCGCCAAGCCCGCGCACCAGTTCCTGAGCAAGCCCTGCCGGTTCGAGGACCTGGTGGGGACCATCGAGCGGGTCATCCGCCTCCAGCGCGTCTTGAGCGATCCCGGGGTGCGCCAGACCGTCTCGGGCATCGGCTCGCTGCCCGCCCTGCCGGAGGCCTACATCCGCATCCTGGACGAGCTGCGCAAGCCCGAGCCCTCGATCCAGGTGCTCGGCGACCTGGTGAGCCAGGACGTGGGCATCTCGGCCACCCTGCTCAAGCTGGTGAACTCCTCCTTCTTCGGGTTTTTTCAGAACGTCACCAGCCCCCGCCGGGCCGTGACCCTGCTCGGCACCGAGACCCTCAAGGGCCTGTTGCTGGGGGCCCACCTGCTGGCCGGGCTGGACCTCTCCCAGTTCACGCCGTTCGCCCTGGAACGGCTCTGGGACCATAGCCTGCGCGTGGCCTCCTTCGCCCGGCGCATCGCCGAGGCCGAGGGCGCGGGCCGGGCCGAGCAGGAGGATTGCTGGTGCGCCGGGCTGCTCCACGACACGGGCAAGCTCATCCTGGCCACGGAGTGCCGGGCCGACTATGTGCGGGTCCTGGACGCGACCCTGGGCGGCAAGCTCCTGGTGGAGGCCGAGCGCGAGGTCGTCGGCTCAAGCCACGCCGAGATCGGGGCCTTTCTCCTGGGACTCTGGGGCGTGTCCGAGAGCGTGGTGGAGGCGGTCTACGACCACCACAGCCTGGAGCGCTCGGAATACAGCGGGTTCCATCCGGCTGTGGCCGTGCACGTGGCCGACCGCATCGAGCACCAGCAGATCGGGGACGCCGACAGTGGACTCTATCCGCCCCTGGACCTGGACTGGCTGCGCAGCCAGGGCCTGGCGGAACGGGTGGAGTCCTGGATCGAGGCCTGCCGGGAGACGCCCGGGGAGGAATCCTCATGAAGGAAAAGATTCTTTTCGTGGACGACGAGGTGCATATCTTGGACTCGTTTCGCGTGGGCCTGCGCAAGGACTACGACGTGGACATCGCCCTGGGGCCCGAGGAGGGCCTGGCCAAGGTCCGCGAATCCGGCCCCTTTGCCGTGGTGGTCTCGGACCTGAAGATGCCGGGCATGGACGGCATCGACTTCCTCATCCAGGTCAAGGAGAAGACCCCCAACACCGTGCGCGTCATGCTCACCGGCCACGGCGACTTCGACAAGGCCATGGACGCGGTGAACCGCGGGCACATCTTCCGCTTCCTTCAGAAGCCCTGCCCCATGGACATCCTCAAGGGCGCGCTGGAGGACGGCCTGCGCCAGTACCGGCTCATCCTGGCCGAGCGGGACCTGCTCCAGAAGACCCTCAAGGGCGCCATCGAGCTGGTCAACGAGATCGTGGCCCTGGTGAACCCCGAGGCCTTCGGCCGCTCCCAGCGCATCCTGCGCTACATCCGCTACATGGTGCAGCAGAAGGACCTCAAGGACGGCTGGCGTCACGAGATGGCGGCCATGCTCTCCCAGGTGGGCTGCCTGACCCTCTCGGAGGCGACCCTCAAGAAGATCCAGGAGGGCCAGGAGCTGACCCGCGAGGAGACCCAGCTCTACGAGATGCACCCGCTCATCGGCTCGAGTCTGTTGGCGCGCATTCCCCGGCTGGAGGAGGTGGCCCGCATCGTCTCCTACCAGGAGAAGGGCTTCGACGGCTCGGGCGTGCCCCACGACCCGGTGCAGGGCGAGGACATCCCCCTGGGCGCGCGCATGCTCAAGCTGGTCCTGGACTACGACGCGGCCCTGGCCCGGCTGGGCAACTCCGGCAAGGCCTTCCTGTTCATCGAGTCCCAGGGCGAACGCTACGACCCCGAACTCCTCTATATATTGGAAGGCTACCTCGGGGTGGAGGCCCGCTACCAGTTGCGCGAGGTCAGCCTGGACGGCCTGCGCTCGGGCATGATTCTCAACGCCGACGTGCTCTCCACCGACGGCGTGCTCATGGCCCGCAAGGGCCTGGAGGTCTCGGGCCTGCTGCGCAGCCGGCTGGAGGCCTTCGCCAAGATGGAGCGCATCGAGCCGACCTTCAAGGTCCTGGTGCCCATCGCGCCGCCGCAGTAGGACCGGGCTCCGGTCCGCCCTTGCCCTTGGCCGCCGAGGACCGTATGATCGGCGCGGCGGCCGCATGGCCGCCCTTGATCCTGACAGCGCGAGGGACACGCCATGATTCTTCTGGACGGCAAGAAGGTGGCCCAGGACATGCGGACCGAGATCCGCGAGGAGGTGGACCTCCTCAAGACCCGGTTCGGACGGCCGCCCGGGCTGGCCGTGATCCTGGTGGGCCAGGACCCGGCCTCCCAGGTCTATGTCCGCAACAAGGAGCGGGCCTGCGCCGAGGCCGGCATCCTGTCCATGCCCTTCCACCTGCCCGAGACCACCTCGCAGAACGAGCTGGAGGGCTTGATCCAGCGGCTCAACCGTGACGTGACCGTGGACGGCATCCTGCTCCAGCTGCCCCTGCCCGCGGGTCTGGACAGCCAGCACTGCCTGGAGCTCATCGACCCGGGCAAGGACGTGGACGGCTTCCATCCCGTGAACGTGGGCAAGCTCACCCTGGGCCTGCCCGGATTCCGCTCCTGCACCCCGGCCGGGGTCATGGAACTGCTGCGGCGCTACAACCTCTCCCCGGCCTGCAAGAAGGCCGTGGTGGTGGGCCGCAGCAACATCGTGGGCAAGCCCCTGGCCCTCATGCTCGGCCAGACCGGGATCTGCGCCAACGCCACGGTGACGCTCTGCCACTCGGGCACCGCGGACCTCTGCGCCGAGTGCCGCGAGGCCGACTTCCTGTTCGTGGCCGTGGGCCGCCCCAAGTTCATCACCGGCGACATGATCAAGCCCGGCGCCGTGGTGGTGGACGTGGGCATCAACCGCACGGACCAGGGCCTGGTGGGCGACTGCGACTTCGAGAGCGTGGCCAAGGTGGCCTCGGCCCTGACCCCGGTGCCCGGCGGCGTGGGCCCCATGACCATCGCCCAGCTGCTCAAGAACACCATCGACGGCTACAAGGCCCACGTGGGCGTGCAGGAGTAGGCATGAAAGAGCGGATTCTCGTCACTGGCGCCACGGGGAACGTGGGCCGGGAACTGGTGCGGATTCTGGCCGAGCGGGGCGCCGCGGTGATTGCCGGCGTGACCTCGGAGGACAAGGCCCGGGCCCTGGAGGCCCAGAGAGTGGCCGCCGAGGTCTTCAGTTTTTCCGACGACGAATCCTTGAAGAGGATCATGGAGGGCAAGAAGCGGCTCTTCCTGCTTCTGCCCTTCAAGGAGGGCATGAAGCGCTGGGGCCTGGCCGCCCTGGCCGCGGCCCGGGCCGCGGGCGTGGAGCATGTGGTCCGCTCCTCGGGATTGCTGGCCGACACCGAGGCCCATTTCCAGCTGGGCAAGGTCCACGGCGGCATCGACGACGCCCTGGAGAAGAGCGGACTGCCCTTCACCATCCTGCGGCCCAACGTCTTTATGCAGAATTATGTCCGGGCCCAGAGCGCCGAGATCCGCGAGCACAGCCGCTTCTCCCTGCCCGAGGCCGAGGCCCGCGTGAGCCGCATCGACGCCCGCGACATCGCAGCCTGCGCCGCCGCGGTGCTGCTCGATCCCGCGGAGCACGCCGGCAGGACCTACCTGCTCACCGGCCCCGAGGCCCTCTCGGGCGAGGACGTGGCCGCGGTCCTTTCCGAGGAGTCCGGCCGGACCATCGCCTACCGTCCGCTTTCCGAGGAACAGGCCCGCGAGGCCTGGCTCGCCGCCGGGTTGCCGGAGTGGAACGTGAACATGCTCCTGGGTCTGGCCCGGCAGGTGCGCGAGGGCGTCATGGCCCTGGTCACCGGAGCGGTGAAGCACCTCTCCGGCCGGGAGCCCATCCCCTTCCGCCTGTTCGCCCGCGACTTCCGCCGCAGCTGGAGCAGCTAGCGCGGCAGGGGCAGGTCGAGCATCTCGTAGTTCTGCCAGTTCGGCCCGTCGAAGTGCCACCACTCCGTGGGCAGGGGCTCGAAGCCCTGGGCGGCCATGGCCGCCTCCAGGACGGCGCGGTTCTTGAGCGCCTCTGCCGAAGCCCCCTGGAAATCACGGTGGGCCTTTTCCGTGAAGTCGTCGAAGCCCGAGGGCATGGGCAGCTCCCTGCCGGTCTTGTCCACCAGGCCCACGTCCACGGCCGCGCCGCGGTTGTGCTTGGAGCCCACCACGATCGTGCCGTCCTTCTTTTCCGGACGGGCCACGTAGCGCTCGTCCGGCATGATGGCCCAGAAGCGCTCCTGCACGTGGAACGGGCGGTAGCAGTCGAAAAGCTTGAGCCCGAGACCCTGCTTGCGCAGCGCGGCCTGCGCCGCCAGCAGCCTTTTGGCCACGTCGGCGCGCAGGAAGCAGCGGGCCGAGGGATAGACCGCCTGGCCGCTGAAGTTGTTGGTCGTGGCGTAGCGCATGTCCAGCAGCAGGGTCGCGTCCAGGCTGGAGGGCTCCACGAACCCGGCGTCGCGCAGGGTCTTTTCCGCGTCGGACTGGGCCAGGGCCACGGTGCAGAGCGCGAGCAGCATGAGGCAGGCGAGGAGGATGCGGCGCATAGGGTGCTCCTGTTTCCCTCCTGTTGACCCAAGTCCATGCCGCGGTCAACAGCGGTTGCAGGAACGTACAAGACCTGTGCTTCGGGGTCTTGCTAGAAACAGGGGCAGCGACATACCCTCAACCCGGGAGAAGCCCCATGTCCTCTTTGTTGGAATCCTTCTGCGATGGCTCGGTGGCCTGCGTGGCGGGCGAGGCCGCTGCGGCGGACATGCCCTGGAACGCGCATCCCGTGTTTTCCGGCGTGACCCTCAAGCATCTCGTGCCGGGCCGGGACACCGGCGGCCGCTTCAGCCTGCACCTCGTGCGCGTGGAGGGCGGCTGCGCCCTGTCCGAACACGCTCACGCGGAGAACTGGGAACTGCATGAAGTGATCGAGGGCGAAGGCGTCTGCCGCTTCGCCGGACGCAGCGTGGACTATGCGCCGGGAGTCTGCGGCGTGCTGCCCGCCGGAGTGGCGCACGAGGTCCAGGCCGGACCGCGGGGCCTTTGCCTGCTGGCCGTGTTTACGCCGGCCCTGCTCTGAGGAGGCGACGTGTCCGGAGAGGAGCTGACGTTTCTGCGGGCCGACGCGCTGCCCGGTCTCACGCTGGTCTCCGGGACCGGCGTGACCAGGGACGTGGCCCGTCATCTGCACGCTTCCTTCTGCTTCGGCGTGGTGCTCGACGGACGCCGCGCGCTCCTGGTGGATGGACGCGAGCACGAGGCCGCGGCGGGCGACGTGCTCGTGGTGGAACCCGGCCGCGTCCACGCCGTGCGCACCATCGCGGCCTGCTCCTATCATATATTCAGCCTGGAGGAAGAGGCTGCGCGGCGCGGCTTCGCGCGCATCGACGGAGGGTGCGGCGATCTTCCATGCTTCCCTGTTCCCGTGCTCCGCGACAGGACCCTGGCGCACGTCCTCGAGGACCTTGCCGAGTCCTTTCACGGTGTCGAACTCCTCGAACCGCAGTCCCTGTTCTGGCAGGTCATGGCCCTGCTGGCGCAGCATGGTGACGTGCGGGAGTTCCCTGTTGGCGCACATTCTGAGCTGATCGTCCGGATCAGGGAGATGCTCGAGGAATGTCTTGCGGAGAACGTGACGCTGTCCGAGCTGGCGCGCGCCTGTCAGTTGGACGAGTGGTCTCTCTGTCGCGTCTGTGTGCGCGAGACAGGTCTTCCACCCCACGCGCTGCTCCTGCATCTGCGTTTGAAGAAAGCCAGGGAATTCTTTGCTGGCGGGCATTCCGCGGCTGATGTTGCGGCCGCCTGCGGCTTCTTTGATCAGAGTCATTTGCATCGTCACTTCATGCGACAGGTGGGTATGACACCTGGTCGATACGCTTCCGCGTTCCGCTGAAATGGTCCCGCAAGGTCCGTCGCGCGCGGGTCGGACTGTATCTTTCTTCACAACATTCATACATTTTAAATTACTCTGCGATATGCATGGATAAAGGATTCCCTGTCGCACACATCGACTTTTCGGGCGATCGATGCGCCTTGCTGTGTGTGGATTCTCTTGTATTTTTCCAAAAATAATGTATCGCGTTTCGAAACAGGAGGTGCACGATGCCTTCGATGAAACCGACGGAGAACGCCATGACCACGACGACGGAGTCCAAGGAAGCGGTGGCCCCGAAGAAGGCCGCCCCGAAGAAGGCCGCGCCGAAGAAGGCCGCTGCCAAGAAGGCCGCGCCCAAGAAGGCCGCTGCCAAGAAGGCTGCCCCGAAGAAGGCCGCCGCGAAGAAGGCTGCCCCGAAGAAGGCCGCCGCGAAGAAGGCTGCCCCGAAGAAGGCCGCCGCGAAGAAGGCCGCCCCGAAGAAGGCCGGCGCGAAGAAGGCTGCCCCGAAGAAGGCCGCCGCGAAGAAGGCCGCCCCGAAGAAGGCCGGCGCGAAGAAGGCTGCCCCGAAGAAGGCCGCCGCGAAGAAGGCCGCGCCCAAGAAGGCTGCCGCGAAGAAAGCCGCGCCCAAGAAGGCTGCCGTGAAGAAGGCTGCGCCGAAGAAGGCCGCCCCCAAGAAGGTTGCCGAACCGGCCAAGTAGAGAAGAATTTTTCCCGGGCACCGGGACGAGCGGGGAGGCGCTGGATGCGCCTCCCCGCCTCCCCCCGTGATCTACTTGCCAACGCCGCCCTGATGCTTAAATTGGGGCGATGCGCACCCTTGACCCCTCCGGCCGCGCCATCCACATCGAAGGCGCGCGCCACCACAATCTGAAGAATCTGACCCTGGACATTCCGCGCGACCGGCTTGTGGTCGTCTGCGGCCCCTCGGGCTCGGGCAAGTCCACCCTGGCCTTCGACATCATCTACGCCGAGGGCCAGCGGCGCTACGTGGAGTCGCTCTCGGCCTACGCCCGGCAGTTCCTGCCCCAGATGGACAAACCCCAGGTGGACAAGGTCGAGGGCCTGTCCCCGGCCATCTCCCTGGAGCAGCAGACGGCCACGCGCAACCCGCGCTCCACCGTGGGCACGGTCACCGAGGTCTACGACTTCCTGCGCGTGTTCTTCGCCCGGCTCGGACGCTTCCACTGTCCGTCCTGCAACAAGCCCATCGCGGCCCAGACCTCGGACCGCATCGTGGACGAGATCATGGCCCTGCCCGAAGGGGCCAAGTTCCTGCTCCTGGCTCCCCTGGTGCAGCACCAGAAGGGCACGCACAAGGAGCTCTTCGCCAAGCTCAAGCGCGAGGGATTCTCCCGTGTGCGCCTGGCCGGCGAGGTGATCCTCCTGGACGACGCGCCCGAGCTGGACAAGAAGAAAAAGCACACCATCGATCTCGTGGTGGACCGGCTCGTGCTCAAGCCGGACATCAAGAAGCGCCTGGCCGACTCGGTGGAGCTGGCTCTCAAGTACGGCAACGAGTCCTGCGCCGTGGCCGTGGTCGGCGGCGAGGAGCGCTTCTTCAGCACCCTGTCCACCTGCCCGCAGTGCCGCATCTCCATGCCCCGGCTCACGCCCCAGCTGTTTTCCTTCAACAGTCCGCAGGGCGCCTGCCCCACCTGCCTGGGCCTGGGCAGCGTGGACTATTTCGAGCCCGATCTGCTGGCCCCCAACAAGGGCCTCTCGCTGGCCGAGGGCGCGGTGATCCCCTGGAAGAATCCGCGGCTCCTGGCGCGGCACCGCGAGGTCCTGAGCCGGGTGGGCCGCAGCCTGGGCTTCACACTGGACACGCCGCTTTCCGGGTTTTCGGCCGAGGCCCGCAAGGCGCTCTTCTTCGGCTTCGAGGAGGAGGGCTGGCGCGGGGTGGTGCCGCTGCTGGAGGAGGGCGAGAGCGTGAGTTCCATCTGGCGCGACGAGCTGTCGCGCTTCCGCCAGAGCCGCCCCTGTCCGGCCTGCGAGGGCGCGCGCCTGCGGCCCGAGGCCCTGGCCGTGCGCGTGGCCGACCGGAACATCTCCGAGTTCTGTTCCATGTCCATCCGCCGGGCCCTGGAGTGGCTCCAGTCCCTGTCCTTCGCCGGACACGAGACGCTCATCGCCGAGCCCCTGCTCAAGGAGCTGCGCCACCGCCTGGGCTTCATGGTCAACGTGGGCCTGGAGTACCTGAGCCTCTCGCGGAACATGGCCACGCTCTCCGGCGGCGAGGCCCAGCGCATCCGCCTGGCCTCCCAGCTGGGCTCGGGCCTGGTGGGCGTGACCTACGTGCTGGATGAGCCCTCCATCGGCCTGCACCCGCGCGACAACCAACGCCTGCTGGACACCCTGCGCAGCCTCCAGGGACGCGGCAACACCGTGCTCGTGGTGGAGCACGACGAGGCCACCATCAAGAGCGCGGACCACGTGCTCGAGCTGGGCCCGGGCTCGGGCTGGCTCGGAGGCGAGGTGGTCTTCCAGGGCAGCGTGGACCGGCTCATGGAGGCCGAGAGCCTCACGGCCAAGTACCTGCGCGGCGACCTCTCCATCGAACGTCCGGCCGAGCGCCGCGGCCACCGCGGCTACCTGCGGGTCCAGGGCGCGCGCACCAACAACCTGAAGGACCTGACCCTGGACATCCCCCTGGGCGCGCTCGTCTGCTTCACCGGCGTCTCGGGCTCGGGCAAGTCCAGCCTGGTGGTGGACACCCTGTACAAGCACCTGGCCCTGGCCCGGGGCATCAAGGTGGACCAGCCCGGCATCGTGGAGGGCTTCCAGGGAGCCGAGGCCGTGGAGCGGATCATCTCCATCGACCAGACGCCCATCGGCCGCACCCCGCGCTCCAACCCGGCCACCTACACCAAGGTCTTCGACGAGATCCGCAACATCTTCGCCGGAAGCAAGGAGGCCCGCACCCGGGGCTACGCGCCGGGCCGGTTCAGCTTCAACGTGCGCGGCGGCCGCTGCGAGGCCTGCCAGGGCGACGGCCAGATCCGCGTGGAGATGCACTTCCTGCCCGACGTCTATGTCACCTGCGAGACCTGCAAGGGCCTGCGCTACAACGCCCAGACCCTGGAGGTGACCTACCGGGGCAAGAACATCGCCGAGGTCCTGGACATGACCGTGCGTCAGGCCCGGGAGTTCTTCGCCAACCATCCGGGACTCCAGCGGCGGCTGGAGGTGCTCGAGGAGGTGGGCCTGGAGTACCTGCGCCTGGGCCAGCCCGCCACCACGCTCTCGGGCGGCGAGGCCCAGCGCATCAAGATCTCCCGCGAGCTGGGCAAGCGCAGCCTGCCGGGCACCCTGTACATCCTGGACGAGCCCACCACCGGTCTGCACATGCACGAGGTGGGCAAGCTCATCCGCGTGCTCCAGAAGCTGGTGGACCGGGGGGCCACGGTGGTGGTCATCGAGCACAACACCGACGTGGTCTGGGCTTCGGACTGGGTTTTCGACCTGGGTCCGGGCGGCGGCGAGGCCGGGGGCGAGATCGTTTCCCGCGGCACGCCCGAGGATATCCAGGCCGACCCCCGCTCGGTCACCGGCAGATTCCTCTATTAATCCAGGCAGGCACTTGACAGAAGCGGCTCAACGGGCGATTTTGGATGCGGCATTGATTCGTTGATCAAACGGGGGAGCGCCGTTCGTGGCGAGCAAGGACCGGGCCATTCTCCTGGCCGCCCAGGAAGTCTTCGGACGCAAGGGCTACGCCGGGACCACCATGAAGATGATCGCCGAGAAGGCCGGGGTGGCCTTCGGCTTGGTGTCGCACTATTTCGGCACCAAGGAGGAGCTGTTCCTGGCGGCCGGCTTCGACATGGTGGACCGCGTCCTGGGGGCCATCCGGCCCCAGATGGAGCAGGCCGAAACCGGTCTTGCGGCCGTGCGCGCCTTCATCTCCGCCTACCTCGGCTTCACCCTGGAGAACAAGGCCACCTTCCCGGTGCTCATCCGCTGCTCGCCGTTCAGCGACGTGGAGACCCTGGTGGACCGCCGGCGCATCGCGGCCAAGTTCACGGAGCTGTTCACGGCCATCGAGTCCTGCCTGGCCCGCGGCATGGAGGACGGCAGCATCCGCCAGCTGCCCGTGAAGCCCACGGCCCTGTTCATCTACTCCAACATCCTGGGAGCGGTGCGTACCTATTTTCTGACACCCTTCCATCTGCCCGGACTCTTCGAGGAAACCGTGGAGTACGTGCTGCGCAGCATCGCGGCTCCGCTTCCCACGGCCTAGATTTGCGCGCCCCGCGCCGTGTGCGCAGGGGCGGCGGCGGGAGATCCTCGCCTCCCGCCGCACGGGAAAAGCGGAATGAGCGCCGGACCCGTGGTCCGGTCCGAGTCCCGACGCACCTCGGGGGCTTCTGCCTGAAGGCAGGAGCCCCCGAACCGTTTTTCAGGGCAGGGGGCCGTTGAGCCAGGAGGGCAGGCCGCGGAAGGCCGCCGGGAGCTCGCGCTCCAGGGCCCGGCCGCCGGGCCGCAGGCGCTCCACCAGGGCCCAGAAGCGGGCCGAGTGGTTCATCTGGCGCAGGTGGCAGAGCTCGTGCACCAGGACCTGCTCGGCCAGTTCGCGGGGCAGGAACAGCAGCCTGCTGTTGAGCGAGATGACCCCGGCCCGGGAGCAGGAGCCCCAGCGCGTCTTCTGCGAGCGCACCCGCACCCCGGCCGGAACCAGGCCCGCGGGGCGGCCCAGGTCGCGCAGCCAGGGCGTGAGCAGGCGGCGGGCCAGGTCGCGCACGAACCCGCGCAGGAGCGTGAGCCGGGAGTCCAGGTCCCCGCCGCGCAGGAGGATGCGCCCGGCGTTCTCGGTGAGCCGCGCCGGGCCGGGCGCGTCCAGGGCGTGGACGCTGTAGGAGAGCTGCACGGCGGGCAGGTCCAGGGTCTCAGGCAGGGCCGGGGGCGCGGACGCGGGGCTCAAGGCCGCGCGGCGCAGGGTGCGCTCGATCCAGGGCAGCTTGCCGGCCACCACCGCGGGCACCAGCCTGCGGTCGAAGCCCGGGGGCACGACCACCTCCAGGCCGCTGCCCGGGGCCAGGCGCAGGAGCACGTTGCGGGCCCGCCGGGAAACCCGCACCGTGAAGGGGGGCAGGGGACGCTCGTTCATGGGTTGACGAAAACCTACCCTTGATTTCCCCGGATGCAAAGCCCTATGCTCTGGCCTGAGAAGGAGGGGGAGATGCGCGCACGGGTGCTGCTCACACTGCTGCTGGTTCTGGCCCTGGCCGCCACGGTCCGGGCCGGAGGCAAGGACGACCGCCTGTTCCAGGCCTCGGTGCTGCCCGCGCTCCTGGCCGGGGACTACGCCGGGTCCTTCGGGGCCGGGGAGATCCTGGCCAAGGGGAATTTCGGCCTGGGCACCTTCGAGAACCTGGACGGCGAGATGGTCGTCCTGGACGGGGTCATCTGGCAGGTCCCGGCCAGCGGCCAGGTGCGCCGCATGGACGCCACGGCCAAGAGCCCCTTCGCCTGCGTGGCCTTCTTCGAGCCGGACCTGCGGCTGCCCGTGGCCTCGGCCGCGAACCTGGAGGACCTGGACCGCCAGCTGGACGCGGCCCTGCCCGGCCTGAACCGCTTCTACGCCCTGCGCCTGGACGGCCGCATGCGCGTCAAGGCCCGCAGCGTGCCGCGCCAGGACAAGCCCTGGCGGCCCCTGGCCGAGGTGGTCAAGGAGCAGTCCGTGTTCGACCTGGGCGAGCTGGAAGGCACCCTGGTGGGCCTGCGCTGCCCGGCCTTTGCCGCCAGCCTGAACGTCTCCGGCTATCACTGGCATTTCCTGTCCAAGGACCGCACCCGCGGCGGCCACGTGCTGGACTGCTCGTTCACCAACCTCAGCGTGGCCGTGGACCGGCTCTCGAGCCTGGAACTGCGCCTGCCCAAGGCCGCGGCCTTCGACGGCCTGGACCTTTCCGGCGACCGCTCGGCCCAGGTCAAGGCCGTGGAAAAGTCCCCCGAGGCCAAGAAGTGACGCGGTTCACGCCCGACCCGGACCTGGCCGGGATCCTGCCCGCCTATCTCGACCTGCGCCGCCGCGAGGGGGCCCGGCTCCTGGCGGCCGCGGCCCTGGGCGACCTGGAAACGGCCCGGCTTGTGGGCCACCGCATGAAGGGCACGGGCTCGTCCTATGGCCTGCCGGAAATCACCCGCCTGGGCCAGGACATCGAGGCCGCGGCCCTGGCCGGGGAGACCGCCCGGGTTCTGGCCCTGGCCCAGGAGGCCGCGGCCTTTGTGGACGGCCTGGAAGTGGTCTGGGAGGCTTCAACCCGGGAGGACGCGCCGTGAAGGTGCTCATGCTCGCCATCAACGATCCCGCCGGCACGGCCATCCAGTTCTGCAAGGCCCTGCGCCGCCATGCCGGGATCGAGGCCCGGCTGTGCACCCTGGAGACCCGCTACACCCATTCCTGGGAAAAGGACCTGCACCTGCCGGACCTGAACCAGGCGGGCCTGGACGAGCTGGGCGGCCTGTTCCGCTCGGCCGACGTTCTGCACTTCCACATGACCAGCGACGAGTTCACTCCCTTTGGCCCGTTCCTGCCCGCGGACTATCTGCCGGGCAAGACCGTGGTCCACCACCACCACGGCCACGACGACTACCGCAAGGACCCGGAGAAGTACCGCCGCAAGTACCGCGAGCGCGGCCGGAAGAACATCCTGGTGAGCACCCCGGACCTCCTGCGCCTGTTCCCCGAGGCCCGCTGGCAGCCCAACCTGGTGCCCATCGACGAGCCCCTGCTCCTGCCCGACCCGGACCGTCCGGCGCGGCCCTTCCGGCTCTGCCACTCGCCCACGCGCAAGGACCTCAAGAACACCGAGGAGCTCCTGGCCGTGGTGGCGGAACTGCAACAGGACGGCCTGGACCTGGAGTTCGACCTCATCGACAACGTGCCCAACAGCGAGTGCCTGCGCCGCAAGCGCTCCTGCCACGCGGTCTTCGACCACATGCAGGGCTACTACGGGGTGAGCAGCCTGGAGGGCCTGAGCCAGGGCCTGGCCGTGCTGGCCGGGCTGGACGCCTGGTGCCTGGAGCACGTGGCGGCGTTCGCCGGGACCGCGGACCTGCCCTGGGTCCTGGTGCGCGGCCGCGACGATCTGGCCCAGGCCCTGCGCCGGCTGGCCACGGACCAGGATCTGTGTGCGGAAACCGGCCGCAGGAGCCGGGCCTTCATGGAGACCTGCTGGAGCGACCGCAAGGTGGCCGGGCGGCTGGCGGACTGGTACGCAGGGCTCTAGACCAGCGGGACTTTTGCCTTCGGCCCGGGATTCCAGTATAGGGGAAAAAACTCGTCAAGGAGCACCCATGCCCGCCGTGTACCGTCCTGTCCCGCGCCTGTCCGCCGCCCTGATCCTGGCGGCGTGCATCCTGCTGGCTCCGGCCTGGGCCGGGGAAGCGGCCGACGAGGTCCGCATGCCCGTGGACCTCACCGTGGTCCCCCTGGACGGTGCGGAACCGGCCCTGACCACCGAGCAGCCGCCGGCTCCGGCCATGCCCGCGGCCCCGGCCAAGGCCCCGGCCAAGGCCGAGACCAAGGCCGAGAAAAAGGCCGCCGACAAGAAGCCCGCGGCCGAGAAGCCCCAGGCCGCCAAGCCCGAACCGGCCAAGCCCGAGCAGGCCAAGGCCGAACCCAAGCCCGAGCCGGCCAAGGCCGAGAAGAAGGCCGAGGCCAAGCCTGCGGCCGAAAAGGCCCTGCCCGCCGGGATGGGCCAGGTGCGCTCCGTGGAGATCTCGGTCAAGGACGGGATTTTCGTCCTGCGGGTGGTCACGGACCGGCCCGTGGGCGATGTCCAGGCCCGCCTCTTCAAGGACCCGCGGCGCCTGGCCGTGGACCTCATGGGCTCCTGGCGCAAGCACGGCGAGGCCGTGGTCCGCGCCGCCGAGGGCCCGGTGAAGACCGTGCGCGTGGGCGAACACCCCGACCACCTGCGGCTGGTCCTGGACTTCCGCAACCCGGGTCCTGGACCGGAACTGTCGCCGGAGATCGCCAAGACCTCGGACGGGGTCACCGTGGCCTTCCCTGTGACGCCGTGAAATAGACTGTTTTCGGCCCCTGTAACGCAATCGTCACACGGGGGTCATGCTCCTGTCACCGCTGCGGGCTAGAGAGGATCGTCTTGTCGCATCCGCGCCGGACTCCCTCCGGCCAGAGCGCACGCGGAGATACCCTATGGCAAAACAGATCAAGGTGGCGTCCGAGGGCCTGAACTTCTACTACGGCGAGTTCAAGGCCCTGGACAACATCACCTTGGAATTCGAGGAGCACCAGGTCACAGCCCTCATCGGGCCGTCGGGCTGCGGCAAAAGCACCTATCTGCGCTGCATCAACCGCATGAACGACCTCATCCCCGGCACCCGGGTGGAGGGCCGCCTGACCCTGGGCAACGAGGACATCTACGCCCCGGGCCTGGACGTGGTGGCCCTGCGGCGGCGCATCGGCATGGTCTTCCAGAAGCCCAACCCCTTTCCCAAGACCATTTTCGAGAACGTGGCCTACGGACTGCGGGTCAACGGGGTCCGGGACAAGCAGGCCATCGAGCAGCAGGTGGTGGAGAGCCTCCGCCGGGCCGCCCTCTGGGACGAGGTCAAGGACCGGCTTCATTCCTCGGCCCTGGGGCTTTCCGGCGGCCAGCAGCAGCGCCTGTGCATCGCCCGGGCCCTGGCCGTGGAGCCCGAGGTGGTGCTCATGGACGAGCCGGCCTCGGCCCTGGACCCCATCGCCACCCAGAAGATCGAGGACCTGATCCACGAGCTGAAGAAGAATTTCACCATCATCATCGTCACCCACAGCATGCAGCAGGCGGCCCGCGTCTCGGATCGCACGGCCTTTTTCTACATGGGCAGGCTCATCGAGGTGGACCGCACCAAGACCATGTTCACCCAGCCCAAGAACAAGCAGACCGAAGACTACATCACCGGAAGATTCGGCTAGGAGAACTCCATGGAACAGCGCGCCCACTTCCACAAGAAGCTCGAAGAGCTCAAGATGCAGGTCCTGCGCATGGCCGCCCTCTCCGAGAAGGCCGTGTACAACTCCATCAAGTCCTATCTGGAGTACAACAGCGACCTGGCCGAGGACGTGATCATGGGCGACATCGAGATCAACGATCTGGAGAACGCCATCGACCGCTTCAACCTGGAGCTGCTGGCCCTGGACCAGCCCATGGCCAAGGATTTGCGCAGCATTGTCGGGGCCATGCGCATCACCATGAACCTCGAGCGCCTGGGCGACGAGGCCGTGAACCTGGCCCACCGCGCCCTGTTCCTCTCCACCCGGCCGCCGCTGCCCTACAACCAGAAGATGGAGCAGCTCACCGAGACCTCCAAGAAGATGCTGGCCTCCGCGCTCAAGAGCTTCGTGGAGGAGGACGTCAAGCTGGCCGAACAGGTCTGCGCCATGGACAACGAGGCCGACGAGCTCTCGCTCAAGATCCTCAAGCAGTACATCAACGACATGGTCACCGAGTCGCGCATCGTGGAGCGCGGGGTGCACGCCATCATGGCCGCCCGGCACCTGGAGCGGGTGGGCGACCTGGCCACCAACGTGGCCGAGACCGTGATCTTCATCGTCGAGGGCGAGAACGTGAAGCACCGCTGCCGGGGCTGAAGCCCGCCCGGCGACAGGACCCCAAAGGCCCGGCGCAACAGTGCGCCGGGCCTTTTTTCCGGGTTCCGCCCGGGGCTGGAGCAGGGGAGAAAACGGTTTACAGGGGGGGGGAATTTGGATAGAAGCATATCTCTTTACGGACGCCCCGATCCGCCTGGTTCTGCGGGCCGGAAAGCGTTGGTAGGGAAAAAATTCTGCCCAAGGGCGCGTTGTTGGAGGTAACATATGGAAAAGAAATCAGGAACCACCCCGGAAATGGACATGAACTTCGAAGCGGAACTTGAGAATTATCTCAAGGCCGACTTCGGCGACCTGGACGAGGGCACCATCGTGCCCGGCAGCGTCGTGAAAGTGGACCGGGACCATGTCCTGGTGGACGTGAACTTCAAGTCCGAGGGCCAGATTCCCCTTTCCGAGTTCATGGATTCCGAGGGCAATGTGACCGTCGCCGTGGGCGACAAGGTCGATGTCTTCGTGTCCAACAAGGATGAATCCGAAGGCACCATCCACTTGTCCCGCGACAAGGCCAAGCGGATGAAGCTGTTCGATACCCTGGAGGACGTGCAGGAGAAGGACGGCACCACCCGGGGCCGCATCGTGCGCCGCATCAAGGGCGGCTACACGGTGGACCTGGGCGGCGTGGAGGCCTTCCTGCCCGGCTCCCACGTGGACCTGCGTCCGGTTCCGGACATGGACGCCCTGGTGGGCCAGGAATTCGACTTCAAGATCCTCAAGATCAACCGCCGCCGGAGCAACGTCATCGTCTCCCGCCGCGTGCTTCTGGAAGAGCAGCGCTCCGAGCAGCGCGACAAGCTTCTGGACCATCTCGAGGAAGGCCAGATCGTGGTCGGCAAGGTCAAGAACATCACCGAGTACGGCGTGTTCATCGACCTGGGCGGCCTCGACGGCCTGCTGCACATCACCGACATGTCCTGGAAGCGCATCAAGCATCCCAAGGAGATGGTCGGCCTGGGCGACGAGCTCGAGCTCAAGGTCCTCAACTTCGACAAGCAGGGCCAGAAGGTCTCCCTGGGCCTCAAGCAGCTCGTGCCCGATCCCTGGGAGAACATCGCCGCCAAGTACCCCGAGGGCGAGAAGTACAAGGGCAAGGTCACCAACTTGGCCGACTACGGCGCCTTCGTGGAGTTGGAGCCCGGCGTCGAGGGCCTGGTGCACATCTCCGAGATGTCCTGGACCCGCAAGCTGCGCCATCCCTCCCAGATGGTCCATGCCGGCGACGAGGTCGAGGTCATCGTGCTCGGCGTGGACCAGGACAAGAAGCGCATCAGCCTCGGCATGAAGCAGATCCGCCCCAACCCCTGGGACGTGGTGGCCGAGAAGTACCCCGAGGGCACCATCCTCGAGGGCAGCATCAAGAACATCACCGAGTTCGGCGTGTTCATCGGCATCGAGGAGGGCATCGACGGCCTGATCCACGTGTCCGACATCTCCTGGACCAAGAAGATCCGTCATCCCTCCGAGGTCTACAAGGTGGGCGACACGATCCAGGCCAAGGTCCTCACCGTGGACAAGGAGAACGAGAAGTTCACCCTGGGCGTGAAGCAGCTCTCCGAGGATCCCTGGAGCCTGGTGCCCTCCAAGTACCCGGTGGGCTCCATGATCAAGGGCGCGGTCACCAACATCACCGACTTCGGCCTGTTCGTGGAAGTGGAGGAAGGCATCGAGGGCCTGGTCCACGTCTCCGAGATCAGCCGCAAGAAGGTCAAGAGCCCCTCCGAGATCTACAAGGAGGGCGACGTCATCGAGGCCAAGGTCATCCATGTGAGCGCGGACGAGCGCCGTCTGGGCCTGTCCGTGAAGCAGCTCAAGGATGAGGAAGAGCGCAAGAAGCCCAAGAACTTCAGCACCGCCGGCCCCGAGACCGGCAGCACCCTGGGCGACCTCCTGCGCCAGAAGCTCGAAGACGCCTCCAGCGAGAACGCAGCGGATGGAGAGAACGAATAGGGAACGCTTCTCGCAGAAGCACCCCTTCCTCTTCGGCTCCCTGTTGATCATCACGGCCGTGGCCCTCATCCTGGGGGCCATGGCCGTGTCTCGTTTGATGGGCAAGAAGATCAAGCCCCTGGCCCAGGCCAGCCTGGGCGTCTGCCACGTGAGCGGCCTGATCCTGGACTCCGGTTCGGTGGTGGACTGGCTCAAGGAACTGCGCGAGGACGAGGCGGTCAAGGGCGTGCTTTTGCGCGTGGACTCGCCCGGCGGGGCCATCGCGCCCTCCCAGGAGATATTCCAGGCCGTGCGCGAGCTGGCCAAGGCCAAGCCGGTGGTCTCGTCCTTCGGCTCGGTGGCCGCCTCGGGCGGCTACTACGTGGCCGCGCCCTCGACCCTCATCGTGGCCAATCCCGGCTCGCTCACGGCCAGCATCGGCGTGCTCGTGGAGTACCTGGACGTGCAGCAGCTCATGGAGAAGTGGGGCATCCGCCAGGAGCTTCTGGCCAGCGGCAAGAACAAGGGCGCGGGCTCGCCGTTCAAGACGCTCACCCCGGAGCAGCGCGCCCAGATCATGGGCGTGATCATGGACCTGCACGAGCAGTTCGTGGGCGACGTGGCCGATTCCCGGCACATGGCCCGCGGCGAGGTGCAGGCCCTGGCCGACGGCCGGGCCCTTTCGGGACGCCAGGCCCTGGCCGCCGGGCTGGTGGACCGCCTGGGAGGAGAGGAGGAGGCCCTGGCCGCGCTCCGGGACCTCTGCGGGCTCACCGAGGAGCCGCCGCTCAAGGAGGGCCCGCCGGACAAGCGGGACTATCTGGAGCGCCTGCTGGATAGCGTGGTCCACTTCGCGCCCGAGGGCCAGTGGAGCCTGCCGCGCTTCCTGTTCCGTTTTCCCTGATCAGAATTCCAGCACACCCGCGCTCTCGGCCTCCCAGCCGGAGGCCGCCCATTCCAGGTCGAACTTGATCTGGGCCTTGCGCCGCGCCGCGTCGGCGTCCGGGGCGTCCTCGTCGTACTTGAACATGCGCTCTTCCGCGCCCGCCTCGCCCTTGCGCACGGCCTGGATAAAGACCTTGTAGTGCTTCATGGTCTAGAGCCCCTGCGCTCTTTCGATCCACTTGTTCACGGTGGGGGGAGTGTAGTCCGCGAAGCGGTCCAGCAGGGCCCCGGGCGCCTGCGCCGAGAGGAGCATGCCCCGGTGCGGGCCCATGACGAAGCCCTCGTTCACGGCCGTGTCCAGGAAGGCGTTGAGCCGGGTGTAGTAGCCGGCCACGTCCAGCAGGCCGCAGGGCTTGCGGTGGAAGCCCAGCTGGGCCCAGGTCAGGATCTCGCAGAGCTCCTCCAGGGTGCCCAGGCCGCCGGGCAGGGCGATGAAGGCGTCGGACAGCTCGGCCATGAGCGCCTTGCGCTCGTGCATGGAGCCCACCACGCGCAGCTCGGTGAGCCCGGGATGGGCGATCTCCTTGCGGCGCAGGGCCTCGGGAATCACGCCGAGCACCTCGCCGCCCGCGGCCAGGGCCGCGTCGGCCAGCTCGCGCATGAGGCCCACGTTGGAGCCGCCATAGACCGTGGCGAGGCCCCGGCGGGCCAGTTCCCGGCCCGTGGCCCGGGCGGCCTCGGCATAGACCGGCTTGCTGCCGGGATTGGAACCCAGAAAGACGCAGACGCGTTTCATGTCTTGCCCCGGATGCGCAGGTTGAGAAGTTCCACGAACAGCGAGAAGGCCATGGCGAAGTAGATGTAGCCGCGGTCGATGTGCTTGCCCAGGCCCTCGGCCACCAGGAACACGCCCACCAGCAGGAGGAAGGCGAAGGCCAGCATCTGCACCGTGGGGTGCCGGTTCACGAAGCGGCCCACGGGCCCGGAGAAGAAGAGCATGACGAGCACGGCGACCACGATGGCCGCCACCATGATGCGCAGGTCCTGGGCCATGCCCACGGCCGTGATCACCGAGTCCAGGGAGAAGACGATGTCCAGGATGGCGATCTGGACCACGGCCGCCACCAGCGATCCGGCGGCCTTCGTGGGCTCCTCCGGGGAGGCGTGCTCCTCGATCTTGCCGTGCATTTCCAGGGTGGCCTTGCCGAGGAGGAAGAGCCCGCCCAGGAGGAGCACCAGGTCCCGGCCCGAGACCGCGTGTTCCCAGATCGAGAACAGCGGCGCGGTGAGCCGCATGATCCAGGAGATGGCCAGCAGCAGCAGGATGCGCGTGGCCATGGCCAGGCCCAGGCCCAGGCGGCGGGCCGTGTCGCGCACGCCCTGGGGCAGGCGGTTGGCGATGACCACCACGAACACGATGTTGTCGATGCCGAGCACCACCTCCAGGGCGGTGAGGGTCAGCAGGGCGACGAGGTTTTCCAGGCTGAACAGGTCCATGGCGCCGCAAGCCGGGTCAGATTCCCAGCCCCTGGCGGATGGCCGCGAAGTCCAGGCGCTTGGCCACCAGGTCCGCGCCCTGGCGGATCTTGATGGCGTCGCGCAGCTTGTGCCGGGAGAGGATGTTCTCCATCTTCTTGGCCACGGAGTAGGTGTCCTCGCGGACCATGATGATCGGCGTTTCCAGGACTTCGGAGCGGGTCAGGATGATGTCGTTGGGATAGAGGTTGCCGGTGAGCACCAGGCAGGGGCAGTCGCCCTCCAGGGCCACCAGCTGCACGTCCGAGCGGTCGCCGCCCACGATGACCGCGGAGTTCTTGCTGCGCCGGAAGTGGGTCATGAAGTTCTCCACCTGCATGGTGCCGATGAGGAAGTTCTCGACCACGCGCTCGGCCTTGGTGTGGGCCGAGATGATCTTGCCGCCCAGGCGGTCGGCCAGGTCCGCCACCTTGATGGCGCCCATGAGCGGGTCCTTGGGGATGATGCCCAGGACCTGGATGCCGCGGCTGTTCAGGAAGGGCGCGATGAGCCCCTCCACCTCCTCCATGAAGGCCGGGGGGATGTCGTTGAGCACCACGCCCAGGAGCAGGTCGCCCAGGGCCTCCTTGAGCACCACGAGGTAGTCGTAGTGCAGCTCCTTCTGGAAGCGGTCGATGATGATGGTCTTGATGCCCAGGGCCTTGACCACGGAGACGCCGTCCGTGCAGCAGTACTTGCCCGAGTACATGGAGCCCGAGCCGCCCACCAGGGTCAGGTCGTGGTCCTTGCTCAGGGTCGTGTAGGCCGCGGCGATGTCGCCCAGGAGGTTGCCGCAGTGGCTGGCGAAGGCCTTGACCTTGAAGTCGTGGGTCACCACCACCGGGGTCATCAGGGCCGGGTCCTGGGACAGGCCGAGCACGTCCTGGACGAAGAAGGCGTCCTCGTCCCCGAGCTTGCCGTCCTTTTCCAGGGGCATGGCCCCCACGGGCTTCATGTAGCCCACGTTGAGCCCGTCCTTCTGGAAGCGCAGGCCCAGGCCCATGATGATCATGTTCTTGCCGGAATAGCCGGAGGTGGAACCGATGTAGAGTCCGGGCATGATTGTTCTCCCGGGGTCAGGCGACGGCGATTTTCACGTCGACCGCCACCGCGCCCTCTTCGTTGACCAGGATGGGGTTGAGTTCGATTTCCGCGATCTCCGGGAAGTCCACGGCGATCTGGGAAACGGTCAGCAGGATGTCCTCCAGGGCGCGCAGGGCCACAGGCTTCTGGCCGCGCACCCCGCGCAGCAGGGGGAAGGTCTTGATCTCGCGGATCATCTCCTGGGCGTCGCCCACGGTGAGCGGGGCCAGGCGGTGGGTCACGTCGCGCAGGACCTCGGAATAGGGCCCGGCCAGGCCGAAGGTCATGAGCGGGCCGAACTGCTGGTCGCGGCGCACCCACAGGGCCACGGCCCGGGAATCCTTGGGGGCCATGGCCTGGACCATGCACCCGCTGACGTGCACGTCCTCGCGGGTGCGGGCCAGGTGGGCGGTGAGATCCAGGAAGGCGTGGCGCACGGCTGCGGCGTCGGCCAGGTTCAGGGCCACGGCCCCGGCCTCGGCCTTGCGCGTGAGGTGTGGGGAGGCGATCTTCAGGGCCACGGGGAAGCCGATGCGCTTGGCGATCTTGGCGGCCTCCTCGCTGGTGCGCGCGAATTTGGTCTCGGGCACGGGCAGCTCGTAGGCCAGGGCCAGGCTCATGGCCTGGGTCTCGGTGAGGTCCGAGAGGCCTGTGGCCCGGGCGGCCTTGAGGATGGTCTCGGCCCGGCCCTTGTCCCGGCGGAAGCAGACCTCCACGGGGTAGCTGCGGTTCTGCCAGGACTGGTAGCTGTACATGGCCTCCATGGCCCGGATGGCCGGCTCGGGGAAGCCGTAGCAGGGCACGCCCGCGTTCAGCAGGATGTCCCGGCCGGGGCCGATGCGCAGGCCGCCCATGAAGCAGGCGAAGACCGGCTTGCCGCGGCCCGCGGAGGTCTCCACTATGGCCCGGGCCGTGTCCTCGATCTGCACCGAGGCCGTGGGCGAGAGGAGCACGAGCACGGCGTGGACCAGCTCGTCGTCCAGGACCGCGTCCAGGGTCTGGCGGTAGCGCTCGGCCGGGGCGTCGCCGATGATGTCGATGGGGTTGTACAGGGAGGCGAACGACGGCAGGAACGAGCGCAGCCGTTCCAGGGTCTGGGGGCTGGGCCGGGTCAGGTGCAGCCGGGAGTTCTCGCAGGCGTCGGCGGCCAGGATGCCCGGTCCGCCGGAGTTGGTGACCACGGTCAGGTTGGGACCCTGGGGCAGGGGCTGGCAGGAGAAGGCCCGGGCCAGGTCGAACAGGCTCTCCACGTCCTGGGGCTGGAGGATGCCGGCCTGGCGGAAGGCCGCCTCGTAGGCCGGGGGCGATCCGGCCACCGAGCCGGTGTGGCTGGAGGCGGCCCGCGCGCCCGCGGGCGTGGCCCCGGCCTTGATCATGATCACCGGCTTCTCGGCCGTGACCTTTTGCGCCACGGTGAGCAGGTCCCGGCCGTTGTCCACGCTCTCGCAGTAGCCCAGAATGACCCGGGTCTGGGGATCGTCGCCCAGGGCCTCCAGGATGTGCGCCTCGGAGAGCACGGCCTTGTTGCCCAGGCTCACGAATTTGGAGAAGCCCAGGTCCTCGCCCAGGGCCCAGTCCAGGATGGCGGCGCAGAGCGCCCCGGACTGGGAGAAGAAGCCCACGCTGCCGGGCTCCGGGCAGGCCCGGGCGAAGCTGGCGTTGAGTCCGAAGGGCGCGTTCATCAGGCCCAGACAGTTGGGCCCCAGCAGGGCGATGCCGAATTGCCGGGCCGTGGCGGCCAGCTCCTCTTCCAGGCGCCAGCCGTCCTTGCCGGTCTCCTTGAACCCCGAGGCCACCACGATGGCCGCGCCCAGACCTTTGCGGCCCAAGGCTTCCAGGGCCGGGCGCGCCTGGTCCCTGGGCAGGCAGATCACGGCCAGGTCCGGGTCCTGGGGCACCTCGTCCAGGTTGGCGCAGACGGCCAGACCGAGGATTTCTCCTCCGGCCGGGTTGACGGGCAGGATTTTCCCCGTGTACCCGGAGGTGACGAGGTTTTTGAGGACCGTGTGCCCGACCTTGCCGGGGTGGCGGGATGCGCCCACAACCACCACGGACCGGGGTTCGAACAGGGCCCGCAAGGGGGCTTCGGAATGCATGGCGACCCGGCGGAGCGCTCAATGGATGAGGTTTTCGAGCAACTTCAAGATCGTATCCAACATCGTTTCCGGCAAGTCAAGCTCCTCCAGGAGGCCGTGACCCACAGCTCCTACGCCAACGAGCGCGAGGAGCCCACGGCCGACAACGAGCGGCTGGAGTTCCTCGGGGACGCGGTGCTGGAGCTGTGCGTGTCCGAGGAGTGCTTCCGGCGCTATCCGGACGCGGACGAAGGCCGGCTGACCAAGATCCGGGCCAAGCTGGTCAAGGAGCGGAGCCTGGCCCGCCTGGCCCGGGACCTGAGCCTGGACACCTGCCTGCGCCTGGGCCGCGGCGAGGAGGCCCAGGGCGGCCGGGGCCGCGAAGCACTCCTGGCCGACACCGTGGAGGCCTTGTTCGGCGCGGTCTTCCTGGACGCCGGGTTCGAGGCGGCCCGGGCCTGCATCTTGGGAATTTTTGAGGAAAAGTGGCCGGCGGACGCGGAATTTGCCGACCCCAAGGACTACAAGAGCCGGCTCCAGGAGATCACCCAGCGCCTGCACAAGGAGCGGCCGCACTACACCCTGTCCGGGGCCGAGGGGCCGGAGCACGAGAAGGTCTTCGAGGTCACGCTGCGCCTGCCCGACGGCGCGCAGTTTCTGGCCACGGGCGGCAGCCTGAAGAAGGCCGAGCAGGCCGCGGCCCAGGCGGCCCTGGAGCACCTGGGCGATCCGGCCGACTAGGGCGGCCAGCAGGGAGACGAAAAAACGCCCCGGGTGCGGGAACCCGGGGCGTTTTTTTCTTGAATCGCGGGAGCGGGATCAGCCGCTGATGAGCTGCAGGGCCATCTGCGGCAGGGAGTTGGCCTGGGCCAGCATGGCCACTGCGGCCTGGGTCAGGATCTGCTGGCGCGTGAATTCGGTCATCTCCGTGGCCACGTCCACGTCCGAGATCCGGGACTCGGCGGCCTGGAGGTTTTCCGCCTGGATGGTCAGGTTGGTGATCGTGTTCTCCAGCCGGTTCTGGATGGAACCCAGATTGGCGCGGATCTTGTCCTTGGAGATGATCGCCTGGTTGATGGCGGCCAGGGCGGCCTGGGCCAGGGCCTGGGTGGAAATGGCCTTGCCTGCGTTGGCCTCCGCGGTGTCGGCGGTGGCGCCGCCCTTGGCCGCGGCGGCGTGGCCGAGACCCAGGGCCGAGGCCGAGGCGCCGGCGATGGCGATGTAGTAGTAGTCCTCGGCCGAGTCGTTGCCGGTGCCGAAGTGGATCTTCAGCGGGCCGGTGGAGTCCAGGCCGTTGCCGTTGTGGCTCGTCATGGGGCCGGACAGGTTGCCGTTGAGCAGGTAGATGCCGTTGAAGTCCGTGGCGGCCGCGATTCGGCTGATTTCCGAAGCCATGGCCTGATACTCGGAGTCGATGATCAGGCGCTGGTCGGAGTTGTAGGTGCCGGTGGCGGCCTGGAGGGCCAGCTCTTTCATGCGGATGAGCTTTTCGTCGACCACCTGGAGCGCGCCGTCGGCCGTCTGGATCAGGGAGATGGCATCGTTGGCGTTGCGCACGCCCTGCTGCAGGGAACTGATGTCCGCGCGCATGAGCTCGCGGATGGCCAGACCGGCGGCGTCGTCCGCCGCGGTGCCGACCCGCAGGCCCGAGGACAGCCGGCGCGTGGACACGCTCAACTGTGAGTAAGCCTGGTTCAGGTTCCTGGCGGCGTTCATCGCCATCAGGTTGTGGTTAATAACCAGGGACATGAGAAACCTCCTTGTTGGGGCTGCAATTCCTTTGCAGGCCATGAAGCAATGGCAATGCCAAAGATAACTATATCAATGAAATCATATCTTTATATAAATTAATAAAGTCTAGAGAATACCCGGGAAGCCTAGAGCGGCAGTATTTTCCCAGCATCCGGCGTCAGCCGGGCGTCAAAAAATTCCGGGTGATTTCACTGTAACATTTTGGAAATAAAGCAGAAAGACCCGGGCCGGTGGGTCGAGCCGGTCCGGGTCCTTCGTCGGGTTCCCGCCGCCGGGCCGGAGCCCGGCGGCGTTCAGGACGTGGATCTTCAGGCGGTCTAGCGCTTCATGGCGATGACTTCGCCGAGCAGCGAGTCGGCCGTGGTGATGACCTTGGTGTTGGCCTGGAAGCCGCGCTGCGAGGTGATCATGTTCACGAACTCCGTGGCCATGTCCACGTTGGACAGCTCCAGGGAGTTGCCGTCCACCGAGCCCTTGCCCGTGGAGCCCGCCTCGCCGGTGAGGGCCGGGCCCGAGTCCAGGGTCTCGGAGAAGAGGTTGCCGCCCTCGCGGCGCAGGCCCCACTGGTTGCTGAAGGTGGCCAGGGTCAGGGAGTAGAGCTCCAGGGTCTGGCCGTTGGAGTACTGGCCCGAGAGGATGCCGTCGCGGCTCACCGAGACGTTCAGGAGCACGCCGGCCGTGTAGCCGTCCTGGCTCTGGAACAGGGTGGAGGAGCCGCCGGTGTCGTAGCTCTGGGTGGACAGGGCGCTGATCATCGGGTCCTTGGCCGTGGGGATCAGGCTCACGTTGGTGATGTTGTTGCCCACCGCCGCGGCGTTGAGCGCCAGGGGGCCGGAACTGGCCCAGCCGCGGGTGATGGCGCCGCCGCCGTTACTGGTCAGGTCGGTGTTGCGCAGGCCGAAGTTCACCTCGATGGGCAGGGCGTTGACCCCGTCGTCCAGGCTGGCGTTGGACTGCGACAGGAAGTTCGGGGTGAACACCGCGTACCCGCCCGTGGAGAAGGTGGCCAGGCTCCAGGCCGAGAGGTTCTTGACGTTGCCGCCCGCGTCGCTCTTGAGGGTGAAGGCGCTCTGCCCCACCAGCTGGCCGGAGCGGAAGGTCATGGTGCCGATCATCATCACGCCGGCCGCCGAGGTCTCGCCGATGTGCGAACCGTTGAAGATGCGGCCGTCTTCCGAAGGCTCGGAGGTGACCATGTATTCCCAGACCGTGTAGCCGCCGGCGTCCGAGAGGGTCACCTGGTCGTAGTACACCGTCAGGGTGTGGGCCGTGCCGATCTGGTCGTAGACCTTGATGGAGGAGGAGTAGGCGTAGAGCCCTTCGTCCAGCGGGGTGGCCGCGGCGCCGTCCCAGTTCTCGAACATGGCGAAGTAGGGGTTGGTCGCCGAGTTGGAGGAACTGATCGTGGTCGGGTCCAGGTTGGTGACCACGGTGATGTTGCTGGTGACCTTGGGCGCGGACTGGAAGTTCTCCAGCCGGATGTCCGTGGGCACGCCGATGATGCGGCCGCCGGTGGTGGTGGTGCTGCTCTGCTGCGAGGCCGCCGAGGCGTTGGCCTGCTCGATGGCCCAACCCTGGAGCACGTAGCCGTGGGGGTCCACCAGGTAGCCGTCGGAGTCGAAGCGGAAGTTGCCGGCCCGGGTGTAGTACTGGACCTCCTCGCCCTTGACCTTGACCACGAAGAATCCGTTGCCGCTGATGGCCATGTCCGTGGATTCCGAGGTGGTCTCGAAGGCGCCCTGGCTGAAGTCGTTGAAGATGGCGGCCACGCGCACGCCGCGGCCGATCTGGGCGATGCCCGCGGACGTGGGATAGTCCTGACTCATGACATCCTCGAAGTCCATGCGCGCGCCTTTGAACCCGACCGTGTTCACGTTGGCCAAGTTGTTGCTGATGACGGTCAGCTGCTCGCTGTGGACCGAGAGGCCGGAAATGCCGGCGTACATCGCAGAACTCAAACCCATGACAGACCTCCTTGTGATCCTGAAAGCCGGGCGTTCACCGCCCAGCGGAACCCGCCTGTTAGCTGTCGGAGTCGTCGGCCGCGTCCGTGGCGCTGACGATCTCCGTCACGTTCTTGTAGTTGACCGTGCGGCCGTCCTCGAGGGTCAGGTACAGCTCGCCGCTGGCGCTGACCACGCCCGAGACCACACCCGAGACTTCGGTCTGGATGAGCACGGTGTTGCCGTCCGAATCCGCGCCGAGCATGCTCACCGAGTAGGTGCCGTCCGGCACGGCGTCGCCGCTGGAGTCGGTGCCGTCCCAGTCGAACTGGTAGACGCCGGCCTCGCGGGAACCGAGGGTCTCGGAGTACACGATGTTGCCCTCGGAGTCGTAGATGTTCACCTGGATGCCGGACACCGCCTCGCCCATGCCGTAGTAGATGGAGCTGACCGAGTCGCCGTCCTTGCTCACGGTGTAGCCCTCGGCCTTGATGCTCTTGCCGATGAAGTTGGTGGCCGCGTAAATGTCCTGGCCATCCGAGGCATCCACCAGGCTGTTGATGCCCTCGTTGATGTTGGTGAGCTGCTCGAGCATGGAGTACTGCGTCAGCTGGGAGACCATCTGGGTGTCGTCCATGGGGTTGGTCGGGTCCTGATGGGTCAGCTGGGCCACAAGAATGGTCAGGAAGTCGTCCTGGTCCAGTTCGGAGCTGGCTGTGACGCTGTTGCTGGCGGCCTGGAGCGACTCGGCCTGGCCGAGGATGTAGCTGGCGCCGGAATAGTATTCGCTGCTCATGTCGATCCCCCTAGGCCACGAGATGCAGCCCGGATTCGTTCTGCAGGCTCTGCTGCTGCGCCAGGACCGTTTCCTGGGTCAGGCCGGTGTCGTCCCCGGTCATGATCCGCCAGCGCATCTTCATGGCGGTCAAGGCTTCCTGCTGTTCCCGCGCCAGGTTGTGGTTCTCCTGGCCGAGCCAGGCGTCCTGGCCCGTGTTGCCGGAAAGCCCGGTCTGCACTTCCATGCGCGCCACCTTGAGCCCCTGTTCCTCCAGGGACTGGCGCAGGGACTCCAGGTTGGCCGCGAGCATCTTGCCGGTTTCCTGATTCTCGGCGCGGATGACCGCCTGCACTTCCTTGTTCTTCACCTGGAGGATCACCGAAAGCGTGCCCAGGTTTTCGGGCTTGAGCTGCAGGGTGAGCTGGGTCCGGCCCTGGCCCTGGTTGGAGAGCACGGCGTTCTGGAGCTGGTTCAGGGCGGCGCGGGTCAGGACCGCGTTCTTGGCCGCCTCGGTCACGCTCGTGGTGTTCTGGGTCTGGGCCGTGTCGAACAGGGCGAAGCTCTGGGTCTTGGAACCGTCAACGCGGGTGGCGGTGACGTTCTGCTCCGCGCTGAGCTTGCCGAAAAATTCGTTCCAGGCGTTCTCGGAACCGCTGTTCTGGCTGGAGTCGGCCTTGATCTCGGCGTGCTCCGTGGCGTGGGCCGCGATGACCTCGGCCTTGGCGGCCGGACGCTTGGCGTTCTGCAGGTCCAGGGGCTCTTCCTGGGACACGGCGGCCTTGGTCTCCTGGGGCTGCTTGACCGCGGCGGCTTCCACGGCCTGGACCTTGGACTGCTGCTGGGTCTGCTGCTGGGACTGCGGCTGCTTGGCCGGGGCGTCGTTGTCCTTGCGGTCCTTGGGGGCGGTGAGCGCGTTGCGCTGGGCCTCGGCGTTCTCCTTGATCTCCTTGGAAACGCCGGAGTTGGCCTGGAGCAGGATCTTCTGGGTCTGGGCCTCGGGGTCCACCGGAGTCCAGAGGTCGTCGCGGTCGGCGGACTTCTTCAGGGTGTCGCCCACCAGCTTGACCAGCTTGAAGTCCTTGGTGGCCTGGTTCTGGGCCTGCTGCGCGGCCTCTTCCTTGAACTGGCCCAGGAGCTGGAGCACGTTCTTGGGCAGGGAGCCGGAGGCGGCCACCTGGCTGACGGCCTGGGCCAGCTGGCTGGAGATGCTGGCGACCTGCTTGTCCGTGCCGCTGGACAGGCCCGAGGACCGCAGGCTCACGTTCAGGAACGTGGTCATCTCGCGCTCGGTCAGGGCCAGGCTGCGGTCCTGGGGCAGCGTGCTCAGGGCGTTCTGCACCCCGGCCAGGACCGAGGCGGTCTGTCCCTGGGACAGGGCCTTGATCTGGGCCTTGGCCTTGGTCGGGGAGTAGCCGAGCTTCTGGAAGAAGGACTGGAGATCCTGGTTCTCGGTGACCGAGATCTGGGTGGAGGTGCTGGCCGCGCGCATTTTCTCGGAGAGGTTGCGCACGAACTGTCCCCAGGTCAGTCCCTCCTCAGAGGAAATCTTGGACTCGATCTCGTTGATCTCATGCTGGCTGAGGCCGTAGCCCTTGAGGCCGGCGCGCATGGCTTCCAGGTCCTCGCGGGTCATCTTGATGTTCTGGTTGTCGATCTCCACCCGGTGGTTGCGGGCGGCCTTGAGGTCCTCGGGATTGAGGTCCGCGGTGCGCGCGGAATCCGCGGCCGCGGTCAGGGACTCCAGGGTGGGCGAGGAGCCCTGCTCGTCCTCGGGCTGCAGCTGGGTGCGCCGCTCCTGCAGTTCCTGCCGGAGGGCCTGGCTGCCCTCGGAGCCCGTGAGGGTCTCCCGGGTCGCGGGCAGGCCGCCGGTTTCGGAGGAGCCGGACGTGGCGTCCTGACGGGGCGGCAGGGAGGAGTAGATGTTCATGAAGTCGGCGAAGGACGAGGACTGCGTGGAACTGGCGTAGGTCGCGGAAAGCTCCCCGGCCACCGAAGCGGAGGAGGGGGCGCCCTTCAGGGACCGGCCGCTCTGCGCGGAGCTGGTCTGGGCTATGGCACGGGGAAGAATCTGCATGGCACGTCCTCTGGACGCCCTTCATTCAAAACCCGTTCCACATTTGAACGTATGTTATTTCAGCTGGATAGAAATGCGACAGACCCGGGCGGGTGGTATTTTTTTCCTGGCTCAGCCCGGAATGCGGGCCGCGGCGTCCAGCCAGTCCAGGGCCTCGGCCCAGGCCTGCTGGGAGAAGTCGTGGTTCTGGAGCAGGGGCAGGAGAAAGCCGGAGAGCGGCCGGAGCAGGAGCGGGGCCTCGGCCCAGAAGGAGTCCTCCAGGGAGCCGCGGCGCAGGCCTTCGCGCAGGCCGCGGCCCAGCCGGGGCAGCCGGGCGGCGAAGGCCCGGGCCAGGCCCGGCTGGTTCTGGCGCAGGTCCTCCCAGGCCGCGCGGGGCCGGGACTCGTCCCAGAGCCCGAAGCGCCAGCCGAAGAAGGCCGTCCAGAAGCGCGAGAGCAGCCGGTGCGCGCCGGGGGGCCGGCTGTCCAGGCGGGCGAGGCTGTAGAGTCCTTCGGCGCCTCGGCCCGAGCGGAGCAGGGCCAGGCCCGGCGGGGTCAGGCCCTGGAGGCGCTCGTCCGGGCCGCTGAGCATGGCCTGGACCAGGAAGGCCGTGCGCTTGGCCGAGTAGGGCCGGTGGCAGCGCAGATCCTTGCGGGTGCAGGACCAGCAGCCCAGGGCGCAGCTGGCCGTGGGCCGCAGGACCAGGTGCCCGGGGGTGTAGGGCCCGGTCTCCCAGGGGTTCACGTTGCCCATGGACAGGTTGAGCACGCGCAGGCCGGTCCAGGCGGCCAGGTGCATGGGCCCGGTGTCCGGGGTGACCAGGAGCTGGAGGGTCTGGCCCACGGCGGCCAGCTCGTCCAGGTCCAGCTTGCCGCAGAGGTTGAGCACCGGCCCGCCGAAGGCCTTGGCCACCTCGACCCCCAGGGGCCGCTCTGCCGGCCCGCCCAGGAGGGCCGGGCGCAGGCCGCGGTCCAGCAGGGCGCGCACCAGCTGGGCCCAGAATTTGGGCGTGGGCCGCTTGGCCTCTTCGCTGGCGCCCAGGAACAGGCCCACCTTGACCTGCTCCTCGGTGAGCCGGCGCGGGGTGTCGAAGTGGGTGGTGCGCATCTCCTTCAGGGGGATCACGTCCAGGGCGTTCAGGTCGGCCCAGTGGAAGCGGTTGTAGCGGTTGTTCTGCACCAGGCTCTGGCGGTAGAGCTGCCAGCGGCCGCGCACCCGGCGGCAGCCGTCCTCCACCACGGGCCCGAGCTTCTCCTCGGCGCGCACCTGCCCGGCCAGTTCCGCGGCCCGGGGCTGCACGCTCAGGTTGAGCACCAGGCCGTAGTCCTGCTTGAGGAGCACCTTGGCCCCGGACCAGGGGAAATAGGTGACCTTGGGCGAGAGCGGCATGAGCGGCCGGAAGAAGCGCTCCTCGGCGGCCACCCAGATGGGCCGGCCCGGGAAGGCGCGCTGGAGCCAGAGGAACAGCGGGAAGGACAGGATCAGGTCGCCCATGCGCTGCATCTGGAGGACCAGGATGGGCTTCATGGCCGGCCCCCGAAGGTCTGGTCCATGCGCGCCAGCAGGGCGGCCAGGCGGTGGTCGTAGGTGTGCTCGGCCAGGACCCGCCTGCGGCCGGCGCTCGCCAGGCGCGCGCGTCCCCCGGGGTCGTCCAGCCAGCGCTGCACGGCCTGGGGCACCTCTTCCGGGGACTCGTACACCGCCATCTCGGTCCCGGGCTCGAAGAGCTCCTCCATCTGGCGGCGGCGGTCCGTGAGCAGGAAGGCCCCGGCTGCGGGCACGTCGAAGACCCGCTGGTTCACCGCGCCCTTCATCTGGAGGCTCGTGCAGTTGAAGTTGAGTTCCGAGCGCGGGTAGAACCCGGGCAATTCCTCATAATAGGACAGCTCGGGGTGCGGCTGCCAGCCGTCCCCGGGCAACAGCTCGCGCCAGCCCGGGTCCCCGGCGATAAGCGGGGCGAAGGGCAACAGCCCGCGCACGCAGGCCAGACGGTAGCGCAGGGTCGAGAGCCAGGTGACGCAGGTCTCGAAGGCCAGCATGCGCGTGGGCGAGCCCAGGCCCAGGAACAGGGGCCAGAGCTCGGGACGTTCCCGGTTCAGGAAGCGGGCCACCGAGGTCTCGCGGCTTGGGCCGAAGGCCGCGGCCAGCTCCTCCAGGCGCGCCCGCAACTCCGGCGGCGGATCGGCCGCGGCCAGGCGCCCGGCCACCTTGGCGGTCATGGAGTTGCCCACGAACGAGACCCGCGCGGTCCAGTCCTCCCGGCCCGGGGCCCCGGGATGGAAGCGGGCCGGGTCCGCGCCCAGGGGCAGCCAGGCCACGTGGGGGAAGCCCAGGTCGCCCAGGGCCGCCACGTTGTCCGCGTCCCAGGTGAAGAGCTGGGTCCGCTCCTGGTAGCGCGGAGGGTACAGCGGCAGGATGAGGAAGGGGTTGTCCACGAACCAGGAGGCCAGGGGCAGGCCGGTCTCGGCCAGAAGCTCCAGGAGCACGCCCTCGCGGTCCACGCCCAGGTGGTTCACGGTGAGCAGGAAGTCCGGCCGGAACCCGGCCAAGGCCCCGCGCACCCGGGAGACGAACTCGGCGCGGTCCATCTCCTTGCCGCCCAGGTCCAGCAGGAGATGGGGCACGCCCAGCCGGTCGAGCGCGGCCCGCACTTCCCCCATAAGGAAATAGAGGCTGGTCAGGAGCAGGACCCGGGGCTGAACCATGGGAAGCATGTAGCGTCCCGGGCCGGGAAAGTCCACGCGCGGCCGCGCCGAACCCGCAGGTTTGCCGGGAAAAAACGCACCGGCCCTTGACACGGTACTTTTTTTAAAATTATATACGTCAAGTATTACGATTTATATATTAGTAGCACTAGGGGGTGTTTTTCGAACGACCGGAGGAAGTTGCAATCACGTGATGCTGAGCAAGGAGGAGTGATCATGTTGGAAATGGAAAAGGTCCTGATGAAGGGAGCGGCCCCGAAAAACGCCGATCCCAACGCGTTCTCCATGGTTCAGGTGGACGCGGACAAATGCCAGGCCTGCGGCACCTGCGATGGGGTCTGCCCCACCGGAGCCATCCAGGCCGTTGGCAAGGACGAGAAGCGCAAGGTCCTGGACCCGGCGGTGTGCATCAACTGCGGCCAGTGCCTGGTGAACTGCCCCTACGGCGCCATCTATGAGGAAGTCTCCTTCGTGGACGACATCTTCAAGGCGCTCAAGGACCCGGACACCGTGGTGGTGTCCATGCCCGCCCCGGCGGTGCGCTACGGCCTGGGCGAGCCCTTCGGCATGCCCGCGGGCACCTACGTGGGCGGCAAAATGCACGCGGCCCTGCGCAAACTCGGCTTCGATCACGTCTGGGACAACGAGTACACCGCGGACCTGACGATCATGGAAGAGGGCACCGAGCTCATCAACCGCATCGCCAAGCCGAATGCGCACTACCCGCTGCCCCAGTTCACGTCCTGCTGCCCGGGCTGGGTCAAGTTCGTGGAGAGCTACTACCCCGAGCTGCTGCCGCACATGTCCACCTGCAAGTCGCCCATCGGCATGCTCGGCCCGCTGGCCAAGACCTACGGCGCCCAGCAGGTCAAGGCCAATCCGGCCAAGATGTACACGGTCTCGATCATGCCCTGCATCGCCAAGAAGTACGAGGGCCTGCGCCCCGAGCTGGCGGCCAGCGGCTACCGCGACATCGACGCCACCATCACCACCCGCGAACTGGCCTACATGATCAAGAAGGCCGGCATCGACTTCGCCAAGCTCAAGGACGAGGCCCCGGAGCCGGTTCTGGGCCAGTCCACCGGTGCGGCCACCATCTTCGCCACCAGCGGCGGCGTCATGGAGGCGGCTCTGCGCCTGGCTTACGAAGTGCTCTCCGGCGACAAGCTCAAGGACCCGGAGATCAAGGCCGTGCGCGCTCACGAGGGCATCAAGACGGCCGCCGTGAACGTGCCCAAGTTCGGCGAGGTGCGCGTGGCCGTGGCCAGCGGCCTGCAGAACGCGGTCAAACTCTGCGAAGAGGTCAAGGCGGGCAAGTCTCCGTACCACTTCATCGAGATCATGACCTGTCCCGGCGGCTGCGTGAACGGCGGCGGCCAGCCCCTGGATCCGAACGTCCGTGTGGCTGATCAGGGCGGCTCCAAGCTGTTCGCGGAACTCAAGACCCGCTTCGGCGGCAAGAAAACGGCCTAGACAGGAGGAGCATATGAACAAGGCTTACGACTTGACCCGGCGCGGCTTCCTCAAGTTCGCCGGAGCCGCCACGGCCGTGGCCCTGGTGGGCGTGAACTTCGTCAAGGACGCCTCGGCCGCGGCCATGGACTTCGTGGGCAAGCGCCAGACCTCGGTCTATGGCACCGACGCCAACTCCAAGGTCTACAAGCTGCGCAAGTCCCAGGACAATCCCATGATCCAGAAGATCTACGCCAAGGACGGGTTCCTGGCCGACGGGCCCTGCGGGCACAAGTCCCATGAACTGCTGCACACCCGCTACTTCGACCGCAGCGCCGCCGTGGCGGCCGCCAAGGCCAAGGGCATCAAGCTGAAGGTCTAATTCCCCGCGCGAGAAACACCTCCATGCGGCCTGAGGGAAGGGTTGGTCTGAACCACAGGGCTGCATTCTCCGCCAGGGGGCGCTCAGCGCGACAAGGCGCTCCTGGCTTCCCGCAGATAGGCCTCGATCTCGTCCTGTTGGAAGGCCACCACCGGGGGCAGGTCCTTGCCCGCGCGCAGATACTTCTCAAAGGCCTGGAAGGCGGCCGCGGCCTTGTCCCGGGCCGCGGGGTCTCCGGTGGCCTCGAATTTCTCCCGCCAGATCTTGCCCAGGTTGAACAGGGCCAAGGGGTAGCCGTTGATGGCCAGGGCGGCTTCGTACTCCCGCACGGCGCGCTCCGGATCGCCCTTGCGGGTAAAGGCCACGCCCAGGTCGTTGTGGGCCTCGGCGGCGTCCGGTGTGCCCTCGCAACAGGCAATGACCCGGGAGTAGTTGGCGATGGCCCCGTCCAGATTGCCCATGGCCAGGAAGCGTTCGCCGCGCTGGATGAGCACGCGGGGCAGTTCCTGGGCCGGGAGCGTTCCCGGGACCAGGAGGAGCAGGAGCAGGACGCTGGGAAGGAGGCCGTGTTTTGGGCGCATGGCTGTGTCCGCCTCGGGCTGGAGGTTGCTGGATCAGTAGCACGAAAAGTATATTTTTATACTTTTATGATATGTATGCAACGGAAATATTTTGATCCGATATAATCCCCTGGAGCAGAATTTTTCCATATTTCGCTTTATCTGCGCGGGGGTATTGACTGATTGTGGAACTGCGGATACAAATTCGGTGTTACGAATTTATAAATAGTAACACGAATGGAATGAACCGCGCCGGTGTCCCTCAAGGCGATCTCCGGCGCTTACGGGGTAGGACATGGAGCAGCAAATAGCAGAACGGCGGCTCGGCATTGTCGGCATCGTCATCAACGACCGCCGGTCCTCGGCCAAAAAGGTCAACGAGATCCTGGGCCGTTACGGCGACTCCATCGTGGCCCGCACCGGGCTGCTCTACGAGTCGCGCGGGGTGCACATCATCTCGGTGTTCATCGATCTTTCCACCAATGACCTGGGCGCGCTCACCGGCAAGCTCGGCATGATCCCCGGTGTCCAGGTGAAATCCTTCCTGTTCTGAGGTGCGCCATGCGGCAGTGTTGTCTGATTCTCATTGTTCTTGCGTTGGCTGCGGGCCTGGCCCGGGCCGAGGAGCAGGCCGGAGACCCCCAGGTGGTGGACGGCGTGCTGGAACTGCACATCCATGGCCCGGGCCAGGTGACCACCACCACCCGCGCCGTGCCCGCGCTGGTGAGCCAGACCCCGGGCGGGGTGGAGGTCTTCGAGGCCGACCAGATCGAGGCGGTCCAGCCGGTGAACGTCTCGGACGTGGCCGCGCGGGCCCCGGGCGTGGACGTGTCCGCGGATTCGCCCTGGGGCGCGGACGTGAGCATCCGGGGTCTCTCCCGCGACTCGGTGGTCTTCCTCATCGACGGCTGCCGGGTGAACACCACCACGGACATCAACGGCCGCTTCGGCCTGGTCAGTCCCGAGGACGTGGAGCGCATCGAGATATTGAAGGGCCCGGTGAGCACGCTCTACGGCTCGGGCTCCATCGGCGGGGTGGTCAACGTCATCACCAAGAAGGGCCATTTCACCGAGGAGACCCCGGAGTGGCACGGCGGCACGGCCGTGTCCACGGGCTCCAATCCCGTGGGCCTGGGGACCTACGGCGACCTGTCCTATGATTCGCCCAACCTCTGGGTGTACGGCTCCGGGGCCTGGCGCGAGTACCACAGCTATTTCGACGGCGGCGGGAACAAGACCCTCAACAGCCAGTACAGCGACTTCTACGGCAAGGCGGCCACGGGCTATCGCTGGGAAACCGGGGCCGTGACCGAGTTCCAGTTCCAGCGCGTGGACGGCAGCGAGATCGGCGTGCCCGGGGGCAGCAGTCCGCCCCTGCCGGCGTCCTCGGCGGCCGAGCTGACCCTGGCCTCCAACGACCGGTCCCTGGTCCAGGCCGTGCACACCATCAAGCCCGAGGACTCCCTGCTCAGCGAGTCCCGGCTGGAGGCCTACTACCAGCTCATCACCCGCAACCCGCGCATCAACCAGGTCTCGGGCGCGGTGGTCAAGCCCGTGGGGACCCACGAGACCGTGGGCGGCAAGTGGACCAATGTCCTGGACCTGGGCAGCCACACCCTCACCGCGGGCACGGACGTCTGGAACTGGTACATGACCTCCCACCGCAAGCGCTTCAACGCCTCCGGCGCGCTCGTGGGCGAGGACAAGGGCGCGCCCGACGCCACCCAGTTCTCCGGCGGGCTGTTCCTGGAGGACGACTGGAAGCTGGCCCCGCGCTGGACCCTCAACCTGGGCGGCCGCGGCGACTGGGTGGGCATCACCAACGGTTCCAACAACACCGTGACCCCGGCCGTGGGCGCGGGCTCCCGCGAGGACTTCAGCTGGGGCGGCCACGCGGGCCTGACCTTCCAGGCCACGGAGCGCTGGAGCCTGACCAGCCTGGCCGCCAGCAGCTACCGCACGCCCAACATCCTGGAGCTGTTCAAGAACATCAACCTCCCCGGCGGCAAGAAGGAGCTCGGCAACCCGGACCTGGACCCGGAGCGCTCGCTGTTTTTCGAGCAGGGCTTCCACTACACCGGACCCACGCTGCGGGCCACGACCTCGTTCTACGCCAACTTCGTGGACGACCTCATCGACAGTGAATACGTCAACCCCACCACGTACCGCATGGCCAACATCGGCAAGGCCGAGATATACGGCGCCGAGCAGTCCGTGGAATGGGACTTCCTGCGGGATTGGACCGCCTACGGCAACGTGGCCTGGGCCCAGGGCGAGGACGTGCGGCACGGCGAGCCGCTGCGCAGCGTGGCCCCGCTCAACGGCCTGCTCGGCGTGCGCAACCACCTGACCCGGGACCTCTGGTGGGAGCTGGAGTGCCAGTGGGCCGCGGAAAAGGACGACGCCCCTCCGGGCGCGCTGAACACCGACGCCTGGGAGACGGTGAACGCCCGCCTGGGCTATGACTTCCCGCTGGACGGGGTGAAGAACCAGTTCGTACTGAGCGGGGACAATCTGTTCAACGAGGTCTACGACAACTATCTGTCCAATTCCCGGGGCCTCGTGGTGCGCGAGCCCGGGGCCGCGGTCACGGCCACCTGGCGGATGAGCTTCTAGGCGAAGTCGGCCGAGTCCAGGAGAATGGTCACCGGCCCCCAGTTCACAAAGTCCAGGAGCATGTCCGCGCCGAAGGAGCCTGCGGCGAGTTTGCCCGGGACCAGGGGCGCAAGGTCGCGGGCGAGTGCCTGGAACAGGGCCCGGGCCGTGTCCGGCGGAGCCGCGTCCGAGAACGAGGGCCGCCGCCCCCGGCGGCAGTCGGCGTAGAGCGTGAACTGGGAGACCAGGAGCAGGTCCCCGGCCGTGTCCCGCAGGCTCAGGTTGAGCTTGCCCGCCTCATCCGGAAACACCCGCAGGTCCAGGACCTTGTTGAGCAGCGCGGACCAGACCTTGGAGTCCGGCAGGTCCGGGCCGTCGTTCTTGCCGAACCCGGCCAGGACCAGCAGGCCCCGGCCGATCTCGCCGAGTGCCGCGCCCTCGCTCTCCACCCGGGCCCGGGTCACGCGCTGAATGAGGAGCCGCACCTAGTCCTCGCTGTACTCGGCCCGCGACGAGTCCTTTTCGGACACGGCCACAAAGACCACGCGCACGGGCTCCTCGCGCAGGAGCGCGGCCACTTCCGTGAAGATGTGCCGGGCCAGGTTCTCGCTGGAGGGGTTCTGCCTGTCGAACGGCGGGACCTCGTTCAGGTGCCGGTGGTCCAGAGTCTCCAGCACCTGGTTCAGGGCCTTTTTCAGGACCTTGAAGTCCACCAGGATCTCGGTGTCCGGGGTGAGCCCGTGGCCCTCCACGCAGAGTTCCACGCCGAAGTTGTGGCCGTGCATGTTCTCGCACTTGCCGCAGTAGTTGCGCAGCTGGTGCGAGGAACTGAACGAGGAGGTCACGGTCAAACGCCATCTGGCCATGTGCGCCTCACGAGAGTTCGAAGTCCTGGGGCTGGGGTTTTTCCGCGGGCCGGGGCCGGTCCATGGAGGCCAGGAGCTTGTTGGTGCGCTGGGCCTCGTCCAGGAGTTCCTCCAGGAGGCGGTTGGCGCGGTTCGTATTGCGCCAGATGATCAGGGGCGCGATGGTGATGCAGACGATCACGGCCATGACCACGGCCCAGGCCAGGACTCCGATGCCGGCGAGATATTCCATGTGCGTCTCCTAGGCCCCCGGCTGCAGCGGGCCGCGCCATTTGTCGATCTGCTTCCAGAATTCCGGGTTCGGGGACACGCCGAACTGGGGCGAGAGCTGGAGCGTGCAGACGCTCTCGTCCAGGGCCACCTGGACGAACACCGGGGCCTCGCCGCGGTGCCGGGCCAGGAGTTCCTTGAGCCGGTCCAGGTGCTCCCCGGCGCAGAGTTCGCCGGGCACCTGGAGATAGACCGGTTCGCGGTTCCCAGCCAGGGAGTCGGCCAGGAGCGCCACGCTCTCGGCCAGGATCTTGGCCTGGCGCGGGCCCTCCTCGCTCTGGCCCGGCTCCTCGCGCACGTCGATGCGTCCCGTGATGAGCAGGGGCTGGTCCTGGGCGATGAGTTCGCGGGCCGGCAGATAGACGTTGGGCAGCAGGGTGACCTCGCCCGTGGCCGTGAGGTCCTCGGCGCCCACAAAGGCCATCTTGTCGCCCTTCTTGGTCACGTACTCCTTGACCGAGGTGAACAGCAGGGCCAGGCGCACCTCCGTGCCGTTGGGCAGCTCCCGGCACTCGTCCAGGGTGTTCAGCCGCAGCCGGGCCATCTCGTGGCGCCAGGCCAGGAGCGGGTGGCTGGACAGGAAGAAGCCCAGGGCCTCCTTTTCCAGGCGCAGCTTCTCCTCGTCGGGCCATTCCTCGGCCGCGAACTCCTCCACCGTGATGTTCAGGCCGTTGGTGGTCGGGCCGCTGGTGTCGAGCATGTCGAGCATGGAGAGCATGCCGCTCTGCTTCTCCTTGGCCTGGCGCTGGCCCAGGGAGTGGGCCTTGTCCAGCCCGGCCAGGAGTCCGGCCCGGGAGCGGCCGAAGCAGTCCATGGCCCCGGCCTTGATGAGGTATTCCAGCATGCGCTTGGTCACCCGGCGCAGGTTCACCCGGCAGCAGAGGTCCACCAGGTCCTTGTAGGGGCCGTTCTTGTCGCGCTCTTCCACGATCTCGGCCACGGCCTCCTCGCCCACGTTCTTGATGCCCGAGAGCCCGAAGACCACGGCCCCGTCGCGCACCGAGAAGCGCGGCCGGCCCACGTTGATGTCCGGGGGCAGGACCTTCACGTCCATGTCCCGGCAGGCGTTGATGTACTTGAAGACCTTGTCCGTGTCGGCCAGTTCCGAGCTGATCAGCGCGGCCATGAACTCCACGGGGAAGTGGGCCTTGAGGAAGGCGGTGTAGTAGGAGATGAGGGCGTAGGCCGCGGAGTGGGACTTGTTGAAGCCGTATTCCGCGAACTTCTCCATGAGGTCGAAGATCTCGTTGGCGGTCTTGTCCGGGATGGCGTTCTCCCGCGCGCCTTCCAGGAAGCGTTTGCGCTGCTTGGCCATCTCCTCGGCGTTCTTTTTGCCCATGGCCCGGCGCAGCAGGTCGCCCTCGCCCAGGGAGTAGTTGGCGATGACCCGGGCCGTGCTCATGACCTGTTCCTGGTACACGATGACGCCGTAGGTCGGCTTGAGCACGTGCTCCAGGGAGGGGTGCGGGTAGGAGACCTTGACCTCGCCGTGCTTGCGCTTGATGAACTCGTCCACCATGCCCGAGCCCAGCGGACCCGGCCGGTACAGGGCGAGCATGGCGATGAGGTCCTCGAAGCAGTTGGGCTTGAGCATCCGCAGGTAGCGCCGCATGCCCGAGGACTCCACCTGGAACACGCCGTCGGTGTCGCCCCGGGCGAAGATCTCGTAGGTCTTGGGATCGGTGAGGGCCAGCGCGTCCAGGTCCGGGGCGCGCTTGTCCTGCTCGCGGATGATCTCCAGGCAGTCCTCGATGACCGTCATGGTGCGCAGGCCCAGGAAGTCGAACTTGATGAGGCCGACCTTTTCCACCCGCTTCATGTCGTACTGGGTCACGACTTCGCCCTTTTTCCCCTTGTAGAGCGGCAGGTAGTCGGTCATGGGCCCGGCCGAGATGACCACCCCGGCGGCGTGGGTCGAGGCGTGGCGGCAGAGGCCCTCCAGCCTTCGCGAGACGTCCACGAGCTTCTCCATCTGCGGGCTGGAGTGGGCCAGGGCCACCAGCTCGGGCTCCTTGTCCAGGGCCTTGTCGATGGTCATCTTGAGGTCGTCGGGGATGAGCTTGGCGATCCTGTCGGTCTCGGCAAAGGTCAGGCCCAGGGCCCGGCCCACGTCGCGGACCACGGCCTTGGCCTTCATGGTCCCGAAGGTGGTGATCTGGGCCACCCGGTCCTCGCCGTACTTCTGGGACACGTAGCGGATGACCTCGGTGCGCCGTCGTTCGCAGAAGTCCACGTCGATGTCCGGGAGGCTGACGCGCTCCACGTTGAGAAAGCGCTCGAAGAGCAGGTCGTAGGGGATGGGGTCCAGGTTGGTGATGCGCAGGGCCCAGGCCACCAGCGACCCGGCGGCCGAGCCGCGGCCCGGGCCCACGGGGATGCGGTTGTTCTTGGCCCAGTTGATGAAGTCCTGGACGATGAGGAAGTAGGCCGGGAAGCCCATCTCCCGGATGACCCCGATCTCGTGCTCCAGCCGGGCCCAGTAGGCCGCCTCGTCCACCTGGTAGGGCAGGGCGGCGAGCCGCTTTTTCAGGCCTTCGCGGGAGAGCTGCTCGAACTCCTCGTCGATGGTCCGGCCCTCGGGCAGGCTGTAGACCGGGAACACATGCTTGCCGAGCTCGATGTCCAGGGAACATTCCTCGGCGATGCGCGCGGTGTTGGCCAGGGCCTCGGGGCAGTGGGCGAAGGCCGCCTCCATCTCCTCCGGGGTCTTGAAGTAGAGCTGGTCGGTCTCCATGCGCATGCGGTTCTGCTGGCCCACGGTGGCCTGGGTCTGGATGCACAAGAGGATGTCGTGGGCCTCGGCGTCGGCCCGTTCCAGGTAGTGGCAGTCGTTGGTGGCCACCAGGGGGAGGCTGGTGCGCTCGGCCACCTGGAGGAGCAGGGCGTTGGCCTGGTCCTGCTCCTTGAGGCCGTTGGCCTGCATCTCCAGGTAGAAGCGGCCCGGGAAGATGTCGGCGTATTCCTGGGCCGTGGCCACGCCCGCGTCCAGGCCCTCGGTGAGGAGCTTGCGGCAGACCTCCCCGGCCAGGCAGGCCGAGCAGGCGATGAGGCCCTCGCTGTGGCGGCGCAGGAGCTCCTTGTCCACGCGCGGCTTGTAGTGGAAGCCGTCCATGTTGGCCATGGAGACGAGCTGGAGCAGGTTCTTGTAGCCCGCGCGGTTCTGGGCCAGGAGCAGGAGGTGGTAGGAGCCGCCCGCCTTGCCGGTCTTCTCGGTGTAGGCCCCGGGGGCCACGTAGGTCTCGCAGCCGATGAGCGGCTTGATGCCGATCTTCCGGGCCATGTCGTAGAAGGTCACGGCCCCGTGCATGTTGCCGTGGTCCGTGACGGCCACGGCGGGCATGCCCAGGTCCTTGGCCCTTTGACAGAGGGACGAGAGCCGGATGGCCCCGTCCAGGAGGCTGTATTCGCTGTGCACGTGGAGATGGACGAAATCGGGCATGGCCGCTCCTGGAAAGGGGATAGGGCTGTAGTATCCCAATCCGGAGCGTTTGAAAACGTCGCGGGATTCCGGCGGATATTTAATGAATAGAATGGGTTGATCAAGTTGACCAGGGGGTGCGCCGCCTGTACAAGAGGAGGGCTGCTCCTGGCGGATCAGCGGGATGCCGGAGATGGATTCCTTGGCCTACATCTGGGAGCGCCTGCCCTTGGCGCTGCTCTTCGCGAGCGGCTACCTGGCCTATCGCCTGCTGGCCGTGAGCGGGCTCACGGACTGGTCCGTGCGCTGGGCCGTGCGCAAGAGCCGGGGCGCGCCCCGGCGCATCGTCTTCTACGTGATCGCCGTCACCGCCTTTCTCTCGGCCTTCATCCCCAACGCCATCACCGTGCTGGCCGTGCTTCCGGTGGTCACGGCCCTGGACCGCGAACACGGCCGCCGCCATCCCGGCGCGCCCCTGACCACGGCCCTGGCCCTGGCCACCATGTACGGGGCCAACATCGGCGGCATGGCCTCGCTCATCGGCAGCCCGGCCAACCTCATCCTCCTGGGCGTCCTGGACCTCTACCACGTGCCCGGCCGGGAGCAGATCACCTTCTTCAACTGGTTCCTCTGGGGCGTGCCCCTGGCCGCGATCCTGGTGTTCCTGGGCTGGGCCCTCATCGCGCTCCTGGCCCTGCCCCGGGGCCTGGGCCCGGACCCGGGCCTGGGCGGGGAGCCGCCGCGCTTCGGCCCGCTGCAGCGGATGGGCGCGCGGCTCTACTGCCTGTTCCTGGGCTTCTGGATCCTGGAGGCCGTGCTCAAGGAGCTTTGGCCCGGGTTCGCGCCCCTGGAAACCCCGGCAGCCTTGGCCTTTTTCGCCTGGTTCTGTCTGGAGAGCTTCCGCGGCCGGACCCTGGACGGGCGGCGCGGGCCGCTGCTCGGCCTGCGCTCCCTGTTCGCCGGGCTGCCGGCCCGGGGCCTGTTCTGGCTGGCCGTGATCCTGGCGGTGATGCTGGCGGCCAACTCCCTGGGGCTGGACCGCTCCGTGGCCGGGTTCTTCGCCGCGGCCACCAGCTCCCTGGATTCGACGCTCCTGCTGGCCCTGGTCTTTGCCCTGGCGGCCATCTTCCTCACCGAGATCCTGTCCAACACCGTGGTGGCGGTGGCCCTCTTTCCGGTGGCCTTTTTCGCGGCCCAGGCCGCCGGGCTGGACCCCCTGCCCCTGATGATCGCGGTCTCGGTGGCCGCCACCTGCGCCTTCATGACCCCCATCGCCACCATGCCCAACGCCCTGGTCTATGGGGCCCTGCGCGGCACCTCCCTGCGGGCCATGCTCGTGCTGGGCTGCTGCATGAACCTGCTCGGCGCCCTGGCCATGACCGGCTGGCTCTGCTGGATCATCCCGCTGCTCTATGGCCGTCCGGCCGGTTGATGCCCCGGCGCGCTTCCGGTACTCTCCCTCTTATATGAAGAGAACGCTCGGCGCGGCCGTCCTGGCCCTCCTGCTCCTGGCGGCCTGCCACCCGTCCCCGCGGTTCGCGGACAGCGGCCCGGCCGGCCAGGACCTCATCAACCAGGCCGCGGAGCTGGTCTATCGGATGCGGGCCGAGCGCTACGCCCGTTCCCTGGACATCTTCTTCGCCGAGGCCCAGGGCGTGGTCATCGCCCCGGCCATCTACCGGGCCGGGTACATCGGGGCCGTGGACCTGGGACAGGCCGTGCTCCTGGCCCGGGACCAGGCCGGGTTCTACAGCGAGCCGCTGTTCCTCTCCGTGGGCGGAGCCAGCTTCGGTCTGCAGATCGGGGCCCAGCGGACTGCGGCCATCCTCTTCCTCATGAGCCCCGAGGCCCTGGAGCGGGCCTCCCAGGGTGCGCTGACCCTGGGCGCGGACGCCAGGATCTCCGTGCTCACCTGGGGCGAGGCCCACGACCTGGACATCGCCTCGCCGTTCGCCGACGTCTATGCCCTGCTGGACCCGGCCGGGTTCTACGCCGGGGTCTCGCTCTCGGGCGCGGCCTTCACCCTGCACCAGGGCCTGAACCAGGGCCGCTACGGCCAGGGCGTCACGGCCCGGGACGTGCTCATCGAGCGCCGCTACTTCAATGTGCCCGGGGCCCAACGGCTCCAGCGGGTCCTCTCGCCCTTCTGGCTCGACGCCCTCTAAGCCCCGGGGAATCCTGGCGGAAAGATTTTTTTCAAAAACTTCGTCTTTGTCCTTGACCCCTGGCGTGGATTTCTCTAGAAGCATCCTTCGCCGCTGCGGACGGGGGTGTGACCCCTGGGTGCGGAGGCGGATGCTCTTTGAGAACTCGAAAGCGGAAAGCGGTTGACAAC